>Ga0137307_100025_pt1 | contig 227731 bp, 231 predicted proteins | sample NAcewD2O_March_2_FD_97180 | JGI IMG/M metagenome (GOLD analysis project Ga0137307, IMG submission 97180) | Mouse cecal microbial communities from Vienna, Austria - N-Acetylglucosamine amended D2O_March | ecosystem: Host-associated > Mammals > Digestive system > Large intestine > Cecum | place... | reverse complement strand
TTAAAAGAAAAATATCTTGACAGATACCCCTTTTTTACGGTGCTCTCAAACGGTTTCAGCATGGAGCGTCTCTGTTCCATTTCCTGCTCTGAGATCAGAAGGCTGATCGTCTTCTCGGGGATATTGATCTCTATGGGATCGCCGTTCTGCACGAGCGCAATGTTACCGCCCACGGCAGCTTCCGGGGAAACATGACCGATCGCTGCGCCGCGGGTAGCGCCGGAAAATCTTCCGTCTGTAATGAGCGCCACACTGTCTCCCAGACCGCTTCCCATGATAGCGGACGTCGGGTTCAGCATTTCCCGCATACCCGGACCGCCTTTTGGCCCTTCATATCGGATCACCACGATATCACCCGGCTGTATCTCATTGCCGTAAATGGCTTTTAATGCGGTTTCCTCATTGTCAAAGACTTTGGCGCTGCCTTTATGTTTCATCATATTTTCGCCAACAGCCGATCGTTTTACAACACAGCCGTCCGGCGCAAGATTTCCTTTTAGAACAGCGATCCCGCCGTTTTTACTGTATGGATCATCAATACTTCTGATCACTCGCAGTCTCTCACTTCATGCCCTGAGATATTTTCGCCTACGGTCTTTTCATTGCAGGTAATACACTCTGTATGGATAAGCCCTGATTTATTGATTTCGTGCATGACTGCGTAAATGCCGCCTGCCCTGTCCAGGTCTTCAATATAGTGGTTTCCTGCCGGGGCAAGGTGGCAGATGTTGGGGGTCCTGTCGGATATTTGGTTTATCTCTTGGCTTGATCTCTTTTTTTACAAGTTCCATGATCTGCATACCGGTTTCTTTTGCAAGCCGGAGCCGCTCTGAATAGACTGCGGGGATCGTTCCGTTTCCGCCAAGTGCCATACCTAAAACTTCCGTAAGGCAATTCATGCTGTTTACAGTAAACATACCGGAACAGGAACCGCAGGTAGGGCAGGCTTTGTTCTCATACGCACACAATGTATCCAGATCGATCTTTCCCTTTTGATATTCACTGACCGCTTCGGAAATATTGGAATAGCTTATTTTCCTGTCATTCAGTTTTCCTGCCAGCATTGCGCCGCCGCTGATCAATATGGAGGGGATATTTAATCGGGCGGCTGCCATGAGCAGGCCGGGAACATTTTTATCGCAATTCGGTATCAGAACCAGACCGTCAAAAGGGTGCGCTGTTGCCATCGCTTCTGTTGAGTCTGCGATCAGTTCTCTCGTTACAAGTGAAAATCTCATGCCTTCGTGTCCCATCGCGATACCGTCGCAAACTGCGATCGCAGGAAAGACAAACGGAATCCCCCCGGCTTGCAGAACGCCCTGTCTGACTGCCTCTGCGATCTTATCAAGATTCATGTGTCCGGGTACGATCTCGCTGTAGGAACTGACGATCCCGATCAATGGTTTTCCTAATTCCTGATCGGTCACACCTAAAGCGTGGAGCAAAGCCCGCTGTGGTGCGGCAGAGAGCCCTTTTGTAATTTTGTCACTTCGCATGTGTATTACCTCCATGTTTTTAAAATTTGAACTGATATGCCCATGCCATTATTATACACTATAGTTGTATGATGTCAATATGTTGTATGACAACTAAGAGAAAAAAGAATACCTGCCAAAACAGGTATTCTTCCTGATTACTGAATATCTAATTCTTTCATGGCGTGCATGATGTGTATTTTCATCGCATTTCTTGCACCTTCGGCGTTCCTCTGCTCTAAAAATTCCATGATCATTCTGTGATCTGTAACAGTATCTTGGATCGCCCTGTCACTTTGCAGGGACAATACGACACCTTTTGAAATAGCCTGATATAGGATAGGCATCAGTTTGTTCATAAATTCGTTGTGGGTAGCCTGGGCGATCGCTTTGTGAAAAGCATGTTCGTTGTCTGTCCGGTCTTTGTGTCCCAGTATTTCATCTTCGATTTTACTGCCATAGTCCAGGATCCTTTTTATTTCTGCGTCCGTCCCCCGCAAAGCTGCAAAATATGCGGCTTCCGGCTCAAAGATCAGGCGCATTTCATAAAGGTCTTTTGCATTTACTTTTATACTGGATAACGGGGCGAAGTCCTGTGGTTGTTTCAGCGCGTTTTCAGTCACGAAAGTTCCCTTGCCGCGCTGTATTTCCAGTATATCGTAGGCAGCCAGTATCCTGATGGCTTCCCGCAATGTCGTCCGGCTTACATTCAATTCCTCGGACAGATCAAGCTCGTTCGGCAATTTGTCTCCGGCAGAAAACCGTTTTTCAATGGTTATCATAGACAATATCGTATCGGCAACGCTTTGAGAGAGCATTTTGTTTTTCATGATTCATGACACCACCTGTGTTTTTCTGATATTATACTACGGTTTGCCTGTAACTTCAAACAGATCATGCTGTCCTCTGTGAAAAAACGATCGATTTTTGGTTGCCATTTTCAGAAGAATTGCTATATAATAGTAAAAATACAGATGAATTCAGGATTGTTGCATTTGGGTGGCGGAGAAGAACTGGTAAAGGGAATTACGGTCTGCTATGATCTGCTGCCGCGGGAGGTTTGGGAATAGATCATGGGTAGGGCAAGTTTATCTAAGGATTTTACAAAAGGGAACATTGTGTGGCAGCTTCTGATGTTCACGCTGCCTTTTATGGCGTCCAATGCGCTGCAGGTGCTCTACAGTACCATTGACATGGTGATCGTGGGAAAATATGTGGGAACGCCGGGACTGTCCGCTGTCTCTCAGAGCAGTCAGATCCTCAGTTTTGCCACTATGGTGTGCCTTGGTTTCTCCAATGCGGGACAGGTATTGATATCACAGGCGCTGGGGGCGGGAAAACGAAAGGAGATCAACGAGATCATAGGCACGCTGTTTGGTCTGATCCTGGGCATGGGCCTGCTGCTGTCCTGTGTCATTTTACTGGCGCGGCCGTGGATCATGAGTGTCATGAACATTCCTGCGGAGTCATGGGACATGGCGGCGGATTATATGATCATATGCGGCGGCGGGCTGGTCTTTACAGCGGGTTACAATATGGTGTCGGCGGCGCTGCGGGGAATGGGGGATTCCAGGCGGCCTTTTCTGTTCATCGGCATCGCGTCCGCTGTGAATCTGATCCTCGATATCCTGTTTACAGGGATAATGGGCTTTGGGGTTGCGGGGGCGGCATGGGCGACGATCATCGGGCAGGCGGTGTCGTTTCTGTTCTCGATCTATTATCTCTACCGCAACAGGGATGCCTTTGGGTTTGATTTTAAGCGCAAGAGCTTTATACCCCGCAAGAAATACGGAAAGATGATCGCGGAACTGGGCACGCCCATGGCGGTCCAGTCCGGGTGCATCAATCTTTCCATGCTGTTTGTCAACGCCATGGTCAACAATGTCGGGGTGGTGGCATCTGCGACCTTTGGCGTGGGCGTCCGGATCGACGATATTGTCAATAAGATCTCGCAGGGGCTGCAGTTTGCCGCCATGCCCATGATTAGTCAGAACATCGCGGCGGGAGAGCGGCGCAGGGCCAGGCAGGTCGTGTGGTTTGTCTGGTTGTTTGCCTTTGTGCTGATGGTGCTTTTTATGACTGTGTATTTCGTGTCTGGCAGGCAGCTGTTCATGCTGTTTTCGGATGATACGAAGGTGCATGATATGTCCGCTACGTTCATCAGGGCGATCCTGTGGATGTTTCCGGCGATGTCGGTCATGCGCGGCAGCAACGCTTTTATCCAGGGGATCGGCAATGCGAAGCTCAGCATGGTGCTTGCCCTTCTGGATGGCGTGGTGTTTCGGATCGGTCTGAGCTGGCTCTTTGGCATTGTGCTGGACTGGGGCTTTTACGGGTTTGTGCTGGGGTATGGGCTTGCGCCATATGGCTGTGCCGTGCCGGGGATGATCTATTTTCTGTCAGGAGTCTGGCAGCGCAGGAGGGTGCTGGCGGAGGATATATAGTTTTTGATAGACTAAGCTGCAAAAATCCGGTATACTCTATATAATGGAAGGCAATGGATTCATGGAAAGCGAGGTATGAAGTATGCGTTACGATGTGATCATAATAGGGGCAGGACCAGGGGGGATCTTCTCGGCGTATGAGATGATCCAGAGGAAGAGCGATCTGAAGATCGCGGTCTTTGAGGCAGGGCATGCGCTTGACAGGCGGCACTGCCCGATCGACGGCGACAAGGTGAAAAGCTGTATCAAGTGCAAGAGCTGCTCGATCATGAGCGGATTTGGCGGCGCGGGCGCCTTTTCGGACGGCAAGTACAATATCACAAATGATTTTGGCGGGACACTCTATGAATATATCGGCAAGGCTAAGGCGATCGGGCTGATGGAGTATGTGGATGAGATCAATATGAAATACGGCGGGGAGGGCACGCGGATGTACTCGACAGCGGGCACGCATCTCAAAAAGCTCTGCCTGCAGAACAAGCTGAATCTCCTGGATGCGTCTGTGCGTCATCTGGGAACGGATATTAACTATATCGTGCTGGAAAATCTCTATGCGGAGATGAAGGACAAGGTACACTTTTTCTTTGATACGCCTGTCACGGATGTGGAGGTGACAGGCGGGGGATACCGCGTACACTGCGGGGAGGATAGCCATGAATGTGACAAGTGTGTCATCTCTGTCGGCAGGAGCGGGAGCAAATGGATGGAGAGTATCTGTGCCAAGCTTGCGATCCCCACGAAGTCAAACCGTGTGGATATCGGTGTGCGCGTCGAGCTGCCGGCAGTGATCTTCTCGCATCTGACGGACGAGCTGTATGAGAGCAAGATCGTGTACCGGACCGAGAAGTTCGAGGACAGGGTGCGGACATTCTGCATGAATCCCAAGGGGATCGTGGTGAACGAGAACACGAACGGCATTGTCACTGTCAACGGACACAGCTACGAGGGGGCGGACAAACAGACGGAAAATACGAATTTCGCGCTCCTGGTCGCAAAGCATTTCTCGGAGCCGTTCAAGGACAGCAACGGATACGGAGAGAGCATCGCCAGGCTCTCGAACATGCTGGGCGGCGGCGTGATCGTGCAGCGGTTCGGCGATCTGGTGCGCGGCAGGCGCAGCAACACGAAGCGCATCGAGGAAGGGCTCGTCACGCCGACGCTCGCGGCGACGCCCGGCGACTTAAGTCTCGTGCTGCCCAAGCGGATCCTTGACGGCATCATCGAGATGATCTACGCACTGGACAAGATCGCGCCCGGGACGGCAAACGACGATACGCTGCTGTACGGTGTGGAGGTCAAGTTCTACAATATGGAGGTCGATATCGACGAGAACCTTGAGACCAGATACAAGGGGCTCTATGTGATCGGCGACGGAAGCGGCGTGACGCATTCCCTGTCCCACGCATCGGCGAGCGGCGTGTATGTCGCGCGGCAGATCTGCTAGGAAAAAGCAAAAAGGGCACTTAGGAGAGATCCTGCGTGTCTTTTTTTTTATGCGCAGACCCGTGCAGAGGAAAAATGTCAGCATGTACCGGCTGATATACTTTAATATAACAATATACCTTGACAGACGAGGTATATTGTTGTATAGTGTATGCTAAAGGAAGCGGCGGACCGGATTTCCGGCTGGCTGGAAGGACACAAGGCAGATGACGGTTCCGGGAGTCCTGTCGGGGAGACTATCAAATGGAAAGGAGGAGGATCCTATGTCTATCACATCGGACATTCTCAGGGGGCATACAGAGGCGATCATACTGGCAAATCTGCTCGAGCAGGACAGTTATGGTTACCAGATCAACAAGGATATCATGAAGAAGACCAACAACACCTATGAGCTGAAAGAAGCGACACTCTACTCGGCGTTTCGGCGGCTGGAGCAGGCGGGCTGTATCAGAACCTACTGGGGGGATGAGACGGTCGGGGCAAGACGGCGGTATTATGCCATCACAGAGGACGGCAGGAAGGCATATCAGGGATACAAGCAGGAGTGGCAGGAGGCGAAGGAGATCATCGACAAACTGTTAAAGTAATCGTCTCCCGGAGTCGTCTCGCAGCATCAGGCAGAGAGAGACTTAAAAGGACGATCAATATTATGAGGAGGATAAGCAGATATGGATGAAAGGATCAGACAGCATTTCAATACGATTTTTGCGGAGGCACCCAAGACAAGGATGGCGCTCGACTTAAAACAGGAGATGACGCAGAGTGCCATCGACAAGTACAATGACATGGTGGCGGACGGATATTCTGAGGAGGACGCATATCAGAATGTCATTGATTCCATAGGAGACGTGACAGAGCTTTTTCCGGAGGTGGAGGAGAAGAACCTGTTCGCTCTGCCGGAGAAGGATCGGAAGAAGAAGGCGATGCTGACAGCGTGTGCGGTCGGTCTCTATATCTTTGCAGGAGCAATCTTTCTCGCCAGTGGGATGCTCAGTGAAGGTTTCGGATTTGATGAGCATATCGTGATGACGTATGGGTTTGTGCTGGCGATCATCATCTGCATACCGCCGACGGTCATGCTCGTCTATGCGGCCAATATGTACCCTGGGTATACGAAACGGGAAAAGCAGGATATGGTCGACCAGATTAAGGAAGTAAATCATCGCACCAACAGGGAAAAGGCGGTGCTAAAGACGATCCGTTCCCTGATCTGGACGATCGCGCTCATCATTTACTTTACGATCAGTATTTCGACTTTTGCATGGAATGTCACATGGATCATTTTTCTGATCGCGGCGTGCGTGCAGAAGATCGTCCAATTGATTTTTGAATTGAGGACAGAGGAGAAGCATCTGTAGATGCGGGAGGGAACAATGAATATGAGAAAAATGAAAATGGTCACGCTTGTGCTGCTGTGCGTCCTCACAGCCGGTCTGTGCGGGATCTTTGCGTATGGCATGTCGGGACGCGGGATCTATATAGGAGACCAGTCTTATGAATCTTACGGCGCTGATCCGAAGCTGGTGTTCGAGAAGGAGGTCCCGCTTGACGGGATCGACACGATCCTGGTGCAGTATGACATGAACAACAATGACATCTATCTCTATGAAGGTGAAAAGGATGTTCTGACGATCCGGGAGTACAACGAACTGGATCTGAAGGAGGGCGACCTCTCGACTGTGACAGTGACGGACAACAAGGTCGAAGTCCGGGGAAAAAGACGGAATGGGAAGGAATTTCAGGTGAAGCTTGGACGGTTTGGTTTCAGATCGGTCATTGGCTACACGGAGGTCATTCTGCCAGCTTCTTATAAGGGACAGCTCTCGCTGCTGACAGCAAGCGGTGATATCAAAAGGGAGACTGCGGTCGTGCTTGACAGGGGCTTTCGCGCGGAGACGAGCAGCGGCGACATCATGATCCCGGAGATCACGGCGGAAAATGTATCATTAAAATGTGTCAGCGGTGATATCCAGGTCACATCGGTCAAGGCAGGCAGCAGCGACCTCGCGGGAAAGATCAGTATCGCGACAAGCAGCGGTGATATTGATGTGGATCAGTTAACGGGTGAGATGGACATCGAGAGCACGAGCGGGGAGATCACGCTCAAAAATCTTGCCGGCGGGACGAAGATCAAGAGCAGCAGCGGCGGCATTGAGTCCGAAGTGATCACGGGTAACACCTGGCTTGAGACGACCAGCGGCGATGTCACGGTGCAGCGCATCGATGGAGATGTCCGCGCCGAATCATCGAGCGGCAATATCAGGATCCTGGCAGGCGGCGGAGCGCGGACAGTCGGGACGACGTCGGGGGAGATCAGGCTGGAGGACACAGCAGGTGCGTGGGAGGCCAGATCGTCCAGCGGCGACGTGTCGATCAGGGCACAGGAGGGCAGCGGCAGTATCACCACGACGAGCGGCGACATCGATCTGGAGCTTGGGAAGCTCACGGGCAGTCTCGATATTGACAGCAGCAGCGGCTGGGCGAAGATCCGGATCTCCGCGGACAATGCATTTGATTTCAGGGCGGATACTTCCAGCGGTGACATCGGGACCTTTTTCGATGATGATCTGAATTTTTCCAGGAAGGGAGACAGCGCCCGCGGGACCTACGGGGATAATAAGGCGGGCAGCAGTATCGTGGTCAGGACGACCAGCGGTGACGTGCAGGTGACGGAGAAAAGATAAAAAATGATCTTCAAAAATTCTTCTTTATACAGAGATCGATATGTGCTATAATCGGTATCGTGGTTTTTAAAAAGTTATAGAAAGGACTAGGTATTGAGATGTACATAACATGTTTGGATTTGGAAGGTGTGCTGGTTCCCGAGATCTGGATCGCTTTTGCCGAGGCGAGCGGCATTCCGGAGCTGAAGCGGACGACGCGCGATGAGCCGGATTATGATAAACTGATGAGATGGCGGCTGGGCATCTTAAAGGAGCACGGGCTTGGCCTGAAAGAGATCCAGGAGACGATCGCAACGATCGATCCGATGCCGGGCGCAAAGGAGTTTCTTGACGAACTCCGCTCCATCACGCAGGTCATCATCATCAGCGACACGTTCGCGCAGTTTGCGACGCCGCTGATGAAAAAGCTTGGCTGGCCGACGATCTTCTGCAATTCGCTCGAGGTCGCCCCGAATGGTGAGATCACAGGGTTTCGGATGCGCTGTGAGCAGTCGAAGCTCACGACTGTGAGAGCGCTACAGTCGATCGGATACGAGACGATCGCCAGCGGCGACAGCTACAATGACCTGGGCATGATTAAGGCGGGCAAGGCGGGCTTCCTGTTCAGGAGTACGGACAGGATCAAGGCGGATAACCCGGAGCTTGCGGCCTATGAGTCGTATGATGAGCTGATGGATGCGATCAGGAGAGCGATGGTATAGCAGGATCCGTCCGGATCAGTCCGTCGGCGGTCAGTTCATATATCTGGTCACAGACTTCGGCGATATACTTGCGGTCGTGGGACACGCTGATGATCGCGCCCCGGTAGCCGGCGAGCATGCGCCGTATGACCGGATTGGACAGCGGCGAGAAATTGCGGCTCGGCTCGTCGAGCAGGAGGACATCGCAGCCGGAAGTGTCGAGGTAGAGCAGCATGATCTTTGCCTTCTGCCCGCCGGACAGTTCCCGCATCGGATGCGTCATCTCGTCCGCGGTGAATTTCATGCTTCCCAGATATGTGCGCATCATGGAGATGCTCTGTCTGCTGCCATCGGACAGAAATTCGACGGGGGTCTGCTCCAGCGGCAGAAGCTCCTCACAATTCTGCGGCATGTAGGCGGCTTTGATGTCTGTGCGCTGCAACAGCCCGTCCGCGAGGATGCGCATGAGCGTCGTCTTGCCGCAGCCGTTCCTGCCGGTGATACAGACGTGCCGCGCACCCTGTATAAAGAGGCGGATACCGCGTGCGAGGACGGGACATTCCTGCGTGCCAAAGGCAGCCGGTACACAAAGTGCGTCCAGCGTGAAATCCAGCACGACCTTTCCGTTTGGAATGGAGGCCTGGTTTCCGAACCTGGTGAACATCGCCTCCTCGTACTCGGGCATTTCTGTCATATTCTCAAATTCTTTTTCAAAGCGCGCTTCGTATGCTTTTACCCGGTGCATGGTCTTTTTTAACAGCGCTGCAGTGTGGGGATCCTGTCTGCTGACAGCATTTTGCTGATGCTCGACTTTCTGCTGGATCCGGCGGAACTTCTCCTGCTGTCTGTCATAGGCGCGGCGTTCATTGCCGGCTTCCTGCGCCTGTTTTTCAAACTGCCGGAGCCTGCCGGCGATATAGCTTCGGTAGTCCGCGTAAGCCACGGTACAGCGCGGGGCGGTCTTGCGCCTGAGCTGTTCGATGTGGATGATCCTGTTTGCCGTCCGCTCGAGGAGTGTCTCATCGTGGGAGATGTAGAGCACCGGAATCGGGCAGTCCTGGATAAAGCCCTCCAGCCATTCGAGCGTTTCGAGGTCAAGGTCGTTTGACGGTTCGTCGAGCAGGAGCATCGTCGGCTCTTCGACCAGCAGGCGGATGAGCTGGACTTTGATCTTCTCGCCGCCGGAGAGGATGCCCAGAGGCTCCTCTGAGTAAAGGCGCTCCAGGGAGAAGCCGATCTTCGCGCACAATTGTGAGAGCTCGCGCGGATCCTTGTCGTAAAAGCGGTCTGCCGCGGTGAGATATTCGTAGATGGTGCGCTGGCGCTGCGTCTCGGGCAGTTCCTGCGGGAGATAGCCAAAGCGCTCCCCGCTTCGCTGGATCTCACCCTCATATTCTGCGTATGCCTCTGCTATGTCGGGGGCATAGATCAGTTTGAGCAGCGTGCTCTTGCCGTTGCCCTCCTCGCCGATCAGGGCGCATTTGTCCCCGGGATTGACGCACAGGTTAAAGTCTTCTAACAGGACACGGTAATCTTTTTTGTGACGTATGGTTAAATGTCTGATCTGTAACATGGAAATCCCTCCGTTTCGTGTATGATCTTTTTTGGTTCTCGAAATGGGAAAACACGAGGGATGTTAGAATGTGTGTCAACTGTTTTGAATGCATCTGCATGCAGATGGTATGCGGAAAAATGCTGCATGGTGCGCAGCAAAAGCCAGAGACGATGATCTCCGGCCCGCATTGATGCAGGAAGATGACGGCACACGGCTGCGGAACAGCGCAGCTATGTGGGCACAAAACAAAATCACACAAAAACGGACAATGCACGACGATGTGCAGCTGTCCTGATCTAATATCTTGACTTGTGTTTTCTGTTTTGTTATCTCGTCATCTTCCCACCGCCTTTCATGTGAAATGTGAAATTAGAATCTGCATTTATTTTATGAAATAATTGCAGACTTGTCAAGCCCTGTCTATATTGCAAAAAGTTGATAGATTCAAAGTTTTATGAATAAAAATGAAAACATTGAATAAAATGACATAAAAAACAACAGAATTTCACATGTTATTGACATGTTGAAAGAAAGGTGGTAGCATAAACATGGAGGTGCGGAAGATGTTCACGTATATAAAGCTAAATAATTTTATGTCATTTAAAGATGTTACTTTTGATTTGAGGAACGGAAGTAAAGGTGCCAAAAAATTTGTCTCAGTATATGGAGAAAACGGAAGTGGAAAATCCAATTTTGTTAGCAGTATAAATTTATTAAGAAGAAGTATTGATTCTTTTGAAATGCTTGTTAATACAGATAAAATTAGAGAACTGGCTCAAGATAAAGAATTGCCTGAAGGCTTATTAGAAATGGTTATAGGGGGAACCAACATATTAAGATTAACTGATAGTTGCAGGATGATAGAATGTGATGAAGAAACAAGTGTTGAGTATGGATTTCAGATTGATGGGCATGAAGGTTACTATATATTAAGTTTTGGAGAAAGATTCATATATGAAAAATTATATTATTTTACGGGAAAGCAAAGAGGTGTTTTATTTGAAATCGAGATGAATGAGGGAAAAATATCACCTGCATTTTCCAATAAATTGTTTATCAATAAAAAAGTCGAGGAAGAAATTTGTGATGAAATTAATAAATATTGGGGAAAACATACATTTTTAAGTATTTTGAATAAGGAAAGAAATGAAAAAAACGAGCAATATATAAAGGATAATTATCTCTTATATGTTTTTGATATATTGGACATGTTACAGGAGATAACTGTGCATTATAAGAAAACATCATATTCTGGAAGTGAGGTCAGGACAGGAAAACCCAATAATATATTACACAGTTTGGATGTGGGAAAGGTAGATATAGTATATGAGTCATTTTTAGATCGTTCTGAGCGCATATTAAAAGATTTTTTCACACAAGCCTATGCAGATATTAAAGATATTTTTTATGAACGTAGATATGAAGGAAAAGAAATTTCTTATAAGCTTTATGTGAAGAAAATAATAGGTGGAAAAATTAGAAAAATTGATTTTAAATATGAATCAGCAGGAACGCAACATATACTTGAAATTATCCGTTCTTTATTAGGTGTATTGTGCGGGGTGACGGTTGTATATGATGAAATTGATGATGGTATTCATGATCTGCTTTTGAAAAATATATTGGAATCCATGATGGATGATATTTCAGGGCAATTAATCATTACCACGCACAATACTTATATGTTGGAGAGCATTGATATTAAATCAGTTTATTTGATCACTGTTGATTATCAAGGAAATAAGGAAGTTAAATGTTTGGACAGATATCCAAGAATTCAAGGAACGAATAATCCCAGGATTATGTATTTAAAAGGTTTGTTTGGCGGCGTCCCGATTGTAGATTCGATAGACTATGATTTGATTTTGAATGAATTGCAGAATGGCGATATGGATGTAAAAGGGGGCGAGTAATAGTGCCTTTTGACACATTAAAATATACCAGATGCGCCGTTATTGTACATGGTAAATCTGAATTTCATTTGGTTCGATTTATATATACGAATCTTCATCTTTCAGTGAAAATTATATCAAAAGATAAAGGAAGAGGAAGTATTCAGATAAATGGACTGAAGGAGCTGCTAAATAAAAAATGTCATAGAACTTTAAGTGCATTTTCCAAGGAATATTCAGTGGAGTATGATAAAAAGGAAAAGAAGCTAAAAAATTTCAAGTTGTTCATTATTATGGATACAGATGATTGTAGTGAGAAAAATAAAAGTGAATTTATATCTGGTGAAATGTTTAGGGGTCATCCATTACAAGAGTATATTGTACCAATATATAATATAACAAATCTCGAGGATGTGATGATAAAAGCAGGTATAATGATAAAGCGTATATCGGATTCAGAAAAAGGAACTTATTACAGTAAAATTTTTCCTATTAATACGGAGCCTGTTAGTAATGACACGCTTAAACAGATAAGATTGTTTGCATCAAAGATTAAAGGTGTCAAACAAACAAATATGTTGGAGTTTGTGGAGTATTGCTTTGAACAAATTCCTGATGAAAAATTGTGGGAAGAAGGAGGGGAAGATTCGAAAGAGCAGATAAAGTGAAAGGCTGAAGCATTCGATAAGGAATAAGGGTTTGGTCATTTTTCTTGTGGCATATATCAATCGGTAATTATGCTGATGTATTAAGTTTACCCTAAAAGGAGAGAAGAAGATTGGGTTCATTTGTAGAATTTCAAAATGTGAGTAAGATCTATAAGACCGGAGAGGTGTCGATCCAGGCGCTGCACGACGTGAATTTCCAGATCGAAAAGAGCGAGTTCTGCGTGATTGTGGGCGCGTCGGGCGCAGGGAAGACGACGATATTGAATATTCTTGGCGGGATGGATACGCTGACGGACGGAAAGGTGTTTCTGGATTCCGAGGAGATCTCGGCGTACAATAAAAAGCAGCTTACCGGTTACCGCAGGTATGACGTGGGCTTTGTGTTCCAGTTTTATAACCTGGTCCAGAATCTGACGGCGCTGGAGAATGTCGAGCTTGCCGCCCAGATCTGCAGGGATCCGCTGGACGCTGCAGAGGTTCTGGAAGAAGTGGGGCTCGGGGAGCGGACGAAAAATTTTCCGGGGCAGCTCTCAGGCGGGGAGCAGCAGCGGGTGGCGATCGCGCGTGCGCTGGCGAAGAATCCAAAGCTCCTCCTGTGCGACGAGCCGACGGGGGCATTAGATTACAATACCGGAAAGGCTGTGTTAAAGCTGCTGTAGGACACCTGCAGGGACAAGGGCAAGACGGTCATCGTCATCACGCACAATCAGGCGATCACGGCGATGGCAGACCGGATCATCACGGTGAAGAGCGGCACGATCGTCAGCATGGTGAAGAACGATCACATCGTAAAAGTCGAAGACATTGAATGGTAGGTGATGTTATGAAATCCATGATGAGAAGAACGACATTGCGGGAAATCTGGCAGAGCCTTGGGCGTTATCTTGCCATCTTTGCGATCGTGGCGATGGGAGTCGGGTTTTTTGCGGGGCTTAAGATCACAAGACCGGTCATGGTGGAATCCGCCAACGCGTATCTGGGGGAAAAACAGCTATACGATTACCGGCTTTTGTCCACACTCGGGTTCGAGGAGGAGGACGTGGCGGCGCTGGCGGCAAAGGATGATGTGCGCGCTGCTGTGCTCCATGGGGACGACATGGTTTTCCTGCCGCCGCGAGCTGCGGGAGGTGGCAGCGGATCTGATGCGCCCCAAGACGCCGCGAGCCGGGAAGCGCGTCTTTCTGGAACGGGTGCCTTTTGTCTGGAATCGTTTAAAGTTTCTGCATAAAGTGTCCGTGAGAAACATTATCCGGTATAAGAGGCGCTTTCTCATGATGGTGATCGGTATCAGCGGATGTACGGCGCTGCTGGTGACAGGGTTTGGCATCAGGGATTCTGTCACGGACATTGCGGACCAGCAGTTTATGGAGATCCAGACATACCAGATCGGCGTCACCTTAAAGAACGGCGTGCAGGGCGCAGGATCCGCTTCCCTGGACGGGATCAGGGAAGCGCTTGCTGTGTATGGCGGAACCTGCATTGCCTCATTGGAGACGACAATGGACATGGAGACGGCGGACGGTGTGAAAGCGGTGAATCTGATCGTCGTGGAGGACCCAGTACAATTAAGCGGCTATATCGATCTGCACACGCCTGCAGGGGAGGCACTCGCGTACCCGCAGGACGGCGAGGCGGTCATCTGTGAGAAGCTGTCGGAGCGGTATCGCATCAGGATCGGCGACACGATCCATCTGGTTGACGAGGACCGCAGGGAGATCGAGGCAGTCGTGAGCGGCATCTGCGAGAATTATATTTACAATTATGTATATCTGAATGCCGGGACATATGAGAAAGCACTCGGTGACCTGTCCTACAAAAATCTCTATGTTGATCTGGCGGAGGAGGCGGATGTCCACGCGGCGGGCGCGGCGCTGATGAAGGCGGACAACGTGACGGCAGTCTCCGTCAATGCGGATATGCTGACACGCTTTTCGAGCATGATGGGCAGTATGGATTACATCGTGTTTGTCATCATCGCATGCGCGGCGGCGCTTGCGTTCATCGTGCTCTACAACCTGAACAACATCAACATCACGGAGCGGATCCGCGAGATCGCGACGATCAAGGTGCTGGGATTCTACAAAAACGAGACGGCCTCCTATGTGTTTCGTGAGAATACAGTGCTGACAGCGATCGGCTGCGCGGCGGGACTCCTCCTTGGCAAAGCGCTGCACCTGTATGTGATGCACAAGGTTGACATCGACCTCATGTCCTTCGATATCCATATCAGGGCGGTGAGTTATCTGTTGAGCGTTTGCCTGACATTTGTGTTTACATGGGTGGTCAACCGGATCATGTCCGTGAAGCTCGACACGATCAATATGGCGGAATCGCTGAAGTCGGTGGATTGAGGGATAAGATCATGACGGGGTGTGAATTGTAACGGGATATAATCCAAAACGTGTTCGAGATTCTGCAAACGGTTGACGAACCAGCAATTATTTTATATAATATAAAAAATTGTACGGGAAAAAATACAAAAAGGGGAAACGGATGGAAAAACTAAAATGCAAGGCAAGAGCAAAGATCAATCTGGCGCTTGATGTGTGCCGGCGTCTCGAGAACGGATATCATGAAGTCCGGATGGTCATGCAGACGGTTGATATCTATGATGAACTGGAATTTCAGAAAAGAAAGGATCCGGATATCATACTGTCTGTAAACAGCAGGGATTATCTGGGGGATCTGGAGAATAATCTGATCTTTCGCGCGGCAAAGCTCATGAAACAGCGGTACAACATACAGCACGGCGTGGAGATCAGGCTCAGGAAAAATATCCCCGTTGCCGCGGGAATGGCGGGTGGCAGCACGGATGCGGCAGCTACGATGCTCGCCATGAATGAGATGTATGATCTGGGTCTTTCCAGAGAACAGCTGATGGAACAGGCGGTGGGACTTGGCGCTGACATCCCGTTCTGCATTATGGGAGGGACCGCCCTGGCGGAGGGGATCGGGGAGAAGCTCTCGCCGCTGCCGGCGCCGCCCAGTGCGACGCTCCTGATCGTCAAACCGCCGATCATGGTGTCGACGCAGTGGGTGTATGGACAGCTCAGGCTGGATATGCTGGAGAGACATCCTGACATTGACGGCATGATCAGGGCGCTGGAGCAGGAAGACCTGAAGGGGATCGCAGACCGCATGGAGAATGTGATGGAAACCGTGACAGAGCGTGAGTATCCCATCATTACAGACATCAAGAGGATGATGATGGGAAACGGGGCGGTGAACGCGCTGATGAGCGGGAGCGGGCCAAGCATCTTCGGCGTCTATCTGGAGGAGGACGCGGCGCGCGCGGCAGCGGTCTACATCGATCAGACACTCAGGACAAAGGGGATCAACGCACAGGTAAACGTAACGGGATTTCATAACATGGATTCGTGATTGGAGGGGCAGATATGAGCATGATGAAGGACGAGGAATATTTACCGCTCAGGGATGTGGTGTTCAATACACTGCGGCAGGAGATACTCACCGGAAAGCTCAAACCCGGAGAGCGTCTGATGGAGATCCACCTGGCAAACAAACTTGGCGTGAGCCGAACGCCGATCCGTGAGGCGATCCGGAAGCTGGAGCTTGAAGGGCTGGTGATCATGATACCAAGGCGCGGCGCCGAGGTGGCGCAGATCACGCTGAAGAGTCTTCAGGATGTCATGGAAGTACGACGCGCGCTGGATGTGCTGGCGATAGAGCTCGCCTGTGAGCGCATGGGGCAGGCGGAACTGGACAGCATCTATCAGGCATGTGAAAATTTCAAGTCTGCTGTCAGGAATGGGGATACGCGGCTGCTTGCGGAGGCCGATGTCGCATTTCACGACAAGATCGTCCTGTCAACTGGAAACACCAGATTGATACAGCTGGTCAGCAATCTGTCGGAGCAGATGTACCGCTACCGGTTTGAGTATCTCAAGGATGCCTCCTCTCACGGCATACTGCAGCAGGAGCATTTGGAGATGTATCACAGTATTTTGAAGAAGGACAAGATCACGGCGGCTGATGTTGTGCGAAAGCATATCAACAATCAGGAGGAGGCCATCATCAAGCAGCTCCAGCTTGAAAAAGAAGATCGAAAAAAAAGTGTATAAACATCATATATATGTCCATACTTACGGATAGGAGAAGGTCGTTGCAGAAAATGGGAGGTATGGACATATGTTTTTGCGAAAAAAATATTTCAAAAATGTACTGATGGCATTGGGCGTCGTACTGTGGGTTGGTGCGTTAAGCCCGGAGATCTTTATGCAGCTGGGGATTGGCTGTATCCTTGATGAGAACGGGGACGAACTGACAGCAGAGGGTGCAGAGAAATTCATGGATTCCTATTTTTATGCAAATACAGATGGGGATCAGGATGCCAGGGTGGAGATTCAATATAGGTTTGCGCTGCTGGAACTGTTCGAATAAGGGACTCATACAGCGCGGGAGGTGATGAAGTGACAAAGGAAGTATTAGTATCCATACGCGGGCTTCAGTTTGTTGACAATGAGGTGGGGCAGTCGGCCTCCGATGAGGAGCTCGACCAGATCGAGACGATCTGTCCCGGAGAATACTTTTATAAGAATGGTGCACATTATGTGCGATATGAGGAGATCATGGAGGATCTGCCAGAATCGATCCGGAATATGATCAAGGTGCGGGGAAAAGAATTCTCACTCTGGAAAAAAGGACCGGTAAATGTACAGCTGGTGTTTTCCGAGGGTAAAAAAACCATGACGGATTATTTTACCCCATTCGGAAATATCCTGGTCGCGATGGACACCAGGGAAGTCCAGGTGACGGAGAGCGAGGACTGTCTGGAGATACATATAGCCTATGGGCTTGAAGCGAATTACCAGTTCATAGCGGACTGCAATATCACGATCGAGATCAGGAGCAGCAGTCCTGCAGGCAGCCGGTAGCCGAACCGGGCTATTGCATCGGTTCCTGCGGATTGTCCCTGCGGATCTCATCGAGCAGGTGCTTCATTCGCCGTTCCATCTCGGAGAGTTCCCCGGAGTAGTTGCGGAAGGCGTCGGTAGTCTCATCGGGCGTCTCGCCCTTGTAACAGATGCGGTGCTCCATACTGGCCCACAAGTCCATGGCGAGTGTCCGAAATTGTATTTCGACCGGATAGTACTGCATCCCTTCGATACGATATACCGGGATGCCGAGCACCATGTGATAGCTCTTGTATCCGCTGTCCTTGGGATAGTGGATATAGTCGCTTTCCTTTAGGATCAGCAGGTCGGTCTGTGCCTTTACGAGCGAGAGGATGCTGAAAATGTCCTCCACAAAATAACAGATCACACGGATGCCTGCGATGTCTGTCAGGTTATCTTTTGCAGTGTACGCTGTGACAGGGAGATTTTTGCTGGAAAGTTTTTTCTCGATGCTCTTTCTGCTCTTGATGCGTGCCTGTATATTGTGGATGGGATAATCCCTGTACTTTTTCCGGTAGTCTTCATTTAGTCCATTCATACGTACTTCGAGCCTCGTCATGGCTTCGCGGTAGGGTTCTACGAGCTGGTCATACTCCTCCTGAGGGATACGCTCTATTTTAGAAGGTGATATAAAAGAGAGAGCCTTTGGCGGTTCATAGATACCTTCACTGTTCATTTCCTTTAGTATATCATTTTGAAATTCGTTTTTTCTTGCGATCAAAATTTCCGCCCCCTGATACATGCAGCTATGGTGATATGAGTGTATGGACCCTTTTCCACTCTAATATATTATGCACAATTCAGCGAATGTTTCATACTAAAAACAGGAAACAATAAGAATGTGCGCGAAGCTTCTGCATGTGTTATTGCTTCATACATTCAATATAGCTCAAAATGACTCTGAAAGCAATGAGAAATGTATAAAATTAACAAAAAAATTATGAAATGGTCACACTTTTTGTTAAATATGTGTTAGGGCAAAATCGATCATAAAAGTTTGGGCATGATCGCATCGGCAGTGGCAGAGCGTGCCTTTGAGTAGACCTCAGGGTTGCGCTTGCAGAATACATAAAACAGACATTCTATGATAAAAAGCTGGCCGATCTTGGCGGCAACAGAACCGGACTGCAGCGGGCTTTCGTTGTAACCACACAGAAGGATGACATCCGCGTATTTGGTAGCGCGCGAATTTGGAAAATGTGTGACCAGCACAACGGAGACATGCCGTTCCACAGCGATGCGCATGATATCCTCCATGTCCTTGGTGGAGCCGGAGTAGGAGAAGAACAGGATGACATCGTGTTCCGTGGCGAGGGAGATGTTCATAACCTGCATGTGGGAATCCTCGATATGGACAAAGCGCGAGGTTGCGATGGAGAAGCGTGCCCAGGCTTCCATGGCCATGACCATACTGCCGCCGTTTCCCAGACAAAATACCCTGTCAGCGGAAGAGATCAGGTCAACTGCCCGCGAGATCTCGGTCTCATCCAGCAATTCCATCGTCTCATTTAAGGAGAGGACGTTGGAGTCATAGAGCTTGTGAAAGATACTGTTGAGCGTGTCTTCTGAAGTGATCGTCTCAGGGGTGTCCGAGGGATCCCCGATATCTGTCACGTATGCCGCTTTGGCAAGGGCGAGTTTCAGGTTGTTGTAGCCTGAGAGTCCCAGGCTGCGGCAGAAACGTGTGATGGATGCCTCGGACACGCCGCAGTTCTCCGCAAGGCTTGAGATGGACATATACTGTGAATCGTGGGTGTTGGCAAGGATATAGTCAGCCAGTTTCCGGCTGGAACGGGTTAGTGAGTGGTATTGTTCTGTGATCAGTTCCAAAATATTTCCGGTCAATGGATCATCTCCTTCGCAAATTTGTCAAAAGTGGTCAGCGTGTCAGCGCAGCGGCGCCCAGCATACCTGCACGGTTGCCCAGCGCGGCCTTTTCGATCTGTACATGTCGGAAACTTGACATGATATTGGGATACAGTTTTTCGCGGAGCTGTTCCAGCACATAGGGCTGTTCCATGATGCCGCCGCCGAGGATCACGCATTCGGGGTTCAGCATATGGATGATGGAGGTCAGGCCATACACGATCTCCATGACCCAGCGGTCAACGAGCGCTCTGACTTCCGGCTCATCAAGACGCCCGAATATTTTGCGGCCGTTGTCCAGCGCGGGATCCATCTGCACTGCATTTTTCACGAGTGCGGTGACGGAGGCGTATTTCTCGTAGCAGCCGGAAAACATATCACTCCCGATGTCGCGGTCTTCCGGGTGCGTGATGACTGCGCCAAATTCGCCGGCGGAATAGCTGCAGCCGGAGTAAAGCCTGCCGCCGGCGAAGATCGCACCGCCCACGCCTGTCCCGTAGGTCAGGCAGACGAATTCTTTGCGCCCCTTTCCGGCGCCGAAGACAGATTCACCGATCGCCGCGGCATTGACATCATTCTCGACTGCTGTCGGCACATGGAAGGCCTGTGTGAGGATCTCGCCCAGCCGGGTGCCCGTGTAGCCGGGAATATTTTCGTTTGCGTAGATGATCTGTCCGCGGACAGGATCTACCTGTCCTGCGGTGCTGATGCCGATGCGGTCAAAGGAGCAGCGCTGCCGGTAGGAGTCGATGATGTCTTTTGCACGCTGTACTACATGTCCGCCGCCCATTCCGGCCTCGGTGGGCGTTTCCCGGATGTCCGACAGGGTTCCGCCGTCAAAAAGCCCTGATTTGATCGCGGTTCCTCCGATATCAAGTACCATGGTAGCCATAATCTGTCCTCCTTTTTATCATTCGACCGGTGAGGCGTGGTGAAATACTGTTTTCAGCGCCAGATCTTTGTCAAGTATCACGATATTTGCATATTTGCCGGGTGTGAGGCTGCCGTAGTCCGCATAGATCCCGACTGCCTTTGCCGGGTTGACAGCCGCACATTTGACCGCGCTGGCAAGCGGTATGCCCATGTCGCGGACAGCGGTGCGCATGCAGTCCATGAGGTTCGTCACGGAGCCTGCGATGGTGCCGTCATCCAGCACTGCCAGATTGCCTTTGACATTGACGTTCTGTCCGCCCAGGTCGTACTGCCCGTCCGCGAGACCTGCCGCCCGCATGCTGTCGCTGATCAGGAGGATCCGGTCGTCGCCAAAGATCTTAAACGTTGTGCGCACAACGGCGGGATGGATGTGTATGCCGTCGCAGATGAGTTCTGCCCTGCAGTGTGCATCGTCGGCGGCTGCGCCGATGGGGCCGGGGGCGCGGTGCGTGAAGGGCGGCATGGCATTGTACGTGTGCGTCAGCTGTGAAGCGCCGCAGGCGATCGCCTCCCTGGCAGTATTGTAATCTGCCGCGGTGTGTGCGATGGAAATGTTGATGCGGCTGCCGTTTTCGCGGATAAAGTCTATGGCGCCTTCCGTCTCGGGGGCGATCGCCACCGTGCGGAACATGCCGCCTGAGAGTTCCTGCAGGCGGTCAAGCATGGAAGTGCTGGCGGCGGTGATGTATTTTCCGTTCTGTGCGCCCTTCTTTGCCATGTTGATAAAGGGTCCCTCCATGTAGAGCCCGCAGAAGTCCGCCGCGTCTGTCTCCGCCGCGTCGTGAAATTCCCTGGCGGCGCGGCAGATCTGTGCCAGCACATCCTCCGGCATCGTCATGGTGGCAGGGGTGATCGAAGTCACGCCCTTACGGACCTCATAGCGCGCCATCGTGCGCAGCGCCTCCACGGTGCCGTCGCAGCAGTCGCTGCCCATGCATCCGTGGAAATGGATGTCGGTCAGGCCGGGGATGACGTAGCATCCTGCGGCATCCGTCACGGTCTCCTCGCCCGATGCACCCAGGTACTGTTCCTCCGATACGATCTTTTCATCGCACATATATACTGTGCCGGGAGCAAAAGAGCCGTCTTCACCAAAGACTGTACCGTTAACGATCTTTCTCAAAGTCATGTTGTCCGCCCTCCTTTTCTGGCCATTCTGTCACTCAGCACTTTGAGAGTGCCGCTTCGTCAGCCACCAGTGTCACATTGCGGTGGAGCTGCAGGATGGAAGCCGGCACCTGCGGTGTGATGGGACCGAAAAATGCGCGCTTTACGATTTCTGCCTTATCCTCGCCGGATACGATGATCAGGATCCGGCGCGCGGACATGATCGTCTTGATGCCCATCGTGTACGCCTGACGCGGCACTTCGTCCAGGGTTTCGAAAAAGCGTGCGTTGGCATTGATCGTCTGTTCCGACAGGTCGATGCAGTGTGTCTCTGTGGAGAAGCTCTCTCCGGGTTCGTTGAATCCGATGTGGCCGTTGTGCCCCAAACCGAGAAGCTGGAGGTCCACGTCGCCCACTGCGCGGAGGATCTCATTGTAATTTTCGCAGGCAGTATTGCTGTCCGGCTCCGTTCCGTCCGGGAGGAAGGTTCTGGTCTTGTTGATGTTCACCTTGCCGAAGAGATGTTCATTCATAAAGTAGTAGTAGCTCTGCGGGTTCTCGCGTGTCAGTCCCTTGTACTCGTCAAGGTTTACGGTCATGACCTCCGAAAAATCGAGATCGCCCTTGTCATACCACTCCACGAGCTGGCGATAGGTGCCGACGGGGGTGGATCCGGTGGCAAGTCCCAGCACACAGTTGGGTTTCATGATGATCTGCGCCGAGATGAGGTTGGCGGCCTTGCGGCTCATGTCGTTGTAATCTTTTGCTCTGTAAATTTTCATTAGGATACCTCCTATTTTTGGATATTTTTTGTATAAGGTTAATATATCATATTATTTTTGCTGTGGCAATTGTATTGAAAGAAAAATGAAAAAAAATTTCAAAAAAGAAAAAAGCAAAAAATCTTTTTCAAAAATGTATTGACAAAAAAACAAAACGAAAGTACAATGATGTCAAACCGAATTATGGTTACACTTTTTTTACATTTTTTTAAATGTTTTTTAACATTTCCATCAAAGGAGGGCTTATTATGAAGAAGCGTAAAGTTATGGCACTGGCATTGAGCTGCGTTATGGTATGTTCCCTTGCTGCATGCGGCGGCAAAGATGCGGGGGCAGACCAGACAGCTGCAGATCCCGCACCGGCACCTGCAGAGAAGACAGAAGCGCCTGCAGAGAACACGGAAGCGCCTGCAGAGAAGACGGAGGCATCGACAGAAGCAGTGGCGCCTGCAGACACTGCACAGGCAGCAGATATCACACTGTGGACCTATCCGGTCGGCAAATGGGGCGATTCCGCTGTGGTTGACGGCCTGATCGCAAATTTCAATGCGGTCTATCCTGACATCCATGTCACGGTCGAGTATCTGGATTACACCAACGGCGATGACCAGATCAACACCGCGATCGAGGGCAAGCAGGCACCGGATCTCGTTCTGGAAGGACCGGAGCGCCTGGTGGCAAACTGGGGCGCGAAAGGGCTGATGGTGGATCTTGGAGACCTCTGGACAGACGAGGCGAAGTCTTTGATCTATGATTCCGTACAGAGCGCGTGCATGGGCAGCGATGGTGTATTTTATGAGTATCCGCTCTGCATGACGGCACATACGATGGCGATCAACAGGGACATCTTCGAGGCGGCAGATGCGCTTCAGTATCTGGACGAAGAGACCGGTACATGGACAACAGAGGATTTCCAGAAGGCAGTTCAGGCGGTGTATGACAGTGGCCAGACCAATGTAGGTGCAGTGTACTGCAGCGGGCAGGGCGGCGACCAGGGAACACGTGCACTGGTGAACAACCTGTATGGTGGAACGTTCACAAATGCGGAGCACACAGAGTACACGGCAAACAGCGAGGAGAATGTCAAGGCGCTCGAGCTGTTGAAGAGCATGGACGGTATCAACTTTGACGCTTCCATTGCCGGCGGCGACGAGGTCAATATGTTCTGCAATGGTACATTTGCAATGGCATTCTGCTGGAACGCAACACAGGAAAAGAATAATCAGGATCAGGGAAATATCAATTTCGAAGTCCTGCCGATGGCATTCCCTTCAGAGGATGGCAGACCACAGCTTTGCGGTGGTATCTGGGGATTTGGTATTTTCGATAACGGCGATGAGGCGAAGATCCAGGCAGCAAAGACCTTTATAGATTTTATGGCAAACGACGAGAAGCAGGCTGTGGAGAGCGTGAAGGCATCCAACTTCTGGCCTGTAAAGGATCTTGGAGACATCTATGCAGGCGACGAACTTATGACAGAGTACGCAAAATTTGTTGAGTATATGGGCGACTACTATCAGGTAGTAGGCGGATGGGCAGAAGCTCGTACAGCATGGTGGAACATGCTTCAGCAGATCGGCTCCGGCGCAGACGTCAAGACAGCAGTCGAGGAGTTTGTGACAACAGCAAATGCGGCGGCGACAGCAGCACAGTGATATTCAGCATGCTGTAGAGCAGGCAGGATCGCGCCCCTTCCAGAAATGATGTGGGAGGGGCGCTTCTTAATAAGATTTTGGAAGGAGGAATCCTCATGGCAAAAAATAGTGGCAGCAGCATGAGCAAAGCACTGGTGCGCCGGGAGACGATAGCGGGGTATGCATTTATGCTCCCGAGTCTGCTCTTTTTTCTGGGATTTGTCATCTATCCCATGGTGCAGTGCGTGTTCACAAGTTTTTTTGATGCGACGATGAACCGCGAGGACATCTTTATCGGTTTTGCCAACTATGTGGAACTGTTTCAGGATAAGGTGTTTCTCGGTGCACTGAAAAATACGGTGATCATCGTGGTGGTCTCCGTGCCGGTGACCTGTATCTTCTCACTGTGGGTGAGCTCGGTCATCTATGACCTTGCAGGTCCTGCCTGTTCAGCATTCCGCTGTATCTTCTATCTTCCGGTCGTGACAGGTTCGGTTGCTGTTGCAGTGGTATGGAAGTGGATGTTTAACAATTATTATGGTATATTTAATTACATAGGAACCAGCACGGGTATGATCGAGAAGAACATCAACTGGCTGGGTGACGAGAAGTTTGCGCTGGGGTGTATCATACTGATCCTGCTGACAACCTCGGTAGGACAGCCGATCGTGCTGTATGTATCGGCGCTCAACAATGTGGACCAGTCGCTCGTGGAGGCGGCGGAGGTGGACGGTGCGACCAAGTTCCAGTGCTTCTGGAAGATCAAGTGGGCACAGATCATGCCGACCACGCTGTACATCCTGGTGATCACGACCATCAACAGTTTCCAGTGCTTCGCGCTCATACAGCTGTTGACAAGCGGCGGACCCAACCACAGCACGGACACGATCATGTACTATATCTACTACAATGCGTTCAAGCTGTACCGCTATGGTTACGGAAATGCGATGGGCGTGGTTCTGGCGATCATCATAGCCCTGCTCTCCGCAGTGCAGTTCAAGATGACAGAGAGCAAGTAGGAAAGGGGGAAATGCATATGAAACAGAAGCAGTTTAACCGTTCGGCCTGTTACAAGATCATATCGGTCATCATCATAGCGATCCTGGCATTTACATTTGCCTTTCCGCTCTACTGGATCATCATCGGATCCTTCAAGACATCGGCAGCCATCAATTCCACGACGCCGCAGTGGTGGCCGCAGGAGTGGGTGCTCGACAACTACAGGAAGCTGTTCAGCAGACAGGTGGCAGCCCTGTGGGAGATCAATATCCCGTTTACCAACATCAGCCTGGCAGGACCGGATGTGCCGGCGGCGATCCGCTGGCTGCTGAACACAGTGTTCATGGCGGTGGTGGCGATGCTGCTCACCTGTATCACGTCGGCTATGGCCGGCTATGCGCTCGCCAAGAAGCGTTTTGTCGGACGCACGGTCGTGTTTTCCCTGATCGTGTGCGCGATGGCGCTGCCAAAGCAGGTCATCCTGGTTCCGCTGCTGCGCGAGATGGCATCGCTGGAGCTGTACAATACGATCTGGGCGGTCATCTTCCCGATCGTGGGCTGGCCGTTCGGCGTGTTCCTGATGAAGCAGTTCTCCGAGGGCATTCCGGGCGAGATGATGGAGGCTGCAAAGATTGACGGCGCCAATGAGTGGAAGACGTTCTACACGATCGCGCTCCCGCTGATCAAGCCGGGTATCGGCGCGCTGGCGATCTTTACCTTCATCAATTCCTGGAACGACTATTTCATGCAGTTGATCATGCTGACCAGCACGAAGAACCTGACCATCTCCCTTGGTATCGCGAAACTGCAGGCGGAGAACGCGACGGATTTCGGCCTGATCATGGCGGGCGCATCGCTGGCGGCGATCCCGATCATTGCGATCTTCCTTATTTTCCAGAAGTATTTTACCAAGGGGATCACGATGGGTGCAGTCAAAGGATAGGAGGTTTGAGATGATCTATACAGAGATAGCGAATATAAAACATTACCGCGGTCTGGGCGAATATCTGGATAAGGCGGTCGATTATCTGGCAAGTCATCCGCTGGACGGCATACAGGCGGGACACTATGACATTGACGGCAAGATGGTGTACATGAATGTGTTTGACTACGAGACGATCCCCGAGGAGGAAGGTTTTTTTGAAGCGCACAAAAAATATGCGGATATCCATATGACGGTGACAGGCGATGAGATCGTGGGCGTATCGGATATGGCGAGAGTGTCCGTGAAAACCTTTGACGAGGAGAAGGATCTGCTGGAGGTGGAAGGACTCGTGGAGCACTATATCAGGCTGACGCCGGGAAAGGCGCTGATCACCCTGCCGGAAGACGCGCACAAGGTCAAGCTGGCGGCGGGCAGTCCTTCTGCGGTAAAGAAAGCAGTCATTAAAGTGTATGTAGGATAAAAAATAAAGGGCGTGCCGCGGCGCGCAGAAAGGGGCAGAAATGAGAGACATCAGCAAATATCAGGGAATCATTCCGGCGTTCTATGCCTGCTATGATGAGAAGGGCGAGGTCGACGAGGGGCGCGTGGAACAGCTTGCGGAATATATGGTGAGGAAGGGCGTAAAAGGCGTATATGTGGGCGGTTCCTCGGGTGAGTGTATCTATCAGAGCGTGGACGACAGGAAGCGGACGCTGGAGCGCGTGGTGCGCGTGAGTGGCGGGAAGCTGACCATCATCGCACATGTGGCGTGCAACAACACGGCGGAGAGCATGGAGCTTGCAGCGCATGCGCAGAGCCTTGGCGTGGATGCCATCGCCGCCATTCCGCCGATCTATTTCCATCTGCCGGAGTATGCTATCGCGCAGTACTGGAATGACATCTCGGGCGCGGCGCCGGACACGGATTTTGTCATCTACAATATTCCGCAGCTTGCGGGTGTCGCCCTGACGATGCCGCTGTTTCGCGAGATGATAAAAAATCCGAGAGTGGCTGCCGTGAAGAACAGCTCTATGCCGACACAGGATATCCAGATGTTCAAGGCTGAGGGCGGCGAGGGATTTGTCGTGTTCAACGGTCCTGACGAGCAGCTTGTGGCGGGTCTGGCGATCGGTGCGGACGGCGGGATCGGCGGTACATACGGTGTGATGCCTGAACTCTATCTCAAGATCATGGAGCTGACAAAGGCAGGAAAACTGGAGGAAGCGCAGCAGGTTCAGTATGCGGCGAACGAGATCATCTACGCGATGTGCGCATGCCACGGAAACCTGTACGGCGTGATCAAGGAGATCATCAAGATCCGTGAGGGACTGGATCTTGGCGGTGTCCGCAGACCGCTCCCGGCACTCATTCCCGAGGATATGCCCCAGGTGAAGAAGTGCGCGGAGATGATCGATCAGGCTATGGAACGCTTTATCGTATAGAAAGGACAGGGATGAGCAGTATGACAAAACAGGAATTATTTCAACAGATCAAAGGCAAAGTGATCGTATCCTGTCAGGCCGTTCCGGGGGAACCCCTGTATGTGGAGGAGAGATCGATCATGTATCTGATGGCGCGCGCGGCAAAACAGGCGGGAACGCCGATGATACGCACCAGCAGCATCCGAGATGTCGTGGCGATCAAGGAGGAGACAGGACTGCCCGTCATCGGTCTGATCAAAGTGCAGTACGATGGGTTTGAGAGCTATATCACGCCCACGATGAAAGAAGTGGATGCGCTCGTGGAGGCGGGCTCGGATATCATCGCACTGGACTGCACGGATCAGAAGCGCGGGGATGGAAAGAGCATCAGCGAGTTCATCACCGAGGTGCGCACAAAGTATCCGGACGCAGTCCTGATGGCAGATATCTCCACCTACGAGGAGGGTGTGAACGCGTGGAAGCTCGGCATGGATCTCGTGGGGACGACAATGAGCGGCTACACTGCGCACTCTGTCAAACCGGACGGACCGGATTATGAGCTGGTGAGAAAACTGTCTGCCACGGTGGACGTTCCGGTGATCGGAGAGGGAAGGGTGCACAGCCCGGAACAGGCGGTGGAAATGCTGGATGCCGGCGCCTACGCCGTTGTGGTCGGCGGCGCCATCACTAGACCGCTCGAGATCGCACAGCGTTTTATCAAGGCAGTAGAAGGCAGGTAGGATATGAGAAAGCACATCGTATGTTTCGGGGATTCCAACACGCACGGATACTGTGCCGCCACTGGCGGGCGGTTTGATGAGACGCAGCGCTGGTGCTGCCTTCTCCAGGAAAAGCTTGGGGACGGATATCTTGTGATCGAGGAAGGGCTGAGCGGCCGCACGACCTGTTTTCAGGACCCGATCCACGAGGGACTGAGCGGCCTGGAGTACATCTATCCGTGTCTGATGAGCCATGAGCCGGTAGACCTGCTGGTGATCATGCTCGGGACGAATGACACCAAGGAGCGGTTCGGTTCCTCGGCGGCGTGTATCGCACTGGGGCTGAAACGGCTTGTTGCCAAGGCGGTCGCGACGACGGACTGCTGGAGCGGCGGGAAGGCTAATATCCTGATCGTGTCGCCGCAGAACATCGACGGGCGGTACATCACTTCGGACGTCGGTGCGACGATGGGGTGCGGCTGTGCAGAGAAATCGGAGGAGCTTGCGCAGGAGTTCGCAAAGATCGCGGAGCTTGCGGGCTGTCATTTTATGGACGCGGATGCTGTGATCACGGCGCCCGTCAACGATATCGATTTCATGCACCTGACGATGGAGGGGCACAGACAGCTGGCAGATGCGCTGGCGGAGAAGATCGCCGGGATCTTCCAGGATAAGGAATAAGATCAGTAGAAAGAGAGGGCTGCTTCTGGCAGCCTTCTTTATGCACACGGGCACCCGGAGGAACCTGCTCGATTAAGTTTTTAGAAACAGTGGAAAAGACAGGCGGGTTGGTGGTATACTGTATTTATGCACTAAGGCAGTGCAGACCGTATCAATGTATATAAAGTATATAAATAAGAAAGGATGGACAACAAATGAAGATTGCACTGATCAACGAGAACAGCCAGGCGGCAAAGAACGCCATGATCTGCGAGACGCTCAAAAAGGTCGTGGAGCCGATGGGGCATGAGGTATTTAACTATGGGATGTACGCTGCGGAGGATGAGCATCAGCTGACGTATGTGCAGAACGGGATCCTGGCAGCAGTTTTATTGAATTCCGGAGCGGCGGATTTCGTCGTGACAGGCTGCGGCACAGGCGAGGGCGCGATGCTCGCGTGCAACGCATTTCCCAAGGTGCTCTGCGGACATATCGAGTCGCCGCTTGACGCATATCTGTTCTCCCAGGTGAATGACGGAAACTGTGTGGCGCTTCCGTTTGCGGAGAATTTTGGCTGGGGCGGAGAGCTCAATCTGGAATACATATTCGAGAAGCTGTTTGGCACACCGGGCGGCGGCGGATACCCGAAGGAGCGCGTGGTGCCGGAGCAGAGAAACAAAAAGATCCTCGACGAGGTGAAGACAGTGACGCATACAGACCTGTGCGATATCCTGCCAAAGCTTGACAGGGAGCTGTGCAAGGGCGCGCTGAGCGGTGAGAGATTCAGAGAATATTTCTTCGCAAACTGCAAGTGTGACAAGATCGCGGCGGCTGTGAAGGAAATCATCGGGGAGTAGTGCATCATGCTGCTGGATAAGATTTATTACACGGTCGACAGCCTTGAGGGCGACTACGCGTATCTGCGGAAGGATGACGATGCGCCGGGCGAGACAAAGTGTGTCGCGCGTGCGCTGCTCCCGCCCGAGATCGCGGAGGGCTCGCGGCTCGTCTACGAGATGATGGAGTACAGTCTGTCAGAATAAAAGTGTTAATGGGATCAGGAAAGGGACTGTCGGCAGGAGGCAGTCCCTTCCAGTTTATGGGGATGGGATTAGGGATGAGAAATGAGACGGCGGAAAATATAGTGAAGGAGACTCTGCATATGGCGTGGCCTGCGGTCTGCGAGTCCTTTTTTGTATCACTGGCGGGTATGATCGATTCGCTGATGGTGAGTTCCATCGGTTCGTATGCGGTGGCGGCGGTGGGGCTTACCACGCAGCCGAAGTTTATGGGACTGGCACTGTTCATTGCGATGAATGTCTCCATATCGGCGCTTGTCGCCAGACGGCGCGGAGAGCAGAAAAAGGACGAGGCGAACCGGATCCTGCTGACGGCACTCCTGTTTATCCTGGGATCCGTGGCGGTGGTGTCCGCGCTCTGCGTGCTCTTTGCCAACCAGATCATTCGCTTCTGCGGATCGGCACAGGACACACATGACACGGCTGTCATTTATTTCCGGATCATCATGGGCGGTATGGTCTTTAATGTGATCTCGATGGGGATCAACGCGGCGCAGAGAGGGGCTGGAAATACCATTATTGCCATGCGGACAAACATCACGTCCAATGTCGTGAACGTGATCGGAAATTACCTGCTGATCAACGGACATCTGGGATTTCCGGCGCTCGGGATCCACGGGGCGGCGATCGCTACCGTATTTGGCACAGTGGTGGCATGCGTCATGAGCGTCTGCTCCCTGTTCCCGAAGGACAATTTTGTGAGTATACCGTATATCGTCGGCACGCGGATCAAGGCTTCCGCAGCGACGCTGGGGCACATCATAAAAGTGGGGTATTCCGTCTTTATCGAGCAGGTGCTGATGCGCGTCGGCTTCATGTCCACGGCGATGATGGCGGCGGGAATGGGGACTGCTGCGATGGCGGCGCACCAGGTCGGCATGAACATCCTGGGACTGACATTTTCGTTCGGCGACGGGATGCAGGTGGCGGCGGTGGCGCTGATCGGCAGGAGTCTCGGAGAAGGGCTGCCGGATAAGGCAAAGGAGTACGGAAAAGTCTGCAGGCGTATCGGCATGTGCATCTCGGTGGCGCTCGCGGTGATCTATCTCTTTGGCGGGGAGACGCTCTACCGGCTGTTCTTTGAGGAAGATCATATCGTGGCATACGGTGTGCAGATCATCCATGTGATCATCATCATCGTGCTCTTCCAGGTATCACAGGTCATCTATATGGGGTGTCTGCGCGGTGCGGGAGACACGACTTACACGGCGATGGCGTCGACGGTCAGTGTCACTGTGATCAGGACGCTGTTCTCCTATGTGTGCGGTATTGCGCTGGGCTGGGGGATCACAGGGATCTGGCTCGGTGTGCTGGCAGATCAGATCTCGCGTTTTCTGTTCGCATCCATACGGTTTCAGGCAGGGAAGTGGACCGGGATCAAAATATGATCTCACAGTTTCGTCAGAAGAGCTGACGGGCTATCAGGCCGTCGGGGAGTTCCGTCCCTCTGTGGTTCTGGGGTGTGATTTTGTGATGGTGTATGGAATTGACGATACGATGCCGGAGCGGATCAGCCAATACAGGGATCAGGGGTATGTCGTGCATTTCATGACAGGCATTGCCTGGGGGGAGTATCAGGATTATCTGGAAGGCGGGGTGTCCGGTGTCGGCATCTTTATGTCGGACAGCGGGCTGTTCCAGCAGACTTTCCCGGACAGGATCGTGACCGGGGAATCGATAGAGGGGCGGCTTCGGGGGATAATGCGCAAAAATTCCGGCAATGCGGTGGATGAATGGCAGGAGAGGAACCTTATGGAGGAGATCCGTGAGGATGTATCGATGATGAACGATTTTGTGCAGAGCCCTGCGTTTCCGCAGTTTTTTGGCATGGCGCTGCCTTTGCTGAAATACGGACTGCCGGTCAGACCAGTCCAGCTGGATAATGTGCGGCGGTTTGCCGGTTATCTGGATGACAGCCGCTTTCTGATATTGAGCTACGAATATATCAAACCGGAAGTGCCGGATGTGAATGCATCGCTGGTCTCATGGGTGCGTAAGGGCGGAACTTTGCTGTATATCGGGGACGGAAGCGATCCGTTCCACAAGATCACCTCATGGTGGAGACAGTCCGGCTATGAGAATCCGGCACAGCACCTGTTCGAGATGGCAGATATGGAGCGCGCGCCAAAGGACGGCTCTTATCCGGTGGGCAGGGGAAAAATCCTGGTCTGGAACATGCTGCCGGCGAGGCTTTGCCTGGACTGTCAGGGGGCTTTTGGAAGCTGGCCAGTGGCGGTTACAGTTATACGGAGTATGAATTTAATGATTTGGACACAGGGGCGGTTTCAGAGGCATTTATTTGTATAAAAGATCAGGAAAACAATGGCGGCAAATATTTTGATATCGTAGATATTCCCGCAGAAAGTCTTCAGGAGCTATCGTATATCGAAAGGGAATATCAATTTGAGGCTTTTTTGTGGAATGATTCAGAAAAAATTACGATTTGGTTACAGAAGGGAAAAAATCAAATTCTCAGGTTGCAGTAAAAAGAACAGCAGAGGGATATGAAGTAAAGTTATATGACAAGGCATATAATGAGGTCTTCTCGATGACTTATGCCAAGAAACCATGGATTGTGGACGTGACAGAAAACGTTTTAGAGAACGGATATAGCACAGGTTCTCCGGCACGCAATGTTTTTATTTAGACAAAGATTCCGGCGGTCGATCCTGTGATCAGTATTGAAATGCCTGATCATGAGACGATACTTTGACAGTATTACAAAGGAAGTCTGGTGACCACATATATTTTCTGATCGATGGGGACTGGGATGTCAATAAACGTTACATTGTTATGGCAGATATTAGAAAGGGCGAAAATGCAGAGATCGAACTTGGGAACGAATATGCATATAATTCAGGACTGACATGGCATTCCTATAAAGAATATTATGATGGAATCAGAAAACCGGAAATGGATTATAAGATTGATGGCGGTTCGGTTATGTCCGGCGGCGGGATGTTTGACAGTATATACGAATCTGCCGGTACGTATGCCATGTATGCCTATCTTGACAGTATAGGGGAAAAGAGCCGTCGGTGGGAAATAGACCGGAACAGTGCCTATATCGGCAGCGGATTTATCGCGGATGTCAGTTTTACGTCTGGCAGCAGGAGAATAAGCAATGCGGCTTTTGCTGTTTTGGATGAAAGTATTATCTCCGGTGCAGGACAGTAAGAGTGCCGTTTTTAAAAAGGTATATCGGATCCAGAAAGAGATTGTATTTATTATGAACCGGGGGAATTGACAGATGGGAGGACTTATTTCATTGATGACAGATTGGAGGATCATATGGTATGAAGACAATTTAAAAAATCGTATTGATTCTAATATGCATTATACTGAACGGTATCGTATTACCCGGAGATCAGATACAATCAGAGCCTCAGAAAGATAAGGAGGCAGCTATTAAGACATACCTTACCGTTGACTGGACATCAAGAGAAGTGTTGTGGGAACATGATATAATGCCGAATGACAGCGGTACAGGCTGGGAGTTTTGGCTGGCAGATATTGATTTTGATGGAATTCAGGAAATGCTTATTTCTTTTTTGGCAAACCATTGCGGGCAAAATTCACTGTATGTGTATCAATATGATAATAACAGTGTGTCCTCTTATTTGGATATGATTGCAACTCCGGATAAGATGTCATTACATTAATAGATTACAAGAACATATCACCTTACATGGATATCGAGTTGGCTGATGCATATGTCAATCAGCAAAATAAATACAGATATCTTTCAATAGACTGCTCTGGTATTGGTGGTGTGGAACAGATTTATTTATATGAAACAGTGTTAGAAGATGATTTCAGACAGGAAGAGCCTGCCAGGATCACTTATTATAGTGAAACAGATCAATGGGAAATCTACTTTAAGGGAGATGAAGTGGCATCGGCTGAGGCGTTACATGATATGATTTCGCAATATATGGATGGCTATGAAAAGCAGGAAATTTGTTACAGATACTTAGAGAAATCATTTCCCAGAGACATTTTAATGATGGACAGCGGTTTGTGGGGATATATCAACGGTAAGGGAGATGTAGTGATCGACTGCAGATTTTGTGCAGCAAATGATTTTAGCGAAGGATTTGCGGCAGTTCGGATCGGGGATAAATGGGGCTTTGCTGACAATTATGGGAAAATGGTCACGGCATTTCGATTTGACGCAGTCCGGGATTTCCATGAATCTTATGCGGCAGTAAGCCAGAAAGGGAAATGGGGATTTATCGACAGTGAGGGACATGGCCGAAAAGTGTTGAATGGAGATGGAGCTTACATGAAAATGTTAAAATACAGACTTTCGGTTCTTGCCATACTGGGGATCTTTCTGGCAGTGGGGATCAGTATGTATCTGACAAGAATACCGCGGGACATGAAAGTATATGGCCGCATAGCCGACTATACATATTACGACAGAAAATTGTCTGTCAGCGATTTTGAGCAGTTTGATCATGACAGTACCTACGAGGACATTGTTGATCGCATCGGAACGGAAAACGGAACGATAGGGTCCGGGATCGCGCGCCCGTATTATGAATTAAAAGACGGCAGCTTCGTAATACTGAATCGCACTTTTGAAAGATCATCGCTGGTAGTGGTCAATGATAAATGTCGTGAATATTATATACTTCCGCCGGAACTGGAACAAAAAAGCGACAGGATAAAAAGCAGGGAGATGGAGACAGCACGGCAGTCGGAAATGAATGGCATACTATGGATGCTGGGACTGCAGGAGCTGGAAATAAAAGATTTCGTTGATGGGTCGAGTCAAGGAAAAAACGCGCCGCTTGGGGAATGCACAACCAATTTGTTACAGCAATATACAGACAGGGATATTACGGCAGAGATATCATATTATTTTGGCAATTACCATGAGCGCGGGGCACAGCCGTTGATCCAGATTTTATGGTTGTATGAGGGGTCAAAACCAGCCGGGTTTGGATATGTATTGTGGGATACGGATACATATTGGTATATTTTCTATGGCTGGGATCAGGAGCCGGAGGAAGCGGGGGAGGACTGCATTGCCGGTGCAGAGCAGTATGAACTGAAAGGGCTAAGGGAGATATTGCATCTTGAAAATAGAAGTACAGAGCTGGATACGATCGATCTGTCGCCGGAAAAGATCGCCAATTCGCTCACGGATTTCCTGATAGAACAAAAAGTGATCAAAAATAAAAGAAATTCGTGTGTAGAATTCTGGGGTGAGAATGGAGATGGAGAATACGTATGTCTGATATCGGCAAATCCATGGGAGCGCGGAGAGATGATCGATGCAGACAGCAGGGCGACAAAAAATTACTTCGTCTCAATGGATACGCGGGCGGATAAGGTCGTTTCGATCCGTGTCGTGCTGTTGGATCGCAGTTGAGGCGGGAGAAGAGCAACAGGGATTATCTGATGTCTCTGTCAAATGAAGATCTGCTCTTTACGTACAATGTCGAGGCGGGGCGTTACTCTGGGAGAGGGATCCAGACGCAGGTGCTGGGGGATGGGAAGCGTCCACCTGTCACCAGAGGTGCTTGGCTGTGCGAGAGCCTACGAAGTGTTCGGCGGGGAACGGTGGATTGTGATCGTCAGGTCATACTGGAAATGTGCTGTCACCGACTGTGGATACTATGTCACTGGAGGATAGATACAGGGCGAAGTGTGGACACCGAAGATACGCCTCAAAGAATGTCTGGGCGATAAGAATCAGGAGCACTGCACGGTGTTCAACATGATGCGCCTGGTGGAATTTTTGTTCCGCCACACCAGGGAGCCGGAATATCTGCAGTATATGGAATACAATCAGTATAACGGACTCATGACGCAGACGTACTGGACCGGGGAGGATGTGGAAGGAAATCCGAAAAAAGGGCTGTTCACCTATTGATGATCCCGCACAGCGATCCGGTGGAAGAGCTGTCCGTCTCCTGCGGACGGCAGTGTGGAAGTGTTCTGACAAAATACCGGATGGAGAATCAGGATCCGGGAACCGATTTTGTAAAGCTCAATGAGATAGGATATGAGCCGTATCAGATCTATTTCAAAGTCATTCCGTGACACACGGGTCATCGCGGCGTCTCAGAACAGATTTCATCTCCGCTAAGCGGTTGACTTTTGGGAATATCATAGTAAAATAGTGCTAATTACATATGGATTGTGTGAGAAGGTATACAAAGCGTATCTGGGAGAAGACTGACAGCTTCTGGGGAAGGGGAATGATCATGTTTCAATTTGTCATCTGTTTTATCGCGGGGATCGGTGCAGGGCAGGGCACGGGATTTGCAGGGATGAGTGCGGCGGCTGTCATCAGCCCGATGCTGATCACGTTTCTGGATCTCCCGGCGTACGAGGCGGTCGGGATCGCGCTGGCAAGCGATGTCCTGGCGAGCGTCCTTGGCTATGAGCTCAAAACGGCGGTCGGGACAAGCGTCTTTAAAGTCCAGGATCAAATGCTTTGTCAGCCGGAATGATTTTGTATGCCCTGTCATTATATAGATCCTTATATCGAACCAAAGAAAGAGATGATTTTCCAGACTGTGGTAAAGATAAGGATGAAAAAAACAGTTTTTAAGCGGTTTGCAGCAATTTTACCTTTATATAAGTGTTAAAGATCCGATAAAAAATGAGGACACCGAAGCATCCCCATTTCCTAAACTTTTCACTTGAAATTACACAGTGAATCGTTTATAATCAAAGTAGAAACAATCAAAGGATATTTGCTGTGTCCGATGATTGCCACCGGAAGCTAATAAACAGAGTTTACGAGTTACACAGGCTATCTCCTAGTGACGTAGGAGGTAGCCGATTTACTTTTTGTGGTGATTGTCAAGGTATGATAAAGTTGCAAAAATGACTAACAGCAACGTCAAAATTTCTAACGCGTTCATATGTAATTCCTTTCCGTTTCCGGGTAAAACAATCACCAGACTATCCCTGCGTTGTTCTAATCTGACTGAAGATATTTTATCATATCTGACAGGATAAGACAATAAAGTAATATTTTATAAAATCCCAATTTCAGTGTTCGTACAAAAGATGCGTTTTAACTTAGATTCAACGAAAGCAACATATTTTATGATGCAATATATAATCAGTTTATTTCTTAAACTTTATGAATCCGTATTATATAATGGATACATCAAAAAAATGGAGGTAATGTACAATGGACATCAAGGAACAAATTAATAAGATAATAAATGAAGTTTCCAAGAATCCTGATATCAAAGAGCAGTTTGAAAAGGAACCTGTAAAAGTAATAGAAGATCTGATCGGTGTTGATCTGCCAGATGATATTGTTATGAAGATTATTGACGGTGTAAAGGCGAAACTGACTATAGGCAGTGTATCTAAAGTTGCGGATACTCTGAAAGGAGTATTTAAGTGAGCATTATTCCAATATCAACTCCCGGACATTGAATCTATTTTATAAAAACAATATATTACGGCTAAATCAAAACTACCAATATGCAGTAAACTCCTGCATAAAGGTAGTTTTTTGTATGCCAAATTAAAATACAAACAAATATTCTAAACTAATATACAAAAAGGTATTGACAAATGCAATCTGCTCTTTTCAAACAGATATATGTCCGCGCATACATAAAGAAAGTCTCTTGACGATCCTGTCAAAGGTGCTATAATGTACATATACAATATGTACATTGCGGAAGGCGGAGGTAAAGTGTGGAGATCATTATCAGTAACAATGCCAATAAGCCCATTTATGAACAGATCACATCTCAGATCAAGGCAATGATCATGAGCGGCGAGCTGCAGACTGGCGAGGCGATCCCCTCTATGCGGGCGTTGGCGAAATCGATCCATGTGAGTGTCATCACGGTTCAAAAGGCTTACGAGGATCTGCAGCGGGACGGTTTCATCGAGACGACAGTCGGCAGGGGAAGCTTTGTGGCAGCGCGGGACAGGGAATTTTATCAGGAGGAACAGCAGCGCATCGCAGAGGAACATCTGCAGGCTGCCGCGGAGATCGGGCGGGTCAGCAATATTTCACTGGAAAAATTGACGGAACTGCTGACATTATTTTATCGGGAGGATGAGTGATATGGAAAATATTTTAGAGCTGCAGCAGGTTTCCAAGACATTTCCCAGATCGGATTTTGCGCTGGACAATGTGTCCTTTGCGCTGCCGTATGGTGCTGTCTTAGGATTTGTCGGGGAAAACGGAGCGGGAAAGACGACGACGATCGGCTGTATATTGAATACCGTGAACAGAGACAGCGGCACCGTGAAACTGTTTGGCAGGGAGATGTTGGACGGGGATACGGACATGCGGGAGAAGATCGGTGTCGTTTACGACGGAAATAACTTTCCGGTCTACTGGACGCCGCGGCAGCTGTCAAAAATAATGGGAGGGTTGTATAAAAACTGGGATGCTGTACTTTTTGAAAAGTATCTGGATACGTTTGATCTGCCCGCAAAACAGAAGATCAGGCACTATTCCCGCGGCATGACGATGAAACTTGCGATCGCAGCGGCATTGTCCCATCACCCACAGCTTTTGATCCTGGACGAGGCGACAAGCGGACTGGATCCGGTCGTGCGGGATGATATGCTGGAGGTTTTCCTGGATTTTGTGCAGGAGGAGGATCATTCCATTCTGCTCTCGTCGCATATCACAAGTGATCTGGAAAAGATTGCGGATTACATCAGTTTTATTCACCATGGTAAGATCATCATGACCGTGTCGAAAAACGATCTGTCCTACCATTTTGCTGTCATGCGCTGCAGGGAGAGTCAGTTCTGTGCATTGGATCCGGAGGATATCGTTGCATGGCGGAAGAGGGATCTGCAGATCGACGTGCTGGTCTCCGACGGCAGGGCGGCACAGCGCAAATACAGGGACGTCGTTGTGGACCATGTCTCGATCGAGGAGGTCATGCTGCTTTTATGCACACGGGCGCATGGGGGAAAATCTGTCAATGATACAAAGGGGGAGCGGGTATGAGAGGAATGTTTCGGAATGATCTGTATATTGCGTGCGTTAACGTGAGGATATTTTCAGCTTTTATGCTGTTGTATGGCATCTTTTCTGTCGCGTGCGCAAGTCTCTATTATCAGATGTATTTTGTGCTGATCGGAATCGTCGGGTTTTCCGTGAACAGTGTGGTCGCCGTATTTCATGGAGAAAGCACGTCAAAATGGGGAAAATATAAACTCACGCTTCCGGTCAGGCGCAGAGATATTGTGAAAAGTGTGTTTTTGAGCCATATTTTCTGGCTGTTTGCCGGGGTCCTTTTTACAGGGACTGGGACGGGACTGTTTGCCCTTTTCCATGGTTATTCTTTTGAGCAGTACAGGGAGGTGTTCCTTATATTTGCTTTGGGCATCAGCGCGGGGCTTTTGATCGGGGCGATATTTATTCCGCTGTTTTATCTGGGAGGAGAGGATAGAACGATCGCTCTTCTGACCATTTCCCTGCTCTGTGCGATCGGGATCGCCGCCCTGCTTGTCAATGTGACGACCAATGTAGATTATCTGCTGCGTCTGGCTGTGATTTTCGCGGTGTCTTTCATGGCGATCGCCGTGTCCTATTGGCTGACGCTTTGCATTTTTAAGAGGAAGGAGTATTAAGGTTGCATAAGCTTTCCTTTTTTGTACGAGTATGCTATACTATCAACAGATCATAAAAAATTTTTCATAAGAAACTTTTGTAGGTAAAAGGAGCTGTGGGAGAAATGGGAATTGAGAAAGTGAAGGCATATTTCAGATCGTACAACATGGAGGAGCGGATCCGGGAATTTGACGTGTCCAGCGCGACAGTGGAGCTGGCCGCTGCGGCGCTGCACTGTGAGCCGCAGCGGATCGCAAAGACGCTCTCTTTTATGGTGGATGAGCATGCGGTGCTGGTGGTGACTGCCGGGGATATGAAGATCGATAATCCGAAATACAAGGCGCAGTTTGGCAAAAAGGCAAAGATGCTTGCGCCGGCGGAGGCGGAAGCGCTGGTGGGGCACGCGGTGGGCGGTGTATGTCCGTTTGCGGTGAACGATGGCGTGGAAGTGTATCTCGATATATCGCTGAAACGATTTGAGACAGTCTTCCCGGCGTGCGGCAGTTCCAACAGCGCGATCGAGCTCACGATACCAGAATTGGAGAAATACGCCGGATACCCGGAATGGGTGGATGTGTGTAAGAGGGGAGGATCAGAATGAGCATGGTGATCTGGATACTGATAACGATCATTCTGACGGTATTCAATTCAAAAGTTTTTTCAGATGAACTGGAACGGGTGTCGGGAAATGTCAGTGCCGCAGTGGATATGCAGGAGAAGACGGAGCCAGCTTCGGGCAGCGCGGAGATGGATCATGCTGCGCCGACGGGAGGGATCTTTGGCTATGCTGACTATACAGGGTATCTGGATGCGTGCACGGCATGGGACGGTTATGGGCAGTTTGTGGGTCAGGATTATGACGGCGATGGAAAGTCAGACCGTGTTTACAGGGAATACATTGCAGCGGATGAGCAGTGTACATACCGGATTGAATTCGGGAACGGGGATCTGATCCAGACGAGGGAGTTTGGTATGGGAATGCCCGCAGTCCGGACCTGTGACCTGAACGGGGACAGTGTGAAGGAGATCATGATCCAGGCATATTATGGATTCAGCACGGATCCCAACGCCTACGGCGAGGCGGCGCTGTTTGAAAAGAAAGACGGCAGTTATCAGCCGCTGATGCTGCCGGAGGAGCTGGGCAGCGACCTCTACAGGCCCGGAATTACGGTGGTCTGCCGGAATCCCGGCAAGGAATTTCCGGAGTGGGCGTCCATGCCGCAGGACATTGATCAGGAAGTCAGCGCGCCTCATATTCATCTGTCAGTGAAGGAACTGACGGGAGAGATGGCAGTGGATGAGGTTGTATTATTAAACAGCGATCTGATGATGGATTTCGGCGATATAGAGACAGCACAGGAACACCGGAGCGTAAGCTATGAGGCTGTGGTCGTGAATGACGGAAAAAAGGATCGGATCGAATTTCACTTTGAGGCGCTGAATAAGTGGTCTTCCGATGAGATCGTGGTAACGGCAGCTTATGAAAAAGGAGCGCTGCAGGTGGTGGACAGCCAGTATGTGAAAGGATCGGATCTGACCGGATTCACCGCGGCTGGCACGGATCATGATATCACGCCGACGGAAGCCGCGGTCGAGCCTATGATAGAGCTCTTTACTTTTGAGGAGGCAGCGAGACGGGGGAATGTCGAAGAGTACGGCTATGAGACGGGCGGTATGCTGCCTGGAATGGGATCCGGCATGTGGTACAGCGTCATGGTGGACGGTGTGGAATATATTTATGGTAAGCTTGACGAAGACATGTCTCATAAAGGATATGAGCTCTACTCATGGGCGGTCTGGGACGAGTCGCACAGGCTTGCGAACGGTCTGCAGGTCGGTATGACAAGAGCGGAAGTGCTGGGGATCTGCCCAAACATGCGGGCGATCGGTTTTGATCCGGAAGGATATCCGGCATGGAACGGGACTGCTTACCCGGATCACTGGACGGACGCATTTGACGGCATACTGATCGCCAATATAGAGGACGGAATTGACAATCCTCCGCTCTATCTCGCCCTGATGATGAAGGACGACAAGGTGCTGGCGATCACGAAGTATGATCCGACTGCGGGGTAAATCTTAGGAACTGTTTCCTTACAGGATAAAATGATGAACTATGATTTGGAAAGGGAAATCTATATGAGAAGATGCAATAAAATAATGGTATGCATGAGCTTTCTGTTTGCCAGTGCATTGGCTGGATGTTCGCAAAAGGATATCGAAATCGCTTCCAATGATTCATTTCAGGCAGATCAGACAGATTCCATTATCCATGAAAGTGTGGACATTTCATATTATGATAATGGCTATCCTTATATTCACGATATACTTACAAATAATACAGATAATATAATCACTGAAACGGAGTATTGCATGCTTGCATATGATATTGACGGTGCGCCTTTGAAATTGTACTGGAACTTTTTAGACACCAGCGCAGAATGCCGTTATGATCATGTTGTCAGGACAGGCAATGTAAATCTTCTGCCTGACCAGACAGAGAGCTATAACGGAGGCTGGTCATTGTATGACGGCGAAAAGATGACAGACTATCCCCAGGTCGGAGACGGAGAGGCTAATCAGGCAGAATATTCACTGTTTTGTTTAAAAGAAGTAGTTTTTGAGGACGGTACTGTGTGGAAGAATCCTGAATACGAGAACTTTTTCCAGACTTATGCAGGCAGGCAAATAGATGTTGAAGTTTTACAGAACTATTATCCATATACATATTATTTGCAGGATCTGTGATGAGTTTAACGAAAAATATGGTATCGCTTTTATGTAGATGCAGTAAATGGTCAACAAGTTGAAGATGAATTAGCAATGATGTCAATGGTGATCTGCGTCGTTCCTAAAAGCTGGTGGTCTACATTGATTACCCGGTTTTCAAAGTTATGGTCGCCTTTTGCTGCGGCTATGACATTGAAAACCGGGTAAGGCAATGAGCTGTTTTCAGTGTTGCTAACCTTTGTAATAAACGAAATCATGTTGAACTCCTAGAGCGTGTTTGAAAAATCATTCCCATCATCTGCACGCCCCACTTTGCGCGATATTTGCGTCAAATTCAGTCGACGTAGCCCGCTACGCCTCCTTCATTTGGCGCAAATCTCCCACAAATTGTGACGCACATCTGACGGAAAGCATTTTTCGAACACGCTCTAGAACAACACCTTTCTCAAATCCCATATTATACCTCCATATCTGCAATGTTTCTTTTCAGATCGGCCCATGCGATTCCTGCTGCTACGGAGCCGATCACAAGGAACAAAATAGTTCCGGCAAGATCATTCAAAGTCATGGCCATAATCTGGCACAGGACAATCGCTATAATGACGACTGCAACGATCGTTACAGTTACAGACTGCCTGTCAAAGTCAATCCACAAAGCAACAATTCCCCATACGCCCGCAAGGAATGAATAAGGGATAAGAGAAAAAATGCTATATATTTCAGAAAGGGTATGGCTTGAAAGCAAAACCTGTTTTCCAATAGAAATAGGGCTTTTTAGTACGCTTCCCGCAACTTCGCTGAATTTCGTGGTATCGTTACGCTGCAGGGAAAACTTAAAGAAATGTTTTATTTTTCAAGCCCGCTTAAATCTTTGATCTCTTCTACTGCCTGAAACGGATTGTTCCCCATAAAGATTCGGGTTGTTACCGCGTCTGCGATTTCGAGGTATTTATTTCGTGCCATAAGCGAAAGGTGAAAATCAGTTTACCAATTTTCACATCTTTGTGCTATAATGTTTTATATGATTTTGTTTCCTCTAAAAATCGACGAATCACAATCGGGATCTGAAAGGAGTGAAAAAAAGTATGTTGCATTGCGGAACACAGAGAATAGAAACGAAACGATTGGTCTTAAGAAGGTTTACTGAGGAGGATGCTGCTGCCATGTACAAAAACTGGGCATCTGATGACGAAGTGACAAAATATTTAACATGGCCCACTCATTCCAATATGGATGTCAGTAAATATGTGCTGAAAGATTGGGTAAGCGCCTATTCTGATGAAAAGTATTATCAATGGGCGATCGTTCTCAGGGAAAATGGCGACGAACCGATCGGTTCTATCAGTGCTGTCGAAATGAACGAAGATGTTTCTATGGTACATATCGGGTACTGTATCGGAAGGGCATGGTGGAATCAGGGAATTACTTCTGAGGCAATGAAAGCGGTCATGGACTTCTTTTTTGACAGGGTAAATGTAAATCGGATCGAAGCAAGGCATGATCCGGAAAACCCCAATTCCGGCAAAGTAATGATGAAATGCGGAATGAAGTATGAAGGCACTCTGCGCAGTTCGGATCGAAACAATCAAGGGATACGCGATGCCAGTTATTATGCACTGTTAAGGTCGGAACGATAATGAAACGCAGGCATCAGGATCTGCAGACAGGAGAAAAGTATGAAAAGTAAAGGAAAGATCAGGTTCTCATTTAATTCGCCGGTCGTGATCTGTTTCACGGCGGTCTGTTTTCTGGCGCTGGCACTGGGATGGGTCACGAAGGGATGGACGACGAACGCGCTGTTTAGCGTGTACCGTTCTTCGTGGGTGTCGCCGCTGACGTATGTGCGTCTGTTCGGACATGTGCTCGGACATGCGAACTGGGAGCATTTTATCGGAAATATCATGATACTGTTGATTGTGGGACCGCTGCTGGAGGAAAAGTATGGTTCGTCCAATATTTTGTTTGTGATCCTTGCGACAGCGCTGGTCACGGGGATCGTGCACTGCATCTTTTTCCCGCATATACAACTGCTCGGCGCCAGTGGCGTGGTGTTTGCGTTCATACTGCTGTCCCCGTTTACCAGCGTAAAGGAGGGGACGATACCGATCACGCTGGTGCTTGTCGCGGCACTCTATATTGGAGGGCAGATCTACAGCGGCATCGTCACCAGCGACAACATATCGCAGTTGACGCATATCATAGGCGGCTGCGTCGGAGCAGGTCTGGGATACGTGATGCACAAAAATAAGATGAACAGGTATTGAAAATGTTTATGTTGAAATGGAGATGTTTTTTATGAAAAGAGCAGTGACGGATCTGCCGCCATGGGAATGCATGATGAAGAAGATGGTGTGGCAGCAGATGGGAAACATAACAGATCAGAAAATCCTTGATTTTGGCAGCGGCATGGGGGTGACTGCGGATCATCTGGCTGAAAAGAATGATGTGACGGCTGTGGAGCCGGACGAAGACAGTGTCAGGAGCAGATGGACAGGAAATGCGTACACGCAGATTGTCGGAAGCACGGACAGACTGCGCCAGTTTGCAGATGAAACATTTGATGTCATCGTCTGTCACAACGTGCTGGAGTACGCCCTGGACCGGGAGCAGATCGTGACCGAGTTTGCAAGGTTGCTGAAACCAGACGGAAAGATCTCGATCGTGAAGCATCATCGCGCGGGCAGGGTCATGCAGATGGTCGTGCTGTTGGATAATTTCGAGCACGCACATGACCTGCTGGATGGAAAAAGCGGAGTGTCTTCACAGTACGGATCAATCCGGTATTACGAAGATGCTGATATCGAGAAATGGTGCAGTGCACTGACGATCACGAAAACACTTGGAATGCGGACGTTCTGGGATCTGCAGCAGAATCAGGAACAACATGGAGATCCTGCGTGGCAGGATCAGATGATCGGGATCGAGATGCGCGTGTCGGAGATGGAGCCCTATCAGGATATTGCGTTTTTTCATCATCTGATTATCGAAAAGAAGCGGAGGTGATCAGGACGCTGGATATAGCAGAAGCGAGCAGGGAACTTGAACAATGTGCTGGAAAACTCTGCTGTGGATCTGATCTGAGTATTATTATGTGAAAACGAAAGGGGAAAGCGTCATGAACATCGCAGTGTTATCGGATATCCACGGCAATCACATCGCACTGGAAGCATGTATGGCGTATCTGGCAAAGCAGGATATCGACGCATACTGTTTTCTGGGAGACTATGTGGGAGAACTTCCCGGGATCAGGCAGACGATGGATATCGTGTATGATCTGCAGAGGAAGCTGCCCTGCCATATCATCAGGGGAAACAAGGAGGACTACCAGTTGTATGGTCTCGGGGAGGGTCACCCGGAGTGGGATCTGTATCCGAGCACGGTCGGAATGCTGCGCTACGCGAGACAGCATCTGACGCAGGAGGATATCACTTTTCTGGCAGCGCTGCCGATCACGGACTGTATCCGCGTAGACGGTATGGAGCCGATCCGGATCTGTCATGGTTCACACCGGGCAGTGAAGGAGGATATCCGCCCCGGCGGGAGTCAGAACAGGGAGATCTTTGCGGAAGTGGAAGAGAAGTATCTGTTATGCGGGCACACGCATATGGCGATGGATATACGGGAATATGGAAAAACGGTATGGAATCCCGGTTCTGTCGGTCTGCCGATCATCGAGGAGGGCAGTATGAAGGCGCAGTTCATGATCCTTCATGGTGAAAAACGATGCGGAAAAGGGGAATGGACGCCGGAGTTTGTGGCGCTGGATTACGACATTGAGTATGTGATACGGGATATGCGCGAGAAGGGATTGTACGAGACTGCACCATACTGGTCGAGGGTGACTGAGAGCATTCTGCGCGGAAAGAGGACGACGCAGGGGCGGGTACTGTGCAGGGCGATGGAGCTGTGCGAGCAGGAGAACGGCAGATGTGACTGGCCCGAAGTGCCGGAGAACTGCTGGGAGCGGGCGTATGAAGATATGAAGCGCGGAAAAATATGAGTCGGTCAGTCAGAATGGAGGTATTATACAAATGGAATACAAAGTGATCCGCCTGGTGGACAGGCCAGAGCTAAAGGAGCGCGCGGCACAGTGGTTCCACGGGAAGTGGGGTATTTCGCTGGAGGCATACGCGGAGAGTATGGCGACGTGTCTTGCCATGAAGAGCGCTGTGCCGCAGTGGTATCTGGCAATGGAAGAGGATCAGATCATCGGCGGACTGGGAGTGATCGAGAATGATTTCCACGACAGAAAAGACCTTTCCCCGAATGTCTGTGCCGTCTACACGGAGGAGGCAAAGAGAGGCCGGGGCGTGGCGGGAGCTTTGCTTGATACGGTCTGCACAGACATGAAGGAGCGCGGGATCGATACGCTCTATCTGGTGACAGACCATACTTCTTTTTATGAGCGGTACGGCTGGGAATTCCTGTGTATGGTGCAGGGCGACGGCGAGCCGCAGATGTCGCGGATGTATATACATCATTATTAATGTTTTGATGTTTTGAGCCTCTCTTTTCATTTTTGGGGGAATGTGATATGATTGAGGGATAGGTTGCAGAGGACACTTTCAGAGAGGGATTGATCATGAGATTCGCAGAGGAAAAATACTGTACAGCAGAGGAGTTTTACAATATACCTGACGATATCCGGGCAGAGCTGATAAACGGCGAGATCGTCTACATGGCTTCGCCCAGCCGGATTCATCAGGAGATTTTGGGAGAACTATTTAATATAATAAAAAATCACATAAAATTCAACAATGGCAGGTGCCGTGTATACCCTGCCCCTTTTGGCGTACAGCTCAGCGAAAACGATGACACAGTGCTGGAGCCGGACATCTCTGTCATCTGTGATCCGGGGAAATTAAATGACCGCGGCTGTCTCGGGGCACCCGACTGGATCATCGAGATCGCTTCTCCGTCCAATCCGAAAAATGATTATATTGTAAAGCTGAATCTGTACAACAACGCCGGGGTGCGTGAATACTGGATCGTTGACCCGGAAAACAACGGGATCCATGTGTACAGCATGGGAGACAGATTTTCCGTAAAGACGTATTCGTTTGACGATACTGTCAAAGTGGGTATCTATGAAGATCTGTATATCGATTTTGCAAGCCTCGACCTCAGTCGCTTGCTTTGATGCCCTGCGCTGCCAGTTTTTTAAGGTTTTCTGTCATATTATTCAGGATTTCGGGGGAATGTCCGGTCCAACTGGTCACTTCTGCAACAATTTTTAACGGCTGTCTGGATCGATATGACTTGGTGGGATTTCCGGGGAATTTCTTGTCGGTAAGATTCGGGTCGTCTTCGTAGTCTCCGGTTGGCTCGACAACATAGATTCTTTCCCTGCCTTCCCCCTCCGCCAGTTCCGCGCCCCAGACGGCCGCTTCCAAAGTTCCCGCAAAATAAACATACTGGGACATTCGATCATCGTTATAATTCTTTTTCATTCCTGTAATGATCATATCGCCTGTTTTCAGATCCGCTTTTGTTCCATGAAAAAAGGAACCTGGACTAAATACAATTTTCTCATTCATCTGATCTTCTCCTTTACCATTTTATACTCACGACAGATGAAATCTGCCGTGAGTATTGCGCCAGCCGCAGCCACGAAGTGGCATATTTCCTTATGCGGCTGTGTGCATAACTTTATACTGAGCGGTCAGTCTTTTCGACCGCCAGTATAAAATTCTATTATCAGTGATAGCGAGATTATATCACATTTCCGGGCGGATCACAATGATCTGACATGAGGCGCATAAGCTTTACATTATTTTTAAAATGTTAAAAAAGGATTGACTCTCACGGTGCGTTATAGATTATCTTAGGAAGTGTGAAGTGCGGGTTGTCGCTTCGCAGCGTATGGAAGGAAGGAGGGAGGATTGATATGATGACAGTAAAAGAGATTTCAGAGATCACAGGTATCAGCGTGCGTACACTGCATTATTACGACGAGATCGGCCTGCTGGCGCCGTCCCAAAAGAGCGCGGCAGGTTACCGGCTTTATGATGATAAGGCATTGGAGCGGCTGCGACAGATCCTGTTTTTCCGCGAGTTTGATCTTCCGTTGAAGGAGATCAGGGCTGTCATGGATGACCCGTCGCTTGACAGGAATGGGATACTGCAGATGCAGCGCAGGATGCTCGTCCGTAAAAAGGAGCGGATGGAACGCCTGATCGCGAGCATTGACAAGATTCTGAAAGGAGAGGATAAGATGGACTTTGAAGTGTTTGATAGGAGTGAGATCGAGGAGATCTGGAATTCATTGTATGAAAATTGCAGCGAGGCGCAGAGGGCGCTCTTTGTATCGCGATACGGCAGCAAGGAGGCGTGGAGAAGACAGTTTCTGGAGAGTGCGTCATCGGAGGAGGCGCAGAAAAGCTATGCAAAGATCGTAGAGTGGTACGGGAGCAAGGAAAAGGCGATGGAGGCGCAGAAGAATCCCACTGATGCGGGGCTTGTAACGGCGTATCAGAAACGGATCACAGCAGTGATGCAGAAGCTTGCGGACAAGATGGGAACCGATGTCAATGACATGGGAGTTAAGGAGATCGTCGGCGAGTATGACTTTGTGGCAAAGCAGTTGTATCAGATGGACGATGTCTCCGCTCTGATGAAAGAGCTTGCGGCGGCTTATCAGACCAATGAGACGATGCAGAAGGTACAGGACAGTATCTACGGCGACGGCGCAACCGCGTATATCGGACAGGCGATACAGGCATTTTACGCATAACGGAAATTCTAAACCCTTTACAAGACGGGCTAATCACAATATAATGATATGGAAAAGGTTTTTTTGATGGAAAGTGGAGGGTGAATCATTATGAGAGACAGAAATGTGAAAAACAGCGTGTTAGCCATCGCAGCAGCCGTCCCGCTGCTGATGACAGGCTGTCAGTCAGATGCCGTCAGCAATGCGGAGACGGAGGCGCTGAAAGAGCAGATCGCACGCCTTGAGCAGCAGGTCGCTGATCTGGAACGGCAGCAGCCGGCAGCAGGAAGCGTGCAGCAGACACAGGATGACACAAGCGCCGGGGACGACCGGCAGGCACAGGATGATACAAGCGCTGGGGACGACCGGCAGGCACAGGATGACACAAGTATCGGAAGCAGCCAGAAGTCCGAAGGCAATGCCGGAAACAATACACAGATTCAGCCTGACAGGAATTCCGGAAATATCCATTCTCCCAGGCATGACGAGGGGGACTATCATGATCAGTCCAATTACGCCGGAAACGGCAGTGCGTCAGATCAGCAGGGGACTGCCGCGGATGGGCTGACCACATATACGATGGAGGAACTGGGGGCAATGGTTGGCGCATTTGTGGCAAAGGCGGGTGCGGCGGCTCCATCCGGGCAGGACGCACAGGATATGGAGCAGTTTTTTGTCCTGAAGCAGGAGGAGAAACAGATCGATGATACACTTGACAGCCATGAGGATGAGTTGGAGTATCTTTACAAGACAGGATCTCTGACACGGGACGACTATAAGAGGCTGGAACGCGAACTGGAGCTGCTTGAGGATCGGCTGGATGCCGCCGAGGATCAGCTGGAGTATGTGTTCGGTATTGACGATTGACCTTCCCTGTTCGACTGCACACAGGAATCCGGAGCAGACAGAAATGAAGACTACGCAGTTCTGCGTAGTCCATAAGATAACGAAGATTTGCATCTGTAACTTTAGAGAGAAAAATAGTTACGACAATTGTAGTGTAGTTGAGTTTGAAGCGTTTTTCAAGAGTCAGAATTGACCAGCATTGAGATTGGACAACTCTGACCTGTTACGCATCAAGCCATGCAAAATCGCTTCGCGATGTCAAAGCCATGTACCATGGCTTGATGCATCTCAACCACGGTGTGTCCTGAAATTTATCAATAGATTTGAGATCGTATTGAGCTACAGCAGTAAAATGTGAGGAGTTGGGGTATGAGACTGGTGATCGATTGTTTCAAGCTTGTGAAGGGAGCTGGAAAAAGTATCGGAATCTACAATCTGGCAGTGAATCTTGTGAGAGAGCTTGCTTCAGGTCATGACAGGGATGAACTGACCGTTCTGGGAAATGCATATAACAAAAAGGATTTTAACATTTCAGGTATAAAATTTATAGAGATACACAGGAATCCACACAGCAGGATAACGTGCATACTTTGGGAATTGTTTGAGGTGAGCATTGTTGCCAGAAGACTGAAGGCAGATAAAGTGCTGTTTCCAAGAGGGTATGCGTCCATGCTGCATTTGACGAGGGAAAGTGTGATCATTCATGATATGATCCCGTTTTATTATCATGAACATTTTCCGGGATACTTTAACAGACTTGAGAATTTTTATATCATGTGGCGTTTAAAGGCATCGGCACGTAAGGCGGATGATGTGATCACGATATCGGAGGCGTCAAGGAAGGACATTGAGAAGTACGCCCATGTATCTGCCAGCAGGATCACTGTGATCAACAATGGATACAACTGCATTTCGAAAAATGATTACAACGAACTGGAGGAAGCGTACATTCTGGCAGTCACATCAGCACTTCCACACAAGAATGCGGAGGGCATCGTAAAGAGTTATGAGCAGTACTGCCGCATCGCAGATCGGCCTTTAGCGCTCAAGATCATAGGGATAGATGACTGCAGCAAATTTACTTCGGATATGGCGGCAGCCCAAAGGATCACCTGCATAAAATATGTAGAAAAGAACGAGGATCTCTATCAGCTGATACACGGCGCTAAGGTTTTTCTCTTCCTTTCAATGATTGAAGGGTTCGGATTTCCGCCGATTGAGGCGATGCAGCTGGGAACCGCGGTGATCTGCTCGAATACAAGCTCTTTGCCGGAAGTGGTGGGTGATGCGGCGGTCTGCGTCGATCCGAATGCGAATGACCAGGTGGCACAGGCGCTTGCCAGTCTGCTGGATGATGCAGAGCGGCGCCGGTATCTTTGCAAAAAGGGATTTGAGAATGTGAAACGGTTTTCGTGGGATCAGACAGGTAAGAAATACAGGGAGGTTCTATTTCGGTGACGGGTGTCAGGAAAAAAGCAGTCTTTTTGGACAGGGATGGTACGATCAATGTGGATGTCGATTATCTGTATGAAACAGATAAATTGGAATTTATCGATGGAGCAATTGAGGCGCTGGCTTTGTTGAAAGAACATGGATACAGGCTGATCGTGATATCAAACCAGTCCGGTATCGGAAGAGGTTATTTTAGGGCGCAGGATGTGGAGTGTCTGCATGAATACATGAATCGCATTTTACAAAGACAGAATGCGGCGGTTGACGCTTTTTACTACTGTCCCCATGTGGAGCAGGACATGTGTGGATGCAGAAAGCCGCGGACCGGTCTGATCGACCGCGCTGCGGCGGAGTGGGGCATCGATCTGTCCTGCTCGTACATGGTCGGAGATACTGAGACGGATGTCATGACAGCGATTCATTCGGGCTGTCGTTATGGATTGGTTCTGAGTGGGCATGCAGTTCCGGAGATGGTCCGGCAAAAATATAAAGCCCATTTATATCAGAACCTGTGGGATTTTGCACGGCGCATCTGTGAAGTGGAGTAAGTATGCGTGGAATTAAAATGATCAGCTGCAGATTACTTCGTAATTGGAAGAAACTCGCAGGCATAGGTTATAGTGAGTGAGATGGAGAGATATGAACGATATGAACTTTGATCTGATGGCACGATTGTACAAAAAGGTACCCCGATATACGAGGTTGTGCTTTGCAGTGGCAATGATAGCAGGGTGGCTTACCCATTTCTATATGCTCACCAACAAATTTCTCAACTGGGATGACGCCAACAATATGGATACCTTTGGCAGCGGTGATTATCTCGGCAGATGGTTTTTGAAGTATATCCATCCTCTGGGAGGAAAATACAGCATTCCGGCAGTGCACGGATTTTTGCTGATCGTGTGCATCGCTGTATCAGCCTGCATCATTCTGGAGATATTACAGATAAAGAGCATGACAGGGGCAGTTCTTACAGCAGTGGTGTTGGAGACCTTTCCGAGTGTGGTGAGCACGATGACCTTTATGTTCATGGCGCACACGTCAGGGATCGGCATTCTCATGGCGACGCTCGCCGTGTATCTTCTGAGGAGATACCGGCATGGCTGGCTGCCCTGCATGGCGCTTCTGGTCTGTGTGCTGGGCACTTATCAGAGCTATATCAGCTTTGCGATAACGCTGATGCTGCTTGGCATGATCGCGGACGTTTTTCACGGTGAGAAGTTTTCAGGCATATTCAGAAAGGGCATCGTGTGTGTCCTGGTGCTCGGTGTGGGCGTGCTGATCTATATGAAGCTGTCGCATGTGATCTACCCCAATCTGGATCAGGAGACCTACGGCGGTGTGGGGAATATGGGACAGATCGCGCTCCGTGAGATGCCGACGCTGGTCGGAAGGTGTTATAAGCGTTTTCTCGAGTATTTCCTGTGGAAACCGTTTGCGTTCGTGAGCGGCATGGCACAGGCGGCAAACATCATGACCTGTGTGCTTGCGATCGCGCTGTTTGCCTATCTTGTGATCAGCAGAAAAATGTATCAGGATGTCCTGACGTTTCTGATGCTGGTGCTCCTGTGCGTCTTTGTGCCGCTGGCAGCGGCGTTTGTGTACTTCATGGCACCGGATGTCACGTATTCCATGTTGATGCTGTACGCGTACGCGCTGATCTATGTGACAGTGATCGCGCTCCTCGAATACTGCATGGAGGACTGGCATGCCAGATCTGTGTCCGCAGGGTGGAGGAACGGGCTTCGGTATGCGGCTGTAGCTGTGACGGTGTTCACGGTGTCTGTGAGCAGCTACACGGATTATCTGCTGACGAACCGTGCCTATCTGAGGACAAACCTTGCCACGGAGCGGGTACAGCAGTACTTTAACAGAGTGATCGCCATGGTCGAGCGCACAGAGGGATATGAGAACGGTGACAGTATAGAGATCCTGGGAGAGTTTTACTACAGGGACAATCCGAGCACGGTCGAGGTGGATATCCTGGATTCCGAGGTGCTCAGGGAGCTCGATGGCGTGGCGCTTGAGAACGGCCTGATCACGACAGGTGTGAGGGATAATTTTATCAAAATGTTTGTCGGTTATGACATGGCGGATCTGCCATTTTCGGAGAAGGAGGCCATTATGGAGACAAAAGAGTACAAAAATATGGCCGTGTATCCGAAGGAAGGCTGTGTGCAAAAGATCCGGGGGATCTGGGTCGTAAAGATGTGCGAGTGAATTTTGAGTGGGGAAGAGTATGAGAGGGATAATGAGAGAACTGGCGGTAATACTGTTTGCGGTAAGCTCGACGATCGCGCTGTTTGTGGATGTGGAATCCACAGGGAACCTGTCGATGGCGCTGAACGGGGATGGAATCCCGCAGCTGATCGCACTGGTGATCCTGATCTATGTATACAGGCGGATCTGGATACAGGGTGAGCTGCTGCACATGCGGAAACGGAGGGAGCGGGCCGGATATGCAGTCATAGCTTTTCTTTTCACATTGGCGATGATCATAGGAAAGGCACAGGGGGCGGAGGAGGATCTGAAGTATTCTCTGATCGCGGTGATCCTGTTTGCAGGATATATGCCGCTGTTTTATGTGATCATCTCCTTTCTCGGCGGAAAGATCACGGATATGGCAGACGGGCAGGGAGAGTGCAGGACTTCCTCCAGGGTGACAAGGTGGCTGTTTGAGGATCACGTGGTACTTGGTGTGATGCTCGTGGTATTTCTGTGCAGGCTGCCATATCTGATCGCGTTTTATCCGTGTTCCATGTCCTGGGACGGCGGCGCGCAGATCTGTGATTTTTACAGTCTGCACGATTCTGGGGCCTTTTTTAACCACCATCCGCCGCTGGTAAGCTTTCTGTACGGGGCGGCGGCGCTGTATTCACAGAAGTGGGGGATACCGGATCTGGGCATGTTCGTGATCCCGCTGATGCAGACCTGCCTCTCGGCGTTTGCGGTAGCACAGGTGTGCGTGCTGTACAGGGAGCTTGCGATCCCTTACTGGATCCGGTGGACAAGCCTGGCCTATTACGGTCTGTTCACGGTGTGGTGCATGTTTGATGTCACCTACATCAAGGATTCGATCTATTGGCCGCTCACGCTCCTGTACACGGTGGAAATGGTCTGGTGCCTGGTCAGGCAGGAGGCTTTCTTTGCGGGAAGGAAGCATGTCCTGCTGATGATCCTGTACGGGGTGCTGATGACGCAGACGAGGAACAATGGGATCTTTGTGCTGCTTTTTACGATCCCGGTCCTGTTTGTCATCATGCAGGGAAAGAGAAAAGGATATTGCCTCGGTGCGGCGGCCGCCATATTTGCAGCGGTTTATCTGTTGGATAACGCACTCTATCCGGCGCTCGGAGTGGTGAATCTGGAAGTGAAGGAGGATACGTACTGCATCCTGTTTCAGCAGACGGCGAAATACGGCCAGGATCACCCGGACGACGTGACGGAGGAGGAACGCGCCTTTTTGAACCGGATGTTTGACTATGATGAGCTTGTAGAAGCTTATAATCCGCAGCTGGCTGACTGGGTGAAGAACTGCCTGAAGATCTGTGAGGCGACTTCGGCGGATGGGACGAATTCTGAGTTCGCCCAGATCAGGGACGAGTATTTCCGGGTGTGGTTTGCCCAGTTCCTCCGCCATCCGCTCTCGTATGTGAACACGTTTCTCGAATGCTCGTACGGATACTATTACCCGGAGGTGAGACCGTATAAGGAGGGCACTGGATTTTATGAGATGGACCGGAACATGTTTACGGAAGGAATGCATCCGGCGCGCCAGATCACAGCTTTGGAGCCATTCCGGTTTCTGCTCGAGCAGGTCAGCAAGTTTGAGTATCTGCCAGGGATCGGACTCCTGTACCGCTGCGGTTTCTATACATGGTGCGTTGCCTTTGCCGCTGGCTGGCTGCTGATCCGGAAAAGATACCGGGAGGCGGCGGCCGCACTTCCGGCGGTTGTCAATATCCTGGTCTGTCTGATCTCGCCGGTCAATACCTGTATCCGATATGCGCTTCCGGCGATGTGTATGGTGCCCCTGCTTTCCGCGCTGCTGTTCAAAAAGGAATAAAATTGACATTGCCAAGAAATGTGATATGGTTTACAATCATAATAAAAAGGCGGCGAATATCACATTATCGGGAATTGGTGAGCGACGGAGATAAAGGAAATTAATAAAATATGGAAGGAAGTAACAGAATTGGATAACAGTAGACAAAAAGGCGTACTCTACATTGTGGTTCCCTGCTATAATGAGGAGGAGGCCCTGGAAACATCGGCGCTGAAGCTGTTGGAAAAGCTCCATGATCTGAAGAAGAGGGAGATCGTATCAAATGAGAGCAGGATCGTGTTTGTGGACGATGGTTCGAAGGACCGGACATGGGATCTCATAAAAGGCCTGTATGGCAGCAATGAGGAGATCAAAGGGCTTCGGTTCGCACACAACAGGGGGCATCAGAACGCGATCCTTGCAGGGATGCTCTATTCCAGAAAATATTGCGACTACACGATCACGATCGATGCGGATCTCCAGCAGGATATCAATGCCATGGAAGATTTCATCGGCGAGTATGTGAGGGGCAGCGAGATCGTGTTTGGCGTGCGCAATTCCAGGAATACGGATGGTTTCTTCAAGAAGTTTTCGGCGACGCTGTTTTATAAGACGATGACGCTCATGGGCTGCAATATCTATGAAAACTCGGCAGACTACAGGCTGATGGGCTCAAAAGCCCTGGAGGCGCTGGCAGAGTATGATGAGGTCAATCTGTTCCTGCGCGGGATCATACCGGATATCGGGCTTAGGTCGTCCGTTGTGCATTTTGAGGTGTTTCCGCGCATGCAGGGAAAGTCCAAATATCCGCTGTCGAAGATGGTCACGCTGGCTGCGGACGGGATCACGTCGTTCAGCATCAAGCCGATCCGGATGGTCTTTGCGATGGGCATACTGGCAATGCTGGTGGGGTTTTGCATGATCGTGCACATCATATATGAGTACTATTTCGGCTATACGGTCAGCGGATGGTCATCGATCCTGATGTCCATATGGGTGCTCGGGGGAGCGATCCTTCTGTCGCTTGGCATCATAGGGGAGTATGTGGGAAGAAATTATCTGGAGACGAAACACAGGCCAAGATATTATTTCTGGGAGATTCTTTCGAGGGACGAAGGGCGGAATGATCATGAGAAGTGATAGATATTTTGACAGGATCATCATCGGGGCAGGACTCTACGGACTCTATTCCGCGTATTTCTGTGCGGGACGGGGACAGCGTGTGCTGGTGCTGGAGTGCGATGATGCGCCGTTTGGGCGGGCGACTTATATCAATCAGGCGAGGGTGCATCAGGGGTATCACTATCCGCGGTCGCTGTCGACTGCGATGAAGTCCGCCGGCTATTTTGCACGCTTTAACGAGGACTATGGTTTTTGCATCAACAGGGAGTTTCAGAAAGTGTACGCCACCTCCAGCGAGTACTCGTGGACTGACGGCGCGCAGTTTCAGAAATTCTGTGAGGCGGCGGATATTCCGTGTGAAGAACTGAACCCGGACAAATATTTTAAGAAGGGCATGTGCGACGGGGCGTTTCTGACGCGGGAGTACACGTATGACGCCATGATCCTGAGGGATTTCTTTGTGGAAAAGCTCCGGGAGATGGGAAGCCTCGTGGAGATCCGTTTCGGCGTGGACCTCGAGAGGATCGAGAGGGCACAGGACGCGTACGGGCTGTATGTCAGGGAACCGGGCCGGGATGAACTGCTGGAATACCGGACGGGATTCGTGCTCAACGCGACGTACGCCTCCACGAACCAGATCCTCGATCTGCTGGGGTACGAAAAGTTCGGCATCAAATATGAACTGTGCGAGATCATACTCTGCGATGTCAATGACAGGTTGAGGGAGTATGGATTTACGGTGATGGACGGTCCTTTTTTTTCCATCATGCCGTTTGGAAAGACGGGGCTGCACTCGCTCACGTCCGTCACGTTTACCCCGCATGCGACAAGCTATGACGCTGTCCCGCAGTTTTCCTGCCAGGCGGACAGCGGCGGTCACTGCAGCGGCAGACGCCTTGGCAACTGCAATGACTGCAAGGCAAGGCCGGGGACTGCTTTTTCATATATGGCGAACCTGGCGCGCAAATATCTGCGGGAGGAATACAGCTTTACGTACAGGGACTCCCTGTTTTCGATGAAACCGATCCTGATGAGCTCGGAGATTGACGATTCGCGGCCGACTGTGGTGCGGACCTGCTCGGTGGATCCAACATTTGTCAGCGTGCTGTCGGGGAAGATCAATACAGTATATGATTTGGATGATATATTAGAAGGAGCGTGACACATGACAAACAAAGAAAAAAATTTTATGTCTGCGGTGCTCTATGTACACAATGATGAGGCGGTGCTCGCAGATTTTCTGCGGACTGTCATGGGCGTATTGGAGGATAACTTTGAGCACTCGGAGATCATCTGTGTGAATGATCATTCCCAGGACGACAGTGCGGGGGTCGTGCGGGAGATCAGCAAAGGGGCGGAGAGTGCCACGGTCACGGTTTTGAATATGAGTTATTTTCATGGGATCGAGGCTGCCATGAATGCCGGGATGGATCTGGCGATTGGGGATTTTGTGCTGGAGTTTGATGCGTGTGTTCCTGATTTTGAGGCGTCGGAGATCATGCGTGTGTATCGGAGGTCCCTGGAAGGGTATGACATCGTGAGCGCCTCTCCCGACACAAGGCAGCGTTTTACATCCAGCCTGTTTTACAGGGTATTCAACAGGTTCACAGATTTTCCGTATCAGCTGGGAACAGAGCGCTTCAGGGTGCTCAGCCGCAGGGTGATCAACCGGATCAGCAGCATGAACAAGACAGTGCCGTACCGCAAGGCGGTATATGCCAACTGCGGGCTGAAGACTGCGAACATCAGGTACCGGGCCACAGGCGCCCATGGGACTAAGAAGGATGAATCAGAGCGCAGATACCGGACGGATCTTGCGATCAACAGCATGATCCTGTTCACCGGGCTTGGCTATCAGTTCTCGGTCACCATGACGATCCTCATGATGCTGGTTGCCGTCGCTGTGGCGGTGTACTCCGCGGTAGTGTATCTGTTCAGCACTCCGGTGGCAGGCTGGACAACGACGATCTTTTTCATGTCCTTTGCCTTTTTTGGGCTGTTTGGGATCCTTACGATCATCATAAAGTATCTGCAGATATTGGTCGACCTTGTATTCCGGCGCAGGAAATACAGTTTTGAAAGTATTGAAAAAATGGGAGGGAACTGACATGGTAGCATTAGTAGGTTACACGGGATTTGTAGGAAGCAATCTCTATGCGAGGGCGAGAAACCGCATCAAGGGAGTGTATAATTCACAGAATATTGAGAAAGCATATGGATTAGAGCCGGAGGTGCTGATCTACGCGGGGGTGCGTGCGGAAAAGTATCTGGCGAACAGTGCGCCGGACTGTGATATGGAGTTGATCCTGGAGGCGGAAAAAAATATCAGGGAGATCAATCCGCAGAGGCTTGTGCTGATCTCTACCATTGATGTGTATCAGAACCCTGTGGGGGTGGATGAGGCGGATCCTGTCCTGTCGGGCGCAAAGGGCGGGGCCGGAAACGGCATCCAGCCGTACGGGCTGAACCGGTATTATCTGGAATCGTGGGTGAGAAAGAATTTTCCAGATGCCCTGATCGTGAGACTTCCCGGATTATATGGATATCATATCAAGAAGAATTTCATATATGACTATATCAATGTGATACCATATATGTTGAAAAAAGAAAAATATCAGGAGCTGAAGATCCTTGAAAAGGCGGACGATGCCATCATGCTCGACGCCTGCTATGAGGCGGCGGGCAACGGGTTTTACAGATGTGTGAAGCTCGATAAAGAGCGAAAAGAGCTCCTGCAGAGAAAATTTAAGAAGCTTGGCTTCACTGCGCTGAACTTTACGGACAGCCGCAGCACGTTCCAGTTCTATTCACTTGGGCGGCTGTGGGAGGATATCCAGATCGCGCTGAATGAGGGAATAACCCTGTTGAATATCGCCACAGAACCGGTCACGGCCGCCGAACTGTACAAAACGCTGACGGGCGAGGTATTTAAGAACGAACTGAAGGGAACACCTGCAAAGTATGATTTCAGGACGAAATATGCATCTGTCTTTGGCGGAAAAGGAGGATACATATGCAGTAAGGAGGAGATCATGGCAGATATCAAGCTGTTTGTGAGACATATGATCATGGAAGGAGAAAGAGGATAGCGGTATGAGGAATCTGGCGATTTCGAATATAGCGTGGGAGCCTGCGGAGGACGGAGCGGTCTACGCGCTGATGCGCAAGTATGGCTTTTCAGGGCTGGAGATCGCGCCGACGCGTATCTTTGAGACAGCCCCCTATGAAGATCTGGGAGCGGTGCGGACATGGCGGAGGGAATTTGCGAAAAAGGAAGGTTTTGCGATCCCGTCGATGCAGTCCATATGGTTTGGGAGGACAGAGAAACTGTTTGCGGATGAGGCGCAGAGGCAGGTGCTTCTGGACTACACGAAAAAGGCGGTGGATTTTGCGGAGGCGGCCGAATGTGCGAACCTTGTGTTTGGCAGTCCGAAAAACAGGGCGCTGCCCGATCGTGCAGACCGGGCAGTATGGCAGCAGGGGATCTGCTTTTTCCAGGAGATCGGTGCGTATGCGTCCGCGAGACAGACCGTGGTCGGCATGGAGGCAAATCCCGCCATCTATAACACGAATTATATCAACACGACGAGGGAGGCCTGTGCTCTGATCAGGGAGGTCTCCTCCGATGGATTCCGGCTCAATCTCGATACAGGGACAATGCTCGAGAACCAGGAGCCGGTCGAGGTTCTGGAAGGCAGTGCGGGGCTGATCCATCACGTACATATCAGTGAGCCTTTCTTAAAGCCGGTCGCCACTGACCGCGACAGGAGACTGTTTCACGGCGAGCTGGCAGCTTTTTTGCGGGAGAATGGTTATCAGGGATATGTGTCGGTGGAGATGGGGAGGATGGACGATGCACAGAGCCGGCTTTCCGTGCTGGACGAGATCCTGGCGTATGGAAGGGAGATGTTTGGATGATCTATGGAGGCGGAGTGGGGGTTCCGGCCTTTGAATATTTTGAGTACGAGCAGAGGACGAGCGATTATGTGGTGCTGATCCCTGTCATCAACGAGGGGGAGCGCATCTTGAAGGAGCTCTACCGCGCATACAAGCATCATATCGCGGACTATGCGGACATTGTGATCTGTGATGGCGGCTCGACGGATGGAAGCCTGGAGGAGAGGAGACTGAAGAAGCTTCAGGTGAACGCGCTGCTGGTCAAAAAGGACACAGGAAGGCAGGGCGCACAGCTGCGCATGGGGATATACTGGGCTCTCAGGAGAGGATACAGGGGTGTGATCACCATAGACGGGAATTATAAGGACAGTATCGAGGACGTTCCGCGCTTTATCCAGAAGCTTGAGGAGGGCTATGACTTTGTCCAGGGCTCCCGCTTTATCAAGGGGGGAAGGGCAGTCAACACCCCGTTTGTCAGACATATCGCGGTGCGTCTGATCCATGCGCCGGTGATCTCGCTGACAGCCGGGCAGCATTTCACGGACACGACCAACGCTTACAGGGCTTACTCTTCGCGTTATCTGTCCGATGAACGGGTAGCGCCGCTGCGCGATATCTTTATGACGTACGAGCTCCTTGCCTATCTGTCGGTCAGGGCGACACAGCTCGGCTACAGGGCGTGTGAGATTCCGGTCATGCGGGTGTATCCCGAAAAGGGAAAAACACCGACAAAGATCAGTTTCTTCAAGGGGAACAGTGAGCTGTTGAAAATACTGTTCCGCAATTTCAGGGGAGCGTATGATCCAAAATAAGCACAAAAAATCGGCCGGAAATCAAAAGGATTTGGTGATGATACAGCTTTACATGATATTGCGGGGCGTGCTATAATAGCACAGGGTTTGATATTTGGCAGCGGGCGTCCGAACGTGTCATCAACAATTATTTGAGGGAGCAGAATGGAGAATATCAGAAGGAAAAACAAAATGATCGAGACGTACAGTGTCCTCATGATTGATATTTTGTGCGTTGTCGTCTCCTATGCGTTGGCATTGTTCATTCGATTTAATATCATTCATTATGAGGATTATCCCGGACAGTTTCATCTGATGGTCGGGGCATATATCGTGATATTGTGTCTGCTCTACAACATGTTTCTGGATGCGAACAGAAATATTTTTACGAGGGGCTATTACCAGGAGTTTTATTACACTGCCAGATATACGGCGATTCTTGTGGTAGGACTGGTTGTGATCTTATATCTCCTGCAGCAGTCCTATGAGTTTTCGCGTTCGGTGTACGGCATATTTGCGATCCTGAACACGCTGGTCACCTATGTGGTGCACATGGCATTTAAAAAGGCGATCTGGAAATACTACAGGAAGAGTACAGGTGCAGAGAAGATGCTTGTCGTCACAAAGGACATCCTGGCGGAAGAGGTGCTCGGCAATCTCATCAAAGGGAAAGAATGGTACTATGACATCACGGCTGCCGTGATCTATGACGCGGACAGGAGAGGGGATATAGTCAGGAATGTGCCGGTGGTGGCGTCGAGGGAGGATTTGTATGAGACGGTGGTCCAGATGATGGTGGACGAAGTGTTCATATGCCTGCCGGGAGCACCGCAGGCAGAGGTGCGCGATATGGTACAGCGGTTTGAGGAGATGGGGCTTACCTGTCACTACAATGTCGATCTGTTCAGCCATGCCAACCCCAATACGTATGTGCAGCAGATGGCAGGCTACAGTGTGATCTCCTTCTCGCTGAAGACGATGGATTCCAGGCGCCTGCTCGTCAAACGTCTGGTCGATATTCTGGGGGCGGTTGTGGGACTTGCGATCACTGCTGCGCTGACGCCGTTTGTGGCGCTTGCGATTAAGATTGATTCGCCTGGACCTGTGTTTTTTTCCCAGACACGCATCGGGAAAAACGGGCGCCGTTTTAAGATCTGGAAGTTCCGGTCCATGTATACGGATGCGGAGGAGCGCAGGAGGGAGCTGGAGACACACAATGAGGTGAAGGGCCTGATGTTCAAGATGGAGGATGATCCGCGTGTCACCAGGGTCGGCAGGTTCATCAGAAGGACGAGTCTCGATGAGACGCCGCAGTTTCTCAACATCCTGGTCGGTGATATGAGCCTGGTCGGCACACGGCCGCCGACGGAGGATGAGTTTGAGCACTACAATGGCTACTACAGAAGGCGCATGAGTATCACGCCAGGGCTGACAGGACTGTGGCAGGTGAGCGGCAGGAGTGATATACGGGATTTTGAGGAGATCGTGAAGCTTGATCTGGAGTACATAGACAACTGGTCTTTGGGACTTGACGTCAAGATCTTGTTTATGACAGTGTTTGCGGTTCTTGGGAGGAAGGGCTCAAAATGATGCTATGAGAGAACTACAGTATTGTGAGATATTAAAGACGAATATCAATGTGACCAACATGCAGGATACACTTGCCTATATCGGCGCGCGGATCGATGCGCTCCGCGGCAGTTATATCTGTGTGTCCAATGTGCACACGACAGTGATGTCCTATGAGAGTGAGCATTACCGCACGGTACAGAACAGTGCGGCGATGGCGCTGCCCGACGGAGGGCCGCTTTCTAAATACAGCAGGTTTGCGGGATTCCGGAATGCAGAGCGGGTCACCGGTCCGGATCTGATGGTAGAACTGTTCCGGATATCGGCACAAAAGGGATACAGGCATTTTTTTTACGGTTCCACGCAGGAGACGCTGGACGATATGCGGACAGCGCTGCGAAGGGACTACCCCGGCATTGTGGTTGCCGGGATGTATGCTCCGCCGTTTCGGCCGCTAACGGAGGAGGAGGACCAGAAGATCATCGCGCTGATCAACGATGCCAGGCCTGATTTTATCTGGGTAGGGCTCGGTGCGCCGAAGCAGGAAGAATGGATGTACGACCACCGCGGAGCGCTGAATGCGGTATCAGTCGGCGTCGGAGCCGGGTTTGACTATCTGGCGGGACATATCAGGAGGGCGCCGCGGATCATGCAGGTACTCTGTCTGGAGTGGCTGTACAGGCTTTTGCAGGATCCTAAGCGCTTGTGGAAGCGGTATGTGACGACAAATGTAAAATTTTTGAAATATATCTGCAGGGAAAATTTTTGTGGAAAAAACAGTTGAGAAACAGGATTATTTATGCGCAGACCCGTGCAGAGGAAATATGCCGCCAGTGCGGCGCACGGGTCGCGCGGGAGTAGGGGAAGATGGCTCTTCCCTACTTGATTTAAAAAATAAAAAAGCAGAGAGAGAAAGAAAAGCAGTCATGAAAAATGATATTTGGTATCACGCAGATGATTTTGGAGTGACAACAGAACAGTCAGAACGGATTCTTGACTGCTGCCAGAATGGCGTGTTGAACAGCATCAGCGTGCTTCCCAATACACCTGTACTGGGAGAGGCGCTGGAGATACTGAATCGGGTCGATCCCGATGGAACGCGGATCCGCCGCGTTCTGCACCTGAATTTTGTGGAGGGGAAACCGCTTGCAGGGGCGGAGCATGTTCCAGTATTAGTGGACAGCAGTGGTTATTTTGATAAATCATTTTTTCATTTTTTTGAGTGGAATTATATAAAAAGAGGGGCTGGAAGACGCAGTGTCGTCCAACAGCTCAAGGCAGAGATCGCAGCACAGCTGCGGGCTGTGACGACTGTATGTGATTACAGGATCACTGCGATCGACTCCCATCAGCATTACCATATGATCCCGATCATATTTGACAGTCTGATGGAGGTTTTGTCAGAGAGAGAATTTGAACACCTTAGGATCTGCCAGATTCGAATACCGGTAGATCCGGCAGCTCCGCTGATGCATAACGCACAGATGCGCAGGGGAGTGCCGGGGATCAACTGGGTGAAATGGTGCATCCTTAAAATATACGCAGGGCGAAATAAAAAAGTTTTGCGCGGCAAGGGAATAGAAACGCCTGTTTTTTTTGGTATTTTCTATACCTGTGAGATGAAAAAGGAGGTAGTAGAGGCACTGCTTCCGGCATACAGGGCTTATGCGGACAGAAAGGGCCAGGACTTGGAACTGATGTTTCACCCCGGGAACCTGACTGCCCGTTATGAACTTCTGGATGCGAGGAGTGAAGAGCTTGTAGCGTTTTATATGTCCGACAACAGATATTTTGAAGCCGAATGTTTAAAGCTGCTGGGACGTGATTTTTAGTTTTCATTTTTGCTTTTATTGAAAACATGCCTTAAGAATCATGATAAGAGATCAAAGAAGGGAAAGATTATGAAAAGAAAATCAATGGTAGCGATTTTGATGGCGATGGCGGCAGTGGCTCTGTCGCTCGTGGGATGCGGGGAGCGCACGGATATCGTGAAGGAGCCGCTCATCGTGAGAAACGATGGGAATGTGACAAGATGCCCGTATGGATGCGATTGTCCTGGATGTATATGTTACGGGACAGAACTGGCATCGGGCGAAACGCCGGCAGAGACTGTTGTGACGCAGGTATCGGAGACAGAGAGTGCCGGGGAGACGATGTCCGCATTGCAGGGAGCTGAAGGAGAGACAATACAGGAACAAATATCAACAGAAAATTCTTCAGAGGGTGTGTCACAGACGGAACAGTTACAGACAGAACCTGTAAATGAAATTGCACAACTAACGGAAGGGGAACTGAAAGCAAGGCGGGAACAGCAGGAAAATTTTGATGAGGCGAGGCAGCTTTTGTATGGCCTGAAGAATTCAAAGGACAAGACCTCGAAGATCAATCAGATGGACAGGCAGATCCTTGCGAACAATGCCTATGATTTCAGCCATAAGAATATTGTGTTTATCGGAGACAGCATAACGGAAGGGATCACCAGCGCGGTGGACATTAAGGGGAATTTTATTAGTTATGTCAACTATGCGGAGTCCTATCTTCATTTCAACAGAACGTTGAATCATGGTAAGGGAGGCAGGATGTTTACTTCATATGGTGATGAGGATCTGTCCCTTGCCATGAACTTTGGCAATGTCACCAATGTGGACTCGGATATCATCGTCGTGTTTGCGGGGGTGAATGATTATTTGAGTACGCCTGCGAATAAGCGGTTCGGAGATGTCAATGACAAGATGAGCACGGCAGGGTACTGCGGCTCTGTGCGGTATTTTATGAAGCAGCTGAAGGAATATTACGGGGACAGGGACATCTTCTTTGTGACGATGTACAACAACTCGAAAAAGGCGCAGTGTACGTACTCGGACGTGCAGGGGCAGCCGACGCTGAATGATTACATGGAGGTGCAGCGCAAGCTCGCCGATGAGTTTGGATATCATGTGATCGAGCTGTACGACATTGGATTTATGGACTGTACGGACAAGGAGTCCTCCGATTTTTATCTGAGAGATGGACTGCATCCTAAGGACAATGGCAATATTGTACTGGGCGAGCACATCGCGGCAGAACTGTCACTCTACTTTGGCAAGAGGGAAGTGGATTAAAATAGGAGAACGGATCAGGTGGAGATTATACGGTGGGGAATACTGCTGGTTTTAATATTGCCAGTGCCATTTATTCTTGGCTTTATACCTGTAAAACATATGGATCGCTTGCAAAGGACACCCGCAATGACTTATGTCTGCGGGTGGTTTGTGAGCTTTTTTCTGTTTGAGCTGACAGCTGTTCCTTTTATCCTGCTGGAGTGGAGCTTCACGAAACTGGTGGCTGTGTACACTGGCATTGTCGCGGCGGCGCTGGTGGTGTCTCTGGGGTATGGACGGCAGCTCTGGAGTGCGTATCTGGATGATGTGCGCGGTATGTGGGATATGCCGCGAAGCGTAAAGCTTGGCTGGGCGGTGTTCTTCCTGATCGTGGCGTTTCAGATGGCGTATGCGGTCCTGTATGAGTACTATGATGGGGACGACGCCTATTACATTGCCGTGTCGGTGTTTGCGGACAGGTTTGATACCATGTATCTGCGGGATGCCTATTCCGGTTACATCTGTCCGCTGGATACAAGGCATGCTTTTTCACCGATGCCGATCTACCAGGCATGGATGTCCCGGCTGAGCGGCATCGCGCCTGCGATCGTAGCGCACAGTGTGCTGGCCCCGGTGTGGCTGGTATTTATGTATTGTATTTATGGACAGATCTGCAGCAGGCTGTTGTGGAACAGGAAAGCTTACAGACCTGTTTTCATGATCCTGACTGCTGTATGGTTCATGTATGGGAATATCTCGCTGTATACCACGGAGACTTTTGCCATGACGAGAACCTGGCAGGGCAAAGGGGTGATGGCGGGGATGGTGCTCCCCGCGCTGTTTCTGGCGCTGCTGTATCTGGCGCAGAAGAGCGTGAGTCAGGGAATGTGGCTGCTGTATATCTGCGTGTGCGTGTCGTCAGTCCTTGCCACGAGCGTATCCTTTATGGTCGTGCCGACGATCACGGCTGTCGCAGCGGTGATGCTCGGGATCAGGAAAAGGAGCGCGAAGTTTGCGGCAGAGCTGTTTCTGTGCTGTGCGCCCTGTCTGCTGCTGGCAGTGTGTTACATGATCATAAAGTAGCTGTCATACCGCAGCGGTGCTGCGGCGAAAGGAGGGGGAGAACAGTGCAAAATGGTCTGTTTACGGAGTGGAAAGCTGCGGCTGCGGCTGTCTGGGAGGACATACTCCTGTACAATAACAGGAGTTTTCTGATCCCTCTTTTCCTGATCGCCCTGTTGTTTCTGTGGATGACGGAAAAGGACAGGAAGCTGCGCATTGTGCTGTTGTATCTGGTGGCGGCGGTCGGAGCAGTCTTTCTGTGCCCGCTCTATGCGTGGGTGGGGATGAAGATCGACGCGGATGTCTATTACCGTGTACTGTGGTCACTGCCGATCGGGATCCTTGTATGTTATAGTGTTGTGAGACTTATGGCCTATTTTGAGCGACTGGTGTCCAGGGCGCTGGTCTTTATTCTGGCAGTTCTGGTGATCGTGATGAATGGGGATCTGGTGTACACCAATTCGTTTCACATCAGGGCTGCCAATGCGTACCACATTCCGCAGCAGGTGATCGACGTGGCGGACGCGCTCAGGCTGGACAACTACAAGCCGATCGCGGTGCTTCCGGCAGAGCTTCTGACGCATTTCCACCAGTATACGGCGGATGTGTTCACACCGTATGGCAGGAATGTTGTCGAGCCGTCGTGGTCATTTCAGAATGAGCTCTACGATGCCATGGAGGCGGACAAGACTGCCTATGATGTGGAGGAGGTGGCACGGTGCGCGCGCGATCAGCACTGCGCCTTTGTCGTGCTCTCCTGCGCGAAACAGATGAACGGGAGCATGGAGGAGCAGGGATATTTTCTGTTCAGGTTTGTGCAGGGGTATTTTATCTATATGGATTACAATTATTACTGGGTGTACAAAGAGCAGGGACTTCTCGATGCGGATGTGATCGAAGCGGGGGGCTGAGTTAGGATATGAATGGTAGTCTGGCTGGGAAAATAAAGAATATCATACTGCTGCAGGCAGTGATCATGATCTATACGATCTCGAGCGTGATGTCCAAGGAGGCGTCTGCAAGCGGCGGTGACCTGCTGCGTTTTCTGTTTTTTTTCGGAATGGAGTTTGCGATTCTGGGAGTGTATGCGGTACTCTGGCAGCAGATGATCAAGCGATTCGAGCTTTCCGTCGCATACGCGAACCGCTCAATGGCAGTCGTGTGGTCCATGGTGTGGGCGGTCCTTTTTTTTCATGATACGATCACACTGCAGAATATTGCGGGTGTTGTGCTGGTTATGACGGGCACCCTGATCATCAATACAGGGACGGAGGAAGGGTAATATGTTCAGCAGGTTTGTCTTTGCGATGTTTTTGTCAGTGGCGGTCGCCTCGATATCGCAGGTTTTGTTGAAAAAGAGTGCGCTGAAAACGTATGACACTGTGGTGAGGGAGTATCTGAACCCATATGTGATCAGCGGCTATGGACTCCTGTTCCTGTCAATGCTCCTGACCATCTATGCGTACAGCGGTATGGAGTACAAGAACGGGCCGGTCATTGAATCGCTGGGGAATGTCATGGTGCTCGTGCTGGGGTATTTTGTCTTCGGAGAGCGGATCAGTGTCCGGAAGATGGCGGGAATCGCGTGTATTATGGCAGGGATCGCGGTGTTCCATATATAACGGCACAATCTGTCATACCAGAATTTACACTGTGTTATTTTGAAAAAAACGTTGAGCAGCGGTGCAGGTTTTGCTATAATTGGTACGTTAGGAGCTGCAGAAAATGAAAGTGCTGACATGAAGCGCACTGTGGGAAAAGGGAGGCAGGATGAAGAAAAAGAAAACATTGGGAGCACGCGGCAGGAACAAGAGAGAGACAGTCAGATATACAGATGAATATATAGAGGATCTTTGTGAGGATGGATACGGGGAAGACATGACGGTGCAGGAGGATGCGGATGACGGTGCTGGTTCCGGCGGTGAGGATGAATATATCGTCGCGTATTCAAGTGCGGATACAGTGTATGGCGAGTATTCCCCGGAGGAAATGCAGGAATATGCGGATGAGTATGAGGAACAGCAGGAGTACGACGGAGCAGAATATCGCGAAGAACAGGAATACTATGAACCAGATGAAGATGTGCCAGAGGATGATGAATTCTTATACAGCACAAAGGAGATCAATATCGAGATCTATGAACCGGATGATTTTGCTGAAGACACAGAGAGCTATTATGGAAAGGACAGCGAGGAGGATCCTGCGGACGACAGAGCGGAATATTACACGTCTGACGAATATTATGATGATGCGTATGTCGAGGAAGAGTTTGTAGACGACGCATATATCGAGGAAGAATTTGCCGACGACGCGTATGCCGGGGATGAGTTTGCCGACGATGCGTATATTGAGGAAGAATTTGCCGGCGACGCGTACATCGAGGGAGAGCTTTCTGATGATGTGTATGTCAGTGAAGAATTTGATGACGATGTGTATGTCAGTGAAGAATTTGATGACGATGTGTATGTCAGTGAAGAATTTGATGACGATGAGTATTATGATGAATCGTACGACGAGGATTCCTTCGATATCGCATATGGGGAGTACGACGAGGATCACGAATATGATCCTGCTGTGTTTGGGGATGCTGGACCGGAGGAGCCAGTCGATCTCTGGCAGAGACTGAAATTCAGGCTCAGCCATCTGACTGCTCTGGATGCAGTGGTCGCGTCCACGGGTGTGGTGGTGCTGGTCGCGGCGGCAGTGATCCTGAGCATGTTTTTGCAGTCAAACAATCTGAACCGACAGATCGCGGCACTCGCACCATTGGGAAATGAGATCAAGGATATTGGGATCGTGGGCGACGATGGCCTGCTTGCCATGGCGGATGCAGCGCTGTTAGGAAACTTTGCGCAGGAGGATACCGAGGAGGCAGGCACAGGGGAGACCTCGTCAGTCGAGGTGGTGGAAACGCCGGAGTCTACAAAGGTGAATGTCAGCTTTGTGTCTGTGGAGAAGGACCTGAAGATACGCTTTACAGATGTCAATACGGGGGAACTGATCACAGGTACGGCATTTGAAGTCAAGCTCACAAATGCAAAGGGAAAGCAGCTTGTCCTCACGGACGACGACATGGATGGTATCATCTATGCACAGAATGTCAATGCGGGCGTGTTTGATGCGGTCGTGACTTCGACGGACAAGTACAAGTTTCCGACAGTGGCGCAGCAGGTTACGGTCAAGGACAAGGTTGAGTACGTAGTGATCAATGATGTGCAGGACGAGGTCAAGACTGAGAAACAGGTCAATGTGGCAGTCGAGGACACGGAGAAAAATGCGGCGGCAGCGGAGGCGGAAGTCCTCAAGGACACTGTTGAGTGGGTGGAGTCGACCAAGACGCCTGTCAGCGGTTCGGAGAGCTATCTGCTGGTGGATAAGAACACGATCGCGGATCCGTCGCAGGTCTCGCGGGCAGCAGCGAGGATGTTGTTTGACACATTGAACGTGTCGCTGGATCGCACGAGCGCGACGCTGAGCATAGGTACGAGTATCAACCTGAAGGGGACGGAGTTTGCCAACAAGACGGAAACAGGGGCTGATGGTGGTAGTATCGAATACCAGTACACGTCGGAGTGGAAAAGCTCGAACGACAGTGTCGCGTCGGTCAGCGGCGGAAAGGTGACGGCAAAGACGGTTGGAACCGCCAATATCACGTACACGGTCACCAGAAAAACGATCACGACGACTGTGACGGCGAAACCGCCCACTGAGGAGATCGTGAGCATAACGGTGGACCAATATAACGCCATAACAGATCCGGAAGAGCAAAAGAAATATACAGAGGTCAAAGATGAGCAGGGGAACATAACTGGCTATGAATACAAGAAAGTCACAGAGCAGGAGCCTGATAAAAGCACTTCTGAGACAACCGACACAGCGAGCGTGACATGTGTGATCACGGTCGAGGCGGCAAAGATCAGATCCGGCAGTCTCGCGCTGTCCAAGAGCGCGGACAGCTGCGCGGCGGGTGCCACGCTGACAGTGAAGCCTGCAAAGCTCGTGTACACCAGGGAGGACGGAAGTACGGAGACGCTCACGTCGAATTTCCCGTCCATCGCGTGGGAGAGCAGCGATAAGTCCATCGCGACTGTCGCCGCGGACGGTGTCGTGACCGGAGTGAAGGAAGGGAAAGTACATATCACGGGCAAAGTCACCGGTGTTAAGGGGGCAGACGGGAAGGAGCTCGATATCAGGTGCAGTGTGGAGATCAGCGTCACTGGAAAAGCGGATCTGACACTTGTGCTTGACCGCACAAGCGAGGTGTACATCGCGGTGGGCGGCTCTACGACACTTGTGCCGACCGTGACGAACTATAAATCGGATGCGGGAGTGACATGGGAGACTTCGGACAAGAAGATCGCGACAGTCAACGAGAAAGGTGTGGTGACAGGTGTTGCCGCGGGAAGCGTCAAGATCACGGCAACGACGAAGGAGAAGGATTCACAGGGCAAACAGAAGCAGGCGACCTGCGTCGTGACCGTGAATTCCAATGCGACGTCCGACACGACGACGAAGCTCAAGGACAAGAACGGAAATCAGATCTATGTCAAAAATGCGGACGGAAGCTACAGGGAAGCCGTCTATGCGGACTACTACAGCAGTACCGAATTTTATATATCGGCGCAGGCGAACTACATGTATACAGGATGGCAGACGATTGACGGAAAGACCTATTATTATGACAAAAACGGCAATGTCGTGACCGGCACACAGATCATTCAGGGCGTCACCTATAATTTTGGCGCGGACGGGGCGATCGCGACCACTGTCAACGGATCGACGTTCGGGATCGACGTGTCAAGGCACAATGGAAAGATCGACTGGAACGCGGTCAAGGCGTCAGGTGTCGACTATGTCATCATCCGCTGCGGATACAGAGGTTCCTCCACAGGCGCGCTGATCGAGGACCAGAATTTTAAGACAAACATCAAGGGTGCCACGGCAGCCGGACTGAAGGTTGGCGTCTATGTGTTCTCACAGGCGGTCAACGAGGTCGAGGCGGTCAAGGAGGCCTCGCTGGCAGTGAGTCTCGTGAAGGGCTACAATCTCACGTATCCGATCTTCATCGATACGGAGGCGAGCGGCGGCAGGGCTGACAAGATCGACAAGGCGACGCGCACAGCGGTGGTGAACGCGTTCTGCCAGACCGTCGCGAGCGCGGGGTACAAGCCGGGGATCTATGCATCAAAATCATGGTTTGAGGACAAACTGAGTATGGGCTCGGTTGCCAGCTGTAAGATCTGGCTGGCCCAGTATGCTTCATCCCCCACATACAAGGGAAAATATGATATGTGGCAGTATTCTGACAAAGGAAAGATCAGCGGGATCAGCACCAATGTGGATCTGAACTACAGTTATCTGGGGTATTAGTGCGACATAGTATAGCAACATTAGGGTTGCATTCTTACCGGATTTGGGATAAAATGAGATGTACGATTAAAATTCATGTGGAGGTATGTATTTGATGAGAACTTATTTGGTGACTGGCGGTGCGGGCTTTATCGGCTCGAACTACATTCATTATATGTTTCGGAAATATGACAACGAGATCAGGATCATCAATGTGGACGCGCTGACTTATGCCGGAAATCTCGAGAATCTGAAAGAGATCGAGAACAGGGATAACTATACATTCATAAAGGCTGACATCACGGACAAGGAGGCGATCACAAAGATCTTTGCGGAGAATGACATCGACAGGGTGGTGCATTTCGCGGCGGAGAGCCATGTGGACAGGAGCATCAGGGATCCGGAGGTGTTCGTGCGGACGAATGTGCTCGGCACTGCGGTGATGCTCAACTGTGCGAGGGCGGCATGGGAGCTTCCAGACGGCAGTTTCAAGGCGGACAAGAAGTTTCTCCATGTTTCTACGGACGAAGTGTACGGTTCTCTCGAGGAAGACGGCGGATATTTCTATGAGACGACGCCGTATGCGCCGCACAGCCCGTACTCTGCGAGCAAGGCGTCCTCGGACATGCTTGTGAGATCGTACATGGATACTTACCAGTTTCCGGCGAACATCACCAACTGTTCCAACAATTACGGCCCCTACCAGTTTCCGGAGAAGTTTATCCCGCTGATCATCAACAATGCGCTGCAGGGAAAGGATCTCCCGGTGTACGGCGACGGTAAGAATGTGCGCGATTGGCTCTATGTCGAGGATCACGCAAAAGCGATCGACATGGTGCAGGAGAAGGGCAGGCTGTTCGAGACCTACAATATAGGCGGACACAATGAGAAGCAGAACATCGAGATCATCCATATCATTCTCGAGACACTCCAGCAGCAGCTTGCGGACGATGATCCGAGAAAGAAACTGGTATCGAAGGATCTGATCACGTATGTCGAGGACAGAAAGGGTCATGACAGGCGCTACGCGATCGCGCCGGATAAGATCAGGGCGGAGATCGGCTGGGAGCCCGAGACGATGTTTCAGGACGGGATCAGGCGGACGATCCAGTGGTATTTTGAGCATGAGGACTGGATGAAGAATGCGACAAGCGGCGAGTACCAGAAGTATTATGCCGAGATGTATAAATAGTTTTACGGTGAGGAAACAGGGAACGTCAGTACCGCAGGGTAGGGCGTTCCCACTTTGACATATGATGCGCAGGGCAGATGCGCCGCACATCACAAAAAATATAAGGAGCAGACGATCAATGAAAGGGATTATATTAGCAGGCGGCAGCGGCACGAGACTCTATCCACTGACCAAGGCGATCTCCAAGCAGATCATGCCGGTCTATGATAAGCCGATGATCTATTATCCGCTGTCGACACTGATGCTTGCAGGGATCAGGGACATACTGATCATCTCGACACCGCGCGATCTGCCGGTATTCGAGGAACTGTTCGGCACAGGTGAACAGCTGGGGCTTCATATGGAGTACGCGGTGCAGGAACAGCCAAGAGGACTTGCGGACGCATTTATCATCGGCGCTGATTTTATCGGAACGGATTCAGTGGCGCTGGTGCTCGGCGACAATATTTTTTATGGGCAGAGTTTTTCGAAACTCCTGCAGCGCGTCGCGGCAAAGGAGAGCGGCGCCACGATATTCGGATACTATGTGCGCGATCCGCGGGAGTATGGTGTCGTGGAGTTTGACAAGGACGGAAGGGCGATCTCCATCGAGGAGAAACCGGAGAAGCCAAGGAGCAACTATGCGGTGCCGGGACTGTACTTTTACGACAATGATGTTGTCGGGATCGCCAGAAATGTAAAGCCGTCGGCGAGAGGTGAGATCGAGATCACGAGCATCAACAATGAGTATCTTCGGCGCGGGACACTGACAGTCGAGACGATGGGGCGCGGTTTCGCATGGCTTGACACAGGAAATCACGACTCGCTCCTCGACGCTGCGGACTTTGTCTGTGCGTTCCAGAAGAGGCAGGGGCTTTATATATCCTGCATCGAGGAGATCGCATATAAGAGAGGCTTCATCACGAGGGAGCAGCTTTTGAAGCTTGCGGAGCCGCTGATGAAGACAGATTACGGAAAATATCTTGTAGAGGTTGCCAATGGACTCTAAGGGGAAGAGGATCGGAATACTGTTTGTGCTGTGTATCCTGCTGGCTGTCATGGCGGCGGTTGTCCTGATGAATTACAACCGCTTTGTGGGAAAGGATGCCAGACCGGTCGGCAACGGCAGTGCGGACAGTGTTTCCAGTCAGATCATAGAAGCGGATGGAAAGGTGCATGGCGCGGACTTATCGGCGTTTCTGAAGGACAGCGAGTTCTTTGATGCCGATGTGCCAAACAGTTCCAGTCAGAATACATATGATGAGGTGGATGAAAACGGTGATCCGGTGCGCAGTCTCACAGTCTCGGCAAGCTCTGTCGAGCGCGATATCAGGGTGAAGATCATGGATGACAGGGGCGAGGTGGTCTCTGGCCAGGAGTTTGCAGTGGAGGTCGCGGATACGGGCGTGTACGTCGACGAGGACAGGGACGGCATCATACTGATCTCCGATATCAAGCCCGGGGAATACAAGGTTTCGCTGGAGCAGCAGCAGGGCTTCAAGGTGCCGGCTTCCCCTGTCAGCGTCAGGGTGAAGTCCATCGTGTCCTACACGGTGATCGATGATATTGACTTCTTTGTCCATGCGGAGTCGGAGGTCGATATCCTGAAGGAGGACACCAGTGATAAGGAGCTCGACAGCGAGGACGAAGATGATTCCCAGTACACGGCGCTGCTCGAGCTGGAGGAGGACGAGCGTGCAAATGCGGTCAAGCTCGGCATTGACGTGTCGAAGTGGAACGGCGAGATCGACTGGGAGGTCGTGAAGGCTGAGGGGGTTGATTTTGCGATCATACGGTGCGGTTACAGAGGTTCCTCCTCGGGATGGCTGCTCGAGGATCCGTATTTTTATAAAAACCTGACTGGTGCAAAAAAGGCGGGCATCAAGGTCGGCCTGTATTTCTTCACGCAGGCGACGAATCTCGTGGAGGCTGTCGAGGAGGCGAGTATGGTGGTATCCCTGCTCGGCGATACCGAGATCGAGTACCCAGTCTTTATCGACACGGAGGGCGCTGGTGGAAACGGAAGGGCGGACAACCTGGATCCGGGAACGAGGACCGCGGTGGTCAATGCGTTCTGCCAGACGATCCAGAACGCGGGGCTTGATGCAGGCGTGTACTCGGGTCGCAACTGGTTTTACAACAATCTTATCGTGGATGAGATGGATGCGCCGAATGTGTGGCTTGCGGAGTACAGGCAGACCCCGCTGTACGAGGGCCGCTATGATATGTGGCAGTATACGTCGAACGGATCGGTCGCAGGCATAGAGGGAAGAGTGGATCTGAATGTCAGTTATCTGGGAATCGAGTGATCTGAAAAATATTGTCGTTGAAGCAGATCGGGATGGAATGATTGAAACAGGGAAAGGAATCATGAAAATATGGGAAAGATTACAGTAGAGGAATGCTATGCCAATGGTATTGGCATTGAGGACAGAGTGGTCATAGAGGGACTTAGGGTGATCACGCCGCAGGTGTTTGGAGATAACAGAGGTTATTTTATGGAGACCTACAACTATAATGATTTTAAAGAAGCGGGAATCGACCATATATTCGTGCAGGACAATCAGTCGGCGTCGAAGAGAGGGGTTCTCAGAGGACTTCATTTTCAGAAGCAGTATCCGCAGGATAAGCTCGTCCGCGCAGTGCGGGGCGAGGTGTTCGATGTGGCTGTGGATCTCAGGGAAGGCTCCAGGACATTTGGAAAATGGTTTGGTGTTGTTCTGTCCGAGGAGAACAAGAAACAGTTTTTCGTTCCCAAGAATTTTGCCCATGGATTTCTTGTCCTGTCAGAGTATGCGGAGTTTTGTTATAAATGTACTGATTTCTATCACCCGAATGATGAGGGGGGACTGCTGTGGAGCGATCCCGATATCGGCATAGAGTGGCCGATCCCGGAGGGGATGGAGCTGATCTTTTCCGACAAGGATCAGAAGTGGGGCGGAATAAAGGATTTTAAGCGATGAGGAATGGTTTAGCAGGGCTGTGGCAGTCGAGACAGTTGATCTGGAGTCTGGCAAAAAATGATTTCAAGAACCGTTTCGCCGGTTCCTATCTCGGGCGCGTCTGGGCATTTGCGCAGCCAGTCGTGACCGTGCTGTTGTACTGGTTTGTGTTTGGATATATCATGATGCCGGACAAGAAGGAGCTGCTGACAGCGGGGACGGAGGCGCCCTATGTGCTGTGGCTGACGGCGGGACTCGTGCCGTGGTTTTATTTCAGCGAGGCGGTCAGCAACGGGACGACATCCCTGCTCGAGTACAGTTATCTGGTGAAAAAGGTCGTATTTCAGATCCGTATCATACCGGTGGTAAAGCTGATCGCCGCGTCCTTCATCCACATCTTTTTTGTGGCATTTATGCTCGTGCTGTATGTGTGCTATGGCTATACGCCGGATCTGTATCTGCTGCAGCTGCCCTATTTTAGTTTCTGCATGTTCATGTTTGTGCTGGCATTGAGTTACACGACCTGTGCGATCGCAGTCTTTTTCAGGGATCTGATGCAGATCGTCAATATTTTCCTGCAGGTAGGCATGTGGGCGACACCGATCCTGTGGAACATCAGATTTCTTGACGGCAAACCGCTGCTCCAGGGGATCATCAGGTGCAATCCGGTCTTTTACATCGTAAATGGTTACAGGGATGCCATGTTTGCCGACGCGTGGTTCTGGCAGGGCTCCATGGGCGGTATGACAGTGTATTTCTGGGCTGTCACGATTGTGCTGTTCGCGGCGGGCACACTGATCTTCAGAAGGCTTAAGGTACACTTTGCCGATGTGCTGTAGGCAGTGCCGGCTGCCGCAATGTGTGACAGGATACAGGGGGAACTATGGAAGACAAACAGCTGCAAACAGAAGAAAATGCTGCGTCTGCCGAGACAGCGATCGCGGTGGAGCATGTCAGCAAGGTTTATAAGCTCTATGACAGGCCGATGGACAGGCTCAAAGAGGCTCTGAAACTTACCAGAAAACAGAAATATCACGAGGCGCACGCGCTGTCTGATATCAGCTTTGAGGTCGGACAGGGGGAGTGTGTGGGCATTATCGGCACGAACGGTTCCGGCAAGTCTACGATCCTGAAGATCATAACGGGTGTCCTCAATCCGACAAGCGGCAGTGTTGCCGTGAATGGAAGGATCTCCGCGCTCCTGGAGCTGGGCGCCGGCTTCAATATGGAATATACAGGGATGGAGAACATCTATCTCAACGGGACGATGAATGGCTTTTCCAACGAGGAGATTCAGGCGAGGATGCAGGACATTCTCGATTTTGCGGACATTGGTGACTATGTCAGTCAACCGGTAAAGACGTACTCGAGCGGTATGTTTGTGCGTCTGGCTTTCTCGGTGGCGATCAATATCGACCCTGAGATCCTGATCGTCGACGAGGCGCTCTCTGTCGGTGATGTGTTTTTTCAGGCGAAGTGCTATCACAAGTTCGAGGAATTCAAAAGGATGGGCAAGACGATCATGATCGTGAGCCACGACCTGAGCAGCATCGCGAAATACTGCGACAGGGTGATCCTGCTCAACCAGGGCGTGAAGCTCGGGGAAGGGACTCCCAAGGCGATGATCGATGACTATAAGCGCGTTCTGGTGGGTCAGTACGAACTGCCGGCGTCAAAGAAGGAGCAGGATCTTCTGAATGACGCGCAGGTGCAGGAGGCGGTCCAGACCCATGCGGCTGCGCAGAGGCGGGCGAGGCAGCAGGCAGAGACAGGCGCGCAGGACTCGAAGACACTGGAGTACGGGACACAGGAGGCGGTGATCGAGGAGATCTATCTGACAGATGACTGTGGGACGAGGACGAACTCGATCTTAAAGGGCCTTCCGTTCAATATCTATATGAAGGTAAAGTTTTATCAGGATCTGCCGGCGCCGATCTTTGCATTCTCATTCAAGACGGCAAAGGGCACGGAGATCACGGGAACGAACACGATGTTTGAGAAAGCATTCCTCGAGCCGGTGAAGTCCGGCGACATGAAGGAGGTCTGCTTTACACAGAAGATGTCACTGCAGGGCGGTGAGTACCTGCTCTCGTTCGGTGTGACAGGGTATGAGGGAGATGACTTCAAAGTGTATCACAGACTCTATGATGCGCTCGACGTGACAGTGGTGTCTGACAAAAATACTGTGGGGTACTACGACATGGATTCCGTGGTGTCTGTCAAAAGTGTGTGATCACGGACGGGGTGTCACAGGAAACGGTGACCGCATCTGCGTTTTTGGCAGATCGGGGCATAAAAATAGGAATAAAAAAGAGCATCAGAATAGCGGGGTGAAGAAAAGAATGGCGGAAGAAGCGCAGGCAAGACAGGAGAAGATCGGCAGTGTCACGATGGATTATACGTACTATACGGGACAGGATTTGTATACGGATGGTGATATTGAGGATAAGATGCTTGACATTGCCATGTACAATCCACCGGAAGACTTTCCGAAGATCATAGAGGCGGAGAAGAGCTGGCCCATTTTTTATCATTTTTCGCCTCTTCGAACGAATATCATAGACTGGATCCCCTTCAGGAAGACAGATAAAGTGCTGGAGATCGGTTCGGGGTGCGGCGCGGTCTCAGGGGCGCTTGCAAAGAGGGCAGGGAGTGTCACCTGCATCGACCTGTCAAAGAAGCGCAGCATGGTAAATGCCTACCGCAACCGCAATGCGGACAATATCACGATCATGGTCGGCAACTTCAAGGACATCGAGCCGCATCTCGATAAGGATTATGATTATGTGCTGCTGATCGGTGTCTTTGAGTACGGACAGGCTTATATAGGCGGTGTGTCACCCTATGAGGATTTCCTGCGGATCTGTGACCGCCACAGGAAGCTTGACGGGCGTCTGGTCATTGCCATCGAGAACAAGTTTGGGCTGAAGTACTGGGCGGGCTGCCGCGAGGATCATCTGGGTACGTATTTTTCGGGACTGGAGGGGTACCGTGAGGGGGGGGCGGCGAGAACCTTTACGCGCCATGGCCTGGAGAAGCTCCTCGACAGGGCAGGGATCCATGAGTATTCATTTTACTATCCATATCCGGATTACAAATTTGTGACGACGATCTATTCTGACCAGTATCTTCCAAAGAAAGGCGAGCTGAGCAATAATCTGAGAAATTTTGACCGGGAGAGAGTTCTGCTGTTTGATGAGAAGCAGGTGTTTGACGAGATCATAGATGAGAATGAGTTCCCGCTTTTCTCAAACTCTTATCTGCTGGTGGTTGGCGGCGCGCCCAATGTGATCTACACCAAATTTTCCAATGACAGGGTTGCCAAGTGGGCGATCCGCACTTCTATTGTCAGGGAGGCGCCCAGGCATCTGCATGTGGAGAAGCTGCCGGACACAGAGGCGGCGTGCAGGCACCTGGCGAATACAAAACGTGCCTGCGAGCTGCTTTCTGAGCGGTATGACGGCACGAAGATCGACATCGATCAGTGTACGGTCATCGGCGGTGATATCAGGAATGGCCTGTCTTTTGAATTCTGTAATGGAGAGACACTGGAAAAGCTGCTTGACGAGTGTCTGATCCGGGCAGATGTGGCGGGATTCAAGACATTGGTCCAGGAGTATATGCACTGGCTCCACTACAATGAGGACACCCATGCGGTCAGCAATTTTGACTTTATCTTTCCCAATATTCTGGTGGATGGGAAGCGGTGGCACGTCATCGACTACGAGTGGACCTTTGACCGGCATATCGCGGCGAAGGACATCGCGTTCCGCGCCTTCTATAATTATACGCTGGGCGGGGAGATGCGGAAGGCCTGTGAGGATCTGCTGATGAAGGATATCCTGGGATTTACGGATGAGGAGATCAGGGCTGCGATAGCGGAGGAAAGAGAATTTCAGCTCCAGATCACGGGTAGCCGCGCTTCGGCGGGACGCATGCGGGAGCTGATCGGAAACAGGGCGTACGCTCTTGAGGGGATGTTAAAGTACTGTAATCATGCCGATATTAAATATGTCGCGCAGATCTTTGTGGATCGCGGGGAGGGCTTTACCGAAGAAGATTCTGTGAAATTTCTGGATTGTTTTACGATCGGGAGGTATCTGAGACTGGAATATGATATTCCCGATGAGGCTGTGAGGATCAGGATCGATCCGTGTATGTATCCGTGTGTGGTGGAGATCCGTGAGATCAGGGTCGGTGACAGGGTCTACACGGCGGATACCATTGAGGTAAATGGAAAATGGCAGGAATGTGGTTCGATCGTCTTTGACAGTGAGGATCCCAATCTTGCGATCGAGGTTGCGGGCGGGAGCCATCTCACAGCGGACATGGATGTATTGGAGCTTACACCGGCTTTTGCCAGCCAGATTGTACAGAGTGCGGCAAAAGAGAATTTTGTCACAAGGACAAAGGGGTTTCTGAGGACGAAGTTGAGGAGTTAGTATGAAATCCGGGGCGGGGGATTTGCTGATATGTTAGGAAAGATAAAGGATGCCATTCAGGGCAGATTATATAAGAAATGCATAGAGGAGTACGAGAGAGCGCTGCGCTGCCAGACTGATCCGTATCTGTTGTGGATCAACGAAAACGAGCAGGCGGGCAGGGCAGGATCAAAGGAGGAACAGCGGCTGAAGTTCGACATCGTGTATATGGAGGAGTGCGGCAGGGATTTCTCGCTTGTAGGTTTTGACAAGGAGTATATCCTGTTTGTGTCGGAGGAGGGCAGGATCGCGGCGGATGTCTATCATGAGATCCCACAGTATTTTGAGATGCACAGGGATGTGAACATCGTCTATGCGGACGAGGATACATGGATGCTGGAAACACAGAAGGAAGTGGACAGGGATCTGGTGAACGACGAGAGTGCACACCGGATCTTCCCATGGACCAAACCGATGTGGTCACCCGATACCCTGATGTCCTTTCTGTATTTTGGCAATATCTTTGCAGTCCGCAGGGAGGTGTATCTGCATCTGGAATGGATGGGGGACACAGACTGGCGTAAAAATATATATGATTTTGTCCTGAAGGCGACAGAACACGGCAAACGGCCGGGACATATTGAAAAGATCCTGTTTCATGCCTATGCGAAGGGGAGCAGCAGGGAGCAGATCGAGGACAGGCTCATGCACAGGACGGATCTGGTCGGTGTGGGGCAGGAGTATGATTTTATCCGCGAGCGCGCGTTTGCAAGGCGTGGTCTGAAGGGGCGGATGGTACTGGACGCGCGGACCGGGATCACATATCCTGTTTACGAGCTGTCAGACCGGCCGCTTGTCAGCATTATCATTCCCTCGAAGGACAATCCGGATGTACTCAGGCAGTGCATCCGCTCGATCTATGCGCATACGGACTATCCGAAATTTGAGATCATTGTCGTCGACAACGGGAGTATGGCAAGGGTGCGCGTCGGGCTGGAAAACTTCAGACAGGAGTGTCCTTTCACATATTTATATGTGCCGATGGAGTTCAATTTTTCCAATATGTGCAATATCGGTGTCAGGGAGTCAGGGGGAGAGTACATCTTACTGTTAAATGATGACATGGAGGCGGTCGAGGACACGTGGCTGACCAGAATGGTCGGTCAGGCTTCTCTCAAACATGTCGGTTCTGTCGGCGCCAAGCTGCTATATCCGGATTCGACAAGGATACAGCATGCCGGGATCAGCAATACGATCTATGGTCCGGGGCACAAGCTGAAGAAAATGGATGACAGCGAGTCCTATTATTATGGAAGAAACCGTTTTGTGTACGATCTGATCGGTGTCACCGCGGCGTGCCTCATGATGCGCAGGAGTTACTATCTGGGGATCGGGGGACTGTTTGAGGGTCTTGCGGTGGCATACAATGATGTGGATCTGTGTTTCAGGCTGTGCAGTAAGGGGTTATACAATGTCCAGAGAAACGATGTTGTGCTGTATCATCACGAGTCTCTCAGCCGTGGGGATGACCTTCAGGATGAAGTGAAGCTGAAACGGCTGCTGGCGGAGAAGGATATTTTGTATAAAAGACATCCCAAATTTTACAGGAAGGATCCGTTCATCGGGACACTCTTAAACAGCGGGGATCCGGAGTACAGCTGCCGCTGGCTGGAGCGGTATGAGCTTTTCAACATATTTGACGCTGATGATATGCTCGTCGAATCCAAAAAACTTCCTGCGTTGGAGAACATGAACCAGGCGATCATGATCACATTGGAGGACTGCGGCAGGGAGAACTTCGCGAAGGCAGTGACTAAAAACGGGCAGAAGAAAAAGACGTATTATCTCATCAAGGGATGGGCTTATGTGCCGGGTGTGGACAATGCGCGTTATCGGTTCAAGATCCTGCTGGTGAACAGCAGCGGTAAGGTCTGGGAACTGCCGGCGCAGAGACGCTACCGCAAGGATGTGGCCGCGATCCTTCCGGATGAGACGAATGTGGAATTGACCGGCTTCTGCAACTGGATCTTTGAGGGGGCGCTGCCGTCAGACACGTATGAGCTGTGGATGACAGCAAAGGACGGCTGTTCCAGACAGCGCCTCTATCGGAGCATGGAGAGAACACTGACCATTGACTAAAAGAATGTGAAAAAGAATGCTATAACGCGTATGAAAAAATATGAACAGGAACTTTTTGCACAAAAGACGCCGTACCTGCAGTGGTTAAAACTGCAGGAGACGGAGCTGGAAAGACAGTATGGGCACGCTCCAGGGAAGCAGGTATATAAGCTTCCCTTTTCTTCGTGTATGGACAGTGTGCAGAGGGATATGGAATTCTGCGATGACGTGATCTATCTCTTTGTGAAGAATGGCGGCAGTTTGTCTGAGTATGCCGGGGCTGTGCTTGCAGATGCCTTTTCAGACAGTGAAGATGTGGCTATGGCCTATGCGGATGAGGATCACAGGGGGAGTCTGAAGGAGCTGTATGGGATCGAGGATACTCACTGTTGCGCGGAATACAGGGGGGCGCCGTGGTTTAAGCCGGATTTTTCGCCGGATACGCTTGTCTCCTTTTTTTATATTGGGAGTGTGTTTGCCATCCGGGGCAGCAAGATCCTGGAGATGACAGGAAAATACGGGAGCGATAGCAGCATTTATGAGCTTGTCTACAGGATCTTTATGCAGGAGCTGGACAGAAGAAGACAGGGAAAGGCACAGGGGATCGTTCATATGCCCAAGGTGCTCTACACCAATGACAGCCTTGAGGATACGGAGCAGACAGACAGCTCTGAGAAGATCCGGCAGCTCGATCTGGCAGATGACCGGAGTCGGGGAGCTCAGGATAAAGTGTCGGTCATCATTCCGAGCAAAGACAACGCGGATGTACTGCGAAAGTGCATGGAAACGCTGGTGCGCTACACTGATTACAGCTGTTATGAATTGATCATTGTGGATAACGGCAGCAGTCCGGAACAGAAAAAGTGCATAACACACTGCATTGAGGGATTGAAGAGAGAGAAAAAGGATCTTGTGATCCGGTATCTGTATCAGGAGTGTGCGTTTAACTTCTCGGCGATGTGCAATATCGGCGCGCGGTCGGCAGACGGAAGGTTTCTGCTTTTTCTGAACGATGATATCGAGATCATGGATACAGAGGACGGCAGGCAGTGGCTTGGCAGGATGGCGGTGTACAGTGCGAAAGCCCATGTGGGGGCAGTCGGCGCAAAGCTGTACTATCCGCCGGAACAAAAGGATACCACGTGTTATAAGATCCAGCACGCGGGGATCACCAACATGGGGATCGGACCGGCACACAAGCTTGGCGGTATGGCGGATGAGGGGGATCTGTACCATGGGCATAACACGAGAAACTATGATATGCTGGCAGTCACCGCGGCGTGTCTGCTGATCCGAAAGAGTGTTTTTGATGCGGCGGGCGGTTTCGACGAGACCTTTCCAGTGGCGTACAATGATGTGGAGCTCTGTTTCCGGCTGTACCAGCGAGGCTATTTCAACGTGCAGGTCAACGAGGCAGTGCTGATCCACCACGAATCCCTCAGCAGAGGGAAGGACACGTCGCCGGAGCGGCAGCATCGCCTGGAGAAGGAGAAGAGAAAACTGTATCAAAAGTATCCGTTATTGAATGCGAGGGATCCTTTTTACAGCCCAAATCTCGTGCAGTGGAAAAAGGACGTGGAGTATAACACAGGATATTTATATGCCTGTGACCGGCAGGCTGAACCGGTGCTGCTGTGCAGCGACGGCGAGACAGGCAAAAGAAAACAGGCAGTGTTTAAAAAGTATGACGCCAGGGAGCTCCTGCATGCAAGGTGTGGTCTGGCAGCCAGGATCTGCGACCGGCTGACCGGATACCGGGACATCCTGTTTCATATAGATAATATTTATTATGACAATATTTGTTTTGATAACGATTGTTCTGATAGTGCCAGTTTTGATAACGTTAGTTATGAAGACGGCATAATCAGCGATAAAATAACAGATAATAATATCGTGATCGAAGGGTGGTGCGCTGTCAGAAACGCGGACAACGCGGAACTGCCCCGAAAGCTCTGGCTGATCTGTGATGTGCGCGGGCAGGACTTTCGGGATGTGTACGAGTTTGATATAGCGCCAAAGCTCAGGGAGGATGTGGCGGCAGTCCTGGAGGACGGTAAAAAGGATGACCGGACAAAGAACACCGCGCTCTCAGGCATACAGGTAAAATTTGCGGGGAGCGCGCTGAAGCCGGGGACATACAGGATCGGCGCAGTCTGCGGGGGAAGGCTGGTCTGTGATCCCGAAAAATGTGTCAGGGTCTTTCATTCAGATAAAGGAAAATACCGAAGATAAAAAGAAAGGTGTGAAGTGTAATGGCAAAGGATACGATCGACAGTCATCAGGATTGGAATCAGAGTCAGAACGGTCCGAATCAGAAGAATCAGAATAAAGAAGAGCGGGATGTGCAATTCTATAGACAGGCGTATGAGAAGGAGAAGGCGCGTGCGGCATCACTGGCGGGCAGGCTCGCGGATGCCAGGAATGAAGCGGACGGCCTGCAGTTCCAGCTCGACCGCATCAAGAACAATCCGCTGTGGAGAGCGTCGAAGCCGCTGCGCCGGACAATGCACTGGGGGATACGCAGTTACAGGCGGATCCATAATCTGGGCGGCCCGAAGGGAATCGTCAGGAAATTAAAGCAGAAGAAGATCGAGGCGGAGGCAAAAAAAATTCACGGCACGGCGAGCTTTCCGACGCCGGAGCAGGCACAGCAGCAGCGGAGTGCGAAGTTTGACCGCATGGTAAAGATCAGCATTCTGGTACCCTTGTGGAACAACCAGCGGGAATTCCAGATCCAGATGCTCGATTCCGTGATGAACCAGACGTATCAGAACTGGGAGCTGTGTCTGGCGGACGGCTCCGACGAGGCGCACAGCTATATCGGGGAGATCTGCAGGGAGTATGCCGCACGCGCAGACGGCAAGATCATCTACCGCAAACTCGACAGGAACGGAGGGATCTCCAGCAATACAAACGAGTGCCTGAAGCTTGCTACCGGAGAGTATATCGGCCTGTTCGATCAGGACGATATCCTGCATCCGTCCGCATTGTATGAGTATGTGAGAGTGATAAATGAGGAGGGAGCGGATTACATTTACTGTGATGAGACCACCTTTAAGGGCGACAGCATCAACAATATGATCACGCTGCACTTCAAACCGGACTTTGCCCCCGACAATCTCAGGGCAAATAATTACATCTGTCATTTCAGTGTGTTCTCGAGGAAGCTGCTCGAGGGAACAGAGCTCTTCCGAAGCGGTTTTGACGGCAGCCAGGACCATGACATGATTCTGCGGCTGACGGCCCGCGCCAGGAAGGTCGTTCACGTGCCCAGGCTTTTGTACTACTGGCGCTCCCACAAGGCGAGCACGGCCAGCGACATCAGCGCCAAGCCCTATGCGATCGCGGCGGCTAAGGGAGCCGTGGCGGACCATCTGGCCAGATGCGGGTTCAAGAATTTTGAGATCAGGAGCACCAGGGCCTTTGACACCATCTTCGAGATCAGGTATGAGATACTGAGTGAGGACAAGATCTCGATCCTGATCCCGAACAAGGACCATATTGAAGATCTGAGACGATGCATTGATTCCATCAGGGCACGCAGTACTTACGAGAATTATGAGATCATCGTCATAGAAAATAACAGTGTGGACAGAGCGGTCATTGATTACTATGAGACCCTGAAGGAGCAAAAAAACATAACAGTAGTTACCTACGAGGGGGAGTTTCATTACGCGCGGATCAACAACTTCGGAGCGCGCTATGCTACAGGAAAATACCTATTGTTGTTAAATAATGATACGCAGGTGATCTCCATGAACTGGCTGGAAGCGATGCTGATGTATGCGCAGCGCCCGGATGTCGGTGCGGTCGGGGCAAAGCTCTACTACGGCGACAGGACGATACAGCATGCGGGCGTGGTGATCGGGCTCGGGGCGCACAGGACGGCAGGGCACACGCATTACAGGATCAACTATGACAACCTGGGATATATGGGGAAACTCTGTTATGCACAGAATGTGTCTGCGGTGACAGGCGCCTGCCTGATGGTCAGAAAGAGCATATATGACGCGCTCGGCGGGCTTGACGAGCAGTTTGCGGTGGCGCTCAACGACGTGGATTTCTGCCTGCGCATCCGGGAGAAGGGGTATCTGAACGTGTTCACGCCGTTTGCGGAGCTGTATCATTACGAGTCGGCATCGCGCGGCAGCGATACCGCCGACAGGAAGAAGGCGGAGCGCTATGAGGCGGAGTCCGCACTGTTCCGGGAGCGCTGGAAGGAGCTGCTGGCAAAGGGGGATCCGTACTACAATCCGAATTTTTCCCTCGATCACAGCGACTATTCCCTGCGGACGGAATTTGATTAAATTTAGGTTAAATACGCTCATAATCTTGAAATATTTCCAAATTTTTGGTTTAATAGAATTGGAATGTAGTGCAATATGACAACGCACGGATTTTAATGATTTTATGTGGAGGTAGCAGTATGGGTTTTATGGATGAATTTAACTTCTGGCTGGGTGATGATTACTTTGACCAGGCAACAAAGGACGAGCTCTTAAAGATCAAGGACAATGAGAGCGAGATCGAGGAACGTTTTTACAAGGAGCTTGAGTTCGGTACCGGCGGACTCAGGGGCGTGATCGGAGCAGGCACGAACCGCATGAACATCTACACCGTCAGAAAGGCATCGCAGGGGCTGGCAAATTATATCATCAAGGCAGGGGGACAGGAGAAAGGCATCGCCATCGCATACGACTCCCGTTTCATGTCGCCTGAGTTTGCCGATGAGGCGGCGCTGTGCATGGCTGCAAACGGCATCAAGGCTTATGTGTTCGAGTCCCTCAGACCGACACCGGAGCTCTCCTTCGCACTGCGGACACTCGGCTGTATCTCCGGTATCGTGATCACCGCGAGCCACAACCCGCCGGAGTACAACGGTTACAAGGTATACTGGGAGGACGGCGCACAGATCACGGCACCCAAGGACAAGGACATCATCGGTGAAGTGCAAGCAGTAACTGACTACCACACGGTGAAGACGATGGACAAGCAGGAGGCCATCAGCGCGGGACTGTACCAGGTGATCGGCAAGGAGATCGACGACGCTTACATGGCAGAGCTGAAGAAGCAGATCATCCACCCGGATGTCATCAGGGATGTCGCGGATGATATCAGGATCGTGTACACGCCGCTGTGCGGTACAGGAAACAAGCCGGTGAGGCGGATCCTCTCCGAGCTTGGATTTAAGAATGTGTACGTCGTGCCGGAGCAGGAGAATCCCGATCCGAAGTTCACGACACTGGATTACCCGAATCCCGAAGATCCCAAGGCATTTACATATGCTTTGAAACTTGCAAAGGAGAAGAATGCGGACATCGTGCTGGCGACGGACCCGGATGCGGACAGACTCGGCATCTATGCACTTGATACGAAGAGCGGGGAGTACAAGGCATTCACAGGCAATATGTCAGGTATGCTGATCGCCGAGTATATTTTGAGAGAGCGCAAGGCGACAGGAACCATGCCTGAGAATCCCGCACTCGTGACCACGATCGTGACGACCAACATGACAGCGCCGATCACACAGACATACGGCGTGAAACTGATCGAGGTGCTCACCGGATTCAAGTTCATCGGCGAGCAGATCAAACTGTTTGAGCAGACTGGCTCCAACAACTATGTGTTCGGCCTTGAGGAGAGCTATGGATGCCTTGCGGGAACACATGCGAGGGACAAGGATGCGGTCGTAGCCGTGATGTGCCTGTGCGAGGTTGCGGCATGGTGCAAGAAGAACGGCAAGACATTATACGACATGATGCTGGAGATCTATGAGAAGTACGGCTATTACAAGGAGACGCAGTATGCGATCACGATGAAGGGCATCGACGGCTCGAAACAGATCGCGGCGCTCATGGATAAGTTCAGGAACAATCCGCCCAGGAAGTTTGGCGAGCTTGAAGTTGTGCGCGTGAGAGACTATGAGAACGATGTCATCACGGAGCTCGAGACTGGGAAGACGTATCCGACAGGGCTGCCGAAGTCTAACGTACTCTATTTCGACCTGACGAACGATTCATGGTGCTGTGCGAGACCTTCCGGCACGGAGCCGAAGATCAAGTTCTACATGGGCGTCAAGGGAACAAGCCTTGAGGATGCACAGAAGAGGGTAGAAAACCTGACAAACGAGGTCAAGGCAGTGATAGAAGAATAGGATGGCAGGCGGAAACCGGACGGCTGAGGCAAAGGCCGTCTGGTTTCATTTCGTGAGGAAAGAATGGAGTTTGATTATGAAAAATTTGTTTGCGCAGATCATGAAGTTTGGCGTGGTGGGTGCGGTCTGTTTCGGTATTGACTACATTATTGGCTATTCGGTTATGAAAATTATTGTGAAGCTGGGCGGCGGAACGCTGTTTGAGCTCGCCTCCATGGCGGGCTCGGCGCTGGGATTTACAGTTTCCGTGATCATAAATTATATCCTGAGTTTTAAGTTTGTCTTTGAGCGGAAGGAGGATCTCGACCGCAGAAAAGAATTTGTCGCGTTTATCATACTGAGCGTGATCGGGCTGGGCCTGAATCAGCTGATCATCTGGATCTGTGTGGGACCAGTCTATGGCAATATCGCATTTCTCCGGAATATACTGAATTACGATCTTGCCTACACAGGCGCGAAGGTGATCGCGACAGCGATCGTGATGGTATACAATTTTGTCACCAGAAAGATCTTTCTGGAAAAAAAGGCGTGAGGACGCATTCGGAGGGGAAAGAGATGTCGCTGGTACAGAATATCAGAAAAACGATGAACTACAGCCGGAAAAACGGCTATGGCGAGGCGGCCGTCGCGGCGTGGGAGCGCGTGACGGCCAAGTATTGTGCAGATTATGATTACCGTGCGCCCGACCAGGATACACTGGAACGGCAGAGGGCGGATCAAAGCGTTTCGGATCTGAAATTTTCGATCCTTGTACCGGCGTATGAGACGCAGCGCGTCTATATGAGCGCACTGATCGACAGCTGTATCGCACAGACCTATGGAAACTGGGAGCTCATCATTGCGGACGGCAGTGCGAGCGATATCGTCAGGGATACGGTAGACCGGTATCATGATGCGCGCATCCGGTATGTCAGACTCGAGGGAAACGACGGCATAGCGGAGAACACAAACCGGGCGATCGAGCTTGCCACAGGGGATTATTACGGTCTGCTGGATCATGATGACCTGCTGACGGCAGATGCGCTGTACGAGATGGCGCATGCCGTGCAGGAGCGCAGGCCGGATCTTGCGTATTCCGACGAGGATAAATGTGACGAGTCGGGAAGGCGTTTTTACGATCCCCATTTCAAGCTCGATTTTAATCTGGATCTGCTGCTGACGAACAACTATATCTGTCATTTTATGGTGGTGCGCGCGGATATCCTCAAAAAAATGCGGATCAGAAAAGAGTATGACGGATCGCAGGACTATGATATCATCCTGCGGATCGTGGGAGGCCGGCTGCTGAAGGAAAAAGAGAATAAGGGCGCGGAGCCGGTGGAGAAGGCCATCGTGCACGTCCCGAGGGTGCTCTATCACTGGCGCTGCCATGAGAACTCCACGGCGGACAACCCGCAGAGCAAGATGTATGCCTACGAGGCGGGGAAGAAGGCCCTGATCGATTTCGCGTCGCGCATGGGCTGGAAAGTGGATGTCCGCCACAACAAGCACCTTGGCTTTTACCGCATCGAGTATGGGGACAGTGTGCTGACACACCGGCCGGACCTGGCTGCCGTAGGCGGATTTGCCGCGAGACATGGCAGGGTGGCATCGGGTATCTACAAGGGACAGCCGCTGTTGTATGCCGGGTATATGAACCGGATGGACCTGTATCAGAATACGGACTGGCTCGATATTCGGAACATGGCTGTCAACAAGGCGTATCAGGGGGCATACGAGGAAGTCACGGGGTACCCTTATGTGAGCACATTCTACGCGGAAAACAGGGATCTGCCCCAGTGGATGCGGGATCTGGAGCGGACGGCAGGAGGGGAGGAGCGGCTGATGGAACTCGGGGTAGGGCTCTGCAGGAGACTGACAGCGGATGGCGCGCGGCTCCTGCTGGACCCGGTGTGTATAAGGAAGATATAGACTATGATAAAATCAACGATCGTGATACCAAACTACAATGGGATCAGGTATATTCAGGCGTGTCTGGAAAGCCTGTACAGCGGGACGGCAAAAGAGTTTGAGGTCATCGTGGTTGACAACGCCTCGACGGACGGCAGCATGGAGATCGTCCGCGACCGTTTTCCGCAGGTACGGCTGATCGTCAATCAGCAGAACACGGGCTTCAGCCACGCGGTAAACCAGGGGATCAGGGCGAGCGTGACGCCGTATGTCATACTGCTGAACAACGATACGCAGGCGGGACTTTCCTTCGTGCACGAGCTGGAGAAGGTCATGGACAGCGACCGGGATGGGAAGATATTTTCGGCTTCGGCGAGGATGATATCGCTGTACGACAAAGATAAGACAGACGACGCGGGGGATTACTACTGTGCGCTGGGGTGGGCGTTTGCCAGGGGAAAGGGAAAAGCGCCTGACAGATACACGCGGGACTGCGACATATTTGCCGCCTGTGCAGGCGCGGCGATCTACCGCAGGGAATTGCTGGAAGAAAATCAGGTAGGACTGTTTGACGAGGAACATTTTGCTTATTTTGAGGACATTGATATCGGCTACAGGGCAAAAATTTATGGATATAGAAACAGATTTGCGGCAAACTCTATAGTATACCATGCCGGGAGCGCTGTGAGCGGTTCGAGGTACAACGCCTTTAAGACCAGGCTGGCGTCAAGGAACAGTATTTATCTGATCTATAAAAATATGCCGGCTGCGCAGATCGTGCTGAACCTGCCGTTTCTGATCATGGGATTTTTGATAAAAACGCTGTTTTTTGTCAGAAAAGGAATGGGAAAGGATTATGTGTCGGGTCTGGTCAGGGGAGTGAGCCTTTCGATGAGCCCGGCTGGAAAGAGGCACAGACAAAAATTTGACAAGGTCAGATTTGCAAATTACGTGTCGATACAGATGGAACTTTGGAGGAATTTAGCCAGACTTTTTGGTTGAATAAAAAATAAGTTGTACTTTTGGCTCAAATATTGTAGAATGAAATGAGCTAAATTCTTTCCATTGGAATAAGGGTGAGAAAATTGATAAGAGATAATCAGAAGTATTTTAACAGACTGCTGGTTCTGCTCGATGCACTCGTCATAACAGCCACGTACTGGCTTGCCTGGTTTTTGTGGCTCAGCGGAATGGTGAGGGAGAATGACCCTGACACCGGTATCTTGTCGGTGCAGGTCTATCTGATCGCCTTTCTGGCCATTGTACCGGAATATCTGATCTTGTACAACAGGTTTGATCTATATTCATCAAAGCGTACAGCGAAGACGGTTTACGAGATCTTCAATATCATAAAAGCAAACACGATAGGACTTTTGGCGGTCATGGTAGTGCTTTTTGCCATCAATATACCGGATTTCTCACGAGGAATGGTTGGAGTGTTCTACGGGATCAACATTGTGGCGGAGTCCCTGATGCGAAAGTCTGTCCGGTACGGACTGCGCAGCATGCGGAAGAAGGGCTACAATGTCAAGCATATTCTGTTAGTCGGCTATTCGCGCGCAGGCGAGGAGTACATCAACAAGATCAAGGCAAATCCTGAATGGGGGTATGAGGTGTGCGGCATCCTTGACGACCATGTCCCGGTCGGGGCTGTGTACAAAGGCGTCAGGGTGACAGGAGAGATCGACTCCCTGCCCGCGATCCTGAAGGAAAACCAGCTGGATGAGATCGGCATCACGCTCTCTCTGGCAGATTATGAGAGACTGGAAAGCATTGTTAACACATGCGAGAAGACGGGGGTGCACACGAAGTTCATACCGGACTATAACAGTGTGATACCGAGCAGGCCCTATCTGGAGGATCTGGACGGTCTTGCGGTGGTGAACATCAGAAGGGTTCCGCTGGGCAACATGGCGAACATGCTGATGAAGCGGATCGTGGATATCATCGGCGCGCTGTTTGCGATCGTCCTGTCGTCGCCGTTCATGCTGGCGGCAGCGATCGGGGTGAAGTTGACGAGCAGGGGACCGCTGATCTTTAAGCAGGAGCGTGTAGGGCTTCACAATAAGTCTTTTCAGATGTATAAATTTCGGAGCATGGAGGTTCAGAACGATGCCGATGAGAAGAAGGGCTGGACGACCAAAAATGATCCGAGAGTCACAAAAGTGGGAAGGATCCTTCGAAGTACGAGTATTGATGAGCTCCCACAGCTTTTTAATGTGTTAAAGGGGGATATGAGCCTGATCGGGCCGCGTCCTGAGAGACCTCTTTTTGTCGAGAAGTTCAAAGAGGAAATACCAAGGTATATGATAAAGCATCAGGTCCGGCCGGGGATCACCGGCTGGGCACAGGTAAACGGATACAGGGGGGATACCTCGATCAAAAAGCGGATCGAGTATGATCTCTACTATATCGAGAACTGGTCGATGGCATTTGACTTCAAGATCTTATTTCTGACCTTTTTCAAGGGCTTTATCAACAAAAATGCCTATTAGAAAATTTGTGCTGACGCCGAGGATCCGGGCTGATGGCAGCATGGAGGTTAAAAAATGCAGGAACATGATAGTAACCATAATAACAGTAAGAACAGCAATGTCAGGAGGATGCCGGGCGGAGAGGGAAGGCAGGCGCCCAGGCCGAACAGCCAGTCCAGACCGACAGGTGCGCCCAGGTCGAGCGGCCAGCCAAGAAGGCCGTCGGAGGGTCAGGCAAGACCGGGCGGCAGCGGCCAGCCGAGAAGACAGCCGGTGGAAGGCCAGGCCAGGCCGGGCGGCAGCGGCCAGCCGAGAAGACAGCCGGTGGAAGGCCAGGCTAGGCCGGGCGGCAGCAGGCAGGCAGGACCGAACGTCCAGCCGAGAAGAAGGCCGCCGGAGGGGCAGCCGAGACCGAACGGCCAGCCGGTAAGACGCATTCCGGAGGAGCAGGCAGGATCGGAGAACCAGCCGAGAAGAAGGCCGCCGGAGGGCCAGGCCAGGCCAGCCAGCCAGTCGGTAAAACCGGCGCAGGGCGGTCAGCCGAGGAAAAAGGCGCAGGGCGGCCAGCCGAGGCAGATCGCGAAGCCGCAGGGCGGTGCAAAGGACAGGCCGCGGAAGAATCCGAAAAGCGTATCGCCCCAGCAGGCGGTAAAGAAGAAAAGAAAGAAGATCCTGCTGTTTGTGGCGGAGATATTCCTGCTGTTAATATTGGTAACTGTACTGTGGGCAGCGAACAAGGCACAGAAGATCCAGTATGTGGAGTACAAGCCGGAGGATGTCCACATCAACGAGGCGGTGCGGGAGGAGATCGAGCAGGGAACGACGACGATGAAGGGGTACCGGAACATCGCGCTGTTCGGCGTGGACTCGCGGAACAAGGAGCTTGATAAGAACACGCGTACCGACGTCATCATGGTGGCGTCCATCAATCTGGACACGAAGGAAGTGCGTCTTGTGTCCGTGTACCGTGACACCTGGCTCAATATGACAAACGATAAGTACAGCAAGGCAAACGCCGCTTACGCAAAGGGCGGGGCAAAGCAGGCGATCGGCATGCTCAACATGAACCTAGACCTCGATATCACGGATTTTGTCACGGTGGGATTTGATGCGGTGATCGATGTCATCGATGAGCTTGGCGGCGTGGAGATCGATGTGAAGGAGGATGAGGTCGTACACATCAACAGCTATCAGATATCGATGGTAGGGCGCGTTGTGGGTAAGAACGAGAAGGGCGAGGAGATGTATGATGCGACGCCCGGTGTGGATTACACGCCTGTCGAGCATGCAGGCTTGCAGACGCTCAACGGCCTGCAGGCCACGGCCTATTCGAGGGTCCGCTACACCAGCGGCGGGGATCTGGCGAGGGCGGAGCGGCAGAGGACAGTGCTCACCAAGATCGCCCAGAAGGCGATGACCATGAATCCGGTCACGCTCAATAAAATTGCGGATACGGTGTTCAGTGAGATCGCAACGTCGCTGAGCATGACGGAGATCCTGTCACTGCTCTCGGATATCACGAGCTATCAGATCGGCGAGACCGCAGGTTTTCCGTTCAATGACTATGTCAAGCCGAACGGAGTGGTGGGGAGCGCCAGCGTCGTAGCGCCGGTCGATCTCACGAAGAATGTGTCGCTGTTACATGAATTTTTGTTTGACGAGGCGGATTACACGCCGACAGATACCGTGAAAAAGTGCAGCCAGAAGATTGCATCGGACACGGGAGTAAGTTATAATGGAGAATAGAGGAGCCGATGAGGAACCGAAACCGGTTCCTTTTTGGCATACGGGGAGCGATAAAGATGCAGTACAGTGTAGATGTCATATTGCTGACCTACAAGCCCGGGAAACAGGTTATGGAGCTGATCAGGGCTTTGGAGGAGCAGACATATCCCATACGGAAGATCATCATCATGAACACGGAAGAACGGTATTTTTATAATCTTTTTTACGGGACAGGTTTTCTGGAGCAATACAGGAATGTCGAGATCCATCATCTCTCGGAGAAAGAATTTGACCATGGAAGAACACGGGCGAAAGCAGTGCAGTACTCCAAATCCGACATCTTTGTGTGCATGACGCAGGATGCGATGCCGGAGGATGACAGGCTGATACAGAATCTGGTGAAGGCCCTGACAGGGCAGGAGAAGACTGCTGCGGCATACGCAAGGCAGCTTCCGCTCCCGGACTGCCGGGAGATCGAGAGATATACGAGGGGGTTCAATTATCCCGATCAGTCGTCGGTAAAGTCGTCGGCAGATATGGAAAAGCTTGGTATCAAGACATTCTTTTGTTCTAATGTGTGTGCGGCATATGACAGGGAGATCTATGAGACGATCGGCGGCTTTGTCAAGAAAGCGGTCTTTAATGAGGATATGGTGTATGCAGGGCACGCGGTCATTGCGGGATACCGCATCGCTTATGCAGCGGAAGCACAAGTCCGTCATTCCCACAACTACACCTGTATGCAGCAGTTTCACAGGAATTTTGATCTGGGCGTATCGCAGGCGGAACACCCGGAGGTATTCAATGCAGTATCCTCCGAGAACGAGGGGATCCGGCTGGTCAGGAGCACGATCAGACATCTGGAAAAGAAAAAAAAATGGCTTCAGATACCATATCTGATCGTATCGAGCGGATATAAGCTGATCGGGTATCAGTTGGGAAAGCACTATAGAAGTCTGCCAAAGGGAATGGTAAAGTGGTGCAGTGCGAGCAAGTCGTACTGGAATTAGAGGATAGATATGGAGGATTGTGATCATGTGTGGAATCGTAGGATATATCGGAAAGCAGGCAGCGGCGCCGGTGATACTTGAGGGACTTTCAAAGCTGGAATACAGAGGATATGACTCGGCAGGGATGGCAGTGTATGACGGGGAGCGGATCCAGGTCAGGAAATCGGTGGGGCGCCTCAAGGTGCTCGAGGAGCTGACGCACGGCGGTGCGACGATGCCGGGCAATATCGGGATCGGACATACGAGATGGGCGACACATGGAGCGCCCAGTGACGCCAACTCGCATCCGCATTACAATGCCGAGGAGACGATCGCGGTCGTCCACAACGGGATCATCGAGAATTACCTGCCCTTAAAAGAAAAAATGATCTCAAAGGGATACCGGTTTGTCTCCGATACGGACACGGAAGTGCTGGCGCATCTGCTCGATTATTATTACAACGGAAATCCGCTGGAGGCGATCACAAAAGTCATGCACCGCGTGCAGGGATCCTATGCACTTGGGATCCTGTTCGCAGACCATCCCGATCAGATCTTTGCGGTCAGAAAGGATAGTCCGCTGATCGTGGGGCAGAATGAGGATGGCTGCTTTATTGCGTCGGATGTGCCTGCGGTATTGAAATATACCAGAAAAGTCTATTTTATCGAGAACCAGGAGGTCGTCCGTCTCCGTGCTGACCACATGCATTTTTACACGGTGGACGAGGAGGAGATCACGAAGGAGCCTGTCACGATCGAGTGGGATGCCAACGCGGCTGAAAAAGGCGGCTATGAGCATTTTATGCTAAAGGAGATGTATGAGCAGCCAAAGACTGTGACAGACACGCTCGGACCGAGGATCAGGGATAACGATATCGTGATCGAGGAATTGGGAATGTCTGACGAGGAGATCCAGGCGATCGGCAAGATCTTTATCGTGGCGTGCGGTTCCGCATATCATGCGGGTATGACAGGAAAATATGTCATTGAGGGCATCGCGAGGATACCGGTGGAGGTCGATGTGGCGAGCGAATTCCGATACCGTGATCCGATACTGGAAGAGGGGACGATGGTCATCGTGATCAGCCAGTCGGGAGAGACGGCGGACTCTCTGGCGGCGCTCAGGGAATCCCAGCAGCGCGGGCACAAAGTGCTTGGCATCGTCAATGTGGTGGGAAGCTCGATCGCGCGGGAGGCGGACAACGTCATGTACACATGGGCAGGCCCCGAGATCGCGGTGGCTACCACAAAAGCATACAGCGCACAGCTGGTCGCGCTGTATCTGCTCGCGATGAAGTTTGGCAGGGTGCGCGGAAAGCTCAACGATACTGATTTTCACGGGATGCTCGAGGATCTGAAGCGCCTTCCGGCGCAGATCGAGATGCTTCTGTCAAACAAACAGAGGATACAGCGCTTTGCCAACCGTTACATAGGGGCGAAGGATGTGTTCTTCATCGGCAGGGGGATCGACTATGCCATCTCCATGGAAGGCTCCCTGAAATTAAAAGAGATCTCGTACATTCACTCCGAGGCTTACGCTGCGGGCGAGCTCAAGCATGGAACGATCTCCCTGATCGAGAAAGGAACGCTGGTCGCGGCGGTTGCCACGCAGGATGCTTTATTCAAAAAGGTACTCAGCAATATGGTCGAGGTGAAGGCGAGGGGGGCGTTTGTGCTCGCGGTCACCAATGAGGGGAATACGGATATTGAGAAGGCAGCGGATTATGTGATCTACATTCCGAGGACGAACCAGTATTTCACCAACTCCCTGGCGATCATACCGCTGCAGCTGTTTGGATATTATGTGGCAGTCGGAAAAGGATGCGATGTCGATAAGCCAAGGAATCTGGCAAAGTCCGTCACAGTGGAGTAGAAGGAGGCATTTGGAAATGGGAAAGAAAAGATCGACGTTTAAGAATATCATGGTCACGCTGGGATGCACTGCGTTTGCCGGTGCGTATGCTCTGGGCGGCGGGTATGCTGCCACCGTTTTTCTAGGCGGCGGGGACGGTTCAAAGCCGGAATGGCTGGAGCGCGTGGAGATCAATGTAAATGAGAATGCTTCAGACAATACCATTGTCCAGGGCTCTGTCTCGGAAAGTATGGCTGCAGGGTCGGCCGGTGCGAGAGAGATCGGGCGTTCACAGGCGGGACAGAATCTTGATAACAGTGTGAACGGCAGCGGCGGCAGTGACAACTTTAACGCCGGGGAGGCGTCTCAGAAACCCAGGTTTGACGAGAAGGAACAGGAGACAGAGACTGAAACAGAGACGGAGACAGAAACAGAAACTGAGATGGAGACAGAGACAGAAACTGAAACAGAGACGGAGACAGCGGCGGATGAGGGATCGGAGCCTGATGAGGATACAGGACGCAGGCGGCCGGGAAAAGACGACGATACAGATGATCGGAAAAAGAATGGATCAAAAGGGGATCCGGCCGTGGTCAGCCAGGTGCAGGTCATCGAGCAGGAGGATCAGGCACTGGCAGTCATGTCGGATGTGACAGCAGTGGTGAAGGCAGCGATGCCCTGTGTCGTGTCCATCACGAACGAATTTACGGCATATGATTACTGGTATGATGAGGAGTATGACGAGCAGGCGAACGGTTCGGGGATCATTGTCGCCCAGAGCGATGAGGAACTTTTGATCGTCACCAACTATCATGTGGTCGAGGACAACAATAATCTCTATGTGCAGTTTATCGATGATAAGGAGGCGACTGCCTATGTAAAGGGAACTTCGCCGGAAAATGATCTGGCGATCGTCTCTGTCTTTCTGGAGGATATGTCGGACAAAACACTGGAGAGCATTGCCATCGCGGCACTCGGGGACTCCGACAGACTTCAGGTCGGGGAGCCTGCGATCGCGATCGGCGATTCGCTGGGATACGGCCAGTCTGTCACGACGGGGGTCATCAGTGCGCTGAACAGAAATGTGTTTGCCGGCGATCCGGATGAGATCCCAGGGTATCTGATCCAGACGGATGCGGCGATCAATCCCGGCAATTCGGGAGGCGCGCTCCTGAACGTCAGGGGTGAGGTGGTCGGCATCAATTCCAGCAAGATCGCGGATTATGTGATCGAGGGGATGGGCTACGCCATTCCGATCTCGACGGCAAAGCCGATCATCGAGGATCTGATGCAGAAGGAGACGAGGAAAAAGGTTCCGGAGGAGGAGCGCGCCTTTCTCGGAGTTGCAGGTACGGATGTCATAGAGGAGGCGACTGTCCGGTATGAGATGCCTGAGGGTGTGTTTGTCAGCAGTGTGCTGGAAGATACTGCCGCTGAAGAGGCAGGGATCTTAAAGGGCGATATCATCATGTACATAGACGGCGAGAAGATCGAGAATATGGCGGAAATGCAGGGACTGCTGGAGTTTTATGCGGCGGGTACAGAGGTCGAGGTCGTATTGATGCGGCAGAGCAACGGCGAATATAAGGAGCGGACCGTTCAGGTGATTCTCGGATATAAAGAATAATTTTTGGATAAAACGGAGGGCAGGATGTTAGATAACAACTTTGACGATCATGACGAGATCGAAATTGTGAACAAGACAGAGGATGAATCAAACGCTGACGAGAAGAAGGCGGAGGACCCAAAAGCGTCTGACGATGAGTATGCGGAGAAGGAAAGCGAGTATGAGGATGTATGCTTTATATGCAGAAGACCGGAGAGCAAGACCGGAAAGATGTTCAAGCTTCCCAACCATATCTCCGTGTGCTCGGACTGTATGCACAAGACGATGGACACCGTCAGTCAGTTTGACTACCAGGGAATGCTGAACAACACAAACCTGAATTTTGATAAGGACGGCGGCAAAGACGGGAAGAGACGTTTTCCGAACATCAGCTTTGTCAATATTGCAGATCTGCAGGGGGATGGCGGGATCCCGAACAGGCAGAAGCTCAAGAAGAAAAAACCAAAGGAAAAGAGAGAGAAGGCGGTGTTTGACATCCATGACCTGCCGGCGCCCCACAAGATCAAGGCGCAGCTTGACGATTTTGTTGTCGGGCAGGATCATGCCAAGAAGGTGATCTCCGTGGCGGTGTACAATCACTATAAGCGTGTGACGACAGGGACGATGGATGAGATCGAGATCGAAAAATCCAATATCCTCCTGTTAGGACCGACCGGATGTGGCAAGACTTATATGGTAAAGACGCTCGCGAGGCTGCTTGATGTGCCTCTGGCCATTGCGGACGCTACTTCGCTGACAGAGGCGGGCTATATCGGGGACGATATTGAATCGGTGATCTCCAAGCTCCTGACTGCGGCGGAGAACGATGTGGAGAAGGCGGAGCAGGGGATCGTATTCATCGATGAGATCGACAAGATCGCCAAGAAGAAAAACACCACATCGCGCGATGTGAGCGGTGAATCTGTCCAGCAGGGCATGCTGAAGCTCCTGGAGGGCTCTGATGTGGAGGTCCCTGTGGGTGCGAACAGCAAAAATGCCATGGTGCCCCTGACGACGATCAACACCAGAAATATCCTGTTTATCTGCGGAGGAGCGTTTCCTGATCTCGAGGAGATCATCAAGCAGAGACTCACGAAACAGTCTTCGATCGGATTTAACGCGGAGCTGAAAGATGCCTTTGACAAGGAGAAGAATATCCTGAAGAAGGTGACGATCGAGGACATCAAGAAGTTTGGCATGATCCCGGAGTTTATCGGGCGTCTTCCGATCATCTGCCCGATGGACAGCCTCACGGAGGAAAGCTATATCAAGATCCTGAGAGAACCCAAGAATGCGATCCTGAAACAGTACCAGAAGCTTCTCGAGCTTGACGAGGTAAAGCTCAACTTTGACGACAGCGCGCTGGAGGCGATCGCGAAGAAAGCGATAGAGCGGGATACAGGTGCGCGTGCGCTCCGCGCGATCATAGAGGATTTTATGCTCGACATCATGTATGAGATACCGAAGGATGACAATATCGGCGAGGTGACGATCACGGGTGATTATATCAACGGGACAGGCGGTCCGGTGATCGATATCCGCACGGACAATGTGCACGCGAGAACAGCGTCTGCAGATGGATCCGGAAAAGAGCGCGAGGCATCCCGGGAGGCACCGGCGGGTGACGGATCCAGGAAGGCGGAGGAGCATAACTTTTATGAATTCTGATAGAAAATGTTTTGCGTGCCCGCCCAGATTCAGAAACCGGATGATCATGATGCTGTGCGGTGTGACGGCGCAGGGAATGGGGTTGTCGATCCTGAGGGAGATCTGTCTGGGCACGGATCCCTGCTCCTGCCTGACGCAGGGAGTGACGAATTTCGTGCCGCTAAGCTTTGGCACCTGTCAGCTGCTGTGTCATCTGGTGACATTTGTGTTCGTGATCAGATATGACCTTGGCATGATCGGTTTTGGAACGATCGCAAATATGTGCTTTCTGGGATATATCTCCGATTTTTTCCGACGGATCTGGCTCTTGCTGCTGCCGGCGGGATTCTTTGAGAGCACAGCCAGCAGATGGGGACTGCTGCTGCCGGCGCTTGCCGTCTTTTTGCTCGGGGCGGCCGCCTACATGTGCGCAGGTCTTGGTTCATCCCCGTATGATGCGCTGCCGTTCATCATATCAGGGCATGTGAAAAAGGTTTCGTTTAAGGTTGTACGCATGCTCTGGGACATCAGTTTTATGGCGGCGGGTTTCCTTCTTGGCGGCGATGTCGGCATAGTCACGGTCCTGGTGGCGTTTTTCCTGGGACCGATCATCGCATGGGTGCAGCGGAAGTTGGAGGTACTGATCGTATAGATGACGCGGCTTGAGGAGTATTATAACAAATTCAACGAGGAGAAGCGGTTCGATTCACGCCATGGGCAGGTGGAGTACCGTGTCTCCATGAAGTATATCCATATGTATCTGGATGAGGCGGCGGCCAGGATCGCCGGTGAGGAGGCCGGTGCAGCCAGAAGCCAGGTCAGACTGCTCGACATCGGAGCCGGTACGGGGCGGTACAGTGTGGCGCTCGCGGAGGAGGGCTATGATGTCACAGCCGTCGAGCTGGTCAGATATAATCTCGGCGTTCTGAAGAAGAAGGCGAGCAGCGTCAAGGCGATGCAGGGAAATGCGATGAACCTGAAAAAGCTGGAAAGCGACAGTTTTGACGTGACACTGCTGTTCGGTCCGATGTACCATCTGTTTGGCTTTGAGGACAAGAGAAAGGCGCTGCACGAGGCGAAGCGCGTCACAAGGCCGGGTGGCGTCATCCTGGTGGCGTACTGCATGAACGAGTATGGCGTGATCACATATGGGTTCAAGGAGCGGCATGTGCTTGAATGCATGGAACAAAAGCGCTTCACCGACGATTTTCAGACGATCTCATCGCCGGAAACGATCTATGATTATATGCGGATCGAGGATATCAATGCCCTGAATGAGGCGGAAGGGCTGGAGCGGATCAGGATCATATCGCCGGACGGACCGGCGAATTATATCAGGCCTTTTCTGAATCAGCTCAGCGAGGAGGAATTTGAGCTGTTCGTCCGCTATCAGATGGCAGTCTGTGAGCGGGCTGACCTGATCGGGGCAGGCGCCCACACGACAGATATACTGCGGAAGGTATAAGGAGAATATAGAATAGTGAGGAGGACAATATGGACATAAATCAGGTAACAGGGGAGCTGGACGCGCTCTTTGCACAGGAAAAAATAGACGAGATACCACAGTTTTTGGAGTCACATATTGCGCAGGCCATCAGGGAGGATGCAAAGGATGTACTGCTGACTCTTTACAATGAGATCATCGGATTTTACAGGGAGACCGGCCAGTATGACCAGTCGATCGAAAACTGCCATAAGGCGATCGCGCTGATGGATGAGATGGGGATACAGGATACGATCCCGTATGCGACCACGCTGTTAAATGCCGCAAACGCACACCGGGCAGCGGGGCTGCTGCAGGAATCACTCGAACTGTACAACAGGGTGAGGCCGATCTACGTGGCACAGCTTGATGAGGATGACATGTACTTTGCCAATTTCTATAACAATCTCAGCCTGCTGTACCAGGAGATGAACGATTTCGCGTCCGCGAAGGAGCAGCTTGTGAACGCACTGTACATCGTGACGCACAAGCCGGACAAACAGTTTGAGGTGGCGGTCACACAGGCAAATCTTGCCAACACCTGCATCGAGCTGGAGCAGGATGAGGAGGCGAAGGCGAGAGCGGAGGAGGCGATCCGCATCTTTGAGGAACTCGGCGTGGATGATGCGCACTACAGCGCGGCGCTGTCGGCGCTCGGCAGTCTGTATTATATGGACAAGGATTATGCCAATGCACTGAGTGTCATGGAGAAGAGCAGGGACTGTGTGGCAAAATATCTGGGGACAGACAATATCCAGTACCAGCGGCTCAGCGACAATATTGGTATCATCAGAAATAAGATACAGGAAAAGATGGAAGAAATGCAGCAGACCGGCGGTGAGGATGACGGTCTGGGAATAGAAGATATCGCGGCCGGAGAGACAGCAGAGGACACGGCAGAAGAAAGGGAAACTGGTGCCGGGGAGCCTGCAGCAGGAGAACTCACCATAGAAGATCTTGTAGCAGAAGAATCCTCAACACAGGAACCCGCTATGGAAGGATCCGTCATGGAAGAATCTGCCATAGAAGGGTCTGTGATGAAAGAGTCTGTGATGGAAGAGTCCGCCATGGAAGAACCTGTCATAGAAGAACCTGTGATGGAAGAACCCGCCATAGAAGAGTCTGTGGTAGAAGAACCTGCCATGGAAGAGTCCGCCATGGAAGAACCTGCCACAGAAGAATTTACCATAGAAGATCTTGCAGCAGAAGCGCCCGCATCCGGGGAGGCTGCGGAGGAAACTGCCGCGCCCGGAGAGACGGCGGACAATCCGATCAGGGCTTTCTCGTTTGAGGAATTTCTGGATCAGGAATTTCCAGATGAGGAGCCTGCATACACCCCTCAGATCACAGGACTGGAGCTGTGCCGCCGCTATTATGAAGAGTACGGCGCACCGATGATCGCAGAAAGATTCCGCGCGTATGAGTCGGCTATCGCAGTGGGACTTGTAGGGAAAGGTTCGGACTGCTTTGGGTTCGACGATGTCCTGTCGCAGGATCATGACTATGGACCGCGTTTTGTGATGTGGGTCACGAAGAAAGTGTATGATGAGATCGGAGAGGAACTTCAGGAGGCATATGAAAGCCTGCCGGGAAGCTTTATGGGCGTTGACAGGATCGAGACGTTCCATGGCAGGGACCGCTGCGGCGTCATGGTCATCGAAGAATTTTATAAGAATCTGTTAGGATATAACCTCGTGGGAATGCTCGACCACAACAGTGGGGAGGGCGCGTCCGGAAAGGAATCCATGGAGACGATCAAGAGCTGGCTTGCGGTGCACGACTATGCGCTCGCGTCGGCGGTCAACGGCGAGGTCTTCCGCGACGACGAGGGGATCTTTACGCGGTATCGGAATATGCTGATGGAATACTATCCCAAGGCTGTCTGGTATCGCAAGATCGCACAGACCTGTGCGCTTTTTTCACAGAACGGGCAGTACAACCTGCCGCGCATGCGCATGCGCGGGCAGCTGGTCGCGGCGGAGCTTGCAAAGGCGGAGTGCGCCAGACAGGCGATGAAGCTTTATTATCTGCTGAACAGAAAATATGCACCGCACGATAAGTGGCTGTTTAAGGGAATGCCCGAAAATCCGCAGATGGTGCTCTGCGAGGAGGGCGTGGAGCAGGCAGGAGTGGCAGAGCTGGTGGAGCGGATCAGCCTTCTTCCGGTAGACCAGGGACATGAGACGGAGCTTACGACAGCGATCGAGTCGCTGGCCGTGATCTTTGCAAACGAGCTGGAGCGGAACAGCATGGTAGGGAAGTGCGACCTGTATCTCGATGCCTGCACGAAGGAGCTCACAGCAAAGAGCGACGCGCTGCTGACGGCGATCGTCGCCAACACACCAGTCATCACGGCGCTTTCCCTGTCCATAGCCAAGGCAGAGTTCGAGGCGTTTGACAAGGTGCAGAACGAGGGCGGCCGGGCAAGCTGCCAGAACAACTGGCCGACGTTCAAGGTGATGCGCATGAGCCAGTACATGACCTGGACAGAGGACATGCTGCTGCAGTATCTGTACGAGTTTAAGACAAATTTTGCAAATGGCAGGAATATGATAGAAGAGAAGTATGCGCGCATGATGGAGTCGACGGCGCCGCTGGAGTATGCCAGTTTTGCGGACCAGCTTCCGCCTGTGTCGGATGAGAAGAAGGCGATCATGGAGCAGGTGATCGGACTGCAGGTGAAGTGGATGGAGGAGTTTGCGGCAGCGTATCCCGGCCTGGCAGAGGACGCCCGCAGGATACACACGTCGGAGGATCTGCCGGATGACACGTCCTATGAGACCTATCTGAGGGGAGAGCTCGCCACCTATTCGGACAGGATGCTGGAGATGTACGGGCGCTATATCGTTGCGCACGCGCAGGAGGGCAGGAATGTGGCGCGCGAGATCATGGAAAATACTGTCCGTTTCTATGGATATCAGGATCTGGAAGCGGCGAATGCCGCCAAGACAAAATAAACCTGCGGGGAAATTGGAGGATATGAATCAATGAGCAAGATAATTTTAACAGGCGACAGACCTACCGGAAGGCTTCACATCGGACATTATGTAGGGTCGCTCAGACGCAGGGTGGAGCTGCAGGATTCCGGTGAATACGACAGGATCTATATCATGATCGCGGACGCGCAGGCGCTCACGGACAATATGGAGAATCCGGAGAAAGTAAGGCAGAATATTATCGAGGTCGCGCTGGACTATGTTTCAGCGGGACTGGATCCGGCTAGATCCACACTCTTCATACAATCACAGATATCGGAGCTCACGGAGCTGGCATTTTATTATATGAACCTTGTCACAGTTTCCCGGCTGCAGAGAAATCCGACGGTAAAGAGCGAGATACAGCTCCGCAACTTCGAGGCAAGCATCCCTGTCGGATTTTTTACATATCCGATCAGTCAGGCGGCGGATATAACGTTCTGCAAGGCGAATGTGGTTCCGGTGGGGGAGGATCAGCTTCCCATGATCGAGCAGACGAAGGAGATCGTACACAAGTTCAACACGGTGTATGCGCCGGAAAAGCCGGTGCTCGTGGAGCCGAAGGCGCTGATCCCCGAGGCGGAGGCGTGCAAGAGGCTTCCGGGAACGGACGGAAAGGCGAAGATGAGCAAGTCGCTCGGGAACTGCATCTACCTCGCGGACAGCGCGGACGAGGTGCGGGCCAAGATCATGAGCATGTACACCGACCCGCTGCACCTGCAGGTCAGCGATCCCGGACATCTGGAGGGAAATACCGTGTTTACGTATCTGGATGCGTTCGCGCGCGACGAGCATTTTGAGCGGTACTGTCCGGATTATGCGAATCTCGACGAGATGAAGGCCCACTACACAAGAGGCGGCCTTGGCGATGTGAAGGTCAAGAAGCTGCTGAACAATATCGTGCAGGAGGAACTCGAGCCGATCAGGAAACGGCGCGCGGAATATGAGAAGGATATACCGGAGATCTACAATATACTCAAAAAAGGATCTGACGCGGCGCGCGAAGTGGCGGCACAGACGCTCTCGGAGGTGAAGCGTGCCATGAAGATCGACTATTTTGAGGACGCGGAGCTGATCAGGGCACAGAGTGAAAAGTATAAGAGATAGTGTTACAAGGGAGACCGCGCTCAGGGCATTCCCGCATATCAGGATGACACTGGCGGAGATCTTTGAGGGAGTCGAATAGAATACAGGAACTGTGGAAAGGCATCTCAAATGAGGTGTCTTTTTTACTTTATGCGTACTGCGTCTCTGCCCTGCTCGATTTGCATTTGATGATACATAATTTGATGCATTTTAAGAAAAACTATAGCATGTATGAAATAAATCACTGCGGCAGAAAGCAAAGCATCAAAGCTGCGCTGCCGACAGGGACGAACAGGAGGCAATCAGGTGGAGAATAACACATCGAAAAACAAAGCACTCGGAACATCGAGCATTGCATATGCCAGCCCGGTACTGATCATGGGAAGCGGTTCGATCGTAGGGCAGATGGAGGATGAGGGGCCGCTGGGTGGAAGCTTTGACAAGGTGAGCGATGACAAGAATGACATGTTTGGTGAGGACTCGTGGGAGAAGGCAGAGAGTGCGCTCCAGAAGGAGGCTGTGTCACTCACGCTGTCAAAGACATGCGCTGAGACCGGGGATATCCGGTTTCTGTATGCAGGCGATCTTCTGGGACAGAACATAGCGAGCTCGTTTGGCCTGGTGGATTACAACATACCGCTGTTTGGGCTATACGGCGCGTGTTCCACCTGCGGGGAAGGATTGTGTCTTGGGAGCATGAGCGTGGCGGCGGGATATGCGGACCGTGTCATGAGCCTGACTTCGAGCCACTTTGCGAGTGCGCAGAAGGAGTTCCGATATCCGCTCGAGTACGGTGGACAGAGACCGCTGTACGCATCGTGGACAGTGACGGGAAGCGCTGCGTTTTTGCTGCAGGATGTGAATGCATCTGGGAAATCCGTGTCTGGAAAGACGATCAAAAATGAATATGAGGGCAGGTACGGCGGCAAAGTTGGAATAACAGGTGTTACAGTAGGGCGGATAGAGGATTTCGGAATCAAGGATTCCTTCAATATGGGCTGTGCGATGGCGCCGGCAGCAGCATGGACGATCGCGGCAAACCTGAAAGATTTTGACAGGAAGCCGCAGGATTACGATGCTATCCTGACCGGGGATCTCGGAAGCGTGGGACAACAGGCGTTGTTCGAACTGCTGTCCCAGGAGGGGATCGATATCAGCGGCCGGCATTATGACTGTGGTCTGCTGATCTATGATACGGAAAGGCAGGATGTGCATGCAGGCGGAAGCGGCTGCGGCTGTTCGGCAGTCGTCCTGTCAGCTCACATTCTTCCGAAACTTGCCAAAGGGGAATGGAAACGCGTTCTGTTTGTCCCGACAGGAGCGCTTCTCAACAAGACTTCTTTCAACGAGGGACAGAATGTGCCGGGCATAGCGCACGGTGTGGTGATCGAGGTGATCAAATAATCTGAAAATTTATCTGAAATAGATGCCGAATGCAGAAAATAACTAAGAAAAGCATAATTTTTTAAAATATTTTTAAAATAGACTTAATTTTTCCTGCAAAAGCTACGATATATTATGTAAGGTGGTTGACATAGATATATGTCATAAGTTGGCACCATAAGTTATCGATAGTATGATTATCTTAGGAGGACTGTGTGGATAGAGGGGTTCACATAGATATATAAGGGAAAGGAGCATCTATGGAGGTAAGAAGTGCGAACATTGCTTTGACGAACAGGGCAGCGGCGGCGATCGACAACTCCGGTTCAAACGGGAAGGAACAGCAGCATGCGATGAAGGTGAGCAGTGCTGTTTCGGAGGAGAATCAGGAGCCTGATGAGCAGTCGGTGACTGTTTCGATCTCGGCAGCCGGTCTCAGGAGAAGCATGCAGCTGGAAAAACAGGCAGAGCAGGGATCCGATGAGGAAGAAGAAGGCGATGAGGAAGGCTTCACGGGCGAGACAGAGCTCGAGGATATGATGAAGAAGATGGAAGGACTTTCCAGCCAGATCATCAACGGGCACTTTTCCGTTGCGGACAGATTGAACTTTCATACTGAGATCGAGAGGCTCACCAATGAACTGAAGCGTTTGAATGATGGAAATACAGCGGTCACCAAAAATAACTGTATCCAGCTGGCACAGAGAATATCGGATTTGACACGCAGCGTGAGCGATGCGGCTGTGTACCGAAACAGCGCGCGAACAGTATTCATGGTCAACTCTAGACAACCTGCAAAGCCGATGAACACGAGGCTGGACATTATTCTATAAAAATTTTTGAATCGTCACTGCCAGTGGCGATTTTTTTCTTGACTTTTCATGGATCATGGCACAAGATGGTATGTGAGGAAGTGATATGTATGCGCAGGATGGATTTCAAGATGGAGCGTCCCGGACAGGTGCAGGAGGGCGATATCGTCACGGTCACTGAGGGGGTTCTGCCAAGCAACTATTATTATACTATCAATCCGGCTGTCGCCATGTCCGGGAACATCCCGTTTCGGGACAGGCTGCAGTCAAAGAGCGGCACTGTAGTCTCTGTGGAGGAGAACACAAGGGGCTACTATGTCACTGTGGAATTCGATGAACCGGAAGTATAGAAGGAGGAGATCATCATGAAAAAGATCAGTACAGACAAGGCACCGGCAGCGATCGGACCGTATTCACAGGCTGTCGCCGCAGGAGGATTCCTGTATGCGTCAGGACAGATTCCCATAAACCCGGAGACAGGGAACGTGGAGGCTCAGGGGATCGTCGCCCAGGCGGAGCAGGCAATGATCAATGTCGGAGAGATCCTGAAGGCGGCGGGGGCTGCCTATGACAGAGTGGTCAAGACGACCTGTTTTCTGGCAGATATAGCTGATTTTGCGGCGTTCAACGAGGTATATGCGAAGTATTTCACCCACAATCCTGCCAGAAGCTGTGTGGCGGTGAAGGATCTGCCAAAGGGTGTGCTCTGTGAAGTCGAAGTCGTCGCATATCTTGGCGATTAAAGGGAGTTGAGAGCCTTGAGAATGAAAAATATAGCACTCATCGGCATGCCCGGCGTCGGGAAGAGTACGGTCGGCGTAGTGCTCGCAAAAAATATGGGAATGTCCTTTCTGGATTCTGATCTGGTGATACAGGAGCAGGAGGGGAAGAGGCTTCATGAGCTGATCGGGGAGCATGGTATGGACGGTTTCCTGGAGATCGAAGCGCGCGTAAACGCTTCCCTCAATCCGAGGGCGGCGGTGATCGCGACAGGCGGGAGCGCCGTTTACAGTGGGCGGGCCATGGAACATCTGAGGAGCATAGCGATGGTCTGTTATCTGAAACTGCCCTGTCGGAGTATCGAGGAGCGCCTCGGCGACCTGACGGAGCGGGGGGTGGTGCTCAGGGAGGGAGAGACGCTGCGGGAGCTCTATGAAGAGAGGGTTCCGCTGTATGAAAAATATGCCAATATCACTGTGGAATGTGAAAATAAGAACATCCGCGAGATCGTTACAGAGCTTTCGAAAAGGCTGAAATAGAAAAACTGAATAAAAATCATAAAAAACAAAAAAAGCCGCATACTAATCCTGATGGATCAACAATAAGAGATTGTGATAACACAGTTTCTGGAAAGGTATGTGGTTTTTATTATGATGGATTATATCAATGCATTCTGGGTCGGGGGTGTGATCTGCGCACTCGCACAGATCTTTCTGGACCGCACGAAGATGCTTCCCGGACGTGTGATGGTGCTCCTCGTCTGCACCGGGGCGGTGATCAGCTTTTTGGGCTGGTACGAGCCGTTTGCAGAGTATGCGGGTGCGGGCGCCAATGTGCCGCTTCTGGGATATGGGAATATCCTGATGAAGGGTGTCAAAGAGGCGGTTGACAAGGATGGGTTTATCGGACTGTTCAAGGGCGGATTTACAAACGGTGCAGTCGGGTGCAGTGCGGCGCTGATCTTTGGTTATCTCGCAAGCCTTGTGTTCCGGTCCAAAGTGACCAGGGCGTGATCATTTGTCCTCAAAGTCCAGCCCCAGACCGGATAAGAGCTGGCGCACATAAGCGTCCCATAAATGCTCGGCACTTTTGTCCATGATAAAGGTCGTGAAGGCGCTGCCGGTGATGCAGGTCACTTTGCCGGCGTCATAGCGGATACTGAGGACGAGGGACCGGATCAGGTTGGCTGCAACTCCGCACTCTGGATTTGCAGCTATTTTTTCGACTATCTGCGGCGCGGCGTGAAGGATAACTTTGAAGGAAACGGGTGTTTTTTTCCCTTTGATCAGCTGGAAGCAGAACGGGCGAACCGCACTCCAGAGGGAAAAGGCAGTTGACCTGCCGCTGTTCTCCAGCTCTTCCAGTTCCCCGGCATCGTAAAAATCTCTTACGAGATGTCCGTCAATGTGAAAGGTGCTGAAGGTTGTGATGACAGCCTCCTCCACCAGAAAAGAATCGAACTGTCCGGATAAGAGCAGGGCGTTCATGATGTTTTTGGTTCCTTTTATCTCCAATGCGATCATAGGGTTCTCCTTTTTGGGATGTTTTTGTATGCTTCTGACAATGGACATTATAAAGGTATTTGCCGAAAACTTCAAGTATTTGTAAAAAGTCCTTTTCAAATGACACATTATGTGATATTATGATACATAGTTATCGAAACCAGATATAATGGTGATTTGAATGGTGAGAGGTAGAGACTGATGGGATATAAGATAGTTGTTGACAGCTGCTGTGAGCTGCCGCAGGAGCTCAGGAAAGATGAGCGGTTTGAGATCGTACCGCTGACGCTGATTGTAGGCAGTCAGTATGAAAAAGAGGACGATGAGGATTTTGATCAGCGTGAATTTCTGGATGCTGTGGCGGCGTGTCAGGAGTGCCCGAGGTCGGCGTGCCCGTCGCCGGAGCGGTATCAGGAGGCATACAGGACCACGGCGGAGCGCGTCTATGTGGTTACATTGTCTTCAAAGCTCAGCGGAAGCCACAACAGCGCGGTTCTCGGAAAGAACCTGTATCATGAACAATACGGGGAGAAGGACATCTGTGTGATCGATTCGAAGTCTGCGTCCTGCGGGGAGACACAGATCGTCTACAGGATCATGGAGCTCGAGGAACAGGGGCTTTCGTTTGAGGAGGTCACAGAACAGATCGAGCAGTTTATCCGGGATATGAACACTTATTTTGTCCTGGAAAATCTGGATACACTCCGAAAAAACGGACGGCTCTCCGGTGTCAAGGCGCTCGTGGCGTCAACACTCAATATCAAGCCGGTCATGAGGGATGATGATGGAAGCATTGTTCAGCTTGGACAGGGAGTCGGCATGAAAAAAGCGCTGGCCAGGATGGCGGACACAGCGATCGAGGAGGCGGTGGACAGTGAGAACAGGCGCCTGATGATCACGCACTGCAACAATCTCCGGTCGGCCGAGTGTGTGCGCAGGCATATAGAGGAGAAGCTGCATTTCAAGGAGACCCTGATACTTGACACAGCCGGTGTGAGCAGCATGTACGCCAATGAGGGCGGCGTGATCGTGACGATATAGAGCATGTTTGGACAGAAAGTATGAAAATGGATGAACTCACCCGAGTTCATCCATTTTCTGTTTGAGCAGTTTGTATTCCCGGTAACGCAGGATCGGTGTCCTTAATTCCTGCTCATCCTGCATGATCAGGGCGGCGGGTATCACAGTAGATACATATTTAAAGTTGGCGATGCCCTTGGGATTCACACGGGCAAACTCCTCGTAGGGCTCGAAAAGCTGGCGGAGTTCATCGATCCGTTCATCGACATTGACAGTCTTTCCACCAGTCAGATGCAGCCGGCATGCGTCGTCATCCTCAATGGCATACATGATCGTATACTTGGGTATATGGGTGAGGATGGAGTTGATATGTACCGACACCGTGACGACATGTCCGGTGACGTTCTTGTCCCCCAGCGCCAGAAATCCTGGGAGCGGATCCGGGACATAAGGTTTCCTGGCATGGACAACATAGTCCGGAAGATCGGGAATCTGCGTGTAATCGATCTTGTCCGAGTACAGGACCAGCGGGGCGTGATAGCCCATCTCGTTCAAATGCTCGATGATAAATTCCACAATGCCGGGCTCGGAGCTCATGTCCATGAAGATCAGGTTGTACTTCAAAGGATTTGCGAGAAAGTGCATCTTTTCACCGTAGGAGTCCACGTACAGAATGTTCGGCGTGCCGGCACGCTTGTCGGACTCCCTCGAGAGCAGCCGCTCGAGATGCTTGCGGTCTGCCACGTTATCATCACATATTGCTATATGCATAGTCTGTATACACCTCTTTTGATCAGAATTTTCCAGCCGCGTTCTTTTGATATGCATGTAGTCACAAGATTCACAAAAGTATTCATAAAAAAGCGGGATGGTTTGTTATTATTACTATAATAACACAAGCATGATCCTGGAGACAAGTGTTAATTTGCATAACATTTACAGAACATTTACAGAATGGTAACAGTCCTGAAAACGTATATATATCAAGTAAAATGATAAACGTCTTTGAAGATCTTTTCAGGAGCTGTATCAATAGGGTTATTGGAAATTGAGATGCAGAGGGGACTTATGACGATACAGATCAGACAAAAAATTTCGCAGAATTACATGATCTGCGAAATCAGGCTAAATTTTGTTAAAAAAGAGAATTTTTTCATTTCTATTACTTTATATCGACAATAGTTTAACATGTTTTAACCCAAATGACAATTCTTTTTTCAAAAAATGATGTCTATGCGAGGTAGAAAGATATGGAAATCGATATTTTGCACTGAAAAACAGCCAGAATACCGGCTTTTTTCGTGGTCAGATTTGTGGTCGGGGAATCCGCGATATGTGGTCAAAAAGATTCCGACCACAGGATAAATGTGTGTTTTTGTGGTCAGATTTGTGGTCATCCGATGCAGACACCCTGTGTTTAGCGCTATTTCAGACTTTTCGCAGATCATGTAAATCTGCGAAAAGCCATGGTCAGATTTTATGCTTTGTATCAACTTATGGGCACTTGTGCTGTGAAATATGCACAAGGAAGAAAAGCGGATCGTTTGTGTCAGAAATGGGAGTGCAGAGGGGAAAGAAGGAATGTCCACGGACAACACCGTAACCAAGACTGTCTGGCAGTACAGCGAGCTCCTGCCGGAGGAGACGATGGCGTTTCTGAGGGGGATCGCGGCTGATTACTGCAAGGTCAAGAATTACGTATATGGGCGGTATTCGGGGATCAGGAGTCTGAACAACCTGACGCCTGTGTACAACATTTTGAATGAGATGCGCGGCTGCGGGCTGCGCGAACAGCTGGATCTCCCGGCGGTGTACTATGAGCTTGCGATCGCGGACGCGGTCACGAACATCAAGAGCAACTGGGGCAATATTAAGAAAAGGATCGGCGGCTGTATCACGACAAATGAGAACCTGAACGATGATGACAGGATCTATCTCAGGACAGTGTTGAAGCTGAACAGCGTCTACGCCGCCATTTTGAACCATCAGGACTATGAGATGCCAAAAAAAGCAGACGGACTTGCCATCGACGTGAAACGTCTGAACAGTCTTCTGTGCAGGCTTACCAGAAGATATCTGACACAGCCTGAGTCGGACTGCAGGGATTCCTTCCGTGTCTCGCCAAACGGGTACTCTTATAAAGACGGGGCGATGCGCATCGTGTGCAGGATTCCGCGAAGGAGGGTTTCCATCCCGCTAAAGGACAGCCGTATGTTCGACCGGCAGATCCAGGTACAGATCAGACAGAACGACGTCGCGCTGGCGGTACCGGTGGAAGCGAGGGTGAGAGTACACCATGACTATACGAACACGATCTATATTTATATAGGAAGGCATGACATGTTCACCCTGTCAGACGGGCATATCTACGGAGCGGCGCTGGAAGAGCTGACCGATCCGGAGACGGAGCGGCTCGCACGAAAAAACAGGGAACGCCACAAAATGTACACCGTGTATGCGCAGAGCGCCGAGGAGGGAGATACCCAAAAGAGCCAGAATATCAAGGCAAACAACTTCGGCAGACTCAAATATGACAGGCAGAAAGAGCGGGAAAGGGAGCGGACAAAAACCTACATCAATTCCGAGATCAACAGAATGATAGAGACTGAAAAGCCTGCCAGGATCGTGATCACCAGACCGGTCACGAGAAATAAGACAAAGATCTATGCCAGATCCGCAAACAGAAAGCTGACGCGGAGTTTTGGCGGTTATATCCGAGAGCGGCTTGCCTACAAGTGCAAAGTTCACTCCATCGAGCTGGTGGAGATCAGCTCCAGGCATACAGGACAAAAGTGTTCTGCGTGCGGCGGGGATGGAAAGCGGCAGGGAAAGGAATTTGTGTGTGAACACTGCGGTCTGAGTACCACGATCGCCCTGAACTCGGCAAAGAATATACAGCAGAAATATCTGGAAAAATGAAGTATGCAGACAGCTGGAAAATTGGTTAATCTGTACGAATCTGAGAATGAGTTGTCGAAAGATGATTTTACCGCAAGGCGGATCGCAGAGGAGTGCATTAACATAGAATCCAGTCTGAACGGAGGTTTCAGACCGGATCGGAGCTGTGAAGAAATAGCATAGAGGATCAGCAGTGCTATTTCTTCACAGCTCCAAAAGCAAAAAGTCGGCATTAGCTAAACGGAAAGGTCTGTTTCAGACATTTTGTTTTCGGGTATGCCAGGACCGCGGCTTATGCGGAGCGAAGTGAAATTTTGTGCCGGCGCATAAAATTCACAGACAGAGATGTCCCGATAACGCTTATGATAATAAAGTTTTAAGACAAATTCATTTGCGGGGAAAAGATCCAGAAATACGGTGTTTTGTTTGGAAACGAATGCGAAGGGAAAACGATGAGGAAGGCACAGAAGCAGCAGGCGCAGGAGCTGGTCAGACAGATGGAAGAGGCGCACGACCAGTTCAGAAAGTTCATAGAGCAGGGCAGTATCCCGCCGGCGATGGAACTTCTGGAGGAGTGCCAGAATGGTGGGATCACACTGGGCACTTTGATAGAAGATACAGAGGGAGAGGGACATCCGACCGTATCCCTTTTGGAAGAATACTGTGAACTGGCTTACCAGATCCACGAAGATCTGACAGGCGGCAAAGAGATCAATACGAAAAAGATCCACAAGCTTTTGAAGCAGAAACTGGTCAGAATATCGAACAGCCTGAAAAATGACGTTCCCGTCAGAAAAGAAGCCGTGTTTCTGCCATACAAGGCAAGCATGTGGGACAGCCTGGAGAGTGTGTGGCGGGCGGCTGACGAAGATGAGCACTGCGATGCCTATGTCATTCCGATACCATATTATGATAAAAACCCGGACGGAAGTTTCCGCAAGATGCACTATGAGGCAGATCTGTATCCGGATTATGTACCCATTACAAGATTCGATGAATTTGATTTCACGAAGCACAGACCGGATATGATCTATATACATAATGCATACGACCAATGGAATCTGGTTACGAGCGTTCATCCGGATTTCTTCTCGGGAAACCTGAAGAAGTATACAGATAAGTTGATCTACATTCCATATTTTGTGCTGGATGAAGTGGATCCCGATAACGAGCAGGCAGTGGAGCATATAAAGCATTTTTGCTTTATGCCTGGGATCATCAATGCAGATCAGGTGATCGTGCAGTCGGAGGATATGAAAAAGATATACGTCAATGAATATCTGAAGGCCGCGAAAGAGCATGGTCTGCAGGGGCAGCATCTGGATCGGGCTTATCTGGATCAGAAGTTTTTGGGACTGGGTTCGCCCAAGTATGACAGGGTGTGCGCTATGACCCGGGAGGAACTGGAAATACCGCAGGAATGGCTGAAAGTGATCGAAAAACCTGACGGCAGGTGGAAGAAGATCATTTTATATAACACGGGAATCGCGGCACTGCTCACCCACAATGAAAAGTGGGTGGATAAGATTGAGAATGTGCTGGGGATTTTCAGGGAAAATCAGGAGGAGATTGCCTTATTGTGGCGTCCGCATCCATTGATTGAAAGCACGATGCGATCCATGAGACCTGAGATTCTTCAAAAGTATGCGATGCTGAAAGACTGGTATCTCGCAGAGGGCTGGGGAATCTATGACGAGACGGCCGATGTGGACCGGGCGGTCGTGATCAGCGATGCGTATTATGGCGATGGCAGTTCGGTCGTGCAGCTGTACCAGCAGACCGGGAAACCGATCATGATACAGAATGTGGAGATTGTGACGTAAAATTTAGGAACTGTGCAAAGATAACGTGAAATCCGGGCGTATGTTCTGGTTCGCGCATGGATTTGGACAGGCTGTTTTTGCACAGCTCCTAAATGGGGCTGGATGAACTTGTTGCTGGAACGGAAGGAACAGTAATCATGAACCTTGACAACTGCATACTTTACATTAGGAAAGGGGCATAAGAATTCATTGTCAGGCAGCTGAATAGTTGATAAGTGTTTGCGATTTCCAATAGAATATGTTATTATTGTCACAAATACTAATGAAAATAGCGGGGTAACAGATACGTGGGAAGACCAGACACAGTAACGAAAGAATATATAAGGCGGCCGGACATCTTCGCAGATGTGTTCAATCAGTTTTTGTATCATGGCGAGCAGGTCATTCTGCCAGAAAATCTGACTGAGCTGGATACGACAGAAATTGCCGTTCCATATGGAATTGACAATGTTTCCGTACCGGAACAACGGTACAGGGATGCGGCGAAGCTGCTGACTGCCATGACAGACGGAAAAGCGGCGTACTGCATTCTGGCTGTTGAGAATGAAGATAAGATTAATTACGCGATGCCAGTCAAAAATGGTTTGTACGATTTCCTGCAACTTGCAAAACAGGTCAATGAAATCGCACGTTCACACAAAGAGTTTCGGGATAAGGGCAGAAAACCAAGCGCCGATGAGTATTTAAGCGGATTTTGGAAAGATGACAAGCTGTATCCAGTTATCACAGTAGTGGTATACTATGGTGCGGATCGGTGGGACGGACCGCTGAGCCTGAAAGAAATGTATGTCGACTGCGACGAGAGACTCCTGAAATATGCTGCGGATTACCGAGTTAATCTGATCGCGCCAAATCGGTTGTCAGATGAGGAGATTGATGAATTTCGGACGAATTTCAGGGAAGTCATGAAATATATGAAGTACTCAGGGGACAAGCAAAAATTGAGGGAAGTGATAGGAAATGATAAGCGGTTTAAGAATCTGGAACGTCAGGCGGCAGATGTGATCAGTGCTGTGTCAGGTACGAGGATTAATTATTGGGGAAAGGAGGATAACGTGGATATGTGTCTTGCGGTTGAGGAAATAATGATTGAGGGTGCAATTCATGCTTTTAAGAAGTTAAATATATCACAGGGAAAAATTGTGCAGTATATTATGGAAGAGTACGATAAGAGTGAAGAAGAGGCAGAAAAGCTGATCAGAGAATGTGAACAGTAGCCTTATAATTGAATATTGGAATCAAAAATCCCAATGTAAAGTATGCAGTTGAGAGGTCAATGACCAGAGGCATAGTTTGCATTGGGATTTTTTGTTGTGAGGCTGGGACAGAAAATGGAGAGGTTGGGAACCAAAGCGGAGACTTTGGAGAGGATGTACGGAAAATTGAATACGGCAAAGGTTCTTCCGCAGTTTACATTTACGGTTGTAGAGTGGGAACAACAGCGGGCAGAGATCATCCGCAGGTTTTCAGAACTGGAATGGAATGATGACGTGATCGTCCGCAGCAGCTGTCAGGGAGAGGATACGCAGGATGCCTCCATGGCGGGAAAGTTTGAGTCCGTGGCAGCTGTCAGCGGTGCGGAGGCATTTCAGAACGCTGCGGATAAAGTAGTCAGCTCCTATGGTGTTGCAGACAGCAATGATCAAATCCTGGTTCAGCCGATGCTCAGAAATGTGAAATTCAGCGGCGTGGCATTTACGTTGGATCCGAGTACACACGGGAATTACGATATTGTCAATTATGACAGGACGGGGGATACGACGGCGGTCACATCAGGAACTGGGGAAAGTGACTGTCTGTATTACCACTTTAAAAATACACCGACAGGATCGGCGCCGGAAGAACTGCGGCAGCTGTTGTCTGCCCTCGGCGAACTGGAAAACTTTTTCGGGCAGGATAACCTGGATGTGGAGTTTGCGGTAACAAAAGAGGATGAATTATACATTTTACAGGTGCGCACGCTGTGCATGCCGCAGGAACGTGTCGACCGGGCTCAGCAGGCGGAAGAGCTTGCCCGCATTGCGGAAAAGGTAAAACTGAATAACCAACCCAAGCCATTTCTGTGCGGGTGCAAGACTGCCTACAGTGTCATGACAGACTGGAATCCGGCTGAGATGATCGGCATTCGTCCGAAGCTGCTGGCACTGTCGCTCTACAGGGAGATCATCACGGACAGTGTGTGGGCATACCAGAGGGATAACTATGGCTATCGGAACTTAAGGAGCTTTCCCCTGATGGTGGATTTCTGTGGTTTGCCTTATATTGACGTGCGCGTCAGTTTTAATTCTTTTATTCCGGCGGGATTGAACGAAGAAATCAGTGAGAAGCTGGCTGATTATTATATTGAACAACTGGTTCAAAACCCGCAGAAGCATGACAAGGCAGAATTTGAGATTGTATTTTCATGCTATACGCTGGACACACCGCAGAGGGTAAGGGCATTGGCAGAGCATGGTTTTACAGCGCAGGAGACAGGACAGATCATCGATGCACTCAGGGATGTTACGAATCACATCATAGATTACAAAAACGGATTGTGGCGTAGGGATTACCATAAGATAGAAATTCTGGATCAACGCTATCAGGAGATCATGGAAAGCAACATGAGTGATGCTGAAAAAGTTTACTGGCTTCTGGAGGACTGCAAGCGCTATGGGACACTTCCATTTGCAGGGCTGGCAAGGGCAGCATTTATCGCAGTGCAGATGTTAAAGTCCTTTGTCACTTGCGGTATCTTTTGCGATGATGATTACGAAGCGTTTATGGGAGAGGCAGATACGGTCAGTTCCATCATGAACAGGGACAGAGAGGAATTGTCAAGGGCGGCTTTCCTGAAAAAATATGGTCATTTAAGGCCGGGGACGTATGACATTACTTCTTTGAGATATGATGAAGCGCCGGAATTATATTTTACGAATGCGAAAGATGACTGCGTGGAAAAAGCGGAGATTTCAGATGCTGAAGTAAAACAGCCGGCTAAGTTTCGGTTATCCCTGAAACAACTGAATCGATTGAGAGACGCATTGCAGGAAAATGGTCTGACAAACGATGTGCTGGACATCATGGATTTTATGCGTCATGTCATCAAAGGACGCGAATATGGAAAGTTTGTGTTTACCAGAAACCTCAGCATGGCGATTCGGCTGATCAGCCGGATGGGAAATGCGATCGGAGTATCAAGGGATGATTGCAGTTATTTGGATATACAGACGATTTATGATCTGTATGTCTCCACGGGAGATGTAAAGGAACGATTCCTGGCATCCATTCAGCAGGGAAAGAAACGGTATGAGATGACGCAGGTGATCACGCTTCCGCCGGTTATCTTAGGTTCCGAAGATGTAGAAAGTTTTTATTACCCGGATTCCGAGCCTAATTTTATCACTTCCTTAAAGGTCTGTGGTGCGTTGAAGGTGATTGAGTCGATGATGGATACAAGCGATGTTTCTGGGAAGGTCGTCATGATCGAGAGTGCAGATCCAGGATACGACTGGGTGTTTGCGCACGACATCAGAGGTTTGATTACGATGTACGGCGGGGCGAATTCCCATATGGCGATCCGTGCGGGAGAGCTTGGGATTCCAGCAGTGATCGGGGTTGGAGCGAAGCGGTTTGAGAAGTATCGGGATGCGGAGGTTGTGGAGATTGATGCGCTGCTGAAAACAGTAAGGATATTAAAATAGAAAGTTGGGAAAAAAATGAAACACGGAGATTTTACGAAATTAGCGAAATTTTATGTGGACAGACCGGGGTATTCGCTGGTTTTGCTGAATTACATTCAGTCTTATATTAAAGCAAAACTCGGAAGAGATATTTTGGTGGCAGATGTTGGAGCGGGAACGGGGAAACTGACTGAGAATCTGGAACAGATTGGACTTACGGGATATGCTGTCGAACCGAACGATGCAATGAGACAGGAAGGTATCAATTTATTTTCAGAAAAGAATACTTTTGAGTGGAGAGCAGGGACGGCAGAGGTAACGGGGCTTCCGGACAACTGTGTGGACTGGGTACTGATGGGCTCTTCGTTCCACTGGACGGATGCGGCAACAGCAACAGCGGAATTTAGACGTATATTAAGACCGGGTGGATTTTTTACGGCGATCTGGAATCCGCGGGACATACAGCGGAGTGATCTCCATATGAAAATAGAAGATATGATCTATCATGAGGTTCCGAATATGAAGCGGGTATCGTCCGGAAGCGGGATGACAACGGAAATGATCGTGCAGAAGACGCAGGATCATTTTAATGATCTTATATTTATGGAATGCAGGCATGATGAAGTGATGTCAAAGGAGCGCTATATGAATATCTGGCGGTCGGTGAATGACATTCGTGTACAGGCTGGTGAAGAAGGATTCCAGAGGATACTGGAAAATATAGAAGATATTTTGAAGGATCGCGATGAAATAGCTGTGCCGTATAAGTCGAGGGCGTGGACTGCGCAGGTGTTGTAAATAGGTAATTGAAGAGTAGGTAGATTGAGAAAACAGAATTAATTCATCTCACAAGGATACAGAATAGCAGATAAGATGATAATGAATATAGGAACTGTATAAGGTGATATCGGTATTAGGGAAGCGCATTTTACTTTTATTTCTAGGATTTTTAGTGTGAGGAAAACAACGATTGGATTTTTGGAAAATTATGGAATAAAAGCATTGAAGAAGTTGGTGTGTACTAAAATGCTTTATGGTTGCGTCTGGAGGGAATATAAATGCTGATAGATATTAGAATTCGTCGTTGTCTGAATGTTCAGTATACGAACATTAAAATAGCAGAAGTCGGCAAAGTGTTTTCAGAGAATATGGATATAGTTTTTTGCATTTTCAAAGGTAATGAATATTATGCGAATCTTGATTGGACAGGATTGTATATGCTGTCGTCACAAGAAAAGTTAATGGAAAATATTGATACAAGGTCTGATCGCGAATGGGTGAATGGACTTAGGATGGATGAGATAGAAAAATTTTTTTGCAAATATCAGGATGCAACAGTATTGTTGGAAAAGCCTGAAAAATGGTTCAAAGAAATATGGACAGCTAATAGGGAAGAGGTTTGCGCCCCTGTTAATAGAATAGATTTTTCTATTTATATGAAATTAAGACAGAAAGGCATTAAGGCATATATTATCAATGTACCAGCTGAAGTAAAAAACGTTTATGGACCATTTTGTAAGTTGATGTTAACGGAACGATGGATAAAAGGATCAAAAGATATTATTAGGTCCGAGATTGAAAGTAATTTAAAGAGAATAACAGATCTTTCGTGTGAAGAGTATTTTGCTGAGGTATTAGATAAGTTTCCAAATAGACGTCAGAATAAACAGCTTGGAGATGAAAACATAGAGAGAACCATTTTTTTAATTGGCCCATGTATTGTGACTGGATATTCACCTTCTGAAAGCTATATTGCCGAAATTTTAAACTCATTATTGGAAAAATATAATATTTTATACAAGATTATTAAAATAAATAGTGCATATTTTCCGAATGAGATAATGGAGTATAATATTTGCCAAAATGATATTGTAATATTTTTAGGAACTGGTTTGAGCTACAAAGATTATGATTTAACAGAGGATTACGAACAATATGATGGAATAAAAAATCTATGTACAAGTAGTACACTACATACTAGTAAAGCTGGCTGCAAGTTAATTGCAGAAGCAATAATGAGGGAAATTATAATTCCAAATAATGATACTGTTAATATTATAAATGATAATCAAGTGTTGAGTGTTGCAGAGAAAGGACAATTACAGGTTGATACAGAATATGAAATTAAAATGTATTTAAAAAGGTTAAAGATTCCCAAATATATGCGATTTGGAAATAATGGAGCTATTGTAATGAATGCAAATCCATATACAATAGGTCATAGGCAATTAGTCGAATATGCTTCAAGTAATGTAGATAGATTATTTATATTTGTTGTTGAAGAAGATGCTTCTTTTTTCTCTTTTAAAGAGCGTTTCGAAATGGTTCTTCAGGGAACAAAAGACATAAAAAATGCTATTGTTGTTGGTAGCGGAAATTTTATTATATCTAATAAAACATTTTATGATTACTTTACAAAAGAAATTGACAAAGGTAAAAAAATAGATGCGTCAAAGGATGTTTTGATATTTGCAAAATATATTGCTCCTTATTTGAATATTAAAAGAAGGTTTGTAGGGACGGAGCCTACAGATAGGATTACTGAGCAGTATAATGAGCAAATGAAAAAGCTACTTCCGAACTATGGATGTGAGTTGATCGAAATACCTCGGTTTAGAGTTGGAAATGAATTAATAAGTGGCAAAACGGTTAGAAAAGCTATACTGGAAAACAATATTGACTATTTATACAATCTGCTTCCTGTAACTTCTTATGAATTTATTAAGAATAACTTAGAAATATTGCAGGAGAGAGAAGTGGGAACAAGGAGCAATCAAAATGCTTTTTTGACAGATCGATTGTTATGGATATTGGAGATTGTAGATTTTATCAATAAAGAGCAAAATATTATTATTTATGGGGTGGGAAACGATACTATACAACTACTGAAGCTGTTAAATAAGGAAGTTATAGAAAAGATAATTTATGTAGATGGAAAAGCGGAAACATCAGAGATTACATTTTCGGGGAAAAAAGTTTTACCGCCTTATAAATTAATGGAGATGTATCGAAATCATTATATAATTATTTTATCTTCAAAGCATTATAAAGAAATTTATTACAAATGTTTGGATTTAGGATTTGAGAAAAGCCATATAAAATATAATCCGTATGATTTGTATAATAATTGTAAGCTAGATATTTGATTTGTGTATGTGGTTTTAGATTATATTGATTTTTTTAAATATGATATTTGAATATATTAAAAAGAGGCTGTTTGGCGGGAAGGCGTAGTAGTAATTTTGGAGGCGCAAATAAATGTTTGGATTAAATGAAGTGAAGCGGATTTTAACAGATTATATTAGTCGTGGAGTTTCAAATTTTATACTTTATCCATTTGGAAATAATGGAATTTGGGTAAAAAACATTCTAATAGATTGTTTTAATGTTAATCCGGTTTATATAGTCGATAACAAATATTGTCAGTTTAATCCTAATATTATTTCATTTAATGAGTTGATTACAAAAGATATAGATCAGTGCATGATTATTTTAACGATAGAGGATGAAGATTTAAATTTTATGATGGAAGAGATGTGCCTGGAGTACTTTGACAGGAATCAGATAATTAATTTGAAACAGCGTCTTTCTAAAGGAACGCAGATTTTGACTTGGCGATATCTAGAGAAGGATTATTGCGAGGATGTGTTTGACGCTTCTAACTTTTTGAAATATATTGATAAAACTGATAACATACCAAAGGACAATAAAATAAAAGTTAGAATTCTTCATAATGGAGCACGTGTGTGGAATGCTTTTGAAACTGTTTGTGCAGCCTTTAAGGATGATCCAAGATTTAGTGTCCTTCTAATTTTGTACAGTGTAGCAAATGATTTTTCACAGATGGTGGAACAAGTTAATAGTGGTGGGTATAATTATGTAGACATCCTTAAGTATAATTCCCAAATGGATAATCCAGACATATTTATATATGCAAGTCCGTTTATGAAATCATTTGTAAAACCATTGTGTATGGCTGCTAAGATATCGTTTATTATTCCTATTACATTAATGCTTTATTCACCGAATAAAACAAGTAGATTTGAAAGTGCTAAGATAACAGTTCAAGAAATGGAGGAAGCAGGCGTAAATTATTGTTTAGCTGAAAGGTGTTTATATGATAGCTTACCTAAAAATTCAAATGTATCTATTTTGGAGTTTGGAAATCCTAAAATAGATGTTTTATACCGGCTGAGCGTGAAGAAAAAAGTCAGTGAAAAGTTTCAAAAACTGAACAATAAGACAATTGTTTTATTTACTACAGCACATGGAAATAGAAACGGTAGATTTATGGACGGTATTACATTTGATTTGTACGCTAGGCAGGTTTTTGAGTTTGCAAGGCAGAATTCGCAAATTGGATTGATATTTCGCCCACACCCTTTATTTATAGTTGAATTAATAGGAAGTAATTATTGGCGTGCAGAAGATGTCTCAGCATTTAAGGAATACATAAACTCTATAGAAAATATGATATGGGATGATAATGATACCTACGAAGAAGCACTTATGCTTACAGATGCGATTATTACAGATGGTTATTGCGGGATGGTAGTATCTACATTGCCTCTATTGAAACCGATATGCGCGTTATATAGGGATTATGATATACAATCTATGTGTCCTGAAGTGGATAATGTTTTATATGTTGCCAGAAAAGGAGAAGAACTTGATGATTTTTTAGAGAATGTAGTAGTTAGAGGAGCTGACACAATGTATGAGATCAGAAAATCGGCATGTAATAAGTTTATTAAATACTTTGATGGTAAAAACGGGAAGAGAATAAAGGACTTTATTGCATTAAAATATTTAGAGTTATAGAAAAGGATATTGATTTTATGGGTGCATTGGAGTTTTATCAAAATATAGACAGCTTGCGGGATTCCATATGGCATTTTAATGTAAGGTTTTATAAAAATGATATAGTAAGTGTACCTGGGCTTTTCATGAAAATTCTAAAAAAAGTACTGTATTCCGATATACGAGATGACATTTTTAACTTTTCGGAAGATGAGTGTGAGTATTGGATGGCATTTTTTACAAGACTTCAAAATGCTGTTGAGGCAAAGGATACATTATATATTTATGATTGCTTTAATGTAGAACTTACAAACTTGTTTTGCAGAATGTTAAAAATATTATGGAATAAATATGTTGAAGAATTAAAGGATTTTTTCTGGCATGAAAATTCAGCGTCATTTGGGAGCAGATACCTAGAGATTTTAAGTAAAATCGAATCATCAAGAAGAGCTGATGATGAATTTGGTATTAGAGAATATGGTATGAAAGGACAGGTGCTTTATTTAAAGGAAGATATTTGGGAGCATGATTTGTATTGTGAATATAATCCAAACGACTATGTTTATCATGTGTTAAAAAGATATGATCTGGGAAAATACAATAAAATATTTATCTGGACATTGGGGGGAGATTTTGATATCGGTGTTTTGTTTCAGTTTTGTGCCGGTAATGAAGCAGATATTGAGGTTTATGTTGCCAATATTGAGATTTTTGGGGAATTTCTTCACAACACGATTCGTAAAGGTGCACTATTGGAACAACGGATTAAATATAATTTTGAACGCACCATTGAGTGTTTTTTAGAAGATGTATGTTTGGAAAAGAACGTTTATGTATACATAGGAGCATATTCATTAAGCAATATAGATGAAAAAGAAAAAGTTGTAAGATTGTTGGTTCATGAGCAGATAGACAGTAATATTGTGGGAGAAAAAAATGAAGAGCATTTTATATGTAAGCAGAGAATTGAAAAGAATGGCTAAGCAGTATGAATATATTGTTGTATATGGTGCTGGTGTGTGGGGACGCTACTGCAAAGAATTTTTGGATAATTGCCATATTACAATAGAGTGTTTTGTCGTTTCCAATATTAGGGAAAATAATATTGATGTGTTAATAAATAATATTCCGGTTTACGATATAAAAGACTTTCCATATAGCGCTGAGATGACAAGTCAAAATACTCTCTTCATTGTTGCTGTAAGCGATAAATATGTTAATGAGATTTGTACTAATTTAAAAATGATTATTGGAGACAAATTAAATATATATATCTATTCACGGAAAATGAAAAATTCGTATATTGGGATTACTACTGTTGCAGGATGCAGGGTGAATTGCTCTTATTGTCCGCAAGAAGTATTTTTGAAAAAATATTATGGCAGCAATAATGCGCAGCAAAGACTTAGTTTATCAGAGTACCAAAAAATTCTGTCAAATATTCCGACAGAAGTGCAAATCAATTTTGCAGGATTTTCTGAACCATTTTTAAATGATGAGTGTAAAGAAATGATATTGTACACTGCTAAAAAGGGACATTATGTACAAATATTCACCACAATGGTGGGACTTACCAAAGAAATTATAGAAGAAATATTTGGACATGCGGATTTTATACTTCATCTCCCTGGCAATGATGAAACCAATATTGCAATTGATGATGTATATATAGACTGCCTGAAATTGCTGTTTGAAAAAAATAAAATAGACAGAAGGATAAAATACATTAGTGTACCAGGCGGGGGAATAAATTCTAAGTTAGCGCCTTATATTTCATCAGATGTCACAATTGATTCATATTGTATGGATAGGGCAGGCAATGTGGAGCAGGGTATTAAATCTGAATACAGCGGCAGCTTAACATGCATGCGTACATATAACAGACTGGATCAGAATGTTATGTTGCCAAATGGTGATTTGATATTATGCTGTCAGGATTGGGAATTGAGATATGTATTGGGGAATCTTAAAGATACAACTTATATAGACATATTGGAGAGCAAAAATGCAGATAAAATCAGAAAAGAAATGGCATCAGGGAAAGAGGATATGATTTGTTGCAAATGTAATTATGCAATTGAGCTTATAGATTGAGGAAGATATGAATAAAGAGGAATTTCTCCAATTTAGAGAAAGCAGACGTGAAATAATAGAGATGTGCTATAGCATATATGCTTACGATGTAAATGCTGTAGAGAAAAAATGGGAAAAATTTAGTAGCGGTATTAAGGAAATAATCGGTAGACAGGCAGATGCATTATTAAATGAGGCATATGACAACATGTGTAAAAAAAATTGGATACGTGTCAGGGATATGCTGTTAAGTTTGGATAGTTTTTTAAGAAAAAAGTTGAAAGAAAATTGTTCTGTATTTCCATTGTGGCGTGATGATATCTGGAAAGAAAACTGGACGTTATTAAAATACAAGAATGCATACTTGGCAGACAAGATTTTTAGTGTAAAGGATAGTTCAAGGATTGAAGTGAGTGCTGGGGGAACTGAGTGTTGTGTAATTCGGATACATGAAAAGGATATAACATTTCAGTTATTCAGTTCAGAAAATCCATGGCTGGAAAGTGAGGACCGGGCAGCACATTATGTATCAGAACAACATGCAAAGGTTTATCTGTGTGGATTTAATGGTGGATTTTTGACAGGAACAATCCAGAGAAGGTTTCCAGATATTGAGCTCAATGTCTATATATCAAATTTGGATATTTTTAGTGTTGTTTTACATAATATATGCTTGGCGGATATTCTAGGTAATGAAAAACTTCATTTATTTTATGATCCAACAGGACTTGATTTTAGAATGATAGCGTCTGCCTCTTGGTTAGAAGAAAACAGTGCAGTTATTATTGACAATGTTGAGCGCAGGGCTTTTGTTCGCGGAGGAATGGAAATAGGTAAAGATTGTATGGTAACATCACCCGATATATGTGCAGCACGAAATACTGTTACAGTAGGGGAAAAAATATATTTGGCTATAGATCAGATAAGCAGTAATGATAACTTTTGATAGAGACAGATATTAAGTAAATTACAGGAAACTGCTGTGTAGAAAATAGGTGAAATAAGTAGAATAAAAAAATGGGAAGAGGGGATTTCATGGAAACTATTGATCTATCTGTTTTAGTGGCAGTATATAATGCAGAGAAATATCTTGAACAGTGTTTGGATTCTCTTATAGACCAATCAGTTGTCAGGATGGAAATAATCATTGTAAATGATAGATCGACAGATAGATCAAATCAAATTTTGAAAAAGTATGAAAAATCATTTAAATACATTAAAATAATTAACAAAAAGAAAAATGAAGGAACTCTTCTGACCAGATTAGATGGGATGTTTCAGGCAGTGGGACGGTATGTAGCGTTTATTGATGGAGATGATACCTATCAACCGCAATCTCTTCACAATGTTTTGGGTGTTGCATTGGAAAAAAAGGTGGATATATTAGAATTTGAATATCGTATGATTGATACAGAAAATAAAGATGTATCTAACAGTTCTATGGGACAAAATATAGTGTCTGATAATACATTGATAGAAGGGAAAAAGCAATGTTTTGATTTGTTGGACAGATTGGAAGTACCACTCTTCAAACGGTTGTATTCAAAACGGTTATGCAGGAAAGTAATAGACTATTTTATGCATTTTATAGATTATAGGGATAGATTTCAAGGTATGCTAAATGAAGATGAGTTTCTTACTCCTTTATTTTTTTCTAATGCGAGATCTTATTGTTGTATTGGACAGAAAGTATATAATTATAGGTTTCTCAGGTATGGAAGCATTACACATAAAATATCAACAAATTGCGAAAGAAAAGTTCGCGCTGGAGAGGAATACATGTATATATGTATGAATCTTTCAGATGAATTTGAAAGAAAAGGGCTTATAAATAAAAAAGAATATTTTAAATATAATATAAAGGGAATTCAATTTTTTTTGTATAAATGCGTAGAAGGTAATGTAGCAATATTTCATAGAATGAAAATGGTAAACAAATATTATTCATTGTGGAAGATCATGTATATTTATTGTGGAAAATGGATTTTTGAGTTGATGTTTCCGAAAGGTATTAGAAAAGGCAGGAGAATTTTACCATATGAAAGAAAAATTAGGAATCATTGGAACTGCGGACATTGCATATCGGCGCTTTTTACCGGCATTAATGATAGATAAAGAGATAGAATATATCGGAGTAGCGGTAAGGGATAAAAAAAAGGGAAAAAAATTCCTCGAAAGTTATGGAGGAAAAGTATATGAGGGATATGATGAAATAATTCACGATAAAGAAATTACATCAATGTATATTCCATTGCCGCCGGCATTACATAAATATTGGGGAATGATGTGTTTAGAAGAAGGAATTCATGTGTTTATGGAAAAACCTCTTACGGTAAATCTAGACGAAACGTTAGGTCTCGTAAAAAGGGCCAGAGAAACTCAAAAGGTTATTTTTGAAAATTATGCGTTTCTGTATCATATGCAATTACGAAAAATTAAAGAAATGATATTTGCAGATCAAGTTCTGGGAGATTTAAGATTGATTCGGATAAATTTCTCATTTCCCAAACGTTCGTCAGCGGATTTCAGGTACAATAAAAAACTTGGCGGGGGAGCATTATTGGATTGCGGAGGATATACAATACGGCTGGCGGAAGTGTTTTTGGGTAAAAAGATTTGTGTGGACACAGCTAAACTCAATTATGTAACAGGATGTGATGTGGATTTATATGGCACAGCGACTTTGCAGAACGAAAAGGGTATGGTGGCACAGATTGCATTTGGAATGGATAACGGATACAAATGCGAATTGGAAATAATCGGACAAAACGGTTGGATAAGAGTACCAAGAATATTTACAGCTCCAATAGATTATGTTACAGAGATTTTCATGAATATTAACAATGAAGAAGGTAAAATAGTTGTAGGACAGGATAACCAGTTCTTAAATGCGATTTGCAAGTACAAAACTTTATTGATAAATGATGAATGCAGGAGCGAGATATACGATGAAATAGTATGGACTGCAGAATTGATGGAAAATATAAGGGAACGGGGAAGCAGATAGATGAAAAATGTAATTGTTACTGGTGCCAGTGGATTTATAGGAAAGGCGGTATGCAAGGAGTTAGTGTCTAATGGGATACATGTTACAGCTATAGTAAGAAATAAGCAGGATTTGGAGAAATATGATAATGAAGAAATGCAGATAATAGAAGCTGATCTAAATGAATATAGGAATCTGGCTGTTTGTCTGCCTCGGAATATAGATGTATTTTATCATTTTGCATGGGACGGTGCATATGGAGAAGCATTAACTGATTATAGTAAACAAATACATAATATAGAATACAATTGTGATGCAATTATTATGGCACAGAAAATCAGATGTAAAAAATTTATTATGGCGGGAACAATTAATGAGCTGGAACTATTTCAGTTTTTTCATGCAGAAAAGAATGTGCCGAGAAAATCCTGTATTTATGGCATAGCAAAGTTAGCATGTGATCTTATGGGGAAAACAATTGCAGCGGAAGGCGGAATGAATTTTAATACAGCAATTATTGGCAGTTGTTTTGGACCAGGCGACAGATCGAAACGTATACATAATACTGTTATAAGAAAACTAATGAATGGGGAAGTTCCGAGACTAATAAGTGGTGATACACTACATGACTGGATTTATATTGACGATGTGGCAAAAATGTTCAGATATCTGGGTGCGAAAAGCAGTAATATGAAAAGTTATTATCTGGGGCATCGGAAACTTAGAAAATTAGAGGATATTGTAAGTGATGTGCGGGATGTGGTTAATCCAGACATTCAATTAAAATTCGGGCAGATAAAATCTTCTTTTAAGATTGATTACTCGCTGGTTGATTTGAATGCATTATATGAAGAAACTGGTTTTGAGGCACAGGCCGATTTTAAAGAGAGTATTAAGAAGACAGAGGAATGGCTTAGGAAGAGGAATGATTAGGTGGTCAGCATAAAAGGGAATAATAAAGAATATGTAAAGGATTGGATTGTTTCATGGGCCTGTAAAGAGGGTAATGTGAATAAGGTTACAGATATCATGAACTGGGTTGAAGAAATAAGAGGGAAAACAAGGGTTTACATTAACGAATGCAGTATCAATCAAAGTACTTTTTGGTTTTATGATGATTATATGGGAGAAATAACAAATAGAAAAAGAAGTTTTTTTTCTATCATTGGTGTTAAACGGTTTGAGAACAATACTTTGGTATCGGAGCAGCCCATCATTAAACAGCCGGAAATAGGTTATTTAGGAATGATCTGCAAAAAGATAAACGGAGTATTTAATTTTCTTATACAGGCAAAGGTTGAACCAGGGAATATTAATTATGTACAGTTATCACCCACCATACAAGCTACAAAAAGTAATTTTATGCGGGTACATGGCGGAAAAATGCCATTGTATTTTGAATATTTTGACCATGCGGATGCGTATAAGATTGTTTATGACCAGATTCAGTCGGAGCAGTCTTCCAGATTTTTAAAGAAAAGAAATCGAAACATCATTATTATCATAGATGAAGATATTATTGTACATGAAAATTATATGTGGATGACATTGGGCCAGATTAAGGCATTAATGAAAATTGATAATCTGGTAAATATGGATACAAGAACGGTTATATCTGGGATTCCATTATCTGGGTTTATGTTGGAATCTTTGGAGTTGGAGCATATACAATCATTCTTTTCACAGGAAGCTTTTTTTAACTCTATATTTAAAACAGAGAACGTCGCTGAGTTGTCAAATATATATCACTATATTAATAATTATAAAATGTTTCAAAGTGATAGGATTATTGAAATTCCTTTGTATGAACTGTCAGAATGGGCAATAAATGAATGGGGGATTGTGTGTAAAAAAACATCAGATTTCGAAGTACATTACTATGACATTAACATAGATAATAGAGAGGTTGTGCGATGGAATCAGCCACTGTTTAAAGCAGTGGGACATGCTGTTTTTGGACTGATTATTGCAAATGTAGAAGGTTGTATGAAAATTTTAGTGCGGATCAAATCTGAAATAGGCACTTTTGACAGGATGGAGTTGGCGCCTACTATACAATGGGAGCCGACACACAAAAGTTATTCTGACGATTGTGTAGAAAAAGTATTCCGAGAGCGAATGAAAGAAAACAAAAATGTTTTGTTAGATGTGATGTTATCAGAAGAAGGCGGAAGATTTTATCAAGAACAAAATAGAAATGTAGTTTTATGTGTGGAGTATGACATAATTAAAAAATTGCCGGATGGATATGTATGGGTGAATTATAGTACACTTAACTTATTGGTTCAAATAAATAATTGTTTAAATATACAATTGCGCAATTTGTTGAGTACATTCGAATTATAAAAAAACTAAAATGCAATTATAGTGTTGTATGTATTTTGGTGAGAGAAATTTAAGGAGGAAATATAGTGCCGTTTTCTTTGTATACTGCCAAAACCTATGCTGTGGATAAAAAAGATATTGAGAGAGATTGGTGTTTGTCTTTTTTTGAGAGTGGACATGTTGGGGATTATCTATTGTTATATGCAGATGATCAATATCAGGGAATTATTTCTTATAAAAGTATATCACACAATATGGTATTGGAGGATTCTATTATTAGTGAAAAACTGTTTATTGGTGATCGTTTATGGGAGGATGTACAAAGATTATTTGATGAAGATATGGCTAGAGAGATAGTACCTGTATTTAATAATAAAATGGATATACTTTACATAGCTAAATATGATGAGAGATTAGAATCAGCGTGGGCAAAATTATCTGAAATGCAAAATTTTGTTGATAAAGAATTGTGGAAAAGTTTTCATCACTATGTGAGTCAAATTCATATTAAGGGAATAAATGATGTGTTATTTGAACTTCGCAATTGGTTAATTTCTTTAGGAGTAGAGGTAAGTGTAGAAGGTGAAATATGGAGATGTTTTGGGATAGAGGAAAAAGTATCCGATAAAATTGAAATTATTGATAAAGAGTGTGAATGGCTGGAATCTTTATATAAGGAATATTATGACTGGTTAAAAAAATATAGTGCAGGATTAAAAAAAATATTATGTAAAGCATATATTCCAAACAGGAACAAAAAAGATAAAGTTATGTTTTATCTAACACGTTTTCCTTATTTTACGGATAGTATAAAACCTTTAATATTTCGATATATTCAATCTGATAAGGAGTGTATTCTTGTTTTTCCAGAGTTAAAAATCATCATGAGTCGGGGGGCAGATAACGTTGATAAACTGATGCAGCTAATTAAAATTTTTGAGGGTGCGGGTGCGAAGTGCTACTTTGAAAATGAAAAGACATTGTATGATTATAAGTATTTCATATGTTTTTCGTGTAGCGAATATTCAGGTAGTTTACCACTAAAGCTGAGAAATATTTCCAAATATGTTGTGGCTGTGCAGGTTACGGCTTTATATACTCATATGTATCAGGCAAAAGGCAGGTTTGAACAAGTTTTTTCAGAACAGTCAAGGAAAGAAATTGATTACCTGGTGACGTCTAAATATATTGCAGATTGGATATGTGCGCAAAATCACGAATGGAGTAAAAAAATATTGCGCTTTGGGTATCCTAAGCTTGATACTTTATATTATTCATTAAAAAATAAATCGGATATTCCGCATGATTGGAGAGAGAAAATAGGGGATAAAAAAGTGGTTTTGTTTACCACATATATTATGGAGCGATCATGGTTAGATTATTTTGCGGAAAAAGAAGATAGTATGATTGCTATATGGCGTCCGCATCCTCATACAATAGCAACGACAGAAAAAGATAGACAAATAAAAGAAATAAGTGAACGTTACAATATTATTATTGATAATCTGCCTTCATATGAACTTTCTTTTCAGGTCTCGGATGCATTAGTGGCGGCACTTCATAGCTCTATTATGGTAAATTACTTATGTACAGGTAAACCGATATTTTTATATGGTAAAAGCGAAACATATCAAACTGCAGTGATAGATTATAGGGAAGAGCTATGGTACAAATGTATTAACGGAGCAACAGCAGATAAACAATCTGTGTTGGTTTTTTTAGATCACATAGAGCATGGGGATAACATTATAGGAGAAGAACAGGATTTATACCGTAAGTACATGATGAATGATTTTGACGGAGGAGTATGTAACAGAATATATAATTTTTTTGAGAAAAAAGTAAATACTCCATAATATCTATTTATACAATAATTAGCCAGGGGAATAAATAATGATAACGAAAAGAAATATGGATTTTTTATGTGTAGGATTTGAAAAAGCAGGAACAACCTCATTAGATACAATTTTGCGGCAGCATAGTCTTATTAATTTGCCTAAAATAAAAGAGACGCAATATTTTTATTGGGATTATAAATATGAGAATGCTAAAGAAGTATTGTGGGAGCGTTACTTTTCAGATAAAGCAGGTATCTATGGTGCTATTGAGCCGGAATTTGAATATTTTCCTAAGGAAATTCAAAGGGAATTTGGTAAAGATGTAAAACTACTTTTTATTATGAGAAATCCCGTGAATCGATTATTTTCTTCTTATCGGATGGAGCTAAGACGTGGTGCCAAGGCTGTAATAGAACAATATAAAGAAAGAAAAAGTGTTAGTTTAATGTTTGAAAAGTTTGTTGTAAATCATATGGTATACAATAAAAGAGGAACAGCAAAATTATTTGTGGAAAGGGGAAAGTATATGAGGGTGATTAGAGAGTTTATGAATTATTTTCCTCATGAAAATATGAAATTTATAATATTTGAGGAATTTATTTTGAATCCACAAAAATATATTATTGAAATTCAAAATTTTTTAGGAATTCCAATAGAAAGATTGAATTGTAATGTAAAAGAGAATGAGGGAAATAGAGTAAGCAGAAATTATGGGTGTGCATATTTGAATGCTTTAATTATAAGTCTTAATTTTCAATTATGGACAAATAAGGATTTCCCAATCAGTTTATATATGAAATGGAAGATTTTTTTGGATAAAATAATGCAATATACTACAGTGGAAATTAGAAGTCAAATGAATCATAGGACACAAAAAATATGTGAACAGTTTTATAGGGAGGATAAAGAAGAACTAGAAAAATTTTTAAAAAAGGACTTGTCTCAATTATGGTTTTCCTAATTTATTTTATTAAAGTAAAAGATTTAACTAAATAATAGATAAATAATGTGGGAGAAAATGTGATGCATCAGGAACGTGAATGGATTAGGGAACAACTTAAATTTTTAAAACAAGGATATAAGAAAATTGCACTTCTTCCCATGGGAAAATGGGGAAAAATTTGCGGAGAGATTCTACAAGATGAGTTATGTAATCAGGAAATTCTTTGTTTAGATAATAACAACTATGATAATAAAACAGTTTTTCCAATAGATCGAGAAGAAAACTGGGATGAAGAAACTTTGTACTTGATAACTGTTGAAAATGAAGAGATTAGCAGCGAAATAGAAAATCAATGTAAAAAATATGTAGATATCTCACAAATTAAAAAGCTGTTTTCACCGGAGTCAATCCCACAAATATGTAAAGTGTATGGCAAAGTACATCTTGATTTTTTGTGTGTTGGATTTCAAAAATGTGGAACCTCTTCATTACAGGATGTTCTAATGAAACATCCAGATATTTTTTTGCCATCAAATAAGGAAAATTATTTTGCTAATAATATTTATTCTTCAATTGCCCATGAAAATTTTCAGAGGGTTTATAAAGACAGTTACAAAAAGAAGATTGTTGGAGGTATAGAGCCAACCTATATAAGTTGTGCAGATACAGTATTTCAATATTTTGGATTGGAACTGAAGATATTTATGTGTGTCAGGAATCCTCGAGAGGCATTGTATTCAAAATTCAAAATGAATATGAGGGATTCGATCGAAACGGTTTATTATATGAATAAATACGGGAAAATATCACCGGAAGTTTTTGAGGAATGGATTGATCGAGAAAATGATAAGGAAGATTATAAATATATAGATTGCATAAATGATTATTTAAAGTATTATGACAAGGAAAATATAAAGATTGTAGTTTTTGAAGAATTAATATCAAATACGAGATCAACGATGAATGATCTGCAAAGATATTTAGGAGTAGATGCAGATTGTATGGTGAACTATGAAAATTTGCCCCACTTGAATGGTGGTGCTACAGTTCCTAAAGATTTGGCTAGCGTTTATGTTAATCAAAATGTGTTTGCTTTAGTAAACAATCAAACAGATATAGAATTGCAGACGGCGATCAATAATCTGCGGGGAGAAATTAGTGAACTAACAAATATAGAATATTATGAGGAAATGAATAGGGCTACAGTTGAAAAATTAAATATATACTATGCAGACAGTATACGAAAACTAGAAACATTTATGGGCAAAAGCTTAAAGGGAATATGGTATTAACTTAAGATTATGAGAAAAGTGAGATGATTTAATGAAGATTCTGGCAATAGGAGCACATTTAGATGACATTGAATTGGCTTGTGGAGGTACACTTGCCAAAGCAATATCTAATAAACATCAGGTAAAGATGCTTGTCATGAGTGAATCAGGTTATACGAATTATGATGGAAAAGTAATGAGAACACCGCGGGATGCAGTGCAGGAAGGCAGAAAGGCAGCAGCAGTTCTGGGAGTAGAGGATATAGAAATTTTGCAGTTTGATTCAAAGGATATACCATATCATTTTGGTGTTATCGAGATATTAGATGAAAAAATACAGTTATATAAACCAGATGTTATATTTACACACTGGGTTTTTGATACACATCAGTCGCATGAGGGGGTTGCAAAGTCATCAATTACGGCGGCTCGGCGGCATAATAATGTGTATATGTATGAACCAATCTATCCGGCAGGGCGTTCTTATGTGGCTTTTCGACCACAGATGTATATTGATATAGGCGGATATGAGGAACAAAAATTGGAGGCACTGCGGCAACATAAAACGGAATACAAAAAATTTGGAGATCAATGGATTGAAGGGACAAAGGCAAGAGCAGCATACAGGGGATATGAAATGGGGAAAAAGTATGCAGAGGCGTTTGAAATAGTTAGGTGTGAACTGGCATTATAGAAATAAAGAAGAGAAATTATATCAGAGAGGGGAATAGGCAAAATGATCGTGGCAATCCATCAACCAGAACATTTACCATGGATTGGTTTTTTTAATAAAATGATGAATGCAGATGTATTGGTTATTTTGGATGATGTTCAGTACAGAAAAAGATATTTTCAAAACAGAAATCAGATCCTGGTAAATGGGGAGAAAAAATATATTGGGGTTCCCGTGAATATTGAAAATTACAGGGAAAAGACAATAGCGGATATGCAGATTTATTCGGATACTGAAGTGCCATGGAAGAAGAAATACTTAAAAACAATAGAGTATAATTATAAACATCATCCTTTCTTTGAAGAATATTTTTCTTTTTTTGAGAATCTTTTAAGCGAAGAAGTATCCAGCTTGTATGAATTCAATATGGAGATTATAAGGTATTTTGCTCAAAGATTAGCTATAACGACTAAGATGGTAAAGGCATCGGAATTATCTCCTGTGGGAGAAAAATCAGATTTAATATTAGATATAGCAAAGAAATCAGGGGCTGATATCTATTTGTCAGGGCCTTCGGGAAGGGATTATATGGATCTGGAAAAATATAAGCAGGAAGGTATGGGGGTCTGGTTTAATGATTTTGAACACCCTACATATATACAAAAAGGAACACAAAAGTTTATTCCATATTTATCTACACTTGATCTGTTAATGAATGTTGGTGAAAAACAGGGAAGAATAATAATATCTGATGGAACAGTAATAACGAAAATGATATGAGGATAATGGAATGGTTTATAGCATAATAGTGCCAGTGTTTAATAGAAGAAAGTATATCCGCAGATGTCTGGACAGTATAATGAAGCAATCATTTCATGATTTTGAACTAATCATAGTGGATGATGGTTCTGATGATGGGACATCAGAAATATGCGATGAATATGAACAAGGGTATGCAAACATCAAAGTTCATCATCAGAGAAATGGTGGCGCATCCAAGGCACGCAACAAAGGGATTCAAATGGCAAAAGGAATGTTTGCCCTGTTTGTAGATAGTGATGATTATCTTCCATCAGATTACCTTAATAAGTTAATGATGGCGTATGAAAAGTATGGTTTAGATTATTGGTATTTTACATCATTTAAAATCTATATGGTATCAGATATACAATATTTTCAATTTAGAAAAAATGTGTATTTTTCTAAAGCAAAAGACAATAATTTAATTGAACTGATGGATAGGGGACTCTTTAATTCAGTGGTTAACAAAGTATATGAGGTGTCATTAATAAGGAATTACGAAATTCGTTTTCCTGAAGACCTCAATCTAGGAGAAGATCTGATATTTAACCTGCATTACTTGGATAAAAGATCAGAATTTAATTTTGGAATTTTAAATAGAAATTACTATATTGGTTGGTGGAAAGAAACAATAGATTCATTAGAGAGAGGATGGCGGGAAGACTTTTTTGAAATCCAGGAAAAACTATTAAGGGAAAAAGTAAAATACATAAATAAGTGGGCAAAGGAGGGGAAGATTTCTATAGAATTAGAAAGGACGATTAAAGAATGGTATTTTTATTTTATACAAAATTGTATAAGATATTATATTTTACATATGAAAGATATAGGTTGGATACAGCTGGTTAAGAAAATGGATGAAATTAGACATTCACAAGAGTACTTTAAATATAGGCGGATGTGTGTTGGGAAAAAGTGGATATTGACACAGATGGTATGCGGCATTCTCTGTACAGATTTAAAAGAACTCATTATGAAATGGAGGGTGAAACATGAATAAATATTTTACTGTGAATATTGGAAAATATGCTTTAGAAAGTAATTTTTCGGTATATTATCCTGCTTCACTCAATTACCCTAAAGATAACGCTGTAATGTTTATTGTGGAAAGCTTTATGAAGTATGCGGGAGCTCTTTTAAAATGTCGAAATTGTTTAGTTTTTTGGCCTCAGCAAGTACAGGTATCGGATGAAATTGCAAAACGTCATGTAATATATAAATGCGAAGATCCGCGGAGAGAATATGCCCGTTTTTTCAGGGATAATGGGATAACACATCATCCAGAGAATATTGTTTACGAATGTGTCGATGGTGCGTTCATTTCAAAAAAGGCATCTATTGGTAAAAACGTACAAATTTTTCCTGGTGCTTATATAGGGGAAGCATTAATAGGAAATAATGTATATATTGGCAGTGGAGTTCGATTGATCGGTAAAGTATGTATTGGTAATAATGTTATAATTCGCGAGAATACGGTAATAGGAGCGGATGGATTGACAACACAAAGAGATGAGACTGGAAAAGCTATGATGATACCACAGTTTGGAGGGACGATCATTGAGGATGATGTGCAAATAGGAGCCCTATCTGTTATTGCAAGAGGTGCGATAGATAATACAATTATACACAGAGGAGCTAAAATAGATAATTGCTGTTTTATCTCACACAATTCCGAAATAGGAGAAGATACCTATATTGTGGGGGAGACGATTATGTTTGGAAGTACGTCAACAGGGGCACAAAGTTACATTTCAGGTAATGTAACAGTTAGGGATGGGGTGCATATAGGCGCATATGCCAAAGTCGGGATGGGGGCGGTTGTGACCAAAGATGTTGAAGAAGGTTGCACTGTAAAAGGAAATCCAGCAAGATAATAGGATTTGATATGGAGGAGAAAGAAAATGAATGACAATAAGGAAACGGTATGGGAAGCTAAGAGCGAAGATGTAATCAAGGCTATGATGCAATTAAAAAGTAAGTATGGTATTCAAGCGTTTAAAGCGGTCGAATTGTTCGGCGGAGACGGACATACTTTGTCTAATAAAATGGCAGAACAAAGTGTGTCATTTGTAGGTTATGACATAAATCCGGACAAAGAAATGGGCTTTAGGCAAAATGTGCCAAATGGTGAATTCAGATGCGGCGATTCGGTTAAAATGATGAAAATAATAAAAGAGGGAGAGATAGGTTGTTATAATTTGATCAGTACTGATGCGCCAATCTGCATTTATGGGGAAAATTATTGCGAACATTTTGAAATATTAGAGTATACCTATAAGTTATTAAAGCAGGGAGTGAAGTCTTTGTGTGTATTTCCGGTAGTGCCTTATCCATATGATACGGAAAAGAAGGAAAATGCAGCATGGATGAAAAGAAGAGAAAAGTTTTATGGAACTCAAAATATAAATCTTGATTTAAATAATGTATTTGCTATATATGATGAGCTTTTTAAGAAACAGAGTTTACAAATACATGAACGTTGTTTTATCTGCCGGGAGTATCGGAATCATATAGACTGGATGTATGAGTTTATGTATGTTTTGGAGAAATAAAAATGGATAGAAATGTAAGTGTGATTATTCCGAGCTACAACCGTGCCCATGTATTACATAGAACAATTCCTACATATATACAGAATATAACATTAGAAGTAATTATAGTAGATGATGGTTCTGATGATAATACAAGGGCTATCGTTCGAAAACTACATGAAGAATTTAAATTGGTTAAATATATCCGCCTAAATGCCCATAAGGGACTGCCTTATGCAAAAAATGCAGGTGTTTACAAAGCTCGGGGGAAATACATTTTTTTTGGTGATGATGATGCTGTACTGTATGAGGGTACATTGTTTCGTTTAAGGGAGGCCATTGAAAAATTACCTGCAGATATTGCTGGAACAAATGGTTCTTATGCAACGCACATGCAGCAGATTCGATATATGGATAGATATATTTCGGAACAGTTTGTAAAAAAATTTAATACAAAGTGTATCGTGGATCTCAATACGGGAAATTTTTGCTATGACTATAAAATTGATGAAATAACGGAGGGATTGTATGCAATGTCGCCATTTTTAATAAAAGCCGAATTTGCTAAGACTATGAAATTTGATGTGAGTTATATCGCAAATGCAGCAAGAGAGGATATGGATTATCTTGTCAGACAGGCAAAGCAGGGTAGAAAGATGGTATATGTTCCTGATACATATGAGATTGATCTTCCGCGCTCGTATGTGAAAGGGGGAGGAAGTCACACTCTGAAACAGTGGGAGAATGATTTTTTTATGATTCGAAACAATAACTATTTTATAAACAGGCATTATGACTTTTTAAAGGAAAAAGGGTATATTTCAGTTAGTAAACGGAAGGCAAAATGGAATTTTGGCAGATCTATTTTAAAATCTATGTGGCTGCGATTAATGTACAGAATGAAACAGGGCTCCGTTCATTGAAATATGAGAAATAAAAAAGAGTGGAGGTATAGAAGTGAAAATATTAATATATGGTGTTTCGGGTTATGCGCAATATCAATTATGTAAAAACGGTTGTTCATGGCATTTAGAAAATGTAGATTTTACAGATTCTAATCCGCAGAAGTGGAACCAAACATTCTCTATAGGGCAGGATACATATCGGATTTTGCCAGTATCAGAGATAAAGGCGGAAGAATATGACTGGTGTGTGATTGGGTGTGTTGCTTATGAAGCATCGATACGTGATTCTGTTAAAACGATAGGGTTTCCAGATACAAAAATTCTTCCGGCCGTGTTCTGGGAGAGTCATTTTGCATCGTGGAGAAAGATAGTCAACTATGGTTTGTGGGAACAATGGATTTCAAATGAGCAGATCAGGGTGGTAAAAAATTGGTATGTAAATGGGAATCATACAGAATGCATATTATGGATAAAGGGATGTGCAGGATATGATATAGAATTTAAAAATTTGCAGCTAATTGAAGATAAGACTATTTTTAAAGTAAAAAAGATAAACAGTGTGGAAGATGAAAGTATGTCTTTGCATTTAAACAGCGAGAATGAGATTTTGGTGGTATCGGCTGACACACCTGTGCCCGCCCAACCATTTTGGCTGATTCCTGATCTGAAGAAAACGGCACAGCAGGTTGCATTAGAACATGAAAAACGATACAAACTGTTCTCATATGTCCGGGAGGAAATGCAGAGATTTGAATATCATGATGAGGATTATTTGGCGCTTCGCCAATTTGCGGATAGGAAAGGTACAGTGTTGGATTTAGGTGCAAACTATGGACAAAGTATGTACGCGTTTTACAGATTACTGCCTAAAGCAAAGATTATTTCTGTGGAGGCAGTGCCAGAATTGGCATCGATATTAGTAAAATATAAAGAACAATTTGATTCTGATGGGCGTATTGAAGTGATAAATGTGGGATTGTCTGATACAGATGAAGATACCCTGATTTTTTATGAGCCGGAAGATTGTATGGTCTGCGGCAGCTTTGATAAGAAGTTTGTAGAGGGATTTCAAACGGATACAGCAAGATTTACGATAACAGAAAAAGAATTGCAATGTCGTACACTGGATTCGCTGTTTATGGAATTAGATGACATATTTTTTATTAAAATGGATGTGGAGGGATTGGAATATCAGGCACTATCAGGAGGATTGGAGGTAATCAAAAAAAATCAGCCAGTCTTGTTGCTGGAAGCCAATGTTGATTACCAAAAAATTAAACATTTCTTTGGAGATGACTATGAGAGATATAATTATATTCCAGATCGTGATGAATTTGTAATGGATGCATGGGTGAATGCAAGCATCAATTACTGGCTGATACCTAAAAAGCTGATCACAGATAACGGAAAGATCTCTTTAAACAGTAGAAAATAATATAGAAGGAAAAGGAGAATGGTACTATGAAAAAGTATGTTGCAGCAATATTTTCAGGATTATTGGGAGCAGGAATTGGCTGTGGTCTAGTATACAAGAAAGAGCATGACAAATTAAAAAAGGCTCTGGAGCTGGATCGGAAAAATGATGCTATCATACGTCTGTTTGGAAAGTGGAATTGCTTAAAACAAGAGGGAAAAAGTGTAGCAGAGTATCTGTTGGAAAATGGTTATAAGCATATTGCAATTTATGGAATGCACCATATGGGAAAATGCTTATTAAATGAATTGCAGGGCAGTGAAATATGTGTGGATTATGCTATCGACAAGAGACCAGAAAACGCGGAAGATCTGATAAAGGTTTATCTTCCAGACGAGGATTTACCCACAGTGGATGCAGTGGTCGTAACAGCATTTTATTATTTTGATGAGATTGAAGATCATCTGGATAACCAATTGGATTGTCCGATTATTTCTATTGAAGATATTATATACGAGATGGAATAGATGAGTGTCATAACAGGAGGACAACTATGGTTAGTGTAATCATTCCGGCATATAATGTTGCAGATTGTATAGATGACTGTGTCCGAAGCATTGTTAATCAGACAATGCGGGAGATAGAGATTATCTTGTTGAATGATGGTTCTACGGATGACGGGGTCACAGAAAGAGCATGCTTGAAATGGGCGGAATCTGATGAACGCGTTATCTATATCAAAAAGAAAAATGAACGGTTGGGCCCGACAAGAAATATGGGTGTTCGTATCGCAAGATACGATTACATTATGTTTGTTGATGCGGATGACTGGATTGCTGAGGATGCAGTTGAAAAAATGTATCAGAAGGCAACTGCGTGTCAGGCAGATATTGTATCAGCAGATTACTATTTTGCGACAATTTCTGAAACAGGAATTTCTTATCAGAGGCAGAAGCATTGGATCTTTGAAGAGGGAAGGGTTTCTGTTTCCGAAAACAAAGAGCTGATCTATCGCATGAATTATTCCATGTGGGCAAAATTGTTCAAAAAATCATTATTTGTTGAAAATAATATTGAACAGCCAGCATTTGACTATGAGGATTCGGCAGTGCTGCATTATATGATTGCAAGGGCAAAATTCGTTGCGCATGTAAAGGAAGGATTATATTTTTATCGTGTGAACCGAGCCGGAAAAATAACAAACAATTTCTATTTTACAAAGTCGATGCAGATGTGTCTGGATATGATTGTAAAAGAATTTAAGAATGCAATGTTGTTTGATACCTATAGGAAGCAGCTGAGGAGATTATTGCTGGACCTGGTAAGAATGTCAATTTCCCAGGCATCCAAGATGAGAGGACAGGCCTCCGAAGCAGAGTATCAACAGTTAAGGCAGGATTTGCTGGACAAATTGTTTGCTCAGTTTCCAGAGACAGAAAGATTGTTAAAATTTGATTTTGTGGCGATTGGAAGCATAAGCTTGAGAAATATTCTGAAATATTTAGAATTTGATATCAATAGAAGCGATAATTATGTTTGCTTTTCGAGCATCGTGAGCATGTTTGACAGACCTATTATAGCAAAGAATATACAACACCCAAATCATTTCAGAAAGCAATGGATTGAGTACGATTTAGGTAAAAAGGTCAGAGAATTCTTAGAGCATTGGGATAAGGAAAAATATCTGTTTATTGATTTTTTGGAGGAACGGTTTGATATATGCGTATCTGCGGATGGCAGTATGTTCACATATAGCGATGCATATCAGGATATTGAAAGCGCCTGTGGAAAACCGGTCAGAATCATACATAGAAATAGCGATGAGATGAAGAGTTTGTGGAGAAGCAGTTGCGATCAATTGATAGAATTGCTGAATCGCAGTGTTAGAAAAGATCACGTAATGCTTGTAAGGTTAAAATTGGCGGAAAAATATGGCGAATATGGTCAAGATCAATATTTCACCAATATTGAGGAAATTAAAAAAATGAACTTGATCTTAGAAGAGTATTACAATTATTTTGTTGAGAATTATCGAGATGTGAGGGTATTAGATTTTACCGTGTCCCCAAATTATTTTACGGATGTAGAGTTTCGATATGAATGTGCGCCATATCATTTAAATGATTGTATCTATATGGACGAAGCTGAGAAAATTATGGAGACTATTTTTGCGAATTGAGGTAGGGAATATGTCGGGATTAAAAGTTCTATTTGGTGCTGGGGATTATGGAAAAAAAGCACTAAAGTATTATGGTGAGGAAAACATTGTTTTTTTTGTAGATAATGACAGTTCAAAATCAGGCAAAACACTGTTGGGGAAGGCAATCAAACATTTTGATGCAGTTCGCAAAGCGTTAAATGATTATGATTTGGTTATTACGAGTAGTTTCTATAAAGAAATTAGTCGGCAGCTGATTGAAAATAATATCACAAATTTTCACATTTATCATCCGATATACACAAAACAAATGGATCAATATTGTGCGATACTGGAAAGAAAGCAGGTAAAAAGTATATATGTGTATGGAAAGGATTATTTTTCCAATACGATTGTTGGAACAATATATCAAAGGCTAGGGGAAAATTGCGTTAAAGGCATTGTTGAGGCGGATGATGGGATAGTAAGTTTTTTTAAAGATAATGCAGATTGTGTGATTGTTGGTGATTGTGAACTTGCAATCGCATTGGAACAAAGGTTAAGGCGTTTGATGGATGGCAGGAATATTCTAATTATTAATCCATTTAAACAGCTGGCATACTATGATTACGAAGAATTAGTTTATCCTACACAAATCGCAGATAAAAATGAGGGGTGGGATGAAGAACATTGGAATACCATACTGGAAAAAAATTTATATAGAAATTCAATCAATGCATATGTAGAAGAAGCCATAAAAAAAGTTCCATTATTTGAGCATATTGAAATAGAGACGATTAACCGCTGTAACGGAATATGCGAGTTTTGCCCAGTTAACGCATATGATGATTCACGGACTAAAAAGGAAATGGAAGAAGGGCTGTTTCATAAAATTATACATGAATTACAGGAAATGGATTACCACGGACGTTTGGCTTTATTTTCTAATAATGAGCCATTTCTGGATAAGAGAATTATTGAATGGAATAAATACGCGAGAGTTCATTTGCCCAATGCGAGAATGCATTTGTTTACCAATGGAACACTATTGTCGCTGGAAAAGTTTATAGAAATTATTCCATTGTTAGATGAGTTGATAATTGATAATTATACAAAGGATCTGCACCTTCTTAAAAACTGTGAGGATATTGTTGACTATTGTGAAAAACACGCAGAATTAAAGAGCAAAGTGACAATCGTTCCAAGAAGTCCAGAGGAAATAAGAACTACCCGCGGAGGGGATGCACCGAATCGAAAAGATAAAAAATCATTTGCAGATATCGGTTGTATATATCCATTTCAGCAGCTGATCATAAGACCGGATGGAAAAGTTTCATTGTGCTGTAACGATGCGCTGGGCAGGAGCACAATGGGAGACGTGAATGAAGAGACTTTGAAAGACATATGGTTTGGAGATAGATTTCAGAAAATCAGAGAACAGTTATTGAAGGGGCGCGGCACGGTGGATCACTGTGTATATTGTGATACATTTAATTTATTTTAAAAGGCAGGATTATGAAAATATTAATAGTGTCTCCCATACAAATATTTCCGTTTGATTCCGGAAATAGAATAAGAATTTATAACATTATACAAAAAATGGGATTATTAGGATATGAGGTGGATTTTTTATATTGTAAAGATGATTTCTTTTCACCGATAAGTGAAGCTGCAATACAGGAAATGAGAAAATTAATAGGAGTAGAGCATTTTCATTTTTATAACAATTTGGAGATAAAAACATTTTCAAAATACAAAAGAAAATTAAGAAATTTTATCGAAACACATAATTTATCTCAGCAAATCGTTATTCCTTATTCTGCAGATGAACTGTATGATAGTACTCTTGGCAAAAGGTGTGACCGGTTGATTAAAAAAAATCATTATGATGTAGTTTGGTTAGAGTATATATGGTTAAGCAGGATATTTGACGATATTACAGATCGAAAAATCTTAAAAGTGATTGATACACATGATATTATGACGAAAAGATATCAGCAGTATTTGAAGCTGAGTCAAAGTCCTGAGTTTTTTTATACGACGAAAAGACAAGAACAGAAGTGTTTGAACAGAGCGGATGTAGTCATTGCCATACAGAACAGGGAAGAACGTTATTTTCGCACGTTGACAAAGAAAAAAACGAAAGTAGTAACAATAGGAGACTGTATAGAAAAAAACGAAAGTAAATTGATAGATGATAAATCGATATGTTTTATTGGTGCAGCCAATACGTTTAATGTACAGGGAATCTTATGGTTTCTGAAAGAAGTTTTTCCGATTATTCAGAAACGGATGCCGCAGGTACGTTTATATATTGCGGGACGTGTATGTGATATGTTACCAGACTCTGATGACTATATAAAATGTGGGGTTGTGGATCATATACAAAGAGTATATGAAAAAACTCGTATTGTTATCAATCCTGTGTTACAGGGAACGGGCTTGAATATTAAGAGTATAGAGGCAATAGCAAATATGAAGCCGTTAGTATCAACGTCTGTGGGTGTTAAGGGACTTGGCTCAGAATTAAAATGTTTTAAAGTGGCAGATGATCCTGAAAGATTTGCAGAAATGACAGTTAGACTGCTCATAAGCGATGAGGAATGTGAGAACCTGATTTACAATTGTGATCGTTTTATAGATGGATACAATAGAAAAAACGAGTATGAAATAAGGAAAATAATGAAATGGTGTGCAGAAAAACATGAGTGGCATAATTAGTGTGATTGTACCAGTATATAATACAGAGTTATATTTGCGGGAATGTATTGAAAGCTTGATAGGGCAGACTATATGTAATTATGAAATTATATTGATAGATGACGGTTCTGAGGATGATTCAAAGAATATTTGTGATTATTACTCTAGCATTTATAAGAATATTCATACGTTTCATAAGAAAAATGGTGGTCTAAGTTCAGCGAGAAATATGGGAATTGGGAAGGCAAGAGGAGATTATATTGCTTTTGTGGATAGTGATGATATTGTGGCTCCCAATTTTTTGGAAGAATTGTATTGTAATGCAATTAGGCATGATGCCGATATAGTGCAAACTGCGTTTTTCAGGATCAGTGCAAATGGTAAGAAAGTGGGAGGTATCGTTGGAAAGAGTCATACAATAATTGATGGCAAAACATGTCTGGAGCGATTGGCAGAGGGGCAGGATATAGGATATGCAGTCATCTGGAATAAATTGTACAGGAAAGAATTATGGAAAAATATTTCTTTTCCACAAGGCAGAATTCATGAAGATATGTTTGTAAATTATAAGTTATATGACCGGGCACAAAAAGTTATTTTGCTGCCATACGGCTTATATGGATATCGAATAAGGCCAGACAGTATAACCATGACAATGAACCAAAATGATAATTTGGATTTTTGGGAAGCTCTCATAAGGAGGGAACATTTTTTATTAAACAGAGAATTGACTGATATATATTGTAAACATTTGAGGTACAAAATTGCCTTTGTAAAACAGAATTTTCGAGTATCCCCGGTTTCGTATTGGCAATGGAGAATGTTAAAGGATTATGTATATGATGTTTATATTTTATATAAAAAGGAAAGATGGAATTATTGGAACAAGGTATCATATAAAATTATTTTATTAAGTATTTTGTGGAATGTAGGTTTTGAAGTCAAAAAGTTGATTAATACTGTAATAGGCCAAATAGCAGTGTGGCATTAATTAGAGGAATTATAAATGGTAAGTATCATAGTACCAGTGTATAATGTTATAAATTATTTAGATAGATGTATTGCCAGCATTCTTGCGCAGACATACAGGGAGTTTGAATTAATTCTGGTTGATGACGGTTCAACAGATGGCTCATCACAACTGTGTGATTTTTATAAAGAACGGGATGAAAGGGTAGTGGTTATACATAAAACAAACGGCGGACTTGTCAGTGCCAGAAAAGCGGGGATTGTGGCTGCAAGGGGCGAATATATTGGTTTTGTCGATAGTGATGACTGGATTGAGCCTCCAATGTATGAGCGTCTGATAAGGAGCGCTGTGAAATATCAGGCAGATCTTGTACTTGGCGGCAGCATAGAAGATGTGGGTGGGCAAACTGTGTATAAAACAAACAGGTTGAAGACGGGGATATATGATGACGAGAGGCTTCAGAAAGAACTCTATCCTTATATGATTTGTGCTGGCAATTTTTTTTGTATGGGTATACAACCATATATTTGGAACAAGCTGATGCGGCGCGAACTCGCGTATCCCAATATCATGGCAGTTGATGCAAGAATACGTGTCGGAGAGGATGTTGCGGCAGTTATGCCAATGCTCTTTCAAGCAGAAAGGGTTATCATAACAGACTTTTGCGATTATCACTACTGTGCCAGGAGTGCGTCGATGATTTGGGAGCGTGGAAATGAAGAAAAGGAATGGAATGAATTGGGCATATTGCATTGTTTTCTTCAATCGTTTCTAAATAAATATACGCAATACAATTTAGCATATCAGTTAAGTCATTATTCTGTTGGAAATCTGCTTACCAGAGTGTATGGTAAGCTTGCAGGCAGAGCTGGAGAAGATGTTTTGTGGCCTTTTGATTATCGGGTTAATAGTAGAAAATTGATTTTGTATAGTGCTGGAAATTTTGGACGCGCAGTATACGCTTATTTACAGAATTGTTATCCAGATGTGACAGAATTATGGATTGACCGGGAATATCGTATATATCAGTCTATGGGGTTACCCGTGTATGGTGTGGATGATATGGATGTGAAAACGGATGCGGATATTCTGGTTGCCATTTTGGATGTACAAGTAGTGGAATTGATTAAAAACAGTTTGTTAGAATGCGGAGTCTGTCGTGAACAGATCTATTGTATCAATATAACAGATGAAGACATTGATGAGATACTTGACAGTATAGAAGGGGTGGGTGGAGAGGCGGATGGTACGAAATGTTTACATAGTCGGCGCACATTCAAGGGCGCGGACATTGGGAGTATATCTGACAAAAATAGAGTCGGACATCAGAATTAAGGCATACTTATATGATAATGAGGAGTCCAATCCCGACAGTATAGATGGTGTACCGGTAATTCGTTTTGATAAAAATACAGTATTGGAAACAGAATATCCTGTCTATCTGGGGACAAGAGGAACGTATCACTTTGTTCTGGAGGAAAAGCTGAGGCAGATGGGAATGAAAAAGATTATTCCTGTTACGCCGCAATTGGACATGGAACTGCGTAATCGTTTCCTGACACTTTATTATGCGGAATTGGGCAGGAGTTATGACAAGTTAGATAGTATTTCCGAATCCGCCTGTATTTATGTGGTGCGGTCTGTTTTTGATAAGCCATTACAGCGTGAATATCAGTTATCCGTATTTCAGAAAGAGATTCAGGTGGGAGCGGCGCTGGCAGATGAAAGAATATGTGGATTGACTGATGATACCGGAGAAAACATTTCAGAGTGTAATCGGCAATTTTGCGAACTGACAGCACTTTATTGGATTTGGAAAAACGCAAGACAGAATATTGTGGGACTTGAACATTACCGCAGGCATTTTATCCTACAAAATGACTGGCATCAGAGAATGAAAGAAAACGACATTGATGTCATTTTGCCGGTACCGCTTTATGTAGCGCCAAGTGTTGCCCAGAATTATAGGGACAGGCATATAGCGTCTGACTGGGATTTTATGATGGATTATTTGAAAAGGTTATATCCAGAGGATTATAGGGGGGCAGTTGTCTTTTTTGAAACCAATCTATATTCGCCTTGTAATATGTTTATCATGAAGAAGGAGATTTTGAATGGATTCTGCACGTGGCTTTTTCCCATTTTGTTTGCCTGTGTGGAGCATGGTGGGGAGCGGGAGGATATGTATCAGAACCGTTATCCGGGATTTTTGGCAGAAAGGCTTATGAGTTTCTTTTTTGAAAAAAACAGAGAGAAATATAAAGTTGTATATGCGGATAAGGGATTTCAGGAGTAAAACATCAATAAAGGGATGATCATTGTATGTTGCGTTTTTTGGGAAAAAGACTGGTTGGTCGGAATGCAGAGCTTGATGTCATTACGATTGGACAGTGTTTGACATTTGATGAAAAGATATGGCAGCAGGGAAAAGGGTCTTTTAGAAAAAATGGATATCGAAACTCGGCTATGCTGCAGGTTGTACCAATTATGGATAGAGACGGTAGGAGTTTTTGCTTTGGATGGCAGGATATTGAGGCCGACAGGGAACTTCGACTGTTGAAAGAATTGGAGGAGATTGGGGATGCGTTACAGTTTCCGGATATCTTTCCCGATATTAAAGAACTGGCAGAATGGTAATCATGGCAGAGCCTGGATTGAGGGGAGATGTAAGTTTATTTCAAATCGTAGCAAGAAGTGCATCTTCGGAGTTTGAGTGTATTGATAAAATTTACGAGGCAAATGTGCTTGCCGGAAAAATAAAGGACACAGCAGGGGGATTTGAAAGGTTTTTAGAAAAATTGAAAGCTGTGTTTCACAATGAGTGATTGGGATAATGTCCATGAATACTGGGGGATAAGTATTAAGTTTATTGTCTGTAATGGTGCTTTGAATGAGGACACGTAAAAAAATGAATGATATTGTGAAAATGATTTATTAGAAAAATAAAAGAGGTGGTTATGGTTTGCGTTTATTGGATAACAGGTTTGTCTGGGGCAGGTAAGACATCGGTTGGAATACTGCTGTATGAAAAAATGAAACAAAAGTATTCCAACACTGTTTTTTTGGACGGCGATGTGTTGCGTGAAGTATTTGGCAATGATCTCGGATATACGCGGGAGGAACGTATCAAGTGTGCAATGCGGTATGCGAGATTGTGCAAAATGCTGCTGGAGCAGGATTTGAATGTCATATGTTGCACGATCTCTATGTTTGACGAGGTGCGTAGTTGGAATAGAGAAAATATAAGTAGTTATCGGGAGATTTATGTGAGAGTATCTATGGAAGTGCTGACAAGGCGGAACCAGAAAGGTCTGTATAGTTCGTCGGCGAAATGCAGTCAGGAAGGCATCGGACAGGTTGCAGGTATTCATGTGGATATTGAGGAACCCAAAGATCCAGACATAGTCTTGGATAACGAGGGTAATGTGGGAGTATCTGTTCTCGTTGACAGGATAATAGAAAAATTTGGTATATAGGGGGAAACAATGATAGTATCATGGATCAGTTTTTTTATGACTCTTTGCTTGGAAGTCTGTCCCCAGAGCCAATGGATGATGTCACTGTCCGTGTGGGTATTGAGCTTCATGTAAAAGTATATACCTACGGCCATATAAAACGCAGGGCAGATAGGGCAATAGGTATGTACCTGTTGAATTATATTGGGTTATGGAAGCAGGGAAATGGATAAGGCTGTCAGGCAGCTGGCTGTTTCTGCCGGCATGCCTGTGGAGCCGCAGGAAGTTGTAATAAGCCACCCGGAGGGCAAGGTCATAATTAGCCTCATCATAACTGTCAAAGTCGTTTGTTGGACAATAGAAAGCTTTGATGTACGTTTCGCCAGCGGTGAATGTGCTGCCGGTGTTGTAGTCGTAATTGTCCACAAACGGCAAGATCATGCTGAGCGAGCGCGGAACCTGTTTTGGATATAACAATCTTGTTGTGGATATGACGTCTATCATCGAGATGAAAAAAATGGCGTGCCTGTAATCTTTGATGCAATGCACAGTGTACAGAAGCCTGGCGGAAATGGAACGTCTACTGGAGGGAAACAGGGAATATGCGGAGTATCCTGCATCATCATTTCAAACATATGAGGTATCTCTTTACAGTTAATCAGTCATTGAACGGTTCATGCTGCATAAAAGTGATCCCCGGTATATATCAGATCGATAAACTGGCCTCTGCCTCCGCCCGATGGCGGAAATGTATCAAACTGATTCCGCACTCGATTCAGGATGCGGAAGGTATAATTACTGTAATCCACATTCAAGAGCAGTAAAATGATATATCGGACATTGTCGTCTGCCGCATCAAGCATGTCTCCCAAATTCGCATAACCCAGATCATTTAATAAGATACGTATATTGGTAATCTGATAATCTTCGACCTGGATACCGAGTGCGTTTGCGATTGCATAAATTAGACAATTATTCTGCCGTATTAGTTCGAACTCACGGGTATCGTACTCAATTGCTCTATAGACTTCGGGGGGAGCTTCCTGTATTTCTTCCTCCTCCGTCTCTGTCTCCAGCGCTTCCTCGCCGTCACTCTCACCGGCTTGTTCCCTATTGAGATTCAAAAATACACTAAAAATGTCAGGCAGGTCTCCTTGCTGGCCTTCTGTCAAAATATACTGTTGTAGTCGCGTTTCTGCTTCAAGCAGTCTCTCCTGCCGTTCTGGAATGTTATCCGACAGGTCATCGATCAGGTCAAAGCCCAGATTCAGACCAATATCATCGAGAAATAAACCCATTTGATGATTAAAGTCGGCTTCATTGGAATATACTTTCATTAGCCCATCTGCATAATCAAGAATTACACGCATGATTTCGTCGATCAACTGACCCTTTGTTTCATGGCGTCCGCGAACTGCCTGAGTACTGTTCACTAAGATTGTGTATAGTGTATCTGCTTCAAAAACACTGCGATCACCAACAATATCCAGACCATACTCTGATAAAGGTGTTGCAAGAAAACCAATCATTTGATTGACTAATCCGTCTCCAATCCATAAATTATCTATATTTAAGTACAGCTTTTTATACAACATACGCGCACATGCATCAAATGCCATTGTGTTCTCACCGATCACTCCTAATTGTTCTGCGAGCTGGAACATTGCCGCATCTCCGTTTTGCTGATGGAAGATCTGCAATGATTTCTTCAGCGTATTGTTTCGGACAACATGACGAATATTCCCGCCTTCCTGAATCCTTGCTTTCGCTTGCAGTTGTTCCTTTAACTCTTTGGGCCATGCCGGACGACTCAATCCCCCGATGCTGAAGGGCCGGAGAACAGGCACTGAACCGCCTCCGCGAACGGTTCTTGTCTGGCTCTGAAGATACTCCGCAAACTGTTCAAGAAAGGTTCCATCATCGTCAAAATACCGGTCCTCCGAGACAAAATCCCGCAATTGTTTCATGATGCCATAGCTTTTATAACCATTTTCATTTAACCAGGGAACGATTACAATATAAAAAAATCATTCAGTTTTTTCGAAAAGGGAGATATAGGATCTCTTCCATCGATATAAAGTTTTGCTTGTATTACTAATCCGTCTGACTCGGGCGTGTGCTCTGCACGCATGGGCAAGTGCCTTGAGAGATCCTGAATACATAATCCACCTCGCAATTCTGTAACGGCAGTGTGCTGCGAATCTGGGAGATGAAAGGCATAATATGGAGTCTGTTGTTTGATAGTGCGCTGCCGAACAGGCACTGGTTTCGTGGCACTTTTTGGTGGCTTCATCAATTGCGCAAACAATGTGATCCTCCCTCTTCCATCACCAATATGGCTTCTGTGCTTTATGACTGTAGGACTTTAGTTTCGTTTTAAACTCATCCAGGATCGATGCATACGACGTGCGCTGGCTCTCGTTCAAAGCGCCCTGTGCGGTCAATTCAGAAAATTTCTCTTCCAGCTCCCGCAGCGCATCCTGCGCGGCATCTTTATAATTATTCTGCATATTCATGTTTAATTCGGCGATAATGCGGTCCAACTCTTTCACTGTGCCTGCTTTCCTGAAAAAATGAAACATTGTATAATGTCCTCCTTACGATACTACTTTTTCTCTTTTGCGCAAAATACTGTATTGCGTTCCTGGATGATATCATATCTCCATGATCTCTATTCATATCTCCATGACCTCTATTTTACCACATAAAGACGCTGGCCGCATGGTGTATTTCAAAAGATCCGTTTTTCTTTGTATTGAGATTCCTTCGCATATATGGTATCATGACAGATGCAAAAGAAGAAAACATCAGACAAAAGGGGAGACAATGATTATGAAAAAAAGAAAAACAGTACTGATGCTCACAGGGGTTGCAGTGTCCGCTTTACTGTGTGCGGGATGTGCGGATGAGCAGGGCAGCGCCCGGAGTGACAGCAGTGTCATCGAACTATTGAACGTGTCCTATGATCCGACCCGCGAGTTTTACGCGGCATACAATGAGCTGTTTCGTGAACACTGGATGGAGACAGGCGGCATGGAAGTGAAGGTCACGCAGTCTCATGGCGGCTCCGGATCACAGGCGCGCTCCGTGATCGAGGGGAACGAGGCGGACGTGGTGACGCTGGCGCTCGCGCACGATGTCACGGCGGTTGAGGAGGCAGGACTGATCGAGAGCGGCTGGATGGGGGAGTATGACCTTGACAGTTCGCCCTACACGTCGACGATCGTATTCCTGGTGCGAAAGGGAAATGAAAAAAATATCAATGACTGGGATGATCTGATCAGGGACGGTGTCGAGGTGATCACACCGAATCCGAAAACTTCCGGCGGGGCATGCTGGAACTTCCTTGCCGCGTGGGCGTACTGGCAGGAGCAGGATGGCGGTGATGAGAAGACGACCATGGAGTATATGAAAAAACTGTATCAGAATGTGCTTGTCCTGGATTCGGGGGCGAGGGGAGCGACAAACACTTTTGTGGAGAACAGGCAGGGGGATGTGCTGATCGCGTGGGAGAATGAGGCGTATCTGTCCATGGAGGAATATCCGGATGATTATGAGATCATAACGCCGAGCATCAGTATTCTGGCACAGCCTTCCGTGGCAGTGGTGGATGCCAATGCGAAAGCGCATGGGACAGAGGAAGCTGCAGCCGCATATCTGGAATATCTTTACAGTGATGAAGCACAGCGGCTGGCGGGAGATCACTACTACCGTCCTTCCGACGAGGCCATCCTGCAGGAATTTTCTGACCAGTTTGATCTAAACATGAATCTTGTCACCATTGACGATTTTGGCGGCTGGGATGCCGCATACCAGACTTATTTCAATGACGGTGCGGTCTTTGACCAGATCTATGCGGAATAGAAGAGACTTAAAAACAGAGGGGATGATCTATCCCCTCTTTAAAATTAGCACTGCGAGCAGGATCTGCAGAACCAGGATCGCAGGCATTCCGTACACGAAATACCAGTGTCTGGTCTTGTGACGGAATACCTGCATGCCAAGGATCGAACCGGCGCTTCCTCCGATGAGGGCGATGAGAAAGAGTGTGGACTCCCGGACGCGCCAGAGGTGCCGGACAGCCTTTCGCTTGTCAATGCCCATCACGGCGAAGCCGGCCAGATTGACTGCGGTGAGATATAGTACGATCATACTGATCATGCTCATAATGTCTCCATTTGTCTGAAATCATGCCTGAAAAACGGTTTATTTGTTTTCATTTTCCTGCATCTTCATGGCGCGCACCTTGCAGGACAGTCCGAAGAGGTTGATAAAGCCCTCTGCGTCGTGGTGGTCATACAGGTCGCCGGTCGTGAAGGATGCAATGCTTTCATTATATAAAGAGTACGGACTTGTCTCTCCTGCCTTGATGATGTTGCCCTTGTAGAGCTTGAACTTCACCTCGCCGGTCACATATTCCTGTGTCTTCTCGATAAATGCCTGGATCGCCTCGCGCTTGGGTGTGAACCATTTTCCCTCATATACCGTGTCGGCAAGCTTGTTGCCCATCTCTTTCTTTAAGGTGTATGTATCGCGGTCGAGGATCAGCTCCTCAAGCTGCTGGTGTGCTTCCATCAGGATCGTTCCGCCAGGTGTCTCGTACACGCCGCGCGACTTCATGCCGACAACGCGGTTCTCCACGATGTCAACGATGCCGATGCCGTGCCTGCCGCCGAGTCTGTTCAACTCTTTGATGATATCGGAGACTTTCATCTCTTTGCCGTTCACGGACTTTGGAACACCCTTCTCGAAAGTCAGTGTCACATATTCGCCCTCGTCCGGCGCCTTTTCCGGTGTGGTGCCAAGTACGAGCAGGTGGTCATAGTTTGGCTCGTTTGCAGGATTCTCAAGCTCGAGTCCCTCATGGCTGATGTGCCAGATATTCCGGTCGCGGCTGTAGGAGCTGTCTGCGGAGAACGGGAGGTGGATGCCGTGCGCCTTGCAGTACTCGATCTCGGACTCGCGGGAATCCATCGTCCACTTGTCATTGCGCCATGCGGCGATGATCTTGATGTCCGGTGCCAGCGCCTTGATGCCGAGCTCAAAGCGGATCTGGTCATTGCCCTTTCCGGTCGCGCCGTGGCAGATGGCAGTCGCGCCTTCTTTCCGTGCGATCTCCACGAGCTTCTTCGCGATGAGCGGCCTTGCCATGGAAGTGCCCAGCAGATATTTGTTCTCATAGACAGCGTTTGCCTGCACGCAGGGAACGATGTACTCGTCGCAGAACTCGTCGATCACATTTTCGATGTAAAGCTTCTCGGCGCCGCAGGATTTTGCGCGCTCCTCGAGCCCGTCGAGCTCCTCCTCCTGTCCGCAGTCGACGCAGACACAGATGACCTCATAGTCAAAATTTTCCTTTAACCAGGGAATGATCGCGGTGGTGTCCAGTCCACCGGAATAGGCAAGTACTACTTTTTCTTTCATAATATGGATTCTCCTTTTTGTATAAATATTTATTTCAATGAATGCCCTATTGCTACTATACATCATTGGAATGTATAAATCAAGTGTAAATTTATACATTTTTTAATTGACAAACTCAAATAAAAGTGTAGAATATAGAAAAAAGAGTGAATAATATTCAATAAAATGTGAATAAAAATTCAAAACACGCTGACGGCAGGATCCTGATCGGAACGGGCGGTGCGGCCAGATATACCTGCAGTATGGCTTGATGCCTGTAACAGGAAGCCGAAGTCAGAACTGTTACATGATTTTTGAATATTTTGGTGAAAATAGTTGTATTTCTTCCTATAATAAATTATTATGGTAGGAGGTCTTTTAGGAGAGGATGGCATTTCGATATGGTGAGATTGATGACGATTGAGGACTATGACCAGGTGCGTGCGCTGTGGATGACGATCAAAGGATTTGCCATCAGGAGCATTGACGATTCGCGGGAAGGTGTCGCGCGTTTTCTGCGGCGGAACCCGACGACGAGCGTGGTCGCGGTCGAGGATGGGAAGGTTGTGGGCGCGATCCTGTGCGGGCATGACGGCAGGCGCGGCTGTCTGTACCATGTGTGCGTGAACCCGGAATACCGCAGGCGCGGCATCGGCAAGGCGATGGTCGTCTTCTGCATGGACGCGCTCAAAGCGGAGAAGATCAACAAGGTGAGCCTGATCGCATTTACAAAAAATGATATCGGGAACGCGTTCTGGCACAGTGTCGGCTGGAAACAGCGCGAGGATCTGAACTATTATGATTTTGTGCTCAACAGTGAAAATATAGAGGCGTTTAACAAGTGAGGACTGCAGGCAGATGTGGTGATCAGGGCTTCGGATGTTGATGCCCCTATTTGAAGACTGACACAGGAGTACTTTTCGAGGAAAAAACGTTAATATGAAAAGCGGTGTTTATTTTGCTGTCTCTGTGTGAATAGTTGACGCAGCAGCGTATTGAAACTGGAAATGTAGATTAAGATGATTTATTTGCGCATTTGAATGGGAATCAGGATATAGTTTGCTAAAAAGAAAGGAGATTATATGATTACGGCAGAACTTGCACGGAAAATAGAAACATTGTCGATCGAAGAATATCATATGGTTGAGGCTTACGTTGATTATGTGATGGAGTATTCAAGACATAGAGAGAAAGAAGCAGCATGGGACAGGATAAAATCTGATCTGGAGGATTCAGAAAGCCGAATGAGGCTGGACGGTGGGATTCCATCCAAACAACTCAGAGAAGACTTAGGGGTATAGATGATATGTATGAAATTATTTACTCGCCAGTAGTCCAGGAAAAATTGGCTGTATTAAAAAGCAAATTGACAGGACTATGCGGAGAAAAGGCTGGAATGAAGCAGCTTTGGGCAGTTATAAATGGTTTTGAGGTCAGGCTCACATTTTCTAATACTGGAATACCTATAAAGACGATATATGATGTAGAGGAAAAATGTGAAAAATATCATATCATTTACTCACATAAGAATTATTTTTTATATTATATTGAGGGTAATACTGTAAATGTTATGGAAATGTATGATGAGCGTGAAGACTTTGCGAGAACTTTATTTGGTATTGTTACAACGACACAAGAAACTTTGGAATATTGGGAGGAATGAAAGGGAAGATTGATGTTTGATTAACTATAGTTTTCGATAGACTTCTACATAAATTAAAATATTGTAAAATGGACATTCTTGACCATATAGTAATTTTTTTACTCTAGAATACAGGTGTTTTTGTAGTGTATTTAACGTTTTTGAATCATTCGTATCACATATGAGGTTTGGGAAAAAGAGAGGATAAGAAGACAGGTTTGTGAAGTTTGATACAAAGTACCTAAATTGGGATGTGCGATAGATAGGGATAAGAAAGGAAGAAAAAGCAATGAAACAGATACAGGGCGGCGTGACTGCCGCAAAGGGTTTTGAGGCAGCAGGCACAGCGGCAAACATAAAATATAAGGACAGGATGGACATGGCGCTGATCTACAGCAGTGAACCGTGCAGAGCCGCGGGGACGTTCACGACAAACGTGGTGAAAGCGGCGCCTGTCCTGTGGGACAAGGAGATCGTGGATAACAGCCCTTACGCGCAGGCGGTGGTGGTCAACGCGGGGATTGCGAATGCGTGTACGGGAAAGCAGGGCATAGATTACTGCCGCGAGGAGGCGCAGACGGCGTCCGGACTGCTGAACATTCCCGAAAATGCTGTGCTGGTAGGGTCTACGGGTGTGATCGGTATGCAGCTTCCGATGGACCGCATCAACGAGGGGATCCGAAAGCTCGCGGCGGTTAAGGACAGTTCGCTCGAGGCGGGGACGACCGCGTCAAAGGCGATCATGACGACGGATACAGTTAATAAAGAGATCGCAGTCACCATCGAGCTTGACGGTAAGACAGTTACCATCGGCGGCATGAGCAAGGGTTCGGGCATGATTCACCCGAATATGTGCACGATGCTCGCCTACATCACGACGGACGCGGCGATCAGCAAAACGCTCCTGCAGGAGGCATTGAGCAGCAGTATTGTTGATTCCTTCAATATGATATCGGTCGATGGCGATACATCGACAAACGATACCTGTCTGGTGCTGGCAAACGGTCTGGCGGGCAACGCTGAGATCGCGGAAAAGGGCGAGGCATATGACAGATTCTGTGAGGCGCTTCATTTTGTCAATACCTGGCTTGCGAAAAAGATGGCAGGGGACGGCGAGGGCGCGACGGCTTTGTTCGAGACGACGGTCGTCAATGCCGCGACAAAGCAGGAAGCGAGGATCCTGGCAAAGTCGGTGATCGGTTCGAGTCTCTGCAAGGCGGCGATCTACGGTCATGATGCGAATTTTGGCAGGTTTTTGTGCGCGCTCGGGTATTCGGGTGTGCAGTTTGACCCGGAGAAGGTGGAGCTTTTCTTTGAGAGCAAGGCTGGAAAAATGCTGATCTACAAGGACGGCGCGGCGACGGACTACAGCGAGGACGAGGCGACGAAGATATTGTCGGAGCCGGAGGTCACGGTGCTCGTCGACATGAAGATGGGCACAGAGACTGCGACGGCGTGGGGCTGCGATCTGACGTATGACTATGTGAAGATCAATGCGGATTATCGTTCGTAGGAACTGAGAAGGTATAACGCAGACAGAAGACTGTTCAATGGTCTGATCGACAGGTTTGGCAGTCTTGCAGAGTAGGACAAAAGTATTATACAAAACAGATCTTATAGAAAGGAATATGAAAAAATGAACGAACAGGATATGAACAAGGTTCTGTCAAAGGCGGAGGTCTTGATCGAGGCGCTTCCCTACATACAGAAATTTAACAGGAAATATATCGTCGTGAAGTACGGCGGGAGCGCCATGAGCAATGAGGAGCTGCAGAAAAACGTTATCAAGGACGTGACGCTCCTGAAACTGGTTGGATTTAAGCCGATCATCGTGCACGGCGGCGGCAAGGAGATCAGCCGCTGGGTGGAAAAGGTCGGCATGGAGGCAAGGTTTGTGAACGGTCTGCGCGTCACGGACGATGCGACCATGGAGATCGCGGAGATGGTGCTGAACAAGGTCAACAAAAGCCTTGTGACGATGGTGCAGGAGCTCGGCGTGAAGGCTGTGGGCGTCAGCGGGAAGGACGGCGGTCTGCTGAAAGTGGATAAAAAGTACGCGGACGGACAGGACATCGGTTTTGTGGGAGATATCCGGGAGGTCAACCCCAAGGTGCTGTTTGACCTGATCGAGAAGGATTTTCTGCCGATCGTCGCACCGATCGGGCTTGACGACAATTTTCAGACGTACAATATCAATGCGGACGATGCGGCTTGCGCCATCGCAAAGGCTGTGGGCGCGGAGAAGCTCGCATTTCTGACCGATATCGAGGGCCTGTATAAAGATATCAATGACAAGTCTTCCTTTATCTCGAGGATCTCGGCATCGCAGGCGGAGCAGCTGATCGAGGACGGCTTTATCGGCGGCGGTATGCTGCCGAAGCTCGGCAACTGCACCAGCGCGATCAAAAACGGCGTAAACCGCGTGCATATCCTTGACGGGCGGATCCCGCACTGCCTGCTGCTGGAGATCTTCACCAGAAACGGCATTGGTACGGCGATCGTCAAGGACGAGGATCTGGAACACATGGATAAGGAAGTATAACAGGTGCAGTAGTGAATGGGATAGATGGAGATCAGACTATGAATATGAAAGAATACATTGACGAGGCAGAGTCCGCGCTGCTTCACACGTACAACCGTTATCAGATCGTGTGGGATAAGGGCGACGGTATGTACCTGTACGATATCGAGGGAAAGAAATATCTTGATTTCGTGGCGGGGATCGCGGTGTTTGCGCTCGGATACAATAACAAGGCATACAATGATGCGCTGAAGGCACAGATCGACAAGGTGATCCACACGTCAAACTATTATTACAATATTCCGGCGATCGAGGCGGCGAAGAAGCTCAAGAAGATCTCCGGCATGGACCGCGTCTTTTTCACGAACAGCGGTGCGGAGGCGGTCGAGGGTGCCCTGAAGGCTGCGAGGAAGTACGCATTTTTGCGGGACGGGCACACGGATCACGAGATCATTGCCATGAACCATTCTTTTCATGGCAGGACTTTCGGCGCGCTGTCCGTGACGGGCAATCCGCATTACAGGGAGGCGTTTGAGCCGATGATCGGCAACGTTAAGTTTGCGGATTTCAATGATCTTGAGAGTGTTATGGAACAGGTGACGGACAGGACCTGCGCGGTCATCTTTGAGACGGTGCAGGGAGAGGGCGGTATCTATCCGGCGGAGGAGGCGTTCATGCGGCAGGTTCGGGCGCTCTGCGACGAGAGGGATATCCTGCTCATTCTCGACGAGATCCAGTGCGGCATGGGGCGGACGGGAATGATGTACGCGTGGCAGCGATACGGCATAAAGCCGGATATCATGACGAGTGCCAAGGCGGTCGGCTGCGGCGTTCCTGTCGGAGCATTCATGATGACGGAGCGCGTGGCGCAGCACTCCCTGACGAGCGGCGATCACGGTACGACTTACGGCGGCAATCCTCTTGCGTGTGCGGCGGTCTCCAGGGTGATCGATCTTTTTGAGGAACTGGATATCTTAAAAAATGTCAATGAGACAGGGGCTTATCTGTACGAAAAGCTGGATGCACTGCCGGCAAAGTATGATTTTATCAGGGCGCACAGGGGTGTCGGTCTGATGCAGGGGCTGGAGTGCGAAGGACCGGTGGGCGGCGTGATCAACAGGGCGGTTGAGAAGGGACTGCTGCTGATCAATGCCGGAACCAATATTATCCGCTTTATCCCGCCGCTGATCGTGTCAAAGGCAGAGGTGGATGATATGATCGGGATCGTTGATGCCTGCTTTGCGGAGGCGGGATCGGCGGACGCCTGATCTGAGTGTCCGCGGAAGCGGGCGAATGGGAGTTTGTGAATTGTCCGAAGGTTGATGCTGTCTGTATGGGGATGAAAGTGACAGTTCTGCAGGGCTGAACTGTCATGGACGGGCAGCAGGAGGGAGTTTATGAGATACAGTAGAATAAAAAAGAGGCTGCTATGGGCTGTGATCATACTGACTGTAGCGGCCATTTTGGCGGGGGCAGTATTTTTTTATCAGCGGCAGCGCGGTGAAAAAGGCGATTTGCTTTCGGAACACGGAAACCGCAAGGAGACGGTCAACCTGTGGTATACAGATGATGCACTGACGGATTACCTGAGCAGTAAGGCGTTGGAATTTTATGAGAACACAGATATCCGGGTGGTCGTGAGGCTGGTATCAGGGCTTGAATATCTTGAGGCGGTCAATGCGGCGAGTCTTGATGACGGGATCGATACGCCGGATCTCTACATCCTGAGCAATGACTCTCTCGAGAAAGCATATCTGGCAGGGCTGGCGACGCAGCTGCCGGACACGGCGCCCGTCTATGAGGAGCAGCTGTTTCCGCAGTCCGCGCGCGATGCGGTGCAGTACAATGGAAAGTATGTGGCCTGCCCGATGTATTTTGAGACGAGCGCACTGCTCTACAACAAGACGTATTTGCAGCAGATCGCAGATGAGGCAGAGCAGCTCATCCCTGCCTCGATCGTGGATATCCTGACTTATGCGGATCAGTATTCGACGCCGGAGAATGTCGAGTATTTCTTCCGCTGGGATGTATCGGATATTTTTTATAATTATTTTTTCATAGGCAATTATATCTCGGTAGGCGGGGCGGCGGGGGATGACAAATCCCTGATCGACATCTACAATACAGAATCGGTGTCCAGCCTGAAGGTGTATCAGGAGATGAACCAGTTCTTTTCCATCGATACCAAGGAGACGAATTACGACACGATCATGCAGGAGTTTCAGGAGGGGAAGACGATCTACACCATCGCGACGAGCGACTGTATCAGAAGGCTTGACGAGGCGGCCAGGAACGGTGCGTTTGGCTATGAATACGGGATCGCGAAGCTGCCGGACATCAATCAGGAGCTCGCGACCAGGGGGATGTCTGTGACCAACGCGCTCGTCATCAACGGGTATTCGGAGCACAAGGAGGCGGCCGGGCGTCTGATGGAATATCTGATTAGGGATGCAAACGCCGATCTGTATGATATGACAGGCAAGCTTTCATCGGTGATCCGGGATACCTATGCAAGTGAGCACGAAGCAGCCTTTATGGAAAATTATATGGAGTCCGTGCCGATACCGAAGATGCTGGAGACTGGAAACTTCTGGGTGGAGCTTGAGATCTGTTTTGCAAAGGTCTGGGGCGGGGAGGATGCGAATGCGCAGCTTCGGAAGCTCTCCGAGCAGATCAGGACGCAGCTGGCAGGGGAGGCTGTGGCGGAGGAGCCCATCGAGGATCCGCAGGTCGAACTGCTGCCGGCAGTGGAGTATGAGGAGGGCACTGGCGAGCTGGATGTCACGCCTGAGGCTTAAATTTTCACAGATTATAGAATAATTTTCTTGAATAATCCAATCATAATTGTAACGGAGGTTTACGATTATGATTGGATTTTTGATTGCCCTGTTATCAGGGGCGCTGATGAGTGTGCAGGGAGTGTTCAACACGAAGGTGACGGAGGCGTCGAGCATGTGGGCGGCAAATGCGTTTGTGCAGTTCACGGCATTTCTGGTGTGCATCGCGGCGTGGCTGGCAGTGGACAGGACGTCTTTTCGGGAAGTGCTTGCCGTGGAACCTAAATATGTACTGCTCGGCGGCGCCATCGGGGCGTTTATCACGCTGACCGTCATCAGGAGCATGGATGCACTGGGGCCTGCCAAGGCGGTGATGCTCATTGTCATCGCACAACTGATTGTCGCGTACCTGATAGAACTTTTGGGGCTGTTCGGTGTGGAGAAACAACCGTTCCGCTGGCAGAAAGTCATCGGCGCGCTGGTCGCCATCGGAGGATTTATGCTGTTTAAGTGGGAGTGAGAGGTTGTGGAAAAGGGAGAAATCCTGTATAGTGTTATATGAGAGAAACCACAGGCTGCAGGCCGGTTCCTGACACGGATTCCGGAGGGGGACTGGCCGGCGCGGTCTGTGTCATATACAATAACGAAGAAGGGGATCAAGTACCATGAGATTACTACATATATCGGATCTTCATATCGGCAAGCGGGTGAATGAGTTTTCGATGATCGAGGATCAGAAATACATCCTGCGCCAGATCCTTGCGATCGCGGATGACCAGCAGGCAGACGGTGTGATGATCGCGGGAGACATCTATGATAAGCCGGTGCCGTCCGCGGAGGCGGTCCAGGTGTTTGACTGGTTTCTGACAGCGCTGGCGGATCGCGGCAGACAGGTTTATGCGGTCAGCGGAAACCATGATTCTGCGGAGAGGATCGCGTTTGGCGCGCAGCTCATGAGTGGGAGGGGGGTATTCGTGTCGCCTGTCTATCAGGGGGAGACGGCTGTGTTCTCAGTGCAGGATGCCTATGGCGAGCTGTGCATTTATCTGCTGCCGTTTGTGAAGCCTGCTGTGGTGCGCCATGCCCTGGAGGGTGCGCCGGACATGGATCCAAATGCATTGCCGGAGAGCTATCAGGATGCGGTGCGCCTGGCTGTGGAACGCATGGGCGTGGATGTCCGTAAGCGCAATGTGCTGATCGCACACCAGTTTGTGACAGGCGCCGGCAGGTGCGATTCGGAGGAGGTGTCTGTAGGCGGCCTGGACAATGTCGACGCGGATGTGTTCGATGTGTTTGACTATGTGGCGTTAGGCCATATCCACAGTCCGCAGCACTTAAAGCGGGAGACTGTTCGCTACTGCGGGACGCCGTTAAAATATTCATTTTCGGAGGCGGAGCAGCACAAGTCCGTCACGGTGGTGGAGCTTGGGGAGAAGGGGCAGGTCGGGATCTCCACTGTGCCTTTGATACCGCTGCACGATATGCGCAGGATCCGCGGCACGTATCTGGAAGTGACGGCGCGCAGTTTTTATCAGGATATGGACACGGAGGACTACGTGCAGATCACGCTGACCGACGAGGAGGACATCCCGGACGGCCTGCAGAAGCTGCGCATCATCTATCCGAACCTGATGCGGCTCGAGTATGACAACAGCCGGACGAAACAGAACCGTTTCATAGAGTGCGCTGAGGAGACCAGGCAGAAGTCAGAACTGGAACTGTTTGCGGAGTTTTATGAGCTGCAGAATAACCGGCCGATGAGCGGTGAACAGTCAGCGTTTGCCGCACAGCTGATCGGGGAATGTAAGGAGCTTTAACGTGTCTGGGATACGAAAGGAGGAGAGGCATAGATGAAACCGGTAAAGCTGATCATGAGTGCTTTCGGGCCATATGCGGGAAATACGGAGATTGATTTTGAACGGCTTGGCGGACAGGGGCTGTACCTGATCACCGGGGATACTGGCGCGGGGAAAACGACGATCTTTGACGCGATCGTGTTTGCCCTGTATGGGGAGGCGAGCGGCGATGTGCGCAAGGCGGATATGTTTCGCAGCAAGTATGCAAAGGAGGAAGTGCCGACATATGTTCTGCTTATATTTGAGCATCAGGGGAAGCGCTACCAGGTGAAACGCAATCCTGAGTATCTGCGTCCCAAGGGAAGAGGGACAGGGTACACGACGCAGAAGGCGGAGGCGGAACTGGTCTATCCTGATGACCGCACGCCGGTCACGAGATCAAAAGAGGTGACAAGGGCGGTGACAGATCTGATCGGTCTGGACAGGAAGCAGTTCACGCAGATCGCGATGATCGCGCAGGGGGATTTCCAGAAGCTTCTGCTGGCAGGAACGGAGGAGCGGGGGAATATCTTCCGCCAGATCTTCAAGACAGGGCTGTATCAGACACTGCAGGGCAGACTCAGGGACGCAGTCAGGGAGCAGTGGGTGGAATACAGCGAATTGAAGCGGAGCATCAGCCAGTATATGGACAGCATCGTGTGTGCGCAGGACACGCCCGCTGCGGAGAAAATGCGCAGGCTCCGCAAAGAAAGATTCGACGGAAGGGTCGGTGAGGGACTGGAGGTGCTGGGGCAGCTCTGTGCGGAGGATGAAGCTGCACTGAACGAGCTGGATGGGCAGATCGAAGCGCTGGACCAGCAGATCGAGAAGGAAAACCAGCTGATCGGGAATATCCATAAGATCCGGCAGCAGCAGGAAGAATTGTCCAGGAACCAGGAAGCGCTGGCACAGCTCGAGCCGCAGATGCAGCAGATCGCCGAACAGTACCATGAGGCGGAGCGGAATGCAGCAGAGGGCGAGCAGCTCGCGGTTGGGATCAGGAAGCAGCAGGAGAATCTGGCGCTGTTTGACAGGCTGCAGCAGGAGCAGGAAGCGCTTGCCGGGATCAAAAGGACGATCAGTCAGGAGACCATACATAAGCAGGAACTGGAGGAACACCGGTGTCTGTTGGAGACATCGCTGCAGGCGGATTCTGAAGGATTGAAAAAACTCTCTGGTGCAGGAGAGGAGAAGGCGCGCCTGGAAAACAATAAGGATAAGATAAACCTGCAGATCGGGAGTCTGCATCAGCAGCAGAGCGGCTGGGAGCGCGAGATCACACGTCAGAAGGAGAAAGAGCAGAGCATCAGCAGAGAGCAGGAAGAGACAGCACAGCTTGCGGCAAGCATCGCACAGCTGCAGGAACAGATCGCACAGCTGTCAGACAGGGAGGAGATGCTTGGCGAGACAGAGGATCTGCAGGGAAGATTCGCGGAGCAGAAGAGATCTCTGCAGGCGGTGCAGACACAGCAGGAGGAAAATCAGGACCGGATGCGGCAGCTTGCAGAGACCATTGAGAAACTGCAGAGGGATGCGGCAGCGCTTGGTGAGGCGCAGGCACAGCGCAGAGAGGCGCTCGAACATCTGAAAAATGCGGGGGAGATGGCGTTCCAGTGGCAGAGTAAGACGGAACAGGCACGAAAACAGCTCGCAGTATTTGAGGAGGAGCAGAACCAGCTGAACGCACTGCAGCAGGATGCGGCAGAACGCAGCGCGGCATATCAGAAAGTGCAGGAGCAGGCGGCGGAGCATCAGAAGCGTCAGGCGCTCTGGCGCGATGCGTGGGAGCAGGTGAAGGATGCGGATACCCGCAGGCTGAAACTGGGGCAGGATCAGGATGACCTGGCGGCACAGAAGCAGGATTGCAGAAAGCTGACCGATGAGATCCGGCATTTGGAGAAACAGGAAAATGAGCTGCGCGCGGCACAGGAGGCGTACCGGCAGGCATCGGAGGAGAAGGAGCGGATCAGCGCAGACTACAGGGATACAGAGCAGCGCTTTCTGGATGCGCAGGCGGGAATGCTCGCGCGCGAATTAAAAGAAGGGGCATGCTGTCCTGTGTGTGGGAATACGCACCATCCCAGCCTGGCGCAGATGCCCAAGGCGGCACCGGAGAAAGCGGAGGTCGAACAGAAGAAAGCACTGCTCACAGAGGTGGAAAAGAGGGCAGAAGGACTCAGCGTCACGGCAGGACATCTCAATGGACAGATTATAAAACAGAAGCAGGCAGTATCAGAGCTGGCGGAACGTGTCTGGGGCAGCGGTATCGATATTTTGAAACTGCAGGAACAGCTTACCGACAGAGAACAGCAGCTCAAAGCGGCAGGAAAAAAGCTTGCGGCGGCAGTGAAAAACGCAGAAAAGGACCAGATCCGAAAGGAGGAGCTGGACAGACAGATCCAGGAAGGGGAATCGGCGCGCAGCAGGCTGGATGAACAGCTGCAGCAGGAAAGTCAGGCGTTTGCCACATCACAGGGAAAATTGGAAGAGAAGCGCCGCCAGTGGGAGCAGATGCTCTCAGAACTGCAGCTTCCCGACACGGTAGGCGGGGAAGCGCAGGAGATGATGGAATATCTGCGGTCGAGGCTGGAGGCGTGTGAGACCCGGTCCAGACAGGCAGCGGCGGACAAAAGGCGACAGGAACAGCTCAGCGGTGAGGCAGAGCGCTGTGAGGAGGAGAGAACGCGGCTGCAGGAACAGCTCAGCGGACAGATGACACAGCGGGCAGAATGTGCCGGGCAGGATCAGACACTGCGAGGACAGATCTTAAACGAGTTGGACAGCTTCGGGAAACTGTGTGAAGAAGCAGAAGTGCACCTTGGGCAGATCAAGGAGCTTGGGGCAGGATCTGCAAAGAAGGCAGAAGCTGGAAAAATAAAACAGCAGACGCTGCAGTCTGCACTTTCTGCCATAAATGATTATGAAAAAAGGCTTTCTGAGGGTGCACAGGCGCTGACAAAGACGATCGGATTCCGCAGACAGCTCGAGCGTGAGCACATACAGAAGCAGGAGATATTGTCAGAAAAGACTGCAGTGACAGCCCAGCTGGAGAAGGAGCTGGAAGGGATCAAAAGCCTGCGGAGCGAGAAGGCACGGCAGCTTTTTGCGAGTCTCTGTGCGCAGGAGCTGCAGCCTGACGGCACAGCTCCACGGACTGCAGAGATGTCAGAGGAGCTGCTGCGCGATACGGCCATCCGCATCGCGCAGCAGCTGGAAGATCAGCTGGACGCATTGTCAGAGGAGCTGGAACAGAACCGGGAGAAGCTCCTGAAAAAGGAGCTTCTGGAACAGAAGATACCGGAGACAGAGCAGAATATGAAAGCGGTGGTTCATGATATACAGAAGGCGGAAGTCTTCCTGACAAAGCTGTCTGAGAAGAAAGCCGCCGGGATAAAGGGGATCGACAGCCTGCAGGAACAGCTGGGAGCAGAGTCCAGGGAGGCGGTCGGGCAGAGGATCCAATCCCTGATCGAACATAAACAGGCGCTGGAAAAGGCGTTCCAGACAGCAAAGGAACAGTATGAGGCGTGCAGAGACCGCTGCGGACGTCTCTCAGCGACGGTTGAGACCCTGCGAAAGCAGCTTGAAGCGGCAGGTGATATGGTGGACATGCAGGAGGAGGACGTGCTTGCGCGGCGGGAAAAGTGGCAGCAGGACAAGAGGGAGCGGAACGGACAGCGCGATCAGAAGAAAACAGCTGTTTCTACCAACCGCGGTATTTTTGAGAAGGTGACAGCAAAGCAGGAGAATATCCTGGCAGTCGAAAAGAGATATATCTGGATGAAGGCGCTCTCTGACACGGCAAACGGCACACTGAGCGGCAAGCAGAAAGTGGAGCTCGAGACTTATATCCAGATGACCTATTTTGACCGCATCCTGCGGCGGGCAAACCTGCGGCTGATGACGATGAGCGGCGGCCAGTATGAGCTGAAGCGTGAGACCGACAGCGAAAACCGCAGGGAAAAGGCCGGGCTGGAGCTCTGCGTGATCGATCACTACAATGCGACTGAGCGCAGTGTAAAGACACTGTCTGGCGGTGAGACCTTTGAGGCGTCGCTCTCGCTTGCCCTCGGCCTGTCGGACGAGATCCAGTCCTATGCCGGAGGGATCCAGGTGGACTGCATGTTTGTGGATGAGGGCTTTGGCTCGCTGGATGAGGAGGCGCTCAGACAGGCGATGAAGGCGCTGGTGCAGCTGACCGAGGGCAACCGTCTGGTCGGTGTGATCTCCCATGTCTCCGAGCTCAAGGAGCAGATCGAGCGCAGGATCGTCGTCACAAAAAGCCGCGGCAGGGACGGTGTGAGCAGCAGCGTGGCAGTGGAATAAACAGAATTTCTGTATTTTTGCGATGGGAATTTAAACGCAGGGGGGCTATAATGATATAAAATGTTTTGTCTGTCAAGTCGAAAAGGAGGATACAAAAGTGAAAAAACGATTTTTGTCAGTTGTTTTAGCGCTGTGTCTGTGTATTTCTTCCCAGTCGGTGGCGTTTGCGATACAGGATACTGAAACAGAGATCAGCGAAGATGTGGACATGGAAACCGAAACAGAAACAGTAGAGACCACAGGCAAACTGGTACACGATACGGATACCGCTGTCATGGAGGAAACAGAAGAAGGAACAGAAATGGAGGAAGCTACAGAAGAACTGGAAACCAGTGATGATGTGGACGCGGATCTCCAGGAAATCCCGCCGCAACAGAAAAATGTTCCTGTGAAACCGTATATGGGCAGACCATCCGCACGTGAGAACGCGGTACCCACACCGGCGGAAGCCTATGCGGCAATGATCGCGTTGAAGGATCAGGATGCGTATAAGGAGGGAACCGCCTGGACCAATGAGGAGCCGTATTCCGATTCCAAAGGATACTATCGCTGGAAGGGCGGGTCTCTGGGCGGGACGAACATCGCTGCAGTGGGGTGCGTAGCGTTTGCTTTCATACTCAGCGATGAGGCATTTGGCAGTCTGCCTGCCAGGATGTATGCACTGGGCGGGTTTGAATATGAGGACATAAAAGCCGGAGATATCCTGCGGGTAAACAATGACGCCCATACTGTGATCGTACTTGAAGTGAGTGACAGCGGCGTGGTGGTCGCAGAAGGGAACATCAGTGCAGGAGATCACAGAGGTAAGGTTCATTGGGGACGGGGGATCTCCAGGGCTGAGGTGATGAGCAGTACCAGTCATTATATCACCCGTTACCCGGAAAACTATACGGCGCCGGATGATCCGGAGGCAGATAAAGAGATCGCCCAGGGATCGCTTGGAGGGCTCACATGGAGTCTGACAAACGCGGGCACGCTGACTGTTTCCGGCAGCGGCGCTATGCCGGATCACAGCAGTGCCAGTGAACAGCCGTGGAATGCATATGGCAGCAAAATCCGTAAGGTTGTGATCGGGAATGGCGTTACCAGCATTGGTTCCTGTGCTTTTTGGGGCTGCGGGGTTCTGGGTGCAGAGATTCCTTCCAGCGTGAAGGTCATTGGCAATAGTGCTTTCAAGGATACCGGGATCCTGTCTGTAAAGATTCCCTCCAGTGTGAAAACGATCGGTGACAGTGCATTTGAAAATTGTCAGAGTCTCAGTTCGGTGACTGTCCCTGAGGGGGTGGAAACGATCGGGCAGAGCGCTTTTCATGCCTGCACAGGCCTCACGTCCATTTCTCTGCCCGCCAGTATCGGGAAGGTGGGAAGCTCTGCATTTTCTGCATGCCAGAAATTGACAAGTGCGACGTTTGCTCCTGGCAGCGGGCAGGTAACGATGGGCGATAATATCTTTACGCAATGTTACTATCTGCTGAGCGTCAAGTTGCCTGAAAATATAGACTGCATCGGGGAAGGGATGTTCCAGAATTGCGGGATGCTCGCCGGAGTGGAGATTCCACAGGGCGCGGAAAGTATTAAAACGTGGGCTTTTGCTTCCTGTTCAGGCATGTCAGTTGTCGTGATCCCGGACAGTGTAAAGACAATTGGAACAGCCGCGTTTGCGAACTGTCCTCTGACGGATATATATTTTACCGGCGACGAGGCTCAGTGGAAAGCCATCACTAAGCAGGGTGACACGGCATCGGCAGTGCTGAAGGCGACGATACATTACAATTATGTTCCCGCCACGAACCCCGATCCCGGTGAAGGGGACGATGACGATAATGATGATGGCAGCACTGGCGACAATAACGGGCAGAAACCCGGAGATCTCTCCAGTGACAGCAGATCCGATAAAAGGGATGCAGATAAAGACGACTCCGGCCGGGACAACACAGACGCGCAGGCAGCTGCAAGGACATGGAAGCCGACAACGCCTGATGAAGTCAGGCGGTATGCCTGTGTGGGCAGGGAATCCATCCGCTGTACCCTGCCGGAAGACAATGCCTATCCGGTCGATATAGAGAATGCAGTGCAGGGACCGATGTGTTTCCGGTCTTTTGAGGCAGTCCTTGGGGAGTACACGATCGGCAGAACCTACAACATATATGCGGATTCCAAAACAACCTACAGCACAGAGCAGAAAATAAAGCTCACCATCAGGATCCCGTCAGCCCTCTACAGAAAAGATCGGGAGTACAAGATGATCTGTGTCACAAAGGGCGGCCAGCCGATCGTCTATGAAGATCTGGACAGCGACCCGGAGACGATCACGATCGAGACGGATAAATTTCACGCGTACGCGCTGATCTATAAATAGAGAGGATCGTCATGCAGCAGATCCTAATCATACCCGATGAATAAGATCTGGCTGCCAGTCCGCGTGATGGATTTGCGCGCGCCGGCGTAGAGCTGCATCTGCGATAGGATCCCGGCATTTTGGGCATCGATGCTGTCCAGATCGAGGACAATGCAGCGGCGGCCATCGATCACGGTCTCCTCGAGCCAGTCGGTGTCGACATCAAACAGGATATCACTGTATTTTTCAAGCCGCTTCTCGATGATGCGCTTGACGGTGGACTTCAATACGTTCTGTTCGCGGCAGTCAGATGACTGCCGCGCTGTTGTTGTGGAAGCTGCACGGTATGGATCAGACGGTTTTGGGCTCTCGGACCGATCAGGCAGGGATCCGTCAGCGGATCCTGCGGCGCCGCGCAGGGCTTCGCCCTGTATGCGTGCGCGAAGCTGTGCGATATACTCTTCTTTTGCGGTATCCCTGAAAGCATCTACAGATCTGCCTTTATAGCAGAGTGCACCCTGCGGGGAGATGGAAAATGCTGTGATGCTATCCTCCAGAACGGGCAGGCCGATCCAGATGCCATGGTCTAAATATTCCCGGATATAATACATGCATACCAGCGTGGCGTCTGAGAGCATATATTCCTCTTTTTCCGGATCGGCGATCTTTAAGAACAGACAGAATCCCTGTTTGTCCTGCATGTCGATCTGATGCACGGGGAGCTGTCCGCTCTGGAGCAGATTGTGGATATCTGAGAGATACAGGATATGCATTTCCCTGTACTCGTCCAATTCCTGTATTTTTTCAAATGGGATATTTTTTGCCTCGTTTGCGTAGACCAGACCGAAATCGTACGCCTGTGCGTAGTAGGTCAGCTCATATCTGCGGTTTCCCTTGTTGATCTCGGCGATCGGAATATCGTTTTGCAGGTCTCTTTGCAGGGTCTGGTTCAGCCATGTACGCAGCAGGATCTTTGACTTCTGTGTCAGGGGGCTCTCGTCGTAGCAGCAGTTTGCGTTTGCGGAGTCCATATAATTTCTGAAAAAACGGTGTGTTGTGGTGGACTTGTCCCCGGCGACAAGCTGCAGGTTTCCCCCGCAGCCGCAGGTGCAGAACAGCCGGTGCTCGCGGCTTGCCCTGCGCACCTCGCGAAACAGGCGCGAATCATTGTTCATGTAGTGGATCTCATCATTGCTGTACTCGACCGTGACCAGCTCGTCGATGTACAGGATCCGCTCCCGGCGGTCATCATCGACGTAGATACATTCTGTTTTCATAGGTATACTCCATCATTTATTTAATTTTCTTCTGTGATAAAAAAATGATACCATATTTTGGGGGATCCGTGTAGCTTTTTGCGGTGTTATTTTGTATATCTGGTGAAGGGGGTGCAAAATGAAATCTATGCATAGAGAAAAAGATAGGACTTCCTTTTATGAGGAGGTCATCAGGAGAAACTCGGAGACAGTCTATAGGCTGGCTTACGCTCTCGTCAGGACACGGGCTGATGCGGATGACATTTACCAGGAGGTGTTTCTGCGCTATGTGCGCAAAACGCCTGCATTTGACAGCGCGGAGCATGAAAAAGCGTGGTTTATGCGGGTGACGATCAACTGCTGCAGGAATTTCTGGCGATCGCCGTGGATGCAGAGAAGGAGTGCACTGGAGGGCGACGCGCTGGAGCGGGAGGCATCGGGAGCGGACATGTTTTATGAAGCAGCGGATGAAGACCGGCTCTTGATCGAGACCGTCAAACAGCTGCCGGAGAAGTACCGCGTTGTCATTCACCTGTTTTATTATGAGGATCTGTCCGTCGAGGAGATCGGGCGGATCACAAAGTCAAAGGCATCTACTGTAAGGACGCGGCTGACAAGGGCGAGAAGGGAGCTAAAGAGCCTGTTGCAACAAGAAGGAGGGGATTTTCATGTTCAGGGACAGATATAAAAATGCATACGATACGATCACACCGCCGATGGAGCTTGTGTCAGACACGCTTCGTAAAGTGCAGTCGGGCGGCGGGGCATCTGTCAGAAAGCGCTTTGCTGTCAGGATGTCGATCGCAGCGGCTGCGGCGGCTGTGTGTCTTGTGATGGCAGTACCGGTTTGTGCGGCGCATATTCCGGCATTTTATCAGATCGTGGAGTACGTTTCGCCTGCGATGGCGGACCGCCTTATCCCGATCGAAAAGAGCTGTACCAGCCAGGGGATCACGATGCAGGTGGAAGCGATTGATATCGAGGGAAACGAGGCGGACATTATCTTATCGCTGCGGGACGCGGAGAACAGCGGGCAGGATCTGGTGCACGGTGCGATGGATCTGTTTGACAGTTATGGGCTGTCTGACTATACAAATGACAGCGTGATCGGGGGCTGCTGTTTCCTGACTTATGAGGAGGCGGAGGACAAGGCGTATTTCCAGGTGATGCTTCAGGCGGACAGTGCGTACCAGTCAGATAAACTCCAGTTCCGGGTCAATTCTGTTCTGTGCGGCAATTATAATGAAACGAAGGACGTTGACCTGTCAGGGACTGTTTACACAGCAGAGACAAAGACAGTGACGCTGAACGGCAGCGGCGGTCCGCTGAATGAGGATATGCTGCCGGATTTTTTAAAGAAGATTCCGGCGACAGCGGAGGATCCCAGACCAAGAGTGAAGGTGCTGGATCTGATGAGTGTTTCGGACTGTGCAGCTGATGATTTTACGGTGATGGGTACCGCATATGAGGACGGTGTGCTGCGTGTCCAGGTATGCATGGGGGACAACTCACGATCAGACCGGCATGTGGAGTTATTCCTGCGGGATCCGGACGGGAATGAGCGGTACGAGGATCACAGCGTGAGCTGGCATGAGGAGGTTGGCGGCGCCAGATACCAGATTTATGAATTTTGGTTTCTGGAGGATATCGCGGACATCGCGGATTATTCCATGTACGGCATTTTCCACTATTCCGGTGAACTTGTGGAGGGACCGTGGCAGGTCACATTCCGCGTGGAAGGGGATTGACAGATAAATCTGCACCACATTGCCTGCAGGTGTGACAGGGGGCAATGTGGTGTTTCTTTTTCTGTGATGTCTTCGCAGAGCTCCTCTAAATGTTTAATCTTCTTCACTGGAAATTCCGTATGCGATCAGCAACTGCCTTTGATAATCCGGATCTGCGATCGCGCGCTTTAAGTCCTCCATGCGGTTCTGCTTTAGTAAAGTGGCATAGAGCGTATTGATCTCATATGCCATTTTTTCGCGTCCGCGTTTTTCCCCACGTTTTTCGCCAATGATGATACCTCTGTTTTCTATTCTGTCTAATACTTCGCTCATATTGATGCCCTCCTTCTTCTCTTCCTTCTGCAAGGTATGCAGCACTTCCTCATAACGGTCATCCCCCTCGAGTGCCTGCATCAGTTTCAGAAATTCGTCCACATGTCTGATCTCCTGCGGGCTGGGGATATAATCTATATTCTTGCGTTTATTGATGAAGTATTCCGCGATGATACGGAAATCACTGTGGAAGTAGTCGAGTTTGTCATCCAGAAAGGCGACTTCCACAAGATTGATCTTATAGTCATTTACAAATGGTTTCAGTTTCTTTGGGATCTTTAGGCACTCATATAAGTGTGTGGGCTTGTTCCAGCGTGTTGATCCAAAATATAGTATGATGGTGATTACCGGATACCTGGGTTTATCCTGCTCTGTTCTGGTCAGCTGTCCCCTGTATGCTGCGCCGTCATACCCGATCAGGCGGATCGGAGCGAACGGATCCGGATCTGTCTGGTGCTCCAACCCGTATAATGCGAAAATGATCTTGTGCGGGATCCAGTGTTTGGTCACATCGCGCTCCTGTTCATGAATCTGATTGTTGAACTTGTACTGGCTTTTGTCCTTGGTGTTCTGCAGGTCGTTTTCGAGAACAACCTGTTCGCCGTCAAACAGGACACCGTTAATGATATCGGCAAATACATCGTTTAGTCGGCGAGTATTTTTTCCGTGATGTCTTTTGTACCCATTCGCAGAGCTCCTTGATCATATAGTAACATATTTTACGTTGATTTGCCATAATATTTGAAACGGTAAATATATGTTCTGATAGCAGTGTATCAAACGAAAGTTCGGTTGTCAATATAATATTCAAATATTTGTTCGAAGAAAATGCAATTTCTATCTATCATGCTGGGTTCATATATATTGATTACAGAATGGTAATAGCATATTCAAAATTACATAAGGATCCTTAAAGAAAATGGTCAATACAGCCTTCAGAAGTTATTTGATCGTGGAGCAGCTATCATAAAGAAATTTGTTCAGAATAGTTGGGATTGGTAATAGTATTTGAAAATGGTAAGATAATAAGGGATGCAACATTCTGTGTAAATTGTTGCATCCCTTGCTTACACTCTATATATCGGTGGGGGGCTTTTAAAACTTTAGCTTTTTCTGCAATATTTTTAAATATTTTACACACAGGGAACATTATCCAAGTCAGCAGAGAAGTTATCATCTGGCTACAAGGTAAACCGCGCAGCGGATGACGCGGCAGGTCTTGCGATTTCCGAGAAAATGAGAAAACAGATCAGAGGTCTCTCACAGGCATCTGCAAATGCAGAGGACGGTATCAGCGCAGTGCAGACAGCAGAGGGTGCTCTGACAGAAGTTCATGACATGTTACAGCGTATGAATGAGCTTGCAACAAAGGCGTCAAACGGTACAAATGCATTGTCTGACCGCCAGACGATCCAGGATGAGGTTGACCAGCTTCTGACAGAGATCGATCGTGTAGCAGAGACGACCAAGTTCAACGAGACCTATCTCTTAAAGGGTGACAAGGATACTGTCAAGAAGTATGTGAACGCGAAGGATGCCGGACTTGACGGTGTATTGTCAGAGGGCGCAACGAAGGCAACTTTCACAATGAGCACTTTGAAGGTAGGCGATACCGTACAGATCGCAGGCAAGACATATACGATTGGTGAGTATAGTTCGGATGCGGCAGGAGAAGTATTGAAGAATGATGGCAGTGGCGATGTTCAGACTGCGGCTGTAGAGGGTAAATACAATCGTATTGTAGCTTCTCTTCAGCAGGCCAAAGTAGGCGAGCAGATTACGCTTGATGGAGTACAGTACACAGTAGTTGCTGACAAAAAAATGGAAACCGGAAATGGTGGTAAGCCTGTTACCTCTGTAGAAAATGCGGATAAGAATGAATTGTCAATCACATCTATCACCAACAAGATTCATGAAGGAAGCCATGCGATTTACAAGGGTGTAAATTATTATGCTATGCAGGACAGAGTGGATCCGACGAAGGGTGGAGATCCTACAGATCCTGCGCAGATCAATGGTGTACCTAATGGTGTTGATGATAATAACACCAATGTTATTACGGCACATAAGGCATATCAGATGATTCAGAAGGAGCTGATTCTTGCAAACAATATAGGAACAGATGTTAAAGCGGCGGATGTAAAGACAGCTAATATTGCAGCGATTAAATCGGATGGCACAAAGGGCGCAGCAGTTGTTGCTACAGAGTTTGATAAGATAACAGCAGCAACAGAAGAAAATATTAATAAGCTCGCTTATGATAAGGCAAATAGCCCTAAGATTAGTTTCATCATCGAGAAAGGCCAGGTAAATGTCAAGGAAGACCTGAATTTCAGCCTCCACGTAGGTGCAGATGCAGACATGACCAACAAGATCGGCGTAGGCATCAAGGCACTCGACACAGCAGGTCTCGGGATCAAGGGTCTGAATGTAAAGGACACAACAGGCGCAGCGGCGACCTATGCGATCGACTCCATCGCGGACGCGATTGCAACCGTATCCTCACAGCGCTCACTGCTTGGAGCCGTTCAGAACCGCTTAGAGCACACGATCAACAACCTCGACAATGTAGTTGAGAATACGACATCTGCTGAGTCTGCAATCCGTGACACAGATATGGCGACAGAGATGGTGAAATACTCTAACGCGAACATCCTCTCCCAGGCAGGTCAGTCCATGCTTGCACAGGGTAACCAGTCCAACCAGGGCGTACTCAGTCTGCTTGGCTAAGCAATAGATAGAATCGGGCAGGGAAGTCTTTCCCTGCTCGATCTTTTCGGATGAAAAAGACGGGAATGTGCAATTTTTATGATGATTATTTGGTTACAGTTCAGCTTAGGACTTTGTACTACGCTGCAAAGTCCGTAAGAACGCGTAGAGGTTGAGATGCATCAAGCTATCGCGGAGCGATTTTGCATGGCTTGATGCGTAACAGTTCGGCAAGGCCGAACTGTTACATTATTTGTGAAAGAAAAAATGTAACAGGATTGACAAATACTCAGATCGTGGTAAAATAAATATAATTTTTGAAGGGAGGGTGCAGTATGAACGGCTTAGGTTATGTACCAGCGTGCAGCAGCAGTTCCATATCAAAAACGTGCAGAAAATCACGTTTACGGGATTACTGCGCCCTTTTTTGGTATTGTGAGGGCATTCTGCCTATCAGTTGAGAATGGACTGGCATAGATTGCCAGGATCTGATTTCACTGATCCGTATGGAATGCAAAAGCATGAAAAAATGTGAGATACCGCAGTAATTCCAGAACAGTTTGACCAGTATGTAAGATATCCGGTCGGGCTGTTTTTCTTATGCGCAGGCCCGTGCAGAGGAAATACGCCGCCAGTGCGGCGCACGGGTCGCGTGCACACGGCATTCAGAGGAAATGTATGCACGTGATCAGTATGTATGGGTTGATAGTTTCCCGGAAGCTTTGTGCACATCGGACAAAAGGCTGCCTGCCATAGCAGGTACAAAGAGACTCCGGGAGCCGATATGAAAGAAAGAGAGGGATTACAGTTGGCAGATCAGAAAAGAGATCAGATAAAAGATCATAGTAAAAATAAAAGAGAGTATCAAATAACAGACAGATTAAACCGGAATATCGTCTTAGACTACATCAACACATTCGTGACAAACCTGAACATGCAGAGCTCCATATGGGTGCTCTATCTGGCGTACTGCGGGCTGAATCTGGCACAGATCGGGCTTGTGGAGGGAATCTATCACGCGACGAGTATCGTGTTTGAGATTCCTTCCGGCGCGGTGGCGGATCTGATCGGCAGGAAAAAGAGTATGGTTCTGAGCAAGGTGTGCATTGCTGTTTCCTGCGTCATCATGCTCTTTTCCAGGAGCTTCTGGTTTTTCGCGCTGGGTTTTGTGATCCAGGCGCTGGGGAACAACCTCAATTCCGGTTCGGAGGAAGCGCTTGTGTACGACAGCATGAAATACGCGGGGCGCGAGGAGGAGTACTTACGCGTGAGCGGCAGGCTGAACATGATCATCGAAGTGTCGCAGGGGATCGCGACGGTTGCCGGCGGTATTCTGGCGGAGTTCTCCTATTTCTGGTGTTACGGCGCCTGCGTGGTGATCGCGGTGCTCGCACTGGTGCCGGTTCTGTGGATGACAGAGGCGCCTTACGCTGATGGAAAAGGATGTCCGGGATCGGTAGGGGAAGTGGTAAGGACGCATTTTGAGACATGTTTTGGGATCCTTCGTTCAGACCGTCGGATTCTGAATATCATCGTCTATTATTCTGTGCTGTTCGCGGCGCAGACGTTACTGTTTTTTTACAGTCAGCAGTACTTTTATGAGCTGGGATATAACAAGATCCAGATCAGTCTGATCATGCTGGTGGTGGGAGGCGTCTCCTGCGCCGGGGCTGTCATGAGTGAGCAGCTCTTTGAAAGATTCGGCACGAAGATCGGGGTGATCGGTGCATTTGTCATCGCCGCATCATTTCTGGCATATGGTTTTTGCAGGGTTTCTGTGTCGGTCCTGGCACTGGCTGCCGCGAGCTTTTTTAACTCGGTGCTCTATCCTGTGCAGTCGGAGCGGCTCAACAGTCTGATCCCGTCGGGACAGCGCGCGACGCTGATCTCTGTGAACAGCATGTTCTTCTCGGTCGCAATGATCCTGGTGTTTCCGCTCGCGGGCGCGCTGGCTGACATGTATGGGCTCACAGTAGTCCTTGTGGGGATCGGGCTGGCGCTGGCGGTGTTCACTGCTGTCTGGAATAAGGTATTGTAGACAGGGGGCGGCAAGGCTGAACTGGGATTCGCGCGTGTTTCTATTTGACTTTTCCATGCAATCGCCTTATGATAGGTTATAATACAGTAAATGGCAATATGGAAGAGGAGAATCCAGATGAAAAAAGTATTTATCGATGGAAGTGAAGGGACAACAGGTCTGCGTATCTTTGAGCGCTTTGAGGGAAGGGACGATATCGAGATCCTGAAGATCCCTTCAGAATTGCGAAAGGACACAGCGGAGATCAGGAAATACATCAACGCGTCGGACATCACATTTCTGTGTCTGCCGGATGCGGCGGCGCGGGAGGCAGTGGCGATGGTCGAGAACGATAACACGATCATCATCGACACGTCGACGGCACACCGCACGGAACCAGGCTGGGCGTACGGCTACCCGGAGCTTTCCGCGGCGCACCGCGAGGCGGTCAGGACCGGAAAGCGGATCGCAGTGCCCGGCTGCTATGCGACAGGTTTTATCACGATCGCATACCCGATGATCGCGCAGGGGATCCTGCCAAAAGATTATCCGGTTGCGGCGTTTGCGATGTCTGGCTACAGCGGGGCGGGCAGGAAGACGATCGCAGTGTACGAGGCGGACGGGCGGGACGTAGAACTCGATGCGCCGAGAGAGTACGCGCTTGGTCAGAATCACAAGCATCTGAAAGAAATGCAGAAGATCACGGGGCTGGAGAAGACACCACTGTTCTCGCCGCTGATCTGTGATTATTACAGCGGCATGGTGGTGACGCTGCAGTTCTATACGGATCTGCTGAAGGATAAGCCGACGCCGGAACAGGTACAGGCAATGTTTGCGGCATATTTTGATGGCGAACCGTTTGTTAAGGTGATGCCGTTTGGGAAGGAAGCCGACTACAATGGATTCCTGGCCGGAAATACGTGTTCTGGATGGGACGGTATCGAGATCTATGTGACGGGGAACGAGGACAGGCTGCTCGTCAGCACGCGGTTTGACAATCTTGGAAAAGGCGCGTCAGGTGCGGCGGTGCAGTGTCTGAACATCATTCTCGGGTGCGGGGAGAGCAAGGGATTAGTATTATGATTCAATTACCACAGGATTTCAGGATTCGGATGCAGGATATGCTCGGTGAGGCGTATCCTGCTTTCCTGCGCAGTTATGAAGAGGAGAAATATCAGGCGCTGCGGGTGAACGCGCTGAAGGGCACGGCAGAGGAATTTTTGCAAAAAATGCCGGCGGGCGGCCTGGGAGCCGTTGCGTGGGAGCAAAACGGATTTTATTACCGTCATGATGACGGTGGTCCTGCACCCGGCAGGCATCCGTTCCACGAGGCGGGGGTCTACTATATACAGGAGCCGAGCGCGATGGCGCCGGCGGCGTATCTGGAAGCGGCGCCTGGGGAGCAGGTGCTTGACCTGTGCGCGGCACCTGGGGGGAAATCGACGCAGATCGCCTCGTATATGCAGGGTGAAGGGATCCTCGTGTGCAATGAGATCCATGCGGCGCGGGCGAAGATCCTCTCTGAGAATGTGGAGCGCATGGGGATACGAAATGCCCTTGTCACCAACGAGACGCCGCAGCGGCTGTCGGAGGTGTTCGGCGGATATTTTGACCGCATTCTGGTGGATGCGCCCTGTTCCGGCGAGGGAATGTTCCGCAAGAATGAGGAGGCGCGCGGCGAGTGGAGCCTGGAAAATGTCCGGCTCTGTGCGGACAGGCAGGACGGGATCCTGGACTGTGCAGATGAGATGCTCCGCCCGGGCGGGCGGCTTGTGTACTCGACCTGTACTTTTGCGCCGACGGAGAATGAGGGAAGCATCGCGCGCTTTCTGGCGCGCCATCAGGATTATCAGATTTTGGAGGTTCACAGGTATGACGGCATGTCAGACGGTGTTCCGGCGTGGGCGTACTATGATGACAGCGCTGTATCAGATAGCGGCGGCGATCACGGCGTCGGTGTGTTGTATGAACATGGGATCGATATGGACGCGTTAAGGCATACCATCAGGCTGTACCCGCATCTGATACGCGGGGAGGGGCACTACCTTGCCGTGCTGCAGAAGCGGGGAGATGTGCCGGACGGATATCGGGCGTTTCCGGCAAACGGGCTGCAGAAGGGGATCCACGGAAAGGAAGTAAGGGAGTTTTGGCAGTTCTGTCAGGAGACACTGAAGATCGATCTGACAGCAGACGCTCCGGAACGGCTGCTCAGATTCGGCGAGCAGCTGTATCTGATGCCGAAAGATATGCCGTCCATCAAGGGACTGAAAGTACTGCGGGCGGGACTGCACCTGGGAACGCTTCGGAAGAACCGTTTTGAGCCCTCTCACGCGCTGGCGCTGGCGCTTTGCAAAGAGGAGGCAAAACGGTCGATGGAGCTGACAGATGCGCAGGCAAAAGCGTATCTGGGCGGAATGACGCTGAATTGTGAAGGGGAAAAGGGGTGGTATCTGATGACATACCAGGGCTACAGCATCGGCTGGGGAAAGCTGGCGGGGCAGATCATGAAGAACCATTACCCGAAAGGATTAAGGAAATAAGATGAAAACATCAAGAACAGCTTTAAATCTCACCGAGGGCAGGCCGGTAAAACGGATCCTGCTGTTTGCCATTCCGGTGTTTCTGGGAAACCTGTTCCAGATCTGCTACAGTCTGGTCGACACGAAGATCGTGGGCAGGATCCTGGGGGAGACGGCGCTGGCGGCTGTGGGTTCTGTGTCCATCCTGTATACACTGCTCACGGGATTTTTTAACGGACTGAGCCTTGGTTTTGGCGTGCTCACAGCGCGTTTTTACGGAAGCGGTGAGGAGCGGAAGTTGAAGGAGAATGTGGCGGTGGCGGTCACGCTTGGCTTTCTGACAGCTGCTGTGATCGTCACGACCGTCGCTGTCCTGATCCGGCCGATCCTGGCGCTGTTAAACGTACCGCCGCAGCAGATGGACATGGCGCTGTCCTACATCACGCTGCTGGTGTGGGGCATGTTTGTGACACTGGCGTACAACCTCTGTGCGAACACGCTGCGCGCGATCGGGGATTCGCTCACGCCGCTCGTCTTTCTGGTGATCGCAGCGCTGACGAATGTCGGCCTGGATTATCTGTTTATCCTGGTCTTTGACATGGGCGTGCGGGGAGCGGCGGTGGCGACGCTCGTCTCGCAGATGCTGTCGGTGGTGCTCTGTCTGATGCGGATCCGCCAGGGGTTTCCGATACTGCATATCGCGCGCGAGCATTTTGTGTTCTCAAAGGACAGGGTGATCCCGCTGTACCAGAGCGGGCTGTCGATGGGGCTGATGTCGAGCCTCGTGAACTTTGGCTCGCTGGTGCTGCAGAGCGGCATCAACCAGCTTGGGACGAACATTATCGTGGCGCACACTGCGGCACGCAAGATGTTTGAGATCTGGGGACTGCCCGTGAGCGTGCTGGGTTCTTCGATGGCGACTTACTGCGGGCAGAATTACGGCGCCGGCAGATATGACAGGATCCGGCAGGGGATGAAGAGCGTGCTGCTGATCGGCGCTGTCTGGGACGGGATCGTCTTTGTCCTGGCGCACACGATCTCCCCGTATCTGATCCGATTTATCACCAGTTCGGACAACGAGGAGATCATCTACTGGGGGACGACGTACCTCAGGGTGGATATGTCCTTTTTGCTCGTGTGCCTGTTCATCGTGATACTCAGAAACTGCATGCAGGGCTTTGGAGATTACAGGACGCCCATTTTGTCGAGTCTGATCGAGCTTGTCGGGAAACTGGTGTTTACGTTTGTGTTTGTGAGGATATTCGGATACTGGGGGATCATCTGGACGGAACCGGCGATCTGGTTTGTGATGGTGATACCGCTGATCGTGATGACGGTCAGGAATCCGGTCATGAAAAAGAAGGAAGGGATTGCAGATGAATAAAAAATATGAGATCGACATGTGCAGCGGTTCCGTGCTGGGCAAAATGCTCCTCTTTGCATTGCCGCTGATGTGCTCGAGCATTCTGCAGTTATTATTTAACGCTGCGGATATCGTTGTGGTGGGGCGGTTTGCGGGGGACAACGCGCTGGCGGCAGTGGGGTCGAACACTGCGCTGATCAATCTGCTCACCAATATTTTCGTGGGCCTTTCCGTGGGCAGCAATGTGCTGACAGCACAGTATTATGGGGCGAAGAGGAATGACGACCTGAAAGAAACGGTACATACGTCGATGCTTCTGAGCCTTTACTGCGGGCTGCTGCTCACCGTGGTCGGACTGGTCGGTGCGCCGATGCTCCTGGAACTGATGAAGGCGCCGCCGGAAGTGCTGGATCTTGCAGTCCTGTATCTGAGGATCTATTTCCTGGGGATGGCGTCCATGATGGTCTACAACTTTGGCAGTTCGATCTTAAGGGCAGTCGGCGACACGAAGAGGCCGCTGTATTACCTGCTGGGTGCGGGCATCGTGAACGTGCTGCTGAACCTGTTCTTTGTCATTGTATGCCATCTGGGCGTGGCGGGCGTCGCCCTGGCGACAGTCATCTCACAGACGATCTCGGCATTTCTTGTCGTGCGCTGTCTCATAAAGGAGCAGGGCGGTATTCATCTCGAATTGAAGGAGCTTGCCATCTCGCGGGAAAAACTGGGAAAGATCATGCAGATCGGCCTTCCGGCGGGCTTTCAGGGAACGGTGTTCTCCCTATCGAACGTCGTGATCCAGTCGGCGGTGAACTCGTTTGGAAACATAGCGGTGGCGGGAAATTCCGCGGCGGCAAACATTGAGGGATTTGTCTACATGGCGATGAACGCGTTCCACCAGGCGACGATCTCCTTCACGAGCCAGAACTACGGCGCGCGGGAGTACAGGCGCATTTACAGGATCCTGTTTGCGGGGGAACTGTGCGTGGTCGCGACCGGACTGCTGCTTGGAAATCTGGCCGTATTTTTTGGAGATGTGCTGCTCGGGATCTACTCGCCGAGCGCGGAGGTCATCGCGGCGGGAATGGTCCGGTTGAAGGTGATCTGCACACTGTACGCGCTGTGCGGTGTCATGGATGTGCTGGTCGGCGCGCTGCGTGGGATCGGATATTCCATCATTCCGATGGTCGTCTCCCTGGTCGGCGCCTGCGGTCTGCGTCTTCTGTGGATCGCCACCGTGTTCCGGATCCCGGAGTACCACAGCCTGTTCACGGTCTATCTCTCCTACCCGATCACGTGGACGATCACTCTGACTGTGCACGCGGTGACGTTCGCGCTCGCGGCGCGGAAGGTGCTGAGGACGGAGGGAGCTCCGGTGTTAAAAGATTCAAAAAGAGCAGAAAAGAGTTGATACAATGATACGGATTGCGGTGTGCGATGACGAGGAGCGTGCAGTTTCGGCGCACAAAAGGATCGCGGAGGATTGTCTGAGGCAGTGCGGCGCGGTGGGGGAGGTCCTGTCTTATACTGACAGCAGGAATCTGCTCTATGACATCGCCGAGGATCGATTTTATTATGATCTGATACTGCTCGATATCGAGATGCCCGGCAGCACGGGTATGGAGCTGGCGCAGAGGATCAAACCGTTCCTGCCCGAAGTGAGGATCATATTTATCACGTCCCATATCGAGTACGCGATTGACGCCTTTGAGCTGTCGATCTTCCGCTATGTGCCCAAGAGCGATCTGGACAGGCGGCTGCCCGGCGCGGTCACGGATGCGCTGCGGCTGATCCTGCTGGAAGACGGAAAGGTGTATACGATCTGTACGAACAGCAGGCTTGAGAAGATACCGTACAGGGACATTTTCTATATCGAGCGTGACGGCAAATACGCCAGCATCACGGCTGCGGGGGGTGTGTCCAAGGTGCGCAGGAGCCTGCAGCAGGTCTACGAAGAGCTCGGGGCGGAGGAGTTTCTCTATATTGACAGGGGCTGCATCGTCAATATGATCCACATCATGCAGGTAAAAGACGGGCAGGCTGTGCTGAAGAACGGGGTATCGCTTCCTGTCAGCCGCTCCCATCTGCAGGGTGTGAAGGAACAGATCAACGCGTACTGGGGGAGCCATATATGATTGGGATCGCAAAAGTGTTTTCTGATATAGCCTGCGGGTGTGTGCGCGTTATCGTATGCCTGTTCCTGTTAGAGAGGCTCATCACGGCACAGAGGCCGCAGAGGAGATGCATAGCGGCAGGTGCAGCGGGGGCGGCAGCGATCACGGTGCTGTTGTCGCTTGCGGGAGCTTCTGATCTTTTCCGCATTGTGCTGGAAGTGTTTTGGACTGCATGGTGCGCGAACCGGCTGCAGCGGGCGGATATGCGGATGAGTCTGTTTGTCGGCGTCTTTTATGAGATTGCGGCTGCCTTCTGTCAGTTTCTTCTGGCGGCTGGAATGGGCGTCCTGTTTCGCGCACCGGCATTTCTCGACGGCGGGACATGGTGCGGAAGGGCTGTTATATGGCTGTTTCATGCGCTGCTGGCGGGAATAGGACTCTTTTCTGTCCGATTGCCGGGCAGGCGGGAGATCGCGGAAAAGGATGCGTTCCGGGCGGTCTCCGCGGCGGTTCTTGTGGGATTTATCGCGGTGATCACGCTGTCGGAGCAGACGATCCTGGCGATCCCTGATGACATGCTTGACCAGTGGACGATCCTGGCAGTTGTGCTGCTGATGTCCGTGCTGGTATTTCACATGAACCACCAGTATGAGGTGGAAAAGGAGCTGGCGAAGCTCAGAGCCGAGCAGGCGGAGCTGCTGGAGCGGGATTATACGGCGCTCAGCAATGTCTATGCGGTCAACGCAAAGCTTTTTCACGACCTGCACAACCATATCGGGGCGCTGCGGCAGCTTCTTGCCCATAAGCGGTACGGTGAGGCGGTGCGCTATCTTGACGGGCTGCAGGCGCCGGTCCGCGGGATGGCGGACACTGTGTGGACGGGGGATGAGACGCTGGACTATCTGATCAACAGCAAGGCCGCTGCGGCGGAAGCGGACGGGATCGCCTTTCAGATACAGGTCGAATATCCGCGTCACACGGACATCAGGAGCGCGGATCTGTGCGCGATCCTGGGAAATCTGCTGGACAATGCGCTGGAGGCTGTCCGTCAGGTGCCGCCGGACGGACAGCGCTTTGTGCGGCTCACGATCCGGCGCATTCATCAGATGCTCGTGATCAAGGTGGAGAACGCCTGCGGCACAGTGCCGTTACAGGAAAACGGCGCGCTGAAGACAACGAAGGCGGAGGGCGGACTGCATGGCTGGGGACTGAAAAGCGCGCAGACTGCTGCGGACAAATACGACGGCATGGTACAGACGGCGTGCGCGGACGGTGTGTTCCGGGCGGTTGCGACGCTGTCCTTTCACGGGATCGCGGTCGAATAACATATGGACAGAACGACAACTGCGGGATCATTTTTGATCCCGCAATTATTTTGTGGTCAAAAACCGACCTTTTGCGGACAGTTTGGCATTTGACTTCCTGTTGGTATATGATAGAGACACAAGAGAAAAAAACAAAAACAGGAGGGAAAAATGATGCGTCATGTATATATTCGCGGGATTCTGGGTCTGATCTGGTCAGTGGCAGCTATTTTGGGCATTGTGCGGGGAAGCATGGAGATGGCAGCGCTCTATGCCCTGCTTGGCGGTCTCTGCCTGTATTCGGCTTACACGGTCTGGAAGAAGGAGAAGGATCATGATTAGGGGAAGGGAACAGATGGGAAGTTCATTGCTGCATATACAGGATCTGAGCGCCTGGTATGACGGTGAGCGGAAGGTGCTGTCTGATCTTTCCATGGAGCTGCGGGAGCATGAAGTGGTCGGTCTGATCGGTCTGAACGGGGCAGGGAAGACGACATTCATCAAGGTGCTGTCAGGTCTTCTGGATTCATTTTCCACAGAAAGGGCAGTTTTTCACGGGCGGAGTGTGGGATTTCGGGACAGCGCGTTCAAGATGGACCGCTACACGGTGTTTGCGGAGGATGCGTCCTTTCAGTATTTCACTTTTCGGGAGTATCTGGCGTACGCCGCCGCCGCGTATCGCAGGAAGGATCTGGACAGGGGCGTGGTGGATGCGCTGGTACGGGGATTTCATTTTGAGGATCATACAGATGTTTTGCTGAAGGACTTATCGACAGGGAACAGGAAAAAAGTGTTTCTGATCACTGCGTTTGCGGTCCGGCCCGGGCTGCTTCTGCTCGACGAGCCTGTGAACGGGCTGGACTTTCAGAGCACAGAATTTTTGTATCAGCAGATCGCGGGATATAGGGCATATGGAACGGTTCTCTTTTCGTCCCATATTCTTGAAAGTATTACGATGACATGTGACAGGGTACATGTGTTGGAGGAAGGTAGTATCCGGCAGACTTTTGAGGGGGATCAGATCAACGCGGCGAAGATCCGGGAGGTATTGCGATATGAGAAGGATGTTTAAGATATTTACAAAAAAGCTCTTTGGAGTGCGATATGAGGGTCTGAAAAAGGCGCTGGTGATAGATCTCATCGTGTTCTGGGGACTGCACACCGCCGGGTACAGGGTAGCGGTATCGCCATCTATCGTGTATCTCATGGCCAGTACGTTCAGCGCAGGGGTGGTGTGGCGTGCGCTGGCGTCGGAGGACAATGCCGCAGATCTGAGAAATCTGTTCATGCTTCCGTTTGCGGAGCGGACGTTTGTGTTTTCGTATGTGTCGGCGATGGGCGCGTACACGCTGCTCACAAAAACTGCCGGTCTGCTGGCTGTGGTGTTTGCGGTCTCTGCGTGGAGCGGGGGAGCGGATGGTTTCAGACTGGTGTGTGCGGTGATCTGTGCTGTCAATGCGGTGCTGGTGACGGCGTGTGCCTTTACAGCAAGAAAGCGCCGGGGGATTTGTATGCTTTGGGGAGGGACGGTTATCGCTGCGGTCTTTTGGCTGTGGGATCGGGCAGTGTTTGTGCCCATTATACTCGCAAGCATTCTGCTGGCGGTTCTGATCCTGTCACGAACCAACGCATATGCGTTTTACCGCCGGGAAAGCGGGAAAGTCCGTCATACGGGGAATGGCGGCCGTGTTTCGATCGGACGTTATCTGCTGCGCTATCTGGCCTCGCACAAAAATTACATGATGAATACGGTGGTTCTGTGGGGCGTCGCCTGTGTGCTGCCGGTCTTTTTCAGACAGATTTACGCGCAGGATCCTGCGCAGGCGGGAGGACTGTCTGTGCTGCCGGTCGGGTTTGCCATTCTGTCCGTGAACACGCCGGTCGGCATTCTCTTATCCTGCGATCCGGCGCTGGAGCGTGCTGTGCGTTTTCTGCCCGGGCAGGGGAAAGCGTTCTGTGTACCGTACACGTTGTTTATCTTTTTGTGCAATATGTCTGCGGATCTGATCTTTCTGGGCAGTTTTGGACTTCAACTGGGCGGCGTTACGGCTTTATCGGTGCTGCTTGCCGCGGCATTTTCCCTGTTTGGTGCGGTTGGTTCGGTTCTGATGGAGTGGTTTTTCCCGATACGGGGCTGGAAGATTGAAAATGATCTGTGGCATCACCCGAGAAAATATGTCGTGCCCGCTGCGATGCTGCTGCTTGCCGGGGTGTGTACCGTATGAGGATGAGGAAGGATTCAGGGACAAAAACAATCGGGCAGGGAGATCTTCCCTGCCCGACGCGTTATTTTTTGCAGCGAATATACTAAATTGTTTCACTAAAACCGGAGATCGATGGTATGTTGTAGGATGCCCTGGATGTGTATCCGTTGGCTGCATTTGCGTTCGTGTTCATGTAGTAGTCCACGCGCGATGCGTTGCTGGCGACATAGGAGCCATAGTCCTTAAAGAAATCCTGTACTTTGCTCATGTCGGCCTTTTTGAAGGTATCTTCGTCAAGTTTCATTCTGCCTTTTTTGTCCACGCTGATCCCAAATTCTTCCAACGCTTTTGAGTTGTTCTTCGTGCGCTCCCTGATGTATGCCAGATTGGAGATCACGCCGGAGTTGGAGCTGGATTCGGCATTGTCGAACATTTTGTTGTAATTGCTCACGAAGCTCTTTGCGGTGGAGAGGATCTTGTCAACGTTGTAGGTCTCATTGCCATCCTTATCCTTGATCTTGGCGAACAGATCACTGGATGCAAGGGCTTCGCCGTCCGTCTTGAGTCCTGCCGCGCCTGTGCTGACAGGTTTCTTTGTGTCGGTGTCCGTATCGGTCTTATTGTCTGTCTTGTTCGTGGAAGTGCTCGAACCGCCGCCTGCGAACTTCACGCGGGAAGCGATCGTAGAGCCGTAGCTCTGGATGTTGTCCGATGAGAACAGCTTCTGTACCTTCGAGATATCGGCAGCCTTTAACTTTGTCTCGTCGAGCTGGAGTGTTCCGTCCTGCTTGAGGGAGACGCCGATCTCGGAGAGCTCCTTTGAGAATTTGGATGTAGTGCTCATCATGTTTGCCACGTAAGCGGTCTTGTTTGAGAGCGTAGAGCTCTTGGATGCTGTCACGACATCGTTGTAGCTGGTCACATAGGATTTCACTGCGGATACGACCTTATCCGCTGCGGTAGTGCCATTCTCCGTATCCTCGTAGGTGCTGTCCTTCTGCAGTGCAGAGACAGAGGACTGCAGGCTGTTCAGTCCTGAGGTCAGGTTGGAGTTTGCCTCCTTTGTCTCCTTGGAGACAGTAGGGTACATCTTCTCCTTGAGCAGCTTGTCGATGATGTCTGAACCGCGGCTCCTTCTTGTTGACGATGTTTTGTCTGAGCTTCCGCCTACCGTGTCAAAGTAGGAATTGAGCAGTCTTTTGTATGTACCGTTTTTTATTGAAGCTCTCTCGGAGAACAGGCTGTACAGGTTGGTCGAGTTGTTTGAGCCAAACATTGAACTTGTTGAATTCCAGAAATTCATTGATCCATCACTCCTTCACAAAATAAATCCATTTCATTTATGTGTTACTATCATTTTATACCGTTGCGTCTCAAAAATCAATCGTTTTTCGTGGCTTTTCTGCCTGTATTTGGAAATAAAGTTTCTAAATAAGATATCGGTTTAAAAAAGGAAAACATTTAGTGCATTGCGCATAAATATATAGATTTTACAGGAAACATACTTATTATATATTTGATAAAAAGATGTTGACAGTCCAGACAACACATGATATAGTGTTATTATCAGATAAATAATAAGGATCCGCACAGACCGTTGCCGGGGGTGATGGCTGTAGATCCGTGATCACAGAAAGGAATGGGAGCGGTATGAAGAATGTATTGGTAGTCGTGGATATGCAGAAGGATTTTATCGATGGGGCGCTGGGGACGAAGGAGGCTGCTGCCATTGTCGACAATGTGGCACAGGCTGTCCGTGCCTTTGACGGGGAAGTGGTCTTCACCAGGGATACGCACCATGATGATTACCTGGAGACGCAGGAGGGCAGAAATCTCCCGGTGCCGCACTGTATCGAGGGAACCGACGGCTGGCAGCTCGACAAAAAGCTCGAAGTGCTCAGGACGGACGACATGAAGATCTTTGACAAACCCACTTTTGGTTCTGTCGCGCTCGCGGCGTATTTAAAGGCGGACGGAGAGGTTGAGAGTGTCACGCTTGCCGGACTCTGCACGGATATCTGCGTCATATCCAATGCACTGCTCATCAAGGCGTATATGCCGGAGACGGAGGTGCGGGTCCTGGAGAGGTGCTGCGCGGGTGTCACACCGCAGAGCCACGCGAATGCGCTGGAAGCCATGAAGATGTGCCAGATCAAAATCGTATAGATGCTGGAAGCCGGCGGCATGGGCTGCGATGATCGGCACAGGTATATGGATTATGTGGATGAGGAGAGGTCAATATGATCAGGATCAACGACAAAGAAGTGGATATCAGCCACTTCCCGGACGGCACCCTTTTATTAAAGGAAGCAGTGGCAGATGACATGCTGCAGAACGGGGAAACCGGGATAAAGATCAAATGGAATTATGAAAACAACGAGGAGCTGCTCGCCGTCTATTTTCTCACAAAGCATATTCAGGCAGCGGGATATCACGATCTGATCCTCGACATGCCTTATATCCCGAACGCGAGACAGGACAGGGTAAAAAATGCGGAGGATGTGTTCACACTCAGATATTTTGCAGAGCTGGTCAACAGTCTGAACTTCACGGAAGTGAGGGTGCTCGACGCGCATTCCGATGTCAGCCTTGCACTGATCGACAGGATCAGACTGTGCACGCCGCAGCGATACATCGAGAGCGTTATAGACGAGATCGAGGGGCAGAGCGGGAGAAAGCCGCTGATGTTTTATCCGGACGAGGGCGCCGGAAAACGCTACAGCGGTATGGTCGCGCTTCCGTACTGCTTTGGTATCAAGAACCGCGACTGGAGCACGGGGGAGATCAAAAGTCTTTCTGTCGCAGGGGAGACGGACCGGATCGCCGGGAGTGATGTGCTGATCGTGGACGATATCTGTTCTTACGGGGGAACTTTTATCCGTTCAGCGGAAGCGCTGGCGGCTCTTGGCGCGGGGAATATCGATCTCTTTGTGACCCACTGCGAGGAGAGTGCGCTTAAAGGAAAGCTCTGTACGTGTGGCCTGATCCGGCAGATCTACACGACGGACAGTATCTTTCGGGACAGGGAAAACGCGAAGATCAGGGTACTGCAGACACGCTGACGGGTGTCCGCGCGCGAGTATCCGGTCAGAAAAGGGAGGGATGGTCATGATGAGGACGAATCCGATGCTTTTGATAGATTTTTACAAGGCAGTGCACTCCGACATGCTGCCGGACGGGATCGAGAGATCCGTGTCCTATTTTACGCCGCGCATGAGCCGCGTGAAAATGTGGGATCATGTCGTGATGTTCGGACTGCAGGCATTTATTAAGACATACTTGATCGAATATTTCAATGAGGCGTTTTTTGACAGGGAGCCGGACGAGGTGGTCGGTACGTATGACAGGGTGCTTGGCGCCGCGCTTGGCAGGAAGGCATATCGGACAGAAAAGATCGAGAAGCTTCACGGGCTGGGTTATCTTCCGATCGAGATCAGGGCGCTCCCGGAGGGAACAAAGGTTCCGATGCATGTGCCGATGTTTGAGATCAGCAATACGCACCCGGACTTTGCGTGGCTGCCGCAGGCGCTGGAGTCCCTGATCAGCGCGGAACTGTGGCACCCGATGATCAGTGCGACAGTCGGTGCTGCCTACAGGGAGATCGTCAACAGGTATTATGATCTATCGGTGGACGATGCGGTGTCGAGGGCAAGGGCGCTGGGCGACTTTTCGTTCCGCGGTCAGGAGTGCCTGCAGTCGGCGGTGAAGTCCAGTGCGGGCTGGTGCCTGTCTTTTTTAAACACGGCGACTGTTCCGGCCATACTGTTTTTGGAGCAGATGTATTGCTGTGACTGTACTAGGGAGCCGGTTGCTTTCGGGGCTGTCAGCACGGAGCACTCTGTGATGTGCAGTAATTACGCTGTCGATGGCGACGAGATCACGCTGCTGCGGAGGCTGCTCACAGAGATCTATCCGGACACGAGTTTTTCGGCAGTGCTTGATTCCTATGATTACTGGAATGTCATCGACCATGTGATACCGCAGTTGAAAAAGGAGATCATGGCGCACAACGGCTGTATGCTGATGCGCGGCGACAGCGGGGACTGTGTGGAGGTCGTGACCAAAACGGTGTTCAGATTGTGGGATATTTTTGGCGGAACCGTAAACGCTAAGGGATATAAGGTGCTCGACCCGCATGTGAAGGCGATCTATGGAGACAGCATCACCATACAGAGATGCGAGGAAATATACAGGATCCTGATCGCGAACGGTTTTGCGTGCAGCAATGTCGCGCTGGGCGTGGGGAGTTTCAGCATGCAGTGTGTCGAGGAGGAAAACGTGTTGAAGCCGTTCACCAGGGATACGTTCAGCTTCTGCATCAAGGCGACCTACTGCGAGGTGGACGGCAGGCCGGTCCCGGTCTTCAAGGATCCGAAGGAGGGGAGCTTCAAGAAGAGCCAGCGGGGAATGTGCCGCGTGTACCGGGACGAGAGCGGGGCGCTGGCCTTTCAGGACGGTTACACAGGTGAAGGGATCCTCGGGAAAGAGAATCTGTTGGAAACGGTATTCCGTGACGGGGTACTCTTGAAGGAGCAGTCGCTTGCCGAGATCAGGAACAGGCTTAATGACGGAGATTTTGGAGCTTGACATTTTTTGGGAGCACATTATAGGATATATACAGGTGTGCAGTGACTTTTTTGTATCTTAATCATAAAAAGAAAAAGGAATGGATTGTTGAAGATGGAGAACGCATTGGAGTTATTTCGGGCAGCGGCGGTCGCGCCGCGTGTCCACATAGGAAATGTTGCAAAAAACCGCCAGGAGATCATCAAGGTGTATGACAGCCTGGCAGAGCAGGCGGACCTGGTCGTGACGCCGGAGCTCTCGCTCACAGGGTACACCTGCGCAGACCTGTTTAACAACCGGAATTTACTGGACAGGGCGCGCAGGGGGCTGTATGATCTGACCATGTACACAAAAAAATACGGCGAAAACGGGGCGGTGCTGGTCGTCGGCGTTCCACTGGAGAAAGAGGGAGAACTTTTTAACTGTGCGGCGGTGATCCACAATGGCGGACTGGCGGCAGTCGTGCCAAAGACGTATCTGCCAAACTACGGTGAATTTTATGAAAAAAGGTGGTTCTGCGCCGGTGAGCGCGACGCGCAGGAACTGGAGATCGTATGCGGGATGGAAAAACTGCAGACGACTTTTGGCAACAATGTCATCCTGGAGATCGGTACTGATAAAAGGGTCTGTGTCGGCATCGAGATCTGTGAGGACGCGTGGGCGCCGATCTCGCCGGGACGGCTCCTGGCGCTGAACGGGGCGGAGATCATTGTCAATCTCTCTGCCTCCAACGAGGTGATCGGCAAGGCGCAGTACCGGAAAAATATGCTGGGTGCCGCGTCGGCGGGCTGCATCTGCGGCTATGTGTATGTGTCTGCGGGACAGTATGAGTCCACTTCGGATCTGGTGTTCAGCGGGCATACGCTGATGTATGAGAACGGCAAGCTTCTCGGGGAGGGAAGACCGTTCAGCGATACGGTGCTCGTGAAGGATTTTAACCTCACGAAGATCCGGCATGACAGGATCGCGAACAAGACGTATTCCGAATGCAAAAATAATTTTTCAACACGGTGCTATCGCAGACTGACCTGCAGAAAGCCGCTCATGGAGAAGCGGGAACTGCTGGCGAAACTGTCCATCACGCCGTTTGTGCCGTCCTCGAACCGCAGGGAGCGGTGTCTTGATATTTTTCAGATGCAGGTCACTGCGCTTGCAAGGCGCATCGAGGCGACGAAGAGCAGATGCGTCGTGGTCGGCGTGTCGGGCGGTCTGGACTCGACGCTCGCGCTGCTGGTGTCCGCGCAGGCAGTCAGGGATCTGGGGCTTTCCGCAGACACGGTGATGGGGATCACGATGCCGGGGTTTGGCACCACGGACCGCACGAAGAACAATTCTGTCGCACTGATGCAGTATCTGGGCTGTGCGGTCAGGGAGATCGGCATCGCCGACTCGGTGAGACAGCATTTCAAAGATATCGGGCAGGATGAAAATGTGCATGACGTCACCTATGAAAATTGTCAGGCGCGGGAGCGCACGCAGATCCTGATGGATGTGGCGAACAGGGAGGGCGGCTTTGTCGTCGGCACGGGCGATCTTTCGGAGCTTGCCCTTGGGTGGTGCACGTACAATGGCGACCATATGAGCATGTACGCTGTCAACACGAGCATTCCCAAGACGCTGGTGCGCACGCTGGTCGACGAGGTGGGGCACTATATGGACGAGAACGGGTTTGCCGGAATGAGAAAAGTGATTGAAGATATCATCGACACGCCGGTAAGTCCGGAGCTGCTTCCGCCGAATGCGGACGGAACCATCGCGCAGAAGACGGAGGAGACGGTCGGATCTTATATACTGCATGACTTTTTCCTGTACTATACACTGAGATACGGAATGACGCCGGCCGAGATCTTTGCACTGTGTCAGGAGGCGGTGCGCCGCAGCGGCGAGTATAAGTTCAGCGACGAGGAGATCGCCAGGTGGCAGAACGTATTTTACAGCCGGTTTTTCAGGCAGCAGTTTAAGCGCAACTGTATGCCGGACGGCGTCAAGGTAGGCTCCGTGTCCGTGAGCCCGCGCGGGGACCTGCGCCTGCCGGCGGAGGTCGAGCCGGAGGAGTTTACGGGATATGAATAAAGACTTTTTGGATTCATACGATATCAGCCAGTACGACCGACCGTCCATCGCTGCGGACGTCGCTGTGTTCTCTATCGGGAGAAAGCAGCCAGCGGACTCCGATTACCGCAGGCTTCCTGTCAAAACGCTGCGGATCTTGCTGATCAGGCGCGCCGAGCAGCCGTTTCAGGGCGAGTGGGCGCTTCCTGGCGGGTTTATGCAGAAGGGGGAGACGATCCAGGAGACTGCAAGGCGCGAGCTCAAGGAGGAGACGGGAACAGACAAGGCGTATCTGCAGTTGTGCGGGGTGTTCAGTGACAGCGGCCGCGATCCCAGAGGGTGGATCGTCTCGCAGGCATTTGCTGCGGTGCTGAATGAGGACGACCTTGCAAACGGGCATCTCGAGGCGAGCGGTGATGCGGGTGAGGCGGCATGGTTTGACATCACTGTGCGTAAGACGGCAGACAGGAAGCTGGAGCAGGGGAATGGCGTCACCTGCGACCGCGAGTATGAGCTGCTGCTGCTGCAAAACAGCGAGACAGCAGACGCAGAAACGGCTGCCAGTCTCCGGGCAGTGATCCGGGAACACATTGAATACCTCGACTATCATGAGATCGTCACTTATGAGATCGCGGAGTCGCGGGGGATCGCATTTGACCATGCAAAGATCATCACCAGTGTCTTTAACGATCTCAGGCGTATGCTGGGGAGCGATATACGGATCGCTTTTGACTTTATGCCCGAATATTTTACCCTGACAGATCTGCAGGAGGCGGTGGAACTGATATCGGGGCAGGAGCTGATCAAACCCAATTTCCGCCGGAAGGTCGCAGAGTATGTGACCGAGACGGACAGGCTGACACAAAACGGCGGCCACAGGCCGGCAAAGGCGTTTGTCAGAAATCTTGAGCGTTTTTATCAGTAGGGAGCTGCTGTCTGAATAACAGGATTATAAGGAGATATCTTACAATGGAGCTTAAGAAGATCGACCAGGATTTTTCAGTATGCAAAGTGGCAGATTATACACTTGTAGATCTGAATGCAGCGTTTTGCTTTGTCGGAAAAACAGATGAGGAAAACTCTCTGGTATGTCTTACAAAAGATGTGCCGCCGAATGCAACGGAGCGCTCTGACGGCTGGAAAGCCTTTCGCATTCAGGGGATCCTGGACTTTTCGCTGATCGGGATCCTGTCTGGAATCTCGGGGATCCTGGCTGAAAATAAGATCGGGATCTTTGTGGTCTCAACCTTTAACACAGACTATGTGCTGACAAAGAAGGAGGAATATCAAAAGACGGTCTGGGTTCTTGGAAACGCAGGGTATAAGATCATAGAGTGACAGGGATAAAAGGGCACAGGGAATATCAAGATGGTAGGCGGTTAGCCCTCTCCGGAGGGAATGTGACCCTCCGATTACATAGAAACCCGCAAGGGAATCGAAAGGAAAGGAGGGCTGAAGCGAATGTTGACGATAGAAGGATTGATTTCAGTGCTTGGCTTATGCCTGACCTGTTTCGGTCTTGGATACGCCATCGGCAGCAAAAATAATAACAAAACACAAAAATAGCCGCCCACCCGACCAAAGGTTACGGCTATCCTGTGACTAAATAATCGGGCTAACCGTCTATCGGTAGCTCCTGTTGGGCATCTGTTAGCGCAGATGTCCTTCTTTATGTTCAATATACCACAATATTCAGAGTGCTGCAAGCATTTTTTGTATATAGAAATTTAAGTGCAAAATTTTGAAATAAAAGACTGAAAATAGAAACAATAAAAATTTATCGAAAAACGATAAAAAGTTATTGCATTTCGATGACGAGAGTGGTAATATAAAAACACGGAATTTCCGGAGTCGGAAGGAATGAAAAGGATGGAGAGACGATGAAAAAGGAAACGGTTATCATTTTTACAAAATATCTGCTGGACTTCATGTACTTTGCGGGGATCGCCGTGACAGTGCTGCTACCCGTTCCGGGGCTGGTGCAGAGGGTGGCGGCGTTCCTGGATTTTCACGATTTCGAGGGGCGCTACACAGAGATCATCATGATCTATTTTATTCTCGGGATCCTGGCGGTTCTGATACTCGGCGAGCTGCGCAAGATGTTTCGGACAGTCTTGAAGGACGACTGCTTTGTGAAGGAAAATGTGGTCAGCCTGCAGCGGATGGGAACCTACAGTTTTGTGATCGCGGTGATCTGCCTGCTGCGGACAGTGCTCTATATGACGATCGCCATGCTGGTCCTGGTGCTGGTCTTTATCATAGCGGGGCTGTTCAGCAAAGTGCTCGCCTTTGTGTTTGACAGGGCGGTGGAGTATAAGCTGGAAAATGACCTGACGATCTAGATTTTATTCAGAAAGGCAATGTGACAATGGCGATAATAATCAATCTTGACGTGATGATGGCAAAACGAAAGGTCGGGCTCACAGAGCTTGCAAAGGAAGTGGACATCACGCTGGCAAACCTGTCGATCTTAAAAAACAATAAGGCAAAGGCGGTGCGGCTGTCAACGCTCGACGCGATCTGCAAGGCGCTGCAGTGCCAGCCGGGAGATATTCTGGAATACGTTGAGTCCGATGATGAGGAGGAGGATGTATGACAGACCGATATGATGAGATCAGGGATCCCTGACTGGACTGGCAGAGTAGGTGAATGAAAGTGATAATGAATTGGGAAAGGAAGGATGAAAAATGGATCAACACGTGATAACGACAGACCCGCAGGCACTGGCCGCGGTGCCACAGATGGATCAACTGGCAGCACAGGAGGCAAAGGCAGAAGAGACGAGAAAAAGGCAGAAGAGATTTCAGATGTTTGGCGCAGGCAGTTTTCTGTATGCACTGTTTTATACATTCTGCCTGTACCGCAATGCATCGGGGATCACATACCCTTTTTTCGCGGGCGGAACCCTCTTGTTTTTTGGCTACTTTACCAGAAAGTCAGAGAGCAGCTCCGCAGACGGGAAGACAGGGCAGACGAAGACGCATATTAACAAATGGTTTCTGATGGTCTGTATCGTGATAGCAGGCATTCTGAACGCTACGACGGATTCCGGTGTGCTGGTCTTCTTTAACACAATGCTGATGTTCGTTCTGGTTGGCGTGCTGCTCCTGCAGTACTGGCATGACCTGACCGGGTGGAGCGTGGCTGCGTATATTAAGGGCGGCATGACGATGCTGTCTGGCGTGATCGCCAGCACGATCACGCCGATCTATGATGTGACCGCATGGTGGCAGCAGAGACGTATGGGCAGCAAGGCGGAAAAGAAGGAAATTAATGAAAAAAGTGCCAGGAACAGACGCCTCGTCCGATCAGTGGGGATCGGGCTGATGATCGTCATTCCGATGGCAGTGATCATTGCCATAATGCTCGCGAGTGCGGATGCGGTATTCTGTGATCTGGTGTGCGATATCCTGTTTGATCTCCTGACTTTTTCCGTCGATATTGATGTGCTTGAGAATATGATCAGGATAACGGTATCGATCGCGGTGGTATCTGTGATGTGCTATGGCATGTTTTCTTACAATACGGAGCCGCAGAATATCAGGACGATCGACAACAGAGCCCAGACAGCGAAGACGAACTGGGATCCGTACATCGCTGTGACAGTCAACAGTGTGATGTGCGTGATGTATGTGGTATTTTCGGGGATACAGATCGTCAGCCTGTTTCTTGGAAAACTGCCGGAAGGCTACACATATTCCGCCTACGCCAGACACGGATTTTTTGAACTGGTATTTGTCTGCGTCTTCAATATCGTTCTGGTGCTGTGCACGCTGGCATATTTTGGAAGCTCGCGCATTCTGCGGGTGCTGCTGACCGTCATCTGCTGCTGCACGTACATCATGACCGTGTCGAGCGCGTACAGGATGCTCTTGTATATCGCAAGCTATCAGCTGACATTTCTGCGTCTGCTCGTGCTGTGGGGACTGGTCATGATCGCGGTTGTCATGACAGGCGTTCTGGTGTATACTTATAACCAGAAGTTTTCGTTGCTGCGCTTCGTGCTCGTGACGCTGACTGTGGGCTGGCTCTGCTTTGCGGCAGTTCACCCGGACTACTGGATCGCTTCCTATAACATTGCCGCCAGTGAGGCCGGACAGGAATGCGACAGTTACTATCTGAGAAGGAGGCTCTCCCTCGATGCTGTTGCTGCATTGCCAGAGGAACTCTGGAGGGATAAGGACAGCGTTTATTGCGGCAGACTGGAGCGGTACCGATGGCAGCGGGATGAGTTTATGGGATTTAGGACGTTTAACTTTTCGAGGGCGTATGCGGCGCATCGGGCAGGTGTTAAGGAGCCGTAGGAAAATAAAAGCGGGACAGATCTCGGATCTGTGCCCCGCAGAACAGGAAGGTATGGATATAAAAGATGCAGAAGGTACAGGTGATCGTAAGAAGGCTGTGGAAAGACCTGAAAAATTTCCGTGTCGCGATATTGGCGGTGGTATTGTACAATATGCTTGCACGAAGCGTGTTCCATGCGTTCTGCCCACAGCTGATCCTGACAGGTTTCCCCTGCGCAGGCTGTGGCATGACGCGGGCTGTGTGCTATATCCTGACGGGCAGATTCACAAGGGGGATTCAGCTTAATCCCGCAGCGCCGCTGTGGATCCTGTTTCTGGGCTGGTTTTTCGCAAACAGATATCTCAGGGGAGTGTACTCCAAACACACGACACTGTGGCTTGGAGTGGTGTGTGCCGTCACGCTTGCGGTCTATCTGTACAGAATGATTAATTGCTTTCCGGGTGAACCGCCTATGGTGTATTACAGAAATAATATTCTGCGCAGGATCTGTGCGACGAACAGGGCATTCTGGTGTGGGAGGAGAATCATGCGCGTGGACTGAGCCTTGAGGACATGTAGAACCCGAATTTTGAACCGCAGGCGGAGGCAGTGATCCGCGAGATGATACCACTTCATTACAATCATCCCTGTATCTATATATGGGGCATCCTGAACGAGTGCGCCAGTGACAGTGCGTATGGAAAAGAATGCTATAAGAAACAGTATGATCTCATAAGGGCTCTGGATGACTCCAGACCGCGATCCTCGGCGAGCTGCAAGTTCAGGACGGATCTCTGCTTCGGACTGCCGGAGGTCGTTTCCTGCAATATCTATCCGCTCTGGTATCACGATATGCCACCCGCAGAATACCTTGACGATCTGTATCAGTGGGTTCAGAAGGAGACGGAAGGGAGCGGGAAGCCGTTTCTGATCACGGAGATCGGAGCAGGCGCGGTCTATGGCTGCAGGAACAGCCATCACGCCAAGTGGACGGAGGAGTATCAGGCGCTGGCGCTGGAAAAACAGCTCACGGCTGTCCTGGAGCACAAGGGGTGCAGCGGTGTCTATATCTGGCAGTTTTGTGATGTCCGCATAAGTGATGAATGGTTTGCCGCCCGTCCGCGGACGATGAACAATAAAGGTGTCGTGGACGAGTACCGCAGACGGAAATTGTCCTGCGATGTCGTGAAGCGGATCTTTGAGTCGTATTCTGACTATTTTGACTGATTAAAGATTGTTTCCCGAAAATGTAAAAATTTTGTAAATATTTTTTGGCGATATTTGTTGCACAAAGCTGCTTTCCTGTGATATGATGATACGGTTATAGAACATTTATGGCAAACGGCAAAAGTACCTGCTGTTTACTATAAACATTTACCAGCAGATCGCTATGGAATATCGGAGGGAGATATTGATGGACAACAACAATTTATTAAACAAGGACAACCAGAACCAGAATAGTGGCCAGGGACAGTTCCAGCAGCAGCCTTATCAGCCGCAGCAGTCCTATCAGCCGCCGCAGCAGCCTTATCAGCAGTACCAGCCGCAGCAGCCTTATCAGCAGGCATATCAGGCGGGGGACGGCGAGCTGGAGGAGCCAGTAACTTTTGCGGACTGGATGGTCACGATGCTCATTATGTTCATACCCTGTGTGAACATAATCATGATGTTCGTGTGGGCATTTGGGTCAACCACGAAGAAGAGCAAGGCCAATTACTTCAAGGCAACGCTTGTGTGGACGCTGATCGCATTCGTGCTGGCGATCGTCATGGGAGGCGTGTTTGGGGCAGTATTGGGATCTCTTATGCAATCGGGCGCGTATTATTGATCATCAGATCGGGCAGGGAAGGTCATTTCTCTGCCCGATTGTTATGTATACGGCGCCCACAGGGGCGATGCCGGCATGCGCTGACGGTTCTTTCCTACGCGATCTCTGACGTCCAGCGCCCGCTGGCGCCGCAGGGGAGAACGAGCCCGTTTGATGAGACAGGCAGGCCGATCTCGGATGAATGGACCTGACCGCCGTATTTTGACGCGATGGCAGTCTCGAGCATGTACGTCAGGACTGCGGGCTGCAGTCCGGTCGTGTAGGAATTGATCAGGAAAAAAAGCGGTTCTTTGGTCAGGACTTTTGACGTGAGCTCGATAAACGGATAAACGGAATCTTCGATCTTCCAGATCTCTCCTTTGGGCCCCCTCCCGTAGGATGGCGGATCCATGATAACGGCATCATATGTGTTCCCGCGCCGGATCTCGCGCTCCACGAACTTGACGCAGTCATCCACGAGCCATCGGATCGGCGCATCGGAAAGGCCGGAAGCCGCGGCGTTTTCCTTTGCCCAGCCCACCATTCCTTTGGAGGCGTCGACATGTGTCACATGAGCCCCTGCGGCCGCAGCGCTCAGCGTTGCACCCCCTGTGTAGGCAAAAAGGTTGAGTACCCTGATCCCGCGGGAGGGATTCCTGTCCAGGGACTCTCTGATAATAGAAGAGGTCCAGTCCCAGTTGACGGCCTGTTCCGGGAAGAGCCCGGTGTGTTTGAAACTGAAGGGCTTCAGATGAAATGTCAGGTTCTGGCTGCGGGGGCTGCTGTATTGGATATCCCATTCCTGGGGCAGCCTGGAGAATTCCCACTCTCCGCCGCCTTTAGAACTTCTGTGATAGTGTCCGTTCGGCTCTTTCCAGCGGCGGTCTTTCCTTGCGGTATTCCAGATCACCTGCGGATCCGGGCGTACCAATATATAACTTCCCCAGCGCTCAAGTTTTTCACCTGAGGAGGTATCGAGGACTTCATAGTCCTTCCAGTTGTCTGCGATCCACATAATGTAAAGGTATCCTTTCTGAAATCTATAAATGGTAGTAACATAATGCCCAGTATACTATAGAAACGTGACGCATTTCAATGGATAATGCGAGATAATTCATTGTATTCAAAAAAAAACAATAAATTTGAAAAAAAGTGCTTGCAAAAGCGCAAACGCTACGATATACTACTAATTGCTGTGACATGATAGCGATGAAACGTGAGGTTGCTGCCTATGTGCACGAAAACATATGGCAGGTTTTCCGCGGAGCGAATGTCAAGTTAGGAAACTGGCGACAAGTCACTGTACAAAGGTCAGTCCAGGAGGCTGATCCAATAAACGATGTGTCTGGAAGGCGCTCTGAGTGCAGAGACGCAAAAGGGCTGCTCTGGTAAGGGAAGCTGAATGACACACCCGGAGGAGTGTACAGTCACCGCTTGTCGTACTTATTCATAAAAAGTGCGAAAAGGAGGCGACTTTTTTTATGGCAAGTCAGGTAATGAGAATTACATTAAAAGCTTATGATCATCAGCTGGTTGATGCATCTGCCAAAAAAATAATCGAAACAGTAAAGAAAAATGGATCACAGGTGAGCGGACCGGTTCCCCTTCCCACCAAGAAGGAGGTCGTGACGATCCTGAGGGCAGTTCACAAGTACAAGGATTCCAGAGAGCAGTTCGAGCAGAGGACTCACAAGAGACTGATCGATATCATCACACCGACACCCAAGACAGTCGACGCGCTGCAGAGACTGGAGATGCCGGCTGGTGTTTATATTGATATCAAAATGAAGAACAAGTAAGCCTTCTACTAGTATGAGCGCAGACAAGGGCGCTCCGCTGTAGAAAAGATGGAGGTAGGAAAGAAATGAAGAAAGCTATATTGGCTACGAAAGTCGGAATGACTCAAATCTTCAACGAAGACGGTTCATTGATTCCGGTAACCGTGCTTCAGGCTGGTCCGTGTGTAGTGACACAGATCAAGACAGAGGAAAACGATGGCTACAAGGCGGTTCAGGTTGGCTTTGTGGACAAGAAGGACAAGATCGTCAACAAGGATAAGGGCGGCCGGAAGGAAGTCATCCACAGACATGGCGTTAACAAGGCACTCAAAGGTCACTTTGACAAGGCGGGCGTCTCTTCCAAGAGATTCCTGAGAGAGTTCAGGTTCGAGAATGCGGAAGAGTACGCATTGGGAAATGAGATCAAAGCTGACATCTTTGCAGTCGGAGATAAGATCGATGCATCTGCTGTTTCCAAGGGAAAAGGGTTCCAGGGTGCGATCAAGAGACATGGTCAGCACAGAGGGCCGATGACACATGGTTCCAAGTTCCACCGTCATCAGGGTTCCAACGGTGCCTGCTCATCACCGAGCCGCGTGTTTAAGGGCAAGGGTATGCCAGGACATATGGGCTGCGTAAAGGTAACTGTGCAGAACCTTGAGATCGTAAGAGTTGATGCTGAGAAGAACCTGCTTTTGGTAAAGGGATCTGTTCCGGGACCGAAGAAAGCACTGGTGACACTCAAGGAAACTACCAGAGTAGATGCGTAGGTGAAAGGAGGATCATACAGATGGCAAAAGTATCTGTTTACAATATGGAAGGCAAGGAAGTCGATACGATCGACTTGAGCGATGATATATTTGGCGTGGAAGTAAACGAGCACCTTGTGCATATGGCAGTCGTTCACCAGCTTGCCAATAAGCGTCAGGGCACGCAGAAGGCAAAGACGCGTTCTGAGGTGTCCGGCGGCGGAAGGAAGCCCTGGAGACAGAAGGGGACCGGCCACGCAAGACAGGGTTCTACAAGGGCTCCGCAGTGGACGGGCGGCGGCGTTGTGTTCGCACCGGTGCCGAGAGACTATTCGTTCAAGATGAATAAGAAGGAAAAGAGGGCGGCGCTCAAGTCTGCACTCACAAGCAGGGTTCAGGAGAACAAGCTGATCGTTATCGACGAGCTTAAGTTCGATGAGATCAAGACAAAGAATTTCAAGGCTGTCATGGATAACCTGAATGTGGCGAAAGCGTATGTGGTTCTGAATGACAACGATGAGAAGGTTGTCATGTCAGCGAGAAATCTTCCGAACGTACAGACAGCGCTGACAAACACGATCAATGTGTATGATGTTATGAAGGGCGGCACAGTGATCCTGACAAAGGATGCCGTAAAGACGATTGAGGAGGTGTACGCATAATGGCAGATATCAAATATTATGACGTGATCCTTAAGCCGGTCATCACAGAGAAGAGCATGGCTGGCATGGGCGAAAAGAAATATACATTTCTGGTTCATACAGAGGCAAACAAGTCTCAGATCAAGGAAGCTGTTGAGAAGATGTTCGAGGGCACCAAGGTTGCGAGAGTGAACACGATGAATCTTGACGGCAAGAAAAAGAGACGCGGCATGGTCTATGGCAGGACTGCAAAGACCAAGAAGGCAATTGTACAGCTGACAGAGGACAGCAAGGATATCGAGATCTTCTCTGGATTATAAGATCTGGTGAGGACGGCTGTGACAATTCAGACTATACACAATCAAGTGTGATAATAAAAGAGTAAAGGAGAAAAGATCATGGGAATTAAGAAATACAACCCATATACACCTTCGAGAAGAAATATGACTGGCTCTGACTTCTCCGAGATCACAAAGAAGACGCCTGAAAAGTCTCTCTGTGTGGCAAAGAAGAAACATGCTGGACGCAATAATCAGGGTAAGATTACTGTCAGACACCGCGGTGGTGGAAGCAGACAGAAATACAGGATCATCGATTTCAAGAGAAATAAGGACGGCATTGCGGCAAAGGTTATCGGCATCGAGTACGATCCGAACAGATCTGCAAACATCGCCCTGATCTGCTATGAGGATGGCCAGAAAGCATATATCCTTGCGCCGGAAGGACTGACGGACGGCATGAAGGTTATGAACGGGCCGCAGGCAGAGGTCAGGGTTGGCAACTGCTTACCCCTTTCAGAGATCCCGGTAGGTACAAATGTACACAATGTTGAGCTGTATCCCGGCAAGGGCGGACAGCTTGTGCGTTCCGCAGGAAACAGTGCACAGCTCATGGCGAAGGAAGGCAAGTATGCGACGCTCAGACTTCCCTCCGGCGAGATGAGAATGGTTCCGATCGTCTGCAGGGCATCCGTCGGGGTCGTGGGCAATGGCGATCATAACCTTATCAAGATCGGCAAGGCAGGCCGCAAGCGCCACATGGGCATCAGGCCTACCGTCCGCGGTTCGGTCATGAACCCGAACGACCATCCACATGGTGGTGGTGAAGGTAAGACCGGTATCGGTAGACCAGGTCCGTCTACACCTTGGGGCAAGCCAGCGCTTGGTCTGAAGACGAGAAAGAGCAAGAAGGCTTCTAACAAGCTGATCGTGAGAAGAAGGGACGGTAGAGCGATCAAATAAAGTCGATCGCTGAGCGGTTGGTCTGAGGATCGCTCGGCGATCAAATAAGATCGCTCTGCCTTTGGATAACAGTTTATCGATATAAGGAGGAATTACCTAATGGCAAGGTCATTAAAAAAGGGCCCTTTCGCAGACGCAAGCCTTTTGAAGAAGGTTGATGCTATGAATGCGTCAGGAAGTAAAACAGTAATAAAGACATGGTCACGTCGTTCTACAATTTTTCCATCTTTTGTAGGCCACACATTTGCAGTTCACGACGGAAGAAAGCATGTGCCTGTATATGTAACAGAAGATATGGTTGGACATAAGCTTGGAGAATTCGTTGCGACCAGAACCTATAGAGGACATGGCAAGGACGAAAAGAAATCAAAGGTGAAATAAATTGATCAGTTGAAAGGAGGTTCAACCATGGCAGAGAAATATAGCAGAACGAGTTATAAGAGAAAGAGAAATGCAGAAAATAGAGAAACCAGACCATCAGCAAAGCTTTCCTATGCCAGAGTGTCTGTTCAGAAGGCGTGTTTCGTGTTAGACGCCATCAGAGGCAAGAATGTGCAGACCGCCCTGGGAATCCTGGAGTACAGCCCGAGATATGCTTCGAGCATCATCAAGAAGCTTTTGGAATCAGCGATCGCAAACGCCGAGAACAATAACGGTATGAATGCAGAGAACCTTTATATAGCAGAGTGCTATGCAAATAAGGGCCCCACGATGAAGCGAGTTAGACCAAGGGCACAGGGAAGAGCTTATAGGATCGAGAAGAGAATGAGCCACATTACAATCGTGCTTGACGAGAGATAGGAGGAAGAAAATGGGACAGAAAGTTAATCCTCATGGACTGAGAGTCGGCGTTATTAAGGATTGGGATTCAAAATGGTATGCTGATGCTGATTTTGCGGACTATTTGGTGGAAGATTATAATATTAGGAAATTTTTAAAGAAGAAATTGTTCAGTGCCGGTATTTCCAAGATCGAGATCGAGAGGGCATCTGACAGGATAAAGGTGATCGTCTTCACAGCAAAGCCTGGCGTCGTGATCGGCAAGGGTGGAGCAGAGATCGAGATCACGAAGAAAGAACTTCAGAAGCTGACAGGAAAGAATGTACTGGTAGACATCAAGGAGATCAAGAGACCAGACAGAGATGCACAGCTGGTTGCTGAGAATATTGCGCAGCAGCTCGAGAATCGTGTGTCCTTCAGACGTGCTATGAAGTCCTGCATGGGCAGAACCATGAAGGCGGGCGCTCTGGGTATCAAGGCGGCAGTTTCAGGACGTCTCGGTGGAGCAGATATGGCTCGTACAGAGTTTTACAGCGAGGGTACGATTCCTCTTCAGACACTTAGAGCAGATATTGATTATGGATTCGCAGAGGCAGATACGACCTACGGCAAGCTCGGCGTAAAGGTATGGATCTACAAGGGCGAAGTACTTCCTACAAAGGGAAACAAGGAAGGGAGCGATAAATAATGTTAATGCCAAAAAGAGTAAAGCGTCGTAAACAGTTCCGTGGTACAATGGCTGGCAAAGCGCAGAGAGGTAATACAATCACTTACGGTGAGTATGGTATCATAGCGACAGAGCCGTGCTGGATCAAGTCCAATCAGATCGAGGCAGCCCGTATCGCCATGACACGTTATATCAAGCGTGGCGGTAAGGTATGGATCAAGATATTCCCGGATAAGCCGGTGACAGCAAAGCCTGCTGAGACCCGTATGGGTTCTGGTAAAGGAACACTTGAGTACTGGGTGGCAGTCGTGAAACCCGGCCGTGTCATGTTTGAGATCAGCGGAGTCGCTGAGGATGTAGCAAAAGAAGCGTTACGTCTTGCAACACACAAGCTTCCTTGCAAGTGCAAGATCGTTTCTAAAGCAGATTTGGAAGGCGGTGCAGTAAATGAAAACTAATAAGTATGTAGAGGATTTAAGGACCAAATCAGCCGCAGAATTATCACAGGAATTAGTTTCTGCAAAGAAAGAACTTTTCAATTTGAGATTTCAGAACGCAACGAATCAGTTAGACAATACAGCAAGGATCAAAGAGGTAAGAAGAAATATCGCAAGGATTCAGACTGTGATTGCTGCAAATCTTAAGAGTGCAGAGTAGGAGGAGAATGGTCGTGGAAAGAAATTTGAGAAAAACACGTACAGGCAAGGTTGTGAGCAACAAGATGCAGAAAACGATCGTGGTTGCTGTGGAAGATCATGTTAAGCATCCTCTTTACGGAAAGATCGTTAAGAGAACTTATAAGTTAAAGGCACACGATGAGAAGAATGAGTGCAATATTGGCGATACCGTTAAAGTTATGGAGACAAGACCTTTGTCCAAGGATAAGAGATGGAGACTCGTCGAAGTGGTCGAGAGAGTAAAATAGATATTAAAGGCCATAACATGGTTTTGGAAGGAGAATAAGCATGATACAACAGGAAAGCAGACTGAAAGTCGCTGATAACACCGGTGCGAAAGAATTGCTCTGCATCAGGGTTATGGGTGGATCTACGAGAAGATATGCAAATATTGGCGATATCATCGTTGCTAGCGTCAAAGATGCAACACCAGGCGGCGTTGTCAAGAAAGGGGATGTAGTAAAAGCTGTAGTTGTACGTACCGAAAGGGGCGCCCGCCGCAAGGACGGTTCTTATATTAGATTTGATGAAAATGCCGCTGTGATCATCAAGGATGACAAGACTCCGAGAGGGACACGTATTTTTGGACCAGTGGCGAGAGAGCTTCGTGAGAAACAGTTTATGAAGATTGTTTCCTTAGCTCCTGAAGTATTATAGGGAGGTGCCAGAATGTTAAAGATTAAAAAGGGCGATACAGTTAAGGTGATCGCTGGTAAAGATAAAGACAAAGAAGGCAAGGTTCTGTCTGTGGACACCAAAAAATCCAAAGTGCTGGTGGAGGGTGTCAATATGGTGACAAAACATGCAAAGCCTTCTGCTGCAAACCAGAACGGCGGCATTATCCAGAAAGAAGCTCCTATTGATATTTCAAACGTAATGTATCTCCACAAGGGAAAGGCTACGAGGATCGGCTTTAAGATGGACGGGGATAAGAAAGTACGTTTCGCAAAGACAACAGGCGAAGTGATTGATTAATTTCAGGAAAGGAGGAACAGACTGGTGAGTAGACTGAAAGATTTGTATAAAGACGAGATCGTAGACGCTATGATCAAGAAGTTCGGATATAAGAATACCATGGAAGTGCCAAAGCTTGACAAGATCGTAGTCAACATGGGTGTCGGTGAGGCGAAGGAGAACGCAAAGGCTCTGGAGTCCGCTGTGAAGGACATGGAGACTATCACAGGGCAGAAGGCTGTTACCACAAAGGCGAAGAAGGCGATCGCAAACTTCAAGATCCGTGAGGGTATGGCCATCGGCTGCAAGGTGACGCTGCGCGGCGAGAAGATGTATGAGTTCCTTGACCGCCTTGTGAACCTTGCACTTCCGCGTGTGCGTGACTTCAGGGGTGTGAATCCCAATGGATTTGACGGCAGGGGAAATTATGCGCTCGGTATCAAGGAGCAGATCATCTTCCCGGAGATCGAGTACGATAAGGTTGACAAGGTAAGGGGCATGGATATTGTTTTCGTGACAACTGCCAGAAGTGATGAGGAAGCACGTGAGCTGTTAGCACAGTTTAACATGCCTTTCGCAAAGTAATAAGGAGGTAAATTCCCATGGCTAAAACAGCAATGAAAATAAAACAGCAGCGCAAACCGAAGTTCTCTACACAGGAATACAGTCGTTGCAGGATCTGTGGCCGTCCACATGCATATTTAAGAAAATATGGAATTTGCAGAATATGCTTCCGCGAGTTAGCATACAAGGGTCAGATTCCCGGCGTGAAGAAGGCAAGTTGGTAAACCGAAAAGAATTTCTAAGACAGCAAAAGACGCTGTCTAAGAAATACTAAGTTTCGGTTGGAAGAATGCAGGCGCATTCTTCATCGTAAAGTATTTAAGGAGGAAACTGAAATGACAATGAGTGATCCTATTGCAGATATGCTTACAAGAATTCGTAATGCGAACACTGCAAAGCATGATACAGTAGACATTCCTTCATCGAAGATGAAACTCGCTATCGCACAGATTCTTTTGGATGAAGGGTATATAAAAGCTTTTGATGTTGTAGAGGATGGTTCGTTCAAGACGATTCATATTACATTAAAATATGGTGCAGATAAGAATGAAAAGATCATCACAGGCCTGAAGAGGATCTCTAAGCCGGGTCTGCGCATTTACGCTGGCAAAGACGAGCTGCCAAAGGTGCTCGGTGGACTTGGCATCGCTATCATCTCTACCAATCAGGGAGTTATCACGGACAAGGAAGCGAGACGTCTTCAGGTAGGCGGCGAGGTGCTGGCGTTTATCTGGTAGTGGCGACGGAAGGTTTTGAGTTGAAGTTTTGTTGTAATTAAAAAAATTAGGAGGTACGGGCATGTCACGTATAGGAAGAATGCCAATCGCGATTCCGGCGGGTGTCACTGTCGAAGTTGCAGAAAATAATAAAGTGACTGTAAAAGGTCCTAAGGGAACGCTTGAGAGAGTGCTGGCGCCAGAGATGGAGATCAAGGTTGAGGGTGCAGAGGTAACTGTTGCGAGGCCAAATGATTTAAAGAGGATGAAGTCCTTGCATGGTCTTACGAGGACACTGATCAACAACATGGTTGTCGGTGTGACTTCCGGTTATGAGAAGAAGCTTGAAGTGAACGGTGTAGGTTACAGGGCAGCTAAGGCAGGGAAGAAACTGACATTATCCCTGGGCTATTCGCATCCGGTGGAGATGACAGACCCCGAAGGTATTGAGACAGTACTTGAGGGTACGAACATCATTATCGTAAAGGGTATTGATAAAGAGAAGGTTGGACAATTCGCGGCTGAGATCAGAGACAAGAGGAGACCGGAGCCTTACAAGGGCAAGGGTATCAAGTATGCTGATGAGACGATCAGGCGTAAAGTTGGTAAGACTGGTAAGAAGTAAATAAGGAGGGCGTAAAAAATGGTTAGTAAGAGATCAAGAGCAGAACTGCGTGCAAAGAAACACATGAGAATACGTAACCGTTTAAGCGGTACGGCTGAGAGACCACGTCTGTCAGTGTTCAGAAGCAATAATCATATGTATGCTCAAATTATTGACGATACCGTTGGAAATACATTAGTGGCAGCTTCCACAGTGGAGAAGGAAGTGAAGGCTGAGCTGGAGAAGACCAATGACGTTGAGGCGGCAGCATATCTGGGAAAAGTAATTGCAAAGAGAGCAATAGATAAGGGTATCACAGAAGTAGTTTTTGATAGAGGCGGCTTTTTATACCATGGGAAAATTGCAGCTTTAGCTGAGGCAGCAAGAGAAGCTGGCCTGGTATTCTAGGAAGGGAGAAAATCACATGAAACGTACAATCATTGATGCTAGTCAGCTTGAATTAACAGACAAGGTTGTCACGATCAAGCGTGTAACCAAGACTGTTAAAGGTGGACGTAACATGCGTTTTACCGCTCTGGTAGTTGTGGGTGACGGCAATGGTCACGTAGGCGCCGGACTTGGTAAAGCCGTAGAAATCCCTGAGGCGATCCGCAAGGGAAAGGAAGACGCGATCAAGAACCTGATCACTGTTGCTATGGATGACAATAACTCTATAACACACGATTTTATCGGAAATTATGGTTCTTCCAGCGTATTGTTGAAGAGGGCTCCTGAAGGTACAGGTATCATCGCGGGCGGTCCTGCGCGTGTTGTGTGCGAGCTTGCAGGTATTAAGAATATCCGTACCAAGTCTTTGGGCTCCAACAATAAGCAGAATGTCGTACTTTCTACCATTGCTGGCCTTTCACAGTTGAAGACACCTGAACAGGTAGCTGCAAATCGCGGTAAGTCTGTCGACGAGATCATGGCTTAAGGAGGTAGACGAAGATGGCAAAGACATTAAAAGTTACTTTAATCAGATCAACGATCGGTGCTGTTCCCAAGAACAAGGCGACTGTTGAGGCTATGGGGCTGACAAAGCTTCACAAGACAGTAGAGCTTCCAGACAATGCAGCAACAAGAGGCATGATCCGCAAAGTAAATCATTTAGTTAAAGTTGAAGAAGCGTAAGAAGAGGGAGGTGTCAGAAAATGAGTTTAGAATTGTCTAATTTAAGACCTGCCGATGGCTCTAAGCACAGCGATAGTTTTAGAAGAGGCCGTGGACATGGTTCAGGAAATGGAAAGACGGCTGGTAAAGGTCATAAGGGGCAGAAAGCTCGTTCCGGAGCTCCGAGGCCGGGCTTTGAAGGTGGACAGATGCCATTGTACAGACGTATTCCTAAGAGAGGCTTCCACAATAGGAACACAAAGGAGATCGTTGCGATCAACCTCGAAGTATTGGAGAGATTTGAGGATGGAGCGACCGTATCAGTGGACACATTGATCGAGACTGGAATCGTTAAAAACCCAAGGGATGGAGTAAAGATTTTAGGCAGAGGAGAATTAACCAAGAAGCTCAATGTTCAGGTAAACGCGTACAGCGCATCTGCAAAGGAGAAGATTGAAGCACTTGGTGGAACTGCAGAGGTGATTTAATGTTTTCTACGCTAAAGAATGCGTTCAAGATCAAGGAGATCAGAAGTAAGTTACTGTTTACTTTCTTTATGCTGGTAGTCATACGGTTTGGTTGCCAGCTTCCGATTCCGGGTGTGAACAGGGATTATTTCTCGTCATGGTTTGAGGCTCAGACCGGTGGGGCGTTCAATTTTCTGGATGCATTTACAGGAGGTTCTTTCTCGAGAATGTCCGTATTTGCATTGAATATTACACCGTATATCACGTCTTCCATCATTATGCAGCTGCTCACGATCGCGATTCCGAAGCTCGAGGAGATGCAGAAGGATGGAGAGGATGGAAGGAAAAAGATCGCTTCCATCACACGCTATGTTACCGTGGGACTTGCGTTGCTCGAAAGTACGATGATGGCAATTGGATTTGGTAATCAGGGCTTGCTTCAGAAATTTGGTCCGCTGGAAGTTATAACAGTGATTGCTGTATTGACAGCAGGCAGCGCATTCCTGATGTGGATCGGTGAGCGGATCACTGAGAATGGTGTCGGAAACGGGATCTCGATCGTGCTCGTCATTAACATTATTTCCCGCCTGCCAGATGATTTTGCAAACCTGTATGAGCAGTTCTGCAAGGGAAAGTCCATTCCTCTTGCGGTGGTGGCGGCAGCGATCATCTTTGCGATCATTCTGGCGATGACTGTGTTTGTCGTCATACTGAACAGTGCGATACGTAAGATTCCTGTCCAGTATGCGAAAAAGATCCAGGGAAATAAAATGGTCGGAGGTCAGATGACTTTCCTGCCGCTGAAGGTGAACACGGCGGGTGTCATTCCGATCATCTTTGCATCGTCACTGATGCAGTTTCCGATCGTGATCTCGACTTTGTTTGGATACAGCGGGAATGGTGTGTGGAGACAGGTCCTGAACGGTCTGAATCAGGATAACTGGTGCAATCCGTCTCAGCTTGTTTATTCGATCGGTCTTGTAGTGTATGTTATTTTGACAGTTTTTTTTGCTTATTTCTATACTTCACTGACATTTAATCCCCTGGAGATCGCAAATAACATGAAGAAGCAGGGTGGATTTGTGCCTGGGATCAGGCCGGGAAAACCGACGAGCGATTATCTGAACAAGGTACTCAATGCGATCATATTTATCGGTGCCATCGGTCTTGTGATCGTGGCAGTCGTACCGTTCTTCTTCAATGGTGTTTTTAATGCATCTGTTTCGTTTGGCGGAACAAGTCTCATCATTATCGTCAGCGTCGTGCTTGAGACGATCAAGCAGATCGAATCGCAGATGCTTGTGCGCAATTATAAGGGCTTTTTGAATGATTGATCAGAAAAGCCAGATATGCGGACAGCCGGTATGCAAAAAACAATCAGATAGAAGCAAAGCGTGCGCTTTGCTTCTGTCCGTTATGCAACAGCTTGAATTGAGGGTATCCTGCTGAGAGGGCAGACTGAACGGGATAATTTGAATTGAAGCTATTGTTCAATAAAGAATGCATTGCTGCTTGATAAATTAAGGAATATTAAAGGAGGAAATCAGCATGAAGATTATTATGTTAGGCGCACCGGGAGCAGGAAAGGGTACACAAGCGAAAATGATCGCGGAGAAGTTTGCGATCCCCCACATTTCTACAGGTGATATCTTCAGGGCAAACATCAAGAATGGTACAGAACTTGGAATGGAAGCAAAGAAGTACATGGATCAGGGCTTATTGGTACCGGATGAGCTCACAGTTAAGATCCTGCTTGACAGGGTAGCGCAGGATGACTGCAAGAACGGCTATGTGCTGGATGGTTTCCCGAGAACGATCCCGCAGGCAGAAGTACTTGACAAGGCGCTTACGGAACTCGGCGACAAGATCGATTATGCGGTCAATGTCGATGTGCCGGATGAGAACATTATCAACAGAATGTCGGGAAGACGTGCATGCGTGAACTGTGGTGCGACATATCATGTAGTCCATATCCCGCCAAAGAAGGAAGGGATCTGTGATACATGCAGTTCCGAACTGATCCTGAGGGATGATGATAAGCCGGAGACGGTAAAGAACCGCCTCGATGTGTATCATAAGCAGACACAGCCGCTGATCGATTTCTATGAGGCAAAAGGCGTGCTGAGATCTGTGGATGGAACGGTCGATATGAAAGACGTGTTTGCGTCAATCGTCAATATACTGTCGTAATGTGTGACAGATCGGGCGGAGGAATGGGAGATGGCCGTTACAATAAAGTCACAGCGTGAGATTGATCTGATGCGGGAGTCGTGCAGGCTCCTGGCAAAAGTACACGAGGAGCTCGGGCAGGCAATAGAGCCAGGAATATCTACACTTTATATTGACCAGCTGGGGGAAAAATTGATCAGAGGGATGGGGTGTGTTCCCAATTTTCTGCATTATAATGGTTATCCGGCGTCGATCTGTGTATCGGTGAACGATGAAGTGGTACACGGGATCCCGCGGGCTGACAGGATATTGCAGGAGGGTGATATTGTGAGCCTAGACTGTGGACTCATTTACAAGGGATATCATTCCGACGCGGCTAGAACACACGGTGTGGGACGGATCAGTCCGGAAGCACAGAAATTGATAGACGAGACAAAAAAATCATTTTTTGAGGGAATAAAGAGAGCTACAGCAGGCAATCACCTTCACGATATATCAAATACGATCGACAATTATGTGTCACAGTTTGGGTATGGTATCGTCCGGGATCTGGTGGGACATGGGATCGGGACCTCGCTCCACGAGGAGCCGGAGGTACCCAATTTCAGGCAGAAAAAGAGAGGAATGAAGCTTCGGGCCGGAATGACGCTTGCGGTAGAGCCCATGATCAACATGGGCGCCGGCGAGGTTGAGTGGCTGGATGACAGCTGGACAGTGGTCACGGAGGATGGTTCCCTGTCTGCGCATTATGAGAATACGATCCTGATCACTGACGGTGAACCTGAGATCCTTACCCTTATATAGGAAATGGAAGGGGAGAGGGGAAGAATGACTGGTTTTTTAGCCTATTCGCTTGCAGGGCATGATAAGGGGAAATTATATCTCATCATAGAGGAGACAGGGGATCTGGTGTATGCTGTGGATGGAGCAGTGCGCACGCTCGACAGGCCTAAGAAAAAAAATAAGAGGCATATGCAGATCGTCAAAAAAGGGAACCAAGGGTTGGATATCTCGTCTGTGACAAATGAGGAGATCAAACATTTCATTAAGTTATATTTGAAAGACATTAAGGAGGTAAAATAATGTCAAAGTCCGATGTAATTGAAATCGAAGGAACTGTAGTAGAGAAGCTTCCCAATACAATGTTTCAGGTGGAGCTGGAAAATGGGCACAGGGTGCTTGCCCATATCAGCGGTAAGCTGAGACAGAATTTTATCCGTATTCTTCCGGGTGATAAGGTCACGCTGGAGTTATCACCGTATGATCTGTCAAAAGGCCGGATCATCTGGAGGGATAAATAGATCTGGCTGAAATATTTTCTGTGCTGTTTTTGGAAAATATTTTCATATAGGGCTTGCATTTGCCCAGGCTGCATGATATAATGTAAAACGGTCTTTTTGAAAGGAGGGTTTAACATGAAAGTTAGATCATCAGTAAAACCAATTTGCGAGAAATGCAAAGTTATCAAGAGAAAAGGAAAGATCAGAATTATCTGTGAAAATCCGAAGCACAAGCAGAGACAGGGTTGATCTCTCTTATCATTTGTGTGAAAAAGCGGCTGAGGCATGTATCCTGATCCGTCAAGAGGGATATGTGCTGCAAATATATAACGGACGTCTTGTCTGTTGTGTGTTTACTTCTTGATACCGAGAAATGTTTCGCAGGTGGAACTCCAGTGATGTTTCCAGTCACTGGACCGGCAGAAAAATAAGACGATTCTGCCCCGATCAGTATCGGACAAACCGGATCGATATCCGGTCGGGTAGTTTTCTACCCCAGTCAATTAGTTAACTGTTAATAAGTGATAGGATAGTACCGTATGCGGGATCTTATCACAAAGCAAAATGGAGGAATTTTAACATGGCTCGTATTGCTGGTGTTGACTTACCAAGAGAAAAACGTGTAGAGATCGGACTTACTTATATCTATGGTATTGGTAGAGTGAGTTCAAACAAGATCCTTGAGAAGGCAGGGGTGAATCCTGATATCCGTGTGAGGGATCTGACAGACGATGACGTGAGAAAGATCAGTGCGGTCATCGATGAGGAATATATGGTTGAGGGTGACCTCAGACGTGAGATCGCTCTGAATATCAAGAGATTACAGGAGATCGGCTGCTACCGTGGTATCCGTCATAGAAAGGGACTGCCTGTGCGCGGTCAGAATACAAAGACAAATGCCAGAACAAGAAAAGGTCCCAAGCGAACAGTAGCAAACAAGAAAAAATAAGACTTGAAATGTTCGCTATGCGAACAGCAGCAAACAAGAAAAAGTAAGGCCTGGTATGTTCGCTCTGTGAACTGTGGCAAACAAAATTAGTTGCAAACAATAGTGGAATGAGAAAGTAGGTTAGTTTAAGATGGCTAAAAAAGTTACAAAGAAAGTGACAAAAAAGCGCGTAAAGAAAAACGTTGAACGGGGACAGGCACATATCCAGTCGTCATTTAACAATACGATTGTTACGTTGACTGACACTGAGGGAAATGCGCTCTCATGGGCAAGTGCAGGTGGTCTGGGATTTAGAGGTTCAAAGAAATCTACTCCATATGCTGCACAGATGGCAGCCGAGACAGCTACGAAAGCAGCTCTGGTTCACGGTTTGAAATCTGTGGATGTTATGGTCAAGGGACCTGGTTCAGGAAGAGAGGCAGCGATCCGTGCACTTCAGGCATGTGGCCTTGAAGTGACCAGCATCAAAGATGTCACACCGGTTCCGCATAACGGATGCCGTCCGCCAAAGCGCCGCAGAGTGTAGTGCATATTTTAGAAAGATTAGAGAATTGGCATGTATGCGCGGGAACAGATGTGTTTTGTGCGCACAGATTTAGGAGGATAAAAACATGGCAGTAAATAGAGTTCCTGTACTTAAAAGATGCAGATCTCTTGATTTAGATCCTGTATTTTTGGGATATGATAAGAAGTCTAAAAGAAAATCTCCGAGAGCTGGCAAGAAGATGAGTGAGTACGGCTTACAGCTCAGGGAGAAGCAGAAAGCAAAGTTCATCTACGGTGTCCTCGAGAAGCCTTTCCGCAACTATTATGACAGGGCGGACAGAATGAAGGGGATGACCGGTGAGAATCTGATGGTTCTCCTCGAGAGAAGACTTGACAACGTGATCTTTCGCATGGGATTTGCCAGAACAAGAAGAGAGGCAAGACAGGTTGTCGGCCATAAGCATGTGCTGGTAAATGGAAAATGTGTTAATATACCTTCATACCTGATCAGTGCGGGCGATGTCATTGAGATCAAGGAGAAGGCGAAGGGTTTACAGAGATACAAGGATATTGCTGAATCAACGAATGGTAGATTGGTTCCGGAATGGATGGATGTTGACCAGGAGAATTTCAAGGGCACGATCAAAGAACTTCCTTCGAGAGAGGCCATTGATGTTCCTGTAGATGAGATGCTTATTGTCGAGTTGTATTCTAAGTAATTCGCACATAGGCAGAGATAAGAATTTGACAGTAGGAAGTGCGCGTCAGTGTACTTTCTATTGTTGCACTTATTAACACGTCCATTATAAAGGAGGGTATTTACAGTGTTGGCATTTGATTTTGACAGTCCAAATATTGAAGTGGCAGAAATCTCTGAGGACAAAAGGTATGGTAAATTTATAGTGGAGCCTTTGGAGAGAGGATACGGAATTACACTGGGTAATTCTCTTAGAAGAATTATGCTTGCTTCCCTACCTGGTGCAGCTGTAAGTCAGGTTAAGATTGATGGCGTTCTACATGAGTTCAGTTCTATTCCGGGAGTGAAGGAAGATGTGACGGAGATCATCATGAACCTCAAGAGCCTGGCGATCAAAAACAGCTGTGAGACGGATGAAGTGAAAAAGGCGATCATCGATTTCGAGGGTGAAGGTGTTGTCAGGGCGTCCGATATTCAGGTCGATCAGGATATTGAGATCATGAATCCGGAGCAGGTCATTGCTACGCTGAACGGCGGCAAGGACAGCAAACTTTACATGGAGATCATCATTACGAAGGGTAGAGGCTATATCAGCGCTGACAAAAATAAGAGCGAGGATTTGCCAATCGGTGTCATAGCGGTGGATTCTATATACACTCCTGTAGAGAGGGTAAATGTTACCGTCGAAAATACTCGAGTAGGTCAGATTACGGATTATGATAAACTGACGTTGGATGTATACACAGATGCTACCTTGGAGCCTGACGAGGCGGTCAGCCTGGCGGCAAAGGTACTGAGTGAACATTTAAAGCTTTTCATCAATCTCTCTGAGAACGCGAAGAACGCGGAAGTTATGATCGAGAAGGAGGACGATGAGAAGGAGAAGGTGCTCGAGATGAGCATTGACGAGCTGGAGTTGTCAGTTCGTTCTTACAACTGCCTGAAGAGGGCGGGGATCAATACTGTCGAGGAGTTGACGAACCGTACATCGGAAGATATGATGAAGGTCCGCAACCTGGGACGAAAGTCTTTGGACGAGGTATTGGCAAAATTAAAGGAGTTGGGCTTGCAGCTGAATCCGATCGAGGATTGATCCGGCGGCGGATGAAGGTGCGGGTTGAACCGGTACACAGATGCGGTAATGCCAAAGTGTTCGCGTCTGTGCTCATAGATGGAATATATTAATCAACATTTGATAAGTAAGTCCAAAGGGCGTTGTCATTTGTTCCACCAATGAGGGTAGTCTGCATAATGGCAGTGCAGAGCTGCGTTTTGCAGGTGATGTGTCCTCACAATGAAAGGAGCCTATTATGGCAGGTTATAGAAAACTCGGAAGAACATCAGATCAGAGGAAGGCATTGTTAAGGGGCCAGGTTACATCGCTGATCGCCAGCAAGAATGGCAGGATCATCACGACAGAGGCGAGGGCGAAGGAAGTACAGAAGATCGTGGAGGGTCTCATCGCGCTGGCTGTGAAGGAGAAAGATAACTACGAGATGGTCAAGGTTGCAGCCAAGGTTGCCAGAAAAGATAAAGACGGCAAGAGAGTGAAAGAGGAGAAAGACGGTAAGAGGGTTACTGTCTATGATGAGGTGGAGAAGGAGATCAAGAAAGACCTGCCTTCAAGACTGCATGCGAGACATCAGATGCTCAAAGTATTGTATACGGTCAAGGAAGTTCCGACCAAAAATGCCGGCAGGAAGAAAAATACGAAAGAGATTGATCTTGTGGCAAAATTATTTGACGAGATCGCACCAAAGTATGTTGGACGTAATGGTGGATATACCAGGATCATCAAGATTGGTCAGCGTAAGGGCGATGGTGCTATGCAGGTAGTACTGGAACTGGTATAACAGAAGATTGTTTTTTTGGCGCTCCCATATTCTGGGAGCGTTTTTAGAAGCTGCTGAGATCATCTGACAGCAGGGTATCATTGGTAATTATTCAGAAATACGGGAATGTATCTGTGATACATTGCCTGTACTTCTGAATGACTATCTGGAAAGGATCAGTATGTACACGGAGAGTGTAAATGGTCGGAAGCGTTAGGTCTGAATCATTTTGCCACAGGTTTTCGGAGGAATATGCAGTATGACAAGAAAAGAGGCATGTTATTTTCTGGGGATCCGCGAGGATGCCGATGAGGAACAGATCAAGAAGGCGTATCGGTATAAGGCAAAGCTGTATCACCCTGATGCGAATCCCAATACAGATACCAAGGAATACTATATCAAGGTGCAGAAGGCATATGAATATCTGATGAGTAATCCGGGAGACATAGCCCCATCAGGTATGACCGTCAATGCCGCGGCGGCTTCAGTGTACAACAGTCCTTTTGGCAATGCAGGGGGATATATGTATGGCAGTCCGTTCGCAGCAAATTTTGCTGGCGCCAACACGGCAAATGGTGCTGGCGCGCGGTGTGCCAGCGCCAGGCCGGCGAAGGTCTATGCCAGCACAGCCACAGCAAAAGCCAGCTACAAAAAGCAGAAGGAGAAAGAGAGAGAGCGGGAAAAAATACAGAAGTGGGACGAGGAGTACAAGAGCAGTAAGAGGCGTCAGCAGCAGACTCATCTGTACGGAAAAGAGTATACGGATAAGATGACAGGAACCTCCAGGAGCAAGGAAGATGAGATCCTTGAAAAGATACGGGCGATCTGGCTTGCGGAGACGATCAGGAGGCAGATCGAGCTGGACAAAGAGCATAAGGAAGTCCTGCAGCGGCGGAAACTATATCAGGCATTCATGCAGCAGCAGGTGCAGGACGAAAGTGCGGGGAATGGTTCCAGGCGGACAAAGGAAACAGACTGAGAAATTTAAAGGGCTGTGTGTTTGCAGTTTCACGGAGGTCGAAGATGGGAATAATCAAAGTCAGGGATTTGATCTATGAGTATATACGGCGTGATGAGGAAGGCAATGTGGAGGGGATAACGACCGCTGTGGACGACGTCAGCCTGGATATCAGGCAGGGTGATTTTGTGGCGATACTGGGACATAACGGCTCTGGAAAGTCGACGCTGGCAAAGCATCTGAATGCGATCCTCTACCCCACAGAGGGAACAGTGTGGGTGGACGGAAAGGATACCAGAGATGATACGGCTGTCTGGGATATCCGCCAGACGGCGGGAATGGTCTTTCAGAACCCGGATAATCAGATCATCGGCCAGATCGTCGAGGAGGATGTGGGGTTTGGCCCTGAAAATATGGGGGTGCCGACCAGGGAGATCTGGGAGCGCGTCGAGGAAAGCCTGAAAGCGGTAGGCATGTATGAGTTTCGGAAATTCTCACCAAACAAACTTTCGGGAGGACAGAAACAGCGGGTTTCTATAGCGGGGGTGATCGCCATGCATCCCAAATGCATCGTCCTTGATGAGCCGACTGCAATGCTGGATCCCAGAGGCCGCAAAGAAGTGATCCGCGCAGTCAGGGCGCTGAATGATGTGGAGCGCATCACCGTGATATTGATCACGCACTATATGGAAGAGGTGATCTACGCGGATAAAGTCTATGTGATGGACAAAGGAAGGATCACGCTCCAGGGAACGCCGCGGGAGGTATTCTCCGAGGTGGAGCGGTTAAAGGAGCTCAGGCTCGATGTACCGCAGGTGACGCTGCTGGCACATGGGCTGCGCAGGGAAGGATTTCCCATGCCAAAAGGAGTGCTCACGAATCAGGAATTTGTGGAGGCGATCGACCGGTGTGTCAGTGCGCTGGGATCATAGGATCCTACAGTATGGCGGCAGGCAAAATCGCAGCGGACAGAAGGAGATGGTGACGACATGCCTATCATATTGGATAAAGTAAGCCATGTATATGGAGCGGATACCGCCATGGCGGTGCGGGCGCTGGACAGCGTAAGCCTGGTGATACCTGACGGACAGTTTATCGGGTTGATCGGACACACAGGTTCCGGTAAGTCTACGCTGGTCCAGCACCTCAACGGACTGATGAAGGCTACATCGGGAAATATTTATTTTAATGGAGAGGATATCGACGCGGAGGATTTTGACAAGAAGAGGCTGCGAAGCAAGGTAGGGCTTGTCTTCCAGTATCCGGAGCACCAGCTCTTTGAGACGGATGTTTTTTCGGATGTGTGTTTTGGTCCCCGGAATCTGGGGTTATCAAAGAAGGAGATCGAACTGCGCGCCTATGAGGCGCTGAAGCTGGTCGGACTCGAGGACGACTATTTTTACCAGTCGCCGTTTGACCTGTCGGGAGGGCAGAAAAGGCGCGTCGCGATCGCCGGAGTTCTTGCCATGAAGCCGGAGGTGCTGATCCTGGATGAACCGACGGCCGGGCTTGATCCCAAAGGGCGGGATGAGATCCTGGACCAGATTTCCAGACTTAAGAGGGAAACTGGTATCACGGTCCTCCTGGTGTCGCACAGTATGGATGATGTGGCGAAATACGTTGACAGGATCATCGTCATGAACAAGGGAAGCGTGATGTATGATGATGATCCGAGAGAAGTGTTCAGACATTACCGGGAGCTTGAGGAGATCGGACTTGCGGCGCCGCAGGTGACGTACATCATGAAGGATCTGCGGGAGCATGGCTGTGATGTCAGCGATGAGATCACTTCGATCGGGGAGGCAAAGGAAGAGATCAAAAGATATTTTACAAAGCTTGTGGCAGCGCGAAAGGGAAGATAGGTGGCGGATTATGCTCAGGGATATCACATTAGGACAATATTATCAGGCGGACTCCGTAATACATAGGCTTGACCCGAGAGTGAAGCTTGGGACTACGGTGCTTTTCATCATTTCCCTGTTTGTCTTTAACGGTTTTTGGGGATATCTGGTCGCGGCGCTGTTCCTTGTGCTTGTGATCAGGCTGTCAACAGTCCCTTTTAAGTTCATGGTAAAGGGAATGAAGTCAATTGTCTTTCTGCTGTCCATAACGATCGTGTTCAATCTGTTTCTGACGCCGGGCGAGCCGATCGTGCAGCTGTGGAAGTTCACAGTCACGCGGGAGGGGCTCAGGCTTGCGATATTACTGTCGATCCGGCTGGGCTTTCTGATCATCGGCTCATCGGTGATGACGCTCACGACGACCCCGAATCAGCTGACAGATGGTCTGGAGAGGATGCTGCGGCCCTTAAATAAGATCAAGGTGCCAGTGCATGAGATCGCCATGATGATGTCGATCGCACTCCGGTTCATACCGATCCTGATGGAAGAGACGGATAAGATCATGAAGGCACAGCTTGCAAGGTGTGCGGACTTTGACAGCGGCAATCTGATCAAAAAGGCGAAGAGCCTGGTGCCCCTGCTGGTGCCGCTGTTCATCTCGGCATTCCGGCGTGCCAACGACCTTGCCATGGCGATGGAGGCGCGCTGTTACAGGGGGGGAGACCACCGCACCAGGATGAAGCCCCTCCATTATGAAAAAAGGGACTATATCGCATATGTGATCGTGGTCTGTTATCTTGTGGGCGGCATAGCGGCGGGAAAACTGATGCCGGCGCTGCTGGGCGGCGTGATCCTGTAAAAGAGCGTCGGGCATAAGGAGATTGGGAGACGTGGTATCATGAAAAGGGTAATGCTGACCGTCGCCTACGACGGCACAAATTATCATGGATGGCAGCTTCAGCCGAATGTGACGACGATCGAGTCTGTGCTCAACGGTGCGCTGAGCGCGCTCTTAAAGCAAGAGATTAAGGTGATTGGGGCGTCAAGAACGGACACCGGCGTGCATGCGCTTGGAAATATAGCGGTGTTTGACACACAGGCGAGAATGCCCGCTGAAAAGTTTGCATATGCATTAAACCAGAGACTCCCGGAGGATATCAGGATCCAGGACTCGAGGGAGGTGCCGCCCTGCTTTCACCCCAGACGGCAGGAAAGCAGGAAAACATATGAATACAAGATACTCAACAGCGCCTTTCCGATGCCTGTGTGCAGGCTTTATGCGCATTTTACGTATGTGCCGCTCGATGTCGTGTCTATGCAGAAAGCGGCAGCATATCTGGTGGGAGAGCATGATTTTAAGAGCTTCTGCAGTGTGAATACGACAGCGGAGACGACGGTGCGCACGATCTATGAAGCCACTGTTGAAAAGTGTGGTGATATGATCACGATCAGGGTGACAGGTTCGGGTTTTCTGTACAATATGGTCCGAATCATAGCGGGTACGCTGATCGAGGTAGGGAGAGGGAATCGGCCGCCTGAACGGATGCAGGATATTTTAAGGGCATGTGACCGCGCGCAGGCTGGTCCGACAGCGCCGGCATGCGGACTCACGCTGGTAAAGTATGTATTTTTGGAGAACGGTCTGCAATGAGAGGCTGGGGGACAGAAGGTGCGGTGCAGGACTGTATGTAGAGTTATGATGGAGGTAATAGTGAAAACAGAAGATTTTGACGAAAAACAGGAGGCGGAGCTGGACGCGTTTGAGCAGCGGCAGATGCGCAGCTTTGAGAGGGGAAAGCGGCTGGTCTGGCTGATCGCGGGAGTCAATATTTTGTTTGACCTTATCAATATTTTTGTTTCAAATGATTTTCAGATCGTCCAGTTTGCAGTTCATGTCGCCTTGTCTGCGGCACTGGTTTACGGGGTAACATGGGTGCGGTATCTGTATGCTGTGGCCGGTATATTGACGGTCATCGTCACAATACTGGCGTTGCCGGGGCTGGTCAGCCTTATGCAGGTCTCGGCGGTTTCGGGCATCTATATTGCTGTGCTGATACTGACAGTGTGCTATTCAGCTACATCAGCGGTCATTTTGCTGTTCAGCAAGAGTGTGAAGGAGTATATGTATCGGAAGAAAAGTGAGAGACTATAAAAGCGGATAAATTTGACAATTAGGTATTGACACACCAGGAACCGTATAATATAATAATTCAATGTGGCGACATGCGATTGTACAATATCAAAGCCCCGATATTTGCAGAGGTGTCAGCCCGTGTATCTAGGTGACCTGTGAGTCTGCAGCGGTGCGGTCCGGACATTCCGCGTCGGAGGATCCAGTCAGGAATAACCGTCAAAGGAGAGCCGACAGGCTGAGTATATGGAGGTAACATAATGAAAACATTTATGGCTAGCCCAGCTACAATTGATAGAAAATGGTATGTAGTAGATGCTACTGGAATGACATTAGGACGCTTGGCATCAGAGGTTGCGAGCGTATTGAGAGGAAAGAACAAGCCTATTTTTACTCCTCACATTGATACAGGCGATTATGTGATCATCGTCAATGCTGAGAAGGTTGCAGTGACAGGAAAGAAGCTCGATCAGAAGGTTTATTATCACCACTCAGATTACGTTGGTGGTATGAAGTCAGCGACACTGCGGGAGAAGATGAACAAGAGGCCGGAAGATGTGATCGAGCACGCAGTGAAGGGAATGCTTCCAAAGGGACCTTTAGGACGTGAGATGTACAAGAAGCTCTTCGTATATGCAGGACCTGAGCACAAGCATGCAGCTCAGAAGCCAGAGGCATTGACATTTTAATCAGTGTGATAAATAAAGGAGGAAATGAAAATGGCAAAAGCAGCAAATGCTTCAAGATATTATGGAACAGGTAGAAGAAAGAAGTCGATCGCCAGAGTATATCTGACACCGGGTACAGGCAGCATCACGATCAACAGGAGAGGGATCGACGAGTATTTTGGACTGGAGACATTGAAAGTGATCGTTCGTCAGCCTATGGTAGCTACGGATACTGTTGACAAGTTTGATGTGCTCGTAAACGTAAAAGGCGGCGGCTATACAGGACAGGCTGGTGCGATCAGGCATGGCATATCCAGGGCATTGGTGCAGGCTGATTCTGATTACAGACCTGTGCTCAAGAAAGAAGGCTTCCTGACACGCGATCCTCGTATGAAGGA
>Ga0137307_100024_pt1 | contig 228558 bp, 202 predicted proteins | sample NAcewD2O_March_2_FD_97180 | JGI IMG/M metagenome (GOLD analysis project Ga0137307, IMG submission 97180) | Mouse cecal microbial communities from Vienna, Austria - N-Acetylglucosamine amended D2O_March | ecosystem: Host-associated > Mammals > Digestive system > Large intestine > Cecum | place... | reverse complement strand
CTTGCGCATGTCCTGAACGGTTGGCTCTGGCACAAAGCTCCCTTTGATGAGATTCTTCAACAGGCACTCCGCTATCCACTGCGCATCCTTGACATCGCTCTTGCGACCGGGCAGCTGTTTGATGAAGTACGGATTCACCAATTTGAGTTCCATTGACTCGCAAAGTTCATTCCATACCGGCACCCAATAGGTTGCAGTGCTTTCCATAGCTGCCTCGGTCACTCCGCGTTCAACCATATCGGTACACATCTGTCTGAGTTCAGGAGTAAGCACTCCATAGGTCTTTTCAAAAATAATGGCCTCGTCATGACCCATTATACATAGATAGATGCTATCTTTGTGGACATCAAGGCCGGCGACTGTTCGATTCCTGTTCATATTTTTTGAATTTAAGTATTCCTCCAAATATAGTAAAATTGTGACTTAGAGCACGTAGGAGGGAACGGGAATCAAGGCGTCAGCCTTGATTTTTTATTCTGCCGGTGTAAAAATCTCAGGATTTTTATCTAAATTTGTGACCTGATACAGGCCCCGGCTCATGCATAGACGGGGGTCTGCGATTGGCAAACCTTATCAAGGAGGGTCGCCCGACGGCGGCCTGGAGCCCAAAAAACATTTCCTTAGATGAAAATACCTTTTGAAAAAACAATGGCCCTCGCGGCAGCCGCATTCATGGGTGTCGCCTGCTGCATGGCGGCGACCGGAAGGGATGCCGCCACCGAGGCCCGCATAGATTCCCTGATGGCCCGGATGACCCTGCAGGAGAAAATCGGGCAGCTCAACCAGCTCAACGCGGCGCGGTTTGACACCCTCGGGGCGGCTGTCGCCCAGGGGCGGGTCGGCTCGATAATCAACGAGGTCGACCCAGAGGTGGTCAACAGCCTGCAGCGCAAGGCGGTGGAGGAGTCGCGCCTCGGCATTCCGCTGATTTTCGCGCGCGACGTGATACACGGGTTCAACACGGTGTTCCCGATTCCCTTGGGACAGGCGGCGACCTGGAACCCCCAGCTGGTGGAGGAGGCTGCCCGCATAGCCGCCGTGGAGGCCACCGCCTCGGGAATCCGCTGGACTTTCTCCCCGATGATGGATGTCTCGCGTGACGCGCGCTGGGGCCGCATCGCCGAGTCGGCGGGGGAGGACCCGCTGCTCAACGAGCGGATGGGGCTGGCGATGATACGCGGCTACCAGACCGACAACCTGGCCGACCCGACGGCGATGGCGGCATGCGCCAAGCATTTCGCCGGCTACGGATTCAGCGAGGCGGGAAAGGACTACAACACCACCTGGCTGCCCCTGCCCCTGCTCGAGGATGTGGTGCTGCCGCCGTTCGAGGCCGCCGCCGGAGCCGGGGTGGCCACATTCATGACATCGTTCAACGACATAAACGGCGTGCCCTCGTCGGGCAACAGCTGGCTCATGCGTGATGTGCTGCGTGACCGCTGGAGATTCGACGGGGTGCTGGTCAGCGACTGGAACGCCATCACCGAGATGATAAACCACGGCGTGGCCGCCGACAAGCTCCACGCCACGATGCTGGCCGCCACCGCCGGGGTCGACATCGACATGGAGGGCCACGCCTATCCCGACGCGATGGAGGCGCTGGTCAGGGAGGGGAGGCTCGACGAGACTGTGGTCGACGGGCTGGTGCGCAACGTGCTGCGCCTGAAATTCCGCCTCGGACTGTTTGACAACCCCTACATCGACCTGTCAAAGCCATCGCCGGCCTATGCCCCGGCCCATCTGGCCGCCGCCACAAGGGCCGCCGAGGAGGGAACGATTCTGCTGAAAAACGGCGGTATGCTCCCACTGGGTTTGAAGCCGGGCAAGGTTGCCGTGATCGGGCCGATGGCCGACGCGCCCTACGACCAGGGGGGCACCTGGGCGCCTGACCTGCAGCATGAACGGTCGGTGACCCCGCTGGCTGCCCTGCGCCGCCTATATGGCGAGGAGAATGTCATCCACGCTCCCGGACTGGGATATACCCGCGACAAGAGCCTCGACGGTATCCAGGCAGCTGTCAAAGCCGCCCGCGAGGCCGACGTGGCGGTGTGTTTCGTCGGGGAGGAAGCCGTGATGTCGGGTGAGGCCCACTCGATGGCCGACCTCGGCCTGAAAGGGGCCCAGACCGCGTTGCTTGAGGCTGTGTGCGCGACAGGCAAGCCCGTGGCGGTGGTGTTCATGGCTGGCCGCCCGCTGACTGTAGGCAAGGAAATCGACATGGCCGACGCGGTGTTGTACGCGTTCCATGGCGGCACTATGGCCGGGGAGGCCCTGGCAAACATTCTCTCAGGAAAGGCCAACCCCTCGGGCAAACTGCCTGTGACGATGGCCAGGATGACCGGACAATATCCAATGTATTACGCCCACAAGAACACCGGGCGTCCGCCAGAGTGGACTGTCGACCTCGATTCCATCCCTGTGGAGGCTCCCCAGACCTCGACCGGATGCACCTCTTACTTTCTCGACGCCGGCAAAGACCCGCTCTACCCCTTCGGTTACGGACTGAGCTACACCACCTTCGACATCTCGACCCCGCGCCTGTCTGCCTCCTCTATGGCCATCGGTTCCGAAACCCCGCTGACTGTTGAATGCACCGTCACCAACACCGGCGACCGGGAGGGGGCTGAGACCGTGCAGCTCTATGTCCGCGACCTGGTCGGCTCCCTTGCCCGTCCGGTAAAGGAGCTTAAAGACTTCCGTAAGGTGACCTTGAAGCCAGGAGAGAGCAAGGTGGTAAGCTTCGCGCTCACCCCCGGGCAGCTTTCATTCCACGGCCTTGACGGAAAACCCCTCATAGAGGCTGGAGAATTCCAGGTATGGACGGCTGGCAACAGCGTTGACGGCACACCCGTCTCTTTCTCCCTCACCGACTGACGCAATTCCTTACTTATCAAGACATATATGAATCAAAGACATCTGCCCCCCGCCGTCGCAATGATGGCGGGTGCATTCCTGACGGCCTCAGCTGCAATCGGCGGCCGGGTCGACAAGTCCAGCCTGCGGTGCTGGGAGGAGGGGGAGGCCCCCCAGGTATCGGTAATTGTCAGCAACCCTGACGGGGAAGAGGCCTCCACCACGGTGAGCCTCGCCGTGCAGACCGACACGAAGCTACCTGCTGGAGAGTTCTCGCGGGAGGTGACTGTCGCGCCGGGCGACACCGCCCGCGTGGTGTTTGACAACCTTCCGGTGTCGCCCGGTTTCTACCGCGCGACGGTAACGGTGGGGGAGACAACGCTCGACCCGTTCAATTTCGGTTATGCCCCGACGGCGATAATCTCTCCTCTCGACCGCCAGCCCGACTTCGAGGCGTTCTGGAGCCAAGCCCTCGACGAGCTTGCCGCCGTGGCCCCGGAATACAGGCTCACCCGCGACCCTTACCGCTCGTCTGAAAACAAGAATGTCTACCTGGTGGAGATGAAGTCGCTTCCAGACTCCACGGGTGGCGAGCCAGTGGTGATACGCGGCTTCTACTCCGAGCCGGTGGCCCCTGGCAAATATCCGGCCCTCATCACATACCAGGGGTATGACGGCGGCACATCCCAGCTCTATTACGGCAACCCCGACGGCAACCCAGGCTGGATTGAGTTTTACCTCTCCACCCGCGGGCAGCTGCTCGACAACCGCGACGGCAAGAACCACTACGGCGACTGGTTTGCCTGGAACTTCGGCGACAAAGACCGCTATTATTACCGAGCCGCGTTCATGGATGTGGTGCGCGCCATCGACTTCGTCACCTCCCGCGAGAAGACCGACACCGCCCGTGTCTACTCACAGGGACAGAGCCAGGGAGGAGCGTTCACCGTCGCCTCGGCGGCCCTCGGCGGGGGCCGCATCAAGGCCATTGCCCCGGCGGTCACCTTCCTCGGCGACTTCCCCGACTATTTCCGCATCGTCCACTGGCCGGCCGAAGTGGCCCTCCGATGCCAAAAGGATAAAGGTCTCTCTGACCAGGAGATGTATCATTTCCTGTCATATTTCGACACCAAGAACCTCGCCCCCTGGGTGACATGCCCCGTGCTGGCCACATTCGGCCTGCAGGACCCTGTCTGCCCGCCCCACACCAACTTCGCCTCCTTCAACCTCTTCGCCTCCCCGGACAAACGCTACATAATCATGCCGGAGAACGGCCATTGGGTCACCCCCGACTGGTATGACCGCTTCATGGAGTTCTTCTCCACCCTCCCCCCGGCCTCCCCCGCCGACTGAACCGTCACGTGAACCGCACCCCAAAAGCCAGACAAAGCTTTTGGGGTGCGGTCCATTAAACAAATACCGGGGGAATCAGCAGACCTTGATGTCATGGCCGCCGGAGGTGTCCGCATCACCGCTGCGGAGACCGTCCCATCTGTATTCGCCGATGTGCCGTCCCCGTTTGTCGTGAAGCTCGAAATATATCTCCGGTTTCTCGAAGTCGATGCTGAGGCAGGCGTTTTTCCTGGGATATTTGCCTGGTCGGTATATTCTCCGGTATCGCGCGTCTGTCTTGTTTCGTTTGGTAAGACCCTCGTCCAGTTCCCAACCGTTCAGCTGGGCTACCACATCCGCGCATTCGCTGAGTATGGCTATGTTCTGTCCGGGATGCTCCTTTATGGAATCCAGCTTCTCCTTCACAGACTCGTGGTATGCACCGGTCGCCCCGGTGTTCCACAGCGGAGACTCGACGGGATTATACGGTTTGCAGTCGTGACGCGAGACAAAGTTTGACAGCCGGAATGCCTGGTCCCTGTCATACAGATTGTATATTTCAGCATCCTGGCCGCATTTCTCCCCTTTTATCACAGGGGTTTAAAAGTTAGCCAAACGCCAATGACAAATATCGGGGCAATGACACACCGGGTGACGTTCGCCAGTGGCGAACGAAAAAAGCGAGCCTTGGAAAAATCCAAAGCTCGCTTTTGGTGGAGTACAGCGGACTCGAACCGCTCACCTCGACACTGCCAGTGTCGCGCTCTAGCCAGATGAGCTAGTACCCCGGTTTTGCGTTGCAAAGGTAGGTTGTTTTTTTCAATCCACCAAATTTCCGGGGCATTTTTTTGCCGGCCTACTGTTTTTTCTTCGGTTTTTCACCTTTTTTCTCTGCTTTCCGCTCCCGGCAACCCCGCGTGGGGGGCAGCCGGACAAAGGTCATTCCTGAGGCTCGAACATGTCTTTGCCCACGCCACACTCGGGACATACCCAGTCGTCGGGCAGCTCCTCGAAGGGGGTGCCGGGGGCGACACCGTTGTCGGGGTCACCTGCCGCGGGGTCATAGACATAACCGCAGACGGTGCATACATACTTCTTCATAATGATGTAGATGAGTTAAGGGTTAAACATTCGCGTGTCTGGTATATCAACCGCGCGGCCCGGGGTTTTGTTCGGCCCGCTGCCGCCGCGGCCCCGGGGCGCCCCTTCGGAAGGAGGTTTTGTGGCGGTCTATTTGGAGCGAATGGATTTTTTATTGGGATTTTAGTGGGTAATTTATTAACTTTGCGGTAATTTTGGAATGAAAGGCTCCTGACGCGCAGATGCCTTGAAGCAGGGTGCCGCAGGGCGGCCAGCCCTCGGTCCTATTCTTATTAATATAGAAATTGCATAATACGATGAATATTCTCGAACTGAGCGAGCAAGAAATCGTACGCCGCGGGTCGCTCGACCAGATGCGTGCGATGGGCATCGACCCCTATCCCGCAGCGGAGTTCCCGGTCAACGCCCACACCGACGAAATCAAGGCAAACTTCCGCGACCCGGAGACCGACGCGGATGGCAACCCCATAGGGGAGCCGCGCCAGGTGGTCATAGCCGGACGCGTCATGGGCCGCCGCATCATGGGCAAGGCCTCATTCATGGAGCTTCAGGACGCCAACGGCCGCATACAGGTCTATGTCAACCGCGACGAGATCTGCCCGGGCGAAGACAAGGAGCTTTACAACACGGTGTTCAAGAAGCTGCTCGACATCGGCGACTTCGTCGGGGTGGAGGGTTTCGTATTCCGCACCCAGACCGGCGAGATTTCCGTACACGCCCGCAAGCTCACAGTGCTGAGCAAATCGCTCCGCCCCCTCCCCATCGTGAAGGTGAAGGACGGCGTGACATACGACGCCTTTGACGACCCCGAGCTGCGCTACCGCCGCCGCTATGTCGACCTGGTGGTCAACGACGGGGTGAAGGAGATTTTCATCAAGCGCACCAAGGTGTTCAACTCGATGCGCAACTACTTCAACGAACACGGCTACATGGAGGTGGAGACCCCCATCCTCCAGGCCATCCCCGGCGGCGCGTCGGCCCGTCCGTTCATCACCCACCACAACGCCCTCGACATACCCCTCTACATGCGCATCGCCGACGAGCTGTATCTCAAGCGACTCATCGTGGGCGGATTCGAGGGTGTGTATGAGTTCTCTAAGAACTTCCGCAACGAGGGCATGGACCGCACCCACAATCCCGAGTTCACCTGCATGGAGATCTATGTCTCCTACAAGGACTACAACTGGATGATGGACTTCACCGAGAAGATGCTCGAGCGCATCTGCATGGAGGTCAACGGCACCGACACGGTCAAGGTGGGCGACAAGGAAATCAGCTTCAAGGCCCCCTTCCGCCGCGTGACCATGCGCGACGCGATCCTGGAGCACACCGGATTCGACATCGACGGCAAGGATGAGGACCAGCTGCGCGAGGCGGCCCGCGGAATGGGCATCGAGGTCGACGACACGATGGGCAAAGGGAAACTCATCGACGAGATGTTCGGCGAGAAGTGTGAAGGCTCTTACATCCAGCCGACATTCATCATCGACTACCCCATCGAGATGTCGCCCCTGACAAAGCGCCACCGCGAGAACCCCCAGCTGACCGAGCGTTTCGAGCTGATGGTCAACGGCAAGGAGCTGGCCAACGCCTACTCGGAACTCAACGACCCCATCGACCAGTATGAACGTTTCGTGGAGCAGATGCGCCTCTCGGAGAAGGGTGACGACGAGGCGATGATCATCGACCACGATTTCATCCGCGCCCTCGAGTATGGTATGCCCCCGACATCCGGAATGGGCATCGGTATGGACCGCCTGGTGATGCTCATGACTGGCCAGACCACCATCCAGGAGGTGCTGCTCTTTCCCCAGATGCGCCCCGAGAAGGTGGCGCGCCGCGACAAGGAGGAGGCGTTCACCGCCCTGGGAATGCCCGCCGAATGGGTAGCCCCGGTGCAGAAAGCCGGCTTCCTGACAGTCGAGGCCCTCGCCTCCGCCGTCCCCGGCAAGCTCCAGCAGGAACTGCTGGCTATCAACAAGAAATACAAGCTCCAGCTCAAGAATCCTCAGCCCGACCAGATCAAGGGATGGGTGGAAGCCGCCCTGGCCCTGTATCCGGCGAAAGAGGAAAACCAGCAACCCTAAACCCGGCAAGCCATGTCAAGCAACGAATTCCCCGGACGCATCGCCGTCATGGGAGGCGGCAGCTGGGCCACGGCCCTGGCGAAGCTCCTGCTGAAGAACTGCGAGTCAATCATATGGTATATGCGGCGCGATGACCGCATCGAGGACTTCATACGCCTGGGCCACAACCCGGCATACCTCACCGACGTGCATTTCGACACGGCCCGCATCGAGTTCTCCTCCGACATCAACCATGTCGCCACCGAAGCCGACACCCTTATGCTGGTGATGCCCTCGCCATACTTCAAGAGCCACCTGGCAAAGGTCGACGTTGACCTGTCGGAGAAATACATCGTATCGGCCGTCAAGGGCATCGTCCCCGACGAGAACCTGCTGGTGACCGACTACATGATCGAGAAGTTCGGTGTCAGGCGCGACCACACGCTGGTGGTCTCGGGCCCTTGCCACGCCGAGGAGGTGGCCCTCGAGCGCCCCTCCTACCTCACCGTCGGATGTGAGGACATCGACCTGGCCGACAAGTTCAGCAAATGCCTCTGCGGGCCCGGCGCGCGCAACTGCCACGCCATCCTGTCGACCGATGTCGACGGCATAGAGTATGCCGGCGTGATGAAAAACATCTACGCCATCGCCGCCGGCATCGTCCACGGCATGAAACGCGGCGACAACTTCCTGGCAATGCTCGTCTCCAACGCCATACGCGAGATGGAGGATTTCCTCGACGCCGTCAGCCCCCGTCCACGCCAGATATGCGACTCGGTCTACCTGGGCGACCTGCTGGTGACATCCTACTCACGCTTCTCCCGCAACCACAACTTCGGCTCAATGATCGGCAAAGGCTACTCGGTCAAGGCCGCGAAGATGGAGATGGAGCAGACAGCCGAGGGATATTACGGGGCCAAGTGCATCCACGAGATCAACGCCCGCCATGAGGTCGACATGCCAATAGCCGAGGCTGTCTACGACATCCTCTACAAGCGAGTGCGCCCCGAATACGCCATCTCACGCATCGCCGACAAGCTGACATGATCACCATGCGCGGCATACACAAGAGTTTCGACCGCCTGGAGGTGCTCCGGGGGGTTGACCTTGATGTGCGCCGCGGCGAGATACTGTCAATCGTCGGAGCCAGCGGGGCGGGAAAGACCACACTGCTCCAGATACTCGGCACTCTCGACCGCCCCGACTCAGGGACGGTAGACTACGAGGGCACACGGGTGTCAGACCTCACCGGGAAAGCCCTCGCCCGCTTCCGCAACCGCAACATCGGCTTCATATTCCAGTTCCACCAGCTGCTGCCCGAGTTCACGATGCTCGAGAATGTCGCAATGCCCGCCCTCATCGGAGGAGAGAACCGCGCCGAGGCCATGCGCCGCGCCGCCCGGCTCATCGACTACCTCGGCCTGGCCGACCGCGCGGGCCACCGCCCCGCCCAGCTCTCGGGAGGGGAACGCCAGCGCGCCGCGGTGGCCCGCGCCCTGGTCAACGACCCGGCGGTGATACTCGCCGACGAGCCTTCGGGAAGCCTCGACTCGGCCAACCGCCGCGAGCTGTATGACCTCTTCTTCCGGCTGCGGGACGAACGCCGCCAGACATTCGTCATCGTCACCCACGACCAGGCCCTCGCCGACCGCTCAGACCGCCAGGTACATATCGCCGACGGGCTCATCACTTCCACCTGACACCTCTCTCCTCCCCCCACGATGAAACCCACCCTCCTCCTGCTGCTCACCGCCCCTCTGCTGCTGCTCATCGCCTCCTGCGCCGGAAAAGGGAGCGACGAACCACACCCCGCGACCCTCTACGACATCTGCGAAGTCAGCCAGGCCGACCCCGTCGCGCCGGCCATACTCCACCTCTACCGGCCCGACGCAGACCTGCCGGTAATCCTGACCGCACAGCCCGGAGCCCTCGGTGCCACTCCACCTGCCCCCGGCACCTCCATCCTGGCCGCCTACACACCCGACGACGGCCGCCCCTACACCTCCGGCCCGGTCACCCTCCACCGATGGTCAACCATCAACAACCTCCCCCTCCAGGAAGCCAAGGACTCCGAGGAACTGCAAGGGTGGGACACAGACCCCGTCTGGCTCCTCTCGGCATGGCGCGCCGGAAACAAAATCTGCATGCGCCTCCGCCTGGGCTACGACACCTCCCCCCGCCGCTTCGCCCTCCTGCTCGACCCCGAGACAGCCTCAGACCCCATCCCGACCGCCTACCTCTACCACCTCCGCCCCACCGCGTCCCCGACCTTCGACCGCCAATACTACGTCGCCTTCGACATCACCCCCCTCTGGGCCCTCCCCTCAACCCAGGGCCTCCGCATCCGCCTGGCCAACTCCGCCTCCCCCTCCCTCTCCACCCTCCTCTTCCAGAAATAATGCAGCCTGAACACAGCATCCACTGATTTTTTCGTAAATTTGTAGTCCAAGACATCATAAGAATCCCGTGGCATTAAAGAGGACAATCATAGCAAAGCCATTCTTGAAATGGGCCGGAGGCAAAACCCAGTTGCTTCCTGTCCTGGATGCCCATTTGCCCGCCAGACTGACTCAAGCTGAGGATGTAACTTATATCGAACCATTCGTCGGGGGAGGTGCAATGTTGTTTCACATGCTCCAGAAATACTCCAACATCCACCAAGCTGTAATCAACGACCTTAACCCTCGATTAATCAATGCATACCGTGTAATCCGCAATACACCAGAGGAACTTATAGAACATCTTGCGGAAATCCAGGCGATTTTCTACGAATTACATGACAATTCGCTTCAGAAAGAGTTTTTCCTCGGATTTCGAGAACGGTTCAACAATGAGCAAATGACCGCGATTGAGGACGCCGCCATTCTCATTTTCCTCAACAGGACTTGTTTTAATGGTCTATATCGAGAAAATGCAAAAGGTAAATTCAATGTCCCATTCGGTAGATATGTCAACCCCACAATATGTGACAGGGACACCATAATGGCCAACAGCCGCCTACTGCAGCGAGTCACAATACTTCATGGTGATTTCTCTGAAACCGTACAACAGCATAACGGATATACTTTCGTTTATTTTGATCCGCCTTATCGTCCACTCAGTTCCACATCCAACTTCAATTCATACATCAAGGAGCCTTTTAATGATGAAGAGCAGATTCGCCTCAAGGAGTTTGTTGTTGATTTAAGCCACCAGGGAATAGATGTGATGGTAAGCAATTCAGACGGAAAATCCTTCGACCCCAATGATATGTTTTTTGATGAGCTTTACCATCAATTCAACATAGAAAGAGTCGGAGCGCGACGCAACATAAACGCCAATGCAACGAAACGGGGCATAACCTCAGAGCTATTGATTATGAATTACAACCACTGTCAAGGAGACCGTCAGATAATACAAATCCCCCCTCAGCCATATGCCAATGCCTAAATCCTTCCAGGCATTTATGTCTCAATTAAGAGAGACAAATGTCACACTAAAAGACTATGTTGATTTTCCAAAGGTCGAGGCAAATGTAGACCGGATTTCAATGAAATTGCACCAGCTCAACTATCTAATCGGGCAGGCCGATATGGCAGCAGCTGTAAAAAATCTGTGGAGAGAAAATCATACTGTATTCTCAGTACTGGGAATACTAATCGCGATTAGGGACAAAGACAAAAAGAAAGCCATCAACCATATAGGAGAAACCCGCCTATTAACCAGTTATTTCTCATCCCCTGAGGATGTCATAATATTTCTTGACGAAACCGGCCTAACCCGGATTTTCCAGACCAGACAAGTAAAAAATCTTGTCGATTACGTATTTGGAATCGAAGTAGGACTGGATTCTAATGCCAGGAAAAACCGCGGAGGACATATAATGGAATCTATTGTCTCCAATATCTTGACAGAAAACTCCATATTTTTCCGTAAAGAAATATATTGCACGGAATTCCCTCTTATCAAATATGCCCTTGGAACTGACAAGAAACGTTTTGATTTTGTGATTCCCCATGGCACCACAACATATCTGGTTGAAGTAAATTTCTATAGCGGTGGAGGGTCTAAGCTAAATGAAGTCGCGAGGGCATACACCGAACTTGCGCCCAAAATAAACTCAGTGCCAGGTTACGAATTCGTCTGGATAACGGATGGAATAGGTTGGAAATCCGCATCAAACAAACTTCAGGAAGCGTTTACCGTCATTCCCCACATATATCTAACGGACATCAACGACTTCATATCAATACTAAAATCATAGCCATATGGCAATCGACGCATCCTGGAGAAAGATTTTTGCTGACCTTGACATCGCATCACATGATTTTGACAGCTCCCCCTTCTCGCTTACCAGCAGACAAATAAAAACAGCCTGCCAGAATTTCAAAGAGACTGGGGAAAAAGAACCTCGCATACTTTGCAAACATGACTCCCGTGAAGACCGTCCGTCTGTATTCAAAGAAAGAGGTCTTTTTATACTACCAAAGAAAAACAAAGAGTATTATATTGTCAAAGGAGAAGGATATGTCAATATTCCAGACATAACGACTCCAATAATAGATTACCATAAACAACTTCCATTTGAATTGGAGAGTTCGGCCATAGGAGATTCCGAAATGCAGCATATCGATTACGCATATGCAAACTCTCTTATTCGTACTTTTATGGAAGACCCGACTCTGGTTTTGACAATCCGAGGACGGAAATACACTCCTCAGTTCGATTTCCATGTCGGGAAGCAGACATTAAATATTTCCAGCGTCCAAACAGAGGTAGACGCAGGATATGAAGGAATCGACTCATTGGTACTCATTGAGGCCAAGAACTCGAGAACCACAAATACCATAATACGCCAACTGTATTTTCCTTTCCGTCAATGGGCCGCTCACACTTCAAAAACTGTTTATCCCGTGTTTTTTGAAAAAAGAAACGTAGATGGAGAAGAGCTATATTACCTTTGGTTATATAAATTCAATGACATTAACGACTACAACAGCATAGAGCTGGTTCGTGCCGCAAGATACCGTATTATTCCATGAAACCTGCATATAGGTCTGAAAACAAGGATTTCGCGCTTATACATGGCGACTGCTGCAAGATTATGTCTGATTTCGACTTCAAATTCGACTTGATTTTTGCAGACCCTCCATATTTTCTATCTAATGGGGGAATTAGTTACCAGGCCGGGAAAATTGTATGCGTGGACAAGGGAGACTGGGACAAGCCTAATATCGAATCTCTCGAAGATTTCAACCACCGTTGGCTATCACTTTGCAGAGACAAGCTCAAGGACAATGGGACGATATGGGTTTCAGGCACGCACCATAACATCTTCTCTGTTGCAAATGTTATGAAAGAATTAGGCTTTAAGATTTTAAATGTTATCACATGGGCCAAGACAAACCCTCCCCCAAATATCTCTTGCCGTTACTTCACATTTTCCACAGAATTCATAATATGGGCCCGGAAATATGAGAAGAAGCCTCATAAATACAATTATGGAATGATGAAAGCCATCAACGGAGGCAAACAAATGACAGATGTTTGGCGCATACCTTCAATTGGACGATGGGAGAAAAGTTGTGGCAAACATCCCACACAAAAGCCATTAGCCGTATTGACACGCATAATACTGGCATCTACAAATGTGAACGATTGGATTCTCGACCCATTTTCTGGCAGTTCCACTACTGGAATCGCAGCCAACCTGTGTGGACGTAGATTTTTAGGAATAGAGAAAGAAGAAGAATTCATCAATCTTAGCATTAACCGCCGTGAGGAATTAGCAAATCCGATATTATTCCAAAAATATCGCGACCATCTCGGAGACATAAAAATTTGTCACGACTACCTTGAAAAACAACCAATCTAAAGGTCACCGAGCCAGATAAGCCAAATTTTAGAGAAATCATTTTGCAGAAAACCGTAAAAAACTTAATTTTGCGTTTATGAAGAAATTTGTTTGGGCGATGGTGGCGGCGATGGCTGTCGGGATGATGGCCTGCGGCGGAAAGGCCGCGGGCGGAGGTGACTCCGACGGCTCAGCCGAGGCCGACGGCACGGCGGGGGCGCTGATGGCCCCGGTGGCTGCCGAGGCCGACTCGCTGCTGGGGTTCGTGGAGAGCCAGGTGGCTTTCGGGCCGCGCACTCCCGGCTCAGACAGCCATGCCCGGTGTCGGCGCTACCTCGCCGAGACCATGCGCCGCTACGGCGTTGACACCGTGATGGAGCAACAGGCCCTGGTCTCCACCTGGAAAGGGGAGACGCTGACGGCCCACAACATACTGGCACGCATCAACCCCGGTGCCACCAGCCGCGTGCTGCTGCTTGCCCATTATGACACCCGCCCATGGGCCGACGAAGATCCCAGCGAGGAATACCGCGACACCCCCATCGACGGGGCCAACGACGGGGCCTCGGGAGTGGCCGTGCTGCTTGAGACCGCCCGCTGCCTGCAGAAAGCGCGCCTCGACAGCATCGGGGTAGACCTGCTGATGGTCGACCTCGAAGACTCAGGCCGCCCCGGGGGAGGCGACGAGGAAAGCTGGTGTCTCGGCACCCAGAAATGGGTCGAGGCGATGCCTTACGGCCCGTCTGACCGCCCCATGTATGGCATACTGCTCGACATGGTAGGGGGGAAAGACGCGGTCTTCCACCGCGAATACATCTCCCAGACCTACGCCAAAAGCGTGGTCGACAAGATATGGGCGCTGGCCAACGCCTCGGGCCACGCCGACCGCTTCCCCAACTCCATGGGAGGCTCGGTGATCGACGACCACCTCTATGTCAACCAGGCGGGAATCCCCTGCGTAGACATCATCGAGAGCTACAACAGCCACACTGGCAGCTTCAACCCCACATGGCACACCACATCAGACAACCTCGCCTCGATCGACCGCGAGACCCTCAGGGTGGTGGCCCAGGTGGTCCTCAACATCCTCTACCGCGAGGACGGACGGATATGAAGCCCCATCCGCGCCCCACACCACGACAAAAACAACCAGCCATATGACAATCAACGAAAAACAAGACGAGATAATCGACGAGCTCTCCGGCCTTGACGACTGGATGGACCGTTACGCCTACATCATCGACCTGGGCAACTCGCTCCCACCCATCGACGAGAAGCTAAAGACCCCCTCGCGCATCATCGAGGGGTGTCAGAGCCGCGTATGGCTCGACGCCACCCTCGACGACCAGGGGAAGCTCAACTTCACCGCCGACTCCGACGCAATAATCGTAAAGGGCATCATCTCGATGCTCATAGACGTGCTGTCGGGCCACACACCCCAGGAAATCCTCGACGCCGACCTTTACTTCATCGACCGCATCGGCCTCTCGGAGCATCTGTCGCCCACCCGCTCCAACGGCCTGCTGGCCATGATCAAGCAGATACGCGTCTACGCCCTGGCCTTCAAGGAGCTGCAGGAGGCCCGCAATACCTGACCACAGACAAACCAAATAACAAACCAATTCCAAAACAACTGCTATGTTTAAGAACCAACCCAAAGGATTGATTCCTGCGGCCTTGAGCAACATGGGCGAACGCTTCGGCTTCTACGTCATGATGGCCATCCTGACGCTGTTCCTCATGTCGAAGTTCGACCTCGACGGAGGCCAGGCCGGCGCGCTCTACTCCACATTCTACTGCGCCATCTACATCCTCGCCCTCGTCGGCGGTGTGATCGCCGACAAGACCAAGAACTACAAGGGCACCATCATCGCCGGCCTTGTGGTCATGTGCCTGGGCTACGCCCTCCTGGCAGTTCCCGCCCTCATCACCACCCAGTGGATCGCCCTGGGCGCGCTCCTGGTAATCGCTTTCGGAAACGGACTCTTCAAAGGAAACCTGCAGGCCGTCGTCGGACAGCTCTATGACGACCCCAAATACAGCGACAAGCGCGACTCGGGCTTCCAGATCTTCTACATGTTCATCAACATCGGCGGCTGCATCGCCCCCTTCATAGCCGTATGGGTGCGCAACACCTTCGTCAAGATGCAGGGCTACGCCTATAACGCCGACCTCCCCGGCCTCTGCAACTCGCTGCTGGCCGGCAGGGATGTCGACACCGGCATCTTCCTCGAATACGCCAACCAGGTGTCGCAGACCGAGGTCAACCTCGCCACCCTCGAGGACTTCGCCCGCAACTACCTCGAAGCCTTCAACACCGGCTTCCACTACGCCTTCTCAGTGGCCATCGTGGCGATGCTCATCTCCCTGGCCATATTCCTCTTCTTCAAGAAATCCCTCCCCACCCCCGGGGCCAAGAAGACCGCCGAGAAGAGCGACACGGAGAAAGCCGAGATACGCCAGTCGGCAAAGGAAATCAAGCAGCGCATCATGGCCCTTATGGCCGTCTTCGGCATCGTGATTTTCTTCTGGTTCTCGTTCCACCAGAACGGCCTGACCCTCACCATGTTCGCCAAAGACTACACCGACCTCAACCTCTTCGGGATGTCGATGTCGGCCGAAATCTTCCAGTCGATCAACCCCTTCGTCGTGGTGTTCCTCACACCCATCGTTATGTGGATATTCTCATCCCTGGCGGCCCGTGGCAAAGAGCCCTCGACCCCCAAGAAAATCGGCATCGGCATGGGCATCGCCGCCCTGGCCTACGTCGTGATGTGTGTGGCATCGCTCGGACTCCCCTCCCAGGCATCGCTTGACGGAGCGCCAGTGCCCGCCGCCGAACGCGTCACCCCCTGGATTCTCTTCAGCGTCTACTTCATCCTGACCGTCGCCGAGCTGTTCATCTCCCCCCTCGGCCTCTCATTCGTGTCGAAAGTGGCTCCCGCCCATCTCCAGGGCCTCATGCAGGGCTGCTGGCTCGGCGCCACCGCCGTCGGCAACGCCTGCCTCTTCCTGGGCGCGGTGATGTACCAGAGCATCTCCCTGTCGGCCACATGGAGCGTCTTCGCCATCGTCTGCTTCATCTCGATGGCCGTGATGTTCTGCATGGTCAAGTGGCTTGAGAGAGTGGCCAAGTAACACCCCGAAGACAGATTCAGCCCGCATGTCGGGCTACTGACATACGCAAAGGCCCGCAACCGACTGTGCTGCGGGCCTTTGCGGCTGACTGTGGCGGTATCCGCGCAAAAAACATCGGAAAAAAGCTCTGGCCCCGGTAACGTTTCCACCGGTCTGCGCGTCTATATGGCAAAGGCCCCGCCAAAGAGCCTGACCCCAAGACGCATTTTACAGAAACAGCACTTTTTTCATACACAAATGCACGACGAAGACGTGAAAACACCGGTATTCCTGAGCCACCGCGAGACCCTGCGCGCGGTGGCACGGAAATATCTCATCCACAAGGAGGATGTCGACGACGCGCTCCAGGAGCTCTTCATACGCAGCTGGGAGAACCGACGCGCCGACACCACCCTCCAGCAGAAACGCGCCTTCCTCTTCGCATCGCTGCGCAACATTTGCGTCGACCTGCTGCGCAGGCGCAAGCTGCGCGGGGTCTTCATCGACGACTGCCCTGCCCTGCCTCCCCCGCCGGCCACACGCCATGACCCGGTGGAGAGCGCCGACACGGCAGACACCATACGCCGGATGGCCCTCGAAAGCCTCTCCGGACTCCCCCTGCGGGTATTCGAGCTTTACACTTTCGACGAGCTCGACCACGCCGAGATAGCCCGCCGCCTCGACATCACTCCCGAGGCCGCCAGGAGCTACCTCTCACGGGCCCGCAAAACAATGCGCGCACAATGCGCCTCACTCCTAAAAAGCTGAACGACAATGGAAGATTTGACATTGAAACAATTGGAGAGTCTTGCCATCGGATACTTCGAATGCCGGCTCTCACGCGCCGAGGAGGAAGACCTCAGGAAGGTGTTGCTCCTCTCGCCACTGCGCTCCGGCCTGCTCGACGAATGCCGTCTGGCCATGGGGCTGGAGGCTACCGTCAGACGAGGCAGGCGGCCACGCCGCGCCTCCTCCACAATGAGATGGCTCTCAGTGGCCGCAACGGCGGCCCTGCTCATCTGCGCCACGACATTCCTCATGCGCGACACCACTGGCGGCATCGACTCCCCCCAGCCGACTTTCTACGCCGAGGTCTACATACATGGCCGGAAAGTGGCCGACCAGCAGACCGCCGCGCGCATCGCCGAGCAAGGCCGACGCAAATCACTGGCAAGGATGGACTCCCTGCTCCACGCCTCGCTTGACAGGCGCGACCGCCAGCTCAAGGAATTACGCAGGCTCTCCGCCACCACCGCCGACTGAAAATCACATCAACATCCCCATACCTATGAAACGTATCGCTTTAATGCTGCTGATTGCCGTGGCCGCCACAGTGACAGCCCTCGCGGCCAACCCCAGGCTCGCCTGCGAGTCGCTGTTCTCCGAGAAATACCGTTCCAACCCCCAGGCCACGGTGTCAATCATTAACTCCACCGGCAACTACTTCCGGGGCATCAGCGTCGCCAACGACCCATCCCTCGTAAAGGAAATCGAGAAGAAACTCGAAGAGGACCGCAAACTCGCCACCAACACCGTCGAGGAGTATTCCGCCGGAAACAAATACGACATTGTGCTGAACATCCCCCTGGGCGGCAAGATAATCAGTGTCGGCTACACCCGCAATGGCGACGGCTCTGCCGAGCTCTTCGTCTCAGGTCCCCCGGAGGCTTTCCGCTGACAACCTCAGCGCAGCCCCAGGTAGAAATGCCATATGGCCAGGGCCGTCGACACCGCTACATTGAGCGAATGCTTCGTCCCCTCCTGGGGAATCTCGATGCAGGCGTCGCAGAGGTCGACCACCTCCTGGGCGACTCCGTCGACCTCATGCCCGGCCACTACGGCATACCTGCCGTCGCGCTCCACCGGGAAACGCTCCAGGCTCACCGAACCCTTGACAAGCTCCAGGGCGCAGACCTTGTAGCCCTCGGCCTGCAGCTCCCTGACCGCGTCGGCTGTCGAGCGGTGATAGCTCCACTCCACCGAGTCCTCGGCCCCCAGCGCCGTCTTGTGGATTTCCACCGACGGCGGCGTGGCCGTGATGCCGCAGAGGGCCAGACGCTCCACCCTGAAAGCGTCAGATGTCCTGAACACCGACCCTATGTTGTTGAGGCTCCGAATGTTGTCAAGCACAATCACCAGCGGTATCTTCTTCTTGGCCCGATACCCTTCCACCGTGTCGCGGTTCATGTCAAGGATGGTCTTTTTCTCCATATAATAAAGCTTTTGGGCCACAAAGTTACGAAATCAGACCGAAGTTTGGCGGGTTTTCCGTAACTTTGCGCTCCCCGACAGTGTTATTATCACAAAAGACACTACAACCATATCAAAAACCAGACTCATGGAAACAACCCGCCAAGCCAAGATAGCACGACTGATACAGAAAGAACTCAGCGAGATTCTGCGCCTGCAGACAGCCAAGACCCACGGAATCATCATCTCCGTCTCGGCCGTCCGCATCAGTCCCGACCTCTCCATCGCCAAGGCATACCTCTCGGTGTTCCCCTCGGCCAAGGCTCCCGAAATCCTCGAGAACCTCACCCGCAACGCCAAGACAATCCGCTACGACCTCGGCCAGAAGGTGCGATTCCAGCTCCGCAAGGTCCCCGAACTCTCCTTCTACCTCGACGACTCACTCGACTACATCGAGAACATCGACAACCTCCTCAAAGAGGAAGAGAAGGAAATCAACAGCTCCGAGGCCAAGCCCGAGTAATCCCCCCTCTCCCTGCCGGCGAAGACCGTTGCCCGGCGCAAAAGATTCCACAGCCTGTTATTAAAAGGGGGCACGCAGATTCCGCGTGAGACTTTTGGGGAGCGGGGGAGGTTTTTCCACCGGAATTGCGTAAATTTGCGGTTGATTATGGAAGAAGACTTCGACATCCGCCGCGACGCGGCGCGTTCCGACTCCGACAATGACTTCGAGAGGGCGTTGCGCCCACGCCGCTTCGACGACTTTTCCGGCCAGGACAAAGTGGTCGAGAACCTGCGCGTCTTCGTGCAGGCGGCCCGCATGCGCGGCGAAGCCCTCGACCATCTGCTCCTCTACGGCCCCCCGGGCCTGGGGAAGACCACCCTCTCGGCCATCATCGCCAACGAGCTGGGCGTGGGCTTCAAGGTCACATCGGGCCCCGTGTTGGACAAGCCCGGCGACCTGGCCGGAATCCTGACATCGCTGGAGGAGAACGACGTGCTGTTCATCGACGAAATCCACCGGCTCAGCCCCGTGGTGGAGGAATACCTCTACTCGGCGATGGAAGACTACCGCATCGACATCATGATCGACAAGGGCCCCGGGGCACGCTCGGTGCAGCTGACCCTCTCGCCCTTCACCCTCGTCGGGGCCACCACCCGCAGCGGGCTGCTGACTGCCCCCCTCCGGGCCCGTTTCGGCATACCCTGCCACCTCGAATATTACGATCACGAGATACTCGAACGCATCATCCTGCGCTCGGCCCGCCTCCTGGGGGTGGAATGCAGCGCCGAGGCCGCCCATGAGGTCGCCCTCCGCTCGCGCGGCACCCCACGTATCGCCAACCGCCTGCTCAGGCGCGTCCGCGACTTCGCGATGGTGAAAGGCTCGGGGGCCATAGACCCCGAAATCGCCCGCTACGCCCTCGAGGCCCTCAACATCGACCGCTACGGGCTCGACGAAATCGACAACAAGATACTGGCCACGATCATCACCAAGTTCCGCGGCGGCCCGGTCGGCCTGTCGACCATCGCCACCGCCCTTGGCGAAGACCCCGGCACGGTGGAGGAGGTCTACGAGCCGTTCCTCATCAAGGAGGGCTTCATCAAGCGCACCCCGCGTGGCCGAGAGGTCACCGACCTGGCCTGGAGCCACCTCGGCCTCGACCGCCTCAACTTCGACCGTGGCCTCTTCGATTAACCCAAATATTCCCGCAACCCCGGCAGGTGTCACGCCGCCTGCCACCGTGAATCCTCCATGGCTTCAATCAAGTCGCTGTTCAAAGACACCGCCATATATGGCGTCAGCTCAATCGTCGGCAGGTTTCTAAACTGGTGCCTCGTGCCGATGTACACCTACCTCTTCGCCGCCTGCGAATACGGCATAGTCACCAACATCTACGCCTATGTGGCCCTCGCCCTGGTGATACTCACCTACGGCATGGAGACCGGATTCTTCCGCTTCGCCAACCACGACCGCTGGAAAGACCCCGAGGAGGTCTACTCAACCGGGCTGCTGTCGCTCGCCACGAGCTCCATGCTCTTCATCATCGCCGGATGCCTGCTCTCCCCCGCCCTGGCGCGGCTGCTCGACTGCGGCGCCCACCCGTCGTTCATCTGGATGATGGTCATCACAGTCGGCATCGACGCTTACACCTCCCTGCCGTTCGCCTACCTGCGCTACCGCAAGCGCCCGATGCGATTCGCCTCGCTGAAACTGCTCAACATCGGCCTCAACATAGGGCTCAACCTCTTCTTCATCCTCCTCTGCCCCTGGCTGTGGAAGACCGCGCCGCAGACAATCGCCTGGTTCTACGACCCCGGCTTCGGCATCGGCTACATATTCCTGGCCAACCTCATCAGCTCCCTGGCGGTGCTGATGCTCCTCTACCCCGAGCTGACCTCGGTGAGATACCGCTTCAACGGCCGCCTGCTCAAGGAGATGCTGCATTACAGCTACCCCATACTGATACTGGGCATCGCCGGCATCATGAACCAGACCATCGACAAGATACTCTACCCGATGCTTATCCCCGACAAGGCCGAGGCTATGGCCGGGCTGGGCATCTACGGGGCCAACTACAAGATCGCCATCGTGATGGTGATGTTCACCCAGGCGTTCCGCTTCGCCTACGAGCCGTTTATCTTCGCCCAGAACAAGGAGGCGGCCGGGGCCGGCAAGAACGAGTCATACTCCCAGGCGATGAACTGGTTCGTCGCCTTCGGGCTGCTGATATTCCTCGGGGTGATGTTCTTCCTCCCCGTGCTGAGATATTTCATCTCCCCGCAATACTTCGAGGGCCTCAAGGTGGTCCCCATAATAATGATGGCCGAACTCTTCGCCGGCATCTTCTTCAACCTCTCGCTCTGGTACAAGCTCTCCGACAAGACCATCTGGGGGACATGGTTCTCTCTGATGGGTCTGGCCGTCACCCTGCTGCTCAACATCCTGCTGGTGCCACGCTTCGGCTACATCGCCTGCGCCTGGGCCGCCTTCGGCTGCTACGGCTTCATGATGGTGGCCAGCTACCTGGTGGGCGACCGCAAATACCCCATCGGCTACCAGCTCGGCAAGCTCGGCCTCTACTTCCTCTCGGCCCTCGCGCTGTGGCTCGTCGCCATGGCCACCACCGGCAACAACTGGCTCGACCTCCCTTTGCGCGCCCTGCTGCTGGCGGTCTTCGCCGGGAGCGTCCTGCTGGTCAACCGCGCCTGGACGCGGCGCAGGCAGCTTTCCTGACACCAATCATACCAGTCACATATGAAAATCGCCCTGCTATCAACCAACCATGACCTCGGCGGAGCCGCCATCGTGACCCGGCGGCTGACCGACGCGCTGCGAGACGCCGGACATGACGCGCGCATGATCGTCGCGCGCCCCGGCGACATGTCATCGGCCCAAGAGGCCGTTATGGCTGTCGAACGACACAGGTGGCTTCCCCCCTTCCTGGCCGAGAGGGCCGAGCTGTGGATCAAAGGGACAAGCCGCAAAGACATTTTCAAACTATCGACAGGCCGCCACGGGGTGGCCCTCGACCGACATCCATTTGTCAGGGAGGCCGACGCGGTGATGGTCAACTGGGCCTCGCAGGGATTCCTGTCGCTAAGCTCACTCGACCGCATCTGCGCCACCGGCAAGCCAGTCATCTACACCATGCACGACCTCTGGCCTGCCACCGCGCTATGCCATCTCCCCGGCGAATGCAGCCGCTACGCCGACACCCCGCCATGCGCCGCATGCCCCTTCTTCAGAGGCCGGCGCGGGTCGCTGCTGCGCCAGGAAATCGCGGCCACCAAGAAGCGCGTATTCTCCCATCCCGGCCTGCGGCTCGTGGCCGTAAGCGAGTGGCAACGCTCGATGGCCTCGCGCAGTTCCATCCTGAAAGGGAAGGAAATCACCGTCATCCCCCACCCCTTCCCCGCCTCCCTCTACCAGCCGGAGGAGAAAATCACCCCGGAGGGGAAACGCATGATAGTGATGGCCGCCGCACGCCTCGACGACCCCGTCAAAGACCTCCCCGCTGCCGTCGACGCGCTCAACACATTCGCCTGGGAATACCCCGCGCTCGCCGCCGAAGTGGAGGTGGCTTTCGCCGGAGCGATACGCGACGACTCCGAGCTGCGCCGCCTGCGCCTGCCATGGCGCAGCCTCGGGCTGCTCTCCCCCGACAGCCTGCGCGACCTCTACGCCCGCGCCACCATCGTGCTGTCCTCCTCAAAATATGAGACAATGGGGGCCACCCTCATGGAGGGCATGGCCGCCGGGGCGATACCCGTCAGCTACGGCGACGCCGGACAGAGCGACATCGTCGACGACACCGTCAACGGCTTCCTCGCCCCGCGCCACAACCCAGCCTCACTCGCCTTCGCCCTCTCCCTGGCCCTCCAGACCATCCTTGCCCCCGCCCAGGGGGGCGAGACAACCCCGTCACTCACCTGCGACCGCGAGAAGTTCCTCCACCACGAAGTCACCCGCCGCTTCTCCCCCGCCGCCATCGCCGCCCGCTACCTCTCCCTCCTCACCCTCACCCACCCATAACTCACGGCCCACCCAAAAAGGCCTCACGCAGATTCCGCAGACACGCGGATTTCCCGCAGAGGCCATCCTGAAGGAATGTGCCATTGGTCTTCAGGCGGCCAAAAGAACGGAGACAAAACAACGTAAACCCTGATTCTTAATCAGATAGTTGCAAAATTGGAAAAGAATCCTTACCTTTGCGTCGCCTTTTCGGGCAACTTTGGGAGAGGTATGCCCTGTCGGCGCTCTGCAACCCATAGTCAGTCAGCAAGTTGCAGGCTGCGCGGACGGTTGTCGACCCTCACCCGGAGCCGGAGGCCGCGCGGGGACACCCGTCCCCGGCCACGCGCCACCTCCGACATTGCAATTATCTTTTTATTTATTAACCATTTAATTAAATGACTGAAGAAGTTAAAAACTCTCCTATCGCTGATTTCGACTGGGATGCCTACGAAAATGGCGATACCAAGAGCGAGAAGTCGCGCGAGGAGCTTACCAAGACCTACGACGAATCGCTCAACACCGTCAAGGACAAGGATGTAATCGAAGGTACCATCATCGCCCTCAACAAGCGCGAGGCTGTGGTTAACATCGGCTACAAATCAGACGGCATCATCCCCATGAACGAATTCCGCTACAACCCCGACATCAAGGTCGGCGACGTCGTGGAAGTGTTCATCGAGAACCAGGAGGACAAGAAGGGCCAGCTCATCCTGTCCCACCGCAAAGCCCGCGCATCCCGCAGCTGGGAGCGTGTCAACCAGGCTCTCGAAAACGACGAGATCATCAAGGGTTACATCAAGTGCCGCACAAAGGGCGGCATGATCGTCGACATCTTCGGCATCGAGGCCTTCCTCCCCGGCTCGCAGATCGACGTGAAACCCATCCGCGACTACGACATCTTCGTGGGCAAGACCATGGAGTTCAAGGTCGTGAAGATCAACCCCGAATTCAAAAACGTCGTTGTCTCCCACAAGGCCCTCATCGAGGCCGAGCTCGAGCAGCAGAAGCGCGAAATCATCGCCAAGCTCGAGAAAGGCCAGGTGCTTGAAGGAACCGTCAAGAACATCACCACCTACGGCGTGTTCATCGACCTGGGCGGCGTAGACGGCCTCATCCACATCACCGACCTCTCCTGGGGCCGCGTGAACCACCCCGAAGAAGTCGTGCAGCTCGACCAGAAGCTCAACGTCGTCATCCTCGACTTCGACGACGAGAAGAAGCGCATCGCCCTCGGTCTCAAGCAGCTCATGCCCCATCCCTGGGATGCCCTCGCTGCCGAGCTCAAAGTCGGCGACAAGGTCAAGGGCAAAGTCGTTGTCATGGCCGACTACGGCGCGTTTGTCGAAGTCGCTCCCGGCGTCGAAGGCCTCATCCATGTCAGCGAGATGTCATGGTCGCAGCACCTCCGCTCCGCCCAGGACTTCCTCAAGGTCGGCGACGAGATCGAAGCCGTAATCCTCACCCTCGACCGCGAGGAGCGCAAGATGAGCCTCGGCCTCAAGCAGCTCAAGCAGGATCCCTGGGAAGACATCGAAATCAAATACCCCGTCGGCTCGAAGCACACCGCCAAGGTGCGCAACTTCACCAACTTCGGCGTGTTTGTCGAAATCGAAGAAGGCGTGGACGGACTCATCCACATCTCCGACCTCTCCTGGACCAAGAAGGTCAAGCACCCCTCTGAATTCACCAAGATCGGCGCTGACATCGAAGTCGTTGTCCTCGAAATCGACAAAGACAACCGTCGCCTCTCCCTGGGCCACAAGCAGCTCGAGGAGAACCCCTGGGAAGTGTTCGAGACCATCTTCACCCCCGGCTCCGTACACCAGGGCACCATCATCGAGATGCTCGACAAGGGCGCTGTCGTACAGCTCCCCTACGGCGTCGAAGGCTTCGCCACTCCCAAGCACCTCGTCAAGGAAGACGGCAGCCAGGCCAAGGTTGATGAGAAGCTCGACTTCAAGGTGATCGAGTTCAACAAAGACTCCAAGCGCATCATCCTCAGCCACAGCCGCATCTTCGAGGATGCCAACAAGCCCGAACGCGCCGAGGCTCCCCGCAAGGCAGCCAAGCGCGCCGACCGTCCCCGCAAGGAAGAGACACCCCTGATCTCCACCCCCGTGGAGAAGACCACCCTCGGCGACATCGAGGCCCTGGCCGCACTCAAGGAGAAGCTCTCCGGCAAGGCTTGATGACCGACGCGTCACCACACAGCCACTGACAGCCGCCTCCCGGCGGCAGCCATAAGACAAAGCAGGCGTTTCCGCTCACCCGGAAGCGCCTGCTTTCATAATACCCGCGCCACAGCTCCCTGTGTGGCCGGAATGTCGCGATTTCCCCATCGGTTTGTAGACATCCCCACACCCGTTTGTAAAACCCGATAATTTATAAACACAAATGATTTACAATCCTGTTACTTTTGGCAAAGTCACGAATATTATGTCTAAATTTGTCACCGAAAAGAAAAAAGTTGCTTTAAATCACTTATAGCTCACATCGCGCGCCTCCATCCAGAAGCCCCCGCGGCAAACCAAGCGACCACGTCGCAAACAAGCAATGGCTGATTTTACAAACTATCCTTTCAACGCCCCTGGCCACCGCGCGACCACCGCGCGGATACTCGTCGTGGACGCCGACATCAGCGTCGGCGACATGATCCGCGACAACTTCGCGGCAGAAGGATACCATGTTGAGAGCTGCCTGTCGGGCGACGCCACCTACAACATCGACCTGTCACAATACAAACTGGTGTTGCTCGACCTAAGCATCGACGACAACAGCGGCCTCGGCCTCGTCGAGCAGATAAAACAGATATACGACCCGGGCGAAGTCGCCGTCATAGCCTACTCCGTCAGGATATCTCCCGAGACCATCATCGCCGCCCTCAACGCCGGAGCCGACGACTACCTCATCAAACCCTTCTCCATCCGCGAGCTGAAAGCCCGCGTCCGCTCCGTCCTCCGCCGCCGCTGACCCCCATCCCAACTGACATCGAATTCCATCAAAGCCTGCATCGGATTCCTCCAAAACCTGCATCGGATTCCATCCGCGAATCCGGAGGATTCATTAACTATTAGCCCCGGGTTGGCGCACGGGAGCCCCTTGAGGGCGACCAAGCGGTAACCCGGGGTTGCTGACATCAGGCGTGAGATTCTGAAAGAATCTTTTATATATACAACCTCATCTAAAGGCAACATCTATAAAAGATTCTTTCAGAATCCCACGCCTGGCGTGTTCACCGGGGGTTACCGGCCTGTCGGCCGCCAACCCCCGGCTAATAGTTAATGAATCCTCCGGATTCGTGGGCGAACCGCATATAGGGGTTGAAACCACTCAATACAACCTGTCAATCATATTTGCCTGACAACAAAACCACACCAACACTGCCTCTGACAACAACAACAAACAACCATCACCAATAACAACAACTACTACTAACAACTACCGCTACCACAACAACAACAACAACAACAACAACAACAACAACAAACCACCATCACAACCACAACAACATTATCATAAACCTGCAATCTGGAATCAACCCGGCATTGCGCCGGAGGGGGATGTGGAAAAAACAATCGCCTGTGGCCGTCTGGACCACAGGCGATTGTTTTTGTTGTTGGTTGTCGGGGTGAGAAGCCACACCCGTATTATCTTCTAAAATTTTGTCTTTCAGAATGGTAACTCCTTGAAGACTACCGTTTGTCAACATTTAGGTCAACATTTGGCGATCCGAAGTGTCAAATAACGCGGTTTAGGCTACAAAGTTAGAAAACATAAGTGAAACTACAAAGTCAGAATATCATTATTTTTAGCTATTTAACTGGTTTCACTTTCTAAGTCATTGAAAGTCAACACGGAGAATATATAGGTCAACAAAATAAACCCTACTGGAGTTTTAGTTCCGGTAGGGTTATGAAAAGTAGAACAATGGATGTTAGAAAACGCCTGTAAGGAATCGGAAATCCGGGCTGAAGCAACTTATGCTACAGATGATAGCGCCTCCGATTAACGTAGCGAGTACATCAAGCCAGTCAAACCCATATTTGGCCTTCCAGCCGAAAATAGGATAGCCTTTAGAACCATTCCACGCCCAGTCTTTGAACTCGGCGGTCAAGGCTGCTACGATTACCGGGACAAAACCCAAGAAGCCGCCTATGACAAATCCAGCTATGAGATGCTTAGGACGATTGCTTTCAATCAGCCAGCCGAAATACTTTTTGAAGAACTTTTTCATTGCAAGAATTTTAATGGGCAACTGAATATGTTACCCCGTATATTTTACAATAGTGGTCAAACCGCTTGTAAAGTTTATCATATTGTCGCTGCAACTCTCTACGGTGTCTGCGGCCCTTCCATTTCTCTTGACGGTACTGCTCAGCAATCTTGTTTACCTTTTGGAGCAAATTATAGAGTTCTGAAGGGATTGCATCTTCCATCATTTTGCGAAGGTTGTCGGATGTTTCAGGGTCCATTTTCACAGTTGCTCTTAATTCAATTGGTTTATAGAACTGAGATAGATCCAGATTGGCCCCTCGGTAATTTATCTTCATTTGTGTGGCGCGACCCAATGGTCTGCCATTCACGAATAATTCGCAAAACTGAAGAGATTCTGGTTCTTTGTCGCCCATATCAGATTACTAAATCCCAGTCATCGGCAAACAAATCAGCACTCGACGGTACCCAAGAATCGGCTCGACCGGTGCCTGTGTTGAAGATCAGCATCTGAGCTGTATAGTCGATGTGATCTTGGGTCGCAAGGATCTGATTCTTTGCTTCGTCATAGAGTGATGTCATTTGGGGTATAACATCTGCCGGAACAACAGCGGGCTTCTGCCGGAACACAAACAACCCAGAACCGTTCCAACCACGACGACGAACACAGAAGCCATGCTTAATGAGAATGAGCGTTTCGCTAAATGTCATGCCATTATACCCACATAGCTCTGCACCATCTGCTGCTCGTTTCATATCACCATAACGATGAGCAAGAATGTGGATATACGAACTCATTATATCCATTTGGCCCAGCAACATGGCTTGTGTGGATTTCGGCAGATGGTTGAAGCTTTCCGACTTGGTGAATTGAGTGAGGCGATTTAGGTTGTCATTCAAATCGGAATGTTCAATTATAATTCGGTCTTCTGGGGTTTCAGCAATCTTGTAAGTCTTTTCAAAGACTTCTTTAGGAGACCATGATAGATAGCCATCCTCATATTTTACCAGATAGCCGTCTTCTTCAACGTCTGAAAGCTTACGTTCCAGCATTTCTTCTGCTTTCAGGCTGGTCATAGGACAAGCCTGAATGGTTTTAGTTCCAATGTACTGTTTCATGTTTATATTGATATGGTTGATTTATCTGAAAGGTTTAACTGCTTCCAGCTCAGCATTAAAGATGATACTTCCACAGTGATCATTCTGTTTTGTCACCTTAATGAACCCACATTGAAGAAGATGTGTACCTATATCTTTTGCAATTCTTTGATATACGTCGGCTTCAATTTGAGGGTATTCTTCTACAGGAACAAAAGCATAATCTCGTTCACGCAACATGTGTTGACAAGCAATCCTCTCAACTGGACGGATAGTCTGAGTGATTGGCAAACCAAATGTGGGATCGTCAAAAGGAAGAAGCGGCTTTTTCTTTGGTGGATCAATTTTATCTGAAACGACCCGTAGCCAGCTGGCAACTTTGTTTTTAAGTTTCATATTTGATTAGTTTATTTGTAGCCCCGCCAGGACTCGAACCCGGACACTCAGGACCAAAACCTGATGTGCTACCATTACACCACGGGGCCGATTGCATAGGTGGAAGGACTTGAACCTCCGACTTCCGGTTTTGGAGACCAGTGTTCTGCCAGCTGAACTACACCTACGTTTATATGGTTACTTTCGGGAAAAGCATTTGACGATTCCGAGAAGAACCAGACAGACTATTACAATACCAAGTCCGATAACGAATGGCCCCCAAAGCGGGGCAAGTACCCACCACCAAGACCATGTAATGATGTTGCACAGTTTAAGGGTGATAAAGATGAGAGAAAGGATTCCAAAGAAAGGAAATCCTGTTGATGCGGTTTTCTGAATGTTTGCCATGATCGTATTTGTTATATGTTTGTGGACCGGACAAGAATCGAACTTGTGACCTTCGGCTTATGAGGCCACTGCTCTAACCGACTGAGCTACGAGTCCATATAGGGTGTTAGGGGGACTCGAACCCTCTTCTCCTGATCCACAGTCAGACGCTTTACCTATAAGCTACTAACACAGTGGACTGGGATGGATTTGAACCACCGACGCTCGGCTCTTCAGGCCGACGCTCTACCCCTGAGCTACCAGTCCTAATAGTACCCCCACCGGGAATCGAACCCGGATTTCGAGAATGAAAATCTCGCGTCCTAACCGTTAGACGACAGGGACATTTTTGAGGCACCGGCGGGGCTCGAACCCGCGACCTGATGGTTAACAGCCATCTGCTCTACCTACTGAGCTACAGAGCCATATTGTGGAAGCAGAAGGACTCGAACCTACGAACTCTGAAGAGACCAGATTTACAGTCTGGCGCCGTTGCCGCTTGGCTATGCTTCCTTATTGTCAGGATGGATGGACTCGAACCACCGACCTTCACATTATCAGTGTGATGCTCTAACCAACTGGGCTACATCCTGTGTGGATTCCACCTAAAAAGCGTTTCACAACGCCTTTTAACCAAACCTAAAAACAAACTAATTACCTTAAAACCACAAAATAAACTAAATGCCTGAGCCACTTGACGGACTCGAACCGCCGACCCATCGCTTACAAGGCGATTGCTCTACCAACTGAGCTAAAGAGGCATACGGAATAAGCCGTTTACACTTACCCCAGGCTCCGATGATTGACTGACTCGGAACAACATCCGCTGACTAACGATTCAGACCGGCGGCTTTGAGACCTCACCAGTTGTCTCTGGTATTGAGGTGCCCGGCTCTTTTCGATCCCTCGATCATTCCAACAATTAGAACTCTGTCATACCGCTGGATATGTGCGCACAAGGGCTATGGTGTTCCCAGAAAGACTCGAACTTTCGCCCCACGGATTAAAAATCCGTTGCTCTAACCAACTGAGCTATGAGAACTTAAAGTGGAGCCATAGGGACTCGAACCCGAAACCTTCTGCTTGCAAAGCAGATGCTCTACCATTGAGCTATGACCCCATTTTATTATTTTCTCCACATTGCAAACGACTTCCGACGTTCCAGATAGAATGAATTACGCTGGTTGTTGTACGCCTCACGTTCAAATGAGATATTGCGATAGGCGTTGCCTGGAAGTAATAGCCTTACAAGCCATTCAATGAGGTAAATGACGTAGAATAATACATACCCAAGCTCTTTCATCTGAGCGGTGTGGATTCTTTCGTGGTTTAGCACCGTTTCAGACAAGTAGGCTTCATGTCGCGCAAATATTACTCCGAAGAGATTGATGGCACAAAAGCCCTTGAAAGGAATGATGCTATTTCTGATAATCTTCATGTCAATGTTCGCTTTATAATTCACTGGAATTATTTCAGCCAGCGAATCAGGAGAGACAACAGCCAACCGCCGCTAACTTTAGTTTGTTTGAGTTCCTTTTTGCGGAGCTTCAGTTTGGCGATTTCTGCCTTGTGAACCGCAATTTGCGAATTGATGTCGGCATTGAGTAATGCTATTTCCGACTGATTTGCTTGGAGTGACTTTACTACTGAGTCACGGCGGGTGTTAAATATTGCTTCCATGATTTATGAATTAGTTGTTGCGGGAGTAGGACTCGAACCTACGACCTCCGGGTAATGAGCCCGGCAAGCTACCACTGCTCTATCCCGCAATGTTCACAGCTCCTTCAGAAGCTACATAAGAGAATAGTCTTTTTAGGAGCTGTTTGGTTTGACATATTTGAAAAAATTTATCGACAAGCCATTTCAATCTGGAATTGCTCGGATCTCCGGTCATCAATTTTGAACCGGTATCGTTTCCCGATTTCATAATGGTAGAAACTATTTCGTCCGACTTCGCAGGAGAATGTACGACCAGTTTCGCTTTTCCATACAAGAATATGGTCTGTTTCTACTGCGTTTTCCATCATCAGGTAACGATGTGTACGAACTTCTGTAGTTTTATTAACCAACTCGTAAATACGAGTTTTGAAATGCTCTTGCTTGTATTCTTGACACCCCGTGATTGCACAAGCTAACATGATTGCCACTAATGCTACACAGGCAAAGAAAACAATGTCTTTCCAATGCTTTTTCATATTATGTGATAATTATTTGTTGCCAAAATCTGCCGGAGTTTCACCCCAGCCTTTGTTATCCCAGTGAAGAACCTCAATGTCTTCTAAATCGACAGCAAACATCTTTAAGAATATTTCGGCTTTCTGGAGGGCTTTATTCTTCTTTTTAGATGCGGTTCGTTTGTTGTTGAACCACGATATTGCCGTCATACTGTCAGTATAAATGACACGAGGCTTAAAATCGTTTTCAATGATGTATTTGGCAGCTTCTACGACGGCCAAAAATTCACCAATGTTCACGGTTTGGTTGCCCAGATTCTGGTAGAAGATACGTTCACCAGTTGCAAGATCAATTCCTTGAAATTCTGTGATTTCTCGTTTTGTTGAATGAGCTGCATCAGTGGCTATTCCGACAATAGGTCTTTTACTCATATTTACCAATACCGAGTAGGAACAAACTGAGGATAGACTGAACCATCAGGGAATTGAACAAAATCTGTGCGAATTGAATCATTACGCCAGAATTTGCATCTGGGTTCATTAAACCAGGGCTCGTCTTTTGACGCCAGCCATAGCTTAATGGTATCATAATACCATTTTCGTCCCTGAGCTTTGATTGCTGCCTTTTTCCTCTTACGAGGCAGCTTCGGCTTTGGCAATCGCTTTGGCTTGCCGGACTCTTTTATAGCATCCATCTTTTATGAAGTTATTGATGAGATTATTTGCTTGGATTTCAAATTCGGCGATAACTGACTGAAGGTCCATTATGTCGAATCGTTTAGACAGTTGCTCAGCAACTCCTTTTATAGAATTGCGGCAAGATTTCCGTCCATCCAGAGGGTCGAAGACAATTTTTCTTTGACCAAAGCAGACCTCGACCTGATATAAGGTCTTGGGAATGTAGTTAGTCTTGATTGTTGCCTTGAACTGATAGGGCTCAGCTTCGATAACGATATACCCCTGTTTGGATTTCATAGGGATTAGTGTTACACGATACAGCACTCCGGGTATGATAAGATAGTTGATTTTAGCATCAACGATACATACACGCTTGGGATAATGAGAATCAACGCGGACCCCATTTACCTTACCGGTTTTAGTGTTTTGAGAGACATATCCGATATAGGATGAATGATCCTTCTCAGACAGCTCAAATTTCAGCATAGTGAAGACCGTTCCCTCAGGATAAGTCTTCTTCACTTGTTCTGTTGTGGCTTCCATTCTATGTGGTTGTGAGAGGTTACTATATTAAAAATCGCCGACGAATTGTCTCGCCGACGTTACAAAATTACCAAATATAGCTATTCAAAACAAATATTTTTGGTAATTGTTTATATCGTAACTATTTGATATTAAGCGGTTTTACAGGCTATCGAAATTTTGGAATTTACTCGGTTATATCATCTATTCAGGCATTTACAAAATGCCTATAAACAATAATTAACAGAGCGAAAAATTTTCATTTTAATAGTCAATTTCTTTTTCAAATTCCAGCAATTCGACATCTGGTAACACATAATTGCCCCATTTATCACACTGAGATATGATTTGGATTTGGTGACATACCCCTAACCGTTCAATAAACTCGTCCAGTTCAAATATGGGTATGAAATCGTAGCGAACTTTTGATTCCACTTCAATTGAGTATGCAAACCCTTCTTGAATACGAATAAAGACCGCTGTGGCAAATGTTTTGCGCCTGAAGTAATCCAGGGCGTTCACAATGTCTTGTCTCATAGGCTATAATTGAATTGAGTTGATAGTACATTGATCACACAAACCATCATTACGCCTGAGTTCTGCTTTCTTTACCAATCGACCACATTGAGGACAGAAAAACTCTTTTTTCTTTTTTTCATATATGGCATTTTGGACTGTGTTTTTAGAAACTTGATACTCTTGCATTATGGCTGCGGTTATTTGACGAACAGAATATCGTCTGTAAGATCTAATACGCTTATAGTCGTATTTAATCAAACAGGCGATAACAGTTCGGGGATTCAAAACCCCCAGAGCATGTAGATTCTGAAGATCTGCTACCGGTACTCCGGAGATGGTAGATAATTTTTCGAGTTCTTTATCTTGGAGTTGTTTCATCTATTATTAAGTTTTACTTAAAAATAGCCGAGCCCAAGTTGGAGCGTTTTCCATAAATTCCTCAACTAACGCCCCATCTTGAAAGCGATAGACCATTTGAGGCGGTTCACTGTCTGAAGAATTATTTATGATATACAAATCGTGGATAAACGGCATCAGAGCTAAACAACCCGACAATGACTTGAAATATCGGCTGAAGATTTTGTCTGTCTCGCAGTCCTTTCCTTTTAAGATAACTCGTTTGGCAATTCGATTGATGTTTACCAATGGAGAATCAGTACCTATAAAAAACATACTGATCTTACAACCGCCATTGCGCAAATCTACGATATAATCTCTTTGGTCATTAGATGTCAGAATAGTTTCAACCATCAAATTATTTTCATTTGGTATGAAGCCATTCTCACTATCACCGACTATTGGGCGTATATATTCGAGGAATGAATAGTATTGGTGATTCCTATATTGGAGATTTGACATCAGTGCTTCAACCAACAATGATTTGCCAGCTCCAGTACCACCGGCAACTATTGTTATCTCTGGCATTTCTGAAAGCACCTCTCCCTCAGAATATAAATTGGTTGCATATCTTTTAGCGTGACGAGGAACATTAGCTAACCGTTGAGATATGAGTGCTGAAACGTTATTAGTTGTTTCATTCCCCTCAATTGATACTTTACGGAGGGTTTGTCCCAGCATCATCATCCGGAACATCTTTTGATCTATATTCATAGGTACTTGCTTATAAAGATATGATAGATGATAATTGCCACAATATTGACGAAGAATAGCCCTATTCCAACTGGTAACAAGCTATCAAAATGGCACCAGCTTCCTAAGAACATAAGGATGATAGGCAAACTTACAACATACACGCAGTAAGCTGGAAGACGACCTTGTAATTGTGTGCCAGATAACAATGATATAAGGGCAAAGAATAACGCAAGACCCACGTCATTTTGCGCTATGATACAAGCAACGGCCCAAAACGAAGCTATAAGCAAACCTAAAAGAGCATAACCTCGTGTTAATTTGGATTCTTGTAGCATTACATCCTTATCCCGATTGAGAACCCAATCTTTAACTCCAGCCCGTTTCTTTTTTCGCAGTTTGTTATAGATATGTACAGGCATTGCAGTGTAGATCCAACCAATAGTACCAAATGCAACCAAAGCAATAATGGCAAATATATCAAAAGCTACTAAAGCAAAGCCCTTAATCTGAATAAAATGTGCAGCTGTATATTGTAAACAAACGAATCCACATAATATAGCAAGGACGCACACAATAAATAATATGAGCCTTTGCCTTCTTTGCGATTCGGTAAGTGATTCTATATTCATCTTCTCGATTACTCCGTAGGCACTCGACCGGAGGTGGTTGATGTACACAAGAAAAGTGGACTGCCTTCCCCATGCTTTCCTTGTAGGTATCGCCAAATACCTGTAAACACGCACGGTTAGGCAGCCCACATTATATGAGCTGTCACCGTGCCTCGTGTTTACGTGATTATTTTGGCGATTTCACAAGGTATGAGGCACCTTTCTATTTTCCTATGTCTTGGCTTGTTAGCCGCTGCAAAGATACGAAATTTTCAGGATTTAACGAGCATATATTGGGCTAATCGCCTGCAAATTCCTCGATTCTACTTTTGATTTCATCAATTTCGCTTTCCCATTCATCCATTGTATCAATGGCTTCTTGCATAGCGCCTCCACGAGAGCCGTACTGAAGGCTTTCAGGCATATTGTCGAAAGCCTCTTGTTCTTCATCTCGAACTTCTGATAGCCGATCCAGCGCTTCTTGCAGAGACTCGGCTACATCAAGCAAGTCTTTTCGTCGTTGTTTATTCATTTTTATCGTTCATTATGTTATTCATTTTTACAAAAGCTTTCGCCTGTTTCTCACTAAAAGCAAAAGATTTAATCAGCACTTCAATCTTCGCTTTATCCAGACACCTACGACAATATGGATGTTCAGGAATATCCGGATCAATCAATGGCCAAAAAGCCACTGCTGGTTTACCACATACGCAGCATTTACATTCAGAGGCTTTCATCGGTTTTCGGAGGATGAGTGATTCGGAAACTGGAGTTGGGCTCCTTACTGGTTCGATTAGTCCACAAGACGTATTTATCAGGGCCTAAACTATCACTGGGATCTGGAAATAGAATACCCCAGCAATAGTATTTGTTACCTTTAGAATCCTTGGAAATGCGTCCATGCTTTACAGCGTATAAAACACATTCCAACGCATCGACATCTGGGATGTCATCGTCAACAGTGATTGTTATTCGTTTGCTCATGGCCGGACTCTTAGTTATAGATTACATCACCCGACCAGTCTAACAATGGGCTGGTGATGGCGATCAGCTCTCCTAAATCCATACAGCCATCAAGTTCATCGCCAATCGCCTGAGCGAATATGACTTGGCTATTATTTTCGCCACAATTCAGAGTTAAGGATAGCCAACCCCATCTGTATCTCGCATAAATGTACCTGTCATCATCAGTGAAAATATCCCATTGACTTGGACAAGCGCCACAAGTTTGTTTGCACGTCTTGACTTTGTATCTGGCATTATCATTCATATATTCCAACTCTTGTGGAAACCATGACCTTGAATGTCCGGATTCTATGCAAATAGCAGGAGAGAAACATATATTGACTATCTCTCCAGTTGATTTCACTCTTGCTTTCATTTTTTGAATACGTTGAGAAATGCTTTGATGGTCTCGCGTCTTTTGTAAACGCTCTCCGGCACAACACCATTTTCAGGAAGTCGGCCATTGAGAATCAACTCACGCACTTCAGTTGCTGAGATTCCATCCTCACATGTGTTGCGGGCGAGCAGCGACAGCGATACGTTGTTCCTCAGAAGGAATCCGGGGAACCATGACGTGATAATCTCGAAGCCGTCTGAGTAGTAGATGGTGAAATTCGGCTCATGGGTCTGGGAAACAATGTACGAATAGAGATAGAATCCCCAGTCATGGCTGTTGTCAGATTCATCGGATAAATCCGGCAACTCCACTACTGTGATACATTCCTTGTGTCCTTGTACAAGGAATGTATCACCGATGGCTTCTTCAACCATCTCTTTGCGAATGGTCCACGGTATCGGGTTACGAGCATTAAGCTTGTCAATAGATCCGATGATTACGAGAACCTTGTCATTCTCTTCTACAGCCTTTTGAATAAGCTGGAGGTGTCCATTATGTATTGGCTGGAACCGGGCCAGTATTACTCCTGTTTTCATTTCGTTTTATTTATTCGTTCAACCTTGCCTTCCACAAATACTGGATGACCATCTTCATATTTGACATGCGGTATCGTTACCATCACATCGCCATTCATATCATCGGCATACGCTTTGAGTAGAGCTTCAGCGAATGGTATCACATCCCTTTCAGGAATCCGAAGACAAAACTTCTCTCCGTCAGAGAACTCACCATCATAGGCGAAATCTGCCAGAAAGAATGGGTTGCGATTGCATTGTTTTATTGTCATATTGTTCAAATTTGTTCTCCTGTCAAATTTTGATAGATGTTTTGTAGTTCATGTACATAATCTATCATATATTCGTCACCACCTTGGGTATTATTAAGCGAAATGGTTATCCCGAAACGCTGACTCATTCCCACTTTAACCTTGCGATCATCACGGTAGAAATACGAACCGAACTTACTTGGCCATACCTCTTCAGTGGTAAATCCAAGTTTTTGAAGCCATGCTACCGATATAGCTACGCCTTTTAACATGTGCGGATAATAAAATATCGCACCAATTCCAACAATAGGCCATGCCCCAGCTGGTTCTGTCTGAAGCTTAATTTGAGAGACTTGCTCTACAGTTTTACCTGTATCAACATAGTTTCCTCTTCTTAATTCTGAATGTTGCATATTATATTAGGTTCAATGGTTTACCAAATCTTATTCACAATCGGTTCGCCAATTTTACAAGGCTTGTCACACTGACTGATACCATCGTCAATTCGATATAAAGCTTGACAGCCACGATTTGTTTCGTCAGCGGTTTCTATGTAATACATGTTTTCACATGCACACTCTTGGTTTGCTATAGCTTTGTCATAGATACGGCAAGCATCTACCCAAGCATTAAAAGCTCGCTGGTAATCATCGCGGGTGCCCAACTTATTTTCCATAGCCTTTAATGCTCTGTTCATTTCAATATGGAGCTTATTGAGATATTTTTCATCGTCTTTCTCAGCTTCATATCGCATAAGGCAGCGAGAGGTTTTGCGCACCTCAAATTTCGGGCGGCATACTCGCATCCACGGCCTTGCTTGATACTCTCCAACATCTTCTCCATGCGGCCAAACTTTCAGCTCAGTCTCGAAGACACCGGTTGTATAGATGAGTTGTTTCATTGCGGTAGCATATCTTTGAGTTTCTGAATTATTCTCATTTTCAGTCGCTCCTGAAACTCTTTACAGCGCGACGTATGGAGGCCAGTTGCCAATGCTCCGCAAAAGCAGAATATCGGCGTCATGTCATCCAGCTCATTCATGGCCTCAGCTTTAGCTCTGGCGTATGGGCCGGGAGCGTGTTGAAGGAGCCAAGCTATTTTGTCATTCTTTGTCATGTTTGATTTGTTAAGTGTTTAGCCATTCATCATATATCTCTTCCCAGCCATTCAGCAGTCCTATTCTGGCACCAAATGTATCAGCCATTTCTTGCACGGTTTCTTTTGGTGGCATATATCTCCCATCTGATAAAAGATGATAATCATCTTGAAGCATGGAGTGAATCAAATCCATATCAGCAGGCATAATCTCATCAGGGAACAATACCACCGAACCCTTGCTTGTTGTATAAGATATTCGTGGGATTTCAAAATATCCTTTTTCGCCAATCAATAAAGAACAGAGTCCTATTTCACCTGGAATCAACTGTATTGCGGTGTTTGGCGCATTTGTTACCATGAAATATGCGTTCTCATCGCCATTAAAAGCATCGAGCATACGCTTTATTCGCTCTGTATCACAGTTGGATATACGCTGGTCGAAATGTGTATTAGGCATTTGCTCACTCCAATCGTAAATAAACTCTCTCATAGCATCCCAACTTCTCAGTGATAAGAATTTAGGCTGCTTTAAGTATAAGGTTTTACCAGTGCCATCATCATAAGTCAGCTCACATTCAACAGTATAGTTCTTTTTGTTACAGTTAAAACATCTGATGTCAAAAGTTTCATCATAACCATTTGTGGTTGAATATTCTTCAAGGATGACATTTTCGCTTTTTTCGAGAGCATCCAGTATCTTCTGAAATTCACTTTTTGCATTTTTCAAAAGGTTGGACGTATCCATTTGATCTTGCATAGGGATTTGTGCTATAACCGGTATGGGATATTCTCTAACATCCGTGTCGTAGCACATATTCTCTACTATGCCACATTGTGCGAGCCCTGAACATTGTTTGCGAAAGAAATCCATTGTGCGCACCACATCTTGTGTACTTAACTTCGTGGGTTGCGTCACAAAAAGCACATAACTCACTTTTAATCGTTTAAGGATCTCAATATGAACATTGGTCACGCTCGGAGGGGTGTCAACCAATACATAATCAGGAGCCATTGACGACAACTTCTTCTTGGCATCTTCCAGATATTTCCGAATCATAGCCTTTTCAAGATATATGAAATCACTGAACATATTTCCGGAAGAGTGTACCCAGATATTGTCGTGAGGATGTTCGCTGTCAAACTCAGTATTCATTGATGGTGTATTGATGTCAGCATCAATAATGAATACTCGTTTGCCTTGTTCAGCCAGTAGTCGGGCAATGTTCGCAGTAGTAGTTGTTTTGCCTACGCCACCTTTGCCTGAATATATAATTATCGCTTTCATTTTAATTGATTTTAGAAGTGAAATTGAGACAACGAACCCCACATTTTAGAACACAAGGTCTGTAACATCTTTTGCTACGGGCGCATACCCCACTTGCGTAATACCGGCACTTCTGAGGATTCTGATTATTTTGTTTAAGTCCATTCTTCATATCCCAGAATGTTTCTCATATTACCACATTCATACGCCAATGTTGGTGCGTCTTCCGGATTCATCTGATATTCGTCATAGACCTTTTTGTCAATCACGCATATCTGGTCCGAGCCAATAATGACCTTAACATCATTCGGGATTGATGAAAGACATCTTTTTATCTTCTTGGCGAGTTTTGCTGCTTCGTTTTCAGTCATTTTTTATAAATTAAAAACTCATAATTTTTATATCGGCCATCTCTCGCCCGATCACGAGCAAGCTCCAGCGCTTTACGATAAGTTTTGGGAATGGCTTTGCCTTCTTTGTCACGCTTCTTGTTATAGTATTGAAAGATGACTGAAACCGTATCGTCTTTCATAAGCGACAGCTCGTTTTGGAAGCAGTAGTCATCCACCCAGATTTTATGTTCAATTTCGTGCATATAAATACTTAAAAAGTACAGAGTTATCTTTTTACGACTGGTTTAGCACTTTAGGAATAATCATCCAGTATGTAGGGTAAAATTCTTTATTTGTAATCTTACCATTATAAACCATAAATTTGCCACGAACATAGACACACAATGCCGTTGCACGGTCATCTTGCATTAAGCTCGTACAAATGAGTATGGTGGTTCCAGGCGGCACTCTATCCCCAACCTTTACCCACTGATGAGAAAGCGCCCACTTTGCTCCTTCTGTGAAACAATAGATATTGGGAACTGGATATTCGCTGTCCTTGAAAAGCTCTTCAGCTGCTTTTTGGATTTCATTGTCGCTCATAATTATTCTATTTCGTTAATTTGGCGTTCCATATCAGCCTTACTTGCCTTCTCTCGTTTACCAGCCAATTCAGCTCGGTCAAGATCGCGGTCAAAGTTGTGCCGGCGAATTTTGTTAATGTAACTCCATCTCAGTTTGAAAGGAACCCGAAGATTGAGGTTGCCATCCTTGTCATAAAAGATATGACGAACTTTTTGCTTTAATGTCTTGCTCATAGCCACAGGATTATTTAGGAGCACTCATATTTTCTACAATGTCCAGAATGTCATTTAACCCTTCAAGGTAGATATTATCTCCAGAGGGTGATACATATATCGAATGGTCGAACACATCTACAAGAGTAAATTCAACTACAGCACTTTTGTTGAATATCACTTCTTTAACTAATGCGTTAGTAACTTTTTCGTCAGTCTCAAACGTCACGATAGGAGCTGAAGCATTGGTTATTAAAACACCATTAGATTTTTGCATCAACCGAGACGCATATTCCCGAATATCTTTCAGGATTTCTTGACGCATCTGATAGATAGCGTCATTATATTGTTGATATTTCATTGTGTCAGACTATTAGGAATATATAGGATTGTCGGATTATTCTTGTGAACATCAATCTCCGGAAACTTTTCTTTGAACTTCTGAAGATTGAAGGGTTTGGTGATAAGATGACAACCATTCATCGTCGGGATTTCAGCATAGAAATATACTGCGTCACGATGACATTCATTCAGGTACTCTTTCGATTCTGGGTGTGTTTCCAACCAGATTCCGTCCAGTTCTTCCAGCACCTCATACTTGGTATCGAGGTCTCGTGTGTCTATGTCAATTATCCAGCACTTACGACGACTTTTCAATTCGCCACAAGCGCTATTATAGACATGCCAGGGATTGATAATATTGCCAGTATGAACGTTATCAGCCAGTTTTTTGAGGATAAGGGTGTTTAGCCTATTGAAATCTTTTCCAGCAACATTGATATATGCTCGCGCTTTATAATGCTCACACAAGAAAACTATCTCATCTTTAAGGCTGCCAAGTTGTTCACGACTCCTAACAAGCCAAGAGCGAATAAGCTTGTTAGCAGCCGGTAGTTCCGGGTGGTCCTTACCACGCCTCAATATCTGAAGGTGGAAGAACATATTGTTCGCTTCGTTGAAGTAAAACAATGGCTTTATTATATCAAAGTTGTCTATCATAAAAATTACTTATTGAGGCTCATTTGACCGAGATACAACTTCTGACCGGAAAAGCGCCGTAGATTTTTCTACGAGCAGTTCTTCTTTCAGAATTGTAATCTTACGTCTTTTAGCTGATTTGAGAAACTGATGATACTCTTTGAGAGTGTAAAAAACCGTACCATATTCCAATCCTTCAGGGTTACGATGAAGGACGTATATGGCTGGGGTGTAGAGGTCTGAATCAGTGATTACTTTTAATTCATCACAGTAATACACGCCACCAAATGGAGCACCCATATCAGTTTTGCCGGAAACATCGACAGCCGGACGACCATCAATGTTTCCGAAAATACCGACAACTTCGCCATAGTAACCGCAGCCAACTTTATGAGCTGCGGTTACAAGAACTTTATCACCTATTCTCATAGCTTAGAGATTTTGGCTTCAATCTCGCTCATGGCTTTTTCCAAAGCCTCTTCTATGTAAGGCATCGCTTCTTCTGGGAATGATGTCGTGCCATTGCTCATGCACACTACAAGAGTTTTGTCAGCCTTCATTCTTGACTGGATGGCTTTAATCTTATTTCGATGCTTCAGTAATTCAGCGGCATCTTGTGCTTGTTCGATTGTCATATTCAGTGATTTATTTATTGTATTTCGGATTAGGCGTTTGTTCAACTGGCCCGTCTCCGTATTTGGCGCGATATTTTTGGAAATCGCAAGTTTTGATTTTTGTGATGATACGCTCTCCATTACGGAACTTCAGCCCACATGGAGTTTTCAGAACCAACCCCTCTGCATCATAGTCCGGATTTTCGGCTATTGTTGATTTGAATCCTTTTCGGACATATTTGATAGCTTCAGGTATAGTGAAGTAGCCGATAATTGGTACGATGGGGACGCGGAGAGTGGCGGCAATATCCTCACAGGCTTCACGCGAGAGCCACCAGTTGCCAACTTTGACATCAAAGAGAATAAATCCCACACCATCTTTAATATAGTTCCCGCCTTTCTGAATCTTGGCGCCATAGCCTTCTCCATATATTGATACAGACAGCCGATCGTCACCTTTTGCGATGGCCTTGTCAATTGCGGAGCTGAAAGCAAGACTAACCAATTGTCCTTCAGATGAACTTCCGTGTATAATTTCATTAAGACGCTTGTAGAGGTGAGTTGGAATCTGTGCCGAAGCAGTGCGCCCACATATTGTGATTTCTTTTGTTATCTCCACAACCCCATTGTCGGCTTTCCTGAAGATAAAGTCAACATCAAAGTGAATATTGGTACCGTCAATTTTCTCGGTACATTCCCAGAGATTATTGACGAGATATGTGAACTCCGAGGCTGTGAAGCGGTCCGGAATGATGATGTTGTTCTCGTCTCGGAGAAACAACGTATTGATTTTCTGATAATCGTTTGCCATGATTGGTTTTATATGTTATATCATATTTTTACAATTGATGATTTACGGAGTTCGCCTGTATAGCGGCGTTCACGAAGTAGACCGATGATAAAGTCATCTGAGAAGTCACGGAAGTCGTTCATTGATGATATGACTCCAGGGCGCTTCAAGACTTTGGCATCGGGACAAGTATCCTCGTTAAATTCACACGAATCTCTTCGAGGACATGTGCCAGAACACCAACAGGTCTTGGGTTTTAGCATCTTTTTCATACGCTGATGATTTTGAGCTGACGAAGTTCTCCGTTGTAGCCTCGACGCCGGAGTTCCGCAAAGATGTTCTCGTCTGTGAAATCAGCAAGGCTGAGAGTCGCCTTGTTGCCGGGCTGTGGACTGTAGTCTGCCGGACGAATTGCGGAGCAATTATCTTTTACCTTGGTGGTTTTAGCTTGTTTTGCCATTGTTATTGTGTTTTGATGATTTCGTCAAGTTGATTTATAATGTTTGAATAGTCAATACCTTCAACTAAGCAGCTTAGGTCGTGAATAAAATGATCAAGATAGTCGTATGCGCTCTCGCCTGAAGGAGTGAGTTTGCCAGTCTTGTCATCGAAAGCTGGGCCATAACAGCCACAGTAATCGGTTAGGATTTCTTCCAAGGTTTTCATAAATCATCTACGGATTGAGTTTTCTTGGTTGTTGTGTATGTGTGAAGAAAAGCCTTGATTTCCCATAAGCGGCATATATACGCGATAGCACTTGGTATATCCTGGCTCTTCACTACAATAGTTTCTACATCATCGGGATCATACTGAGCAAGAAAATACTCAATAAAGTCCGACGAGGGGTAGAAATCCCCAGGGGCATAGACATTGCTATTATCCGAAAGGATTTCTGCCTCATATTCAGTCTTGATAATATCCGGCAGCATTACTGTAGGAATTATTTACGCCACTCAGCCATCTTGGCTTCGATGTTGATATGGTTAGTTTCAAGGAACTCTTTGAGGATGCCAAGCATCTTGTAACCCTCCAGAGTTTTATCATTCATATACCCATAGAGGCTTACCATAGAGAGATTGGCGGTTGGGGCGGTTGGGAACACATATCCGTGAAATAGGATCAGGTTCTTCAGCGTATAGAACGCACCGACACCTTTGTAGGCATCTTTGAACGCCGGGCTCTGGGGTGTGCCATAAGCAAGCCACGTTTTCTTAACCTCGTTGTGGAACTTGGCAAGTGCCGAGTAGAGGTTTTGAGGGGTCTTGGCTCTGCGAATGTTATCGAGCGCATGGTACAGCGGACGATACACCTTTGCCGACAGATCGCTGACAAAAATGTCTCGCTTGTAGAGGTGAACGTAAGGTACACCCTTGCATTTACGCTTTTTTAGAGTCTTGATGTGATTCTCCAGCTGCACGATGTAGTGTTCAGCCATAGCGACCACCACTTCTTTGTTGAACCAGCGGTTACGTTCTGCAAAGTTTTCTTTGTCGTTGATGAAGAGTTTGGCCTGAACGCGGAACTCTTCGACGGTCATCTCCCAGGAGTATTTATACCCCTTTCGATTGAGGGCTTCGGTGAACCCCATAGGGTGGCGTTCTTTATACCCTTTCTGAGTGAGCATGTGGAACATCTGGGCCATAACCCAACGACGGAAGAGACGGCGATTGGGTACAGTCTTACCAGTGATGATTGCTGTGAAGATAGGGTCGTCATCCGGCACCGGCTGGAAGAAACCGCCCTTACGACGTACAAGGACATCTGAACCATCTGCGCCCTGCATAGAAAAGAGGTTGCTGACATTTACACCAGCGGCACGGAGTGCTTCGATTTTAGCCTGAGTGCGATTGCTCCGGGTAGCACCAGGGATGTGAACGTGAAGTTCGTCAATCTGAACGGTTGATGACTGAGGGCCGCAATTGTGAGTGTCGGCGGCTGATACAGTAAGTTCAGTGCCACATGCCGGGCAATTGAATTTGATTTCTGACATGGTTGTTTTTTGTTTAGGTGTTAATTTTTTCATTCGTTGTTCGTATTTTGTGGTTCAATCCATTCTCGAAGAAGAATGAGGTCTTTGTTTTCAGGCGATTGCCAAAACCATAATCCTTTGGCAAAATCGTCCCATTTTAGCGAGCCATTAAGAATTACGCCAAGCACATAAAGTTCAAGTGCAATCTGAGTGTATTCCCTTGACCGACCGTAGAGCATATCTTCATCATTTAGTAAATGTTCTGGGAGGGATTTGAAATAACATTTACGTTTATTCTCACTTCTCTCAGATGGAAGACTATGCTGGTAGCGAGTGTAGAGTTGTGTGATTTGTTCTAATGGAGAATCGGTCAACTCTACACCAAGTTCACCATCATACTTGCCGTCTTTGATGACGTATTTGCCATCTATCTTCAGGCTTCGATTCTGAAAGTTGACGCGGAATCGTGATCCATTCTCAACTTTTGCAAGTGCTTGTTCGTATATTGTATTCATTGCTAATTAAAAATTGGATGCTCAAAGTCTTGGCGTATTTCTTTATTCTCTCGATCATAATCAGGATGATGAATCGACGAGAAACAGGGATCGTCCTGTTACTCGTCGATTTATTAAGATCCTGATGGTAAACTTGGACTTCTTGCATGGGTTAATGTTACGCTACATTTTTCACAATTTCATTCAGTTTGGCACATTACTGTATTCTTGCGATGATGGAGCTGGTTTGAGCGGCGCTCCTGATGAGTCATCTGGCCACGGTAACAACCTGGCCCGATGACTCATAAGGTTCCCGCATCTTTACCAGCTCGGCTAAACTTACTGACCTTAATTGTGAGATTCTGTACTGAAATCATGATTCTCAAAACATTGATGCGTTTCTATATTTGCTTGATGTAATCCAGATTGGAAGCATACGACGCCGGCCTTACCGCTCGACAGGGCTGTAATGCCGGCGTCGTAGAGCTTATTAAGATCTGGATGACTAAAGTTTGTTTTCTTGAACCATATTGTCGCATTACATAGAATCCTCAAACGAAATGGTATATTACTATATAAATTTGATGTTTCTCCTTCATGTTGGGCTGCGCGACAGGCCGGACAGGGCGTAGAGGGCAGCCCTTAACTGAAGGATGATACTAAACAATCGTCGCTTGGATTCTTGCCATATACTTAGCCATTATCATTTGTCATGTTTGTAGTATGTCCCTTTATGTTCGTGATACACAACTGTATTGTGGACGTATGCCCAGTAAGAGGTCATCTTTGATAAGAGATGAACGATACTGGGCACAACGTCCGTTGATACAGTATTGTTAAATATCAAACCATTCAAATGACACTGCATACTCAGTTTGCTGACAGTCAAGCAATATTACACATTTCTCTATCCTTATGATAATGTACGATGTCATCTGACAGACCCACGAGGTCAGCGTCAAATCTTACGGGTACCGGAAGTTTGACTCAGCCCTCGTGGTTCTGGATTTGAGGATCGTATTTGAATTTGTTGCCATTCTGTCAATTACTTTGTGCTAAGTTATAAGAGAAAGTCATACTCATTATATGTTTCTTTATTATTCCGATTGATAGATGGAAGCTTGTCTTCTGAGTCATCCACAGATATGGGATGACTCAGAAGATATAGTTCCATCTTAAATAAATGTTGAGCCATTCTTTCTCAGTCTGCATATTCAGATTATATATGATGTCAAGTTACTTGGTATGTCACTTTAGTTTGACGATATATGCCGCCTGTATGGTGTTGCATCCAGGACCGATAATCCTGGATGCTGCCATTAAGCGCGGCAGATTGAATCGCTACAACTCTTCATCATATTCCGCATACTCGGTATTCTTTATAAGTTAGCAATCAGTGTTCTATAAGCGGCTCGATTAGTCACCAAGGCGTTCTGCATACAGTTCAGCGTAAGATAACCGGAAATCTGTTTCTCAGTTTTCTTTCGGTTGGCTCGAACATTTCTGCCAATACCTCGCTGGATGCAGCCTTCAGCCTGAGTAGCTACAAAACCAAGGCCACCTACCTTTTTCTTTTTAGTCACTACGGCCCGTAAACAATCCATAACGAACTCATTGAGTGTTTGGATGTCTTTCTTAACGTTACATACTGAAAGAATCTGGGTCGCCCAGCTAAACTCGCCATTGCCGTGATATAAATAACGGTTAACAGCGTTAATGGCCTTGCGAAGTGTAGTATCTCTCAGACGGATAGTACGAGCTTCAATTTCTTTTTGGAATGTCTTTATACGTGTCGGACTCATTGATATGTCTGCTCCTTTGATTGAATATCCCAAGAATTTGAACCACCGTAATGGAGTTAGATATTCAATTTTTTTAGGATTAAGTTTCATATCACGTTTTGCAACTTCATCTTCCATAATTACCATTGCTTTCTGGTAATCAGGGCCAACAAAGAGTGCGTCATCAGAATACCGAACATATTCACCATTCAAGGCGCTCAGACGTTCATCAAGCGAATACATGATTACATTTGCAAGCCACGATGCAACTGAACAGCCTTGCTTCAAAGACTGGTAGGTTTCTTTCAGTGTACCATCAATGTCAAAATAGAGGTCGCAATGATAATACTTACGTAGAACATCTATGATTGCTGAATGTCCGTGTTTGGCTTCTACTGCATCAAAAACTTCGTCTATGAACCGAATCGGCACCGAATCAAAGTATTTGCTGAAGTCAGACTTCCAGCCAATCACATCGCCTTTGGTTTCACAGATTCTCCGAGAAATGTCTTGTACGACTTTTCCACACCCAATTCCTTTCTGATATGAGGTACAAGCCGGATGTATCATCTCAGGCGTTAACTCAAACAAAAGGTCATTGGCAATGCTGAGGAAAACACGGTCTATTGGTTCGTTGACATAGACGGTTCTGAACTCTCCGTTGTCTTTAGGGATTTGCGCTGTATGTGGTGGCGCAATTTCGTAGCGTCCTTCTTTAATAACCTGATACATTTCCGCTCTTTTTTCCGGCTTTGTCAATTGATAGAGATCAGACTTGCTGATATTCTTATCAACTCCTTTATCTAAAGCGTACTCCCAGCGGTCAGGCTCAAAGAACATTCGTAATATCTTGTCTTCCATTGTACTCTTGTTTAGAAAAGCTTTTTCTCATCAGTGTAATTCTGAAGCACCCATTCCAGAAGAATCTTGCGATTGTCGCCATCCAGATTGGCATAGAATTTAACAAGGTAGGCATCCGGATTACGGGGCTGACAAGCATTATTCCATTTTTCAATCATGTGTGGTAGATTACAAGTCCATTTTGCTTCCGCGAGGAACTGTGGAATATGAACTGTTTTGGAACCACCATTGACAAAATCGGGAACTTCAACGTTTACCATTTCATAATTCCATCCATGAAATAGCCATCTGTTGACGGCTTCAATACCGATTTTCAAAGCTTCTGTCATTTTGTTTCCTGTTTTTGTGATTAAAACCAGCGTAAAATTTTCGGAGTTTCCCAGTAGTAGCTATATTCAGGATAGAACTCCTTCAACACTTCCAGCAACTTACCCCTCAATGGGTTTTTGTTGATTCGGAGTTGATGGGGGCGAATTGTATAATCTTTACCACGTTGGAGTCCAGCCAGAGCTAAAACTGATTGAATAAACTTCTCAATTTTTACCAGTTCGCTTTCTTTTGTTTGTTTTCTCATAAAGTTGTCCGGATTTATAAAGAGCTTGTTTTCTTTTCCGATACTCTCGTTTCTTCTCAGTCCAATATGCTGTTGAGCGTTTCTTTGCAGCTTTATGGATTTGAGGATGAATGATATTCTGAATAGACCATTTGCTGCATCCGAACATAGCAGCCAATTGACGGTAACTATAGCCTTCTTCTTTGAGAAGTTTAATTGCAGCCACTTGGTCTTTAGTCAGTCTTCGTCGTTTATCGAGATGCGCCGGAAGTTTTATATGCTCACTTTTATATGGCATTTAAGTTGTGGTTTTTATGGCCCGCACCAAAAGGCGCGGGCCGATTGATCTTAGATAAATGCTGCCACTGCCCGCACAACGAAACTGTTGTACTTGTTGCTGCCGCCGAAGTTCCCTGAGCCGAAGCCGACGCTCCAGGCGTAGAAGCTGGAGCCCTCAGTGGAGGCCCAGTAATACTTGTCGAACAACAGCGGGTCGCCACCAACAAGTTTCAGAAGATCATTGATTTCTTCCTTATAGGCGCAGATTGTACCGAGTTCCAACAGACTGGGGAGATACCACTGGAGCTCCTTATGATTGTAGTTCCAGCAAAGTTTAGCGGCTGTATCACCTTCATCTTCCTGAGCTTCGACAAGCTGTCGGGTATGCTCTAAGCCAGAAAGGATTTGCATGGCCTGCGCTTCATTGTGTTCACCAGTGATACAATGATCAGTGTCTTCACTCCAGCGCTCTTTCCACTGTTTAAGGGAAACAATGAATGAAAGCAGCGGAGTACGAACAGCTATACCGACCACTTGGTCTTTGCTGTATTTCTCGGAACCGGCAGTCCATTCAACTTTTGTGACACATCGTCCGTCGTCCAGCACTATAAAGAATTGGGGTTCTGAAACATTTGCAGTTTCTGTAACATTGACATTGAAGTCAATTCGTCCATTACCCTGACAGGTCTGCTCATTTTCGAGCCAAGCAAGTTTTCTTCTATTGGTCTCGTTAGCGATAAAATTAAGAGCGTCCTGAGCTTTATCGCCGAACTCACGGAATAAATCCGTTAGTACAATTGTTTTTTTCATGTGGTTTATTTTTGAGTTTTTATTTTAGAATAGCTTTGGCATTTGTGAAAGGTGTGACAAGTTGTACACTTTAACTATGGTTAAAAAGAAGCCCGACATTTCTGCCGGGCTACACATAGCAATGGTTTCTGTCAGGATTTACGCAAACGATGGTAATTTTCAATGGCTGCAAGCATATTACGACAGTAGAGTTCTAAACGATCCACCTCAGCATCGTAAATGTTTAGCCCATATTCTTTGACACACCATTCAGCTGCATCTCCTTCTTCGACCTCACCATCAACAAATTTCTGTAGATCTCCCTCCCAGGCAATTTCATCGCAATTATAGTTAGGATGAAAAAGTCCAAGAAATTCAACTTCATCAAATGGCTGGCCTATCAGGTCTTTTCGACCCATTGACTTAAAAATTTCATTCCGTGTCATTCATCTTCATTTTCTTTGATTATAGGAATGTTCGCTGCTTCACAGGCATACTGAAGTGAGCTCCAGTAGATTTCACCATCGAAACCTTTAGCCATTTTCCATGCTAACGACTGCATTTCATCGTCGGTGAGATTATCACCATCGAACCCAACAGCTTTGAGATCATCGCGGGAAACAGAAACAACCGTAAAATCCGTAATACATAGCACTTCCGAAACGTCACTGACTTCTTCAGTTTCAGGTATTTCGTCAATGATATATCCGATCTGTCCGTGATCTATCCAGTACATATAGTCCGGAGTGGTACTCCATCCTTCTTTGGGATAACCATAAACTCTTACATAATTACCTTCTGCTTCTACATGAGTAATAATATAGTCTTCTGAACTTTCCATGTGCTTCCATGCCCCAACTATGATAGGAGCATTGCGCCCTTCTATTTCTTCGCCGTCCTCATCGTACCAGCGATAAATGCCGCCGTGTGCCTTGACGGCAGCAAGAAGTTCTCGACGATCTTGTTCGTCAATAACCCTGAGCTTTTCGTATGTGTTGGTATGTTTCATCATCGGAAACTTTTGGGTGTTAAACGTTTAATTTCAGGCTTTTCATCAAACCATTGCCATTGACAACAGTTGGGTGAATAGCCACAGTATTGAAAGAGAAAATACTCACATTTCTCTTCATTCGTAGCATCAATCCATTCTTGTTCGGAATCTACAATTCCCTCGTCAAACATAGATTCACCGAGGTCCTTATCCAGAAATTCCTGAGAAACTTCAATTACATCCACAGTTGGATTTATAAGGCTTCCATCAATAATTACTGCGTACATGGCTTTAGTAGATTTATCCGTAAACAATTTCACCGAAGATTACAAACTGGAAGAAGTCATAGGCATCCCCCATATCTCCGTTTTCTGTCACGAGATTAGCGAAAGAATTAGGCGATTCCCAGATAAACTTGTCAAGGGCATCGGAAATGTCCTGAAGTGTTACGAAGTGGTCATAATCGTCATCTTCGTCTTCGTAAGCATATTCATCTCTTACGACAATTCGCCCACCTTTGATGAGATGTAACGCCTTTTTCTCATTCCCGAAGTAAGGATATTCAACCCCTTCAATCATCTCATCAGAAAGTATTCCGATTGATAATCCGGAGTTTCCGTATGTGGCGGTTTCTATGAGATTCGCCAGATTTTCAAAGGACAGAAAGTCCTCTTTACTTTTTATTTGTGCCATTTTATTTATTCAAAAGTTACGGAATCCCATTCAGTCCAATAACACTCGCCGTCAATTTCTTCGGCATGACTGAGATCTTCTTCCATTTGTTTTTTGTCACCGTCGTATGCTTTTAGGCAGCACTCTTCACAACAGGCAAATTCCCCGGCGAGGTAGAAGCCCTCAATCATGGGGAAACCACATTGCTCGCAGCAGCGAATGTCTTCTTTATCTTGATTGTACACAGCATCTACTACTTTGTCATATTTTTCAGCCCATTGGTTCAGAACCTCAAAATTTACAGAGTTGAAGCGCGTTTTATCGCCCGGAATGGTTCGGAGTTCGATTGTCTGCTCATACGCCAAGTAAATAGCGTCAGCATACGGATAGTTTTTACTTATATTTTTGCGAAATTTCTCACGACAATAGTTCGTGTAGAAATCCCACCATTCGTGATTTGTTTGCGGTTTCATAACGGTTGTTTAGTAAAGTATTTGACAATCCGATATTTAATGTCGCGGGCATTTTCATTACGATAGAAAAACTCGTTGGGCGTGTCCTTAAATACGCAATATATTTTAGATTGCATAATCTCGGACTTGATAGATTGTAACTGTTGTCGGGCTGCTACGACTGAACTAACAGCAGTAGTTTCCCAGCATTTATGGCCGTCAAACCATTTTTCAATACTAACTGTCATTTTTATTTGGAGTTTCGCCCATCAAGTCCACAGCTAAACCATTTGGGCAGCGTTCATCGAACCAGTGCCAGACATCAAATCGAGAAGTACCCGCTTCAAAGAAAAGGAAAGGTTCTTCTATCTCATCATTACCATTGATAGGGATTTGTGAAAAATCGTTCCACAGAATTTCAATGGTAGCAAGTTCTACGTTTGATTCGCAATTCTCGCACCATCCATCTTCTTCGTCCGGTGGATTTGTAACAAGAGAATCAAACTTTTCAGTGTTTGGGTCAACCCAGGCTTTTGCGAGAACATGGGTGCTTCCACAGTCTCTACAGTATAAAGTATTTAACGTGTAGTTCATACCTTATGAGTTTTATAGTATTCTTCTACATCATCTTCTTCTGGTTGCCAATCGGTTTCCAGTTCATAATCGCCGGTTGGCTCAAATGTTCTGGGGTCGATTTCTCCTTTTCGGAGTTTTTCTTCAACGATACGAATTGCTTCGTCTTTATCCTTAGCTACTACCATTACAGCTTTTGCAAAGTCGTAATGAATGTCAACATTGATTTTTCTCATATTCGTGCGAATGTTATGAGACACTGATACATTTGCTCTCCGAGTTCATCCCAGCTAATCATTTGCTGGAGTTCTTCATCAAAAGAGCCAATTTGTCCGGCAAAAAAGTCCGCTTGGTCTCGGATTTCATCGGCGATAGCTTGACGCCGGAAATTGTTTGTTTCTTGCTTGTATATTTCAAGCAATTCGGATATAGGAGTTTTGAACTCACCACAAACCAAACAGATATACTCCATTCCATTTGGACCTTCGTCTAACAAGTTGAGTTCTGCTCCATTCGGGAGGGGAAATAGTAGTTTCATTCTTCTAATAGTCCAGGGATTACAGGTTGAGCGGCAAGTGCAGCCTTACGTTTTTGTTCTTCTTCGTATGTTTCAAGGTATTCCATGAAACTTTCTTTGTAGTCATCCCAGTCATCTTCGGTATAGTAAGTTGGACGATTAGGGTCAGGATAGCGAATGGGATGTTCTTCTGCATAATCAGCATATAGAATCCCATATTTCAGATATAGTTCGTATTCTTCTTTGGCTTCATCTGTTTCAGGTTCCACACAATGATAATCAGTGCTTTCCGAAACGTATGAATAGATGGCTTCATTAAGATTTTCTATTTCTGCGGGACAAATGGCGTCCAGCAGATAACCAATAAAGTAACTTGTGTAATGAGAGTTGTCTGGATTAACCATTAAACCAAACCATTCCTCAATGTCATTACTCATCCACGACCAAAAGCCATCGCAACTTGTATGTTCGTTTTTGATTGTCTGTGCAATTTTAGTCCGATAAATCGGATTGCTTGCCAAACTGCACAGTTTTTCTACAAGAGTGTCGTAATCCGATACATCTACTATGGTAAAGATACGGTCGGTGCGGAAATTGTATTCTTTTGGAGAATCAATATCATAACCAACCAGTTCAATGTCAATACCGAGATAACGCTTCATTATGTCTACATATTCTTCTGCAAACAATTTAGCGATTTTATCTCGATAATCAGGGCCGAACCCCCAATCGTCAAGGAAATTCAGGTGTTCAAAGCCATTATCGTCATACTTTCTCATCTGAATCTCATTATATTCGTTCTCACTTTGATCCCAAATTCCTTGATAGAATCCGGTAAAGCTTGGAACTTCAAAGTCACATCTCATAGTCACATTGTTTAGAATGTTTCGGGGAATAAAGTTCGACCAATCTGACAGCCAAACTCTTCATAACACAGCCAGCAGATGTGAGTGTAATGAGGGGCGCCATTTTTATTTGAGATGAATCCCGCCTCTTCATAAATCTGCTCGGCATATTCTTCCATATCGTCGATATGTTCAATATAGATGCGCTTACAATCAGAGTTGTAAATAAGCATACCGATCATTCCTGACTGACAGCCGTGTGTGAGATCATTGAAAAACCCCAAAGGATTGCTGTAGCCTTCAATATGTTCAGCCATATCTCTAAGGAAATCTTCAGCGAAACTGGGAAGTGTTGTTGCATCTCCATTCCACCAGCTTGCATTTTCTTTCAACATTTGGTAAACGAACTCGGCCGTGTCAGGCATATTGTCCGGACATAGACCATCACCGCTGTCATAGCCGAAATACTTGCTGTATATCTCATCTGCATCCGTCATATTGGCCATCAGCCAATCATAGGGGCATGAAGCATCTTCAGGAATATAATCTTCAATGGTTTCTTCTTCCCCAATAAGATTTTCCATCAACGCTTTGAGGGTATCGTCATCAGCTTCAGAGAGATAATTATGCCACCAATCGAAGACATATTCATCAAAGGTTTTCATTGTTTCAGAATTAAAGTAACTTTTAAGTACGACTCACACAGATAATGTCCTTACCAACGGTATATTCTTCATACTTTCCATCGTAATGATTTAGGATGTTGCACCACCCATCATTGTCAAGGACATCATTAAGCCAATCTTCAAGACCAAGTTCTGTTTGTTGAGCTTGTACGGCTTGACGCCATAAATCATCGTAACAACCCTCATCGAAAATATAGTTACGAGCAGCATCAGTAAGTTCATCATCAGTGCCAACAAGATAGTCAGTGCCAAACGCAGAATATTGATTAGGCCAGTTAGCATCAGCCTCAAAAGATTCATCCAGATCACCAAATGTGCAGCCAAGGAACATTCCCAGAGCTATAAAACGACGGGCTTCATCTTTATCACAGTCACGAAGTTCCATTACTTGTTCAACTGTTTCTTCAGTTGGCTCAAATTCTTCATCGCCCATATCAAAAACATAGGGGAGATTAGCTGTATATTTACGCTCATCAGCCTCAATGCAATTGCATAAGTCATTGAAAAGAATTATGTAATTATCAGGAAGCGGTTGCCGATTCTGACAAATGCAATGATAGCGATTCCAGTATTCTTTGAGAAGTTGCTGAAATTTTGTCCGTGGATTGATATGGTCAACAATCTGACCACAACCTCTACCTCCGCTGCCAGAGAAAGAAACTTCGATTGGTCCATCATAATATACCCACTTACCGTTCTCGTTACGCATCATTTGAGCGGGCCTTACCTCAATATCTACCTCCCAGCGAGTCAGGTCTTTGTCGCGGAAAACAATATGTCGAAAGTATTGTATTGTGCTCATTTTTGTTCAGTTTGAGTGTTATTCCCTTTCTCAGCCATAGCCCACTTGCGAAGCTGCTTAGTGGTTGGGATCCGGTCATCAACATACTCGTGACCGGAATCATCTTCGTCAAAGAGATATTCCATAAGACAAAACTCGTTGTTCTCATAGCAACGAATAACATAATCAGCAACATCATCTTCGGCTTCATACTCTTCCCATTCTTCATCAGATTGACCTACACCTATCTGTTCAGCTATGGCTTCTAACAGTTCATAATCATCGTGATTCTTATTCACAAAGTCATAGAACCATTTTTCTGCATATTCAGCTAACTCATCGTCATCGACATAATTTGATGAGTGTTGCATATCAAAATCTTCCTCGTCTTTATAACCGAGGTGCTGGGCAAGAGTATCGAACTCGAACCAGAACATATCGTTGATGGCAGTATCGGTCCAACCTTCTTCGGGTTCAATTTCTTCCAGAAATTCCTCAATACAATCAAGCTCACTGGAAGAACACATGTCCGCTCTTTCTTTGCCCCCACTCCAGAAATTAAAGTTGCGAAGGCTTTCTTCTACAATATATTTCATTGCGCTATGATTTGACAGATATTAGTTAATTCTTCCCATTGCCCAATTTCGTGAGCATCAAAAACATAATTCCGAGGTATGCCAGTAATAAGTGCCCAATGTTTAGCGAGCTTAACAAGAGGCATGAAAGATTTGAACTTTTCTTCAGTATATCCGTATTCTTTGAGATGTCGTTTCTGAGAAAAGTGTAAATCGTTGTATGAATCGACATTGCATAGAACCTCAGCAATAAAGTTTATTGGAGCAATTTTGTTGAACTCTTGATTGGATTCAACCATTATTCCTACTTTCATGCGGCTTCAGTTTTAATAGTGTATGTAAAGTAGCCGGTTTCATCATACCCAGACCCGCTCATGCCATCCTCGTCAATATCAAGGCTTTCAACGGTTCGGCGGTATTCTGGATAGTATCTCACGTTTTTAAGGTGTTGTTGAGCTTCTTCGAGGCTATCGTAGCGTCCAACTATGGTTTCTCCGTCAGATTCGGAGAGAGTGACAATATATTTTATCATATCTGTGGAGATTAGAAATTACAGATAACGTTTTGCGTATTCTCGTGCTTCGTTGAATGTTGCACGGTTAGTATTTAGGCTGCTGTCAGTATAGCTAATGACATCCCACCAACCTTTTGCAGATTTTTCAATATGACCCACACAACATTGTGTGTTGTAATGGCCGGTAAGATGAATGACTGAATATCCGGAGCACACTGATTTTCTGACAACTGTTTTCATATCAGTCAATCCAGAATGTGCCACAATGAGGGCATTTACTACCGCACGGGATTTCGTTGCGGTAGTACACGTCTCTATGGCGTTTATAATTCATATCGCCGAATGTACAACCGCCAGCTTTGAATATTCGGTCAAGTTCAGCTTCACGAGCTCTATCTTGAACTGCGGTTGATGATTTGAGTTTGCGGTTGTTCTTTGGAGCATCGAAAGAGAGAGTCGGTGCATCAGTACCTCTCAACCAATCGCCGCACATCCCGAAGCACTTTTCTAAGCTGTATTTTTCAGAATCGGATAAAGCCAGATTCTCACGCTTGAATGGGAATTTTCGGTCAATTTCAAATTCTTCGTAGTAGCCAGAACCCTGATTGTGATCATATAAAGCCACCGCCACAGTTCCTTTGAAGTGTATGGATTTGAAATCTTGATCATGTTCTTCATATTTACGAGACAAAACTTCTCGAAGATCGGTCTCAAAATAGATACGAAGTTCACCACCATACGGAGCATTACATACGATGGTCCATATTTTCTTTGCTTCTGGAGAGTCTTTGCTTATGCCAAGAGCGCGGCGAATTTTGTATGCGGCCATCTCTTCGCTTTCACCTCGCCAGGGGTTGCACAAGAAAGCTGAGTGCCACCCGTCTATTTCTACCCCAAGGGAGTAGAACATTGTGATAGCCCCAGTATTTCGTAGAAGGTCATTGATGGGGTCGCTTGTGTCTTTGGCCCACAGCGCATCTCGGATTTCATCAACCCAATCATCATCCCATTCGATACCACCTCGTTCCATTTGGTTCTGCATCTCTTCGAGGTATGGAGCTTCAGGATATTCCCACCAATCATCAAGATACTCACTGATTGGGTACAGGGAGTTTTTGTCAATACAGTCTTGTAGTAATTTTGTATTGTCCGAAAGGTCGTCCCTATAATTGACATAGTACATATCGACATAAGTTGGGATATACGGCTCCCAGGGCCGTGTTTCTTTTTCGTCCATTGTTTTAAGGTTGTCGGTTTGTTTTGAAGCTCCGGGTCAACAGACCCGGAGCGATTGATCTTAGATAAATGCTGCCACTGCCCGCACAACGTGACTGCCGCACTTGGTGCCGTTGCTGAAGCCCCCTGAGCCGAAGCTGACGAACCAGGCGTAGCCGCTGGAGTTCTCAGTGGAGGCCCAGGTCCACTTCAGTAACTTGTCGCCACCGACTTTCTCCAGTGCTTCGTTGACCTTGGTGAGATTCATGCAGATGATGGTTAGCTCACCAGCTGAAGGAATCCATTCGCCATCGTTGAGCGGAATCTGACAACCATAAGATTTCAGACGCTCGGTGTTGCCCTTACCATCGAAGTCTTCGTGGGCATTGAAGCGGTATGTGTCAGTGTTGCGATCCCAACTGTAGTGCGGAGAATCTTTAGGGCATTTATCAGTGTCCGGGAGCAACGGAAGCTCACCGTCTTCGTCACCGGGGATGTCGTGGAGAGTCACGGCGACACTGTGGTTGCCACACTTGACGCCAATGTACTTGACTTCAGCGCTGGGGTTCTGCCCATTGTACTGCTCGATTGAACCGTCTTCGTAAATGTAGTAAATACCATCGGCGATGTCGGGGCGAATGTCGGCAAGAGCTGCACGGCGATATTCAGTGTAATCCGGCTTACCGCCGAATACGAACTCGTGTGCCTCCATTGCTTGCTGGAGGTTGGGGAACTCACGGAAGAGTTCCATGCGTTTTGTTTCTGAAGGTGTCATCTTTAATTTAGTGTTCGTTAATTGGTTTTTTAATAAGATTGTCTATTGTTATTGGTTCTTGGTTATATTCATACCATTCTTTAAGAGCATCATCCGAATCTTCAAGGAAATCCTCTTCCAGCCATATTTCATAGGCTTCAAAGAAGTCGCATAAATATTTGGGGTCTATGCCAAAACTGTTTCGGTAATCGTCGATATAGAGGCTTCCAAGTCTTACTTCGTTTCGTAACTTAGGGAGAAAATCAGACTTAAAGCAGCCATGCTCATCCCAACATTGTGTATCATAATCAGGAAGTTCAATGTCATCACACTGGAGTATCACATATCGTATGGGATCTAAAGCCCCACTTAATCCCATATTCCCATGAAGTGTGCAGTAGATTGAAATGTCTCCCAGACCGTTGTAATAAATACCAGTACAAAATCTACACTCCTTGCAAATTGGTGTTGCCATAAGCTCTGAGGATTTGTCGAATTTGTTCTATATGGTCATTAGCCTGACTTACACACTCTCCCTGGGAGATTGTCATTTGGGCCACCGACACTGTTTCACCAGTGATTTTACTCTGCCAAACTTCAGTTCCAGCAACGTGTTCTATCATACACGCCGTGGATGAAATGGCAGAGAGCTTGTCTATGATGTGCGAAAGATGACTATCAATTTCGCTTATGAATTTCTCAGTCATAATTGTGGTTTTCGTTTGTTGTTTTGCGGAAGAATAGGAAAGCCACGGTGTGAAAAGTTGTACACCGTGGCTCCATTAACAAACCTTAAAACAATATTTAACTTTTACCTTGTTGTTCAGATTAAGTGTGGATTGACCAACCATAATGAGGGTCGAGTTGAACGGAGCCGTTCTCTTTATAGCCCGTTTCCGGCCAGCCGTGAAATACAATTCCACCGACAAGCCCGACCTTGCCATTAGTATATTCGCAGAAAGTAAACTCTTGGCAATATTTATAATAGGAGACTTCGATATACTGATCAGAAGCTGAACGGCTATATAATCGGAATCGTTTCAGACAATCCATCAACGAATCATTACCGTGGGAGCGGCAATCAGCTATGAGCGCTTTGAGTTCATCAATACTAATGTTTATTATTTTTATTTTGAGCCTATCGTTTTTGGGAAGTGGACCATTTTCAGCAACCCATGCGTTTACAACAGGGGTAACATAATCCATAATAGCTGATTTAGCTTGTTCTCGATTGATTGGTTGGAGCGCATCTTCAGTAATGAGGAACCAGCGGTCATTGGCAAAGTATCTGTCATTCAGATAGAACTGATATGGATTGTGTTCCCGAATATAGGCAAACCTAATGCTCTCTTCCCTATAAAAGACATCCTTATAGTTACCAAGTGCAAGTAAATGTGTATGCGATTCTCCAACAATCCAAATTGCTGGGAATTTGAACTCCAAACCCGTGATTCGGGGCTTATCGTGGTCAAAGAAGTCAGTCTGGAAACTCTTCATCGTTTCATGTACGACTGTTTCCATCTGCCGAAGTATTTTATCTTTCATGCTTTTCTCGTTATTTCTATGCCTTTGAGGAATGGACGGTTACGCATCTTCTCCACATACTCAGGTGTGGCGAGAAAGCGAACTGTCAGGGGTTTATTCGGACCTTCCTTATGTGTATAGAACTCCCGGCCACCGTTACGAAGATATTCAACAGCTTCTCTCGTGGCCGGCATAACATAGTAGTGTACCATGCTCATACTGTTGCTGGTTGCCATTCAGGATGCTCGATGTAGATACGTTTTTGATTCCGTGCTGAACGGCGTTTCCACCATATCTTGTACAGTGGGGTTTCAATACCGAAATAGCGCTTCCAGAACTTACGGGCCACCCATGTCAGAAGCTCAACAGTGAGTGTGAATATGAAAACGACAAGCTCGCAGAAAAATTCAAGAGCCGTGTCAGTAAGCGATTTTACTTGTTTCTTTTTCATTGCTTTATGGTTTGTTAAAAAAGAGGGCCGATGCACACCACCAGCACCGGCCCCGATCTTCGATTATGGTTTCACGTTTAGATATTTGCTGATGCGTCGGCCATTTCAAATTCCGGTTCTTCCATGAATGTGAACACTTCTACACCATCGTAGGAGTAGTCATCATTCAGAACGAGAGTACCGACAATATGTTTACCCGTTTTGTGAGATTGCATACAAAGCTGGTAGGTCTCCAAGTCAACCACAATCTCAACGTTGAACATGTTGGCATCGGCATCGTCATAGAGCAGAACATAAGCATCATCGTACTCATATTCCTCGACCACGTTTTCAGAGCTGAAGAACATTCCCGGCCATGCCTTGTTGTCCTCCAGATATTCTTCACTGACTGGCGCTTTAGACTCAGTATTTGCTTTTGTGTGAGCATCAAGCATGTGTACTCCAAGCACCAATGCAAGGATAACACAGAATTTTGTTGAGGCTTTCATTTTAAGTTCTTTTTGGAATGAGCGAAATTGGTGTAAACACCGTTGTTGCAGGTTGCGACACGGACAGCGGTATGAGGGCGTCCGCAGATGAAATAAACTTTAGTTTCCATTGTGGTTTGGGTATAAAAAGAGCCGCTTCAGATTTTTACTCCAAAGCGGCTAAAATGAATGAAATTGTTTTTACTTAAATTGATGCGAAAATTCGATTGGCCTCACACAGAACACGGCCCTCAGCAATCAGTCGCTCAGTTCTTACTCGCTGTGCTCTCGCTTCCTCAAAGCTGATACGACAGCGACCACCCTTTTTGCTGCGGATAGGTCGAGCAAGGTCATAAAATTCTTGTTCTTTTTTGCGAGCCGTAGTAATACGCTTTATTTCCCTTGCGGAGAGTTCATGGTCATAGATTTGGGCGTCGATTGTGCCGGGAGTGAGGGAGGCATAAGTTTGTTTCCAGTTCTCCCACGAAATTTCACGATTTGCATTAACCCAAAACATTGCGTAGCCACGTTTCAGTTCCTCGCCCAAATGTCTGGCAAATCTCACGCTTTTAGCTCCGAGTTCAATGGTTACGATGTTATCCTTTGCGAGTATAATTATGCAGTCGCCGGAGTTGAGGTCAGACTGTATTTGCTTCCAAAAACTTACCGACAAATCGCAATTATTTTCAGCTGCGAATTTGTAAATGTTATCTCGCTGTAATTCGGTCAGTCCGGGGGCGTATGTTTCGGCGTTGGTTGTTGCAGTTGCAACGGAGCGCATTGCGCTTATCTGTGATGCAGAAAATAAGTCTTGAAGTTGCATAATCTTACTCTTTTGTGGGTCGGGGAAATTCAAAATTTTCTCACGCTTTTAGTTGACTCTCAACGCAACACGACACAACGTATGTGCGCCGGAGCGTATGTGTTATCCGTGTGGGCACGTTGTATATGTGGGTGCGCACACGGATAAAAGAGAGCCACCGACCTTGCGGGCCGGTGGCGTGAGTTATATGTCGGTTGCTTATGCGGCAGCGTCCTCGGTTTTGGTTTCGGTCGATGCTGCGGGCTTGGCGGGTACGTTGTAGGCGGCGTTGAAGATACTCTTTGCCTCGCCCATGATGTCCTTGAACATCGTAGCCTGTTTGGTGATAGCTTTTGCCGTCTGGAAGAGCAACACTCGCTGAGAGTCGCCCTTTGCGCTGAACAGCGGCTGTTTTTCAGTTACGCGGAGGGCGGTGTTGCGGAGGTGCATACCCTCGTCGAGTACGAGCGCCTTGTTGAGTTCGCCCTGCGAGTTGGACTTGTAGATTACGTTGCCCTTCAGCCACTTCGTGAACGCGCTTTTGGCAGTGAGTTTGGTTTCGATGTTTTCGCCGTTGACGACTACGACCTTGAAGTCGCTTGCAAAACCGCCTCGCTTACGAGCATCGGCGAGCATCACGGCGAGTACAGGGAGCACGAGGTCTTCGTTTTTCGTGCTTTTTACGCCCTCCACGGCCATGAACTCCGTTACGGATTTGAGTTTGCCGTTGATGCGCTTGCGGCACTCGTTTAGGAGTACGGCGGCATTTGCGGGTACGGCGTCGATGCCGAGGATGCCGAATGTTACGTTGAATTTCGTTGCGTTGGTGTTGTTGGTGTTAGCCATAATCGAGTCGCTTGGCCCTTATGCCTGAGTGTAGCCTGCACACCGCTTCCGTGTGCCACTGTGAGTTAAAATTTACGCTTGACTCTGCCTATTCAGTTGCTACAAAACTAAATTTTCGCCTTGTCACGAGCGGACATAGTTATGACCTATGTTCGGGGGCATTAAGCGTGTCAGTCGGTAATTGTTACACCACGCACTATGCAGTCAGACCGCAAAGGTTGTGATGTCGTATGATGCGTAGGCCACAAGTCGCTCATAAAGTGCGTCAGACGCAAGCTCGTTGTGTGTATGCCACGTTAGCAATCACTCGCAATGTCAAAGTTCTCTATCCGTGCGGCTTACTGGCAGCACCGCGACGGCCTCTCTTCAATCATCATTCAACCGCCGTCGATTGATTTTGAAGACGGTGCAAACTAAATGCGAAATTCGTTGGCTGTCAAGAGTTTTTGTGTTAATAAAAGTACAAAAAATCCTATAGGGATTTTTTAACTTTTATACCTGGGCCCGCATTATGCTTGCCCACAATTGCGAGAGTGACGCGAGCCCATGTGGCCGCTGCGTGGACTCGTGACGTGGGCTTGCATGATGTGTGGGCCCAAGTGTGCGAGTGGGCCCACAATCACATGTCCCCACGCAAGAGAGTGGCCACGCGAATCGTGGTCAGCCACATACACATGTGGGCAGTCACGGCATAGGCAACTTGGACATCCACATTCGACCACGCCCAACCCGACATGAGCGTCCACACACATTGCGTATGGCCACCCAACAATGGCGACATAATGGGCGTCCACGCTACACAATGGGTGTCCACAAAATTATTGGGCGCCCATGTGAGAGGTCTTCGTGGGTGTCCACATGATCATACGGACGGCCACGAAGTTTTGGGCGACCACACATAGGAGTGTACAGCCACGAGATATTGTGGGTGCCCAGATGATGTGTGTGTACAGCCACGCGAGGGACTTAATGGGTGCCCACGGATATATATGGAAGGCCACACGTTTAATGTGGGCGCCCACGTGGATTTATGCGCCACCACCACCAGTAATGGGCGACCATTATCGTGGATAGCCACACAATATTTGTGGAGGCCCACAAGATGTTATGGACGGCCACACAAAGATTTGGACGCCCATGTTAGATGTTGTGGGTAGCCATGTATCGTATGTGGTGGCCTACGCCCAGGATAATGGGGGTCCATCACGCATTAGTGGGCGAGTATTATGGACATCCACGATGTTGAGTTGTGGGCTGCCCCGAAGTTTTGTGGACGACCATAGCAAGCCGTTTTGGGCATCCACATCCGGGAATTTGGACGACCATCACGCATTAGAGTGGGCAACCACCAGTGGCCACGAGTTTGTGTTGGGTGGGCATACCATACGCCGTGGAGAGCCACGCGACAGGCTTTTGGGCATCCACGAGGCTTTTGGGTGCCCACATTGTGTTGTGGGCGTTCAGGCGTCGCATTGTGGTCGCCCAGTGTGTTGTGTGAGCCTCCACGTGTTTGTGTAGGTGGCCACGAATTGCGTGTGGTCTGGAGTGGGTGCGCACGAGGTCTTGTGGGCGCACGTGGAGGCGCGTAATTATGTGCGTGGTCGTATGTGGGCGCCCACGTGTAAGGGCAAAACGAAACCCCCACCCCAAAGGGGTGAGGGCTGCGATGGTTGAGGGTTAAGCCTACGGCTTATGCGGCTTGTTTGGCTTTTTTCGCCGACTTTTTCGGCTTAGCCTCAACCCCTTTAGGGGTTGCTTCAACTTGGAGTTCGGTTTGCTTGGCTTCGCCAAGAGCGGCGAGCAACGCCTCAGCGAGTGAGCGACCCTGCTTGGCCTCAGCTTTGCTGAGGATGCGGCGAGCTGCCGTTTCGGGGTTTTCAGCACCGGAACTTGCTTTAGCAAGTTTGGTTTTCAGCAAAATCGCTATGGCGATTTCCTCACGCTTGGCTTGGTCTGCCAACACTTCGTGTTGGGTAAAGACTTTTCCGGCCTTTTTGCTGGCAAAGCCAGCAAGTAGCGACTGAGCGTATTGGCGACTGTGAGGCTCTACTTGGGGCTTGCCAAAGGCGTAGCCTTTGCGGGGGTCGTCAGGAAGGGCTTCGCCCTTTACGGCTGCGGCCAACAGGGCGACTGTGTGGGCGAAGATGGCCGACCATTGGTCGCGGGTTTCTAAAACCCTTTGGGTTTTAGGCTTGCTGTCAGCGGTTGCAGTGTTGGCGGTTGCAGACTGGGGGTTAACAACTACGTTGTTACGGGTGGCGGTGGTGGTGTTTGAAGTTGCCATAAATCGAAGATTTAAGTTTGCCGAAACCCGTCGGCGGCGGTTTGTCGATGTTGACGGTGCAAAGTTAGCCTCCCTCCCAGTGGGCTGCTGCGTGAAGGATTTTAATACTTTTTTAACACTGTAAGTGTTAAAACAAGTATCAAAATCCCGCTCGCGTCCACGCCGGAGTCGCAAGCCCACGCACCCGATGAACAACCCCGCGCCCACACGCACGATTTTAGCTCACACACCCACACACGGGGTTGTATATCGCGCACATGGGCGCATGGTTGTCTATACAAACCGCAAAGGAATGGAGTTTATGTATATACTTGATTATCAGGTGTTTAGCACTTTGGCTTTTAAGCTCTTTAGGCTATCAATCTATTTGGTATCTAAATGCTTGATTTTCAATGCTTTTACTTTCACTTATTACAAAAGTGAAACAATTAAAATGCTGAATATCAATGATATAACAAATAAAATGGAGTGGAGGGTGCGTCATCAGGGTCGGATTCCATGTGTATAGTCGGCCCCAATTTTTTGAGTTCGTTTTTTGGGACAGCTGGAAGACATGATGTCTAAATTACCTCAGATTTTCCATAGTCCCATTTTTAATCTTCTTACACCTTTAATAATATAGGGCTATCAAAAATCTCAAAATCGCTGATTTTACACCTTATTATACACCAAACATCTTTTCCTTAACAAAAACGGTACTAAAAATTTATATCTACCACAAAATCGACTATATACTCATTTCCAAATTTTCCCCGGACCCCAGATTTTCAAACCGATTTTTCCAGCGAATTATTATTTTAAGTTTGTGCCATGATTGTAGGTTGCCGATTATTTCGTAAATTTGCGACACAAACTGATTATACACATGAAGAAAACCGCATTACAGATTTCAAGTTTCCTTTCTCAACACTCATTTAAGAGCGATCAGGACTTGAACAGAATCTTAGCAATATGCCAATCTGAAGGAGGCTTACCGTCTCATTCAAGCTACACTATCGACACTGAGAACGGCATAACAGTTATAGACTATTTACACTGGAATGACAACTGTGTTGGAGCCGGAGATATTTGCAGAATGGGAGACGACCTTGTAATATGCGGAATTTGCCGTCTGGAGTGCGCTACAATCGTCGGAAAGCTTTCAGATGACGAAATCCTTATCCTCGACTCTGAAACGCCTCAAACGGCCTTAAAATTGGCTTCGGATGAAGAGCGCTATGATTTCATGTGTATCATGCTGGAGAATCGGCTTCAATTTAGCCTGAAAGAAATGAAGCTGGTCGAAAAATATGTTCCTCAACCCGGCGAAAGAGTTATCTTCACTTCTCCAACCGTATCAGGACTGGGAGTCGTTAAAACAGTTCATTTTGATACCGATCGAGTGGACTACTTCTGCTACTACATCAACGAGACTGAACAAGTCGGTTATTCTATGGATGAGAAATCAGTAACCGGCCTGAGTGATGTTATATTTGAGCCGATGAATAATTCCTCCCTAAGACAAACTTCCGGCAACGGCATTTATCTCCAACGTAAGCTCAACAACATTCTCAGCAAATACGGCAAAACCTGGAATGAGAAGCTTCATCGTATAGAACCTCTGGAACCAATGTCAGAAAAGGGAAAGCCTTATTGGTACATCAACGATAAGCTGGAATTGGTACAGGATGAAGAAAATGGTAAAATGTCTTCCCGGTTCCGTTATCGTTGTGCCAACTATTTCAAGACACACGCTGAAGGTTTAGAGTATCTTGGCCGAGTTGCTGAACTGCTCCGAGATAGACTTGCTATCCCTGATGAGAACTACCCCAAACCTGAATGACATGAAACGTTGGTTGGCAATAACCCTGGGAGTCCTTGCATTGGTCGGGTGTTCTAAAACGCCGGCCCCGGTTCAATCAGATATGATAGAATCCACGGCAACATCCACGGCAATAGACACTGCGGCCATTATTCCCAAAATATCTTCTTCGATTTCAATCCCTGCCGATAGCCTTGCTCTTACAAAGTATGTCTCTGGTCCGGAAACAGAAAAATATCTTCTGTTATCCAAAATGCAAGAGAACCGCTCTCAAATCAGCGCCCTATCTGATAAAATCGTTAGACTGGGCTTTGAATACGAATTTAGAGCAGACAATCCTGGTGGTTACAATTATTCCGACACCTATACCTTTGCCATCAGCTCTGATCTCGATAAATTTTCACAATGGCAGAAACAAATTAACAATCTTCTTGCCACCAATGATGAAATTGTAGAAAGACTTATGGAAGGCGATTTTAACGGCTCTGGAGCTTTTTATGAAGTTAAGGCTGGTAAATCTACCTATTGGATATTTGAAAGCTCTGGTGGGGCTATTACGAAAACACTGAAACGAAAATAAACAACAAAGGCTGCAAGGAAATCTCCAAGCAGCCTTTGTTATCTTCTTCCATACGTCATTTCAACAAATCTTCAAGTTTCTTTTCGTCGATGACACTGGTAAAGCCGTGTTTCTTGTTTGCCCTTCTGATTTTGTCCGCTGAGAACATCCTGGGCCGGAGATCTGTTTCTTTAAGATCTCTGGGAACTGAGGTACAGCAGATGTCTGAGAAGTCTTCCAGCTTTAATCCTTGCTCTAACAATCCACGTCTGACATCATCTTCTCCTTTGACACATAGCTGGGCTCTTTGTCGGTCTGTGATGCGGTGGTTATCATCTTGTATCAAACAATCCTGACAGAAGTAGTAGATGAAAGCCTCAATTGGAGTAAGCTGGTCGAATCCCTCATCAGTATCTCCAAGAATATTTATTTTTTGAACATACTGGAAGTCATCTTCTCTTTCGGAATTGTCTTCTGAGTTGCTACGGCGGCTACGACAATTAGCTTTAGGTTTTTCCTCTAACGACTGCTGGGGATTATAGAACTCTGTTTTGGTTGCTGTAAAATATTCAGCACCTTTGGAACGATATTGTTCCCAACCCATGATAAGCTGAACATCTTCCGGCGTAAACTCTGCATCAACCACTGGAAGTTCTTCATCATCCGGAGAGAGTCGTTTTTCTTTAAGAAGACTGAGAGTATCTTCGTAGGCTGATTCCATATACCGTTTGATGAAAGATGCTGGAATTGCTTCTTCAGTTATATCCACTGATGAAAGTTCTTCATCATCGTCTTCTTCGTTTTCAGGCTGAGAAAAATCCACTGCCATATAATTCCACAAACGATTTATAAAAATCTTAGCTGGAGAGTCAAGGCAGTTGTTGAGATCTTCTATAATCTCGTCAATCTCTTCTTCTGAGAACTTCTGGAGATTTTCTCTCTTTCTACGAAGTTGAACCTCTTTAGGAAGATTGGTTTCTTTACGTTGTCTTCTTTTTTTAGACTTTTCTGCAATTTCTTCATCAGAGTCTTCTTCCCCCATACCCCCTATATCTACTAACGCCTCGCTTCGCTCGTTGTATTCTTCTTTTTTATTTATATTATTATTACTGTGCGGTAATTTTGCACGTTTTTCGTGCATAACTCCCGCACCTTCATGCAAAACTCCCGCACTTGATGTACATAACTCCCGCACCCAGGAAGCACAATTACCGCACCCAATTAGTAAAAAAGAGGGGTGATATTCGATAGAAGGGTCAAAAATGGCATCAATGAACGAATCTATGATGTCAGAATCCTCCAACTGCGGGAATTGTGCATCGCAAATACCGCGAAACCCCTTTTTGCTGAAGTTCTCTGTGATATTTTTGCGAATTTGGCCGATAAAAGTAAGGTAATATTGCTGCATAACTCCTTCAAGTGCGGGAGTTGTGTTGCATAACTCCTTCACATGAGGTAATTGTGTAGCATAATTACCGCAAGTGCGGGAGCTGTGTTGCAAGATTACCTCACTTGCGGGAGTTTTGTCGGTAGGAAGAGCGCCTTTCATCTGCTGAAGCTCATCATCAACATTTAGGTTGTCGTTGAATCCGAGCTCTTTCATTTTATCAACATCTCCAGTAATAAAGGCTTGTGCGAAATCTTCCTGTTGACCATCTCTCAATTCGCTATATGCTTGTGCGGCCCCTATCCATCTGGTCATGTTCATTTCACATACTGAATCGGAAAAAGTAGCAAGTCCTACTTCTTCCATCCAGTCCAAAGATTTTTTGGAAGTGCGACGATCGAGATTGTGTTTTCTGGTTATCTCACGGAATGATACTCTAAAGCTGAATTTTCCATTCTTTCTCCATTGTGTTAGAGATTTTTGTAAGACATAGAAAACAACGTCTCGATGGCTTTTGGGTACAAGCTCAGGGAAACAGTTGTAAACAGTTGTATATGTCGGAGTCTTAGCCATTGTTTTTAACATAGAAATATCGTTTGACACCTTTGATTTTTTGCCAGGCTAAACGGTACCCTTGTTTTCGAGCGTATCGGCCCACAGCATTTCGATTGGGAATAAATCCCGGATTATCCTGAGCGTATGCTTCGGACATTTCGTCCATAGACATCGCCGGTTTCATTTCAATTTTAGACATGGTTCATAATTTTAAGTTTTTATTAGAGAATAGCAATCATTGTACATTTAGGTTTATAAAGGTCCATGATTTTTATGCTATTATTTAAGGGCCGAGTTTTCCCGGCCCTGATAGTCGGATTAGATCGTGAGAAGAACAGCGAACATGAGCAGCATCATTTCCAGCGGAACTTTCAGATCGCCATCGTTAGTGGCCCGGCGATTGTACCTCGGATAGTGGTATCTCTGTCGTTTGCTGAATACGTAGAGTTTTGCCAGGTAAGTGTGATAGTTGGAAAGTCCTTTCCATTCTATGAGGTTTTGTTTTTTTATCATAGCTTCCAGCCACTTCTTAAAGCGTCTGAGTTCTTCTATGATTTTCTCGGTCATGCCGAGCATACCTGTGGTGATGTTATAAATTCTCATGGGTTGTTGATGATTTATGACGTAGATGACATTCTGTGCAAATAGGGAGAGAGGATATATCGGTGTTGAAGAGCAGCGGACAATTTTTACATTTTTCAGGAATGTTTATTTGTGTGAAAGCCATAATAATAGCTATGAACATAATAAATAGTGTTGCTGCCAATACAGCGCCACCGACTGCGAGAAGAAGTGATACTATCGACATGAGTATGTTTTGATTGTTTGTCTTACTTGATTGATTAGTTGCTGGATGTCCTGAGCTGCTTCGTATTGTTCAGTTGATACTGCTTCATGGAGGATTTGAAATAGTTCAAACTGAGATTTGGCGAGAAGCAGAATCATATCTTCTTTGATGTCTGCGGCTCTTTCTGCGGCAGTGTCACCATAGACTTGCACCAATTGGCATAGCGCATTAATTACTTCCAACAATTTTGCATGTTGTTGGATCCACGCTTTATTTTGTTTGCTGATTTTTCTCCCTATTCTGAAATTGGTGTATAGAATCAGGAGAATGAGAATGGCGAAAAATACTGTATTCATATTTCTGGTATCTCGGCTTTATTTATGAATAGAGGACACCCCTCCCAGCCAGGTTGACAATTGGCTGGAATTTTATTCCACGGCCCATCGGGTTCGGTGAGTTCGGGGTGGTAATAGTAGCAATGGTATCGGTCATAGCAACCTTTCATTTGGCAGTTATGGCCGACATTATCTCTCAGGCGATAATAGAGTTTCCGTGTGATGAACTGTCCTTCATTGGGTAGCAGAGCTTTGAAACGCTCTGGTATTTTGCCATAGCTGATCAGTGAGTTTGCCATACCGACTTGACCGGATTTCAGGAGATAGTATTTTTTTCGCTGGAGAATCGAAGCAAATGGATTGGTTTCTGTATGATCCACCAGCACAAGTTCTCCGGAAATAACCAGAGAATTTTTCGGCCTATTTTCAGAAAGATGTCGCCAATAAGTGCAGTCATAGCACTCTTTGTTGTGGTACATCAGACCTAAAAGTCTGTTGCCAGGTTTGTAGAGGTTGAGATCTACTTGTTTACCACATGAAGTGCATGAATATAAAAATGGCGTGTCTATGGCCCTCAATCTTGGCATATATGTATTGTTAAGCCCGGCAATGGGCGTTAAACTTGGATTATGCAGAGGGCGCGATAAACGCGCTTCAATTTGTAGTGAGGAATGTCCTCTTAGAATTTGATGGAATCGAAGACTTGATTGATTTCTTCTTTGGTGATTCCGATGTAACGTTTAGTAACGTCGATGTTTGAATGGTTAAGTATCTTATTTAGGAGCAATAGGCTTTCAGCACTATGGTCGTGTGTATCGTAAATATATCGACCGAATGTTTTTCTGAAAGTATGAGTTGAAAAATGGTCAATATTCAAGCGATATTTATATTTGAATACCTTTAGTCGTTGATTGATATACTGGATGGTCAACGGTTTGCCGGTGGCTTTGCTTCTAAATATGAGATCTTCTTTATCCGGGCACCCTAAATTATGATAGAGGTAGCCGAATTTGACTCTGACAGAAGGATTAAATGGTATTTCACGGGTCTTGCCGGTTTTTTGTTCGGTTACAGAGCAAGACGTTTGACCTATAATATCCTTCCAGCGCAGATTCAGTACATCTGAAGCACGTAGAGCGGTACAGAAAGCGAGACGGGCGTAGAGTTCAAAGATGTATTCTTTGTCCCCATGTAACTGGTCCAGCAATCGTTGATATTCGTCGTACTGGAGATGATCACTTGTTGTTAGCTGATGTTTTTTAGCCATATTGTGTCTTGTTTCAGTTTCGAGAGCAAAATTAGCTCAAAAAAATTAAAACACCAAATATATCTGAAAATATTTTGACATAATGATATGCTATATTTTGTAATTAACTGATAATAATAACGCCCGACGCTTTCGCCGGGCGTTGCTATTAGTGAGTGGGTACTTAAAGTGCCTTGAATTGGCCGATGGTGAGAATGGGGATATTTAGCTGATGGGCTTTTCCGATTTTTGATGATGTACCGGAAGGATCTTTAACGACCAAGTGAGTTGTAGTTTTACTAACTCCACTGGCTATTTTCCCACCTTGTTTAATGATTGAATCTTCCAGCTCTTTGTCTCGGATTCCAGAGAAACATACTGCAAATCCGGAATATTTGCCATCTGTCGTAGTTTCCGGTGTGGAAATTTTGAACTGAATCTCGGTTTCCATTAGGAATTTGTGGAATGGCACGATTCCATCAAGAAATGATTTTGTGGTAACAGACGGGGATTTGAACTCTGGCTGTGTTACGATACATTCAGCTCGCCCTCGGACGAACCAATCCAATAGTGTGGGTGAAAGCGAATCGAGGATTTTTTGAGCCTTAATTCTGCCAATTCCTTTGAAGCAATCGCTCGCTTGCATGAGAGTTGTAAGATCAACTCCTTCCGAGATTTTGCGATTATTCTCCAAAATTGTATTTACCATACCTTCGCCAAACCCTTCGATTTTTAGAATATCGTCCGGAGTGAGACTGAGAATTGCCTTGATAGACGTATATCCCGCATCAAATAATTTGGCGAAAGTTTCTTCTCCCATATTTTCGGCGCCGACTGTGGTAAAGAAGAATACCATTTTCGCAAGTTTAATGCCAGGACATTCAGGATTTGAGCAATATAGTTCAATTTCCTTTTCATCGAATTTAGTCTCTTGGCCACAATGAGGGCACTGATGTATTTTATGCCACATTCTATTTTCATCCATTGGAACAGGAGGGGTTATGGTTTCCAGTATTTTAGGAATTACACCGCCAGAACGAGTGACCAAAATTTTTGCTCCGGGAGCAATATGATGATTGTAAATCCACCCTGCATTATAGCCGGTGGGGTTTTCCATATTGCAGTCGCCAGTATCTACTGTTTCGATATTGACAACCGGTTTTAATGCTCCTGATTTGCTGGCTTTCCAATTAACGCCCTTAACCGTGGTCTCGAAAGATTCGGTAAAGTCTGGATGCTTGTAGGCTATTGCATAGAGAGGATTGCCTGATGTTTGTTGTCGGCCAATTACTTTCCATAGACTGAGGTCATCTATGTAGAGTACGAGGCCGTCAATATAGAAATATTGGCGCCAGAATAAGAAAAGCTCCGACAATTCTGATTCTGTCAGGTCTTTAAGCTGGACGGTTACGAATGGGTATTTTTGACCATTCTTTGTATTCATCATTTGCCCGAACTCAATGCTTAGGTCTTCTAACAATGAAGAGTATCGAGTCCAGTTGTCGAGTGATTTTTCATCTATCCCGTAGCGAATAAAACTTGCGTGTTTTATATCTTCAGATACTTCGTCTCGATTTATGAATCCGGCCACAGTGTTGCGTGGAGAACGATAAGGTTCTCCAGTTGAAATAGATTTTTTACCAACCATATTTTCTTCCCAGTTAATACGAGCGAACACAAGTTCTCCATAGGTGAACGAGACTGGGAATACTGAAGGGTCAAGCACTTTTTTGAAATTACCCACATTGAAATGTTCAGTGCAATCTTGGCCTTCATTTTCAGCTCCACCACGTGAGTAGGTTTTATGGGAAATTTCATCATGTAGCCATGACACCCCGTCGTATTTAGGAGTAATTACGAGTTGGGCTGTCGGAGGTAAAGCAAGGCTTTTAGCCCACTGTTGAAGTTCAAAAAGGCTTTTGACCTTATTGAGAGACTTCATGGGAATTGGCAACTTACGTTTACGGCCCGTTAAAACCGGCGCTGGTTCTACTGCTGAGAACCATTCATTGTTTGGGTCGAGATTCCTGAGTTCATCGACCAGACGGTCATATTCTGAATCAGAAATCTCAGGGCTGCCGACGCGGTAGGCTTCGTTGTACCGTTTTATATCGGCAACCAATTCTGAGATTGATTTCATATTATTTAGGCATTGATGGGTCTATAAGATTGAATATTGCGTCACGACCTTGTTTGTTCCATTTGAAGTCGGTACGTTTACGTAAGCCGGTTCTGGGTTCATGGGTCCCCCATGTTTCATGTCCGGGCGTAACCACCAGTTTTCCGACACCAGTTGTTATGATACCGGCGTTGAATAGCTTCATACGAAGTGTTTTGTAGCACATTCCAAGTTCTGAAGCGATTTGAGTGGTTGTGTATAGCTCTCGGTCGGTAATGACCGCATCGTAATAATCAACTTTAGGTGCAGCCAGAATCAGGTTGTTTTCAGCTGTGATTGCACGTTGTTTCATTCTATCAAGAGCTTCTTTTGCTGCCACTAATCCACGTGCCATGACAATCTCTGGGGTATCGTCTGGACCAGCGATAACATAACCTCCAGTTTTTCTTATAGAAGGTAATACTTCTTTTGTTACCCATTTGCGGAATGGTCTTGCTTTAGGAACGTCACTGCGTAAGATTACTTCGTAGAGTGCCGATTCATTGATAAAAGTTGCTTTTGAGTTTCCTACCGACTGGGGGTAACTCAAAGTTAGGGCGTGTAAATCAATGAGTTGGGAGTCTGATTCGTCCAATCGGCTTTTAACCTTGCTTGGATTAGAAAGTTCTAACGCTTTGCAGACATCGGCAAGACAGAATAAAGGACCGTCTTCAGATGGCACAGAGCGCACCTCTCCAAATTCAGGGTGTGAGAAGATCTTTAGAGCTTCCTCCGGAGTTGATTCTTCTGTTTTGATTTGCTTACAGATTTCTCGCATCCACGCAATTTTCTCTTGTTGATCGGGATAGATATGGGCCTTGACACCTCGTTTAGCAAGGTTTTCAAGGTCGCAAGATTGGATTGCTGAAAGAGCTTTACCGTTTTTGTAAAACTCAATCTTTGCACATGTGTAGCAGATTTGAAAGATGGGAATTGAACTTGCACCTAATTGAAGTAGGTTGCGGGCATCAGTTACGGGTATATAAACCGCATCTTCCACTTTTCTGAATCGCACAACCATTCCTCGATAGCTATGCGAAACGACCTCTGGGTGGTCGGCATATTTTCTTGTGGCCATAAATAGGTAATTGGGGAGGGTACGGAATATACCCCCCCAGTTTTGATGATTTGTTAGATTATTTGATGCCAGTATGGCCGTAGCCTTTTTCGCCACGTTCAGTTTCGGTGAGTTCTTCGACTTCTTCCCATTCAGCTTGTACGACAGGCTTAATGACAAGTTGTCCGATACGGTCGCCATCATTGATTTCAACTGGCTCATAGCCATTGTTGAAAATGATTACGCCGATGTCGCCACGATAGTCACTGTCGATGGTGCCAAGATGGGCTACGACACCGAGTTTGATTGCGTTACCTGAACGACCTCGAACTTGTCCTTCGTAGCCGACAGGGAGTTCAATGTGGATGCCGGTGGGAACCAGGGCTCTTTCTCCGGGTTGGAGGCGAACTGGTTCGTCGATGTTAGCGCGGAGATCGGCGCCAGCAGAACCGGGAGTTTTGTACTTGGGAAGCTCGTGCTTTGACTTGTTAATGATTTTGACTTTCAGTGTTGGTTGTTTCATTGGGGTCTGTTTTGAAAGGGTAAAACGGTGATTTCTCTTTTGCGGCTTTGGAGTATTTCATGCCTTTTCTACTCATTTTCCCATTTGGGTAAACTTTGCGTTCTACTTGACAAAGCCTATCATATTCTTCCAGATTTAGCTTTCCCATATCATCATCTTCAAGAGTGATGTTAGGAGCCAAATATCGGAAATAGAGTTTTTGGTATGAAATAATCTTACCAGTACATGCTGCACGGATAGATGAAACCTTCCAGTCGTGAGCCTTAGCCAGTGCAAAAGCCGATTGATTGATAGAAATGAGTCTTTTCTGAGGGTTAAAGACCAAGACTCTTTTAGTTGTTGTGTTCGTGCTCGTCATCTTCATCTCTGCATAACACTTCCGTAGGGATGCGCTGGCGAGCTTTGCGCAAGAGGTAAGCGTCAGAGACGGCGAATCCGTTACTGAACAATTCGTCCATTCTATCGAATATGTACAGAAGGAAGGGAGGGTTAACGAAAGATATAAAAAGGTAGACGAGGCTACTTTCAATTAGTATATGACCCTCAGTATTGAGATAGCAGACTCCATCTTCATTCAGTTGAAGTGTGCTTATGATGTCGCTGATTGGGCCTTCATATTTTTTAAGGAAGGCATCAACACTCAATGAAAGTCGTTTGGATTTTATATAAGCGGTCGCATCGAAAAAGATCTGACCATCAATTTGCCTCCCGAAGAGCATTTCGGGAAATTCTGGAAAAAGCGGCTCTGTGCATTTAAGGTCTATTGCTTTCCCAGCATAAGATAGCATTTGTTATGCAAGATTTTTCACTTTGTTTTCGTAAACCTCTACAGGCCACATAATGGCAGCTGTCGGGTCAAATTCTGCTTTTCGGACAACAAAATCACCCATAGCTACAGAGTTGTGAAGATATTCTGCCACCAGTTTGCTTGCCTCAGCGTTAGAGGTAGCCGGAATGTAGAGGGTTTTGTGGCTGCGTTTTTCTTTGGCAGTTTTTTCATCAATGGTGATGAACATGACTTTGACACCATAAAGACCTACGCCTGTTTCATCTCCTTCCTCGAAATAACAGCTTACGAGACCACATACGAGGCTGTCATCTTTATGGAGATTGTCATTGTAAATGATGTCTTCGATTTTCGTTTTCAGAATTTCGATTGATACATCATCTGAGAACTGTTTGCGATTTTGGCTTGCGATAAGCTCATACGCTACTTTCTCTGCTTCAGTATAGCTGGTTGCTAAAACAAGTTCTTCAGTCTTCAGTTTTTGAAGCTGACCGCTCTCATTAGCCTCACCCAGCCACCCTGTCTTGATACGGTAATAATTTAATCCGTCCATGTGATTTGGTTTTTAGTGAGTAAAAATGTTTTCGACTGCAAAGTTAACACATCTCGTTTACATACACAAATATATTTCTATTTATGAATAGTTAAAAGATGTTATGTATCTGATATTGCATAATATATGAGCTTAAATGAAGTGTCTTGAAATTTTATGATTTAACAGACTGAAATAATCTGGATGAATATAGCTATGGCTTAACTCAAACAGAAAAAATCCATAAGGACTATTCTTTGGTAAAACAATTTACGATGTCTGTAGCTACATATTACCCACGATATAATGCTGATATGCTGGAGAGTAACTTCCGTACCAGCAAGAAAACTATACAGGAGTATGTTCGGGAAATCGAGCGGCACTGTAGATATAAGTCTGTGGCCCATCAATTGGCCGATGAGACAATTCTCGACGACAGAGGTAAGCTGATTGACCTCTATGAAGCATGTGTGCAGCAAGACGCGCACTTAGCCGGTGTCTTGGAAACACTCTACTCCCAGATACTTGGTGAAAGATATATGCTTGCCCGTCAGACTGACAAAGGTAAATATGTACCAGATACCCAGGAAACGAAAAAGATTAGAGGACGCCAATTTGATAAGGTTATTAAAGGTATTGTAGATTCAATGCTTTATGGCTTTACAGGGTTAGAGATACTCCCTGGTATTGATCCTCGAACTGGCAAATTGAAGGAAATCAATCAGATTGAGCGCCGTAATATCCTCCCAAGTCAACGCCGTATCGTTCAGCGACAGAATATATGGAACCCTGGCTGGAATTTTGATTCTGCACAATATGTAGATAATTATGTGTTGATAGACTCCGGGGGGCTTGGGGCGTTTTCAGCTACTACTCCTTTGATTTTGGCAAAAAAGTTCACTTTTGCTAATTATGTAAACTTCTCACACACTTACGGCCAACCTATCATTCATGGCAAACTTCAGTCCGAATCACAGTCAGACAGACGACGTTTTGCTTCTGAGATAGCTAATGCTGCAATGAATAAAATTGTAGTAACGGGCCTTGAAGATGAGGTTGACATTAAGACTTTTACGATGTCTAACTCCGAGAAGATTTTTACCGGTCTGATTGAACTGGTAGATCGAGATGTTTCCAATCGAATCTTAGGTTCTGAGTCTATGGCTGGTGCCACTCAGTCTTATGTTGGTGCCACTAAAGCACATGAAGACATATTCAGAGATCGCATTTCGATGTATCGGGATTATATAGAGAATGTGATGAATGAGGAAATTATTCCTCGTCTTGTCGCTATGGGTTATATTAAACCCGGTCTGGAGTTCATGTATTCACGTCGTTTGGAAATGTCTAATAAAGACCAGATAGACCTCTATACATCTTTACTCGGTTTCTACGAGATAGAATCGGATGAAATTGAAAAGACATTTGGTGTGCATGTAGGTAAACAGCTCAATGTCGTAACTGGTGGTGGAGGTCCCGCTGGTGGTTCTACAAGTGGTGGAGATGGTTATGGTCCTGGACGGCATTTAACAGATGAAGAATATATGCGCCGGTATGGTCATCCTCGTAGAGCTGCAAATTTTCTCCAGGGGAGAAAGTAGGCAGTGCTTTACTCCCCGATATTCAGGCCAGACGACTGCCAAAAGAAGATAAAGACAAAGAAGATGAGGAATACGCTGCTCTTGTTGCCGCTTTCCAACGTTTTGTGGATCGAGTGTCTACAGGATTGGATGCAGATGAAGTGTTTGAGGAATTGGTGTCAATTCGTGCAGATTTCGCTCTTCGTCATGCTTTTGACGGCTTTGGGATGGAATATGATCAGGCTCTTGAACTAATACGAAATAAGGAAAACCTTACACCTGAACAGAATACTGAGCGCGAGATTTTACTTGCAGCTGTTGATAATCTGATTGATTTCGCTACTGTTGAAGAATATCATGCTGTATCTGAGACCATTGATTTCTTAGATAACGAAGAGTTAGAGCATGAGGACGACGGAATGGATGAGGAAGAACGTGAGGAAGCAATTCTTGCCATTTGCGCCAAATATAATCGTCGATATGCTAACACTGAGAATCACGATATTGAGTATGCGATGATTGTTGCAGCTCAGTTATCGGCCCTTTCAGATGACAGCTATTTAATGTATATGACGATGGGCGATGAACGTGTTCGCCCCTGGCATCTCCAGTATGAAGGGTTCACAGCTCCTAAATCTTCATTCCCGGCATGGCTGGTTCCTCCTATTGAGCATCAGTGTCGCTGTTATTTGATTGAGGATGGTAAACCAACCTCACAGATGAGCGACATTAAAGCCCAGAGAGTACAAATTGAGCCTCCTTATTGGTTTAATCCAACATTCAAAGAATGTGTGGCATTTGGCGGCAGGATATTTTCTGATGAACATCCATATTTCACAATTGACGAGTCCCATAAAGATAGGTTAAAAGAAATTTCTGAACATATTAAATCTCATTACTTAAATGCCTAAAATTACTTTACAGCAGATGATTAGGCAATGGGCCGGAGCTGCACATAAGTTTGAGGTTAATGTCACTAATGCTGAAGCGCAACTTGCACGGTTTGCATGGGAGACATTCAGGAAATCTTTTACTCTGAAGAAATTCAATTCTAAAGGAGCCCCGGCTTGGAGAAGCCTTCAGAACCCACCAAAGCCAACTCATGTGGGTCTTTTACATGAGACCGGGGCTTTGAAAGATTCATTAGAATACAGATTTACTCGCCAGTCAAAGGGGGGGGAGATTAAAGTTTGGACTGATGAAAAGAAATTCATGCGAGAAAACCGCAACAAGCAGGGACAATGTTTTGCTGCCATACATAATAATGGTGGTCTGACAGCCACTCGTGGATCAAAAGCCAGTCATATCATTCAACGTCAATTTATGCCGGTGGAAAAAGAAGATGCCGGATCTTTAGTCGGTCCAACAACTTATGGAGATTCTTCCTACATGATTGACCGATTATCAAAACTTCATGTTCAAATTTTTTACGGACTTCCGAAATGATAGTTGATAAGAAGAAACAAGACCAACTGCCAGCTCCTATCGAGCCGGAGGTTAATGTAACTGTCGTAGACGACCGTTATCAGACTGAACAAGAGTTAATTGCTGGAAATGCTCTTGAAGATTTATATTTAGCAGTATCTAAGGTTATTAAGGACTTAAAAGTCAATCCTGATGATCCCAACAGTAAGCCATTATTCCGGACGGTAAAATGGAATATGGGGCAGTTGAACCGTATTCGCAATTCCAAACATAATGAGGAATATGCAATGGCTCTCCCGTTATGCCTTATTCACTTTATCAATGTTTATTGGAACCTCGGTTTTAATAAAATAGGTCAAGCTTACGCACAAATGCGTATATGTTATGTACTCAATCGTCTGAACACCAATGACGATGAATACCAGACTGAAGGTACTCGTGTGCTCAAACAAATTATTGAGGCACTGAATGATAACATGACCAATATCTCACCACTGATAACACGTTTCCAGCTATCTTATTGGGATCAAGTAGAAAGCTTTGATCGTGGAGTTCAGCAGTTTTGGATAACTTATGAAGTTCGTTTCAACGATTATACCACTTATCGCTATAAAAAATACACTCCAGTATATCTTGTGGCTCCACCCTTTACGAACTTCTCCGATATGGATAAAGAGCATAATACTGATAATAAAGAGAATGTGGTTCGTCCGGTAGAAGATGCTGCAATATTCACAAAAGAGGTTCCCAATGTGGAACCTGAAATAACTACTTGATTCAACCTTTGAAATTTCAGTCTGCTATTCTTCAGAAAAAACACAGAAATGGAGATTAGCAATCTGAAATATATTGTTGGAAAAGCCGAAGCCAATAAACCGGCGATTATCCGGTTTTTTGGCCCGGTTGACCAATACACTACCAGAGACTTTAATGATGAGTTTCTGTATCTGCAAAATTGCGTCCAGCCTTCTAAAATTGTCGTGATGATAAATTCAGAAGGTGGGTCAGTGGTGTATGGCATGAGCACATTTTCTGTCATTCAATCTTGTCCTATCCCTGTTGATTGTGTAATCGAAGGACTTGCAGCTTCTATGGGCTCTATCATCTGGGCCGCTGGCGATCGTCTCTATATGCACGATTATTCTTTGCTTATGGTGCATAATCCATTTATGCGATGTGCAGAAGAGGCTGATGCAAATACAAAAGCTACAATAGAAGCTTTCCGTGGTCAACTGGAAACAATCTATTGCAAGCGCTTTGCAATGAAGAAGGAAGATGTGCAGAAGATGATGAATGGCGAAGACAATGTAGATGGCACTTACTTCAGTGCTAAAGAAGCAGTCGCTGCTGGGATTATCAGCAAAGAAAACATCATCAAAACATCAAAGCATATTCGAGATGAAATACATGCAAAAATAGATGGCGTAACTGATGCAGCGTCACTTCGAGATATAATGGCCTCTGCTGTTGAAGCAGAGGATTATAAACTTGGTGACAAAATGCTTGCTATTCTTGAACAAAACAATGAATCAACAATAAACCAAAGCAAAATGGAACCCAACTCTAATCCAATTTTCGCTGCTCTGATGGCACAGCTTGGTTTTGCAGAAGATTCCCAACTCACCAATGTTTCCAATCGTATCGCCGAGCTTATTCAGGCAGAGGCTGAGCTGAAGATCGTGAAATCCAAGTATGACGACCTTCAGATCAAATTCACCGGTAAGGAGACCGAAGTTGCCAATCTTACTGAAAAACTCGGTAAAGTCGAAGGTCAGCTCAAACAGTATCAGGACGCTGAAGCTGCTGCTCGTGCAGAAGAAATCAACGCCCTTATTGAAAAAGCAGTTGAAGACGGCAAGATTAAAGCCGAGTCCAAAGCAAAATGGATCGAGATGGCTAACGCCAATCTCGAAACCGTGAAAGAAACACTCGACTCAATCGCTGGTCGCCAGGTCATCACCCAGGCTATTGCCAATGACCCTGAAAACCGTGCTGATGCCGCTGCCGGTGCTACTCCGGCTGAACGAGAACTCGCCGAAATGGTGAAAGCCGCTGTCGGTGCCGATTTTCAGTTCAAGAAACTCGAAGACTAAACAAAAACACAACGAAATAAATGGCAAGCTCTGTTAATTTCGCGCAAAACTCTTACGCTGGTGAGGTCCTTGAAGACCTTCTCACGTACACCGCGCAGGGTAATGATACCTATAAGGAGGGTCTTATCCACATCAAGTCCGGCATCCAGTTTGAATACACAATCCCCGCTGTGAAGCTCGGTAAAATCATTCAAGACAACAAACCTACTCCTACTTCGACTGAAGGCGCCGGTGCCGGCACTGTCGATGGCCTGAACCAATATACCTTTACTGAACGTAAGCTGACACCGGCAGAGTTCATGGTATATCTGGAGTTCAATCCCCGCGACTTCGAGAAGTATTACAAGTTCGCTCAACCGGACGGTAATCTCGTGTTCCGTGAACTCGATCCCAAGATTCAGGCAACGATGCTTCGTCTGCTCATGGATCGCAAGAACGAATGGATCGGCGAGTCTATCTGGAGCTCGGCGAAGGGTGGCTCTGCACAGGCTAAAATCACCGCGCCGATGGCTCTTAAAGCTGATGGTACTCTCGATACAACTGCTGACACCACTTGCACCACTATCGGTGGCGACAACGCTGGTGGCCCGATGAAGTATTTCGATGGCGCAATGAAGCGTCTGCTCGAAAAGACCGTCACTGACCCTAAAACTGCACAGAAAGAAGAAGCCGTAATCCTTGCTGGTGACACCCGTCTTGATACAGGCGAAGCCGTAGAAGCAGCTTTCAAGGCTATGTATCGCAAGTGTCCCAAGCAGATCCGTAAGAGCTCCGGTCTTGTGTTCGTCTGTGGCATGGATGTCTGGGATCTCTACGACCAGTATCTTTCTGACAAGACTGTCAAATATGCTGACAACACCAAGATCAACCAGTATCGCTACAAAGGCATCCGTATCGTCCCGATTATCGGTGTTCCTGAGCACACTATCGTTCTCGGTCACTTTACCACTGGCATGGACTCGAACCTTTGGATGGGCGTTGACTACGCCAACGACACCGAGGTTCTGAAAGTAGACCGCCTCCAGGCAAATTCTGAGCTCTACTTCTTCCTTATGCGTATGAAGATGGACGTAAATATCGTGCGCCCTGCCGAAATCGTCCTTTGGACCGCATACAAGAAAACAGCGTAACCAATAATCGACAATTAACACACAAAAGGGAGTGGAGATTGAAACTCCGCTCCCTTTTCAAATATCACGAATATTATGGCAAAAGTAACAGCAGAACCTAAGACGGTAGCGCAGTCTGATACTCCTGATACCGATACACCCACCACTCCTACAACATCTCCAACTGAGACTGAAAAGCCTGTGGTGGTACCGGATAACATCGCACCGCTTTTCAAGGCTTGCCCGCAGTACGATCAGCTATGGATTGATCGAGAAGGGGGCGTATTCGCCAGCAAACCCGTGGACTCAACCACGGCTATTCTTTACAAAAAACCTACCGCCCAGAAGGCATAAGGATTTTCAACGAATAATTAAACTCACCAATAAATGGCAACAGGAAATGTAATAATGATCGACGAAGATGGCAACATCGGGTCGGCATCTGTCAGCGAGAACTCTGAGCAGATCAGTGGTCTTCTGTTTGACATTTCAGGTCAGACTCAGTTCTGGGAAACTGGTAAAGGCGCGGAACTGGCTGGAAAACTGAAAGACACTGTTGTAGAACTCCATAGCCTTCAGGACGCCAAAGACCTCGGTCTGGAACCTTTTGCGGGCGGCGAGTCTGCCACAGAGCTGTTGATGGGTATTCCCTATTACCACATCAAGCACTTCTTCGATCTCACAAACAACTACGACAAAACTCTCTATCTGATGTTTGCTGACTGCTCTGTTGATTGGGAAGCAATCATCACTATGCAGAAAGCGGCAAACGGTCAAATCGGTCAGTTTGGCGTATGGACTGAGAAGAAACTGTGGAAGAGTGTATCTGACACAGCAGAAACTTACAAGGTACTCCTTGTAGATGAGCTTCAGACTATTGGCAATACGCTGGCCAACGTCTATAATGCTCCTGCCAGCATTGTTCTCAACGCCAATACGGCGCAGATTGACGGTGCCGCTACGGGCCAAGCTGACACTGTAGCTCTTAGCAAGATACCTACTTGTTATGTAGATGCCCGATATGTTACGGTGGCTCTCGGTCAGGAAGCAACTAATGAAGTTCACCAGATGCAGGGTGGTCTGACATCCAAGACGCCGGTTGGCAATATCGGCATGGCTCTCGGCCTTCTGACACGTTGCAATGTCGCTCACTCTATCGGTTATGTGAACGCTTGTAATCTCCGTAATATCATCTCGACTGAGATTGAGATGGGCTTCGGTAATGCTGCACTCAATTCTGGTATTCTGACAAATCCCACTCCTTACGACGCGCTCTCCATGCCTCAGCTGGACGCTTTGGATGATAAGGGTTATATCTTTCTTCACAAGTATGCTGGTTATGCCGGAGTTTTCTTCTCAAAGGATTACAGCTGCTCTGATGGCGACTATAACTGCATCTCTCGCAACCGTGTCATCAACAAGTCGCGTCGTATGGTTCGTCGCTCTCTGCTCCCCTATGTAAACGCTCCTATCTACCTTTCCAGTGGTGGCACACTTTCTACTGGCGATCGCACAAACTTCATCAACATCATTACCGATGTATTGAACGCAATGAAGACTGCCGGAGAAATCAGTGCAGTAGGTGCTGTTGAGTTCGACAACACAACAAATCTGCTTCAGACCAAAACGCTTCTCTTCAGCTACAAGGTTCTTCCTGTAGGCTGTGCTGAAATGATTAAGGTCACTGAAGGCTTTACCGTAACCGTATAATCTCTAACAACACGAAACAATGGCAATTATCAACAATGTCTCGTATTCGTGGGCTATGATCCAGCTTTCGGCTCCGGCTCTGACCGGTACCGGGGGTTCGACAGTGCTGAACGGTGTGTCGGCTATCAAGTATAGCATTAAACAGAACGTCAAGCCCAACTACGGTCTCGGTGGCCGCATAATCGGGCGAGGCTTCGGTAACATCGAATGTACAGCCTCGATTACGATGGACTACAACACTCAGGTAGAGCTTCGCAATATGTGCGGTTCTCTTCGTAACCTCGGTGAGTTTGACCTCGTGATTTCTTTCGGCAATTTCGTTGGCGAAGGCGAAATCACAGAAGAAACAGTTACTTTGAAGGGCTGTATCTTCAATGAGGATGGCTTCGAGGCTAATCAGGATGACACCAACCTGACTCACGAGTTCGATCTGAATCCATACGACATCGTTATCAGTTCCGCGACTGGTGCGTAATAATCCTTCCATAGATTTGCAAGAGCCGGTATGAAAAATATCGGCTCTTTTGCAAACCAACATTTTTGGCATTAGCTATTCATAAATAAAAAACATCAAAAACATCAATATCCAATATGGAACAGGAACTCGATTTTACAGCACTCGAAAATCTCGGTGTGACCGATGTGATGCTCACAGACATCAAGAAAACAGTTAAAGAACTGAAAGAGAAGAACCCCTCAATCAAAGCTATCTTCCCTCTTGTTGTGCAGGGAGATCCCACTTTTGACGACAAGGAACTGTATGTCGGCTATTTCCGTCAGCCGGACTTCAAGATTTTCTCAAAGTATCTTGTTGCTTCCGCACAGAATCAGGCCGGCGCTATGCGTCAGCTCGCCCGCGACACATTCCTTGCCGGTGACAAGGAACTCATTGATGACGACTCGCTTTTCCTCTTCGGTCTCACTGGCCAGCTTTCCAAGATTATTGCAACTCGTAACGGTGCCCTGGTAAATTTATCAAAGACCGGGAAGTAAAAGATACCGACTATTTCAGGCACAAACTCATCTTTATACGCCACTACTTTCCCGGTGTTGACATTGAAAACCTTTCAGACGAAGAATTTGCAGAACTTGCCAATGACGCTGAATGGTTCAATGCACAACAGATGATGGTCGCTCAAACGCAAACGCTTGGACTTCTTTCAAAGTAACTGAAACCCTGCCGCCAAAAGCGGTGGGGTTTCTTAATCTTTAACGCTCTGATTCAGCTATTCTTGATTAAAGCAACTTCCAGAAAATAATGAGTCAATATACAGTAGAATATAATATTCTGGTCAACACCAATAATGCTCCGCAAGCATTGATGGCGTTTGAACAGGCTGTTGCCCCATTGACCGCTGCTGCTAAGACCCTTCAGTCTGTTGCCAATTCTGTAGCTGCATTTAATCGTGCAACCAAGAATCTTACAACAAAACCCCTGAATATTCAGGTCAATATAGCTGCTGGCACTGAAGCAAAGCTCGATAGACTACTTTCTAAGATACGCCAAATACGTCAAGAAAGCCGGACAATGTTGGCTGGCGGTACAGTTCCTATGGCTACTGGTGGTGCTACACGTGCTCCCAGAACAGTAGCAACACCTTCTACTTATGCTGCTCCAGCTCGTCGGGTAAGTACCGGCAATATGGGGTACCGTGTTTTAGGTCCTACGCCTATTGATGTGAATGGTGTCGCAGCTATTGATTTCCTTAAAGGCATGGGTATCGCTTATGGTATTGCCGGTGCCGGAAAAATGGTTAGTGATATTGTTAAGAGCGCTACTGAATACGACAATCTCATTCAGACTACTAAGAATATTCTTCAAACCCATGATAACCGTACAGATTTTGCTCGTCGCTTTACGCAAATGGAATCGGTTATCCGCAATGTGGGTGTAGAAACAAAATTTACCGCTCCAGAAGTTGCTGATGCGTCAAAGTTCCTTGCTATGGCGGGTTTGAATGTTGATGCAATCATGCAAGCAATACGACCTATTGCCGATATTGCACTTGTTGGCGACACTCAGTTAGGTGAAACCGCCGATGTTGTGACCAACATTATGACGGCATATCGAATGAAGCCATATCAAATGAGGAACGCGGCTGATGTAATGACTATGACATTCACCAAGTCGAATACCACGTTGATGGAAATGGCCGAAGCGTACAAATATTCAGCGGCTCTTCTTTCGGCTGGCGGTATCTCCTTTGAAGAAGCCTCCGGCGCTCTTGGTGTGCTTGGTGACGCCGGTATAAAAGGATCTCAGGCTGGTACAACAATGCGTACCATTATGGCCAATATCGTTAACCCGACTAAGAAGCAGTTAAAAAAATGGGAAGAGATTGGGGTTGAACGTTTTGGCGCAGATGGTCAGGTTCGACCATTAAGAGCTATTTTTGAAGACCTGGCAAAATCTGATTTGTATATTAGTGACTTCTATCAGCTTTTCCATAAGACAGCTGCTCAGGGTGCTGTTTCTCTTGCCAACAGTGTGGAGAAATGGAATGAAATAGTGACTCAGAATTTCTTGTCTGATGGTTTATCAAAACAACTTGCAGATAAGAAGAAAGAAACTATTCAAGGCTTATGGGCCCAATTGACCTCTGCTATCACTGAAGATGGCATGAAAGCCTTTGGTGGTGTTCAAGAAAATATAAAGTCTATCCTTAAAAAAGGAATTGGCTGGCTCAAATCTGATGAAGCTGTAAAGTTATTCCATGACGGTGCCAAGAATTTTATGGAATTTGGCTCGATGATGGTGGATTCGATGCAACAGATCTTTTCTATCTTCTCCAAACTTGGCGGTCTTTGGAAGCTTTATATTAAATTTCAACTTTGGATTTATCCTTTGTTGACGATTGTTCGTGCTATAAAATCTATAGCATTAGCAGCCAAAGGCTTGGCTTTACTCCCTCTCGGTCTTGGCAGAATGATTGGGGGCTTCGGATTATCTCCTTTGATGGCCGGAGCATCTGCTGGTAGTAGTATGATGCTTGCAGCTGGAGCAACTGGGGTACCGATGTTTGTGCCGTATTCCAATACATTTGCTGGACGTCTCAGCAGTGCAACATCAACATCTCGATTAAATAATATAAGTACATTCTTGTCTGGTGGCATGATTCCTTTAACAAAGGGTGGGCGTATGTCTGCTGCTTTGGCTGCTCGACAAGGTATGTCTACATCTTTGACCAAGGATCAAAGAACTACTCTTTGGAATAAAGCTGTCAAAGATTATCGTTCCAGTGCATGGAATACTGCACGACAGTCTTTATCGCCTCAGGAGTTCAGGCAATGGCAAAAGGGTTATATGAACCCTAATGAGTGGGCTTTAATAAGAGGTCAATATCAGGCTGAAGTACAACAGCAAAACGCCGCATTACGTCAACAACGGCAAATGGCTGGTAAAAAGGCAGCTCGTAATTGGGGGCTCAAACGTGCTGGCGGTGCCGCTGCTACTGGGCTTGCAGCTGCTGGTACTGGCTACTTGATTGGTGAATCTACAGAATGGAGTTCTGGTGGTATTCTTGCTGCCGGCTTGACTACTGCTGCCGGTGTTGCCGCTATGGGTGGCCCTGTTGGTTGGATTGGTGGCGCTGTTATTGCAGTTGGTACATTAGCTGCTGCATGGTTTCAGGCCGGACAAGAGCAAAAGAGAGCTCTTGAAGCATTAGATCAATACAATAATTCTATTCAGACTTATCAAGGTCTTTGGGTTGGCGAAGGAGCTTCTGCTGAAGCTCGACAAATGCGAGCAGTATATCAGCAAAATGTAGACCTGAATGTTCTCATTGCCACTCGTATTGATTTAATGAGAGAACTCATAGGGCTGTCAACGGGTCCAGTTGATACCTCTGGCATCAAATTAAGTACAGATTTAGCAGATACACTTTTTGATAAATTTGATGCTGCTGATAGTATTTGGGGTAGTGGCGATATGTCTAATAAGGCAATCGAGATGTCACGTAAATATAACGAAAATTTATATGCACGTTACGGAACCTCGGATAAGCAAGGTTGGCATACTGGTTTATGGTCGTATGATGGTGACATATATTGGACAGGGTTAACTGGAACTAATTACAAATTAAATAATCCTGATAGAACCAGTGACCAACACGACGTTGCAACTGCGATTGCGATTGCAGAAGGCTTAGCAATACGTGGAAATGAAGCACAAGACATATTATCTCGTTATAGTGAATTAAAGAGAAAAGCGTTATGGAGTGGCCAAAACTTATCTGAAATCCAAGATATAGCGACCAATTGGGAAAACACGTATGGATGGGATGCAAGTTTGGCTCGTGCAAAAGCTGATACGAGACCAGATTTATGGAATTATAGTGCAGAAACATTCAAGGCATGGACTGGTGAAGATTGGGCACAGACCTATCCGTATGTAATGATGTTACATAATATGTTTGCGGATAGATTTGGTAACAACGCATCGTTCTTGACTGCTGCAAACTCATATTTCACTGGCCTTGAAAACAATTCTCTTGATGAAGCGACGGTTGTCAACTATATCAAGGAGATGGATAATAATCTGGGTATGTGGCTTGTGGATTATACCAAAGACAACATCGACAATTGGTATCGTAACATGGGTATAGACCCGGCCACAGGACAATTCTCAGGTATTACAGTAACAGACCCCATAACCGGTCAAACACGTTCATATACTGGCAGAGAAGCGGCACAAGCAGTACAAGCATTTGCAGAACAAATGTTGAAACTTATCCCGGTATTACCTCCGAGCGCCCAGCAGACAATGATTGATTTTCAACTGAGAATACAACAGTTGTTAGCTTTTGCTCGCGCCGGTGCTTATGATGCTGAAACAATGGGGGCTCCAAATGTCGGTACCCATCGTGACGGCGAAAAAATGACTGTTGGAGGTGTGACTTGGACTCGTACAAATGGGAAATGGCAAGCTGCATCTGGCCCCTTCCAACTAATGGATGATACCCAGTTTTCTCAATACCAACAAGCTTTAGATTCAGATAAGAGCACCGATAATAATTCCGATGGAGGTGGTAGTGGCACTACCCATACCCCTCGCGTACCAACAGGGAGCACACAAGATTATAAGAATCATTATAAGAATCAGGCTGCTGCACCTCGTCAGATTATCATTAAGATGGATAGTCTTATGAATGTTGAATCTATTGATATGACAAACGCTGATAATTCGGCTGTTATCTCCAATGTAAAAGACCAGTTGGCACAGGCCCTTGTTGATGTGGTCGCAGATTTTGCCGCATCTTCTCAAAATTTAGTATAGTCTATAGTAATGAGCATATTTTCAAATATATGGGGGACATTAGTGGTTTCTACCGCACGAGGCGCGACCGACGCTTTGGGCGGTACAAACCTTAGTTATCGTTATCGAGAAAATGGTGGTCAGCTTGTCTATCGTAAACACCGAACTTATAAAAGTAAGTTGATTCAAGAAGCCTCACGCATTGCCATTCAAGCGGCCATGAATGAGATTAACCAATTATATCCGCGTTATATCCAGCGCCTTCAAAGAGAGAAACGCAAAGTTACTTTCCAGGATCAGATGGCGAATCTTTCAACACTGATTGAAAATCAAAGAATTTTTATAGAAAAAGATTATGGACGATTGAAAGATACAACCACCAATAGGGAAATCTTAGCGGTGGATCAATATGGGACTATAGTTCCGGAAGCATTGATGCTCTCTTATGAAGGAGAGGAACAATTAGACGCAGGTCAGTATTACGCCACTTCTTCTGGGACTGGAGATAAATCTCAAACAGAGAAATCAGGCGATTTCAAGACTAAACTTGTAGTTCATATAGATCTTGCTCCGCAAATATCTCTTTCCAGTCAGAAAAATATAGTGCTGACCCCAGTCCAGGGCCGTGATTTTTCTCGTAAAGAACTGGTGTCCGGCGGCGATTTCATGTTCAGTGTAAATGGTAACATTCAGAGCAATCAACCGGGGGTCTATCCGACAGCCGCAGTACAAAAGTTTTTATTAACTATGCAATACGGTGGCATTTTGGATGTACACCATTTCCAGTTTGATCAACTGGGAGTAAGTCGGGTAATCATAAAAGAATGGCAGTTAGGCAATCAGGATTGTAAAAATGTTCAGCCATACAGTTTCACTTGTGTTGCCGTAGAGCCGGATGAAGAGATTCAGATTACAGATACCATTAAAGAACTGAACCAAGACCTAACTTACGCTCCGGGACTTAGCAAATGGCAACAACTGTTACTCCACGACAAGTTCCAACAGATCGCCCAGAACGCCATGACGAATATTCTTAACTCGTCGATAAGCACACTTACGGATATGTCATCAGGTAAAATCTAATGAAAAATAAACTTTACGGTCAAGACGGAAAACAAGCATTTCATATTCTCATCTGCCTTATTCAAGTATGGGATAAGGCAGATGGGGACATGGTGCCTCCATCCAACAATACATTGGAAATTGCAGAAGTGGAGTCTATTGAGATTTCTGATAGCTATCGACAGTTAATAAACAAGGCTAAGGTTCGATTTCCTCGTGGTACAGTGATAAGGAAAACCAGTGAAACTGTAGAGGATTTGTTGGAAGATGCCAGGAAAGTGACTGCTGAAATTGATAACCGAGGGATTTTGCTGACAACCCGAAAAAGCTATTCAGCAGCAGCAAGTGTTGCCGATTTCTCTGTAGGGAAACGGATAAGAATCTATCTTGGATATACAACTGATCCACATATTGCTTCGCTGCCTAAGTTTAATAGTAAACGAGGTTCCATCTTCACAGATTCTACCTTACATGAAGAATACTTTGATGCGATAAAAGCCAGTCCAGGGTATAGTGGGCCTATATTCGATGGTTATGTCACTAAATGTAGTATTGACACACCTATAGAACTGGAGTGTGAAGATCTGGCCAGTGTACTGAAACAATTTACGACTCCCAATATCGAGCCTAAAAAGGATTTGACAGTCAATGATTTGTTGGCTGCTGGTGGTAAATACGACTTACTCAAAGATACGGGATTTGAATTATACCCGGAAACAAAATCGTGCGATATAAATATTGGTAAGGTTTTATTCACAAGGGATTTAACACTGGCTGACGTACTCACTACATGGTCAAAAAATCATTTATACGCTTATGTGTATGTTGATTATAACCAAGATCCTCCGAAACCATACATTGTTGTAGGACGCTCTTATTTCACGCTTAACTTTGCCAAAGGAACTGGAGGCAAAGATTCAATATTGAAACAGCGTGAACGAATGGGTTTCCCTTCAGCAGTTGATATTGATTTTAATTATAATGTTGCTGACAATGGATTAACTCTTGTTCAATCCAACAAAGATTTTCTTTGTGTACAAGGTCAATGTTTCCAAAAAGATAACAGTGTATATCATATCTCGCTTATTAAAAATCCAGATTGGAAAGAGGGCGATTCTGAAGATTCAAAATGGCGTTGGGTCAATGAAAGTAAGCTTTCTAAAAAGAAACAACGGGCCGGTCAGTCGCCTACAACTTCAGCAAAGATAGATATGAACAAATATACTGTGGTTCCGTATGTGTCTCGAAAAATAGGTTGTACTCCTGATGAATTGAAAGCAGAGATGATTGCCTATTACGAAGACTTTCATACCAATGGAATTGAAGGCTCACTTACTCTATTTGGCGATCTCCAGCTTCAATCTGGTATTAAAGTTCATCTTATTGATCCATACTATCCGGCAAAAAATGGAATGTATTTTATTGATGAAGTGACCACTAAGTTTGGTTTAGGTGGCTTTCGCCAGACTATCAGATTGCCATATTGCATAAAACTTGATTCTGAAGAAGATGAGCAGAACAATCAATGATGTTGGCATCAATGCCAACAGACGAATATATGACGCTATTCAGGCTATAGCTGGGCATGGTATTATCAATCCACGTACCGGTACAACGTACCGTGGAAATGGCGTAAGTGGATATGTTGCTAAAATTCACGATGACCCTTCTGATGAATACTATGGTACCATCGACGTGAAGGAATGGAACACCCTTACTGGTAGTGAGACAGACATCGAACTTGAAGGCTATCATACAGCAGTTCGATTAAGTGCTATCCAAGAAAGTAGCAAAGGCTTTGTAATCATCCCAAAACTTTATTCGGATGTGATGATTGCCGAAGAGCCAACAACAGGAACAGAGTATGTGACTATGTACTCTCATGTTGATGTCATTCAACTTGATTCACATGATACTATTGTTGTAGGTGTCAAAGAACGAAAAGAATTTGAACCTGATAATGATGGCTCTCCAGATATTGATGATTTGGAAGAAACCGGATTACGTTCTCAGACAACATATACTAAAGATAGGATTGAAACTGAGGTCGTTGATGAAAAAGGAAGCAAAAAAGTTGCTACTACTATTGATGCAGAAAGTGTTGCCTTTGATGTCGCCGAGGGTAAAACAACTTTTAAGGCTGACAAGGAAGAAGTTTTAATCAAACGTGATGACTCATCTCAGTCTATGAAAAAGGGTGAGACTATTGTTAAGGTCGGAAACGAGATTATCAAGGTTTCAACTGATGGTGTGTTTTTAGGTTCTGATAGTGGAACCAGTCATGCGGTTCTTGGAGAAGAATTGGCTGACATTTTAGCAGACATCTGTGACATGATCTCTCAAATAAAAACGACCACTCAGCTTGGGCCGCAACCACCTTTGAATCTTGCTCAATTCATTGCTACCAAAGCAAAAATTCAAGCATGGAAAGGCGCACTTTCCGGTTTCATTTCTAAGAAAGTAAACGTACAACACTAATGGCAGATAAACCGACACCAACGTTAAATCCAAAGATTGCGGAGATAGAAAAAGGGTCTATGGTGGACCAACTTTATACCGCTTTCGTTGATATGACCAACCGGGCCAATAATGTTGCGGCTCCTGATTTTTCATCCAATCCTCCGATGAAGGTTGATGAGCATGGGAATCAAATATATGACCCAAATGATCCGAATGTGCCATTAGTTGATTCTGATGCTATTGACAAGGCACTTTCTGATTATGCGGAGATTCAAACGAAGAACTATGCCTATGATATGGCAAGTTCTATCATGTCTGTTATGCAAGGAAGTGGGGGTTCTGGCGGATCTGGAAGTGGCACTTCTGGAGGTGGTTTTCTACCACTTGCCGGCGGCTCGATGTCCGGGCGCCTTTCAGCTAATTATGGAGTTGAATTAGGTGATTCTGGGAAAGCACTCATAACTATCACACATGATGGAAGTAATAAGCCTGTCGGTTATTTTAAGCTTCCAATGGAGATTACCGGCAATGTTTCTATTGATGGAGAGCTGTCTTTAGCCGATACTGGAATTTGGTTTAACAAGCATCAGTCTATATTCATAGCCGATCAGACTCTGAATATAGATTATCAAAATGTTAAAATAACCGGCACGACCGAAATAGATGGTCAAATAACAATCGGTAAAATACTTATCAATGGGACAAACGGCATTACGTTTGACGGACATGAGTATTATCATGCGGGTAATTGTAACAATCAAAATACAGATTGGGTAACTAAGGATCTTCATGTATATGGAGATTTAGTCGTCGATGGAGAAACTGAAATCAATGGCCGATTCAAGGCTCTGCGTGGTTTCGATTTGGGTGAAAACGGGGACCGGTATCTCTATTCATCCTATGACAATGGCAAGTGTCATCTTTGGTTGGCAACCGATCTTACTATCATGGGGTATGAGAATGGTATTAAGTTCGATGACCATTATATCATCAGGACAAGAACCACTGCAAATGATGTGATTTCATTTTGCGCTCCTGGCCGTGTGCTTAACTTAGGTGATACAGATACACCTGGAGACCCCCAATTCGCCACCAAATCGGTAGCCCTTCAGACTAATTTTACAACAGCTGATGGGCTTACGACATTGATTACTCCAAGTGGTAAAGGCTTTTTCAGAGGTTTGTCCGCGACAGCTGTAGAGAGTGGTGCCGATGTTGTGAAAGAGCTGGTCAAAGGCACGGTAATCGCCACCTACTCAGATAGCCCTACAAATAAAGGGGTCGTTTTTCGTAATCGAGCAACATTCTACGATCCGTCTTCGGGTCCATCATTATATTCTGATGACGGCGTGATTTTCAATGTTGAGCTGCCTTATATTCAGAATATTAACGGAGTACCCAATACAACTAAGTATTTATGGACTACTAAGTTAGTTGTTACTGATTCTCCTTACGGAAATCCAACTCTCTCATCTCCTACACTTGCATTGGGGACAGATGCTCAATTTTTCCGTTTCGACAAACCAGTTGAAGCTGAATTTTTCTCCATAAAGTTAGGAAAACACCAAACCAAGCTTGGCGATGGAGTCCTATTCTTGGATAACAACGACAAGATTGGCGGCAATAATCTGTTTCTGGAGGCTGTTGGAAATTCGATTTTTCATTCCGGCAACGCAACATTCAATCACAGCCTGAGTTCGCAAGTATTTACAAGCGGCATGGCTGGTTCAGGTTGGGCTATACTGGAAAATGCACTTAATGGCAGTTTCCATGCGACCTTCGATGAACTAACGGTTCGTAAAAAGATGAGAATCTATGAGCTGGAAGTTCAAAAACAGAATGTTACCAATGGTTCTTGGTGGGTCACTGATTCTTGTTCGGGTGATTTAGTAGAAGAAGTTCTGTAATGGCAGTATTCAACTATAAGAAATACAAAATCTCGCTTGCCCCCAACTCATGCAAAACGCAAGGGTTGAGGGTCGGCGATATTGTACGCCGACAATACTTTGATAATCAGCTTGAACAAGTAATTAAAACCGATGCGCAGGGTAATCCTATAAAAGACCAAGACGGTAATATAGTTAAAGTTTACACCGGGAAACACATTGAGTCGGTTTATAATCTCATGTGTGTGTTGGAAACCGGTGAATCTTTGGTTGACCAATTACTTGAAGATGGAACCCCAGTCTTAGATGAAACTGGCAATCCTGTAAAATTTAAGCAGCCGTGGTTTATTGGCGCTTTAATAGACGGTGTAGATAGCCCTCCACAGCAAGGACAAGTTCTTGATTTTGCACGTGTAACCAGTCTGTTTGATACGGACCGATCCGGAGCCTTGTACCTGACGGCTTCCGATGATCAAGCTCCTTATATGGATGTTATTGATGGTATTGGTCGAAATGAAAGTCTTTGTTGGCCAGAAGATATTTGTCAGTCCCCTAATCCTGATTGTGAAACACAATATTATCTTCAAGGTACTATCAGTGGAGATTACACCCCTTATGATGGCAATGGTCATAATCGTGTACTTCATGTAGTCCGAGAATCTGGTGGTGCCTCTTTTACTGGTATTCAACAAGATTTTTACAAATATGTTTCCAACCCAAATATGGTGTTGGTATCGTATAAAGCCAGAGCTTCTGCTACAGTCCGAGCTGGTGTTACTTTGGGATATGTCAATGATTCTAAAAGTGATACTGAAAACCCAATAGAAGTTCAGTTTGGCAATGAATGGAAATATTATTTCCACGCCATTACTGTCGATTGGTCTGGACGCCATCTTCGCACCCTGAAGATGAATCTCGGTTCTATGCACGTTGATGAAGAAGTCTGGATTTCTGACTTCAACATCATATTGCTCTCCAGTGTTGCTAATTTCAAAGACGCTTCAAAAACCCGTATCGGGCGCCTTGATGGGGTCGTAGATCCCGTCTTTGGCCGATTGGAAGGATATGGAGGCTATCTCCAGAAACTTTTCGCATCTCAATCTGCTCATATATCTGGTACGTTAACAGCCGGAGATGAAAATGGGTTTGGGTCGTCTTTCTATGCTGGCAAAATCCATAAGAATGTTCTCAAAAATTCTTTGGGACTGAATACGGTTGGTGGTGTATTGCTTTCAACCGAGAATAGTCCTACTGGTGTAGGTAATACAATACGCATACAAAGTGCGACTTCACTTATAATTCAGGAGAACAAATGGCTATATCCTAATCCCGGTGAAGGAGAAAGTAAGGTCGGAAAAACTTACACATTTTCTTTCTGGGCTTATTCTAAGAAACCATGTGTAATAGATTTGCTTCAGAATGGCAAATCGTTAGGCGCAATCTATATCAATATACTCCAAACGCATCAGTGGGTAAGGCTTCATAAAACCTTTGAGATTAAAGGGCTTGAAGCAGCTAATATTACCGATCAACTGATAGTGACCATTCAGCCTACATTCAAAGAAGTTTCAGATGTGGCGTTTGGAAATGAGTTCAAAAACGACAAGTTTACAAATCCGGATGATATAGCTGATGACACCCAGATTCAGGATGAGGATGAATTATTGTTTAGTGCTCCACAATTTGAATCAGGTAGTCTTGTTACTCAGTATCAGCCTACGGACGATGTTCTCAATTACACTGAGGATTATGGTGCATGGTTCAACAGAGGTGGTATCGGTGGTACAATTCAGAACCCTTTGCTTCGTTTGAATTACGATGGTAAAGGGGGTATCGCAACACGTCCTACTGGTCCTAACGCTAAGCCGTCTTTAGCCCTAAATCAAGACGGTTCGGGGCATGTAGCTCAGGGCAAAATTAGTTGGGATGAACAAGGCGATGTGACTTTTGATAAAAATGTGCATCTGAATTGGGATAATCTCGGTGATGACACCCAGCAAGAGATTGTCAGCAAATCTATACGAATTATTGGAACTGATACATTTACTTTATTGGGCGATGCAACTGGTGCTACTCCGACTACAGATCCGGCAGATATAACCCTAAGCCTCGAAGAAGAGAATATTAGCAGTGGCGTTGACAATCGTAAGTGGCAATACCTCAAAGGTTATGAATGGATTGATTTTCCCGAAGGGAAGAACAATGGTAAGACTTTGACAATTTTTCCATTCAATGATTCACCGGACTATTGGAATGATTCCAACAAACTGACAGTTCGATGTCTTGTTGTGATGGATAAGGGTACAAAAAAAGAAAAGACTTATTCAGACACTTTCACTATTCGGAAACAGCTTATTGCCGGATATACGATTGAGATAACATCAAGTAATGGTACTGGCTTTAAGAATAATGATTGTTCTACTATTCTTACCGCTAATGTCTATTATCAGGGCAAATTGGTTGATCCCACATATTGTCAACAGCATTATGTGTTCAAGTGGGTCAAATATGATATGGTAGATGGTGAACCAGTTGAGGATGAATCGTTTTGGGGGGCTCCAGGCACAAGCGATTATATCGACCCTACTAAGCAACAAATTACTATTGATTATAATATATCTGGTTCTGATTATTTCACTTGCGAAATGATGCTTTCGCCGGGTTTTCCATACGATTTCCCTATATATTTCTAAACGATGGCAGAAAAACTCAATTTTAACGATAAAACCGAAAATAACGGTACAAATGACCGTGGGAGATTGACTGCTGCGGAATTTAATCAAGTTGTTAATGCTGTTAATGATCATTCTGAAGCTCTTGGTGGATTAAAATTAAAGACCATCGAGGGAGAAGCTGCATTTGAGCAACTTGACATAAAAGAATCAGACACAGTGTACCTAATATTTGATGACTGATGCTTAAAATTGGTAATAAAGATGTCAGTCAAGTTCGTGTAGGTTCACGAGTTGTCACGGCCATTTATGTCGGAGCCAGACTCGTGTGGTCTGCAATCTCGTCATGTTTTGGTTCCGGCTGGTGGATTAACGATAAACCGTGGCGGGATAACGAAGGATGGAAAAATTAACTCTCATTTATAAATATGGCTAAAAAATTTAGAACCGACGACATATCGGGATTTGATGAAGATTGGAATGGCTCGTCTTCCAATACTCCACCAACAGCTTCCGATGAGTCAGTTGACTTACCCTATTCAGGTAGGGCCATACAGAAATTTGTCCGAGAGAAATTAAAACTCCACGAAACAAAGAAAATCGGGTTTATAGCCCCGATGACCGGTAAGATTGACGGGTATTATCATATTCGTGGATTCGCTTCTCGTGATGATTATAATCTTTATCTCGGAGATCCTGATTTGAATCAGGATTTGATGCTCTGCGACATTACCATTCCTATCAGTGATGAACAAGGGGTAATGAACATCGTGGAGTTGACAACAGCGTCCAACCAAAATAATCTTGTCAGCATTGACGGTAACGTGATTCTGAGGATGCGGTTCACATCTCAGATTTATAATCCTGTCACACAATCTAAGACTGACACTTATGAAGACGGCGTTATCTCTATCTATCGTAGAGGTAATGCTAATGAATCATGGCGTAAAGTTGGTGAATTGCCAATAAAATCGGTACAGGCAGATAGTGAAGACTACACAGACATCGACATCAGTTCAATGCTTAACTCCGGAGCGTGTCAGCTTCGTGTCGTTGTAACAGGAGATCAAACCCAGGCGACAACAACCTATGTCGTTTTTCAGAACGTTGTAAAGACTTCTTTGACCCTTCAGTTTAGGAATGAATGGCAGTTGCCAATTATCGGAGAGTCTATGTCGTTGCTCTACACCTATACTGGTGATGTGGCAAAAACACTTAATCTGAAAATCTCAGGTGACGGCGGTGAGCGCATTGTACGTTTCCCTCTTGGAACAAGGGTATATACTGAAACTCCTAATCAGTTTGATATAACTGATATTGAGAGTGATACAGTAAAGGTAATGTCTCATGGCGTTCATTCAATTGAAGCATGGCTGTCTGTTGATGGCATGGATGCTGAAAGTGAACACGTTTTTTCTCAGGTTATGGTTGTATCTGATTCTACTGATACGAAGCCATATCTGTTATTGAATGAGGTACAGAAGAATTTGACAAATGGGACTTCAGCAACCTTGTTCAAATGGTGTGTCTATAATCCTTCCGGGCAGAATATCCCGGTTAGATTCTCGCTGACAGATTTGACAGGAACGACAACATATCTGACATTGGAAGAAGATAATGCTGCCTCTGGCGTTGTCTATACTTTCAATAATATGATTGAGATTGAAAGCTCCGTTACTGCTTTCAGCGCATATATGACCTTCCATTCGGGTAATACTGAACTATGTGATAAAATCACATTCGAGATTGATAACTCCCAGAATTTTGCGCCAGTACCAGGCGCCGATTTTATTCTCAACCCTAAACTTAGAAGTAATTCTGAGGCAAATCCTGGAACAATCATCAATGCTGTTACAGGTCAGGTGGTCCCAGCTCAATTCAAAGGTTTTGGTTTTGTGAGTGATGGCTGGGTAATTGATGAGAACGGCATCCGCTGTCTTCGTGTTCCTAATGATCGTGAAATAATCATTGATTATGAAACATTATCCGGTTTTGTCGGTGATGATTCCGTTCTCAAATCTTCGTCTTTAACTATTGAATTGGATTTTGCGGTTCGAGCTATTTCTAATGAGAGTACGGCGGTTTTGAAGATGTGTTCATATACATCTTCTGGCAACCCTCTCGGTTTTGAGATGCGTCCTTTGGATGCTTGCTTTATGACTCAGAATAAAGTCAACCGCAAAGATCAGGAAATTGGCTATGATGAGAATGTGCGTACACGAGTTGCAGTGAACCTTCTCTACAATATGTCAAATAGCGGTCAGAACTATTGTCGTATTTTTGAGAACGGTATCATCAATAAGGAGTTCAATTACCCCTCGACAGATGTGTTCGTGCAGTATGTGAATGGCGTTGAGACTTCCCAGGGTATTCGTATTGGGGGTGCCAACGGAGCAGACATTGACATTTATTCAATCAAAGTCTATAAGAAGGCACTGACATCAGAGGATGTTCGTCAAAATTACATGGCCTCTCTTGACAGTTCAGCTGAAAAGATTGCTTTCCGTGATGCAAATGATATTATGTCTGGAGCAACAATTAGCTGGGATATGGCTTTCTCCAAATACAATGTTATTAAGTGGATTGGTCGCTACGCAACATACGGAGATTCCAAGAAAGATAAGTTCCCCGGAACTCTTGTAATCCACCAGCAGGGTAAACCGGAATACAGTGGCACTTTGACCGAACAGGAAGAAAAAGGTCAGGGTACATCGTCTATGTTGTACGACTTCTGGAACGGTGATTTTCGTTTTATTAAAGGCGGTAATGGCACATGGACTGATGAGCTTGGAATTGTACACGGACAATACTTCCAGCTCGGCCCCGGTATGCCTAAAGCGACAAAAAATGTCGGCAAGGTTAATTTCGCTTCTTCTCAGCAAAGTCATAAACTTGGTTCTTGCGCTCTTTATAATGACCTTTATAAAGCCGTTTGTGGCGGTTCATCAATTACTCAAACTGAAGGTTATGAGCATTGTCGTTTTGCTGTATGCCAAGAACCCTTCTTGTTCTTCATACAAGATGATGAAAATTCAGAGCCTCGTTTTGCCGGCTTTATGACCTTTGGCCCTGGCAAGGGTGATAGTGCTACATTTGGTTTTGACACCAAGAAATTCCCAGACCACCTTGCAATCGAAGGCGCCGATAATGATCGAGATCTTGTAATGGGTCGTGTACCCTGGATAGAAGAAGATGTTACTTATGATGATGAAGACTGGTTCTATGCCGGTCAGAAATCATTTAGTCTTATGGGTGGTGATATAAGTAAAATTCACTACTTCCAAGATGCGTACAACTTTGTTTTCCAGACTTTTGACAATATAGACTATTACGAGGGTACCATTGAAGATCTTCAAGCCGATGTAAATGCCAATCATTCTAAACATTATTGGTTAACACAATCGAGTGCGAACAATGATAAATACGATTTATATCGTTATGATTTCATTGGACTTCGTTGGGTAAACGCCGGAATAAATAAACTTGCAGATGGCAGTTACTCGAAAGTCAATATCAACACTCAATGTGGCAATATTGCGAGTGGTACCAACTGGACGCAACAGAATGAAGCGTTCAAGGCGGCTCGTCTTGCTATATTCAAAACTGGGATAACTAAATATTTTAATCTAACCCAGACTTTGTTTACCATGAACTTCCTGAAACTCATTGCAGCTTCGGATAATCGTGGTAAAAATATGTACCTTTATATCGACCCTATCACACATCTTATAGGATGGTATCAGGACGACCTTGACACAATCTTCCCCACCGATAATGTCGGTAAAATGGATAAGCCTTATGATGTTGAGGAACATGATGTTAAGGCTGATGGTGGCACATATTGGAACTCTGGCTCTAATTCATTGTTCAATCAGATAGAGCTTGCCTTCCCTGATGAACAACGTGCCAATATGAATACCATTCTTCAGGAAATGGCGAAACTGAGCGATGATGGTACTGTATTCGGCTGTTTTGAGAAATACTATTTCCATGTACAGAAATATTTCCCGGCAGTTGCATACAATGAAGTTGCCAGACTCGTTTATGAACGTGCCAGAACTCGTTATGTCAACGGTCAGTATAACAACGGTACAGACCCTATCACACAAAGCAATGGCGACTCCCTCCAGCGCGAGATTCAGTGGATTAAACGCCGTATAGCCTACATATCGTCTTATGCAAGCTATGGAGAGTTTAGTTGTCGAGATGCTTTTCGTTCTGCCGGTTCACTGAACTTCCGCTCTGTTTTGAAGCGTGATGGCTCCAAGTGTTCATACAAGTTCAGTATTGTACCTCATATTTCGATGTACCCGACTTTTGCTATAGGTCAGTCTTTGAAATATGGCGAAGGCAATGCTCGTGCTCCCCGTATCAGGGCTGGAGAGCGATATGATGTTACTATTGGTGATTCGGATGGTAACTCTAACGTATTTATCAATGGTATAGATTATCTCAAATCTATCGGTGACTTTACAGACAAAGCTCTTGATAGAACATTTACCCTCCAGGGTGAACGTTTGACTGAGTTTGAAGTCTTAGGTAACACACTTCCAGAATTTAGACCTTCTTCAATGGAGATTGTTGCGCCTCTACTCCAAAAGTTAATAGTACGCAATGTTTCAACATTGGAAGGCGGTCTTGATTTGTCTTTGGAGAAGAAACTCAAAATCCTTGACATACGGGGTACAAGTTTCAACAGCATTACGCTTCCAGCTACAGAGTATTTAACAAGCGTTCAACTTCCGGCAACGCTTCGTTCTTTAACTCTCGATCAACAGCCGAATCTGGAAACCGTAACTCTTGAAGGAGCCTCTGCTCTTCAGCGTCTTTCTTTGGGAGCCGGAATCCCTAATTCCCGTGAGATTTTCAACCTTTGCTATACTGGCAATGCCCCGTTGAATTATCTGAAGATGTTGAATATTGACTGGGAAGATGCAACGCTCTATATGGTCAATTATCTGGCATCCATTACAGACAGCGAGGTAACTGGCAAGATACAACTCCCGAAGAATACCGCTCATCGCCCTAACTTCGCCAATAAAATTTCATGGCTGAAACATTGGGGCAATGTGGATTCTGCTACCAATCCTCTTCAGATTTCATACTATTCTACGCCGATTGCAGCAATCAAAATTAGTGGTAGTCAATTCATCTATCAAACTGGCAATCACACATTCAAGTGCTCTCCCAATACTACTAATGGTAATGATGTTGTTGGCATCCGTTGGGAACTGGAGAACAATCTGTATAGTACGCTTGTAAGCCAATCCTACGATGAATGTGTTGTGAATGTCAGTCAGTTGGGTGATGAAGACACAATCGCTCCTACAACTAAACTTCATTGCTATCTGACAAAGACGGATGGTTCTGAAATCCACGCAGAATGGGAGATAGGGCTTTATCCTCGTAGAGCTCATATTGGAGATTATGTGTTCTATGATGGTACTTACGGCCCCACTGTGTCTGGAAAAACCGTGGTCGGTATTTGTTTCTATGTAAATCCTCTTGACCCTACTGACCGTCGAATGGTCGCTACTCAGAGTCAAGGGACTGATCATTGGGGGCTTTATCCGGCCAATGATGGAAACGGAGTATCAAACAGTATTACACTTCAGGACAATGAAACATATAATGTATATGATATTCAGTCTATTGCCAATATCACTTCATCTGGTCTGAAGAATAATATTGCAAATAACTCTCCGTGGTATGTTCATCCTGACAACTACTTGGATGAAGACACGGTTGATGGTTTTGTTGATCCGGTGAATAACACTGGTGCCGCAGACGGTCTTGCCTCCAGTATCAATGGTAGAACGGGCAAAGAAGACCTGACTGCTGAACTGGCTGTCCTTTCCAGATCTTACAAAGCGGGAGAATCCGTGCCTGTTGGTTTGGTCAAGACATTGAAGATCATCCAGCACAGAAATAAAATTCTGGAAGATTCAAGTGTTGATCTCCTGATACCGCAAGCGTCTGAAACGATGACTGAAACTGGCCATTTGAATTATTTGATTCAAGAAGTGGTTTCTGCTGAAGGCCATAAAAACGCCTATCGTCAATTCTATTATCCGGCAGCAAGTCTCTGTTATGCTTACCAGCCGAGTGTTAAAGAAGGTGAAATTTTGAATGATAAGTTCAAATCCCATAACTGGTGGCTTCCATCATCAGGGGAACTTGCTCGTATGTATTGGCACTCTAAACAAGGTCCCTCTTATCCGGATGATGCCAGAATTGGCCCGATTTTCAAACATGGCGTAGATGATGGCGTCTTCAACGACTTCCCTGCCAGCGACCACTGGGCCTCCACTGAGTACTCCAGCAGCAGCGCCTGGGCCGTCTACTTCGGCTCAGGGTACTTCGGCAACAACTACAAGTACACCAGTCTCGTTGTGCGGGCAGTGGCAGCATTTTAGTAGGATCATTCAGGCCGCGTCTTTCGACGCGGCCGATAAAAGTCCACCGCATACAAATATTTTTGCTCGAATAGCAAACATAGGTTGTATGCGGTGGACTATTATTTAATAAAAACCGACGAGAGAAATACATTGTGGCTCGTCCATTTACTATTAAGGAATCATGGCACAACCCATTCGTAATCCGGGAAGCGCACCCATATATCGCGCTGTCGAACTGCTATTGCAAGATTGCGTTGAAATAGCAGAGAGAACTCCTAAAGGAGTTGGGGTGAGAACTGTAGCTCAACGTATGGTTGAGGTGCTTCTCGATACCCTTACAACTATTGGGCTGGCCCTTAATGAGATGGATTATGATTCCAAGTACGAACTACTCACTTCTGTCTTCGTGCAGATGCGAATGGTGAAAACTTGTATTGATACCCTGAAGAAGTGGTCAAGTAAGAGTATTCACACGCGCATCATAAGCAATCGGCAGATGCCTCAACTATGTGAAAAGCTTGAACAAATACAGAATCAGCTGGCAAAATGGCGTAGTAGTGTGGTTGGGAAGAGACCCCATTAAATGGTTACGACTATTCAATGAGGGCGTTTTCTATAGAAAATGGGCGTGTCACTGGCACACGGCAACTTGGCCGTGCGTTAGTTAAGAACAAGATAGTACACGCAATCACTGCCAGCAACCACTGGGCCTCCACTGAGAACTCCAGCAACAACGCCTGGAACGTCAACTTCGGCTCAGGGAACTTCAACAACAACAACAAGTACAACAGTAACGTTGTGCGGGCAGTGGCAGCACTTCCTTTGGAATACGCAGAGGGGTGGTTTGAGGCTTTCGATGACTGTTGTCGCCGGAAGCGGATGAGCACACAATGTATTTTATATCGTCTATGGTGGGATATGGACTTGCTAAATCTGGCAAGAAGCGTTTATGACCGCACTTATAACCCGACCACAAGTATCTGTTTTATAACAACGTTACCCAAATTACGAGAGGTATTCGCTGCTAATTTCAGAGACCGTATTGTTCAGCACTGGCTGTGCCTCAGGCTTGAACCATTATTTGAGCAACGATTTGAGAGTCAAAATGATGTCTCATATAATTGTCGAAAAGGATTCGGTGTTCAGGCGTGTGTAGAACGAGTAGCACAAAATGCCATTAAAGTCTCTGAAAACTATACAAAAGACGCATATTATTATAAAGGAGACTTAAAAGGTTTCTTCATGTCAATAGATTGTACGATTTTACTTGACAAGCTATTGATATTTATCAAAGAGAATTGGTCGTTTTGGGGTGATCCGGCACATAGTTACTATGCGCGAGACCTTGACGCCGTGTTATGGCTTGCTGAAGTAATCATTAGACATCGCCCTCAGGATGATTGTATTCGTCAAGGTAATACAAAACTATGGGACGAACTGCCCCATAACAAAAGTTTATTCTATGCGACATATATGACCGGCGAACCTATTGGGAATCTTACCAGTCAGTTATTTGCAAATTTTTATATGTCATTCTTTGATGAATTTGCATTGGCTGAAGCTGAGAAATTAGGTGCTGAATATGTAAGATTTGTTGATGATTTTGTTTTCGTCTGTAAATCTGAGAGGGATTGTATTTATCTTCATATAGTTTGTGAACAATGGCTGAAAGACAACTTGAATGTCATCTTACATCCAGATAAAATTTACATTCAGCATGTTACTAAAGGTGTACCCGTAGTGGGTTCTTGGGTTAAGCCGGGCAGATTATATCTCTCTAATCGTACAGTAGGTCATTTCTATGATTGTATGAGACAGTTAGAATGGGCCTGTGCTATGTCTGACAAGCAAGAAATCCTCAGGCAAATATGTCGGGCTAACTCTTTGTTAGGGTTTCTTCGGCATCATGCTACTTATGGGATTCGTTCATTTTTATTTCGTAAGAAGTTTAAGGTATTCTGGCGCTATTGCTGGATAAAAGGTCATCTTGAAGTTATTAAACCCTGTAAAAAGAGGCTATCATGTATATAACGAAACGCGAAGGTAATGAAGCTCCCCAGCAGCTATCTTACATTAGAAAATTCGGATGCAAGGCTTACACATTGGCTTTTGACATTCAGGAATCTCAGTCTGAAACCAAGGAAAGTCATTTTTCTTGGACTGAAGTACAATTTGATGCTACGCCACCTACTTATGGCGAGATAGTAGCTGCCATCATTCGTGGTCGATATTCAGCTGATGATGTTGAGGCTATTACCAACAATTACCTCCTTGACGGCAGCGAAATCCATACACAGGAATGGCGAGCTATGCAACAGTGGCGAAAGGATGCTAAAGAATTAGCCAAAAGCGTTCTATCTCTGATGGAATAATTTCGTCCAGACCAACTATCAGTCGCCATCTCGACTATTCTTTAGAAAAACGCAAAGATGGCGACGATAGCTAAATCTTCTATAACACTCGTTTCGATAAGCGATGCCTACTCGGTGTCGCTTCAGCCGTCTAATATCACCATAAACGCTGATCCTTACGGTAATAATCCAAAATTAGAAAATGCTTTCACCATCATATCTCTTTATTGTGGAGATATTCAGGTTCCTATTAGCAGTGCCAGTATAGTTGGTTCTTCTCTATGGAAAGAAGGTTCTAATATACATAAGCAAGATTATAGCTTAGAGATTGTTGGTAATTCTGTTAAGCTGAGTATCACTTCGATTGGTAATCAGTTAAGTGGTTGGCGTGAGATTGAAGTAATTACTAACGCCGGTCAAAAGCTCACAGCTCGGTTCTCATATACAGTTGTTCGAGAGACAACAATGTTGGATTGGATTTTGGAATGGGACAAAAATTTGACCGAAATCTCTGGAGACCATGTTGCAACCCCTAATGCTTTCATAGGCAACAAAGATGGTGATGGTAAACTGACAGGCGTATATATTGGCGGTGGTGAAAATCATCCATATCTCCCAGGTATTTATGGATTTAAGGGTTGTACTCCTGAAGCCTTTGCACAAGGTAATTTAGGTTCAACTGAAATTTTCCATTTGAACGAAAATGGTGGTATGATTGGTGGCTGGGATATTTCTAATACTGGTCTTATCAAAGAAAATTCAGTGGGTCGTTTAGAAATCTTGTCAGAGGGCACTATTCGATATGTCAATCTTCTTGATGCTACCAATCCATTTTGGGAGTTAAAAAGCGATGGCTCAGGCTCGTTTGCCAGTGGTCATATTACTTGGGATGTAGGTGGCAACGCTACTTTTGACGGTAAGTTAAAAGCTCAATCAGGAGAAATTGGAGGGTGGGCCATCGGTTCTCATTCATTGTATAATACATCCATATTATTGGATTCAGCAAATTCATTTTTTGGATTACGAGGACCGAGCGGTTTGATGTTTATAAATGAACCGCTATCAAGTTCATTTTATGATTCCATCACTCGCGCTGGAGGTATCGCTATCTATTACACGGATTCTACTCATTATGGCTTAGAAGGTTGGCTTCAAGGCTCACCAACAACTATTGATTATAATAAAGGCACTCAAATATTTGGATTAGGATCGAAGAACTTCATAGCTTCTTGGAACATTGGTGTCAATGCTCTTTGGCGAGGCGATTTAGTAAACACTGCCGGAAATTTTACAGGCAAATCGGGAGACATTACAATTGGCTCTCAGGGTATTCGTGGCTATCGTTGGTATATTGATGCCGACGGTGAAGCTGATTTTATGCAAGGCCGTGTTCATTTGGGGCCATCTAAGTGTGAAATAGCTGGATGGACTATCCAAGAAAATCGTTTATGTACCTCTAAAGCAGCACTTGTTAATGATACTAACTATGCTGGGTTATTCCTTTCAACAAACGTTTTAGGTTCATCGGAAGGTGTTGCATTAACCGATAAAATAGCTTCCAGTGGTGGAATTTATCTCATAACTACAAGTAACCATGCGGAATTAGCCGCATATTCAGTTGGAGATATTCTTCTTTTTAAGTTAACATCCTCAGGCACTAACCAAATTGCTTCTTGGAAGTTTGATCATAAGCGAATATATATTGGTGCATCTGATTTAATCCCAGGCAGTAAATTTACAGCTTTCTCAAATAGCCTGGTACTTAGTGATAATGGTATTCATGCACCGAAATGGTGCTTATTGGCTGATGGTTCTGGTAAATTGGCCGGAGGTAATATTAGCTGGGACATAGATGGCAATGTTACTTTTGCCAATTCTGTAAAGTTGGCATGGACTCAAATTACTGGGACCGATGGCGTAATGACTACGGCGACTTATATTGATGCCAATGGTATCTTTACAGGTAAAATCTCTGCTAACAATATTACTGCCGGTACAATATCAACAGCATCTATCAAATGCGAGGGTAAATGGGAATTAAACGCTGATGGGTCTGGAATGTTGGCATCCGGCAACATTTCATGGGATAAGACTGGTAAAGCTAATTTCACTGGAAAAATCATCGCTAACAGCGGGTCTATTGGAGGTTTTGAAATTGGTGACGGGCATATTGGAGTTACAGCAACAGCAAGTGGAGAATCCAGTAGTGCTGATTGGGCTAATTTATCTATTTATAAAGACTTTTTTAAGGTTGGTGGCAGTAAAGGGTATGTCATGTTTGGCGATGATGTTATTCCAAGCTCTATGGGTGGCGCGTTTACCGCTGTAGGTCGTATCGTTAATAATGCCCCCAACACATTTGGTAGCTATGGTTTTGATCAAGCTAATTATGGTATATTAATTGACGTCTCAGGCGGTACTAAAAATTATGGTATTTCATCAAATGCTGCACTTAAAGCCCCTGCATTTGTAAACACAGAAGTGAAAATTCTAACTTTTACTGGAAACGGTTATACAATAGATTTCTCTCAGCATAATGTATTTTTACTTTACTATACCAGTTCTCAATATTCTAAAGTAGAGGTCACATTGCCATCGGAAGCATCAGTAGCCTCTCAATTTGGCGTGCACACCTTGCCTGAAAATTTTGGCACCATACTGACATTTAGAGTGCGCACTGGATCTAAAAATATTGTTTTGAAAGGCATTTATAATCACAACGAGGGTCTTGTGAATTATGAACTTGCGTCTGGTGATTCGATTCAAGTGCTTGTTTCAAAAGTAGATGGCTTTAGGTATCAAATTCTTAATCATAGTGCATAATGCGCAGAGATATTGAAGTTCATATAAACACTGAAGATATTGTTCTTGCAGCCACGAACAAGCCTCTGATGAAAGCTTTCAGATGGCTGGACGATGTGCCGGAAGGGCAACTGCAATCCTATCTCTATGGCGAGGTAGAAGTTTCAACGCTTATTGCTGAGAAAGTGCTTCTTAGAGATGGCGTTAACGTAGCTATTGATTACACACCAATATATAAGCCTTTCATGCTTCGTATCAAACGAGTGTATGACGATGGCTCTTTTGAATATGCTGTGAATCCTGTTTTGGGAAGCGTATGGTTCCCGGTTAAATCTGCTGTTTATGGAGAACAAAACAATCCAGTAGAAGATATTCACGCTTCAGAACTCATACTGATTGATGAACAGTTTTATTATCTGTATTTTGAAAGAGTAACAGAGACTATTGCTGGAAAGTCGGTCACACACCTTACGGGCAATCTTCGTATTTTTTCTGCCTGTCAAATGGATTTCAATATTAAGCGCGTAGATCATCAAAACGGTAATCTGCTTCTAAAATGTGTCCCAACGAATAATTATCGTTATCCTTTGAGCGGTGTTGGGCTGATACGCTGGACCAATGGTGATCTTAGCCAATCTGAATTGGCAGCAACAATACAAAGTGAATTTGCTGATGATAAGGTCATTGTAAAGACAGCTAAATTCAATAATGACACTAATCAACTGGCCATAGACGCCAATTTTGACGATTTAGACTAATGGCACAATATAAAGTACAAGGTGGTCAGAATATTTGGGATATAGCCATACAGTTATATGGCTCTATTGAAGGGGCTTTTGATCTCTTTATGAGTAACCCCAAGTTGAATATGACTACCAATCTAAAAGCCGGTGATATTTTAGAATATCACGAACAATTTGTTATCAACCAGAGCATTGTTGATGCCATTGTTAGCAATGATTATCTACCAGCAAATAGTGAACGGAGGGTGTATTTCAAAGGTGTTTCGGCCCCATTGCGTATGGTTATAAAAATGCCCGAACAAGAAACAGAAGCTTCATTTGTGGTTGCTGGTAATGGGCAGATGGTCGTAGATTGGGGGGACAATTCAGACCTTCAGACAATTTTTCTCACAGAAGAAAAAATCACTTTGAACCATGTATTTGATAATAAAGTTGATAAACGTCGTATGAAGATATATGGCGATTGTTCATTTAGTTATCTGAATCTTACTGGTTTCAAAGGAAGTCTTTATCCAATTAACCCGGTTGTAGTGGATGAGTTGGTTTCCAGAGCCAACGCCGGAGATTTAAGTTGTCTATTCTTGTTCAAAGGCATGGTCAGCTTAGACCTGAGAAGCACTAATATTGATGACCTTTCACCAATATATGATTATGGTAGAAGCGGTAATGTTACTGAAAGTTATAACGGGCTACAACTTCTTAATCTCGAAGCTGTACGATTTAAGGACATTGCAGTTCTTGATGACTATTTGGAATATCTGGCTGATTCAGAAACTCACGGTACACGGCGCCCATGCCACATATATTTGACGGCCCAGCCATCTGCAAGAGGGATGGCTGCTATCGAAACAATATTGAATGAGAAGGCTTGGAATCAAGAAGGTTACGCCTCCAGCTGGGCTTTCACAATAAATGGAACAACATATACAGCAGAATAATGGCTCGAACCTTATCAGACATATATCAAGAAGCAAAAACAGCTCGTGATGCGAGGCTGGAATTGACAGAGTTTCATAATGGCTCCAAGATGTCAATTCTCGATGCCTTCACATGGGTTACGGCAGCTTGTATTTGGTCTTTTGAAAATCTCCTTGATGTCTTCAAGGTGGATGTTGCTTCAGACCTTCAAAATAGAATTAACGGAACCCCTCAATATTATGCCAATGCCCTGTTGAAATATCAACATGGCGATGAACTCCAAATGAATGATGAGGGTACGCAATTTTCATACCCTTCAGTAGATGTTACTAAACGTATAATTACAAAGGTCGCATATTCTGAGGTGAATGATGAACGTGTTGAAGATGTTGACGGAGTTCGTACCGTATATAAATTCTTTGATAAAGATCTCATTTTGAAAATTGCAACTGGCGAACCTGGCATGTATAGCCAAGTATCACCAGAAGTTCTCACGGCAGTTAGAGCGTACATGCAAAAAATAGCGTTTGCCGGTACTCACATGACAATTGTTAGTCGAAAAGGTGATATTCTCATTCCTAAAGTGGTTGTCTATTATGACGGCGGTATTACTGAGGATGAAATGTATAACGCCGTAGAAGCTGCATTAAACTCCTATATTGCAAATCTGGAATTTGATGGTGCGGTGTACGTTCAAAAAATCATTGATACCATTCAGAGGGTAGAGCATGTTACCGATGTGTTTTATGATGCTGCCGCTACAGATTATAATGGCGTGTTTGTCGCTCAATATGATGATGACAACAATCTGATTTCAGATAGCGCAGGAAATATTTTACAACGGATTCCCAGATTCTTCATTCCTAATAGTGGCTATTTGAAACAGAGTACCAATTCTGGCGAAGAAGCTGGAATCCCCAAATGGGAAGAGACAATCAAATTCATCGTTGAAAAGCCTAATACTGGATTTTTAGCTGAGTAATGCGCTACTTTATAAATTTTGATAAGACCGTTAATCAATTCGTACCCCATTATCTTGGAGGACGAAAATTGATATTGTTTCTTCAATCAATATTGGTGCCGTTACAGCAACTTAACAAAGAATTTTCTGAATGGGCCAAAGAGAAACGTATTGAAGCCTCTATGACTTCACAGATTTTCAAGCTGGAGTGGTTCCTTAATAGAAGGTTCTCGAAGTATTTTGTTAATCCGGTAGAGAAAATTACAATAGCCAATGCTGTCCGAGATGGCCTTCCATTATATAGACAAATAGCAAATGTCCCTCTCTCTGACAACCCAGCATTGGTGAAACAAACTGCACATACGGTGAAAGACCCCGTGCTATATAAAGTGTCAGAGCGTAGAGATGAAAGCAGTTACAGTTTTATTGTTAACTCTCCAGCAATCAATACGTCTTCAATTTCAGAATCAGAATACATAGCTCAGATACAGTATTGGGTAGATCGTTACCGTACTGCTGGCAAAACATATAAAATTAAGATTAACTAATGAAAGAATTTAGTTCCCAAGATGGTGGTCGTTATACCTTTGTGGACGACATTGTTAATCTTCAGAATCTTGCGTTAGCATTTTCTGCTATCTTTGATGCTTGCGATAATTTTGTAATCATGGGATGCGAACTTACTGGCGATACTGTTTCTGAAGGCTATGTCTATATCAACGGTAAAATTCGACAATTCAATGGTGGCACCATTACAGCTAACAGTGCTGGCAACCGTTTCCTCTGTGAAAGCGATTCGTCGGAGCAAGTACCTTACGCCAGTGGTGGAACCAAAGTTGGCCGAACCAATTATGGTGTCGCACTCTCAAACACTATTCCCAGTCCAGTAAATGGCGTACAGCCGGGGTATATTACCTTCTCAACCAATGGAGCATGTAAGCGCTTAAAGGACGCTTTCTTTGGTAAGTATGCGCTATTATTAGATCCTACGGTCGCCTCTCAGACTGTTACTGGTAAGGTGTCGTTCTCAGATACACTGACAGCGCTTAAAAATATTCTTGTAAAAGGTCCAGTTGATATTTTAACATCTGCTGGAGATGCAAAACTTTGGTTTGACTCTAACGCATTAACGTTAAGAGCGATTATCAATGGCAAAATGTACAGGCTGACAATGAGTGAAACTGGTGGCATACAGTTTTTTGTTAACGGAATCCTCAGTATGACAGTAAAGAGCGATGGCGTAAGATTCTCCGTTCCAATTGTTTCCAGTAAAGCCACTATCGGACAAGTATTGATTTCTGGCAACAGCATTTACAGTCTTAACCCCGATAATAATTCCGGCACATTGAACATCAATGTTTCTGGCACACCTTCTATTGTTCAGACTACCAATATTGGTGATGGGAAAGGGAGTGTATTGCTTTCTGTTATCGGGTCTTCAAAAAGCATTGTAGCTAACGTATCTTCATTTACTATTGCTAACGCTTCTTCCACCGGACTTATTCTCAAAAGTGATAAGGCCAAAACCGATGTAAGCTATCAGAAATCAATATTTTGGCAAGATTCAAATGGCGAAGCTTGTGGTTTCATCGGTTATTCCTCAGTAACCGAAAACTTCCTTGAACTCAAAAATAATATTGGCAATATTCATATTGTTGGCAAGGAGTCTGTCAATATTTATCCGGCAATTAAAGAAAATGGTACACTTCTTTCAGAAAAATATGTGTTAACATCTTCTTTAACTGAGACCCTTAAAGATAAAGCTAATACAAAAGATGTTTACGATAAGACCGCAGCAGATGAGCGTTATGCCCAAATATCAAAAGGCTTTACACCTTTTGTTGGACCCACTACCGCAGCTAAACTTCGTGAGCAAATTGGCGCATTGGGGTCTGATGGATTAAACAACTACGTTCAGAAAAATCAGTTCCTTGCAGATATGGCGACAAATGACGCAAATAAAGCTAAGATTCGCCAAAATATCGGGGCCGCTGCTGCTGGTGATTTCCAACCTAAGCTGCAAGACACTGGATGGAAACGGATTGGTTCGACTAATCTGTATGTCCGTCAGATTGGCAACATCGTTTCCATTCAAGGCACAATTCAGAATATCCATTCGGGCACACTGTTTACGCTTCCTAATGGTATTGAGGCTCCGACGCATGATGTTGGCTTCTCTTGGAATGTAACATATTCAGGTGCATGGTCCGGTAAGATTGCAGCAAACTCTCGTGAATGTAAGGTAACATACTGTAACGCTCACGGGAACACAATTCCGTTTTCATTAACTTATATGGTATAACAATGAATTTTCACAAATTTCCTAAAGCTCAGCGTGAGCTGGCCGAGATAGAGGCCGCAGAACAAAAACGCAGAGCTGAACTCGCAAACATCAACTATGAACTATCCAACGCTGCCAGGGTGGAAGCTACACCCGGACAAATTTCCGAAACCAAAGAAGAAGGGGCGCCCCAAGAAACCCAAACAAAAGAAAAAACGAGGGGCGCCAAGAAAAAAACGTAAGTTTGAGGAAACTCCGGTGGGGTTCCTTATTATGCACGAGGCTCCATTGGAGTTCCAGCTTATCAAAGAGGCTATTGGAGAGCATGTCCCCCATCCTGATTTTATAGAGCGGATTGGCTATGCTTCGCTCAATCCGCTTTTTAGGAAACCAAAATTCCGTAGAGCGTTGAAAACTTATAGGGAATTTGGTGTATATTCCGGGGTTCCCAAAAAGACTTCTCCAAAGATACAGCTATTCTATATAAAATTACGAAAGAACCAAAAATGTGAGATGATCTAAAATTGTCTCATATTTTTGTCTCTCTTTGGAAAAATTTCGCTAATTTTGCAATCACAACTGAAACGTGGCTGTGCTCCACGCCTCTGCAAAATCCCCCAAATTATCGTTATCACATGACTAAAGAGTTCAAAGTCAGTGTGCGTAAGCTCACTGATGAAGACTTGATGCGTGAGGCTTGTGAGTGTACGTTCTTAGGTACGAGTCACCAGTCCCTTGAAAGCATATACAAGTCTGAACACAGCCCAGTTCGCACCCAGTTATTCTGGGTCAAACTCACCAACATTCCCTTATTCCTATCTACCCACCTTCTTCGCCACCATGTGGGGTCTGTACCATTTCAGTTAACGTGTCGGGATGACCGTAAAGGTGGCAACCCCGGATTGCCTCAGAAAGTTGAAGGGTTAAAGGATAAACTGGAAATCCTTCGTTCTAAAACAAATCAGGCGCCATACGGCGAGCAGTTTGATTTGATAGATAATGTTATCGACCAACTTAACTGGATCAAAGACAATACCGACCGTGAAACTCCTGTTAACCTGGGACTTTGCCTCAATGCTCAGGCTCTTATCGACATGGCTAAAGTAAGGCTATGTCATCAGGCCCATAAAGATACAATCGAAGTATTCAAGGCTATTAAGGATGCAATCCGGCAGATTGATCCCGCGTTGGCAGATATGATGGTGCCTAAATGTGTGTACCGTAACGGCTTATGCAGTGAACCTCGGTGCTGTGGTTATGTCGGCACTCCAGCATGGGCTAAAGAAATGCAATCGTATCGCAATCATTTCTCAGCTAAACAGCTGGGCCTTAAATCTTAAAGTATTCAATGAAAGTCATTAAACGTGACGGACGCACAGTCGATTTCAACCCTGAGCGCATCCGTCGAGCAGTCAACGCGGCTCGTTGTGCCGTTAAGCAAGATGACTTGTTCCTCGTAGATACGGTTACATCTGAGGTTGCCGCTCAGTGTGTCGATGGTATCTCGGTCGAAGAAATTCAAGACCTCGTGGAACAAGAATTAGTCAACTATGGCGCAGAAGAAGTGGCAAAGGCTTATCACTCATACAGAGAAGAGCGTACAAAGGCTCGCAATGCAAAATCAGACCAGACCATCTCTGATATTGTAGCGTGTGCCAAGAATGAAGTAACTCGTGAGAACGCCAACATGAACTCGGACACTCCGGCTGGAATGATGATGAAGATTTCCAGTGAGACATCTAAACGCTATGTTGACGATTATCTCCTTTCATCCGAAGCTCGTAAATTTGTAGAAGACAATCTGCTTCATGTTCACGACAAAGATTATTATCCAACACGCTCTCTGACATGCGTTCAGAGTCCTATTGACCGGATTCTAAATGGTGGCTTTCGTGCCGGACATGGTGAATCCCGTCCAGCTAAGCGAATAGAGACGGCCAGCATTTTGTCGTGTATATCAATTGAACAGACACAGAACGAGCAACATGGGGGACAGTCCATTCCAGCCTTTGATTTTTACATGGCGCCGTATGTTCGCAAAACATACATTGAAGAGCTGAAGAAAATCGAGGACATGTTGCATGTGAATCTGAAGCATTTGTATGAAGTTGAAATCGCAGACTACATCAATATGCCTTCAGTAGCCTCCAACACACTTTCAGACGCCAATTTCCAGCAGTTTGCCATCAATCAGACCGTGCATCGCGTACATCAGGCTATGGAAGCATTGGTTCATAATCTCAATGAGATCCATTCTCGTGGTGGTAATCAGGTGGTTTTCTCCAGTCTCAACTATGGTACTGATACTTCTGCTGAAGGTCGTTGTGTAATTCGTGAGCTTCTGAATACCACTTATCGTGGTGTAGGTAATGGTTCGACAGCTATATTCCCAATTCAGATTCTTAAAATCAAGGATGGGGTAAACAAAAAGCCTGGCGACCCGAATTACGACCTATATCAGTTAGCTTGTAAGGTAACAGCCAAACGGTTCTTCCCCAATTTCCTAAACCTTGACGCATCATTCAACAAAGATGAGTCATGGGATCCTGAAGATCCCCGTCGTTTTGAACATGAAGTAGCAACAATGGGTTGTCGCACTCGTGTATATGAAAATCGGCATGGAGAGAAAACATCAATCGGTCGAGGGAATCTTAGTTTTTCGACAATGAATCTTCCTGGTCTGGCCTTGTCGGTAATGCACATTCAGGATCAGGCAGAGCGTATCAACACATTCTTCGGTAAACTCTCTAAGTTGACTGATGTAACTATTAAACAGCTCTTAAAACGTTATGAGTTCCAATGTGAAGCTCTTGCCAAACAATTTCCACTCTTGATGTCAGGTATGTGGATCGAATCAGAAAAGCTCCAACCGACTGATAATGTTGCTCCAGTCCTCAAACACGGAACTTTAGGAGTTGGCTTTATTGGGCTGGCAGAGTGCCTGATTGCTCTGATTGGCAAACACCACGGAGAATGTGCTGAAGCTCAGCGGCTCGGTCTTTCAATTATCGGCAGCATCAAAAATCAAGTTGACATCTGCTCAAAAAAGTATGACCTCAATTTCTCGGTATTAGCGACACCAGCAGAAGGGCTTTCTGGTAAGTTCACTAAAAAAGACCGTAAGAAATATGGTGTCGTACCGGGAGTCACCGACAAAGACTACTATACGAACTCAAATCACGTGCCCGTCTATTACCATTGCAGTGCCAAGCATAAAGCCGCTGTGGAAGGTCCTTACCATGAGCTGACAAGAGGTGGGCATATTTTCTATGTCGAACTGGATGGCGATGCTACTCACAATGTTCAGGCTATAGACGATATTGTCAAGCTGATGGATAAATACAACATTGGCTACGCTTCCGTCAATCATAATCGCAACCGCTGTTTGGTTTGTGGGTATGAAGATGCTTCCAATAATCTACAAATATGTCCTCAATGTGGAAGCACCCACATTGATAGGCTTCAGCGGATTACCGGTTATCTCGTCGGGACTACCGACCGCTGGAATGATGGAAAGCTGGCAGAACTTAAAGATCGAGTAACACATGATTAACTCTTTTCTTTCCGTTGCACGTATCGTAAGCTCGACCTCAACTGATGGTCCGGGCTTACGAACTGCTCTATATCTTCAAGGATGCAATATTCACTGTCCTGGTTGTCATAATTCATCGTTATGGGATATTAGTGCTGGAGAACTTCTATATATTGAAGCTGTCTGGGAGCGCCTAAATGAATCGGATGAAAATATCTCTATTTTGGGCGGCGAACCATTGATGCAATATAGTGGTTTGACAGCACTCTGCAAATTCATAAAAGAACATAGTGACAAGTCAATCTGGCTTTGGTCTGGTTACACTTTGTCTCATATTCAGCAACACTATCCCGAAATTCTGAAATGGATAGACGTTATAGTAGATGGCCCTTTCATCAAAGAACTGGCAGAACCCAATCTGAGGTTCAGGGGATCCTCGAATCAACAAATCGTGCCTATTTCAGCAAAAGGAATAGAAGAATACAATCTACTATAAACGAGTATATCTAAATTTGTATATAGCTATAAATCCGTAGTTTAACAAACTTGCGGATTTTTTATAGTAAAATTTTTATTAAATTGTTTGTAGGTTTGAGAAAAAAGTGTTTACTTTGCACTCGTAACTGAAACTCACGACTATGACATGATCAAGAAAAGAGGCTCGTTTGACCTCCACAACAACGAAGCCTTACCAACAGAGTTGCTGCAAAGTGTGGAAAATCTACCAGAGGGTAGATATAATTTCTTCATCTACGATGACAAGAAGAACGCAGCCCTGCCACAACTGAAGTATTTATTTGGAATTGTTCTAAAAGCCATATCTGATGCGCTTCCAGATCACCCGCCGGTAAATGCACTATACAGATATTTTGAAGAGGTTTTTGCACCGCTTCATAGCTGTACAATCAATGGCGAAAAGTTCGATTATTTCGACCTTAAAGCCGAAAAGTCAGTTGAGGTGAATAGTGTTATTGACAGCATCATTCACCATGCAACATCTCAATGGGGAATCACGATCAAAGAGCGTGATCTCCTAAAGCTCCCGGAAGCAGTTGAAGCTTACTCGGATGCCAGTGTTGAGATGTGGAAGAATACCCTGCATACCAATAACGTTATTCACACAGATGAGTGAAAAAGAACTCAAAGAGGTTTCTGTAATAGACCTCTTCAATGCTCACTCCGAAACACTGGAGGACGCACAAAAAAAGAACGCAAGTGAATCCAGCGGTCGCCGCCTTGAAATGTTCCGCATGGATAAAGAAGGAAAGTACAAAGTTCGCATCCTTCCACTCGCCCCCATTCCCAACGACAACGGAGAATACGAGCTGCCCAGAAAAGGCTACGAATATCCGGCCAAAGAACTGCTGCTCAAAATCCAGACTGGCACGACAAAAGACGGCAAACCTCAAATCACCTACGTCAACGTCCGTCATCTCAAAAACATTTTCCCTGCTCTGGAAGGAGCCGATCTTATCGACCTCTTCGTTCAGATTGCATGTGAAAAATATTCGGACGATGAAAAACTCTGCAAAGCAATTCGAGACAACAGCTTCTCCGGTGGCCTTCGCTACGACACCAAGCGCTACATGTATGTCCTTAATATGGATAAGCGCGAAGATGGTATCAGGATGTTGGCTCTTTCCTACGCCCAGTACAAGGAACTTGAAGAACGCAAGCTCGATCTCTGGAAGGAACTTCGTGAAGACGATCCCAAAGCGTTCTGTCCCATCAGCTCGGTTGAAAACGCCTATCCTGTAGAGATTACTCGCAAAAAGGAGAATGGCAAGACCAGCTATGTCTTCAACATCAATACTCGACGTGAGGCACCGCTCTCTGAAGAGGAGCTTCAGAAACTTTTGGACCTTCCCCGTCTTCCTGAACAGCTATATCGCTATACCCGTTATCATCTGGAAGCAACGCTCTACTTCCTCAAACAGTACGAGGAAAAGAAAGACATTGATGTCCTCAGTGACGAGCGTATAACCGACTTGGTTGAAAAAATCAAGATACTCCTTCCCAGCGACGATACTTCACACTTCAACCCCAACAACAGCAAAGGCTCATCTGAAGATGGCGCTACTGGTTCTAAGATGACATTCGACCAGCTGTGCGATACTTACGACGCTATCGTCAATGCCGGTCAGGATGACAAGAGCGAAGACGGTCTCAATCTCCGTACCGCTATGATGGAATTTATTTCCGACAATGACCTTGACGTAAGCGTAAGTCGTCGTATGACCAATGCTGACATCCTTGACGAAATCGAAGACGCTCTTAAAAACAATGCTGAAAACGGCAAAAAGCCGGCACCGGCATCTGAGAACGATTCCGAAGAAGATGACGAAAGAGAATCGGCTGATCCTGATGATGTAGACCCTGAAGAGGCAGAGCCCTCAGACCCATCAGATGATACAGCTGAGCCCGCCGCTCGCACAGATCGTCGTGCAAACCGCCCAGCTCGCCGTCGCCGTTAATCAACCACTTTTCATTCATCTTAGAGGGCACGACATAATCTCGTGCCGTGCCCTCTGTATATTTTAATCACAAATAATATGACAAGTGAAAAGTGGCCTCACGCACTATTAGTCAATGATATACACATTGGCAAGGACACGATATTGGAGTTCCATACCAATTGGAATGAAGCTTTAGAAGTGTGTCAGCGAATGGGTATTCAGGAAATAGTTATTGGTGGCGATCTTTGGCAATCTCGCTCGTCTCAAACATTGCCGGTTTTGTTGGCAGTTAGACAGGCTATTCTCAAAGCTACACAGCTTGGGATAGAAATAGTTATTGCTGAAGGTAATCACTGTAAAATAGACCAAGAATCCATACTTGGATATAGTCATATTTTTGACCATTATCCTAATGTTTCTGTTATTGATGATTTTATCATCGAAGATATGGATGGTGGTTTAGTCTTGGCAGTAATGAGCTATTTTCCAGAAAATGGAAGCTTTATTAACAAACTCAATGAACTTAAAGCGACTGAAAATCCAGCGAACACTATTCTGTATATCCATGAGGGTATCAATGGCGCTTTAGCTCAAAATTCCGACAAAGAGTTATCCGCTTCAGTTTTCAAGCCATTCAGGAAAGTCCTTGTTGGTCATTACCATGATCGCTGTAAAGTTGGCGAAAATATCGAATACATTGGTGCATCTCGTCAGCACAATTACGGAGAAGATGAAAAGAAGGGTTATACTGTACTTTTCTCAGATGGATCCACTCAGTTCGTTCAGAATCAAGTCAATGTGCGCTATGCTACTATAACTGTAACCCCCGACAATATTTCATCGGCTAAAGAGAAAATCGAAAAGCTGATTCAAGATGGGGTAAAGATAAAAGTAAAGGTAGAGTGTCATACTGACGAAGTTCCGGCTATCAACAAGCAAACCCTCTTAGAGATGGGGGTTAGCAAAGTTGAGGTTAAAACTGAAACCATTTCGGTCGAATCAGCAGCCCAAGCCATTAGCACCAAATACGACAAGGCTGGTATAAAGAATGAATACATCAATTTCTGCCATAAAAAAGAGATAGATGATATTGAAACCGGATTACAATACCTCGATAAAATCAACTGATTATGTGGAAACTAATTAACATACAAGCTAAAAATCTCTGTGCGTTCAAGGAGCTGGGGTTTACAGTCCCTCAGAGCGTTACCACTTTGGTTTTTGGCAACAACATGGATAACGACTCCCAGGGTTCAAATGGTTCCGGTAAATCAGCTTTGATTGAGGCAATTGCCATTGCCCTTACAGGGGAGCCCCTACGCAAAGTTAAGGTTGATGAAATAATCAATGACAGTGCCGATGAAGCAATTATTTCAGCTGTACTGTCTAATAGCATCATGGGGGTTCAAATGACAATCAATCGTCGGTTGTCTCGTAAACAGCCTCAATTGGTTCAGGTAATTGAGCAGACTGGCCACTATGATACTGATACAGAAGAAATCAAACAAGCATCTGTAGCTGATTACAACAAGTATATCCTTGAAAGAATTGGCCTTACAAAAGACGACATCTACTCTAATTTCATTCTTTGTAGAAACAAATACAAGTCTTTTCTCTCCAGCAATGACAAAGAGAAGAAAGAACTTATCAACCGTTTCAGCAATGGTGTTCAGGTTGATGAGTCGCTTGAAATTCTCCATACAGATATTGAATCCGTCCAGAAACAATTATCTGAAGCCGAAAGGAAAGTTTCATATTATCAAGGTAAGGTCGAGACATATCAAGAACAAATTGCCAGTCTGATCAACGAATCTGAGGAAAACGCTTCTAAGAAGGCTGAACGTTTGGCCGATATACAGAAGCGTATTACTGAAACGAGAGCTAAAATCCGGGAAGCTAATCGACAAATTCAAATTCTTAATCAGGATTGGGATGATGTCGAGGCTTTGGAGAAGAGCTTTCAGCAAATTGAAGGCATGGGTCTTTCTCTTGGGGATTCTTATAAGAAAATCCAAGGTCTTTGGAAAGCTGAATTGCTGGGCCAACTGCAAGACTATGAGGAACGAATTGAATCTATACGCAATGACATTTCTCAGTTGACAAAAGACCAAGAAAGTTCAACCAATCTTGTCACGGAGTATGAGTCAGAAGTGCTCCGAGCTTCAGAAGCTGTAACCGAAGCAGCAAAAGAATATGACAGCTTAGCCAGCACCAATGCAAAGGAACGTGATCAACTCCGGCAGCAAATTCTCGACTGGAAGAAAATCATATCCGATGCAGCTGAAACCGTACAAAAACTTTTGGCTCGTAAACAGAAAGGCAGCAAATACACATCTGATTTGATGGCAATGCTTTCCGGCACAATTGAGTGTCCTAAATGTCATCACAAATGGGTTATGGACTGCGAACTAACCATTGAAGAGATTAACTCTAAGTTAGAAGCCGCCAAAAAGCGTCAACAGGAATTGGATGAGCTGATTGAAAAGACCACCTCTGATTCCAATGATGCCAGAGGTAAGATTGCCAAAGCTGATTCTCGTAAAGTAGAATTAGATAATGCAGAGTCTGAATCGTCATCTAAAGTAATAAGCGCTCGTCATAAAAAGAACAAACTTGAAGGCACCCTTCAGACTTTGCGTGATGATGTAAGGAATACCGAAGAACGTTTGTCTGCACTCAACAAGCGAATAGAATTGGCCCAGAACGATATGTTCGATGCCATTTACGATGCGGTGGATTCCGCAATCAAACGTCTGGATTCTCGCATTAAACAGTTGGAGAGTGAAATAGCTTCTTATAACGGTTCGATAGAAACCCTTGAATCCTCTATGCAAGAGATCGAGGAATATTCCATTGACAGTGCTCTTAAAACGCTTAAAGAAACACAAAAGGAAGCTGAGAAGGCATTATCAGAGGCGGTCGAGGCTAAAGATGTTATTGAGCACAATTTAACGGTTCTTCAGGTTCAGGAAACTCGTTTTATGGAGTTCAAAACTTACCTTGCTAACTCCAAAGTAGAAGCTCTTTCTGCTTTAACCAATGAATTTCTCAGTGCTATTGGTTCTGACATCCGGATTGCATTTTCAGGCATTACGATGTTGAAATCTGGTAAGATTCGGGATAAAATCTCAATCTCATTGTTGCGTGATGGCGTTGATTGTGGCTCCTATGAGAAGTTTTCCCAGGGCGAGCGTTCTCGTTGTGAACTGGCTACTATTCTGGCTCTCCAGAAACTTATCAACACTAACTGCGATGATGAAAAAGGTCTGGACCTTCTTGTAATTGACGAAATCATGGATGGTATCGACGAAAACGGCCTTGCCAATATCTTCGATACACTTAATAATCTTCAAGTGACCTCATTAGTGGTGTCTCATGGTGCCGTTAGCGAGGGTTATAGCCACCGGCTGATAGTCAATAAACAAAACGGAGTATCATTCATTTAATCAATGGAAATCAGTTATGAAGGAGAGAAAATTCGACTGACTAAGGCAGATGTACTCAGTCTCGATATAGCGACCCATACCGGTTATCACTCTATACACGGAAGTGGTACCTGGGATTTTACCGAGGCTAAATATCGCAACAACAACAAACAGCACAAAGACTTCAGAGATACAGTGATGGCTTTTATAAAAGAACACCGAATCAAGCAAGTGGTGGTTGAAGATGTCAGTGCTGGCACCGCTAAAGGTGGTTTCAAAGCTTCAGTAAAACTTGCAGAGTTCAGAGGCATCCTCTTTGAGATATGCGATGAACTCAACCTCCCGGAGCCAATCTCCATTAACCCCAAATCAGTCAAAAAATGGGCTACCGGCGATGGAAAGGCAGATAAAGAAAAGATGATTGAGTTCTGTATCAAACGTTGGGCCATCAATCCAATCGACGATAACGAGGCCGATGCAACTCACATCTTCTACTACTTCTGCCGCAAATTCAATATAGTATAACATTATCACCCAAATCAAACACAGTTTGTAAATTATGAGTATCAAGAGAAGGCAAAAAAGAGCGGCGCAAGCACACTCTGCCAAACTGGTTGATATGCTCGGCGGGTTTTACGAGTTCTTAGCCCAGCCTAATCAACCGTCCGACGAGGAAGTTCGGGCAACATTCATCCGTTACGACCATTGCTGGCGACAGTATTGTTCTAAGAAACAGTTGAGTAAATCTGCATACGATATGTTCAAGATCCAGGTAGCTCAACTGTGGGAACAAAAGAAAGCCAAGTCGCAAGGCGAGAGTATGAACTAAATCCCGAAACTGCAAAGCGACGCAACGCACTATTTGACCAATACATCAAGCCCTACTTCAACTTAGTCTATAAGCTCTGTATGAAGTATAGTGCCTCCCCAGCTACAGTCAAAGAAAACTATTCGCTGGTTCTCACTAATCTCTACCGGGGAATTGAAACATACGACCCTGAGAAGCCCATAATGACATGGATTCATATATGCACGAAACGCCATGTAATCGAACATGAGAAGCGCCGTGCAAGAGAGAAAGAGTTGAGAGACAACGACCATGAGGTTGGAGATCTGAGTGGCGGCGAAATTGTTGATTTTGACCGGCCCTCAGCCAACCTAATGGATGAACACAACTGGCGACAGTTTTACAATGATGACGTCATTCAGGCCCTCGATTCCTTAAACCCAATTCATCGAGACGCCCTAATCCTTCAAGAAGCCGGGTATTCCCTGAAGGAGATAGCTGAGATAGAGTACAAGAAGGGCAGATTAGAATCTCGCAATATTGATACCGTAAAGTCCAGGCTGTTTCTTGCTCGTCGAACACTGATGAAGAAGCTGAACCGCAATGGAACAAAAAAGACAGATTAAACAACTCAAAACCGTCTATACGGAAATCATAAAGCGATTGGTTGACCCCACCTTCAAATTTTCGGGTGGTGGGGCAACCCAAAAAACACTTGCCAATTTCCTCGGTCTGATGACTGAGAAGTTTGGTTCTGTGACCGAAGAACGCCTGGTAGATGTGAGTATTTTTATAGCTTACATCTACCGGCAGAAACGGTTGCCGGTGAAATCCACATTCGGAAAAGCTTCCTTATCACATTTTTCTACAAGTAAACGAGGACAGCGCCATTATGAGAATGAATGGTTAGCGACAAAGGATTTGTCTCGTGCCGATCTTCTTCAATTGATAGCTGTTTCCAGTGAGCATCCATTGGCAGAGTACATCTATATGCCGAGTGAGGAAGCTCGTAAATTCAGACTCCATAATCAGCGTAGCGGCTTTGTCATGTGTCAGGCCAGCACAATGGGTTGGAGCCCTCAGTCAGAAGCTTGTAGAACTTGTCAGTTCATTGACGAGTGCAAAAAGGAGACCGAAATAAAGTTCCCGGAACTATACAGAATCAGAATTGAAAATGGCAACAACTCAAACAAATGAACTACTCACGGATGAGTTCTTGATGGACTTATATTATACTTGTTTCAAAAACGAGTATATCCTCAGTATTGTTTGTGAGCATATTCGTCCCGAACACCTCCCTGACCGAGAGTTTCAAGCCTTACATAAGGCCCTCCAGAGTTTGTTCCGGACATCACGCAAATGCCCTTCGTTCAGTATGGTAAAGCAATCTTTATCACGTTCAAAGGGTGCGATGAATTTGCTCGATGACATATACGACACGTCAGGTATGCTCTCCACTGATGAGTGTGTTCGACAACTGGAAGCTTATATCCGTCAGGTGCATTTCCAGAAGGTCTACAAAGAAGTAGGCGAACTTTACAATAAGCAACGATTAGACGAAGCATACGAAGGTCTCAGGCAATATACTATATGGTCTGATTCCTTTGGTCTGGGTTCTCAGGATTTTGTCAATGTTATTGGTGATTTTGACAACAATCTACGAGCTAACCGCTCTAAGAAAGCGGATGAAACTATGCGGCGCCCGGTTAACTCATTTTATATAGATGAGCTTGATAAACGTAATGGCGGGCGAGATTTACGAGGGCAGATGACTTGTTTCCTTGCATCGACTGGTGTAGGTAAAAGTCATATTGCTCGTTGGATTGGCCGCAACGCATGTCAATTCAGCGGGTTAAATGTCCTTCATATTCAGCTGGAGGGTAGTCGAGACGAAGTGGTTGACGCATATTCAGCCTCGTTAATCGGCTGCTCTGCTTATGCTTTCAGTAATGGTCGAATTTCTGATGAGGATATTCAGAGTACAATTGAAGAACTAAAAGAAATATCCGGCAAACTGTATGTCAAATCATATTCACGTTTTGGCAATCGGGTTACTACTACCGATATATATAAGACCATTCAAGATTTCAAAAAGATTACCGGGACCACGCCTGATGTCGTGATTATTGACTCAATGGATTTGGTACACCTCCCTCAATCAGCTCGGTTTGGTGTCAAAGAAAAGCGCCTGGAAGTAATTGAGGTTGCCAACAATCTAAAGGATATTGCTGGTGATGAAAAGTTATGGATGGTTGTAACCTATCAGTCAACCATTGAAGATCGTGAAAAGCTCAACGATGAAAAATATGTCCTGACAGAATATAACTGTTCAGAAGCCAAAGGTCTTAGCAGACCTCTGACACATCTCATCACGCTCAACCAGACAACTAATGAGAGCAAAGAGAATACCATGCGAATAAACATTGCAAAGAGCCGCTTCTTTAAGAAAGGAGAGGTATTCCGCATTGCAACAGATTACGACCATGAAATTTTCTTCGACCGCGCCCGCTCGTTAAATCTTAGTAGATTAGGATAAGCCATGTATATCTCCAGAGAAGAAAAAGAATGGCTTATCAAAGAACTGATAGCCGAAACTCACGGCCACATAGACGGTAGTGGGAAAAATATAATTGTACCAACGTGCCCTTCATGTGGAAAATCGGGTGGTAAGTTCGGTATTTATATTGGCCCTGAAACAAACAAGAAAAAGCCTTTCATGTCGCACTGTTTCAAGTGCGGACATACTACAAAAGAGCTTAAAGATTTACTCGATCTGATAGGTCGTCCAGATCTGATGATTGAGGAAAAGGCGTCCTTTCAGCCTCTCGATATTCCTGACTTTTATAAACTGGAAGGAGATGAAATTGATGATGAGCTTATCGTAATCAATATGCCGGAAGGGTGGAAACGATGCTATAGGAACCCATATCTGAAAGAGCGTGGGTTCACTGTAGATGATTATACCTATTTCCCAGTTGGCACTACCAGAGGTCTTAACTTTAAGTTTGACAACTATGTAGTATTCCCGATTATCGACAATGGAGATACTGTGGGCTATGTATCGCGTCATATCTGGAACAAGGATATGATTGATGAATACAATATCCAAGCTCGTAGAAATGGGAAATATGAAATCCGGCGCTACAACAACAGCACAGATAATGATTTTGTGAAGTTATTGTATAACTATGATGCTGTAATTGAAGATGAGACCGATACAGTAGTTTTGGTTGAAGGCATATTCGATGCTATCGCTTTGACAAGAAAGCTTGATTTGTACGACAATCATCGAATAGTTCCTGTTGCATCATTCGGCAAGAAAATCTCTCAGACCCAAATATATAAGCTCCAAAGTAAAGGGGTTAAAACTGTCGTCATAGGTTATGATAACGATGCGCGAGAATCAATCATCAAAACAGCCGCCACCCTCTCCGAGTATTTCGACATTTTTATTGCCTGTCTTCCGGATGGCTCCAAAGACTGGGATGATGCTGATTTCTGGACCATCTATGATGTGTTCGCCTCTGGCCTGAAAACACCTAACGAATTTAAGATGCAAACTATATAATATGGAAGAACTAACAAACTGGCTAAACACCAACAAAATACAATACAAGATAGTCGAGGATGATCTCATTGAAATTCCCGGCTTCGGTCTTGCGTTTTTTCAGGATATGGAGAATGTCAACTCCATTTTTCGATATGACAATAATGCAGAACTAATTTTTAACTGCATGGAGGACCCAGAAGTTCTGCTGAATGACAATATCTGCTATGTTGTTTTCAAGTTCGGAGACTGCTGGTATTATACCGATATACGGGAACCATTCAAAATGCACATTCTCAAATATATAGGAGAGCGAGTACCGGCAGAACACCATGTCCCTTTTGTTAATCTTGGGGTACATACTCCTTACGAACTGCTCAACGGTAGTTTTATGCCGAGTGCGTGGGTAAAGAAAGCCAAGCATCTCGGACAAACAGCTATTGGTGTATGTGATAGAAATACAATGGCATCACTCTTTTCTCTCCAGAAAGAATGTAAAGCAGCTGAAATGAAATTTGTATTCGGCTACTCGCTGACATTTGTTGACGGAGAGGATAAAATAGACGCAAAAGTCTATGTGCAGACACAGAAGGGACTCCAAAATCTTCTCCGCATACAAAAAACTATCATGGTTGATAGCGAAGATCAAACCATTGACATTAACGATTTGGTAAAATATGGCGAGGGAAATGTGCTGGTGTTTGGTAAACTCTCCGCAGAATATATATTGAGCATTTCCGGTTCTCCCGAATCTCCGGCTCCTGAATTAAAATCTGGACTCATTCACTCATTCGACGATATATTCTTCCAAGTCGATTTATCTGAATACAAGGCAGAGCGAATTGATGTCAAAGTTCTCAATTCTCAGAAATTATATTTTGACAAGCTCTATAAAAATGACCTGAAACCAGTTCTGATATGCGACAACTACTATCTTGATAAGGATGATGCCAGAAATAAGATCATTCTTAACAAAGTAGCAACAGGGGCTGCGCACGAACAATCTGAGGATCAGTATTTCAAAGATTTGGATGAACACTTTCAGATGTTTCAGCAGACCTTTGGTCCGGACTGGGACATTGAAGCTATTTTTTCAGAGTGCTGTGCCAATACGGTTGAGATAGCTAAAAATGCCGAAGCGTTTTTTGAGACTGACAGAAATTTCATGCCAAAATATGACATGACACCTGAAGAAGCTGAAAGGTATGGTACATCTCACAATATGTTCACTCAGCTCCTTGAAGATGGTCTTCAGCGTCTTGTCCCGGCTGAAAAAAGAGAGCAATATCGTAAACAAATGGAGTATGAGAAGTATATCATTGAATCTACCAATAATGTAGATTACTTGCTCGTGCAATATGATACTGTCAACTGGTGCCGTCGTAATGGTATTCAAGTCGGATGTGGCCGTGGCTCAGCTGCCGGATGTCTGCTTCTGTATCTTCTTGGTATTACGCTCATTGACCCGATAAAATATAATCTGATTTTTGAGCGATTCCTTCTTCCTGAACGTGCCGGATTATATCAGTCCGATACAACAATAATCGGAGAAGATGTGGAAGCAGATTGCTATACCGAAATATGCCTTGCCAATGGCCAAACACTTAAACTCTACAACGATGCAGAGTTGTATGTAATTCGGCCCGGTAAAGACAAACCTATCAGAATTTACGCTGATGAACTGCAAGAAGGAGATGACATCCTTTTTGACAACAAAGATGAATTATTCACACTAAATGAATTAGATATATGACAATCACAACAGAAATGAAGACAGCTCTTGACCTCATTGAGAATACCAAGCAGCCTGTCTACATCACCGGCAAAGCTGGCACCGGTAAAACGACGTTGCTTCGATACATCGTCTCCAGTATCAAAAAAAGATTCGTCATTACTGCATCGACCGGAATCGCGGCTGTCAATGCTGGTGGTGTAACGCTTCACAGTCTTCTCCACATCCCATTCGGATGTCTGAACGAATCAACGAATATGGGAGGGCTGCCACCCAATAAGGTGAAACTCATCAATAACATCGACGCTATTATCATTGACGAAATCAGTATGGTGCGTCCTGATGTGCTGGATTTCATAGATCGCAAACTCCGTGCCTATCGTGTGAGCGATAAACCCTTCGGTGGCCTACAGCTGATCATGTTTGGCGACCTCTATCAGTTACCACCGGTTGTAAAAGCTGAAGAACAAACCATTCTCAACCAATTCTACAAAGGCCCGTATTTCTTTTACGCTAAGGTGTTCAAAGAAATCGGTTTCACTATGGTAGAACTGACGCATATATTCAGGCAGAATGATCCCAAGTTCATCGAAATCCTGAACCATATTCGCTCCTACCGCCTTTCTCCAGATGATATGGATGAACTGGCTGAGCGTCGTGATAAAACCAACTCAGGCCGGTATGACACTACTGCCATTCATATCTGCACTCACAAAGCAGAAGCTCAAAAAATCAACAATTCTCTTTTGGGAGAAGATGTGCATACTTTTAAGGCAGTGCTAAAGGATAAATTTAACCCTAATGCGGCGCCTTGTGACATGGAACTGAATATCAGTGTTGGAGCTCGCGTGATGATGCTGGTAAACGACCATAATATTGGCTACTGTAACGGTTCTCTGGGGTATGTCACAGATATTACTCAGAAAGAAGATGGGACGCCGATTGTTACAGTTTCTCTCGATAATGGCATCCAGACTTCTGTTGAGCCTTATAAATGGGAAGCCAACGAATATAAAGTTGAAGACAAAAAGATTGTCAAGACTACAGTTGGAAGTTGTACTCAACTCCCACTCTCCCTGGCATGGGCCATTACGATCCATAAATCCCAGGGGCTTACGTTTGATAAAATCATCGTGCATACCAAACGCACTTTCTGCCCCGGTCAAATCTATGTGGCTCTCAGCCGATGCACCTCTCTCGAAGGCATCACGCTTGATTCATTCATTACCACCAAACACATATTTGCTGATGATGAACTGGTAGCCTTTGAAAAGGCGATGGCTGAATCAGGAAATGTGTTCAACAAAGAAACCTACAAAGCACTCAACGCATGAAAGTAGTCAGCGTAAAACATACCAAATCAACGAAGCCAGTCAAGGTTCTTGATTGCTTCGTTGACAGTGGGTATCTTCAAGGAGATTCCGGTAGCCTCCCTGATGTAGATACCGACTTTGAGTCTCTGAGGCTCCAAGATGTACGCTCGTATATGGAGCGACGTTACAACTCAGAGAACAAGACTCGTGTCTTTATGGCCGGCACGTTTACAACAATGAAGATTAAGGCTGTAATTAAAGATGTGGCCCGCGTACATCGCATCCCACCCAGCATTACCAACTACATGACTGCAATCATCAAGGAGGATGGTATTGATTTCTCCGACTTTATGATGTTAGCGGCTAAAGAGCGCAAGCTCGCTAAATTTATCAACGATTACCCTCAGGTTTTTGAAGATATTCGTACACTGATGTTCCAGCCAAGATCGTCTTCAATCCATGCTTCGGCACAACTGATTACGCCATCGCAAAAAGATGGTGTTGAGATGGAGTGTTTTGATTATACCCCTATAAAAAAGATTGACGGTCAGTTGGTATCGGAGTTCTCCGGTTATGATCTTGATGAATGTGGCCTGTTGAAGAATGATTCTTTGGCAACTAAGGAACTTTCAAAACTCCGTCAAGTCATTGAAATCTGTAATGCTCAGTATGGGACAGATTTGTCGTTAGAGAAACTGGCTCGTAGCAATTGTGATGATACAAAAGTGTTTGAACTTCTTTGCAAGGGCTATACCCAAAATGTATTCCAGATGTCTTCACGAGGCATGACAAAATTCCTGATGGAATTACAGCCACAGAATATTGAAGATCTGATTGCGGCCAATGCTCTTTTCCGTCCAGCAACTCTCAACAGTGGCAGTACGGATGCCTTTATTGACCGTAAGCACGGTGAAGTAGCACCGACGTATCTATGGAGTACATACGATGCCATGAAGAACACTTATGGCGTTCTATGCTATCAGGAACAGTTGATGCAGATTGCGCTGAAGGTGGGTAATTTCTCTCTCGGAGAGGGTTATAAGCTTATCAAATTTATCTCAAAAAAGAAGCAAGCAAAAATTGATGCCATGCGAGATAAATTTATGAAGGGCGCTGAGAAAAATGGTTGCCCTAAAGAAGATGCAATCGCCATCTGGACCCTATTTGAGAACGCTGGAAGTTACTGCTTCAACCGTTCTCATGCAACAGCCTATGGTGTGACAGCTTATGCCGGAGCATACCTTAAAGCGCATTATCCTACACCGTTCTATACAATCGCACTCCAGTGGGCTGATGATGACGAGCTTGTTACTCTTATGAGTGAAATGGAAGAATGTAGCTCTGCTAAAGTGGTGGCGCCGGACATCAATAATAGCGAAAGCTCATTCCATACAAATTACGAAACCAACGAGATATTTTGGTCCCTTACCAGAATCAAGCAACTCGGCGTAAAAGCGGTAGAATGGATTATCAATGAACGAAGCAAGAACGGTCCGTTTACGGATATAGACAATTTTATCGACCGTATATTCAAATATAAATTCAAGGTCTATAAATATTGGGACGATCCAGACAATGAAGAAGAATTTCAGAAGTGTCCGGTAAATGCCCGTCATGTCCGGAACCTGATTCTTTCCGGGTGTTTCGACAAGATAGAAAACGCACAGTCTGTAGTTGAGCGTTACGCTATCATAGAAAAAGCGGCTAAACGCCTTGGCTTTGAAATCACAGAAAAAGATTTTCCCTCTGAACTGGTAGGGAAACATTATTTCTGGAGTCAACAGCAAATCGAACTGTCAGGCATCGGTGCCATAGATTACAAAAGAATCTATGACAACTCTGAAATAAAACCCCGTATCAAGGGTCGTGCTAAATACACCACCCTCCGAGAAATCTCAGACCCAGACAAGGAAGAAGAAAAGGTTGCTGTTTGTGCTACGGTAGCTGAAATCTCAGAAAACAAATTTGAAAGCAAGAAAACCGGCCATACTGAGACCTTCTGCAAGATCACACTTCAGCAGAATAATGATACATGTGCTATGGTTATCTGGCCAGAAGAATATGCAATCCTTCGCGGAGAATTACTACAATCAAAAAATAGGCTGGTGATTTTCAATGGCTTTGTAAAATATAGTGATTACTCTGGCAAAAATGAAATATGGCTAAACAAACGCTCACAACTCCAAGTATTATGACAAATAAACCAATCATTCTCGCCATTGTTGGCGCCTCAGGAAGTGGTAAGACATCGTTGTCTCTCTTCCTTCAACATCGTTTCAACATTCCTACTATTGTCTCATACACCACTCGCCCAATGCGAGAGGGAGAAGTGGATGGGGTCGATCATATCTTCGTAGGAATTGAAGATTGCCCAGACTTCCGAGATACATTCGCCAGCACAATTTTCGGTGGTTATCACTACTGGACTACTCCGGCTCAATTTGAGGGCAAGAGCATTATGTCCTATGTAGTAGATGAAAAAGGACTACAAGACCTTCAAGATAGTTGGTCAGATAAATACACCATCATTTCAATCCTCGTAAAACGTTCCAACAACCCTACCGAAGCTAAACGACAGGAACGAGACCGAAACAGGAATCTCAATCCAGAAGACAGCTACGATGTTGTTCTTGAAAACAATGCAACAATACAAGAATTTTATCGCCAAGCTATCCTGAAGATTGGCGAAAAGACCGCTCTAAACAGAAAGTAATTATGGCTGCACCTAAACAAGAAAAGAACCCGATAGTATTTTTCACTCTCGACTTTGAAACAGGAGGGTTAAAATGCCAAACCTCGGCTATCACTCAGATAGCAATTCATGCAACCCGGCTTGACACATTTGAACGTATTGGCACTTTCGTCCGATACGTCACTCCATATCAACGTAAGGAAATCGCCGGAGTAGGCGCTCCAAAACGCAAAACGCTCAAATCAAAGTATGAGCAAGACGAAGCCCCAATGATGGATTACGAAGCAAAGGCCCTTGAATACTCTGCAATCACAATGCAGATGTTAGAAGAACAAGGACAAGATTTAATCCAAGTTGCACAAGATGCTCTCAAATTCTTTCAAGACCATACACCAAAAGGAGGCAAAAATGCCAAGCCTTTTATCGTAGGCCAAAACATCGAATTTGATAAAGGATTCCTTATGCAGATGATGGAATACGCCGGACTTGTTAAGGACTTATCAAAAGTTCTTAGAGGCCATGAAGACTTCTATGGCCATTGGCAACCGGACGTACTCGACACTTTAATTATAGGACAGATGGCTCTCAGTCATCTTCCTGAAGTCAACTCATATAAACTTGAAATCATGTGTGAAAATCTGGGCATTGAATTGGATGATGCACATGACGCTGATGCCGACGTAACAGCTACAACCAATGTACTTGCCGTTGCGACTCGCAGAATGAGAAATACGGAAGAAGGCGGTGGCTCTGACATCGCTTTATCCAAGACAGAGAAAACCCGCAAACATTTCAAAATATGACAGATGAAAAAGACATCAAGCCTGTTGGTGGACCAGAACCGACAGTGACTTTCAGACTGGAATCTGACAGAGATCTTTACGAAATCCGCAATCCTAATGTCGATGAAAGTCTCATAAAGATAACCGGTTATGACCTCCAGGTTTGGTTCAATCCTAAATACCTAAAATCGGTGGAAGACATTGAGGCCGCATGTAACGGAGTTCATAATTTGTTCCGTGAACTTATCATGGAACAGATGTTAAATCAATCAAAACAAAACCCTCAGGAATAGCCTATTCATAAATAAAAACCTCCTATGCCTCGACTCTCCGTTGGGGCATAGGATTCACAAGTTATTTAATGAATAGTCAGAACACTCTTACAGACGCCGAAATAGCATTTTGTGAGTTGTATATCAATGGTACGGCTCCATACGCTGGTAATCCGGCGAAATGTTATCAAGATGTGTTTCCTGAAAAAGCGACAAAGGGAAGAGGGGCGGCTATTAGGTTGCTCAATCAACCCCATATTAAGGAATACATCGAACAATTAGAGGCCCTGAACGATTTCGATGCTAAGCGCAAGAGAGAGTATCTGGCCCGCCATCTTGAAAATATCATTGAAGAAACATCTACGGTAGAATATTCTGATCGCCGTGGAGTAAAAATGTCTCCAGCCGCCTTACGCAGTGTTTGTGTTCAGGCGATGAAACTTTATGCTGAATTGTATCCTGTGAAGGACGCACAGACCAGCAAAAACAATTCCGAGAATAACGGTGGTGGTGGCATTACTTTTAATGTCATTATACCAAATCAGACACCAGAGAAAGGAGACAAAGAATAATGGATCAAGTTTGGACCTATATTATAAGCCCTATTGCCGGCGCTATAGCTGGAGGTATTATGACTCTGATTTTTTACCCACAGCTTAGAAAGAATAAGGATCTGGAGAACAAAGAAAAAGAAATTGACAATGAAGCTAATCTTGCTGAAGAGTGGATGAAACTCTATCAGGAAGAACGCAATGAGCTATTAGCCGCTCACAAAGAACGTGATGAAATTGTAGCAGCTAAAGATGCTAAGATAGATACTTTATATGAACAAATCTCTCAACAAAGAGATTGCAAAGCAAATCTTTCAAAGGAACATGCCGTTCTTCAAGTTGAAAACACCAGATTATGTCTATTAAAATGCGAGAAGCCTAATTGTCCCCATCGTCAACCCCCAACAGGCTACTAATATGAAACAGAATCAAGAAATTACAATTATTCCGTCTATAGCCTTACAAGAACTCCGTCTTAATGATTTGATAGGACGCAAGGCTGTATTGGTCGAAGAAGATTTACTCCCCAAACATCTCGGCTGGTGGGTATCACTCATTGGTGAAGATTATTTGGGAGAGCGCGAATGGTTTATTCCTCTAAGCTCAATTTCAGAATGATAACTATTAAACAAGGGAGTAAAGGCCCCGAAGTCAAGACTCTCCAGCAAAAATTAAATCTTGCTGTTGATGGCATATTTGGTCTGGTTACAGACGAAGCAGTTAGAAATTTCCAAAAATCAAAAGGTTTAACAGCTGACGGAATCGTTGGCAACAAGACCTGGGCGGCACTTGGTGTTGCTGGTCAGACCAAACGCCTTATCAATGAAATCGTCATCCATTGCTCCGCGACTCCAGAAGGACGCGATTTCTCAGTAGCACAAATCAAGACGTGTCATTTGGCAAGAGGGTTTAATGATATTGGCTACCATTATGTTATTTATCGTGATGGTTCCATTCATGCAGGGCGTTCAGAAGCGTTAGTTGGAGCCCATGCTCCGGGACATAACACCAATTCAATTGGTATATGCTATATTGGCGGGTATGCTGCTGATGGTAAAACTTGCAAAGACACACGAACCCCAGCCCAGAAAGCTGCTCTTGTTTCTCTTATCAAAACCCTGATTGCCAAATACCCTACAATCAAAAAGATCATTGGCCACCGAGATACATCGCCGGACTTAAACCATAATGGACTGATCGAACCCTTTGAATATATCAAAGGCTGTCCGTGCTTTGACGCTATTCCTGAATATCAAAATCTTATCAAATGAAAAATTTACTGTGGGTGCTGCTATGTGTGCTCGCGTTACTGTTGGGGTATAGCTGGGGGCATCATTCGCCCCCGGCTATTTCTGCAACCACGCAACAATATATAGATACGGTATATGATACCATCCCATATTATCAACCAGTACCGAAAGACAGCACAGTACTCCGATATAAAACCATTACGGTTCCGCATATTGAACACCTGATTGACACAACCAATGTGGAAGTCTATGATACAATCCAGATTCCTATTACTCAAAAGGAATACGAAGATTCTACATATCATGCTTGGGTAAGTGGCTATGAGCCTAATTTGGATAGTATTTACGTGTTCCCTAAGACAATAACAATCACTCGGAATAATACCCAGATAGTTAGCAAACGCTGGGGTGTTGGTCTTCAATTGGGGGTGGGTTATAATGGTTCTAAAGTATCTCCTTTTGTGGGTATAGGGGTCAGCTATAATCTCTGGAATTTCTGATAAAAGTCATTAAAATCTCAAACCCATGATTTTGACTATGGCTATTCTTTCATAAAAACATCAAAAGAACAGTTATGGAACTACTTATTAAAGACCGTATTTTCTTCGCACGACTTCTGCCGGAGTGTAAAAACTTTCTGGAGTTCAATCTCAAAAGAAATATTCTGAAAAAGGTTGAAATCACCGAAGCCGACAAAGAAAAATACGAAATCACTCAGAATAACGAAACCGGCACAATCAAATGGAATCCCAAGACTGACTCTGAGAACCCTCTCGTAGTAGATTTCTCTGCTGATGAACTCGCTCTCATCAAACGCGGCATCGAATCCATCGACGGCCAGCCGCTTCCCGATGAACTTTGGCAGACAGCTGAGAAAGTCTGGGACGCTGCCAGCAAGTAAGCAATCTATTCATGTGTGTGATAATACGGGCCGTGCCAGTCAGTGGGTACGGCCTTTTCTAATCTAATATGAATGAGTCAAATAGAAAACAAAAATACTCCCACGTTTGACATTGATCATATTTACATCGTTGATCGCGATGATGATAATGCCAAAAGACGTATGCTTTTAGAGGCTTTTGTGAAGAAAGTATCTATTAGCAAAGAGGGGACAGTCAAATTTTATTTTCAATTAGCAGGAGAATCAGGCACTATAGAGTCCGATTTACTGAAAATCTATTATGATGTAGCAACTTATCGTTCAGAGGATAAGGTTGTAAAACAAACTTACCAACTTATCAGTGAGCTTCTGAACGAACTGGGTATTCCATCTGTCTTATTTGATTGTTTCAAGGCCCACATCACCAGCTCTCAATTTTTAATCCCCAAAGGCTTTATCATTAACGATAATCTTATGATAGAGCCTATTGATTTCCCTGAATCATGGGACTTTGAGCGGTCAATGCAAATCAGCGAGAACAATGGGGTCAAAACTGTTTCCTTTTCTGATTGGACTCATAACGCCAACTTCAAGGGTAAACCAATAGAAGAGATATACCCAACACGAGAAGAAGCACTGAAAGACCACCAAATAAAGGTTCTCAGATTAACCGGCAAGGAGGACGAGGTATAATGCTGGTCAAAGGACTGAAAGCCCCGGAAGGTCTTACAATTAACTTTGCACCTTCCCCTCGTCAATATGAAATGTGGAAGTTGCTTCAGCCTAATTATTGCCCTCACTGCGGAGGCGAAATTGAGCTGATAGTGGTTTCGCATGATGAAAAAGGACTGCCAGTCCATGCTCCGCAATGTAAAAAATGTCATTCACGAAAGCTACCCCAAATTATACTTGGAGGTGGCGCCGGCGGCGGTGGCAAGAGTTTTGTCGGTAGTGCCTGGATTGTCAGCAGTTGTCTTAGATTTCCTGATTCTCGCGCTGTTGTAGCTCGCAAAACACTTAAAGCGCTGAAAGGCTCTACATTCAATACAATCAAATTGATATTGAGATTATGGGGACTTGTTCAGGATGAAAATTATAAAATCAACAATCTCGATGGCATTGTTACATTCTATAACGGCAGCACTATTTCATTGATAGAGCTGGAAGACTTGCCGTCAGACCCTGAATTTGAAAGGCTCGGTTCTAATGAATGGGGCTTTGGATTTGTTGATGAATGTTCCCAAGTCAGTGAAAAAGCCGTGGAGGTACTATTCTCACGTCTTCGTTGGAATACAGCTGAAACTTTCATTTATCCTCGTTTGCTCCTTACAACCAACCCCTGTATGAATTGGGTGCGCACTCGATTTGTACAGGATGAGAACGGCGATCCGGCTGTGTTAGCGCCTCACGATGCCTATGTGCCATTCACGGTATTCGATAACCCGAATAAAGCTTTTGTGGCTACTTACCGAGCATCGCTTGATAAGATTAGCGATAAGGTTACACGCGAGAGAATATTATACGGTAACTGGGATTTCATTGAAACCAATGAAGCGGCTGCTTACTGGAATTTCGATGGTAATCTCCATCTTATCGACAATCTCAAAGAAAAGATATACAATCCGCTGAAACCTATTGTGCTCTCATGGGACTTCAACGTGGCGCCTTATATGAGTTGTTTGGCCCTTCAAATTGATTATGAGGGCAAAAATATATATGTGCTGGAAGAAATACTTGGTCGAGCAGAGGACAAAGAAAATAACACCCCTAAACTCGCCGATAAGATTTCTAAAAAATATCAGGCAGAGAAACATATTGGAGGAATCTTGGTAACTGGAGACCCCGCCGGCCTCTCACGCTCTACACAGACTGAAGATGGCGTCAACAACTACACCATCATTAGTAAACACCTTCACAAATCTCTGAGGGCCAGACGCCAGCTTCTCACGAAGCAGCCAGCTCAGGTTACTCGTTTGGAGTTCATTAACTCTCTTTTCCATAATTACGATGGCTGGAATATTTGTATAGATATGCGCTGCCGTCGATTGGCTGAAGATCTTATCTATCAAAAGAAGCTTCCGACCGGTGAGAAAGAGAAGAAAAAATACACAGACCCAAAACTCGGTATCAAGTGTGAACGCTACGGACACCTCTCAGACTGTCTTGATTATGCCATCTGTCTTTTGCTCGCAAAGAGTTATTCCAAATTCCAAAGAGGTACCGCAGATGCTCAGCCTATTACGACTTATACAGGCACCGTATATGGCAACTTTGACTATTGACCCTCGCTATTCATAAATAAAGCATAAATAGAATGTTCCCACGATTTCTCAATAACAACGACTATATAGGTATTGTCACGGAAGAAGCCCTTGATCAGCTTATCCGGGGCAATGAAGAACGATTGGCACAAGCTGAAGAAGCAGCAGAGCAATCTGTCCTTGAATACCTTACTGAGAATTATGAGGTAGAAGCCGAATTGGCTATTGGAAAGAATCTCCTTCCATATAATCCTCATATCACATATCCAGCTGGAGCTCATTTCTATATCGAGGATAAGATCTATCAGACGCTCCGTACCATCAATGGTGTCAAAGCTCCGGAAGCGGCTCCATACTGGGCCGAATATGATGACTCTATCGAAGATGAATCATCAATCGAGTCCTACACTCAACGACGTAGTTATGAGCCGGGTGATATAGTTCGTTTTGGAACCGCATATTTTGAATGTCTTGAATACAATGGCCCTGATTTTGATGACATTCGTGTCCCTGGAGTTAAGGCATGGGAGCCTGTAGAATTTACGCCTTGGGAGGCAAATGTCGATTACTCTCAGTGGTCAGTTGTTCTCTACAACGGCAAATACTACACCCTAATGGTAAATGAAAATAACCGTAATCTTACAGTGAATCCTGAAGATTCTGACGATTGGGGGCAGATTGGAGATTACACTACCGACTACACTTACGAACTGACAGACACGGAATATGTCGTATATTGCGGGATTGTATATCATCCTATAATCAATCCCAATGCAGACAAACCGATTGAGAGTTATAATATCAAGGCTCACGATCCAAGAAATGCCAATCTGAAGAAGCATATCCTCAGATTGGCAATCTATGAACTTCATAAGCTGATTTCGCCTACAAACGTAAGTTCAGCTCGCATTACCGATTATCAAACATCTATCAACTGGCTCCGTGATGCCGGTAAACTGAGAATCAATCCTCAGATACCGCGTAAACTGGAAAAGAACGGACCAACACCAGACTTTGCTGTAGCCACATTCATGCGAAGTTATGATCCTTATGAGAATATGTGGCAAATTTAGTTCCTAACTAAAAGAAAGGAGGTTGATGTGTCTATGAGTGGCGACGGTCCGGGAGGATAGTCGCCACAGTTTTATCGTATTGAGTTGTAATAATATCTTTCAATATTATTTACTGACGTACCGGCTTGTTGGGCCACCATAAACACATTCTCTCCAGCCCTTACAGCGTGTGTGATTGCCGAATGTCTGAAATCGTATAGAGATAGGTCTTTCACCTCCAGATTAAGCGCTACAGCAATCTTTTTGAGGTATTGATTGATGCGTTGCTCAACGTTTTTGACACGGACATACCATGTTGGAAATTCTGTCGGAATGTCCCATTCTCTTTCGTTCATGGGGAGTGGTAGCAGATAGCCACCTTTACTACGCCCCTTATATTTGTTAATGATAGCGATGGCCTGTTTGGGTAATTGGAGAGTAACGCAACAAGGACGTCCTTTAGCGTTAATCCGGCTGGCCAACTTACGAGGTGTATATATTATGGTGTGTGATTCCTCATCATATTCTTTACCGTGGCGCAAAGATATAACATCCGCTGGACGTGAGCGCGTGTAATAGAGCAGAAGCACCAAGTCCTTGTAGATTTGAAGAAGCTCCTGGAAACGCTGCTGTGGAGGGGCGATTTTGAGGATGTCAAATCGTTCAAAAGCGGCAAATTCCGCTTCCGTTAGAATCGTAATGCTCTCTCCTTTGGCACGGATTTTTTCTTTGGCAGTATGTCCTGACAACGCTTTTATAGGCATGTTTGTCTTGAATTTGTAAGTTAGGGTGTTGCTGGTGAGCTCTTGCTGGTGAGCTTTGGAAACAACCGCTTTGAAGGTAGTCATCAGATTTCTGTAACCAGCACCCTTTTTCACATCCTTGATCCAATCTCCAAAAGCTATGAAATGACGATTGCTGATTGCTCGAATAGGAATGTCAAAAAGTCTCATGCCATTATAATATGGCGGTGTGAAGTGTTTAGGGCGGTTCACAACTTTCTTGTTAACGCCGGTGAGTGCGTGATAGAGCGTTGTGTATTGCTCTATATTGGAAGAACGCCTCTCTGCTTTCAGCTTCTCCATGATACTCTCCAGAAACTCTCCAAAGGTCGCTGAAGGGGCTGCTTCGGGGTGGGCTTTTGAATAGTCGTAGGCATCATAGAGTTGCCGGCCATCGCTATAAGAGCCGGTGTCTATGAACTCCTGAAGCTCATCTAACAGGAGCTTGGTCACATGATTGTTTTGAACTGCATTGGGGCCTGAGATAAACAGCCCCTCTTTCTCATTCCAGCACTCCGGGGAATATGAGGGAGACTGGAGACCTTGCACCACTTTGTAGTGCCGTTTGAGTGTCTTTCCGTTTTCTCTTGTCGCACACTCAACGACAAGACGTCCTTTGAATTTACCACCGTTTGTGGTGAGTCGTAATGATAGTGTTGCCATACAGTGCCTAATTAGGCGTTACTGAACACTTATCATGGCACGATACCGGTCAACATTACGGTCAACATTTCCATTGGCCGGAAACGAGACGGAGAGTCGTGTCATATAGCAGACCATCAAAAGCAGGCTATTGAATTTTATTCTTTAAGCCTTTAACCTATTGATGCTGACTCAATTGAAGATAAAAAAGCAGACTACCTTTAACATAGTGATTATTAAAGGTAGTCTGCAAGTCGGGGTGAGAAGACTCGAACTTCCGACCTCCACGTCCCGAACGTGGCGCGCTAACCAACTGTGCTACACCCCGAGATGCCTTGCGTTTCCGCGTCAAAATCGACCTTCCCCCGCTTCGGGAGGGCGGTTTCTCATTCAGAGGCTTGCAAAGGTAACACTTTTTTTCGGATTTGGCGGGATGGCGAGGCTTTTTTTTTGTTTTTTTCTTCGCCAAAGCCTCGCCCAGGCCCGGAAGCCCCCTGCCGCCGCCCCATAATTTTAGCAAATAAGCGTTAACAAGGAGATGAAATCGAAAAAAATAAGTAACTTTGTGGCTTGATATTCATTATCGCCAATTCATTCACCATCATTCGTGGAAACTAAATACATCTTCGTGACCGGCGGCGTCGTTTCCTCCCTTGGGAAAGGAATCATCTCATCGTCGCTGGCCTGCCTGCTGAAAGCGCGTGGTTACCGCGTAACGATACAGAAGTTTGACCCATACATCAACATCGACCCGGGGACGCTCAACCCCTACGAGCACGGGGAGTGCTATGTGACCGTCGACGGCCACGAGGCCGACCTCGACCTGGGCCATTACGAACGCTTCACCAACATCCAGACCACCCGCGCCAACAACGTCACCACCGGACGCATCTACCAGAGCGTCATCAACAAGGAGCGCCACGGCGACTACCTGGGCAAGACGGTGCAGATCGTGCCCCACATCACCGACGAGATAAAGCGCGCCGTCAAGCAGCTCGGCCGCACCAGCGAGTTTGACTTCGTCATCACCGAGATCGGCGGCGTGGTGGGCGACATCGAGTCGTTGCCATTCCTCGAGGCGGTACGCCAGCTCAGATGGGAGCTGGGACAGAACAGCCTCTGCCTCCACCTGACCTACGTCCCCTACATCGCCGCCGCAAAGGAGCTGAAGACCAAGCCCACGCAGCACTCCGTCAAGAAGCTCCAGGAGCTGGGTATACAGCCCGACATCCTCGTGTTGCGCACCGAGCATGACATGACCGCCGAAGCCCGGCGCAAAATCGCCCTCTTCTGCAACGTGGCCCCCGACGCGGTCATCCAGTCGATCGACGTGCCGTCGATCTACGAGGTGCCCCTGAAGATGCACGAGCAGCACCTCGACGAAATCGTGCTGCGCAAGACCGGGGTCACACCCGAAGGGGAACCCCACATGGCCCCCTGGCTCCACTTCCTCGACAAGCTCCACGCCGCCACCAAGCCCGTCACAATCGGCCTGGTAGGGAAATACGTGGAGCTGCAGGACGCATACAAGTCAATCAACGAGGCCCTCTTCCAGGCTGCCACATACAACGACCGCAAGCTCGACCTGCGCTACATCCACTCCGAGAAGCTCGACCCCTCCAACGTCGACGAGACGCTGTCGCCCCTCGACGGGGTCATCATCGCCCCCGGATTCGGCCAGCGCGGCATCGAGGGGAAATTCGTGGCCCTAAAGTGGGCCCGCGAGCATGACATCCCTACCCTGGGCATCTGCCTGGGCATGCAGTGCATGGTCATAGAGTTCGCCCGCGACGTGCTCGGCATGGCCGACGCCAACTCCACCGAGATGAACCCCTCGACCACCCACAACGTCATCGACCTCATGGAGGAGCAGAAGAGCATCTCCAACATGGGAGGAACGATGCGCCTGGGGGCATACGAGTGTCAGCTCCGTCCCGGCTCGCTGGCCGCCAAGGCCTACGGCCAGACCCTCGTCAGCGAGCGTCACCGCCACCGCTTCGAGTTCAACGACGACTACCGCAAGGCTTTCGAGGAGGCCGGAATGGCCTGCGTGGGAGAAAACCCCCACACGGGGCTGGTGGAGGTGGTCGAGATCCCCGGCAAACGCTGGTTTCTCGGCACCCAGTACCACCCCGAGTACTCCTCGACCGTGCTGAACCCCAATCCCCTCTTTCTCAGCTTCGTCAACGCCGCCATCAACTACAACGACGAGAAGACCGGCCCCGCCGTGAAAGCTGACCAACAACCTTAACACCTGATTCCCAAGAAATGGACAAGAATACACTTACCGGACTGGTATTGATGGGCGTGCTGATTTTCGGCTTCATGTGGATCAACAACAACAACAAGCAGAAACAGCAGCAACAGCAGGAACAGGCCGAAGCCGCAGCCAAGGAAAAAGAGGCCGCCTACCCCGTGCTGGCCGCCGATTCGCTCTCGACGGCCGAACTGGCCGCCATCCCCGCAATCATCAGGGAGACCGGAGCCAAGACCGTGGGCGCTGACTCCGTGGCCCGCTACGACTACACCACCGACAAGGTGGCCCTCTCATATGACGGCACCACCGTCAGCGGCACCGTCAAGGCCGGGGCCGCCCGCCTCCCCTACCAGACAGTAGCCTCGGGCAGCTTCGCCGACGACGTGACCCTCTCTGACCGCAACGAGGCGATCCACAACCTGCGCGAGGCCCTCGACGACGCCCGCCGCTACGGCTCCTTCGCCCGCTACCGCAGCGGCAAAGCCCAGGCCGTGGCCCTGCGCAACTCGCGCCTCAGCCTCGAGCTGACAACCCGCGGAGGATACATCTCCCGGGCCACCCTGCTCGACTACAAGACCTACCTGCCCGAAAACGAGCACACCAACGTCATCGACACCGCCGATGTCGAAATCTGCCGCCCGGGCCACAACGAATACGCCTTCGAGCTGCTCTCGGCCTCAAGGCGCTTCAACACCTCCGAGCTCTACTTCACCCCCCGCCAGGTCAACGACTCTGTGGTCGAGATGACCCTCGACCTGGGCGACGGTGCCATCTGGGGCCTGCGTTACACCCTGCCCGAAGACAGCTACGTGGTCAACATGGAGGTGTTCCAGAAGGGCATGGAGAAGATCATCCCCTCCTCCGTGGCCACCACCACCCTCTTCTGGAAGCAGACAATGGGCCGCAACGAGCGCGGACGCACATTCGAGGAGCGCAACTCGGGCCTCTACTACAAATATGTCGGCGACTCCCCCGACGACCTCTCGGCCCAGGGCGAGAAACAGGAGTCGCTCAACCAGAAGCTCAAATGGATCGCCTTCAAGAACCAGTTCTTCTCGATGGTGATGATTCCCCGCACATGCTTCACCTCGGCCGACGTGGCCTCACTCGACCTCAAGGACAACCCGACATTCGTCAAGGACCTCGCCGCCGAGGCCGTGATGGACTACAGCTCGCAGGCCGAGACCCCCGTCTCCATCGACATCTTCCTGGGCCCCAACCTCTACCCCCTGCTGTCGTCGCTCGACAAGGAGATTCCCGGCGCCGACAAGGACTCGCTCGACCTGACCAACCTCATCCCCCTGGGATGGCCCATCTTCCGATGGATCAACACGCTGATAATCATCCCCGTGTTCACGTTCCTGAGCAAGTTCATCAGCTCCTACGGCCTGATCATCCTCCTGCTGACGGTGTTCATCAAGCTCATCCTCTTCCCCTTCACCTACAAGAGCTTCAAGTCGCAGGCCAAGATGCGCCTGCTCGCCCCTGAGATAAAGGAGATAAACGAGAAATATCCCGGCCAGGAGAACGCCATGACCCGCAACCAGAAGACGATGGCCCTCTACTCCAAGGCCGGGGCCAGCCCCATGTCGGGCTGCCTGCCGATGCTGCTCCAGATGCCGGTGCTGATCGCCATGTTCTGGTTCTTCCCCTCCGCCATCGAGCTGCGCGGGGAGCATTTCCTCTGGGCCACCGACCTGTCGGCCCCCGACGTGATCTTCACCCTCCCCTTCACCATACCCTGGTATGGCAGCCACGTCAGCCTCTTCTGCCTGCTCATGACCGCCACCAACATCATCTACACCCGCATCAACATGCAGAACCAGGGAGGCTCCGCGATGCCCGGGATGAAATGGATGATGTACCTGATGCCGGTGATGTTCCTCTTCATCTTCAACGACTACGCCTCGGGCCTGAGCTACTACTACTTCCTGTCGTTGCTCATCACCATCGTGCAGACCTACCTCTTCCGCTACTTCACCGACGAGGAAAAGATGCGCGCCCAGATGAAGGCCAACGCCGCCAAGTCCAAGAAGAAGTCGGGCTGGATGGCCCGCCTCGAGGAGGCGCAGCGCAAGCAGCAGGCAATCCTGCGCGAGCAGCAGAAGCAGCAGAAGAAGAGATGACAGCCTGACTGCGCCGCCCACCACCTGTGACCCCGCAACGCCTAACACCGACACCTCAATCAGACGGTTTATGCCCCTGCTGACAATCGACCAAGGCAACAGCTCCGCCAAGATAGCCCTCTGGGAGGGCCCGGAGCTGATAAAGGAGGAGACCTTCCAGCGCCGCCTCTACAAACGCGACCTCCAGGAGGTCGTGAGCCGGTATTCCCCACGCAAAGCACTCTGCTGCTCGGTGACCGGCAACGGTGCCGACATGGCGGAATGGCTCAACCGCCACGGGGTCGACGCCCGCGAGCTGTCGTCGCGGCTCCCGCTGCCGCTGGAAATCGACTACACCACCCCCGACACCCTCGGGCCTGACCGCATCGCGGCCGCCGTCGGGGCCTGGAGCCTCTTCCCGGGCGAGAACTCGCTGGTGGTCGACATGGGGACCGCCGTTACCTACGACGTGGTCACCGCCGACGGCCATTACGCCGGAGGCAACATCGCCCCCGGGGTCGGCATGAGGCTCAGGGCGCTGCGCAGCTTCACCGCCCGCCTGCCCGAGGTCAACGGCTACGGCGAGACCCCCGACTTCGGCCACGACACGATGACGGCCATGCGCGCCGGAGCCGTGCGCGGGGTCGCCGGGGAAATCAAATACTACCTCGGGCTGCTCCCCCCGGCCACACGGGTGGTGCTGACCGGAGGATGGTCGAAACGTGTGGGCGAGCTGCTCGACTTCCCCTTCACCACCGACCCTTGCCTGGTCACCAAAGGCTTGCTAAGCATACTTCTATACAACGAGAAAATATGAACAGACTCTCTATATCCATCATCGCGGCAATCACATGGCTGCTCGGCTGCGCCGGGGCCTCCGCCCAGAACTCCGAAATCTCCCCCTACTCGCGTTTCGGCTACGGGGCTCTGTCTGACCATGCCAACGCCTCCCAGAAAGCCATGGGCGGCGTGGGGCTGGCCTCACGCTCAGGAGAGGCAATCAACTTTATGAACCCCGCCTCCTACGCCGCCATCGACTCGGTGACATTCCTCTTCGACATCGCCGCGTCGGTCAAGACCCTCTCCACCTCCGAGACCCGCGACGGGGTCAGGAAGTCGGGCAAGGACTTCACCGGCGGCCTCGACTACGTGGCCCTGCAGTTCCCCATGACCCGCTACGGCGGCATGGCAATCGGCATGGTGCCATACTCGCAGGTGGGCTACAAGTTCGGCGACGAAATCGCCAACGGCACCAACGAGTACCAGGGGTCCGGCACGCTCAACGAGCTGTTTGTCGGCCTGGCCGCCCGCCCCTTCAAGGGATTCTCCATAGGTCTCAACGTGAGCTACATGTTCGGCACCCTGCTCAACGACACCTACATTTACAGCTCGGCGGCCACTTCGCTCTTCGAGCGCGTGATGGAGGTCAGGGACTACAACCTGCGCCTGGGCGCCCAGTATGGCTTCAATGTCAACCACGACAACGAGGTGACACTCGGCGTAATCTACTCCCCCCGCAAGTCGTTCCACGGCCACTCCTACGGGGTGAAATATGACGTGGGGCAGGACACCGCCAACGACACCATCGGCTACGGCACGATGAAGGGCAACTATGACATGCCCGAGACCTGGGGTGCCGGCATCTCCTGGAAATGGCGCAAGAGCCTGACCGTCGAGGCCGACTTCACCTACCAGCCCTGGAAAGATGCCAAGTACCACCTCATCGATGGATTCGACAACGCCGGGGCCAACAGCTTCGACAACCGCTGGAAAGCCGCCGTCGGGGCGGAATACCAGCCGGCCCTGCGCGGCAGCTACCTCCGCCGCGTCCGCTACCGCCTGGGAGGCTACTGCTCCAACGACTACATGATGGTTGGCGGCAACTCCGTCAGGGAATACGGCCTGTCGCTCGGCCTCGGGCTCCCGGCGCCCTCCACCAAGACGATGCTCAACCTCACCGTCGAGTACCGCCACCGCGAGGCCCATCCCGCCAAGCTCGTGGCCGAGAACTACTTCCAGTTCACCCTCGGAATCAACGTCAACGAGCTGTGGTTCTGGCAGAACAAGCTCAGATAACCCCCGGGACAGAGCGGAGAATGAAGCGCAGAAGCCTGACTATGAGGATGTTTCCGTTCGCGCTGACGGCCATAGGCCTCGGCGCGGGGATTGTCACGCAGTCATGCGGCGACGACAAGCGCGAGACCATCGCCATATCGGCCGACCCCGAGACATTCCCCACGATGAAGACCCTCGATGTCTCCACCACCATATCAGACTCGGGCTACACCCGCTACCATATCACATCCCCCCTGTGGCTGATGTTCGAGGAGGCCAAGGAGCCCCACTGGAACTTCCCGCAAGGGTTGTTTGTTATTAAATACGACAACCGGATGAAGGAGGACGGCTCTTTCACGGCCGACACCGCGACATACTGGAGCGTCAAGAAGCTGTGGAGGTTTGACCGCAACGTCAGGATGAAAAACGTCAACGGCGACCGCTTCCTGACCCAGCAGCTCTTCTGGGACCAGAACCTGCGCAAGCTCTACTCCGACTCCTTCATCCACATCGAGCGCTCAGACCGCATCATCGAAGGCTACGGATTCGAGTCAAACGAGGAGATGACAGAGTATGTCATCCGCCGCCCCTCGGGCATATTCCCGACATCCGACTTCGTCAGCAACCGCTGAGGCCGCCCCGCACCCCTACAACCGACCAACGAATGGACGCAACCTGGCTGATACTCACATTGATAGCACTTGGCTTCTCGGCGCTTTTCTCAGGCATCGAAATCGCGTTTGTGACCTCCGACAGGGTCCGCGTCGAGCTCGACATCCAGAAAGGGGGCCTCATCGGCCGCTGCCTGAGCCTGTTCTACTCCAACCCCAACTTCTTCATCTCCACCATCCTGGTGGGCAACAACATCGTGCTGGTCATCTACGGCATCGGCGCGGCCAAGATGCTCGAGCCGTGGCTGGAGACCCTGTTCCACAACCAGGCCTGGGTGCTGATAAGCCAGACCCTGCTGTCGACCCTGGTGATACTCCTGACAGGCGAGTTCTTCCCCAAGACCATATTCCGCATCAACCCCAACCGCTCGCTGCGGCTCGTGGCCCCCTTCACGGCCCTGCTCTACTGCCTGCTCTACCCCGTGTCGCTCTTCTCGACATGGATATCAAAGATGCTCATGAGCATCTGCGGCATCAAGGACAAGGACACCAAGCTCGGCATCATCTCGATGGGCGACCTCAACGAGTATCTTGAGCAGACCATCGACGAGAAAGCCGACGAGCACGCCGAGGTCGAGCGCGAGGTGCAGATTTTCCACAACGCCCTCGACTTCTCGGAGACCCACCTGCGCGACTGCATGGTGCCGCGCAACGAAATCGTGGCCGTGGACATCGACTCCACCGACCGCGACACGCTGTCGGCCCTGTTCACCTCCTCGGGGCGGTCAAAGATACTGGTCTACCGCGAGGACATCGACAACCTGCTGGGCTACATCCACGTCAGCGAGCTGTTCACCCCCGAGGTCGACTGGAAGGAACGCCTCAAGCCCGTGGTCTACGCCCCCGAGACCTTGCTGGCAAGCAAGATGATGCGCCGCCTGCTGGCCGAGAAGCGCTCCATAGCCGTGATTGTCGACGAGTTTGGCGGCACGGCCGGCATGGTGACCCTCGAGGACCTCATGGAGGAAATCTGCGGCGACATACAGGACGAGCATGACTCCACCGACATCGTCGAGCGCCAGCTCGCCCCCGGGGAGTGGGAGTTCTCGGGACGCGTCGAGATAGAGCATCTCAACGAGACATACCATTTCGACATACCCGAGTCAGACGACTACCAGACACTGGCCGGATACATCCTCTGCGAGACCGGGCAGATACCCCGCGAGGGTGACGCCGTGGAGCTTGGCGGCCTCCGCCTGGAGGTGACCCGCAAGTCGGCCTCGCGGCTTGAGCTGATAAAGCTCACACAGAATCCCTGACAGACACAGAAAACATATATATCATCTCTACAAATGGAAACAATCAAAGTCAATGTGAAGGATGTCCTTCAGACCGTAACAGGCGAGCAGATCCAGGCCCTTGACCCGGAGGCTGCATCGGCCCTCGAGAAACTCCATAAAGCAACCGGCCTCGGCTCAGACTTCCTCGGCTGGGTCAACCTCCCCTCCGAGACCCCTGAGAGCCTCGTGGCCGACATAGAGGCCGCCGCCAAGGAGCTGCGCGACAACTGCGAGTATGTGGTCGCCATCGGCATCGGCGGCAGCTACCTCGGCGCTAAAGCCGTCATCGAGGCCCTCGGCGACAGCTTCTCGATGCTCCGCGAAAAGGGTGACAGCCGCCGCTGCAACGTGCTTTTCGCCGGCCAGAACATCGGCGAGGACTATCTCAACGAGCTGCAGGATTTCCTCAAGGACAAGCAGTTTGGCATCGTGGTGATCTCGAAGTCGGGCACTACCACCGAGCCCGCCATCGCCTTCCGCCTGCTCAAAGAGCAGCTTGAGAAGCAGGCCGGCAAGGCCGAGGCCGCCCGCCGCATAGTGGCCATCACCGACGAGAAGCGCGGCGCCCTGCGCCAGCTCGCCACCGAGGAGGGCTACAAGACCTTCGTCATCGCCGACAACGTCGGCGGACGCTTCTCAGTGCTGACCCCCGTGGGCCTGCTCCCCATCGCCGTGGCCGGATTCGACATCCGCAAGCTCCTCGAAGGCGCGCGCCGCATGGAGGCCGCCACCGTCGAGGCCAACGACTCCAACCCCAGCTTCCTCTACGCCACCACCCGCAACGCCCTCTACCGCGCCGGCAAGAAAATCGAGATCATGGTCAACTACAACCCCAAGCTCCATTTCTTCGGCGAATGGTGGAAGCAGCTCTACGGCGAGAGCGAGGGCAAGGACGGCAAGGGCATCTTCCCCGCGTCGGTCGACAACTCCACCGACCTCCACTCCATGGGCCAGTGGATTCAGGATGGCGAGCGCACCATCTTCGAGACCGTCCTCTCTGTGGAAAAGGCCGGCAAGCAGACCGTGATTCCCTCTGACGAGGCCAACCTCGACGGACTCAACTACCTGGCCGGCAAGCGTGTCGACGAGGTCAACAAGATGGCCGAGCTGGGCACCCGCCTGGCCCACGTCGACGGCAATGTCCCCAACCTCCAGATCACAATCCCCGCCCTCAAGGAGGAATACCTCGGCGAGCTGATATACTTCTTCGAGAAAGCCTGTGGCATCTCAGGCTACCTCCTCGACGTGAACCCCTTCAACCAGCCCGGCGTGGAGGCTTACAAGAAAAACATGTTCGCCCTGCTCGAGAAACCCGGCTACGAGGCCGAGACAGCAGCCATCAAGACACGTCTCTGACCACAACCCGCTGACTAACCGACAATGACACGCCGCGTCGCCACGAAAACGACGCGGCGTGTCAGCATTTCCCCCTCCCCCCTCCATGCCACATGCCCCCGGCGGCAGCAGACCTGACCCTGAGAACACCCCAAAAAACCACTCCATCAGGATTTAAACAATGTTAAAGATGGAAAATGTATGACATTTATCATATGCCGAGTGGCGGGAAGTTAGTAATTTTGCATCCGAAAAAATAGGTATAATTCGATAATATACAGAACATCATAGATTTAAAGATGAGAAAAATGACCAGCACATTATGCCGTGTCGTCTCTTTGACCGGCCTTTCGGCTACCCTGGCTGTCCTCTCCTCCTGCTCCGGCAAGGGTGACGCGGCCTCAATGATGGGTGGCGACCAGACTCCAGAGCTCGCAGTGCTCACAGTGCAGCCCGGCACTTCAGACCTTTCCAACACCTTCGCCGCCACGATCAAAGGTAAAGTCGATGTCGAGGTACGTCCGCTCGTCTCAGGTTTCGTGACCAAAGTCCTCGTGGATGAAGGGCAATACGTAAAGCAGGGCCAGACCCTCTTCACCCTCGACCAGGTGACATTCCAGGCCGCCGTAGACCAGGCCGCCGCAGCCGTCAACTCGGCCCAGACAGCCGTCAACTCGGCCCAGCTCACCGCCGACAACAAGAAGCTCCTCTTCGACAAGAATATCATCAGCGACTACGAGTACCAGCTCGCAGTCAACCAGCTCGCCACGGCCAAGTCACAGCTGGCCAACGCCCAGGCCGCGCTGACCACAGCCCGCAAGAACCTGAGCTACACCACGGTGACAGCCCCCGTGTCGGGATTCGTCGGCTCAATCCCGGGCCGTGAAGGCACCCTGGCCTCCCCCTCGATGGTCACCCCGCTGACCACCGTGAGCGACAACTCCGAGGTCTACGCCTACTTCTCCCTCACCGAGAAAGACATCCTCTCGCTGACCCAGGGCGACCGCTCGCTCAACGCCGCCGTCAGCTCCATGCCCGCCGTGCAGCTCCGCCTCGCCGACGGCTCGATCTATCCCCTCGAAGGGAAGGTGGCCACCGTCTCCGGGGTCATCGACTCCTCGACCGGCGCCTCCAGCGTGCGCGCCCGCTTCGCCAACCCCGACGGAGTGCTGCGCTCAGGCTCCACCGGCCAGATCCTCATCCCCAACCACGCCGACAACGTGATACTGATTCCGCAGAAAGCCACCTACGAGGTGCAGGACCGCCGCTTCGTCTATGTCCTGAACGACTCCAACAAGACCGTCTCCACCCCCATCACCGTCTCCCCGCTTGACGACGGCCAGAACTATGTGGTGACCTCCGGACTCCAGCCCGGCCAGCGCGTGGTCGTCGAAGGCATCGGCACCAAGGTGCGCCCCGACATGGAAATCAAGCCCGTCGACGCAGCCCAGAAAGCAGCCGCCCAGCAGCCCGCCCAGTAAAAACCTCTCACACGAAATCACAATCATCCAGAAATAATGAAGCTTGACACCTTTATTAACCGGCCCGTGCTGTCGACGGTGATCTCCATCTTCATCGTCCTGCTCGGTCTGATAGGCCTGTCGTCGCTGCCCATCACGCAGTATCCCGACATCGCCCCGCCGACAATCCAGGTGAGCACCTCCTACAACGGAGCCAACGCCCAGGCCGTGCTCAACTCCGTCATAGCCCCCCTCGAGGAGTCGATCAACGGCGCCGAGGGTATGACATACATCGAATCAACCGCCACCAACACCGGCTCGGCCACAATCAACGTCCACTTCGAGCAGGGCTTCGACCCCGACATGGCCGCCGTCGACGTGCAGAACCGCGTCGCAAAGGCCCAGAACCTGCTCCCGGCCGAGGTGACCCAGGTCGGCGTGCTGACCCAGAAGCGCCAGTCGTCGATGCTCCTCGGCGTGGCCCTCTACTCGACGAGCGACGCCTACGACGGCGAGTTCCTCGACAACTACATGAAAATCAACATCATCCCCGTGCTCCAGCGTGTGAAGGGCGTGGGTGATGTCATGTCGTTCGGCGGCGACTACTCGATGCGAATCTGGATCAAGCCCGAGGTGATGGCCCAGTATGGCCTGACCCCCAATGAAGTGGCAGCCGCCCTCCAGGACCAGAACATCGAGGCCGCCCCCGGCTCGCTGGGAGCCCAGGGCAACCAGTCGTTCCAGTACACGCTCAAATACCGCGGACGCTACGAGACCCCCGAGGAATTCGAGAACATCGTGGTGCGCGCCAACCAGGACGGCACCCTGTTGCGCCTCAAGGATGTGGCCGACGTGGAGCTGGGCATGGTCACCTATGACTTCTCCTCCTCGCTCAACGGCCAGCCCTCGACCATGGCCATCATCTTCCAGACAGCCGGCTCCAACGCCACCGAGATCATCAACGACTGTCTGGCCCAGGTCGACAACCTGACCAAAGACCTCCCTGAAGGATTGCACTTCGCCATCCCGATGAACAACAACGACTTCCTCTACGCCTCAATCTCGAAGGTAATCCACACCCTCATCGAGGCGTTCATCCTGGTGTTCTTCGTGGTGTATGTCTTCCTCGGCGACATCCGTTCGACCCTCATCCCCGCCATCGCCATCCCCGTGGCCCTGGTCGGCACATTCTTCGCCCTGAAGCTCATCGGCTTCTCGCTCAACCTCATCACCCTCTCGGCCCTCGTGCTGGCCATCGCCATCGTGGTCGACGACGCCATCGTGGTGGTCGAGGCGGTCCACGCCAAGCTCGACGCGGGCTACACCTCGTCGCGCAAGGCATCCATCGACGCGATGAACGAAATCGGCACCGCCATCATCTCCATCACCCTGGTCATGATGCTGGTGTTCATCCCCGTGTCCTTCATGCCCGGCACCGCCGGTATCTTCTACCAGCAGTTCGGTCTGACCATGGCCATCTCCATCGGCTTCTCGGCCCTCAACGCCTTGACCCTCTCGCCGGCCCTCTGCGCCATATTCCTCAAGCCCCACAAGGCCGACGGCTCCCACGCTCCCCTGAAAGAGCGCCTGGCCGACGCCTACTCAGCCGCCGGGGAGGCCGTGGCCTCCAAGGTGAAAGGGAGCTGGGAGAAGGTATGGCTCCCGCTGGCCACCCTCGCCCTGCTCGTGGCCACCATCACCTTCATGGTGCTCGGATGGTTTGACTTCGAGAATGTCTTCAAGGGAGTCCTCGCCATCGTGTGCGCCGTGCTGACCGTCTGGGGACTCTTCACCCAGGCGTTCAAGAACGCGTTCGAAAGCATGTTTGAAAAGCTACTGGCCAAATACCAGAAGATTGTCAAGTTCTTCGTCAACCACAAGATATCGACCGGTGTTGCCGTGCTGGCCTCCATCGTGGCCCTGGTGATGCTCATGAAGATCACCCCCACCGGCATGGTCCCCAACGAAGACACCGGCACACTCTTCGTCATGGTCGACATGCCCCCGGGAACCTCCCAGGAGCGCACAGTCGAGGTGATGAAGCAGGTCGACGGTGTGCTTGGCTCGATTCCCGCCGTGGAATACCGCCAGATTATCAACGGATACTCCTTCATCGCCGGACAGGGCCCCACCTACGGAGCCTTCATCGTCAAGCTCAAGGACTGGTCAAAGCGCGACAACGAGAAGGAAAGCTCCAACGCCGTGCTGATGCAGATTTACGGCATGACCGGCAAGCTCATCACCGACGGACGCGTCATCGCCTTCGCCCCCCCGATGATCTCGGGATACTCGGTGACCAACGGTTTCGAGCTGAAGATGCAGGACAAGACCGGCGGCGACGTCGACTCGTTCTTCGCCATCGTCCAGAACTTCCTGGCCCAGCTCAACGCGCAGCCTGAAATCCAGCAGGCATACACCACCTTCAACCCGACCTTCCCCCAGTACAAAATCGAAATCGACGCTGCCAAGGCCCAGCAGGCCGGCCTGTCGACCTCCTCGATTCTGTCGACCATGCAGGGGTATTTCGGCTCGATGTATGTCTCCAACTTCAACCGTTTCGGAAAAATCTACCGCGTGATGATGCAGGCGCCCCCCGCCTCGCGCGTGTCGATGGAGTCGCTCAAGAACATCAAGGTGAAGTCGGCCACCGGCAAGATGGCCTCGCTCGAGAACTTCGTGACCCTCGAGAAGGTATACGGCCCTGACCTGCTCAACCGATTCAACCTCTTCACCTCCATCGCCGTGACCGGTAACCCCGCCGATGGATACTCCTCGGGACAGGCCCTGGCCGCCATCGAGCGTGTCGCCGCCGAGACCCTTCCCCAGGGCTACGGCTACGAGTACGCCGGCATGACCCGCGAGGAGGGTTCAGGCTCCTCCAACACCACGGCCATCATCTTCGGCCTCTGCCTGCTCTTCGTCTACCTGCTTCTGTCGGCCCAGTATGAGAGCTACATCGTGCCCTGGTCAGTGATTCTGTCGATTCCGTTCGGTCTGATGGGCTCGTTCATCCTGGCCTGGATATTCAACCTGAGCTACCTGGCCTCGGGCGACCTGCTGAAGATGGCCGACTTCATCACCAACAACATCTACCTGCAGATCGCGCTGATCATGCTCATCGGTCTGCTGGCCAAGAACGCCATCCTCATCGTGGAGTTCGCCCTCGAACGCCGCCGCACCGGCATGTCGGTGGTCAACGCCGCCATCCAGGGAGCCGCCGCCCGTCTGCGACCCATCCTGATGACCTCGCTCGCCCTTATCATCGGTCTTCTGCCGATGATGTTCGCCCACGGTGTGGGCGCCAACGGAAACCGCGCCCTCGGCGTGGGCTCCATCGGCGGCATGCTCATCGGCATGATCCTCCAGATTTTCTTCGTGCCCGCCCTGTTTGTCATCTTCCAGCTCATCCAGGAGAAGATCACCCCGATGAAGTGGAAAGACACCAACAACTCTGGCGTGGAGAGCGAAATCGAGCAGTACTCCCGTTAACCCCAACATCAATCATGGCAAAAATGAAATTCAGACATATATTGGTGACGGCAGCCGTCGGCGTGGCTGTGGCCGGACTCAGCTCCTGCCACATCTACAAGAAGTTCGAGATGCCCCAGGACGACCCCGTCACGAAGGAATACTCCGAGGTCGTCAAGACCGCGCCTGACTCGGCCGCTTTCGGCAACCTCACCTGGGACAAGGTGTTCACCGACCCGGTGCTGGCCGACCTCATCCAGCGCGCCCTCGACAACAATGTCGACCTCGACAACGCCCGCCTCAACGTAGAGGTGGCCAAGGCCAATGTCCTGGGCGCACGCCTGAGCTACCTCCCCTCGGTGGCCCTCACCCCCAACGGCTCGCTGTCGAAATACCATGTCGACGGGGCCGAGTGGAGCAAGACCTACCAGATACCCCTGGCCATCAGCTGGGAAATCGATGTCTTCGGCAAGACCCTCAACCGCAAGCGCGGGGCCGAGGCCGCCCTGGCCCTCCAGCAGGACTACCAGCAGGCTGTCCGCTCCCAGATCATCGGCGCGGTGGCCTCATGCTACTACACCATCGCCGTCCTCCAGTCGCAGCTCAACCTCTCGCGCCAGACAGCCGAGCTGTGGAAGCAGAGCGTGCAGACGATGCGCGACTTCAAGCAGGCCGGCCGCGTGACCGAGGCCGCCGTGGTGCAGAGCGAGGCGCAGTATTACTCCATTCTCGCCTCCATCACCGACCTTGAGACCTCGCTCGACAAGGCCAACAACTCGATGTCGCTGCTGCTCAACGTGCAGCCCCAGACATGGGCCGTGTCGCCCGACGCCCGCCTGGGCAACCCCCAGGTGCTTCGCGACGGTGTCCCGATGCGTGAGCTGGCGATGCGTCCCGATGTCCGCGTGGCTGAGCAGCAGCTCGCCGCCGCCTACTACTCGACCAACTCGGCCCGCGCGGCGTTCTATCCCTCGCTGAGCATCTCATCCAACGGCGGTTACACCAACCTCCTGGGCTCGATGATCACCAATCCGGGCAACTGGTTTATCCAGCTGGCCGGACAGCTCACCGCCCCCCTCTTCTCGCGCGGCGCCAACATCGCCGCCCTCAAGGGGGCCAAGGCCCAGCAGGAACAGGCGCTCAACAACTTCAAGTATGCCCTGCTCAACGCCACCGCCGAGGTCAACGACTACCTCGTCGCATATGACAACCTCAGCCGCAAGCAGGAACTGCTCAACATGCAGGCCAACAGCCTCGCCCAGGCCGTGGAGATGACCAACCTCCTGCTGGCCTACGACGGGCAGACCACCTACCTTGAGGTGCTCAACGCCCAGTCTTCGCTGCTGTCGGCCCAGATGAGCGCCCTCTCCACCGAGCTGTCGCGCGACCAGACCATCATCGGCCTCTACCAGGCCCTCGGAGGAGGACGCTGACACCGGAGCTCCCTCCTAAAAGCCCGTTGAAATAACCGCCGTCCCGACGGCTGGTTCCCGTAGCGGAATCAGCCTGAAGGACGGCGTTTTTTTAAACAATGTTGTAGAATATCCGTTTATAATTTGGAATCATAAAAATTATCATTAAATTTGTCAATCATAAACATCTCTCCGCCATATTCCGACGTTAACCCATAAACCCTTGACAGCCATGATATCACCCTTAGCCCATGTCGATCCCTCGGCCAAAATCGGCCAGAATGTCAAAATCTATCCCTTCGCGTTCATCGACAAGGATGTCGAAGTAGGCGACAACTGCGAGATATACCCCTATGCCTCCCTGATGCCCGGCACCCGCATGGGGAAGAACTGCCGCGTGTTCCAAGGCTCAATCATCTCGGCCGAGCCGCAGGATTTCCGCTTCAAGGGTGACGACTCCCTCTGTGTGATAGGCGATGACGTGGTCATCCGCGAGCATGTCATCATCAACCGCAGCATCCATCCCGGAGGCGCGACCCGCATCGGCAGCGAGTCGTTCATCCTCGCCGAGAGCCATGTCGGCCACGACACCGTCATCGAGGGGAAATCGGTGCTGGGCAACGGCGCGACAATCGCCGGAGACTGCCAGGTAGGCCGCTGCGTCATCCTGTCGTCCAACGCCATGCTCCATGAAGGCTCCAAGGTAGGGGACTGGGTGATGATCAAAGGGGGATGCCGCGTGGCCGGCAATGTGCCCCCCTACATCATCGTGGCCCACAACCCTGTGGCATATTTCGGCGTGAACGCCTTTGTGATGCGCAAACACGGCTACACCGAGGAGCAGATCGACGACATCGCCAAGGCATACCGTAACATCTACCAGAGCGGCATCTCGGTGTTCAACGCCCTGCGCCGCATCGAGGCCGACCTCAATCCCTCCGAAATCCGCGACAACATCCTGACATTCATCCGGTCAAACGACTCCAAGATCGTCGCCATCCCCATCGACATGGAGTGACACGTCCCGACGCAAGCCTCCCGGATTCCCCCACGGCCCCACTCAGGAACCATCCGCGAATCAATTCCGGCACCATCACGGCCGATATCGATTCCATCCGCGAATCCGGAGGATTCATTAACTATTAGCCCCGGGTTGGCGCGGGGGAGCCCCTTGCGGGCGACCAAGCGGCAACCCGGGGTCGCCGTCATCAGGCGTGGGATTCTGAAAGAATCTTTTATATAGAAGTAACAATTTGTCCTACGGGGAGGGGTAAAACTGCCGTAACTTTGCGGAAAAAGTCACGGCTATGAAACACACACACGGAATCATCATGGAGGCGCAGAACCTGCGCCGGGATATGTCTGACCCTCGGATATGGCGACGCGCGGGATTGCCCCGCCGGCACGGCAGTTCGGGGGCGTTGCCTTTCGCCCGCTTCTCGCCCTTCGGCGACGGGCGCGAGGTGGTGCTGCTCTGCGGCGACGACCTCTCGCTGTATTACAAAATCGGGGATGACGGGGTCGAGACGCTGCTGGGGAGAGTCCCGGCCAGGCCATTGCTTGCCATCACCTCCACCGAGGGGATGGTGAGGTTGCTTGTCGCCCACAAGCCCGACCAGTATCTCACTTACGGGCCCGAGCTGGCCCTGCGGCTCCACGGTTCCATGCCCGCGCTCCCGGCCATCCGGCTTGTGGCGGCTGATTACAACACCCTGCATGGCGCATTGCCCACAGTCAGGCTCTCCGGCACAAGCAGCGGGGCCTCCGGGTCGCAGCTTGTCCAGGCCGACAACCGGGCGCTCACCGACGCGATGACAGATTGCTACGACCAGCTACGCCAGCGGGCCGCCTCGCTGGGCTATTGCTCGCAGCCGGTGGTGGCCCGGTACAGGCTGCTCGACGCTGCGGGCAACACCATCGGGGTAGGCCCGTCGGTGGTCTTGTCGGCCGCCGAGGGGTATTCGGCCACCGAGGCCACCGTGATGGTGTCGGCCGACGGTATGCAGACCCTTGGAGGGGGCCGCGTCGTCATGCCTGTCTACCGCCCGGCGGTGGTAGCCCCGCAGTCGCTTCCCTCCCCCTGGAACCGGCTTGTAAGCCGTCTCGTGGTAGAAATCACTGATGAAATCGACCCGCTCGACCGCTCCCTGCAGGCTCCCCACGGAGTGCAGCGCGACAACCAGTCGGGGCTCGTCACCGTCACGGCCAAGCTCCCCGGATTCGCCATCGGTACGGTCACCGACCTGCCGCGCCTGCGCCGCCTCGGGCTTGAGGCGATGGGCGCGAGGATGCGTGTGGCCGCCGAGTTTGACACCCCCTTCGACGGCGGGGCCGGCGAGCCCGGAACCACCAGGATAGTCACCACCTCAGGCACCCTCGCCGAGGCTCCGGCAATCAACGCCGCCGAGACACTCGCGGCAAGCCGACGGAGCTGGTCGGCGGCCCTCGCGGCAGGTAATGTCACCGTGCTGTGCAATCCCCGCCGGGAACAATCGGCGGGATGGTCGCCCGACTGCTTCGTCGCCTCGCGGAGCAGCGACTCCGCCTCCCCATGGCGGCTGGCTTTCAGCGTCAGCCTCTCCACCCCCGCCGGAGTGGTCTACATCCTCAGCGAGACCGTCGCCACCGGCAACGCCCCCAACGCCCTGTCGCCGGTGCTTTCTTTCCCCTCACGCGACGCGACATCGCTGACCGTCACCTTTCTTTCTCCCGACGGGCAGGTCTACGAGGAGAGTTTCCCCCTGACCCCTCTGCCGGGCCAGGACATGGCCTGCTACGGGTCGCCGGGCATGCAACGCATCACCCTCAGCCACACCGTCGCGGCCTACCTCCCCGCCGGAGGGGAACTGCCGGCCCGGCTTGAGACCGGAGTTGCCGAGACCTACCTCACCTCCGACCTGGGGCAGCGGCTCGACCGCCGGGTGGTCTCAGAGGGGGAGATAAAGAGGGTGATGGTGGTGCCGCGCGCCGGGTCGGCGTGGGATTTCTCGCGCCTGAAACTGCTCTTTTTCGGGGAGGGTGGCACCATGTTGTCGACCCTCGACGCGTCGGGCCGCTTCAACAGCTGCGCCCCTGTCGACCACCGCCCGGTCATCTCAGCGGCGGCTGTCTGCGAGGCCACCTCGGCCTCGGGCGCGTCGCTGCTCGTCTACGCCGGGGATGACCTTGTGGAAATCTCGGGGCGCGCCGCCACCACCATCCATCCGTCGCTCTCCCGGTTGCTCGGGAGCAGCGATGTGGCGATAGGATGGGAGGGGGTCAACCGCGAGGTATGGCTCGCCCCCGACGATGGCCGCCACTCCCTTTTCCGGCTGTCGGCAGAGGGGGAATTGATCGGGGCGGCGCTGCCAGGCATCAACCTTGACACAACGGGGATAGCCGCCACAGGCCGGTTCAGGTTCGCCACCGACCGGGGCCACCTTCTGCTGGCCTCCCCCTCGGCGAGCCACGACCTCTCGGCCGAGGAGCCTTGCGAATCGCTGCCCGTAAGGCTGCGCCACCGTTTTCCCTCCCCGTCAGCCCCCACCTGGCTTGCCACCGGCTTATTCGGCTCCTGCCTGCGGGGCGATGTCACCCTGTCGGGCGACCGTGGTACAGAGATCGCCGAGAGGCTGCTGCGGCTGAGGATAGAGGGCGCGCTCAACTCCCCGGTGAGGGTGAGGCTCGCGATGCCCCGCAGGCAGTGGCTTGAATCGTCGGTCACCCTCGAAGCCTCGGCCGACCTTGCCATATCAGGCCCAGGGATAGAGATTGAGTAATGAGAACCACTTGAAAAACACCGCGTTATGGATAATTTTGATGAAATCTGGGAGGAGAACCTGCGCCGCAACCGCCTGCGCGACGAGCTGGAGCATTTCGACCCGGTCAGCGGCGAGGGATGCTCGGGCGACCGTGTGGAGGTAGGTCCCGAGCCATGGACCGAAGGGCGCGAACTGGTGCCGCGCGAGATGCTCGCCGACCCGAAATATCCTTCGGCCCGCGACCAACTGGCCTGGGCACGGCTGAGATGCCGCCACGACTTCGAGTACTGGGCCGCCAAGTGCTGCCGCATAAAGGACAAGAACAGCCGCCGTACGGTGCCGTTCATCCTCAACCGTCCCCAGCGGCGGGTGGTAAAGCTCCTCGAGGCCGACCGCCGGGCCGGGAGACCGATGAGGATGGTGATACTCAAGGCGCGCCAATGGGGCGGCTCCACGGTGGTCGAGATGTACATGGCGTGGATACAGGCGGTGGTGGCCACAGGCTGCCACGCCATCGTCTGCGGTGCCGAGAAGACCGGCACCCAGGTGGTGGTCAACCTCTATTCCGACATGCTTGAGCATTACCCCGAGGAGCTGTGGGAGGGGGAGAAAATGCCGCGACTGCGCACCTCCCGTGGCATACTGCAGCTTGAGGGGCGCGACAACCGTGTCTACCTGGCCGCCTCCACCAACCCCAACGCCATAAGGGGCGTGGACGCGTCGCTGGTGCATCTCACCGAGGCGGCCTACTGGAAGGCCACCCCGGGCAAAGACCCCTGGGACACGGTGAGGGCCATCTACTGCTCCGTGGCGATGGCCCCGATGACGATGGTCGTGATGGAGTCGACAGCCGACGGCGTGGGCTCATTCTTCCACGAGGAATGGCTGCGGGCCGAGAACGGCAGCAGCGGCAAGCGGGCCGTCTTCGTGGCCTGGCATGAAATCAGGGCCTACTCGCTGCCGTTCGCCGCAAGGGAGGATGCCATGGAGCTGTGGCGCGTGATGGACGGCTACGAGCGCCAGCTCTGGGAGGAGGCGGGGCTGACCCTCGAGCAGATACACTGGTACAACCGCCGCCGGCGTGAGATGAAAGACCACTCCAGGATGAAGAGCGAGTTTCCGTCGACCCCCCCTGGAGGCGTTCACCTCCACGTCGAGCAATGTGTTCAACCCCGAGAAGACCGAGATGCTGCGGCGAGGCTGCGCCGAGCCTCTGCTGATTGGCGAGGTGGTCTCGCAGACCGGGGCCACGACCGGGCCGCGGTGTCTGTCGCGGCTGACCTTCAGGCCTGACACCACCGGGCGCCTCCATGTCTGGGAGCTGCCCGAGGATGGGGGCTCATATGTCGTGGCGGTAGATGTCGGAGGCCTGGGCGACAAGTCAGACTGGAGCGTGGTGGCTGTGGTCAGGCGGGGAGCGACACCGAGGGTGGTGGCCCAGTGGCGCGGCCATGTCGACCATGACCTGCTGGCCTGGAAAGGGGCCATGGTAGCGTCGTTCTACAACAACGCGCGCCTGGTCTTCGAGAGCAACACCCTCGAGAGCCACACCGACGGGGAGGAGGCCGTATACCAGCAGGGCGCGCTGATACTGCACGAGCTTTACCGCCATTACCGCAACCTCTACCGCCGCCGTGCCCCGGGAGGCTCGCGGGTGGCGCGCATACCGGGTTTCCACACCAACCGGCAGACCAAGCAGATGATTGTCACCGGGCTGGTGGCGGCGGTGCGCGACGGCGGATATGTGGAGCGTTGCCGCGAGGCTTGCGACGAGCTTGACTTCTACGAGCGCCGCCCCAACGGGTCCTACGGGGCCCGCGCGGGGCGCCACGACGACATGCTGATGACACGCGCCATCGCGTTGTATGTCTGCCGCGAGGAGGCCACCGACGAGTCTGACCCGCAGCTCGCGGCCTACCTTGCCTCATGGGGCGACTTCTGATTTTTAGTCAGGGTAAGGCTCAAAAAAGAGGCAAGGGAAATCTCGCGACTTTCCTTGCCCAGCATACGTAGTAATATTACCAGTCAATATATGTGTAAATAAGCAATGGATATGCTAATATTACTTCGCAATGTTCAATCATTCGCTAATGCTATGTCACAAATTTAATGCTCAGTATTCACTCAATTTCCAAATGGGACATCCGAGGGCCCCGCAATGTAAAAGGCGCGGGGAAACGGGGGTCTGCAATCCTGTCTGAGGCACCGCCAAGCGCCCGATCCAAAGACTGAAATCCACGTGTCTCTCCCGCGCCCAATAGGCAGAACATTATAATTCTTGATAGGTTGCGAGACTCTCTGATCCTTGGATGAAAGGTTGAAGATTGGCGGATTTCCAGACAGGGAAAAAGGAGCTGGCTTCGGATAGCAAATTCAATGTCCTTCTGGGGGCAAAGATACAAACAAATTTGTCTATCTCCAAATTTTAAAACGAAAAAGAATCGAAAAATTTTTCGTATGCCATCATTTTTTTGAGATTTTTTCCACAGGCTGATTCACAGAGTGTTGTGCAGAAGTTTTTGACAAAGTAACAATTTATCCTACTGCCGGGGGCAAATCCGACGTAACTTTGCACTGTCTCCGACAAATGAGTTTTCTTTCATTTTTATAAAACCTGTTATTTGTATAATTCATTATGAAAAAGACCACACTCCCGGCGGCTGCCGTCAATGACCGGACACAAGAACCCGCCACCAATGAAACCATCCAGGAAACCGTCCCTGAAACACTTCCGGAAACAGCTTACGGGAATGACAAAGACCCGGTCACGGAGCTTGACCCCGGGGAGGCCGCCAATACGGAGGCTGGCGACGGCCCCTCCAAATCTCAGGCCGATGACATCGAGGCGCGAATCGCCGAGGCTGAGAACCGGGGATACATGCGCGGACGCAACGAGCGGATTGCCGAACTGATGCGCCAGCCGGCGCTGTTTGAGCGGCAGACATCCCCCTCGGCCCGCGACGCACCCGGGGGAATGGCCGCCGACTCCCCGGCCGACTCCCAGCCTATGATTCTCAACAATCCCCGCGTATCGATATGGGACAGATGACACTCGTCGTAAACATCCTCACTTTAAGAATAACCGTTAACATCAACCCAAAACCTTTAAAATCAATTATGAAGACTGACAATTTTTACAGCATCCTCAAGACAGTGGGCATCCTTGGCAACGCGGTGACAATCGCCGCAGCAGCTGTGGCCAGGGCGGTAAAGACCGTCATCGACGGGGTGAAAAGCATCCTCCCCAAAAAGGATGCGGAGAGAAACGACGACGGGGCCACCCTCCCCGACGGGCCGTCGGGCAATCATGACGGCGATGACGGCCAGGAGGGGAATGAAGGGGGCGGAGGCAGCATGATGGCGTTGCTGATGCTCGCCATGGCCGGAATGGCCGCCGCCTGCCTCCTGACAGGCGCGCCCGACGGTGTGGCGATGGCGTTTGCCGTCGTGGCGGGTGTGGCCGGCAAGGGGGAGCATGTGGTCGACTCGCCGCTGACCACCAAGCTCGCCGACAGCGTGTCGCCGGGGCTGCTCCGCAACGAAATCGACGACCGCATCGTCAAGATACGCCCCATGTCGACCCCGCTCGACCAGATTTCGCGTTACGGCGGCGCACGCCTCTGCGGCTCCATGAAGGTCGATTACTACTCGGTCGACACCCGCCCCGGAGAGGATGAGGTCAAAGAGACCTACGACCCGGGACGCACCCCCGCCGCCGGTGTGGCCGAAATCAAGGTTAAGACCCCCGCCGTCTTCGACCCCTCGGCCACCCTGCTGGTGCCTGAGGTGGCGGCCTCCAAAGGTGGCTCGCTGGTCTTGTATGTCATCAGCCGCGACACCGCCTCGATAAAGGTGCTGGCGGTCAACAACACCCTCGAAGGCTCAGAGGAGGGATTCGTGCCGGCGTTGCCCCAGGGCACGAAGCTGGTAAGGATGGGCCGCGCGGCAGCCGAGCTCGACGTGATGACCGCCCAGTTTGAGGCGCTTCCCAAGAAGGAGACCAACTTCTGCCAGATCTTCAAGGCCCAGGTTGAACAGTCGACCTTCATGAAAATCGCCAACAAGGAGGTGGGCTGGAGCTTCTCAGACCAGGAGGAGGCCGCCATCATCGACATGAGGATGGGCATGGAGAAGAATTTCCTTTTCGGCCACAAGACCATAATCACCGACCCCGACAAGAATGAGGAGATACTGCTCACCGGGGGCATCTGGAACCAGACCGACAACACATTCGAGTATGACAAGCTCGACAGCGAGGCGGCCCTCATCGACCTCTGCAAGCGGGCGTTCACCAACAATGCCGGGTCGTCGCGCAAGGTGCTTGTGGGGGGCACGGGGCTTATCGAGCAGCTCCACAAAATAGAACACTCGCGCTTCCTCTCGGCCGACCAGACCACCACCAAGTGGGGGCTCGACTTCACCGAGATCCACTCCAAGTTCGGCACCCTGTATGTGTTGCTGTCAGAGGTCTTCGACCAGTGTGGCATGCCCGACGGCGGCATGGTCATCGACCCCGAGTACATCACCAAGTACAGCCATGTCCCCTTCCGCACCGAGCGTCTCAACCTCCGGTCGGCCGGGGTGCGCAACACCGACGCGATTGTCATCACCGAGGCCTCCTGCCTGGTGCTGCGCTATCCCGGCAGCCACCTGAGAATCATCCGCAAGTCATGAACCCCTCCAGACGCCAGCCATCATGTTGCTCAACGAAGATGAAATGACGCGTCTGTGGCTCCTCCGCAAGGGCTACGAGCCCTTGCGGAGCGACTGCCGCATCGAACGCAGCGACGGCGCCGACCTGCAGTCGGCCGCCCGCCTCGAATGCCGTCTGTGGATGGAGAGGCTGCTTGCCGAGGGGAATCCGGCCCTGATAATCCTCCACGACCTTGTCGGCGAAGCAGAGCTGCCCCTGTCGATGACCACGGCCCCCTCGCTCCTCGTCAGGCTCCCCGGCGAGTGCGCGCGCCCGGTGGCGGTGAAGCTGAAAAGCTGGCTGTCGCCGGCCACGCTGGTAGAGGCGGGGTCGGCCAGAGCCAGGGCTCAATACACGCCATACGGCGCGGGCGGGGTGTCGTCGCCTGTCGCGGTGATCCATCCCGACAACCGGCTCGAACTTTTCAGTCCGGCGTATGACGACAACGACACCCTCGAATACCTGATGTGTGCCATGCGCCTGACCGACGCAGACGGACGGCCCATGTATGAGTTCCGCCCCACCGCACTCGACACATTGTGAACTTTATGAACACCCCATTTTCACCCCCATCCCTTCAACCATGACCAACAACGAAACCACCCGCGCGAGGCTGATACTCGAGGCCGCCCATTCGGCCTGGGACCGCATGGCCCCTCTGCGATCGCGCCGCAGCCGCCACTGCCGCTTCACTTACGGCGACCAGTGGGGCGACATCACCCGCGACCGCCTCAACCGCCCCCTGACCGAGGAGGAGGAAGCCCTACGGGCCGGATGCAAGCCCCTGACAAACAACCTTATCCGACGTATGGTGAAAGCCGTGGTAGGGCGTTTCAGGATGGAACGCGCCGAGAATCCACCCGCGTCGACCAGGGAGGCCGACCCTCACGGCATGAACCATCTCGACGAACTTGACTCCCGCACCCTCGAGGAGTTTCTGATTTCAGGCATGGCCATCCACCGTGTGCGCCGCGAACGCCGCCCGTCGGGCGACGGGGTCTGGGCCGACAACATCCCTCCCGACCGCTTCTTCGTCAACGCCTTCAGCGACCCCAGGGGGTGTGACCTGGAACTTGCCGGTTCGCTCCACGACATGTCGATGGCCGAACTGCTAATGAGGTTTGCCGGAGGGTCGGCGGCCCGCGCCGCCTCGCTCAGGAAGCTCTACGGGGCTGTCTCCCCGTCGTCAGGGCTGCTCCTCCCCTCCACCCCCTCGGGGGAATCATTCTTCCACGCCCCTGACGGGCGATGCCGCGTAATCGAGGCATGGACCCTCGAGAGCCGCGAACGTCTCAGGTGTCACGACCCGCTGACGGCCACATTCAGTTTCATCTCCCCTCAGGGGGCCTCACGCCTCCGCAAGCTCAACGCCGCGCGTCGCAAGGCGCGCCTGCCACAGGTCGAGAGCCGCTGGGAGGTGGCCACGGTGTGGCGCGGACGCTTCCTGGCCCCTGATGCCACCATCCTCGACAGTTTCGACTCCCCGCTGGCCGACGGGTCGCTCCCTTACGCCATCAAGATGTATCCCCTCGTCGGCGGGGAGGTGCATTCGCTGGTGGAGGATGTCATCGGCCAGCAGAAATATGTCAACCGCCTCATCACGCTCATGGACCACATCATGGGGGTGTCGGCCAAGGGGGCGCTCCTCTTCCCTGTGGAGTGCAAGCCCCAGAAAGAGCCGTGGGACAAGTACACCAACCTCTGGGCCACCCCCGGGTCGGTGATTCCCTACCATCCCTATGACGGGGCCGAGCCCCACCAGGTCAGTTCGCCCGCCGCCGACATCGGGGCCAAGGAGATGCTCCAGACCCAGATACAGCTCTTCGAGGACATATCGGGGGTCAACTCGGCCCTGATGGGCAAGAGCGTCAGCGGGGCCGTGGGGGCGCAGCGATACGAGAGCGAGATGCGCAACTCGGCCATCTCGATTCTCGACCTGATGCAGACCTTTGCCGACTTCACCGCCACGCGCGACCGCCTGATGTCGCTCGCCTGAAAAAAACTCACATCTGTTAACATTCGTTCACAACCAGGGGCAAGCTTTCCGCCCGGGTCAGGTCGTAAATTTGCCTTCGGAAATTTCGCTTCCACGGGCCGGTGACGACCTTTCTCCCGCCAGCTCCCTTTTATTGGTTTCCAAGAGCGCTCCGGAACCCTCCGCAAGGATTTTAATCTAATCACACGACACAGTTTCAACTATGCTGCCTGAAATCACACACGTAATCGCGTCGCTCATCGCCAATCAGCCCGTGGGTGGCAGATGTCTCTCGGTCAAGGAGGCCGTAGGTCTCGCGCTGGCCAGCCGGCCACTGCGCTACGGCCTCTCGACCGAGTATGCCCTGCGCAGGTACCGCGCCCTCAAGCGCGGCACCGTCACCCTCACCCCCGGGGAGAACGCCGCACTCTGGGCTGAGCTTGCCGCCAAAATCGACAGCCGCCTGGAGGCCCACCCCGGCGAGGATGACTTCACCGCCGTGGAGCATGTCCTGGCCTGCGAGTCACCCTCCCGCTACTTCCTCTCGCCGGTCTACGCCGAGAAGCTGTTTTACCGCCGCATGGCGCGGCGGCGCGCCTCGCGGCTACCTTTACCCTCACGCCACAAAAACCGCAAAAGCCACTCATCGCTATGATCTCACTTGACATCAAATCCGTCACCGACGAGATATTCGCCCTCACCGCCCTGCGTGCAGCCGTCACAGAGGGCGACGGGGAGACACCCCCGGTGCTTACCCGCGACAACCTCCCCTCGCTCCGCGTGCTTGTCCGCGCGGCATTCGCCACCTTGGCGGCCAGCCTCGGGCCGCTTGTCGCCGACGCGTCGGTCGAGGATGGCAACCCGCCTGCCCCGCGCCCCTATGACGACCACCAGCCGGTGACGCTCGACATCGACCTTGGCCTGCGCGCCGCGTCGCTCTCGGGGGGCACGCGCCTGGTCTTGAAACGCTACCTTGAGCATCTGCTTGCCCTGTCGGTGCTGGAGAAGGCCTACCTCCCGATTGACGCGGCCATCGCCGCCGACCACGCCGCCGAGGCCTCCCTGCTGTTGCAGACGGTCACCTCCATCCTGTCTGACGACACCTCAGCGGCCTGCGTCACCCCCTGCTACATCTGACCCCGGGCTATGACAAATCTCCCGGCCACACCGCATGAATGTCGCGGTATGGCCGGGAGATTTGTCATAGCCCGGGGAGTCAGGCCTGGGGTCAGGCGAGGGTCACCGGCTCCTTGTCGGTGGAGGAGGGGCCTGAGGCGGAGGCAATACGGTTGGCCATCACCACGGCCTGGGAGATGTGGGAGCAGACATGGTCTTCACCCACCAGGCGGTCGATGCCGGCCTTGACAAGGGTCTGGCGCACGGTGTCGCGGACTCCGGAGAGAACCACATGGACGTTGTCGGCCTGTGACGACTTGATGAGAATCTCAAGGTTGTGGAGGGCTGTGGAGTCGATGAACGGCACCTTCCTCATGCGCAGAATGCGCACCACCGGTTTCTGGCCGGGGGTCGAGCGCATCAGCTCCTCAAACTTGGTGGCGACGCCGAAGAAGAACGGGCCGTCGATCTCATACACCTCCACGCCGGGAAGCACATCCAGCACCTCATGGTGGACCGCGTCGAGGTCGGTGCCCTCGGCCACGTCAAGCTGCTCGGAGTAGACTTTGATCTGGGTGTTCTCCATCACTCGGCGCAGGAAGAGGACCACGGCCAGCAGCAGGCCGATCTCGATGGCGATTGTAAGGTCGAGAATCACCGTCAGCAGGAAGGTGACAATCAGCACCGACAGGTCGCTCTTGGGGGCCTTGAACAGCCCGACAATCGTGCGCCAGCCGCTCATGTTGTATGCCACCACCATCAGCACGGCGGCCAGGCAGGCCATCGGCACCAGGCAGATGAGCGGCATAAGGAAGATGAATATCGCCAGCAGCACCAGGGCGTGGACGATTCCCGCCACAGGTGTGCGGCCGCCGTTGGTGATGTTGGTCATCGTGCGGGCGATGGCCCCGGTGACGGGTATTCCGCCGATGAAGGGGACGGCGATGTTGGCCAGCCCCTGGCCAATCAGCTCGGTGTTGGTGTTGGTGCGCGAGCCGGTCACACCGTCGGCCACTGTGGCCGAGAGCAGCGACTCGATAGCCCCGAGCATGGCGATGGTGAAGGCCGAGGGGAGGAGCATGTTGATGGTCTCCATGTCAAACGAGAATGTCTGCAGGCGGGGCAGCTCGGCCTTGAGTTCGCCGAAGCGTCCCCCGATTGTGGCCACATCGCCGCCGATGCCGTAGAGGCCAAGGAGGTAGACGGCGGCGGTGACCAGGATTATGGCCACGAGCGCGCCCGGCAGGCGTTTCGACACCTTGGGGGTGAGGATGATGATGGCGAGGGTGACAAGGCCGATGGCCAGCGTCAGCCAGTCAACATTGCCCAGGTTGGCCAGGTAGACGCCCCATTTGGGGATGAACTCCGAGGGGATGTCCTTCAGCCCCAGCCCGAGGAAGTCGTTGACCTGGGTGGAGAAGATGGTCAGGGCGATACCGGCGGTGAAGCCGATGACGATGGGGTATGGGATGAACTTGATGACCGTGCCGAGCCTGAAAAGCCCCATCAGCACCAGTATCAGTCCGGCCATCAGTGTGGCCAGGGCGAGACCTTCAAGCCCGAAGCGGGCGATGATGCCGTAGACGATCACGATGAACGCGCCGGTGGGGCCGCCGATCTGCACGGAGTTGCCACCGAAGGCCGACACCATGAAGCCGCCGAGGATGGCGGTCATAAGGCCGACCGTGGGGCTCACGCCGCTGGCGATGGCAAACGCGATGGCGAGCGGGAGGGCCACGATGCCCACCACCACTCCGGCGGTGAGGTCGGCCTGGAGCTTGGCGGAATCGTAATGTTTGAGCGCTGACCACAGTTTGGGCCGGAACTCGAGTTTGCTTGTGATAGACATTCCTGGGAAATTATAACCTATTTTGATCTGATTAATCTTGGAACACGGTGAAAAACCTCTGAAAGCCGCCCTGCGGGCACCGGCTTGCGGGGGCGGACGGCTGGTTGTCTCATCCTCACGGATCAGGCCGCAAAATTACAAAAAAAGGCTGTAAAAATTGGAATCAATGCAAAAAAAGATGTACTTTTGTCTTCTCTTCCACTTCTACGAAGAGATTCTGTGACTATGAAGAGATTCTGTGACCTATGCCCTCCATACCTGAAAGACCAACCTTCACATTCCCCCGCCATATCCGCCCGACTTCCACTCTACGGCAAGCCCTGAAACCTGTCTCCGCGAGGCTGCTCGCCCTGACGCTGCTGCTCGCCCTGGCAACGGCCGCCGACGCTCGCGAGGCCGCCCCGCTGCCGTCGCTGCCGGTGGAGGAGCTGCTGGTCAAACTCGACTCGGCCCTGGCAGGGCAGCAGGGCTACGAGGCGGCGAAGCAGACCCGCATCGACCGGCTGCGCTCAAACCTCTCGGGGGCCGCGGACACCGAGCAACGTTACTGGATAGCGTCAGAGCTATATGACGAATACAGCACCTATGACTCAGACTCGGCCCTGACATACGCCTCGATGGCCGAGGAACTCGCCGGAAAGGCCGGACGCAAGCCATGGGTCACCGACATGCGGCTCAACAAGGCTTACCTCTACGCCGCCACCGGCATACTCGAGCGTGCCGACCGCTGCATCGCCGAGATTGACACCGCCGCGCTGACCGACCGCCAGCGCCTGCGCTACAACGAGCAGGTGCTCTACCTGATGACCCACCGCGACCAGTATCTCGGGGCCAGCTCGGTCGACTACCCCTACGGGGCCGTGGCCGACTCGCTGCTGGCCAATGTCTGCCGGGGCATCTCCCCCGACGACCCGATGTACTGCTGGTTTGTAGGCTGGCAGGGGCTGCGCGGCGCTGACGACGCGCGGCGCGCCCTCCCCCTGGTCAGGGAGAAAATGGAGGGCTCGCGCTACGAGACACGCCACGACGCGATGAACGCCTGGGTGCTGAGCCGCCTCTACGAGAAGACTGGCGACAAGGAGAACATGCTGCGCTACCTGGTATTGTCGTCACTGGCCGATGTCAAGGCATGCAACAAGGAGATAGCCTCGCTCGAGGAGGTGGCCAACCTGCTCTACACCGACCGGCGCAACCTCAAGCGGGCCAACGACTACATCAGCCACTGCATCCGTTGCGCCAACGAGTACAAGAGCCGCGTCAGGGTGGGGCGGCTTGCCGACCTGCAGCACCGCATCACCCGCGATTACCAGACCGAGCTGGAACGTCAGGAACACCGGGCCTCGACCTACCTGAAGCTGCTCGGGGCCATCATGCTCGGGCTGCTCGCGGCAATGGCCTTCATCATAATACAGATGAAGAAGCTGCGCCAGAGCCGCGCCTTGCTCAACGACGCCATCCTGGCCCTCAACGGCAAGGTCAGCGAGCTGGAGGAAGTAAAGGAGAAGCTCGAGAAGGCCAACGAGACCCTGGCGGGCCAGTACTCCAACGCCCGCGAAGGGGCCAACGAGCTGTCGCGCACCAACCTGGCCAAGGAGAAATACATCGCCGACATATTCGCCATCTGCTCAAACTACATCAGCAAGCTCGACGATTTCCGCAAGAACATCTACCGCCTGCTGCTGGCCGGGAAATATGAAGACCTGCGCCAGCTGACCAAGACCCCGGAGCTGTCGCAGGCCGAAATCAAGGAGCTTCACCGCACGTTCGACAAGATTTTCCTCGGCATCTACCCCGACTTCGTGCGCGAGTTCAACACCCTGCTGCGCCCCGAGGAGCAAATCGAGCTGAAGAAGGATGACCTGCTCAACACCGAGCTGCGCATCTACGCCCTGGTGCGCCTGGGGCTGACCGACTCCACGGCCATCGCGCGCTTCCTCCACTGCTCGGTGCAGACCGTCTACAACACCCGCCAGCGCACCCGCTCCAAGGCCAATGTGCCCCGCGAGGAGTTCGCCGAGAGGGTGCGCTCGCTCGGAAAGACCATATTCTGACAGTCATAAACTTTACCAAAACCACATCGGCGCGCAATACCAAAATTCTGGCTCACAACCAGTTGATAATTACCAGCATTTACCACATATTGTTACCGTCAATTATCTTACAGAGGTTTTCGTAATAACTTTGCATCTGGATAATCTCCGGGAGGAGCGACGCTCCCGCCCCTCATCCCCAACCAGGCAACTAATAATCTTACCATAATTCTACCATGCAAAAAGCATTCCCAAATCCGGCACGGCTGCTCGGCCTCCTGATGGTCTTCCTCGCGGGGACATTCGGGGCATGGGCACAGTCGACTGTCAGCGGAGTCGTCGAGGACGCCTCCGGCGAGCCGCTTATCGGCGCGACAGTACTTGTCAAAGGCACACAGACCGCCACCTCCACCAACATCGACGGAGAGTTCTCGCTCCAGGCCAGCCCCGGCGCGACCCTCGTGGTGAGCTACATCGGCTACAAGACCGTGGAGGCTCCAGCCAAGAGCGGCATGAGAGTCACCCTCGAGGAGGACAACAACATCCTCGACGAAGTAGTGGTCATCGGCTACGGCTCGGTGAAACGCAAGGATGTCACCACCGCCATCTCCACCATCTCGTCGAAAGACCTTGAGAACCGCCCCATCGTGTCGGCGGCCCAGGCCCTGCAGGGCAAGGCAGCCGGTGTGTCGGTGGTATCGCCCAACGGCGCGCCCGGCGGCGAGATGACCATCCGTGTGCGCGGAACGACATCATTCAACGGCTCCAACGACCCCCTCTATGTGGTTGACGGGGTACCTGTCGACAACATCAACTTCCTCGCGCCCAGCGACATCGCCGACCTGCAGATTCTCAAAGACGCGTCATCGGCGGCCATCTACGGCTCGCGCGCGGCCAACGGTGTGATTCTCATCTCCACCAAGTCGGCCTCGACCGAGCGCCCCTCGGTGACACTCAACGCCCAGTATGGCTGGTCAAAGGTGCGCAAGTCGATGGAGGTGCTCAACGCCGCCCAGTACAAGGAGCTGCAGGATGAAATCGGCATGATCTCGCTGCCCGACAACCTGCGCGACCGCACCGACTGGTTTGACGAGACCTACCGCACCGGCTCAAACCAGAATTACCAGGTCTCAATCTCGCAGAACACCGGCAAGACCAAGTATCTCATGAACCTCGGCTACCTGAGGGAGGACGGTGTCATCAAGCCCTCGTTCTACAACCGCTACAACTTCCGCGTCAATGTCGACACCGAGGTCTTCTCATGGCTCAACGCCACGGCCAACGTGATGTATTCAGACTACACCTCCAACAGCATCAACACCGGCAACGGGGCCAACCGAGGCGGCGTGGTGCTGGCCGTCATCAACACCCCCACCTACGCCCCGGTGTGGAATCCCGACAAGCCCGACCAGTATTACAACAACTTCTACGGTGTAAACATCACATCACCCTCCGAGAACCTCGGACGCGGGGCCAACGCCCGCAACCGCGAGAACCGACTGATAGCCTCGGGCAACCTGCTCTTCAAGATCATCCCCGGCCTGACGTTCAACTCCAAGTTCACCCTCGACCGCCGCAACGGCCACAACACCGACTTCGTAGACCCCATCGCCGGGAGCTACGGGCGTGAGAACTACGGCATCGGCACCGACACCCGCTCGACCAACCAGCTGCTCGTATGGGACAACGTGGCCAACTACGTCCACCAGTTCGGCAAGCACCGTCTCGACGTGATGGCCGGGCAGTCATGGACCGACTCCCAGTGGACCCAGAGCTACATCCGCGGCACCCACTTCCGCAACGGCGACATCCAGACCCTCAACGCCGCCAACAAAATCGACTGGAGCGCCACCGGCACCAACGCCTCCGGCTGGGGCATCCTCTCGTGGTTCGGCCGCGTGGCCTACAACTTCGACGACCGCTACCTGGTGACGGCCAATGTCCGCGCCGACGGCTCCTCGAAGCTCCATCCCGACCACCGCTGGGGCGTGTTCCCCTCCTTCTCCGCCGCCTGGCGTGTGTCGCAGGAAAGCTTCCTCAAGGATGTGCAGTGGATCGACGACCTGAAAATCCGCGGCGGCTGGGGCCAGACCGGCAACCAGTCGGGCATCGGCGACTACGCCTACCTGCAGCGCTACAACATCAACCGCATCGAGTGGTTCGTCGAAGGGCAGGCCAACGCGCTTCCCACCATCTCTCAGGCCAACCTGCGCACCACCGACCTGACCTGGGAGACCACCACCCAGACCAACATCGGCGTTGACTTCTCGGTGTTGCGCTCGCGCCTCAACTTCACCGCCGACATCTACTGGAAGAAGACCACCGACATGCTGATGAATGTGTCGCTCCCCGCCGGGGCCGCCGCCGCCAGCACAATCGCCCGCAACGAGGGTGAGATGACCAACCGGGGATTCGAGTTCGCCATCACCTCCCACAACTTCACCGGCGCGTTCCAGTGGGACACCAGCTTCAACATGTCGTTCAACCGCAACAAGCTCACCAAACTCTCACTCCAGAAAATCTACTCCGACGCGACGACCTCCGATTATGTCAACGAGCAGGTAGTCCGCAACGAGCCGGGCCGCTCGCTGGGGGGATTCTACGGCTACTTCGCCGACGGTGTCGACCCCGAGACCGGCGAGCTCAACTACCGCGACCTCAACGGCGACGGCAAAATCACCTCGTCAGACCGTGGCTACATCGGCGACCCCAACCCCGACTTCACCTTCGGTATGACCAACACCTTCTCTTACAAGGGCTTCCACCTGAGCATCTTCCTGCAGGGCTCTTACGGCAACGACATCTACAACGCCTCGAAGATGGAGATGATGGGCATGTATGACGGCAAGAACCAGATCACCGACGTGTTGCGCCGCTGGCGCATCCCCGGCCAGATCACCGATGTGCCCAAGGCGGGCTTCGACATGAAGAACTCCACCTACTTCATCGAGGACGGCTCTTACCTGCGCGTCAAGGACATCACCCTGAGCTATGACTTCTCGGGCAAATGGATGCGCAAGCTCCACCTTGCCAAGCTCCAGCCCTATTTCACCGTCACCAACCTGCTGACCTGGACCCGCTACTCGGGCATGGACCCCGAGGTGAACCAGTGGGGCAACAGTGGCGCGGTGCAGGGCATCGACTGGGGCACTTATCCCCAGACCAAGACATTCACCCTTGGCGTGAACGTGGTGTTCTGACCCATCCCCCTTTTTCCCGAAGGCTAACAGATTTAATATCCTGAAAAATGAGAATAAAGAGACTGATATATCCCGCGGCGGCAGTCATCATGTTGTCGCTGCTCCCCACCGGATGCTCCCTGCAGTATGATCCGGAAGACACCTACTCCGACATCACCGAAGGGATCACCGAGGAGGCCGAGGAGGTGGTGTTCAAAGACAAGGCCGCCGTCGAGAGCTACATGACGGCGATGTACAAGAAAATCACCGACCAGCAGGAACACTGGTATCTCGACCAGCTGCTGATCGCCGACTGCCACTCAGACAACGCCTATGTCGGCACCACGGGCGCCGAGGTGGTGCCTTACGAGGACAACTCCATCGAGGGGTCAAACTCGGTCATCGCCCGCGACTGGAGCCGCTTCCTGGAGGACGCGGCGGTGGCCACGAAGATGATCCAGAACCTCGACAAGGTGCAGGACGGGTCGCTGTCGCAGCAGGAGCAGAACCGCTACTCGGCGCAGGCCCGCATCTTCCGCGCCATGATATGGTTTGACATGGTGCGCCTGTGGGGCTCCATCCCCGTCATCACCGTGTCGGCCGGCAACATCACCGCCGACAATGTCGACGAGATGTATGAGGCTTATTTCCCCGAGCAGAACACCATCGAGGAGGCCTATGCCGCCATCGAGGCAGACCTGCTCTTCGCCGAGCAGTGGGCACCGGAGGTGACCACCGACAAGACCCTCTTCACAAAGGGTGTGGCCCATGCCTACCTGGCCAAGATCTACGCCGAGAAGACCCTCCGCAACTACGACAAGGTAATCGAGTATGCCGACAAGTGCGCGGCCGACGGCTATGACCTGGTGGATGACTTCTCGACCCTCTGGGCCGCCCCGGCCCCCGGCTACGAGCCGGTGCGCGACACCAAGGAGTCAATCCTCGAGGGGCATTTCTACACCGGCAGCGGCAACTGGTGCTCCTGGATGTACGGCGCGCCTGTCGACAACCCCTCCAACAACTTCACCTGGGCCAAGTGGGTGACCCCCTCGCGCGACCTGACCCGCCTGTTTGAGCAGAACGGCGACACCAAACGCTATGACGAGACCGTCGCCTGGTATGGCTGCACCTGGAGCAACTACTATCCCGCCGACAACTACGCCTTCATGAACAAATGCCGCTCATCATACAGCAGCATCATAAAGTGTCGCTACGCCGACATCCTCCTGCTCAAGGCCGAGGCCCTGATCATGAAAGGCGACCTCGCCGGAGGGGCCGACATCATCGACCGCATCCGCCAGCGCGCGGGCATCGCCAAGCTGACCGCCGACAAGAAGTCGAGCCAGCAGGCACTGCTCAACGCCTACCTCGACGAGCGGCGCATGGAGCTGGCCCTCGAGGGGCAGCGATGGTTTGACCTCTGCCGCCTCGACAAGGTGGAGGAGGTGATGAACGCCGTCTACGCCAAAGACTCAGGCCGCCACGCCCAGCGTTCACCCTACAACCAGTTCTCATACCTCCTCCCGATTCCCCAGGGAGCAATCGACCAGAACTCCAACCTGGTACAGAACCCCGGCTACTAACAACAGGTGACGCGGCGGCGCGGGGCGGCCATCACCGCCTCCCCCCGCCCCCTCCCCGACTTCCAAACCCGTAAAAAACATGTTTACCAAATACAGACTCAACAATATGTTACTTGGCTCCCTGTTATGCTCCGTGGCGCTCTTCTCTGCCGCCTGCGACGACAACGACAAATTCCCCGAAGAGGAGACCGCGCCACAGCCCGTCTGGGTCGACGGCGACGTTAGGGTGCTGACCACCACAAACAACCGTTCCAAAGACCTGACCCCCTCGGCCATCTCTTTCTCCTCGAAAGACAACATGTCGCCCCGCTCGATATATCTCGACCCCTCTCAGACCTACCAGGAAATCGACGGCTTCGGCGCGGCCATCACCGGCTCCGCCGCCTACAACCTAATGAAGATGGCCCCCGAGGACCGCGCCAAGTTCCTCAAGGAGACCTTCTCCGTCACCGAGGGCTACGGCATGAGCTATATCCGCATCTGCATCGGCTGCTCTGACTTCTCGCTGAGCGAGTACACCTGCTGCGACACCCCGGGCATCGAGAATTTCGCCCTCACCGCCGAGGAGACCAACTATGTCATCCCCGTGGTGAAGGAAATCCTCGCCATCAACCCCGACGTCAAGATTCTCGGCTCACCCTGGACCGCTCCCCGCTGGATGAAGGTCAACAACCTCACCGACCTCCAGCCTACCACCTCATGGACCGGCGGCCAGCTCAACCCGACATACTACCAGGATTACGCCGAGTATTTCGTCAAGTGGATACAGGCTTTCCGCCAGAACGGCATCGAAATCCACGCCGTGACCCTCCAGAACGAGCCCCTCAACCGTGGCAACTCAGCCTCGATGTTCATGGGCTGGGAGGAGCAGCGCGACTTCATCAAGCAGGCGGTAGGCCCGAAGTTCGCCGCCGCAGGCATCACAGCCAAAATCTACGCCTTCGACCACAACTACAACTATGACAACATGGCCGACCAGCAGGGCTATCCCACCAAGATCTACGCCGACGCCGACGCGTCGCGCTACATCGCCGGGGCTGCCTACCACAACTACGGCGGCAACCGCGACGAGCTCAACAAAGTCCACGCCGCCTATCCCGACAAGGAGCTGATTTTCACCGAGTCGACCGCTGGAGACTGGAACGACGGGGCCAACCTCTCGACCCACCTCGTGGCCGACATGGAGGAGCTGGCCCTGGGCACTGTCAACAACTGGGCGCGCGGCGCAATCATCTGGAACCTGATGCTCGACGCCAACCGTGGGCCCAACCGTCCCGGCGGCTGCATCAACGGCTTCGGCGCGGTCGACATCGACACCTCTTACAAGAACATCCAGCGCAACTCGTTCTACTACAACATGTGCCACATGTCGGCCGTGGTGAAACCCGGCGCGCGCCGCATCGCCACCTCGGGCTACACCGCCAGCGGCCTCACCTACGCCGCCTTCCGCAACCCCGACGGCACCTATGCTTTCGTGGCCTCCAACAACTCCTCCGAGGAGCAGAAAATAACCCTCGACGACGGCAACCGCCACTTCTCTGCCTCTGTCCCCGCCAAAGGCATCGCATCCTTCATCTGGTAACGCCCACATCGACAACCTTCAAAACGATACCCAATGAAACTCAGATATATTCTTCCCCTCGCGCTCGTCATGCCCGCCCTGCTGTGGTCGTGCAAGGATGACGAGGAGCCGTTCGGGAATCCGGTAATCGATTACCGCGACGCCACGGAGACAGCCCATTTCGGCGACTCGCTGGCTTTCACCGTCAACGCCTCAGACGCGGAGGTGGCCCTGTCTACCCTCAAGGCCCAGCTGTATTACGGCGACGAGATGGTGGAGGAGACCGTGATCCGCACCAAGGAGAGCGGCAAGGACTATTCCGGCAAAATCTACCTGCCGTATTTCGCCAACGTGCCCGACGGCACCGCCACCCTGAAGCTTGTCCTCCAGAACATCAACTTCACCATCTCCGAGCAGGAGTATCCGGTGAGAATCACCCATCCCGACTTCCCCTACCTGACTCTCAAGACCGAGGATGGCGCGGAATACCGCATGGAGAAGACCGGGGCCGACACTTACGCCGTCTCTGACCGTTTCCCCCAGAAGCTCAAGGCTTTTGTCATCGCCCCCAAAGTAGGCGACAACGGCAACGAGCTGGTGTTTGGCTACGAGAACTCGCAGGTGAAAATCGGGGCCGAGAGCGCGATACCCTTCTCAAGCTCGCGCGGCGGCAAGTTTGCCATCGAACTCAACACCCGCACCTTCGCCGCCTCACCATTCTCCGTGCTGAAACTCAACGGCCAGGAGATGGAGTCGGTCGACGACAACACCGCCAAGCTCGACATGACCCTCTCCCAGGGGCAGACCATCACCCCCGAGGGATTCAGCAGCTTCGGTGACTGGTGGATCGACACCGACTGGTTCACCCGCAACGATGACGGCTCGCTGACCTTCACCGCCATGGGTGGCGAATACCGCCTGATCGCCGACCAGAAGCTGCAGTATTTCCGCGTGGAGACGCTCCTCAACGGCGCGCCCGCCTCGCTCCAGGCCGACGGCTCTGGCGCGCTCTGGGTGATCGGCGCAGACTTCGGCAAGCCCGGCGTCAGCTCCAACGAGACCGGCTGGACCACCGAGAAGGCTGTCTGCATGGCCCCCGTGGCCGACAAGGTCTACCAGATGACCCTCGTCGGGGGCAAGACGGTGAAGACCACCTCCGCCAACTTCAAATTCTACGGCGACGCCATGAGCTGGGGCAACGAGTTCAAGCATGACCGCCTGACCTCCGCCTCGTCGCTCATAGGCGTGGGTGACGGCGACGGCCATGACGACGGCAACCTTTACCTGCTCGACGGAGTGACGCTGAAAGATAATGTCATCTATGTCTTCCGTGTCGACTTCACCGCCGGGACAAGCAACGGCGTGCTGACCGTCACCGAGGCCGGCGAACAGCCTTTCGAGGAGAAGCCCGTCTACCTCAACGGGGTAAAGATGACCACCGGCGACAACGCCATATACAGCGTCATCACCGACCTCGCCCAGGGTGGCACCCTTGATTTCAACTCGGTCGACGGCCTGGCCGATTACTATTTCGACCCTGATTTCATGGCCTACGACGCTGACAACGACATAATCACCTTCCTGCCTGTCGACGGCACCTACCAGGTTGTCCTCGACAAGCTCGGGGCGACGGTCTCGGCCCAGCGTTACGACGGCACATCACCTGCCACCCTCTCGGCCGACGGCCACGGGGCCATCTACATGATGGGCTGGGGGGCAGGTTCGCCGAGCCTCGACTCGCAATTTGGCTGGGAGACCAGCCAGGCATACGGCATGGCCGAGGTGTCGCCCAAGGTCTACCGCTTCACCGCCGTGGCCGGCCCTGAGACCGGCTCGGAAATCGGGCAGCGCCTGCGCGCCGACTACCTCAGCATCAAATTCTTCCACCAGAAGGGCTGGGGCGGCGAGTTCAACCCCTCGGCAGGCAACGGCCTGTCGCTCGCTCCCGGCACCGAAGCTCTTCTGCAGGCCAATTCCGACGGCAACTTCGAGCTGGCCGCCGGTGTCAGCCTCGAGACCGGAGCGACCTATGTGATGACCATCGACCTCTCGGCAGGCAACGATGCCGGCACCATCTCCCTGGTCAAGAAATGACCTCACGGTTGCCATCCCCGCGTCCGGCCCATTCCTGACAGAGCGGGCCGGGGCGGGGGCGGCCCCCTCACCTCCCGATTTGATGACAATATCCACCAATAGTCACTTTCCTTAATCTCTGATGTTTAAACAAATCCTCATATCTGCAGCAGCCGCCCTGGCGGCTTTCAACGCCTCTGCCGACATTCCGGCATATCTCGACAGCTCCCGCGACATCGAGGAGCGGGTGGAGGATGCCCTCTCTCGGATGACCACCGCCGAGAAGGTGGCGATACTCCACGCCCAGTCTAAATTCTCCTCCCCCGGGGTTGCCCGGCTTGGAATACGCGGTCTCTGGACCACCGACGGCCCCCACGGGATACGCCCCGAGGTGCTGTGGGATGAATGGGACCAGGCCGGATGGACCAATGACTCCTGCGTCGCTTTCCCCGCGCTGACCTGCCTGGCGGCCACCTGGAACCCCGAGATGTCGGCCCTCTATGGCCGCTCGATCGGCGAGGAGGCCCTTTACCGTGGGAAGGATGTATTGCTCGGCCCGGGCGTGAACATCTATCGCACCCCGCTTAACGGCCGCAACTTCGAGTACATGGGTGAAGACCCCTACCTGGCCTCCAGGATGGTGGTGCCTTATGTCAAGGGGGTGCAGGATTGCGGCGTTGCCGCCTGCGTGAAACATTACGCCCTCAACAACCAGGAGGTCAACCGCCACACCACCAACGTGATAGTCGATGACCGCGCCCTCTATGAAATCTACCTGCCCGCTTTCAAGGCAGCTGTCCAGGAGGGTGGCGCGTGGTCGATAATGGGAGCCTACAACTATTACCAGGACCAGCACCTCTGCCACAACCAGCGGATGCTCAACGACATCCTCAAGGGTGAATGGGGCTTCGACGGGGTGGTGATAAGCGACTGGGGAGGCACCCATGACACTGCCCAGGCCATCATCAACGGGCTCGACCTGGAGTTTGGCAGCTGGACCAACGGGCTCAGCAACGGCTCCAGCAATGCCTATGACAACTATTACCTGGCCCGTCCCTACCTCGACATGCTCGCCAAGGGTGAGGCCGACCCCAAGACCCTCGATGACAAGGCGCGCCGCGTGCTTCGCCTGATATTCCGCACATCGATGAACACCGCCAAGCCTTTCGGCTCGCTCTGCAGCGAGGCCCATTACGAGGCCGCCCGCCGCATCGGCGCGGAGGGGATAGTGCTGCTTAAGAACGACAAGGGGCTGCTGCCCCTCCCCTCCACCCCCGGAAAGGCCGCCAGGGTGCTGGTGGTCGGCGAGAACGCCCTGAAGATGATGACCGTGGGTGGAGGCTCCTCCTCGCTGAAAGTGCAGCGCGAGGTATCGCCGCTCGACGGCATCCGCGCCGCCGCCCCCGAGGGCATGACGGTAGATTTCGCCCGTGGATATGTCGGTGATGTCACCGGCGAGTACAACGGCGTGACCTCCGGACAAGACCTCTCGGAGTCGCGTGGAGCCGACGAGCTGATAGCCGAGGCAGTCGCCAAGGCGCGCGAGGCCGATTATGTGATATTCGTCGGAGGCCTCAACAAGTCGGCAGGCCAGGACTGCGAGGACGCCGACCGCGCTTCGCTGTCGCTCCCCTACGGCCAGGACGAGGTCATCTCGGCCCTTGCCAAGGCCAACCCCAGTCTGGTGGTGGTCAATGTGAGCGGCAACGCCGTGGCAATGCCCTGGGTCAAGCAGGTGCCGGCCATACTGCAGGCCTGGTTCCTCGGCTCGGAGGCGGGCAACTCCATCGCCGACATCCTCTTCGGCAAGGTCAACCCCTCGGGCAAGCTCCCTATGACCTTCCCGGTAAAGCTTGAGGATGTCGCCGCCCACGCCATTGGTGAATATCCCGGCGTGAAACGTCCCGGCGAGGATATCTGGGATGAGAAGTACAACGAGGGAATCCTCGTCGGCTACCGCTGGCACGACACCCGCAAGATCAAGCCCCTCTTCCCCTTCGGCCATGGCCTCAGCTACACCACATTCGCCTACGGCAAGCCCGCAGCCGACCGCCGTGAGATGGCCGCCGGGGAGACCATGACCATCACCGTGGCCGTCACCAACACCGGCGACCGCGAGGGACAGGAGACAGTGCAGCTCTACATCACCGACGTGAAAGCCCCGGTGGAGCGTCCGGCCAAGGAACTGAAGGGTTTCCGCAAGGTCTCCGTCGCCCCCGGCGAGACCAAGGAGGTGACTTTCACCATCACCCCTGACGACCTGGCGTATTTCGACGCCGACACCCACAGCTGGACCTCCCATCCGGGCAAATACCAGGCCCATATGGCCTCCTCGTCGGCCGACATCGCAGCCACCGTGCCGTTCACCCTCAAGTGACACGCCGCCGTAAGGGATGCCCCGCAGACTGTTTTTCGTCAGGGAGCGGCTGAAATTCGGCAAAACACAGTATGTTAACCAATAAAACCTGGAAAGATGCCTCAGAATTCAATATTTTTTTGTAATTTTGGGGCATCTTCACTGACATTCACTTTTCATCCATATAATCACATTTTAACCTAAAATCAACCACATGAAGAAAATTTCTACTCTTCTCGCAGCTGTGGCCGTTTCCGCCGCAGCAAACGTTGCCTCTGCAGCCACATGGTGCATGCCCGGCACCTACCAGAACTGGGTACTCGAGACCAACATCTTCGAGGACAACGGCGACGGCTCTTACTCGCAGACCATCGCCGACCTCCACGGCGACTTCAAGATCGTCATGTACGAGGGAGCTTCCAGCTGGGACAACCAGTGGTGTTCAAACGGCGCTGCCGTTGAGAACAACGTAGCTTACGAGGCCCAGAAAATCGCAAACGGAGTCAACATCATGATGGCCGGTGACAATGCCCACTACATCAACGCCAAGGTGACCATCACCCCCGGAGCCAACGACGCCCTCACCATCCTGGTGCAGGCCGAGCGCGTTGAGACCGGCGAGGAGACATGGCAGCTCGTTGGAGACGCCCCCCTGGCCTGGGACTTCACCACCGCTCCCAAGTTCACCAAGGGTGATGGCGACGAGTGGACTCTCGCCTACACCGGCACCATCACCGACACCTTCAAGGTTGTCAAGAACTCTTCTTGGGCAAACTCCTACTCCACCGCCAGTGCCCTCAACCTCGATGAGGTCTACACCCTGACCGGCCCGCAGGATCCCATCGACAACATGTCGGTCGCCGCAGGCCCCTGGGTGAACCCCGTCTTCACCCTCAACGTAGGTGACACCGTGACCCTCAAGGTCACCGCCGAAGGCGCAGGCGTTGAAGCCGTTGAGGCTGACGCCGCAACCGGCGAGGCTGTCTACTACAACCTCCAGGGCCAGCGCGTGGCCAACCCCGAGAACGGCCTCTACATCCGTCTCCAGGGAGGCAAGGCCACCAAGGTAGCCCTCTGACACCGACCGTCACACTGTGACCCTTAACCCGACAGCGGGGATGCGCCTTTGCCGGCGCATCCCCGCTGTCGTTTCCTCGTGCTTGCGGTGGCTTTTGTGGAGCCTCGATGATCTCTTATTATTGGTGCCTGTAATCATCCATATATCAACTGTTTTTTCTTATCAACCAACGCCTTGAAGATTGATTAGATATTCAGGTCAGCACCCGGCTATCAACTGGCATATTTCGCGACATGGAGCAATTATTTCCGTCAGAATGCTGGCATTTGTCTGTTTTTTAGCTATATTTGCGAGGGAGGCGCGCCAGACTTGTGACACCGCGGGCCTCCACGGCAGTCAATCCATAAAGAACCGCCACTGACTTCGCTGACACTACTAATCATATATATTGCTGTCCGGTAAAAAAAGACAAAATCATATATTCTCTACAAATATAATAAGTTACACCTGTTTTACGAAAAAGGGCTTGTCATTTGAGGCGATGTGAAATTGGTAGCATTAAGCATCAAAAAGCCCTTAAAAGACATCTATACGAGTCTGTTTCATGCTGTATGAGATAAAAATAGTCCATTTCCTATCATGTCAAAGTTTTACCGGACAGCAATAAATCATATATCACTTATGCGCAAACTGTTATCATCTGTCTTGGCTGTTTTGGCACTGCCGCTGTGCGGCACGTCGGCCATCAGTCCCACCCCGTCGCGGGAGGGCCCTCCTCTGGAGAAAAACAACATCACCGGAAGCAATCTCAGGGAGATACTCCCCGGCCAGGCGCGCGGACTGCGCGCGGCCAGGGCCGCCGCCTCCCTCCCGGCCACCTTCCCCCTGCTGACCCAGGAGGAGTTTGACGCCTGCCAGACCATCGACGGCAATAGCGACGGCAAGACCTGGAAGTTTGAGAAAGGGTATCCCGACGGGGCGGCATGCTACGAGGGAATCGGGGTCAGCGTGGCCGCCGACGATTACCTTGTCCTCGGCCCTGTGGCGTTCAACGCCCCATCGGGCAACTACTCCCTGTCGCTGGAGGCCAAGCAGACCGCGCGTCCCGAGACATTCGAGATATGCCTCTCACCGACCGGCACCGCCACCGACGCTACCAGCGTGTACAGCTGCACTGATGTGCCCAACCTCAACTACGGGGTGCTGACCGGAGAGTTCTCCATGGCCCCCGGGGAATATTATGTGATGGTCCACTGCAACTCCCCCGAGTGGGGCATCTCGCTCTATGTCCGCAACATCCTCATCGAGGCCGCCGCTTCGGAAAGCTTCACTGTGCCGTTCGAGATGACACCCCAGGCCTCCGAGAGCCGCTTTTTCAGCTTCATAGACGCAAACAAGGATGGCAAGACCTGGCAGTATGACCCGGCCAACGAGGGCATGACCTATGAATACAGCCTGACGATGGACGCCGACGACTACCTCCTCTTCCCTGAAATCGACATCCCCGAGGCAGGCAACTACAAATTCTCCTTCGATGCCCGATGCTGGGGCACCGGGGAGTCGATGGAGGTGTTGTTCGGCCAGGGAGAAGACCCCACACAGCTGGCCGAGGTGTTCGCCGACCCGGAGGTCGGCACCGAGACCTACCGCCGCGAGGTGGTGGTCGCCGTCAGCCAGCCCGGCCTGTATCGTCTGGCCCTCCACTGCTCCTCCCCGGCCAACCGCCACAAGCTGCTCGTGAAGAACTTCCGCCTTGAGGCCACCGACGAGCCCGCGGCCCGTCATCTCCCGGTCGACTTCACCGGGACATTCACGTTGGCCGACGGGCAAACGGCGTTCACCCCCTCGTTCATCCTCCCCGACAACTCGCAGGTGAGAATCACGATGGAGGTCAAGGGGGAGGCTGTGGCCGTCTCCATGGGCAACGCCCCGGCCGAGGCCTCGCTACGCCATCTCTTCACCGTCGACCGGGCCGACGAGTTCGCCACGGTGAACCGTGTGGTCAGCGTGTCGCGCGGCGGCATCCGCTACCTCGGCCTCTCCTCTGAAGGTGACGCGCAGGTGCGCGGCATCTCCCTGCAGCTCGTCAGCGAGGGGGATGTCTACACCCTCCCCTTCTCGATGCAGCCCACCGCCGAGGAATACAACGAGTTCCAGGCCGTCAACGCCAACGGTGATGACGGGGTTTGGAGCTACTACGAGCCGTTCGGGGCCGTGCGCTACAACTTCTCGGTCGACAACGACGCTGACGACTGGCTGATACTCCCCCCGGTCAACATCACCTCGCTGCACGACATGGTGCGCTTCGCCTTCAATGTGCGCGGCATGGGTGAAAGCCCCAAATTCACCGAGACCTACGAGATATGGGAGGGTGAGACCCCTGACCCCGCGTCGATGCGCAAGCTCTATGCCTCCCCTGAAATCCGCAACGAGGCTTTCACACCGATGGAGATGGCATTCGCCCCCGTCCACACCGGCACCACCTACCTTGCCGTGCGCGCCACATCGAAGAAAAACGCCTTCCACCTCTTCCTGCGCGACTTCACGGTGGAGACCGACGGCCGCCAGACCACAGTGCCCGTGGCCGTGTCAGACCTCGCCGCCACCGCCGCCCCGATGGGCAGCGAGAAGGCCATAGTCACCTTCACGATGCCCTCCATGAACGAGGCCGGGGAGCCGCTCGACACCGAGACCCCGATGGAGGCCTGTGTGACCACCACACAGGAGACCAGGCAGGTGACCGCAATGCCCGGCGAGGCTGTCTCCACAGAGATCCTCAACGGCCAGGGATATGGCACCGTCAACGTGACGGTCAGCAACGCCGCCGGCACATCCAACCCCGCCGCCGTCAGGGTCTACACCGGCCAGGATGTCCCCTCACCCGTCACCGGGCTGACAGCCACATGCAGCGAGGACAACCTGACGATGACCATCAGCTGGACCCAGACCTCAGAGGGGGCCAACGGAGGATATGCCGACCCCGCGCAGATGACCTACATAATTCGCCACTCATCGGGAGGGGGCTCATACACTCGCGTGGGCCAGACCGAGGGGACATGTGAGTACTCCTACTCCATCCCCGCCTCATACCCCCTGGCCATGCATTATCTCGCCGTCACCCCGGCCAACGTCGCCGGCGAGTGCGCCACCCCTGTCGGGAAAGGAATAATGCTCGGCAAGCCCTATGAGATACCCGCTATGGAGGAATTCGCCAACGGGGAAATCACCCTGCAGCCCCTGGCCATGGACAAGCCCGACGCGAGCTACACCCTCGACTGGTATTTCGAGAATCCCGCCGAAGCCCTCCCCGAGGCCGCCAATGAGTCGGGCAAGGCACTGATAGCGTTCACCCAGGAGGAGGGCGCGGCCCGTGGCTCGCTCCACCTGCCCAAATTCTCGACCACCACCGACGACGGCGCGCGACTGGTGCTGCGCCTCTACAACCATCCCCATTGCGCCACCACCGAGGTTAGCGCCATGACCTTCGGCGGCCCTGTGGCCATAGCCACGATTCCACCCGCCGAGACCGCCGGATGGCAGACCTGCTCCCTCCCCCTGCCCGCCTCGCTGATGGGACTGGAGTGGATAGAACCTGTGATAGATTTCGGTTTCACCGGGGCTTTCGACGATGAAATCTGGATGCTCGACGCATACGGCATGGAGCATTATTTCGACCGCGAGCTGACACTGCGCGAACTGGCCACACACCAGTCGATGGTGGCCCAGAAAGAGACCACATGGAGATTCCTCGCATCAAACTATGGCCGCGAGGAGCTGACATTCACCGTGCCCGAACTCAATTTCACCACCCTCGACGGGGATGTGATGTCATTCCCCGAGGCTGTGTCGCCAGGCCGCGAACTCACCCTCGCGCCCGCAGAGACCGTCGAACTCACCTACAAGGTAATCCTCGACGCCGGAATGGAGGGCCCGCTCTACTACGACCTGACCGTCGCGGTAGACAATGACAACGACCCCGACAACAACACCGCCTTCGGCGAGACCGAGCTGACGGTGCAGTATGAGTATGTGATCCGCAACCTGCGCGCCGAGCGCGACGGGGAGTCGGCCACCGTCAACCTCTCCTGGTCGGCCCCGCGCACCGACAGCGGGTTGCTCAACTGCGAGGGGCTTACCCCATGGGACTACAGCGGTTCGCTGGGACTCTTCACCAATGTCGACCTTGACGGCGAGCGTGTCATCGGATTCTCGGGCCGCACATTCCCCGGAATGGGCCTCCCCAAGGCCTGGCAGGTATGGGACTACGCCGATGCCGGATTCGACTACATCTATGCTGGCTACATGCTGTCTGCCCGTTCGCTGATTGTGTTCTCCCCGTTTGACTACAACGCCACCGCCGATGACTGGCTGATTTCACCCGAGGTCAAGGGTGGCAGCAAGGTGAGCTTCTATGTGCGCCCGCTGCATTACGCCTACGGCCAGGAGAAACTCGAGCTTTACGCCTCATCGGTCGGCGACGCGGTTGAAGACTTCACTCTCGTCTCGACCTACCTCACCAAGACCGGCGAGAACGACAAGACCCCCTACTGGGAGGATGTGGAGTTTGACCTCCCCGCCGACGCGCGTTTCTTCGCCATACGTTACGTCAGCCGCGACATCTTCGGCCTGCAGCTCGACGACATCAGCTACACCCCCGCCCAGGATGACGCGTCGGCGCTCACCTACTCGGTGATACGCAACGGCGAGACCGTGGCCTCGGGCCTCACCTCAACCCGCTACACCGACGATTTCCCCGGTGACGCGACATATTATGTGGCCGCCGAGAAGAGCTATTCGGGGCTGCATCCCCTCTCCAACCGCGTCGACGTGGGCCAGGCATCCGGAATAAGCCAGACCGCCGCGGCGGCTGTCAAGGTCACCACCGCTCCTGGACGCGTCATCGTCACCATCCCCGACGGCACCCTGGCAGATGGCATGGCGACCCTGGCCACTCCTGACGGTCGCACAGCCTGCTCAACCCCGCTGCGCGCCCCCGCCACCCTGCTGCGTGTCCCCGCCGGGGTCTACATCCTGACCCTCCCCGACGGCACCGCCACCAAGCTCCGCGTTCCCTGATCCCCCCTCCTCTCTCCCCATAATCACCGCGACGGCCTGTGTCAATATCGACACAGGCCGTCGGCATATATTACGGTGATGGTGATGGCGGAGGGTCAGAGGCCCCGGGAGCGGAAATAGCTGTCATAGGCCGAGAGCAGGGCGCGCGAGGTGTGGTCCCAGCTGAGCTGGTTGAGGATGCGGTCGCGGCCGATGGATGACATCTCGGCGCGCCGGGCCGGGTCGTCGAGCAGCAGCGAGATTTTGTCGGCGAGGTCGCGGGCGTTGTTGCGCTCGGCGTAAAGCGACGCCTCCTGGGCCGAGTAACGCCCCTCGGTGAGGTCAAACTGCACGATTGGTTTGCCGAGGGCCATGTATTCCAGCACCTTGTTCATCGTCGACTTGTCGTTCATCGCGTTGTATTCGTCGGGGTTGACGCAGACGTCGGCGGTGTTGAGATAGTCGAGCATCACCTCGTCGGAGACCCTGCCGGTGAATTCGACGATGTCTTGCAGCCCCATCTCCTCGCTTTTGCGGCGCAGCGCGTCGAGGTGGGGGCCACCGCCGACTATGCCCCAGAAGATGTCGTCGCGGCCTTTCTCGTCGCGGAGGTAGCGGGCGGCCTCCAGCAGGTACTCTATCCCCTCCTGCTGGCCTATCACGCCGAGATAACCTACCATGTGCTTCCGGCCACGTTTGATTTCGGGGCTCGGGGGCTGTATGCGCAGGCGTTCGAGCCTGGGCCCGCTGCGCAGCACATGCACCTTGTCGGGCGACATGCCTCCGCGGCTGATGGCTATCTGGCGGTAGCTCTCGTTGGTGACGAAAGCGAATGTACAGTGGCGGTAGGTGTTGCGTTCGAGCCAGAGCTGGCTTTTGTAGAGCGGGCCTGTGGTCTTGCCGAACTTCGCCTCGTAAAGCTCCGGGCAGATGTCATGGTGGTCGAAGACATAGTCAACCCCCTTCCCCTTGAAGCGGGCGGCCACCATGTAGATATTGTCGGGGGGATTGCATCCGTGGATCACATGGAATCCGCGTTCCTTGTAAATCTTGCGGGCCAGGCGGTATTCATGCCACAGGGCCGAGAAATACTCCCGGGCGTAGCCTATGGGGCCGTTGCCCTCCTTGGGGAGGTCGTGACGATGGATATGCACCCCCTCGAGGTGTTCATACTCCTTGTTGTAGCCTTTCCCTTTGGGACATATCACCGAGACGGTGTATCCCTCGCGGGCAAGGGTTGTCGCCTCCTGCCATACCCTGGTGTCGAACGGCACGGGAAGGTTTTCGACTATGATGAGAATCTTGCGGTCCATGGTAAAAATTGCGCCCGGCCGCGTGAGGTTACAAGGAGTCGGCGGTCAGAGCGACTGCAAAGTTACGATATTTTCGCGAGAATCGCCAACAATCCTTATGGCCGTGGTCTTGGCCAGACGGCCATATCCTGTCGCGATTTCCACAATATCGGTCGATATCGCTCCTGACGAGCTTCTCAGCGACAGCAGGCCCCCTATGTCGGCGCGGTCGGGGGCGGAGACCGTGACCTCCAGGCCGGGGGCGACAATCATAGTGGCCTCCCAGCGGCAGTCTTTGTCGAAAGTGTCGGCGACGGTCAGCGTGGCCATCGGCGGCATACACCCGACTGAATCCCCCTGTGGGGTCATAGCCGTCACGCCACGCGCCTCAAGCCTCCAGCGGCGGGTGTGGGTCACCCCCGAAAGCCCTTTGACCGAGGCGGTGAGGCCGTCGTCAGCCGTGGCCAGGAGACGGCACTCCGCTTTCTTCCCCCATAGGAAAGCGCCGAGCATCTGAGACTGCTCCTTGCCGTCGATGGTGACGGTGTTGTGCATACGGGTGGAGCGCAGCATGTCGCGCCTGGAGCGGTCGGTGTGATAGAGGTATGTGCCGGAGTCGACCAGCACAGGCCGGCCCGAGATGAAGAGCTGGAAACTGAGCATGTCGTTGTGGCCGTGGGCGGCGATGGAGCCGAACCCGAGGGGCGCGTGGTCGATGCCCACCATCATATCCCCGCCACGCAGGAAGCTGTATCCCCCCTCGGGGAATGTCACGCGAGGGGTGTCGGTCTCATCGCCGACATCTCTGCCCGAGACCTCGCGGTAAAGCGCGAGCAGGTAGTCAAAATAATCAGCGTCGCCGAATCCGGGGTCGGAGATGCGCGCCTCGTCGTCATCGCCGAACACACACCACACCCCCTTGGCGACGCGGCTGGCGGCCACAAACCGGGCCATGCCGTCCAGGCGGTCGCGCCACACCGGGCCGACATCCATGCCATGGGCTTTCATCGCGCGCCATGCCAGCAGATACGCCTCCATGACGAAGCCGTGGTAATGCAGCGAGCTTTCGAGGTCGACACCGTCGCGGCTGACCTGTCGCGCCAGTTCGCGGTCAAGCACACCGACCGACTCCGCGGCCAGCTTCTTGTCGCCAAACAGGAGCGAGGCGAGCAGCACAGCCGCCACCTCCACAATCAGATGGTTGTTGGCCGACGAGAAACCGCTCTCGTGGTCGACAAGGTAGCGGGTCATGTTGGCCACGCCTGTCAGCAGTTTCCTGACCAGACGGCGGCGGTCGCCGTCATCACCCGGGCCTTCACCCCGGGCGGCCAGCAGACGGGCGGCGGTCATCCATGAAATCGACCTCAGGGCTATCTCCATCGGGGAGGTCCAGGATATGCCCCATAGGAACGGGTTGGCTTGCGCCCAGTCGTCGAGCAGCTCCTCAAGGCGCGCGGCATTCCCTGCGGCGGCGAGCCTGACAAACTGGCGGTGGCGGTTAAGTTCCCAGTTGACACGCGCGTCGCCTATGTCGTCGCGCTGTTTGTATTCAAGGCAATAGCTCGGTTGCAGAGGCCATCGGCGGGGGGTGTTGAACCCGGCGTGCCAGTCGGTGGCGTAATCCTCATAACGATAGCCGCCCAGCAGCCTGACAGCCTCGCCGGGAGCGCAGCCGTCATCAGGGAGGGGGGAATATCCCAGGGGTCCGTCGCCGGGCAGCGTGTCAAGGGTCGACACAAGGCGGCCCACCTGCTCCTCCACACCGGGATAGAGCGGCGAGGTCACCGGCTGTTTCACCCTGAAACGGGCCAGTTCGCGGTGTTGCAGGCGTTTCTGCCTGAGCCGCCACACAACCTCGCGTGGCGACATAGCTTTCAGGCGGTTGAGATACCAGGCAAGCTTACCCATCACGGCGCGTCAGAAGCGGCATTTGCAGAAGTCTCGCGAGGTCTCCGCGTCCTGTGCCGGATTGGTGTTGATCGGGGCCCAGGCCAGGCCGTCGTAACGCCCCTCGTAGTCGAGCGTGTCCCACATCCTGACCAGGTCGACGATTGTCTTCCCAGGATAACGGTCAGGTATGCCGTCGAACTCCTTCTCGCGGTTGGTCACCACCAGCACATCGGCCTTTGAGGCGACTGCGTCGAGGTCGTCGGTGACGAAATGCTGCAGATGGGGTATCTTGCTCATTATGAAATCGCGGTTGGTGCCGGTAAGGCGGCTGACCTCCACGTTTTTGTCGTAAATCGAAATCTCGAATCCCTTGCCCAGCAGCGACTCCACCACCTCCACGATGGGGCTGCACCGGAGGTCGTCAGTGCCGGCCTTGAAGCTCAGGCCCAGCACACCGATTTTCCGTTTCCCCTGGGCCATAATCAGATCCAGGGCGCGGTCGCGGTGGATGGTGTTACTCTTCTCGATATGGCTGATCACCGGCACATCCACATAGTTGTCGGCCGCCAGGGCGCGCAGGGCATTGGTGTCCTTGGGCAGGCATGAGCCGCCGTAGGCGAATCCCGGCTTGAAGTAATAGGGTGAGATGTTGAGCTGTCGGTCGCGGCAGAATATGTCCATCACCTTGTGGGAGTCGATGCCGAGGGTCTTGCATATGGCCCCGACCTCGTTGCCGAAGACAATCTTGAGAGCGTGGAATGTGTTGTTGACATACTTCATGATTTCCGCCACGGGGATGTCGGTGGAGATGTACTCGGCGGGCAGCGGCCCGTAAAGCTCCTCCATGACGGCTGCGGCGCGGGGAGAGTCGGTGCCCACCAGCGTCAGCGGCGGGTTCATAAAATCATGCACCGAGGTGCCCTCACGCAGGAACTCGGGGTTGGAGACCACGGCGAAATCCACCCCCGGGGTCTTGCCAGACTCCCCGGCGATGATCTCGGTGACCCTCTTGTTGGTGCCGGGCATCACCGTGCTGCGGATTGCCACGATGTGGAAACCCTCCTTGCGGGCAAGCGCCTGGCCTATCTCGCGGGCCACACCGTAGATGTATGACAAGTCGAGATGGCCGTGTCCCGAGCCGGGGGTGCCGACGGCGATGAATGAGATGTCGGTCGAGCAGACCGCCTCCTCCACGTCTGTGGTGGCCGAGAGCAGTCCGGCCTCGTGGCCCTTGCGGCAAAGCTCCTCGATGTCGCGCTCGATGATTGTCGGGCGGCCCGAGTTGATGAGGTCGACCTTGTTGGCCGACACATCGACCCCCGTCACTTTGTGGCCCATCGAGGCGAAGCAGGCGGCACCCACGCAACCCACATATCCAAGTCCAAATATGCTGATGTTCATGTAAGATTCAATTGTCTATATATCCTTAACGCCGAACGTGATGGTTTATTACCCGCCAGTGCAAATAAAAGTTAACAAAGCACACCCGGAGCGGGTTTTGCGTAATTTTGCAGTCTGAAAACGACCGTTGGTATGGAAAAACATCCCGAAAACACCGCTGTGGAGAGGGGTAACACTGCCCTCGAACGACTCTGGAACCGCGACTACTGCATAGCCATGGCAGGCAATTTCCTGCTTTTCTTCTCATTCTACCTGCTGACGCCGCTGCTGCCCATCTACCTTGACGCGCAGTTCGGGGCCGACAAGGACATGATCGGGCTTGTGCTGTCGGGCTATGTCGTGGCGGCGCTGATTGTCAGGCCGTTCAGCGGCTTCATCGTCGACAGTTTCAACCGCAAGAAGGTGTTGGTGACCTGTTTCTTTTTCTTCTTCATATGTTTCACCGGCTATGTCGGGGCAGGCACACTGCTGATGTTTGCCATCGTCCGCACCATCCACGGGCTGCCGTTCGGGGCTGCCACCGTGGCCAACTCGACGGTGGCCGTCGACGTGCTGCCATCCTCGCGCCGCAACGAGGGGATAGGCTTCTACGGGCTGAGCAACAACCTGGCGATGGCCGTTGCCCCCTCGGCCGGAATCTGGGTCTACGGCGCGACCGGCGACTTCACGCTCCTCTTCTGGATCTCACTGGGGGTTGCGCTTCTGGGATTCTGGTGCTCCACGGCCATACGCCTCCCCTACCGCAAGCCTGTGGAGGGGAAACCCCACCTGAGCATGGACCATTTCTTCCTGACCCGCGCCTGGCTGATGGCCGTCAACATCATGCTGTTCGGGCTCTGCTGGGGGGTGATGGGCAACTATGTCGCCCTCTACGGCAAGCAGCAGCTCGGCATAGTGGACGGCACCGGCATTTTCTTCGCCCTCCTGTCGTCCGGCCTTTTCATCTCCAGGCTCTACGGTGTCAAGGGGCTGAGGGAGGGGAAACTCGCCGAGAACGCCCTGGAGGGGGCGGTGATAAGCACCGTGGGCTACACACTCTTCGCCCTCGCGCCCGGGATATGGGCCTTTTACGCCTCGGCGCTGCTGATAGGGCTTGGCAACGGGCGGATGTATCCGGCCTTCCTCAACATGTTCATTTCGGTGGCTCGACATGACCAGCGCGGCACCGCCAACTCCTCGATTCTGACCTCCTGGGATGTCGGCATGGGGCTTGGCATACTGCTCGGGGGTGTACTGAGCCAATACCTGGGCTATTCGGCGGCATTCTGGTTCACGGCCGCCTCGCAGGCCACCGGCACCCTGCTGATACTGCTGTTCACCCGCAGCTTCTTCCACCGCCGCAGGCTCGTCTGAGGTCAGACACCCGTTGCGCGGTCAAAGGCGGCGGCGAGCCTCGACGCGGCCAGGGCCGTCATGGCCGGCTCAGAGGGGTCGGCATGGTTGGCGAAGGGATGTATGGCGATGCCTCCGCGGGGGGTGAAGACACCCAGCACCTCGATGTACAAGGGATCCATCAGCTCCTTGAGGTCGTTGAGTATGATGTTGACGCAGTCTTCATGGAAGTCCCCGTGGTTGCGGAACGAGAAGAGGTAGAGCTTGAGGCTCTTGCTCTCCACCATCTTCCGGCGGGGTATGTAGTTTATGATGATTTTGGCGAAATCGGGCTGCCCGGTCTTGGGGCAGAGCGAGGTGAACTCGGGGCATATGAAGCTCACCAGGTAGCGTCGTTCGGGGTGCTTGTTGTCGAAAGTCTCAAGCACCTGGGGGGCGTAGTCGGTGAGGTATTCGGTGGCCTGGCTGCCAAGCAGCGAAAGCCCTTTCAGATCTTCTTCGTTTCTCATTGTGGTTGTTATCAGGGGGATTACGCTCCCCGGGGTGCGCGGGCCACGCGGCATGTCACGCCTGGCCTGCGCACCCCGGGGGTGACGCATATGGGTTTTCAATAATTTATCTCTCTCACTTTCAGGCGGTCGCCGGTTGTCTTGGCGATGTTCTCGAAGTAGCGGGGATCGTCGTATCCGCCGAAAGCGGGCGACGCGGGGATTCCCTCCTCGGTGCGGAGGAAAGAGCCGTCGGGGTTCTGCTTCTTGATGTTGCCGTCCATGAATTTGACGAAGAGGAATGTGGCCAGGTCACGGTACTGGTCGGTGGCGTTGGCGGCCCAGATGGCGAGCAGGTCGTTGGTGAGGCCGACAGCGTCGTCGCGGTCAAACTGTGGCAGCTCGCGTATGGCCTTGTCTACATCGACGGCGATGGAGTCCTCGAGGTTTTTCTGCACCCGGCGGATGTCGGGAATCATCTGGCTGTAACGGTTGTATGCCTGGTTGGCCACGAGGTTGTTCATCCAGAAGTTGGAGTTGCGGTCGAAGGTGTTGGTGTCGCCGTGGCCCAGCTGGAGGGGCACCTCGGTGACTGAGCAGAAGACCGGCAGGTAGACGCATGTGTTGGCGTCGTCGGTGCCGAACCAGAGCAGCCCGCGCAGGTAGTCGGGCAGGTCGGAGCGCAGCTGGGCCACGAAGCTCCAGCCGGTCTGCTGGGTGGCGATGGCGCGCTCATGGACATACTTCACCGAGTCCACCTCGAACTCCATCGGACGCCAGCGGTAGGGCACCTTGAAAGGACCCGCGCCCACATCCTCTGTCATGTCGTATGGGGTGCCCTCGTAATGGTCGCGCATCATCCATTTCATATCGTCGGCGGTCAGGGTGGTGTCGGGTTTCACCCACAGGGGCATCGGCTCACCCTCGGCGCGGTCGATCCAGGGGAGGTATTCCTCCATCCCCTTGGCGAACTTGTTGAAGTAGCTCCACACGCGGGCGTCGCATCCGCGCAGTGCGCCGAAGTCGGTCACCGAGTAGGCCTTCGAGAAGTCGAAGTCCTCATCCTTGCCGTTGAAATAGCCCTGCTGGCGGGCGAACTTGATGACATCGGGGCTGTATATCGTCTCCCCCGACTTGTCCTTGAGGGGGAACTTGTGGATGCGGGGATGGTTGGCATGGCCCGAGATGTAGCCGTCGGGCACCCTGCGGGCCACCCAGACAGCGTCCTTGCCGGCCTTCCCCTTGCCGATGAGGTCCATCACCCAGACCTCGTCGGGGTCGGCGATGGAGAATGACTCGCCCGACGAGGCGTAGCCGTAATCCTTGACCAGGCGGGTCATCACGTCGATGGCCTCGCGCGCGGTCTTGGCCCTCTGGAGGGTTATGTAGATCAGCGACCCGTAGTCTATGATGCCGGTTCCGGCCAGCTCCTCGCGGCCTCCCCATGTGCTTTCGGCTATGACAAGCCCATGCTCGTTGATGTTGCCGACGGTCGAATAGGTGTGGGCCACCTCGGGAATCTCGCCGAGACGCTTGTTGGTGTCCCATTCGATCACCGGGCGCATGGTCCCAGCGGGGTGGTCGGCGGCCGGCTGGCGGTAAAGCTCGCCGTAAAGGTTGTGGGAGTCGGCGGCGTAGGTCACCATCACCGACCCGTCGGCTGTCGCCCCTTTGGCGGCGATCAGGCTGGTGCAGGCCTCGGCGCTGAGCGCCGAGCCCGCCACGACGGCGGCCGCCAGGGCGGCTCCGTGGATCAGTCTTGCGGAAATGTTCATATTATTGTGTTACGTTTTGTCTGGGGACATGGCCAGAGGCCGTTTTTGCAAATTTACGAAATTTCCCCTGGAGATTCCAAAAAAATATCCCCGGGAATTGAAACATTTCGTGAAAAAGGCGTTATATTTGTAGGCTGAAACAATGCCCGTGTGTGTCATCTGCCCTTTCAGGGGGCTTTTTCACTTTTCGCAGAGTTGTTTCGCAAGCGACATTCAACATGATTCCCAGTCTTCACAATATGCTCCACAAATCAGGACTCCACAACGCTTTACATATCCATGCCCCCCTATTGACCCGTGTTTCCGTGGCCGTGGCCCTGCTGGCCGCCTGCCCCTGCGGAATATCCGCCAAGAAGAAGGCCAAGGCCCTCCCTGAGGAGGCTCCCGTGGCGGTGGCCATGGACGGACTGATACTGGAGACCCCGGCATATCGCTGGGTGGCCGACACGATTTTCCAAGGCCCCTTCAAGGCTTACGCCCCCGATGACCACTCCATCATCTCTGACTACTCGGCGGCCCCGGGCTACTTCATGCCCGTGGAGAAGGAGTGGCACCTGACCAACGACATCTCGGCCTATCCCCGCTTCTCCTCCTCCAACACCCTCCACAACGCGATATTCAACATGGGTCTCGACGAGATGGTAAACGCCGTCGAGCCTGACTCGACCCTGCGCACCGGGAAGGAATGGCCCGGCGTGTGGACCCGCGACGTCAGCTACTCCATCATCCTGTCGATGGCGATGCTGCAGCCTGAGGTGTCGCGCATATCGCTCGAACACAAGATTTCACCCCAAGGCACCATCATACAGGACACCGGCTCGGGTGGCGCGTGGCCCGTCAGCTCCGACAGGCAGATCTGGGGAATCGCGGCATTCGAGGTCTACAAGGCCACTGGCGACAAGAACTGGCTCCGCCGTGTCTACCCCATCATAAAGAAATCTCTCGAGGATGACTACGCGACGATATACGACCACGAGACCGGACTGGTGCGCGGCGAGACATCTTTCATCGACTGGCGCGAGCAGAGCTACCCCAGATGGATGCAGACCGCCGACATATACCGGAGCGAGGCGCTCGGCACCTCGGTGGTCCATGCCCAGGCCTGGAAGACCCTCTCGGAGATGGCCGCCATACTGGGCGACAACGGCGACGCGCGCACCTACGCGGCGCGTGCCGAGAAGATGGCCCAGGCCATCAACGATGAGCTGTGGCTCAACGACAAGGGCTACTACGGGATGTATCTCTATGGCCGCGACAACCTCATCATGAACCCCAGGGCCGAGACCCTCGGCGAGTCGCTGGCGATTCTCTACGACGTGGCCTCGCCCGAACGCGCCAAGCTGATCACCGAGAAGAACCCCGTCACACCCTACGGCCCGGCAATCTTCTTCCCGCAGATCGCCGACATGCCTTCATACCACAACAACGCCCTCTGGCCTTTCGTGGCCTCTTACTGGACGCTGGCCAACGCCAAGGCGGCAAATTCGCGCGGCGTGATGCTCGGCCTGGGGTCGGTGCTCCGTCCGGCGGCCCTCTTCGCCACCAACAAGGAGAACTTCAACCTCGACAACGGCGACATCACCACCGAACTCAATTCTTCCAACATGTTGTGGTCGCTCTCGGGCAACCTCGCGCTGACGATGAAGATGCTCTTCGGCATCACCCCCGAGACCGACGGGCTGTCGTTCAAGCCGTTCATCCCCAAGGAGCTCGACGACCGCAGGTCGCTCAAGGGGCTGCGCTACCGCGACATGACCCTCGACATCACCATCGAGGGCTACGGCAACCGCATCTCGAAATTCTTCCTCAACGGCAAGAGCCATGTGCCCTTCATCCCCGCCGACCTCAAGGGGCAGCAGGAGGTGAAGATTGTGATGGACAACAACACTCCGCAGCCGATAAAGGTCAACGAGACCGCCAACGTGAAGGCCCCGCTGACCCCGGTGGCATGGCTGACCTACGACCCCTCGGTGCCCAGCAGCCGCGAGAACGCCCCCAGGCTCAACCTGCTGCAATGGCAGCCCATCGAGTACATCGACCACTACATCGTCGTCAGGGACGGCAAACAGGTCGCGATGACCAACGAGACCTCCTGGAACGCCTCCCTGCCGGGTGAATACCAGGTGATAGGGGTCGACGCCAACGGTGTGGAGTCGTTTGCCTCGGAGCCCCGCTCCAACCATCCGGTGATTACCGTGGAGATGCCGGTGGAGACAACCCGCATCAGCTCGGCAGAGGCATGCAATGTGCCCCGCACATCCCCCAACGGCTACCGGGGCTCGGGATTCGCCGAAATCGACCACAATACGGCCCCGATACATATCGGTGTCGACATCAAGGAGGGGGGCACATACAGCCTCGACTTCCGGTACGCCAACGGCAACGGCCCGGTCAACACCCTCAACAAATGCGCCATCCGCACCGTCCTGGTCGACAACAACCGCCTCGGCACCGTTGTCTTCCCCCAGCGCGGCGTTGGCAACTGGAACGACTGGGGAATGACCAACTCCCTCCAGGTCAACCTCGCCCCGGGCCGCCATGTCATCACCCTGACCTATCTGCCTGAGAACGAGAATATGAATTTCTCGACCAACCACGCGCTTGTCGACCGCCTGCAGCTGCGCCGGGTGGCCCCCTGACACCGGATTGCCGTGGACGGTCACAGCGCCGTCCACGGCCCTTAAACTTCCCGGGTGGCCTTCCCCCGTGAGCCTGCGCGTGAACATCCTGCGCGAAAAATCAAAAAATAATTGCATAAAAAGTTGCGAGATTGAAATAAATAGCGTAATTTTGCAACGCAAAAGCCCGGAGGGGCCGTTTATGCATTCTCCATCACAGCGCCAGCGCGTCTGTCGGGGAAGAAACAAGCTTCAGTAGCTCAGTTGGTTAGAGCACCTGACTGTTAATCAGGGGGTCGTTGGTTCAAGCCCATCCTGAAGCGCAATAAGACAATTTTACAGCATATACCGCCGCGACAGCTTCACGCCGAGCGGCACCCCGCCGCCTCCGGCCTCACAGGCCAAGGCAGCGAAAATGCTTCAGTAGCTCAGTTGGTTAGAGCACCTGACTGTTAATCAGGGGGTCGTTGGTTCAAGCCCATCCTGAAGCGCCTTTCGACGGGCCGCGCTATACAGCGCGGCCCGTCTTGCATTATCCCCCGCCCCCTATCCTCTGCTTCAATCCGCAAAATCCACCCTGGGAGCGAAGCAACTTCAATTTAATCTATTGCTGTCCGGTAAAACTTTGACATGATAGGAAATGGACTATTTTTATCTCATACAGCATGAAACAGACTCGTATAGATGTCTTTTAAGGGCTTTTTGATGCTTAATGCTACCAATTTCACATCGCCTCAAATGACAAGCCCTTTTTCGTAAAACAGGTGTAACTTATTATATTTGTAGAGAATATATGATTTTGTCTTTTTTTACCGGACAGCAATAAATTTAATCCGTGAAATCTGTGGAATCTGTGGAATCTGCGAGCCTCCCCGGGAGCGAAGCGACCCATATCATCTGCGGGAAATCCGCGTATCCGCGGAATCTGCGTGAGACCCTTTTGTAGATTAGGCCGTCAGACCAGGACCGTCAAGCAAGCAGGTAAAAAACTCACGCAGATTCCGCAGATACGCGGATTTTCGCGGATAATCAGGATGAAATGAGATTGGCGGGGATTGGGGTCAGAATGGGTAGCCGATGGCCAGGTGGAAGGCCAGGGAGTTTTTGAAGGATGGCATGTTGTAATATCCGCTCTTGCCGGTGTCGTAGGGGGCGTGGATGCCTATGCCGAGGTCGGCGCGCAGCACCAGCATCGAGATGTCGAAGCGGAGGCCCACACCGGTGCCGAGGGCGATGTCCTTCAGGAATGTGGAGGCTTTAAGCTCTCCGCCGGGACGCAGGGGGTCTTTCTTGAGGAGCCACACATTGCCGGCATCGATGAACACAGCGCCGTGGAGCGGCCCAACGATGGGGAAACGGTATTCGGTGTTAAGTTCGAACTTGAAGGTACCCGTCTGGTCGAAATATCCGTTGCGCTGGTCGGCGGGGGCGCGGTATGAGCCGGGGCCAAGCTCGCGGGCCGTCCAGGCACGGATGGAGTTGGCGCCGCCGACATAGAACTGCTCGGCGTATGGCACCTGCGAGGAATTGCCGTAGGCCCACGCGGCCCCGAGGGCCACACGGCTCACCAGCCAGTTGTCGCCCCACAGCCGACGGCCATAGACCGCCTGGGTCGTGCCCTTGACAAACTGCGAGAACGGGGTGCCAAACAGTTTCTTCTCCCCTTTCACACCACACAGCTCATAAATCGACCAGAAGAGGTTGCCCGCCTCCTGGGCGGTGAAGGTCCAGTTGAAAGTGTTGTCAGGGCCGTAATTGCGGTCGTAGGTGTAGGTATAGGAGAGCTGGGGTATGTACTGGCTCATGAAGCTGAGGGCGATGGCCGGGTTCATAGAGATGATGGAGTCAAACTCGGCGGTGGTCTTCATCAGCTTGGTGTAGGTGAGCTTGAAGGGGGTCAGGGTGTGGGAGGAGTAGCGCGACGACTGCCAGTCGTAGCTGAACGACAGGTTGAACTGCGCCATCTTGAAGTAATGTGGACGGTTGAGGATGTCGGCGTTGAGCGAGAAGCGCGTCCAGTTGAGGTTGCGGTTGCGCCGCTTGATGAAACCGGGGGCGAGCATGCGCGGCACCGACAGAGTGGCTGTCACGCCTACCTCATAGGAGTTGAACAGCGACGAAGAGCCTGTGCCGGTCTGCCACTCGTAGTTGCCCGTCAGCGTGACCCCGAACTGCTCGCCTCCTCCGAAGAGGTTGCGGTTGGTGATGCCGATCTCTGCTCCCGGGCCGATGTAGCTGTTTGACTTCGAGCTGGCGTTAAGCTCGACAGAGAACTCCAGGGGGGTGTCAAACGTGCATCCTATCTCCACATCGAGGGTCGGCTCGGCCGCCGCCGTGTCGGGCAGCACCTCGATGTTGATGGCGTTGAATATCCCCAGGCGCGAGAGGCGCGTCTGGGTGGAGTTCATCTGCCTGACGGTGAAGTAGCGTCCGCTGCGCATGGTCACACACTCGGGCATCAGTGCCTTGCGGAACCGCGACGGCTGCATCTGTATCAGAGTGCCGCGCGAGGTCTGCGTAGTGTCGGGTGTCCCTCCCCCCTGGTTGCGGAAGAGATACATCGTGACCTTGCCTGTCTTGTATCGTTTCACCATGTCGGAGGGGATGTTGGAGGCCAGCACCATCCTCAGGGCTATCTTCATCGGCTCCTGGATGGAGTCGGCGAGATACTCGATGAAATCGGGGCGGAAGTAGTAGTACCCCCTGTTTCGCAGGGCGTTGGCGATGCGTGTGCGCGACACCGACAGGGAGTCGACACAATAACGCGACCCGACCTTGAGGTAACTGTCGCGGGCCACCACGGAGTCAATCAGATGGTTAAGCACGCAGGTGTCGGGGAGCGTCTCGATCTCGCTGAGCGTGTAGGCCGGCCCTGTGGAGACCTCATAGAGAATCTTTGCCTTCTTGGTGTTCTTACCCTGCACAAGCTCATACGAGGCCCCTCCGCGGAAGTATCCGTTGTTGTCGAGAATCTCGTCGAGCATCTTCACCCTCGCCTCGGGACGGACATCGCTGACCAGCACCGGCTCGGTGGCCAGGCGGTCGTAGAGCCAGTGTTTCAGCCCCTTTCCCGGGTCGTCCCAGTTGTTCCAGACCCACAGCCCTACGGGGAATGGCCACCTGAGCGACGGCGAGCCGAATATGGCGTTGTTGGGCGCGACGCTGACCGCCTTGGTCAGCTCAGAGCCTACCGCCTCGGGCACTTTCTTCCCGGTCTCGGGCGTCACCTCGATTTTCTTCAGCCCCGTGTAGAGCATCTCGCCGTCGGGAATCCGCTTGGTCGTGGAGCAGGAGGCCAGCATCACGATTGCGGCCGACAGGGTCAGAATCCTGGCTATAAACTTCTTCATTGTGGTGCCACCTCCTTTCTGCGTGGTCTGATCCAGTTGAACAGGTCTTTGAGTGAGCGTAGTTTTTTCTTGTACACGAAACCGACACCGGTCTGGGTGATTTCACCTTCGAGTATCGACTCATACCCGGTGTGGCGGAAGAGCTTGACATACATAGTCCCGGTCTTGTTGAGCATGTACTCGAATGAGATGTCGGCGATTAGGTTCTGGGCGAAATTCTCGTCGGCGTCGGCGTCTGTCGTGTAGTTGCCCCCCACCACGATTTTGAAGCGGTCGTCGAAGAGCGACTTGCTGACACGGTAGCTGTAAGACATAGCCGTGGAGTTGACCCCGTCACGCGTGCGGTCGAGCTGGTCGATGCCGAATGAGATGTCCACCCCCTTGATGGCCGAGGAGGCGATGTTGTTGAGCTGGCTCTCGAGGAACGAGTAGAGCGGGTTGCCCATGGTGGAGGCGGTTGTCCCCGGGCCGGTGTAGCTGCCGTAGAGCAGCAGGTTCATAGCCTGGTTGGCCCTCTGGTCGGGGCTCATCGACTGCAGCTCGTTCTGCACCGTCAGGTCATCGTTGGTCGACAGGTCGAAGGCCACATTCATGTTTTCGAGCGTCCCGGTCACAGACAGCCCCACGTCGAATGTCACCATGCGCGAGTTGCCGTCGGTGTTCACATTGGCCTTTATCTCGTCGTAGGCGTTGAGGTTGAGCGTCGGGTTGAGCATCTGGCCGTTGAAGACCACAAAGCTCCCCTGGCGGAAGTTGAACAGCTTCTCTGACAGAATCGGGGGCATGCTGTATCTGACGAATCCCTGGTTGAGGTCGATGCGCCCGGTGACACGCTCGTCGCCGAGGTAGTCAAGCGAGTAGTTGACACGTCCGGAGGCCTGCACCTGGGCGCGGTTCTTGCCGTCGGCCGAGAGGTCGACGGCGATGGTAGAGCCTTGCGATATCTCGAGCGAGGCGTTGAGGTTGAGGGCCATACCCTGACGCGTCAGGGTGTCGGCGGCGGCCACGGCGGCCGTGTCGGCGAAGTTGACAAACTTCACCATCTCGGCGTTGCTGCGCGAGGCGATGGCCGACTGCACATCGGGGATGACATATGTCACATTTGTCCCGGGGAGAATCTTCAGGGCCGCCTGCACGTCGAGGAAGCGGGCCATCGAGCCTTTGACCTTCGCGTCGAGGTCGATGTAAGCCTTGCCGTAGACATCCTGCCCCTTCTTGCGCTTCGAGCCCACGAGCTGGGTGTTGGAGGCGGCCAGGGCCAGGTCGACCTTCACGTCGGCGAGCGAGGATATGTCGGCGGTGCCGTTGATTGTCAGGGGATTCTCGTTGACCGCCTTGATGGCGAAATCATCGAAAGTCACCAGGTTGTCCTTCACCGGGATTTTCTCGGGGGAGAAATCAAACGAGGAGCCGAGCATCGTCATGTCGACAGCCGTGGAGTCAAACTGCAGCCAGCCGTTGAAAACCGGTTCAGACATCTTGCCTGTGATGTCCATCTCGCCGTTGAGCATGCCGCGCAGGCGCGCCGTCCCCTGGGGGAGGAACGGGTTGACCACCGACAGCGGGAAATGTATCATCTTGAAGTCGAGCAGGAAGGGGTTGGCCGCCGTCGAGTCGTTGAGGTTGCCCGACGCGGTGATGGTCTTCACCCCGTCGACCATCAGCGATGTGGTGGCGCGTATGGTGCCCGAGGCGTTGGTCGAGAGGTCGAGGTCGAGGTCGAAATCGCCCACCTTCTCGCGGCCATAATAGAGGCCGGCCAGCGAGACAGTGCCCGTGCCGTCGACAAACTGCTTGCCGTATGTCACACTCATGTCAGCCGAGAGGTCACCCTTGATGGGGGGCGCGAAGGGGTTGATGGCCAACCAGTCCTGCAGCTTGAGGTCGGTGATCTGCAGGCGTATCGCCTCCTGGGTCGAGTCGGCGTCGGAATGCTCGGTGAAGAGCCTCAGCGACGAGGCCTCCCCCTTGAGGTCGACATTAGCGTCGATATGGCCGGTCTTGATATTGTATGAGATGAAATTGTCGCGGTTGATTTCCCAGTCCTTGTAGCCGATGACGGGGTGGTATGGCACGAAGCGCAGGGCGAATGTGCTGGGCTCGGGCATGGTGATAACCGAACCGAAGCTGAATCCCGTCTCATCCTGTATGTTCTTCTGGTTGAATAGAAGGGCGAACTTGTCCATACCCACGAATCCCTTGGCGTCGATGTGGGCAAACTGGTCGAGAGTCCCCGGCCTGTTGTCCACCTTGATGTTGTATAGCATCAGGTTGCCCCTCTGGCGCATGTCGAGGCTTATCGAGTCGAGACGCGTCTCGCCGGTGCGGAACCCGTCGAGCCAGGCCGACGCGCTGAGCAACGAGTCATTGGCGGCCCTGACCGAAAGTGTGTCGAAGCTGATGTCGCTGTCGAGCAGGTAGCTCGACAGGATATTGCGCTGCCCGGCGGTGAGGTCGAGGGTGAATGGAGGCAGCGCCATCTGCAGGGAGTCGACAGCCAGCTGGCGGCGCGCCACCGAGCGGTCGATGACGGCTGTGGCGGCAGTCATGCGGGCCATGATGGTGTCAAGTCCGGCAGGAGTGAACGCCCTGAGCCTCATGTCGCCGTTGTCGACATCGAGCAAGGTGCGGGCCGAGTCGGTGGCCACCCGGGCCTGTATGCCGGAGGCGTTGACCGTCCCTCCGGCCATTCGCCAGTAGAGATGGCTTATGTCGAGGTCGGCGTCGACCGACATCAGCACGGTCGTGGCCACCTTCCGGCGGCCCACACGCGTAACCCGGGTCTTGGGGAGGGTGAAGGCGGCATCGCCTGTCATCGTCACAGAACCTTGCGCGATGGAGTCGGAGAGCCTCAGCGTCTGCAGGTCGATGTTCCTGACATCGCCGTCGAAATGCCATCTGAGGGTGTCCCCCGCGAGGTTTCCGGCGGCCTTGACGGTGAAGGCGGCGGCCCGGTTGGCCGAGGTGGCCGAAACGGAGGCGTTGCCGCCTCCCACGGTCATGTCGGCGGTGATGTTCTCATAGGCCACGCCGTGGTAGCCGACATGGGTGAGGTCGACCTTCGCGTCAAGGTCTGTGGCCGGGCTGAAGGGGTCGAGCCCCTGGCCGTCGAGCGACACACGGGCGGTGAGGTCGCTGACCCCGAGCCCGGGCATTATCGACTGTATGGGGAACTTGCGCGCGTCAAGGTCGAGGATGTAGCCTTTGACCCGGTTGTGCCACTCCCCGGTGAGGGCCACCGAACCGTCGGCGGCGGTGGCAACGAGGTCGGCGGCAATGTCGCCCCTGTCGAGGTCGACACCTCCGCGCAGCGTCATCGGCGGCAGGTTGACCTGACGGGCCAGCCTGGCATCCATCAGTGTTGGCTTTAGGAAAGAGCCGTCGGGCATCGCGCCCTTGATTTCGAGGTTGCCGACAGCCTTCTGCAGGTCGGTGACATCGCGCAGGCGGCCCGAAGCCTCCAGGCTCAGATGTCGGGGCAACGTGACGGAAATCTCACGGGCATAGATGTCGGCCATCGTGCCCGACGCGTCGGCCCGCAGATAGAGAGGCACGCCGCGTGGCAGCCCGGCCACCATCGGGGCGGCGGCCTGCGGGACGAGGCGGCGCATGTCGTCGCTGCTGATCTCGGCGTTGAGGTCGATGAGAAACGGCAGGTCGGCAGGGAGCGAGGCCGCAGCCTGCGGTTTGCCCCCCTGTGAGGAGGTCGCGTCTGAAGTCTGTGGAAGCCCCATCATCGCTGTCAGGGTGACGGTGGAGGTTGGGGTGGTCAGTGTCATTCCACGGACGTTGAGGGCCACGGAATCCATGTCGAAGAGGCCTTTCAGCTCGAGCGGCACGCCGCAGCGTTCGCGGGCGTGGATGCGTCGTATCGGGGCGTGGACCGTCGTGGCCCGGTTCATGAACGAGTCAATCTGTATCTCGATTTCCGACGCCTTGATATAACTGAGGTCGAGGTTGTCGCCTGTCGGATGGTAGCCGTTCATCGCGTAGAGAGCCTGCGAGCCGGTCATTGAAATCTTGTCGCAGGTCACTGTCCACGGCACAGTGGCGATGGTGTCAGGCTCAGCCGGGGGCACCGGATGGGCGGCCAGGTATTCAAGCGTGGGATAGATGTAGCGGGCGTCAGCGCCGTCAATCCTGACCTCCTTCACCTTCACGGTGTTGTAGCGCATGTCGACATCCGCGCCGAGTATGTCGCCCGAGGCGAGACGGCAGGCAAGGTCGGTGATTGTCGGCTCGATGGTCATGTCATAGTCGATGCGGCTCATATGGCCACGGTCGAGGATGATGTGCCAGTTGACAGGCACGGAGTCGGCGGGGGCGGGCTTGGGGACGGTGTCGGGCCTGATGGCCATCTCCACCAGGCCGCTGTCGACGGCGAGGGCCGAGACCCTGACATTCTGCGACGGCAGGTGTACCCTGGCCCCTTCGAGGGTGGCAAGCTCCACGCTGGCGTTCATGTAGAAGGCCGAGTCGGGAGTGCCGAGACGGAAGTCGGTATGGTCGAGCCGGGCCTCGTCGGCGACAATCTCACCTGTCAGCAGCGGGCCAACGGCCACACCGAGGGTGGCGCGGGAGGCGCTGACCTCCATGGCGGGGGTGCGCATCGACAGGGAGTCGACGGCAACGTCGAGGGGGAAGCTCAGGCGGAAACGGCTCAGGGAGATTTCCATCTCGCCGGGCTTGTTGACCACCTTAAGCACCTGCGGAACCACAATATCCTGAACCGGAGGGAGATACAGCAAAAACACGACAAGGGCCACCAGGCCCACAATGCCCAGCAGCACCCATAACAATGCTTTGAAAATTACTTTTACAGCTTTCTCCACAGCCTTCTCTCTTTAAATGGTTGAAACGTCAAAGGGAAAACACCACCGCACCCGGAAAAGTTCTGGACTCCGGGCAAAACGCCTGTTTGCCCCGCCGGATCAGCGGGAGCCGAGAAGGTGCTTGATGGAGAGACGCGCCCCCTTGAACATCTCCTGCAGCGGGGTGATCACCGGGGTGAACCGGTGGGTGGCCCCGGGGGTGAACACCTTGAGCGCCCCGTGGTGGCACTTGACATCAAGGATGTCATCCATCATCATGGGTTCGCCGTCGATATGGGCCTCCCCCGCCCCGTTGCGGTAGATGACGCAGGCCGGGGCACGGAAAGTGTGGACCATAGTGTTCTTGTTGATGTATCCTGTGAAGATGTCCATCCCCATGACGGCAGCGTCGATGGCGGTGCCGCTGTGGACGATGGTGATGTCGAGCAGGCCGTCGGTGATGCTCGCCTCGGGGGCTATGTAGGCGTTGTTGCCCCACTGCGAGGCGTTGCAGACAGCTATGAGAAACGCTTTCTCGGTCAGCAGCTTGCCGTTGGCCGAGACGGTGTAGGTCTGCGGGCGGTACTGCACATATTCCGAAATCGCGCTTTTGACATAAGATAGTATCCCCCGGCGGCTCTGGCGCGCGAAACGGTGGCTGACAGCGGCGTCAAAGCCCATGCCGAAGGTGCAGAAGAAGGGGCGGCCGTTGACCGTCCCGTAGTCGGAGTCGACCACATTGCCGTCGGCGATGACTTTCAGCGCCATGGCGATGTCGACCGGAATCTGGAGATGGCGGGCCAGGCCGTTGCCCGACCCGGCGGGGAGTATCCCCAGGGCCGTCTCTGTGCCACACAGCGCGCGGGCGGTCTCATTGACTGTGCCGTCGCCTCCGCAGGCCAGCACGCCGTGGTAGCCCTTGGCGGCGGCCTCCCCGGCCAGGCGGGTGGCGTCGCCGCGTGCCCCGGTGAGGCGCACGTCGACATCGTGGCCGCAGGCACCCATTGCCTGCTCCACCATTTCCACCACCCCTTTCTTCGAGCCTGTCCCGGAGATGGGGTTGATGATGAGCATCAGTCTCGCCATCAGCCTCGGATTATCAGTCGGTGACTTTCAGGAGGTAATAGCTCTTCTTTCCCTTTTGGACGAGGATGTACTTGTCGTTGAGCAGCATCTCCTCCGAGGCGGGGGCGTAGGGGTCGGCCACCTTCTCCTTGTTGATAGCGAAGCCGCCACCCTGGGCGAGCTTGCGCAGCTCCCCTTTGGAGGGGAAGACCGGGGCATGGTCGACCAGCAGGTCGGCGAGCTTGGTCTGATCCTTGAGCAGCTGGCGGGAAATCTCAAACTGGGGCACGCCGTCGAAGACCGACAGCAGCGTGGCCTCGTCGATTTTGTGGAGGGTGTCGGCGGCCTTGTTGCTGAAAAGGATCTGCGACGCCTCGACGGCCATCTCGTAATCCTCGGCGGAGTGAACCATAGTGGTGATTTCCTTGGCCAGACGCTTCTGCAAGGGGCGCAGGCCAGGGTCGGCCTTCTGCTGCTCGATGAGCGAGTCGATTTCCTCCTTGTCGAGGATGGTGAATATCTTGATGTATTTCGCAGCGTCGTCGTCGCTTACGTTGAGCCAGAACTGGTAGAACTGGTAGGGGGTGGTGCGCTTGGGGTCGAGCCAGACGTTGCCGCTCTCGGTCTTGCCGAACTTGCCGCCGTCGGCCTTGGTGATCAGCGGGCATGTGAGGGCGAAAGCGTCGTCACCTCCGGCGATGCGGCGTATCAGCTCTGTGCCGGTGGTGATGTTGCCCCACTGGTCAGAGCCGCCAAGCTGCAGGTGGCAGCCCTGGTTCTGGTAGAGGTAGAGGAAGTCATAGCCCTGGAGGAGCTGGTATGAGAACTCGGTGAACGACATTCCCTGGCCCGACTCCCCCGAAAGACGCTTCTTGACTGAGTCCTTGGCCATCATGTAGTTGACAGTGATGCACTTGCCGATTTCGCGGATGAAGTCGAGGAATCCGAAGTCTTTCATCCAGTCGTAGTTGTTGACCAGGATGGCAGCGTTAGGGGCATCGGAGTCGAAGTCGAGGAATTTGGCGAGCTGGCGTTTGATACACTCCTGGTTGTGGCGCAGGGTATCCACGTCGAGGAGCTTGCGCTCCTGGCTCTTCATCGAGGGGTCGCCGATCATGCCGGTGGCTCCGCCGACCAGGGCGATGGGCTTGTGGCCCGAACGCTGGAAATGTTTCAGCATCATCACGCCCACCAGGTGGCCGATATGGAGCGAGTCGGCGGTGGGGTCGATTCCGAGGTATGCGCTTGTCATACCCTTCTTGAGATATTCGTCGGTACCGGGCATCGACTGGTGGACCATGCCGCGCCAGGTGAGTTCTTCAATGAAATTCATCAAATTATGTGGGTAAATAACTGTATCAGGTATTATCTGTGGCGGCTCAGACCAGACGGGCCAGGGCTGCCTTGATGCGCGACATGGCCTCGCGTATCTGCTCGTCGGAGGCGGCGTAGCTCAGGCGCAGGTAGCCGGGGAGGCAGAATGCCGAGCCGGCTACGGTGGCCACATGGGCCTCCTCAAGCAGGTACATGGCCAGGTCAGAGTCGGTGACGATCTCCTTGACGGTCTCCGAGCCGTCGTCGGCGGTGACGCGCACGCCCTTGCCAAGGTAGGCGCTCACCTCGGGGAAGATGTAGAACGCCCCGGCAGGCATGTCGAGCTTCAGCCCGGGAATCTCGCGGGCCAGCTCCACGATGAGGTCGCGGCGGCGGCGGAAGGCGGCAAGCATCTCGGTTACACACTCCTGCGGCCCACGGTAGGCGGCCTCGGCGGCCTTCTGGGCCACGGAACAGGTGCCCGAGGTGGTCTGTCCCTGGAGCTTTGTGACGGCCTTGGCGATTTCGAGCGGGCCGGCCATATAGCCGATGCGCCATCCGGTCATCGCGTATGCCTTGGAGACACCGTTGACTATCACGAGGCGGTCGGCGATTTCGGGGAACTCGCCGAAGGAGACATGCCCCTCGTCAGTGTAGTTGATATGCTCGTAGATCTCGTCGGAGAGGATGATGACGCGCGGATGGCGGGCGAGCATCTCCACCAGCCCCTGGATTTCCTCACGGTCATAGACCGCGCCGGAGGGGTTGGAGGGGGAGCAGAGCATCACCATGCGGGTCTTGTCGGTGATGGCGGCCTCGAGCTGGGCGGGAGTCACCTTGAAGCCCTGCTCCATAGGGGCGGGGACAAGCACGGGGGTGGCTCCGGCGAGCTTCACCATCTCGACATAGCTGACCCAGGCGGGGACGGGAATCACCACCTCGTCGCCGGGGTTTACAGTGGCGAGGATGACATTGCTCAGGGCCTGCTTCGCCCCGGTCGACACCACCACCTGGGCGGCCTCGAACGCGGTCTTGTTCTCGCGGCGCAGTTTCTCGGCCACAGCCTCGCGCAGGCTCATGTAGCCGGGCACCGGTGAATAATGGGAATAATTCTCGTCGATGGCTTTCTTGGCCGCCTCCTTGATGTGGGAGGGGGTGTCGAAGTCGGGTTCTCCGACAGACAGGTTCACGACATCCACGCCAGCAGCCTTAAGCTCGCTGCTCTTCTGTGACATGGCCAAGGTGGCCGACACGGCCATCTGCCTGATTCTCTCTGCGATTCTCGAAGTTTCCATAACTTTCCGGTGTAATAGGTTGCCCCGGGATTTGTCGGCCGGGGATAGTTTCCGCAAAGATAAGCATTATTTCCCAATCACGGAAACATTTCCCTCCGCGACATCATTTGCCGGAGGCCCCGGGGTCAGCCAGAGGGAAGCGGAGCGTGTCGGGGTTCTCGATGAGTCCGGCCCGTATCATGTTGAGCGAGTCGGTGTATGACAGGGTATCGCCAGCGTCGAGGTCGGCGTTGATGGAGTCGAGCGACAAGGGGCCGGATGACTGGCGGACGAAGTTGAGCCTGCCCAGACGGGCCTTGGAGACCCCTCGGCGGAACACGTTGTCAATCTGCTCGACAAGGTTGACGCGGGTATTGTCGGCAATCATCTGCCGCTCCCCTACCATGTTCTCCTTGAACTTGGCCCTGCCGAGGCGCACCTTCATGTTCTCGGGTGTGCCCTTGATGTTGATGCCGAACTTGAACGGTATCGGGGATTTCAGCACCGAGACGTGATAGTTGAGGTTCATCGCCATGTCGTTGTGGCCCATCAAGCCGAGGCGGTAACGGTCGATGTCGAACATAAAGGGATACAGCTCGACGGTGGAGTTCTCGACCACCACCTCAACGGCCATGTGGTCGATCATGTTCTTCTTCTTGTCTTTGAAGAGGAGCCATTTCGAGATGGTCTTGAATGTGTCGGGGTCGAGCAGCACCAGGGAGTCACCCTCGATTTTGATGGCGGCGCGAAGCGACGGGATGTCGATGTCCATGTTGCGCTCCAGGTCGGTGGTGACGGCGATGTCGGCGTTGACGGTGCCGGCGAAGTCACGCATGGCGGGCAGCAGGGTGTCGATGGCCGGCACGAGGGCGGTAAGCCTGTCGAGCCGGAAGCGGTCTACCTTCATTCCCAGGCCGAACTGCAGGGAGTCGGGGTTGAGCGAGGAGTAGAGGCCGTTGAGCGAAATCGACCCGACATCGGCCGAGGCCGAGAGATTGCGCAGGTTGATGGCCCCGTCATAGAGCAACAGGTCTCCCCTGAAACGCTCCAGCTCGAGGTCGGAGTAGAGGATGTGGTTGGCCCTCATCCTGAAATGCGCGTCGATGTTGTGTGGCACCAGCACCGGCCCGGCAGCGGCGGTGTCTGCCCGCTCGGCGAGGTCGTTGATTTCCCGGTCTTCATCGCCGCCCCAGATGGCCGCCGAGTCGGTCTGCTGGGCGAGGGCCGGCCCGGCGAAGATTGCTTTGACGATCTGGTTGACATTTATCGTGTCGGATTTCACATCGAGCGACACCCCGAGGATGTTGTCGCGGCGCGAGGTCAGGGCGCGGCGCAGGTTGGAGATTGTGCCGTTGATGAGGAAATCGCTCTCCCCGGCCTTGTATTTGAGGTCGGTGAGGATGATGGAGTCTGAGTTGAAGCGCAGGTCGATGTTGGTCAGGCGGTTGCGCAGGGGGAACCAGGGGGTGGTGACGCTTCCGCGCCGGGCGCGCAGAGTGCCCTTGTAGTCCCATCGGCGCAGCAGCCTGCGGTCCTCGCGGTCGAGGGTCAGGTCTACATCGCCGTTGGCCAGGGCCTCGGCGGCGGCGATGCTGTCATTGACGGCCGGCCTTGGGCGGGGCGCGAGCCCCCCCTTGCGCTCCCTGAGATTGACCGTCAGGGCCATCTCGGTGTCGCGCAGCGACACTCGGTTGAGGGCCTGGCCGAACATCATGCGCCCGGCGAAGACACGCAGGTTCATCAGCGGCGAGCGGGCGTTGCCTTTGTAGCGGGTCAGCGCGCCCCCGATGCGGGCGTCTCTCAGGCGCGCCCTCACCGAGTCGGCGGGAGCGTCAAACTTGAGCCTCTCCACGGCAACGGAGCCGCCGAAGGGGTTGATTTCGGTGGTGTCGGCCGAACTGCTGCGGTTGACCGTCCCGGCCCCGGCCTTGAAGTTTTTCATCTCCAGGTTCATCCCCATCCCGACAGCCGAGAGGGTGTCGACCTTGAGCGACACCTGCAGCAGGGAGTCGACCTTGTGGCCGTCGCGGACGAAAGAGTCTGTGGTGCCGAACTCTATGACCCCTTCGTTGAGCCATGCGGTCATCATCCCCTCGGCGTTGGCGTTGATGCGGCGCAGGGTCAGGGAGCCGTCGGCCATAACCCGGTGGAAATTCTCCTCGTTGAGGTCGCTCATGGCCAGCCGGAAGGTGGTCTCCCCCGAGATTGTCCCTGACAGCTGCACGGGTATCTCGGCGGCCAGGCGCGGAGGAATCCGGCCAAGGTCGACCGAACCGTTGAAGTCGCCGTCAAGGCGCGGGTCGGCCATGACGTTGGTGGCCTTGACATTGAGGTCGAAATTGACCCCGGCCCCATTCAGATGGAGCCTGCGCAGGTCGAAGACCGATTTGTCCATGTCACGGCCATCGAAGTCGACGGCGAGGTCGCCTGACAGCTCTGTGAAGCGCAGGGTCTGGTATGTGGCGGCGCAACGGGGTATGGAGACCTCGACGCGCGCCGAGGGCAACACGGTGTCGGCCATCGCCCAGGGCCGGGTCAGCTCCACGCGGGCGGAGAGGCGCATGTCGGTCTTGAGCGGGTCGGTGTATCTCTTGATGTCGGCGGGGAGATGGGCCAGGGCCTCCTCGACGGGCAGGTCGGTTACCTCCCCTTCAAACTCCGTCACGACGGGGTCGGCGGAGAAGTCGGCGGCGGTGGAGAATTTCATGGCGAAGCGGTCGAGCCTGAGGGCCATGTCGCGGGCGGCGATGGCCAGCGGGGTGTCGGGACTCCACCTCAACGACCCGTCGAGGCCGAACGTGAGGTTGGCCAGGTCGAAGTCGCGCAGGAACGGCAGGTCGGCGTTTCCGTCGACAGAGAGCCGGTAGAGGGGCGCGTCAGGCCCGTCGAGGGAGACATTCTCCAGGCGGGCGGTCACATCGGTCGAGTCGGCCAGCGAGCGGTAGCGCAACGGGCCGGCCTGCAGGATGCGGAAACTGTCGATGTATATGCCCGGAATCGAGGCGGCCGTGGTGTCGGAGTCCTCCGAGGAGGGGACAATCTGGTAATTGGCCACGGAGTCGTTGACCTGCAGCATGTTGACCTCCGGGCGGTCAATCACCACGTCGTGGAGGTGGATGCTACCCGTCAGTAGCTTCACCACATTTACCGCCCCGTGAAAGGAGCGCACGCTCAGCAGCGAGTCGGCGTCGGCGGGGAGGGTGGCCCGCTCGGCGGCCGGGAGCTTGTCGAGTGAGCGCGACACGATGCGCAGCGAGTCGACATCGACCCTGAGGCGGGGGAAGGTCTTCCAGAATGTCAGCTCGACACGAGAGAGGGAGACATCCGCGTCGAGGTAGCCCGAGGCCTGTTTCTCCACAAGCGGGGTGAGCCTGTCGGGGGTGAGAATCCATACGGCCAGGGAGCATATGATTATGAACAGCCCGGCCACCACGGCGGCGGCCACGCCGGTCCATTTCAGAAGGCGTTTCCATAGGGGGCGACGGGCGGGCTTGGTTTCGGGATTCTCGATTTTCTCTGTCATTTCAGCGGACGGTTATATGGTGATTTCAGCGGACGGTTATATGGTAGCATGACTGCTTGCGCTCATACTTGACATAACACCTGTCTTGGCGGCGCATGTCCTCTACCACCTCCCCCAGCAGGTTCTTCATGTCCTCCTGGGTGCGGGGGATGGAGGGGGTGTCGCAGATGAACTTCAGGTATGAGATGTCAAACGTAGTGGCGTAGAGATGGGCCGAGGTGTCGACGGCGTTGCGGTTGCGGCGGCGCAGCCTCTTGACCAGCGCCGGGGTGCGCAACACACTCGTCACCTTTATGCGGTAGTAGCCCCCTCCACGGGCGTCGAGCGAGTCTCTGAAGGCCATGCCGATATCTTTGAGCAGCGTGTGGGCCTTGGGGACGAGGTAAGGCACCGAGTGGGTGAGGTTGTCGAGGTAATATGCCTCGCATGTCTCCAGCCGTTCGAGCTTTCCGGCCTGCTGCCACACCTGGCGCAGGTTCTGCAGGGGCTGTACGCCGTTGGCCTCGGCCACGGCGATGTGAAACTTGTTGCTGTCGTTGAACACCCTGCCGAGCGTCGCGCCGAGGCCGTTGATTTTCATCTTCACACCTCCGGGTGGCATCGAGTCGTAATGCGCCTCGTAAGGGTTGTGGCCACGCACGGTGTCATATGGGGCCATCACCGCCATCAGGCGGCGGTGGCGGCGCGTGGCCTCGTCATCATCGCCGGCGGTGTCGGCCTCCATTCCGGCGGGGGTGAGCCCCGAGAGCAACGCCTCGGCCGAGGCGGCGAAAGCTGCCTGGCGGCCTTGCGGCCCGACGGCAATCTTGGCCGATTCATGCAGGACCTCTGTCCCACGGTCGCTCCCGCAGGAAACCATCCCGCAGGCGACGGCACTCACCGCCACGGCGACAAACAATAGTCTTAACCTGCTTTTATTCATCTTTGTTTTCGCAAAGTTAGCCAATTTCAACGAAAACATCCCGGCCTGCGGGGAAATTTTCTCGCAGGCCGGGGGAATATTGTCTTCGGTATGGTTTCCGGGGAATCAGTCGAGTGAGAAGGCGGCGCGCAGGGGCGCTACATGGTCGAGCTTCTCCCAGGTGAAGAGCTCCACCTCGCGGGTGAAGGGCTGGCCCGAGGAGTCGCGGAAAGTCTTGGTGACCGTGCGGGGTGTGCGGCCGACATGGCCGTAGGTCGCGGTCTCAAGGTAGATGGGGGCGCGGAGCTTCAGGCGGCGTTCGATGGCGGCGGGGCGCATGTCGAAAATCTCATTCACCTTGGCTGAAATCTCAGCGTCGCTGAATGCCACATTGGCGGTGCCACGGGTGTTGACATACAGGCTCACCGGGCTGGCCACACCGATGGCGTAGGCCACCTGCACCAGCGCCTCGCGGCATACTCCGGCGGCCACAAGGTTCTTGGCGATGTGGCGGGCTGCGTAGGCAGCCGAACGGTCGACCTTCGAGGGGTCTTTGCCCGAGAATGCGCCGCCGCCGTGGGCGCCGTGGCCTCCGTAGGTGTCGACGATAATCTTGCGGCCTGTGAGGCCGGTGTCGCCGTGGGGGCCTCCGATCACGAACTTCCCGGTGGGGTTGACATGGAGGATGAAGTCAGTGTCGAGGAAATGGCGCAGATGCTCGGGCAGGGCGGCGATTGTGCGGGGAATCAGCACACGGCGCACGTCGTTGGTGATGGTCTCGATCATCTCCCGCTCGGCCTCCTCCTTGGTGCGGTGCTCGTCGGGGAGGATGAAATCGTCATGCTGGGTCGAGATCACCACGGTGTGTACCCTGACGGGATTGCGGTCCTGGTCATACTCCACTGTCACCTGGCTCTTGGAGTCGGGACGCAGGTAGCATCGCACGCGGCCCAGCGCGTCGGTATAGGTGAACGCCGAGCCTTCGCGGCGGATCTTGGACAGCTCCTTGAGCAGGGCGTGGCTCAGGGCGGTGGTCAGGGGGATATAGAGGGGGGTCTCGTCAGTGGCGTAGCCAAACATCATGCCCTGGTCGCCCGCGCCCTGCTGCTCGGGGTCGGCGCGCTCCACACCCTGGTTGATGTCGGGGCTCTGCTCGTGGAGGGCCGAGAGGATGCCGCATGACTCGGCCTCGAACTTGAGGTCGGAGCGGTTGTATCCGATGTTTTTTATCACGTCGCGGGCGGTGGTGTCGAGGTCGATGTAAGCGTCAGACTTCACCTCGCCGGCGATGATCACCTGGCCGGTGGTGACGAGGGTCTCGCAGGCCACCTTCGACTTGGGGTCGCGGGCGAGGAACTGGTCGAGGACGGCGTCAGAAATCTGGTCGGCAACCTTGTCGGGATGCCCTTCGGAGACCGACTCCGATGTGAAAAGATAATTCATAGGGATTTTTAGCATTTTTTTCAGTGGTTGCAAGCAATCAAATTTTTCCACATTTCCGGCCCGCGCCCCGGCTTGGGGATTCCGGCGGGGCGACACTGCCGGTCGAGATGTAAAGGAACGGCTCTCCGGGATTGCTATTTACCGGGCGAGCCTGCAAAGTTACAAATTCCTCCCGAGACCTGCAACCCCGACACGATACTCCGCGCCGGCTTGCGGCCATTCGCATTCACGAAAACGGGCACACAAGCCGGCGGCAGACCCAGGCTCGGCCGGGGCGGAAATCAGCGGAGGAGCTTCAGGACGGGGGTGGAACCGTCGGCGAGCTGGAGGCGCAACAGGAAGACACGGGTGTCGAAGGGGGCGGTGTCGAGGGTCAGACGGGGATCGGCCGAGGCGCGCGACACGGTCAGGCAGCGGCCCGAGATGTCGTAGAGCTGGGCGGCGAGGATGTCGCAGGGGGCCTCTACCATCAGCAGCATGCCGTCAAACGAGGCGCGCAACGGGGCGGCGAGCTCCTCGGTGACGATGGGGTTGTTGAAGGATGTCTCGGTGCGCACGTCGAAGTCCTGCCACTGGGGGGTGTCCTTGAAGGTCTCGAAAAGCGCCTGCGGCACATACAGCACGGTGGCCTCCTGGGGGGTCTCCTCCCAGACGCTCTCACCCAGCGACGGCACGGCGGCGAGCCCTTTCGCGTCGATTTCCGTCAGGTTGGCCCAGCGCTCTATGGCGTTGTCGTCGAGCGACAGCAGCGACGCGGGGAGGGTGATGGTCTTGGCGGTCATGCCCGAAAGGGCGTATTTGCCTATGCTCTCCACATTGGTGTCCTCAAAGCCGTCGGCGGTGACAGCGTGGTCGCCGTAGAGGAGGAAGTCGGGAATCCGGTCGATGTCGGCGGCCAGCTGGCCCATCGATACGGCCAGCACGGGGTCGTTGAAGAACGCACCGACACCTACCTTGCTTATGCCGTCGCCCATGGCGATGGTGGCCAGCGCGGGACACCCGGCGAAAGCCCAGTCTCCTATCACGCTCAGCGAGCGGCCGGATAGGTCGACGGCGGTCAGCCCCGTTGAGGCGAAAGCCATGTCGCCGATGACGCTCAGCGAGGCGGGGAGCTGGATGGCGGCCAGAGAGGAGCATCCGGCGAAGGCGCGGTCACCGATGACACCCAGCGACGCGGGGAGGGTCACCGACGACAGGGCGGCGCAGTTGCGGAATGTCGATACCGGGAGGGTGTCGACAGCGGCATTGACGACAGCCGACTCAAGGGCGGGGCAGTCGGCGAACGCCATCACCCCCATGGAGGTAACCGACGCGGGGATTGTGACCGAGCGCAGGTTTTTCATGTCTGAGAATGCCCCGTGGCCGATTTTCGTCACGGATGATGGTATCACGACAGCCTCGGCGGCGCAACCGCCCAGGGCACCGTCGGCGATTTCGGTCAGCCCCGCCGGGAGGGCCAGGGTGGTGAACCGGCCCGACATCAGGGCGCAGTCGGGCAGCGTGTTGGCCTTGGCCTCATACAGCCCTGTCTCGGTCTTCGCGCCGGAGTAGGCGGCAACGGTGGCGCGGGAGAGGTCGAGCAAGCGCAGGGAGGTCATCTCGCGCAGGAAGTCGAAATCGGCGGCGTTGAGCGCGCCGGTCACCGTCAGTTCGGTCTCCGTGGCGGGGTTGGTCGAGGCGGTCACCGCCTGGCGCAGACCGCCGGGCAACACACTGACAGTCAGCGCAGAGGCCACACCGAAGCCACAGGCCACAGCGGCAGCAGATATGAGGAAACGTGAGAATAGATTCATTTTCAGTCGGTTTGTTATAATCCATTATTTTAACTCAAAAAAACCACCTTTTATTGCCTGAGATAGCAAAAAGCGGAGTGGCCTCCCTGGGAGCGAAGCGACTTCAATCCATGGAATCCGCGTATCTGTGAAATCCGTGGAATCCGTGGAATCTGTGGAATCCGTGGAATCTGTGGAATCTGTGGAATCTGCGAGACCTCCCGGGAGCGAAGCGACCCCATATTATCTGCGGGAAATCTGCGTATCTGCGGAATCTGCGTGAGACCCTTTTGTAGATTAGGCCGTCAAACCAGTGACGGCAAGCAGGTAAAAACTCACGCAGATTACGCAGATACGCGGATTTTCACGGATGATTTGGATGATATAAGATTTATCGGGATTGGTGGAGATGGGGCTCACAGATTTCACAGATTACTTAGGGAACATCCTGAGGGCTATGGCTTGGACTCGGCAAGGGAGAGATGAAGACCGCCCCGCAGCGTAGGCTGCGGGGCGGTCGGTATCGGGGGTCAGGCCGCCCGGGAGGGGGCGGGGCCTGACGCGTGGGTCAGTGATGGGGGATTACTTGGCGGCAACGGTGATGACGGGGATGCCAGGCTGGGTGGTAAGGGTCACGATGAATGTGCCTGCCTCAGCGGCGGAGTAGTTGTCACCGTCGAGGACTGCGTGGTTGACGTTTCCGGGCTCAGCACCGAGCGAGAGGTCCCAAGCGTTGTTGAAGCGGATCTTCCACTGGTCGCCTGCGGCGAAGGTCACCTCGGCGGTCCAGGTGATGCCACCGTCGGCAGTAGTCATCTCAACATCGGTGCCCCAGCCGGAAGCGGCGAAGCTGCCGATGATGCCCACGCTGGTGACGGGGGTCAGCTTGTAGGTTGTCAGCGCGCCGGAAGCCTCGTCATACTGAACGGAAGCCCAGAACATGCCGGTGGTAGGAACGTTGATGTTCTGACCATCCTGGCCCAGGACGAAGTCACCCTCGAGGGCGGGATCGGCAGACACCGCACCGTAGGTCACAGCGTTGTCCCAGCTGGGCTCTGTGCAGACCTTGAAGCCGGAAGCGTCAACGCCGAAGAAGCCGTAGTAGCCCTTGGAGACATCGTTCTTGGTGTCATACTGCATGTAAGCGGATGCGTCCTGGCTCCAGCCGTTGAAACCGCCGGGAGTGTAGAGGTATTCGGGACGGGTGAGAAGCTCGAACTCATAGGTCATCTCCTCCATGTTGATGGTCAGCTTGTACTGGCCGGCCTCGATGAGCTTGCCAGCCTGGGCGTTGACATCAACCAGCATGCCGGCGAGGTTGTCGTCGCCGTTGGTCTCAGGGCCGTAGATGCCGATAGCCCAGTCGGCGAGGTCCATACCCTCCTGCGAAGCTATCTTCCAGTAGATGCCGTCCTTGGTGGTGCCGTCGGCATTCATGAACATGTCGTCGGTGACCTTGAACTTGAAGACGAACACGGGGTCATCGTAAACGTCAGCGTCGGAATGCTCAAACTTGAAAGCATCCATCACAGTGGCGTCGCCGAGTGCCCAGGCGGTAGCGTCGCTCATGAAGTAGTAAGCGTCGGAGATGGTGAAGCCGTTGTCCATGCAGGTCTCCTGGATGGTTCCTTGGGCTGCGAAATAGTCGGTAGACTGCAGACGGTAGTCAGAACCGTCGAGGTTGACATAGACGGGCACGCGGTAGTAGACGGTCTTCACCTTGGGGCTCTTGCCGAAGAGGTAGACATGGGCGTCGTTCCACTCCTGCGCGCTGGCGGCGAAAGTCTCCACGCCGTCAACCTCGGTCTCGGTGGTGGCGAGGGTGACATTGCGCTTGAAGTCCTCGGTGTCGGAGAGCTGGAGCTTGTAGCTCACGGTTGCGCCTTCGGGGAGGTCTTTGGTGTCGACGAGCTTCATCACGGGGATGGTGGCTCCTTCAGCGCGGTAATCCTCAAGGTTGAGGACAGCGGCGGAGGTGAGCGCTCCGGTAGCCTCGGAGACAACGTCGCCGGTGGTCAGGATGGGTTCCTGGGGATTTGACTGGGGAATGGCGGGATCGATTTTCTCCTCGCAGGAGGTAGCGGCCATCATCCCGAGAGCGCCCAGCAGAAATATGCTAAGTTTTTTCATTGTTTCTTAAAAATGGAGTTTTCTAAGTTTGTCGCCCCGTGGCGGCCGCCCTTGGGGGCAGCCGCCGCGACGGCGGGAAAATCGGGATCAGTTGGCGGTCGAAGCCATAGTGAGAGTGTAGACACCCTTGACAAGGCTCAGGTGGGCGATACCGTGGAAATCCACAGACATGGTGAGGTTGTCGGGGTTGTCGCCGTTGTCGATCACAAGGGGAGTATCGGGCACAACCTGGCCACCGGCGGCACCTGCGCCTACGTTGAGCGCGCCCCAAGAGTCGTCAGCGACCTTGAACTCTGTTCCGGCGGGGATGTCGATGGTGCCGGTAACCCAGGTGTTCTCCTCCGGACCGGTCACGAACTGGTACTGGGCGATAGCACCCCAGTCGGAAGTTTCGGGGAAGCCGCCGCGGAGATAGATGTTGACAGGAACGCCCGATACCCAGATAGCGATGTAGTCGGCGGCCACACCCTTGAAGGACACCACGTTGGAGAGGAACTGGGTGGTCTCCTCCTCAACGCCGATGTAGGCGCGCAGACGCATGTAGAGTCTCTGGTAAGGGAGGGGCAGGTCGGCGTCGGTCTGCACACCCGAGAGCTTCTCGAGGGCGGCGGCAACGTCGGCGTTCAGGGGGTTGATCTGGCCGCAGTCATAGAAATTCTGCTGGATTTCCTCAAACTTGGCGAAGTCTTCGGTCAGGGAGCACTGCACACGGTAGGTTGCCACGGCAGCGTAGCCGAAGTCGGGCTGCGAGCAGGTCAGGTGGAATGTGCCGTCCTGGTTATCGTTGGTGAGCATGATCACCTGGTCAGCCATCTGGGGCTGGTTGAGGAAGTCGGCTTTCTCCTCCCCCTCATGGGTTTTCAGTACGGGGTTGTCGTCCCAGGTCTCGGAGCAGCTCGAGAAACCAAGCGCGGCCACTGCGACGGCAAACATCAAAGATATCTTTTTCATCGTTTGGAAAGATTCTGAATTTGTTGTTTTTTCAGCCCCGTCCATCCCCCGTGAAGGGGATGGCGCGGAGGCCGGAAAGTTTGATTAGTAGCCGGGATTCTGCTTGAAATCGGGCTGTGAGTTGAGCACGGCGTTGGGGATGGGGAAGAGGGCATACTTGTCGTCGATGCGGGTTCCCTCCATGTTGTTGATGTTACCCTTCACCTGCCATACGGTCTGCTGCGGGCCGACGAACATCTTGTTGCGGATAAGGTCGGTGCGGCGTACAGACTCCAGGTAAAGCTCACGCGAGCGCTCGTCCATGAGGTTCTTGACGGTCAGCTCGGAAGACTTGAACGCAGGGGAACCGGCGCGGGCACGGATGAGGTTGATGTAGTCGAGGGCCTGCTGACGGTCACCCACGCCACCGTTGATGAAGCACTCGGTGTACATCAGGTAGATGTCGGCGAGGCGGATGATGGGCTGGTCGGTCGACATGAAGGTGGTGGCGTCGTAGTTGGGCTGCCATACACCGTTTGCGTCGTAAGCTCCGTCGAAGAGGGTCAGAGGCTTGCTGTAATCTACAGCGGCAGGGTTCTTGGTGATGGTATTGCCGGTGAACTTGATGATCACGTTGCCTCCGGTTGTGCCCCATGCGCCGGTGAAGCCCAGGAAGGTGTCGGAGTAGTCTTCATCGGGATAAACGCCGCGCACCCAGAGGTCGTCGCGCTTGTCATCCGAGAGACCGTAGAAACGCTCTGCCATCTGCAGGATACCCTTGATGCAGGACCATTCAGCCGAGCAGCCGTAGTTCTGACGGGGAACGAGAGCGGTGTTGGAGATGGTACCGGCCACGATGAATGTGGGGCCGCCGTAGCTCTGTACCATGTCCTGGTCGAAGGAGATACCGAAAAGGATCTCGTTCTCGGCCTTGTTGGAGCCGCCGGGCATGTACTGCTTGTTGTCCTCGCAGAAGAGGTAGAGATATTCGTTGGCGAGACCAGAGCCCCGGAAACCACCGCCCTGGTGACGGCGGATGATGTTCTCGCAGCGGGCCTGGCAGTCGGCCCAACGTGGGGTGCCTGAGTAAACCTCGGCGTTGAGGTAGAGACGGGCGAGGAGGGCCTCTGCGCCGTCAAGACCTACGCGGCCATAGAGGGGGTTCTCGCTGATGAGCTTCTGGTCTACGATTTCCTTGAGCTCCTGCTCGATGAAGTTGAAGACCTCGAGGCGGCTTGCCTGGCGGGGCTCTTCACCTACCTCGGCTTCCTCGGTGATGAATGAGGACTGGCCGAAGAGGTCGATCATGTTGTAGTAGGAGTAGGCGCGGAGCACGCGGGCCTCGGCACGCATCTCGATGGTCTCGGCGTCGGTGTCGTCGGCGGTGTTGGCCAGGAACTGGTTACAGATGGCGATGTGGCCGAGCAGACGGTAGTATGCGCCGTAGACGATGGTGTTGCTCGACGACCATGTGCAGGCGACGAGGTCACCGATGGAGCCGCCCTCGTCGTTGGGCCAGATCCAGGTCAGCTCGTCTGAGGGGACCTCGCTGAGGGTGAAGATGGTGCGGAGGTAAGCTGATGTACCGGGGTCAAGACCGCCTACATATGAGGAGGCTGCGCCGGAGATACCGCTGACAGCGATACCCGAGTAGCAGATGCCGAGGGCATTGGCTTTGAAATTGGGGTCGGAAGTGTCGACCAGGTTGGGGTCGTTGGGCTGCAGGTCGAGGTCTCCCACGCAGGAGGTCATGCCGAGGCCGAGGGCAACGCCGCCAAACAACAGATATTTTTTGAGATTCATTGTTGGATTCAATTTAAATGTTCAACCTTGTCCGGGGGATTAGAAGTTGGCGACAACGCCGAGCGACCATGTGGTGGCGCGGGGGTAGATGTTGCCGTCGACACCGGAGAACACCTCGGGATCGAGACCCTCGTACTTGGTGATGACGAAGGGGTTCTGGACGGCCGCGAAGACGCGGAGCTTGAGGTTGTTGTTCAGGAGGTTGTCGAAGGTGTAACCCAGGTTGATGTTGTCACAGCGCAGGAATGAGGCGTTGCGCAGCCAGTAGTCTGAGTAAGAGAAGTTGGTGTCGGTTGTGTCGTAGTAGTAGTCCACGTTCCAGAGGTTGCTGAGCTGGTTGTTGCGGAAGATGCCGCTCATGTCAGAACCGCTGCGGAGGGCGTCGGCATACATGTAGTTGCCGATGGAGGCGCGGAGGGTGAAGCCGAAGTCCCACTGCTTGTAGCGGAAGTTGGAGCCGAAGGTCATTGTCACCTTGGGGTCTTTGGAGTAGCGTACCACCTTGTCCTTGGGGCCGATGACACCGTCGCCGTTCTGGTCAACGTAAGCACCGGGGATGGGGTTGCCGGCTGCGTCGTAAACCTGCTGGAAGAGGTTGAAGGAGTATGCGGGATAGCCTTCTTTCTGGATCTGGACGTTACCGCCGGTACCGCCGCCGCCACCGCCGACTTCGAAGGTCAGGCCGTTGAGGTCGGTGATTTCGTTGTGGTTCCAGCCTACGTTGTAAGAGATGTTCCAGGTGAAGTCTTCGGTCACGATGGGCTTGGCGTTGATCGAGAATTCGACACCGTAGTTCTCCATCTTACCGATGTTCTGGGGGAGGTAAGCGACGGTCGAGGAACCTGCAGCCACGGGAACGGTCGAGAGGAGGTCGCGGGTGTTGCGCTTGTAGTACTCGATGGCACCGGTGATGCGGTTGTTGAAGAAACCGAAGTCGATACCGGCGTTCCAGGTCTCGGTGGTCTCCCACTTCAGGTCGGGGTTGTATCCGTCGGGGAAGTAGGGGGTGAGCCATCCGCCCATGCCGTTGGGGTAGTATGAACCGGGGGAGGAGACGGTGTAGGAGGGGATGTAGTTGTAGTAGTTACCTACGGCCTGCTGACCGGTCTCACCCCATCCTGCGCGGAGCTTGAGGTCAGAGAGCCATCCGGCTGCGTCGGCCATGAAGGCCTCGTCGTTGATGCGCCATCCGAGGGCCACAGCGGGGAAGATACCCCAGCGGTTTTCCTTGGAGAAGCGTGAGGTCGCGTCGCCACGGACGGTGGCGGTCAGCAGGTAGCGTTCTTTGAAGGTGTAGTTTACACGGCCGAAGAACGAGAGGAGCTGGAGGTGGTTCTTCCAATGGTAGTTGCCGTTGGCGTCGATTTTGTCAATCTGGAAGGGCTTGCCTACCTGGTCGGCGGTGGCGGGGTTCCAGTTGAGTGAGTATGAGCCGTCGGGGCCGACGGTAGCGGGGAGAAGGCCCATAGATGTGGCCACGCCCTGGATTGAGTTGGAGCCGTCGTTCCAGCCGTTGGCGGCGTCGCGCGACCAGGTGTAACCGGCGGTTGCGTCGAGCATCGACTTGATGGCCTCGAATTCCTTCTTGTAGTTGAGGTAGAACTCGAGCAGGGTGTTGGAGCGGAACTCATATTTCTGACGCGAGGAGCCGCCGCCGTAGTTGTTGGGGAGGTCTTTCCATGCCATGTGTGAGTTGGCCTCTAAGATGTAGTAGTCGTTGGACTTGGTCACGTCGTAACCGAGGTTGAGGTTGGCGTGGAGCTCGGGGAGGAAGTGGAAAGAGTAGTCAAACTGGATGTTGCCGTTCGAACGGTAGACGTTGGAGTAGTTCTTGGTCTGGTTGATTGTGGCAACGGGGTTGTAGTAGGCGTTGTTATCGAGGTTGACCTGGCCTCCGGAGAGGGTCCAGGGCTCTGAGTAGCCGTTGAAGAGGTAGCCGAATCCGGAGGTGCCGCCGGCTACGGGAACGTAGTCGCGCACGGGGATGGTCGGGTTGTATGCCACGGCCTGGCCGATGGCGCCGTCCTGGCCCCAGTTGTTACGCACGTAGAAGCCTTTGACCTTGGCGTTGATCGACAGGTGGTCGTTGAAGAACTTGGGGGTGAGGGCGAGTCCGACGGTCACGCGGTCCATTGAGGATGCCTCGAGGATACCGTTGCTGTTGGAGTAGGACACGTCGACACGGTAGGGAAGCACGCCTGCTGCGCCGGATACTGCCAGCGAGTAGTCAGAGCTTACGGCTGTGCGGAAGATGTTGTCCTGCCAGTCGGTGTTGGTGTCGCCGAGGTAGCCGGCCTGGGCTGAACCCTGGCCGAACTTGCTGTAAACGAGTTCGCGGAACTGGTCGCCGTTGAGCACGTCGGCGATGCGGCGGGCGTGGTCAACGTAGAGGTTTGCGGCGAAGGTCACCTGGGGCTTGCCTGAGCGGCCCTTCTTGGTGGTGATGATGATCACACCGTTGGATGCGCGCGAACCGTAGATGGCGGTTGCGGAGGCGTCCTTGAGGATGGTCATCGACTCGATCGACTCGGGGTTGATCATCGACAGGGGGGAGCCCATGCCGAGGGGGGTGTCGCCTGACAGGGGCACACCGTCAAGCACGATGAGGGGGTCGTTGGAGGCTGACAGCGAGGCACCACCACGGATGCGGATGTTGGCGGCTCCGGCGGGGCCTCCGGAGGTGGTCACAACCACACCGGGGGTCTGGCCAACGAGCATGTCCTGCACGGTGGTGGCCAGACCGGCCTCGATTTCGTCGGGCTTGACGATGGCCACCGAACCGGTGGCGTCTTGTTTTCTCACGGTACCGTAACCGATGGCTACGACTTCGTTGAGCATGACGGAGTTCTCCTTCATCTCAACGTTCACGGTGGAACGTCCTTCGACGGGGATACGCTGGGTATCGTAGCCGACGTAAGACACAACGAGGACGGCGTTGGAAGCAACTTTGATGGTGTAGTTACCGTCAATGTCGGTCGATGCGCCGACAGTTGTTCCTTCAGCGAGAACGCTGGCACCGATAAGCGGTTCACCTTGCGGGTCGGTGACCGTACCGCTTACGGTAATCGACTGCGCGTTGACACCGATGGCCATCAGCAGTCCCACCATAAGAAATAGGAATTTCTTGGCGATTCCTGTTTGTGAATGTTTCATTTAAGGATAATTTGAAATTAATGATTTTTCAGGTCTTTTCTATTTTTTAAGGATTCCACAAGGCGCGGCAAAAGGACGCGGGACGGCCTTGGAGGCAGTCCCCGGGAAGCTCGTTACTGACCGGGCGGGCAAAGAGAGTTTGTTAGCGTCATCGTTTTTCCGGCTCTTTTAAGGCACTTCGCTTCTACACGTAACTAATAGAATCTGTGGCAAAATTATTAAAAAGCTTTAACAAACCA